>VOFI01000583.1_pt1 | contig 428001 bp, 403 predicted proteins | sample 5384131 | NCBI WGS metagenome assembly VOFI01 (sample SAMN12384728, study PRJNA508395) | human gut metagenome | isolation source: healthy gut H | host: Homo sapiens | reverse complement strand
GCGATTTTGGCTGCAGTCCTGGCAAAGAGGCCAGGTGGCTGCTTCGCATAGTTCCTAATCATCATGAACTGGTCGTTGAGCTGAGAGAAGATGGTTTCTATCCGTTTGCGAAATCTTTTGTAAGCCCATGTCGGTGGTTTCCAATTATTTTGATTCAGTCGATATGGAACTTCAAGTTCGATATTAGCCGAGTCAAAAAGATTCTGCTGAATCTGCGCACTCAAATAACCTTTGTCTCCGAGCATCATGCAGTCATGATACTGAAACTGCACATCTTTGAGATAGTGAAGATCATGGACATTCGCCGCAGTCATGTCATAGGAATGGATGACTCCGCTTATTCCGCATATTGCGTGGAGTTTATATCCGTAGTAATGCATGTTTTGGGAAGCGCAGTATCCCCATGCAGGAGCCTTTTTCCCAATCGTACCGTCCCATGGCACATCGCTTGCCTCTGGCATTCTGACAGACTTTCACCGGCTTGGAGTCAATGCAGAACACGTCCTCGCGTCCGTCCATCGCAGCGGCGATATCACGGCGAATCTCCTCTCCCAGATGCATTGTGAGCTTGCGGCGCTGGTTATACTGGCGTCTGGAAATAAGGTTGGGAAGTTTGTTGCCCTTTTCGTTCTCAAGGCGTTTGAACAGGCAGTTTTCACTGTCAATTCCGAAAGCCTCGGCTGTGGCAGAGAGGGCTATGACTTCCAGATCGGAAAACTTGGGAACAACACCCCTTCGTGGGATGTTTCCAAGAGCAGTGACACGATTTCCGGCAAATTCTTTGAATATGTCAAGGATTTTTCCGAACTTTACGATGAAGTTGTACATAAGCGCGATAATGGTAATCAATGGTTTGGTCACCACTAATTTACTAAATATCAGCAATATGTGCAACTTTTTCATTATAAATGTTTTGCAAAATTAATTCAACCAAGAAATTATTTTCACCCTTTTCTTTGCTAACCCATTCGAGTTTGTGTCGCAAGTAGTCAAAGTCGAGGTTCAGAAAAAACCTTTCTTTTGAATGAAGTAGCAAAACATCAATCTGTTTAGCATAATTGACGTGTACCATTGCTTATTTTTGTTATCGTTGTCATTTAAATGGTCATCAATACCGGAAATGAATTTCACGAAAGCGGAATGCTCTTTTCTAAAGCCCGAATAGAAATCCTTTGTAATTTTTTCCGAATTGACAGCAAAAGCACCTTGTACCTTTGCCCTAAGGTCAACAATAGTTGTGCTTTCCCCAAGGTCAAAAGAGAAACCATCTATTTTAGAATATAGTAAGTCCGCTTTTTGAGCGTTTTCATATTCAACAAGAACCAAATCTCGTTTTTCGTTAGACTTTACTGGCACTACCCATAGGTGGTGGTCAGAGTCTTTTAGTTGGTAAATTGCAATATAGTCATTAGCCTGTCTTCGGAGTTTGGTATCAATTTTCTTGCAAATGCTGTTTGTAGGAATGGCGTCAACAGAGCAAGTAATAATCTGGAAACCATTTCTTTCGGCTATAGAAGTGAAGTTATATTCAACCTCATCAACCGCGATAGTTGGCAGTACTGCAGCCCCACGGAACATATTCCATCCCAATTCTGAAATGAATAGTTCTTTAAAATCAGCAGAAGAAATAAGCGATATGAATTGTTTTTTATTTAGCATAGTTAAAGTCTAATTATCTGAACGTAAACCAAGAGAGCAAATAATAGAAGGGTCTTTGTTGATATTTTCGTTTTCAGGTTTTCGACATAGATTCCCGTCTTTTCGCAGTTCAATAACGTACTCAACAATTTCATCATTGCTCTGACTACGGCGTAGCATTTGTCCTAATGCCAATTTGGTAGTTTCAATTAAAGGGTAATTGTAGATATCGTCGATAGCCAATTTCAAATCTTCTTTCTGCTCTTCAGAGTAGAATATATTTGTGTTTTGTTCGTAATAATGTTCGAGCAAATCAATAATCCTGTAACGCGTACTGAATCTGTTTCCTAGCATTCCTCCAATAGGAGCAGCAGTAGTTTCATCCATAATACGCTTGATAGCCGAAGCAACGAGTTCGTGATGATTGCCGAGAGGCTGTGTTGCTGGAGTGTCGGCTTTGCAAGCGAGAGCCGACAGTATCCGTTTTTGAGACTGGCTGATTACCTCACCCTTATTGTTCAGCCAAGTGAGAACGTCAAAGTCGTTATATGTCTTTGCATAGGTAATCACACCGCTTTCAGAATTGCTGTCAACAGCTTTGGTTGAGTATATCATGTTTCCTAAGGCTGGAATAACCTTAGCCAATTTAGGATTAGCATCGATTGCGTTTTTCCAAATTTGAAAAGCCTGAGAAGAAAGGTCAACGTCGCTGTCTTCCTCTTCGTCGAGCACGCCACTTTTTTCGTTGAACATGTCTTTGAGGTTCTTTTCATTGCCTTCGAAGAAAATTTCATCGGAACCAACAATATTTGCGTTGGCATTTATTCTGTCGTTGAGGCGCTTCCTTAAAGAAATAATTTTTTCCACACCTTCCGCTGGGAAGAAAGAGTAGCAAAATATTTCATTTGCCTTCTGACCAATACGGTCCACACGACCCGCGCGCTGGATAAGCCTAATAATAGCCCATGGCAAATCAAAATTTATTATAATATGGCTGTCTTGCAAGTTCTGACCTTCAGAAAGTACATCGGTTGCAATAACAATCCTATATTGATTTTCGGCTGGTGTATCAGGTTTGTCGTTACTGATAGGGGAGAATTTCTCCACAATTGCAGTAGGGTTGTCGGAATTTCCGGTAACGATTGCAATCTGGCCGATTTTGCGTTTTGCCAACTGTCGGTAGATGTAGTTCGCAGTATCAGAATATTGAGTAAACACAACAACTTTCTCGTTTTTGTGAGTCTTGCAAAGCAATTTTTCCAACTCATTAATTTTCTGGTCTTTATCAGCCTCCCATTTTCCGCAAAGATTAATCATTTGCAATATGGTATCACAGTCCTTTTTAAGTTTCTGCTTTAGGGTCTTTTTGAAGTACTTTCCGTTAATCCAGGAAACATTGTTTTTCTGAGAAATTACTTCATAATATTCCTTAGCCTTTTCCATATATGTTTTAAGGTCAGTTGGAATATTAATTTCGCCAGAAGAACTATGATTCACACTATCGCCAAGTAGAACATCATTAGGATCATTATCGTCGAGGAAGTCTTCTGGGAGAGCTTTTTCGTCACTAATAGGCAGTTCCAGTTTGTTGTCTAAAGCGTATATAAAGACCATGTTTCTAACGATATGCCTGTAAAGAGTGAGCAAGAAAGAAAAACCGCTACTGTCAATACGTTTAAAGAACGTTGATTTTGCAAAACCCATCATTCTTTGTCCAGCACGAGAAAGATTCTCCAAAATCTGCTTTTCTGGCGTAGTTGCATTTTCAGCGTTTTTATCGTTGATATAGTGAGAAAGCCCATATCTTGGCAATTCGAGAGATTCCATTAAATCAATCATCTCTTCAGAATAAAGACGAGAGTATTGGTCCTTTGGCTCTGTTTTAAATTTAATTGCCTTTGGAATACGTTCTGGAAAATACGATTTTTTTCCGTCAGGGAATTGCAAGTATTTTCTGCCGTTTTCAGGGTCTGTTTTAGCGTAATTTTCCTTGATGAAAGTTCTTGTTCTCCTAACCAAGAATAGTTTCATTAATTCGTTCCAGTCTTCAATTTCATCGCTTTTCTCAAAAGCGGCTATACTTCCTTATAAATACTTCGCTATGTCTCTGCAAAAATTGACGCTCTCCTCCTATTTCTAATATATGCTTCAGGGCGAATACCCAAATCTTGGTCATCGCTAATGAATAGACGTAACTGGTTGCTAAGGTCGCGGAAATCCTTATTATAAGGAGTGGCAGTTAGTAGAAGCACGTTGCTGTTCTGATGGTCAATTAGTTTTTTGATATTTCTATATCGAGAACCGCTACCGCCATTCCTTAAGTTGTGGCTTTCATCGATTATTATTAATCTGAAATATCGAGCAGTTTCAACATCAATAGGTTTAGCCATTGACATTATTTCGACTTTCATATCATATTTATTAGCATACTTTTTCCACATGTCTTGCAAGTTTGCAGGGCAAATAATAAGAGTGCTACTTGCAAAAGTGGTTTCATAAAGTTTTGCTATTGCACAGGCAGTTATGGTTTTTCCAAGACCGACAACATCACCAATCATGGCACCGCCTCGCTTTTCATTTCTCAAATGGCGAGCAGCAATCTTTACCGCTGTTTGTTGAAAATCAAAAAAGTTCTTTTCTGAATTCAGGTGTTAGGGTGAATTCATTGATTCCAGAGCGGGCATCTTGACTTAGGATATACGCAATTTTTAAGTAAATATAGTACGGAGGAATAATTTGTTCTCCAGCCCAACTATTATCGATTATTTCAATTAGTTCTTGAGTAATATCGATACAAAATCTGTCATTCCATCTATCATCAAACCAGTTCGCTAATTTCTTGGCATTGTCGCTGTCAGCAAATTCAGCATTAAGTTCGCCTTGTTTTGTCAAACCATGATAAGTAAGGTTGCTACTACCTAAAATAGCCTGTATCTTGTTAAAATTGTCATTAGGCCTATGTGCCAAGTATAGTTTGGCGTGAAGAGATTCTCTTAAATATAGTTTAACAACGACTTTTCCTTCTTTCATTTGGGCAGAAAGTCTTCTCAAAGTCCATTCGTCATTTGCAGTTGGCAGACCTAAAAGTAATTGCTTCCGGAAGTTACGGGCCATTATTAGTTTCTGCTCTCTGACAAATTTAGCATCTGGTATAGTGTCTAATTGAGAATAAAGCTGCCTGATTATTTCTTCAGGAGGCCTATGCATTCCAACAATTAAACGACAAACGCGATGAATTGGTTGAGTTTGTGATTCTTCATCAACAAAATCACCTTCTAATGTATCAATGTGATTGCAAATCAAATTCCAACCGCGCAAATTGAAATAACCTACACAGAAATCGACTCTTGCAACTCCAGTATTGGTTATGATATCTTGTAAACCTTTTTCAAATTTAAGGTCAATATTGTCATATATTTGTGCCATTTTTCTTAACAAGAGAGAGACTGATTTTATAATTACTACGCTAAAAAATGATTAATAAAAAAAATCAAGCATAAAAAGATGAATTTACAAGCAGAATTCAGTAAAATGTTTCGTTTTTCTTCCTGATTTTAAGTAACTTTGCAGATAAATCTCTCTCTTGTTAAGAAAGGTATTAGGGTTGTGGTGGCTGTCGGGTTGGGATGCTTTTGATGGTGAATCTTTAAGTTTTGTAAAAAGTTACGATAAATTATTAATAGGCTTGTGTTTATAATTATACACAAAATGGGCTATTTCCTTGATTCTGTCGGTTCTTTAAGTCCTTTAGGTTTGGGATTTTGAGTAAATTGTTATGATGTAACACTTAATAATTATAAAAAGGGATAAAATAATTGCTTATAAATTTTTTAAACACGTTTAAGTGATTATATTTGCACCGTAAATTATATGTTATGGCACAGTCAGATTTTCAAAAGCGATTAATGGATATTCAGAGCAATTTGTTTTCATTTGCGATGAAGTTGACCTCCAATTATGATGACGCACATGACTTATTGCAAGATACGACGTGTAAGGCGTTAGTAAACGAGGAAAAATATGTTGATGATTCCAATTTCAAGAGTTGGGTATTTACGATTATGCGAAATATTTTTATCAACAATTATCGTCGTGTAGTAAGAACGCAGACCGTCGTTGATAAAACAGAGGACTTGTATCAATTGAATCTAAACCAGTTGGAAAGTTCGGAAACTCCAGATAATTCTTATGCAATGTCTGAGGTAACATCTGTCGTTGAATCATTGCAAGAGGAGTATCGCGTGCCATTTGTTATGCACATTTCCGGATATAAGTATCAGGAGATAGCCGAGCAGATGCATCTTCCATTGGGAACAGTTAAAAGTAGAATATTTTTTGCGAAGCAAAAATTGCAGAGCGAATTGAAGGAATATAGATAATTCCGTATTAAAAAAACGTATTAGACCGGTTTAAATCCGGTTTTTTTATTGTCTTTTTACAATGCTGGTTTTGCACACAACTTCGAAAGTTGTGCAGAATGTTTTGCTGTAAAGGGAAAAGTTCGTATCTTTGCGACGGTAAAAATAATTACAACCAAAAAATAATTATATGAGTTATAATCTTTTGAAGGGTAAAAGAGGTATAATCTTTGGAGCCCTAAACTCTAATAGTATTGCCTGGAAAGTGGCTGAGAGAGCCGTAGAGGAAGGCGCAGTAGTAACGCTATCAAATACTCCAGTAGCGGTTCGTATGGGTACGATTTCCGAACTTGGCGAGAAGTTGAATGCAGAAATCATCCCAGCCGATGCAACAAACTGCGAGGACTTGGAAATGGTATTCCAAAAGTCTATGGAAATTCTCGGTGGAAAGATTGATTTTGTTCTCCACTCAATTGGTATGTCTCCAAACGTTCGTAAGAAAAAACTATATGATGATCTTGACTACGATTTGTTGAACAAGACATTGGATATTTCTGCGGTATCATTCCACAAGATGATTCAATCTGCAAAGAAGTTGGATGCAATCAACGATAATGGTAGTATCTTGGCTTTGTCATATGTTGCAGCACAACGCACATTGTTTGGTTACAATGATATGGCAGATGCAAAGGCTTTGCTCGAGTCAATTGCTCGTAGTTTCGGTTATATTTACGGTCGCGAGAAAGGTGTTAGAATCAACACTATTTCACAATCTCCAACAATGACAACAGCAGGTAGCGGTGTTAAGGGAATGGAATCACTTATGGACTTTGCAAACAGAATGTCTCCTCTTGGTAATGCTGATGCTGACGAATGTGCAGACTACTGTGTTGTTATGTTCAGCGATTTGACACGTAAGGTGACTATGCAGAACCTTTACCACGATGGCGGTTTCTCAAGCATGGGTATGAGTTTGCGTGCTATGGACCAATACGAAAAGAGTTTTGACCAATATAGAAACGAAGACGGTACTATCCAATACGGATAGTATATATCTTGCAACAAGATAAAAGAGGGCGACCCAAAAGCTATAAAGCTTTAAGGTTGCCCTCTTTTTGTTCATGCGTAGCGGATACATTTGCATTGCGTTTATGCAAATAGGTGATTTTTAGTTTATTATACGGTATTTGTCGTATGGACGCTTTGAATAAGCATCCGCGATTTGTGTCGTTTCATTCCGTGTGGCGGACGAAATACATTAGCCTAATAATCGCTCTGTAGGAGCAAGGGGGTTACTTATACTACGGATAGAATGAATAATATTTATGAGTGTGTGGCTAGGGAGGTCTCAAGGTTCAATGACTTTTAAGTCTCTGTCTTTTTGGTATGACAGAAACTCTTTTGGCATAGTTTTTGTTATTTATTTATAATATATATTTAGTAAGAGCCGATTTATAGCGAAGTGTGCGGTAAAATTTATAACTTTGTACGCATATAATATACATTGGCAATTGTTTTACCAAATTAAGAAGACATAAAATTATTTGATGGATAGAAGTAAAGAATTATTGAACGCGATAGTAGAAGGAGTTCAGGAAAGAAAAGGGAAAAAAATTTCCCACGTTGATTTGACAGGTCTTGAATCAGTATCTACAGAGCATTTTATTATTTGTGAAGGATCATCAACAATGCAGGTTTCTGCAATTGCTGACTCTATCAGGGAATACGTTCATGAAAATCTGGGTGTAAAACCTTATAACTATGATGGTTATCGCAATGCACAATGGATTGTCATAGATTATGGCAACGTGTTCGTTCATGTTTTTTTACCTGAGTTTAGAGAATATTACAATCTTGAGCAGTTGTGGAACGACGCTAAGATTGAGGAAATTCCTGACTTGGATTAATTTGAATTGATATGAAGGATAAAAATATTAAGAAAAAGGTAGTAGGATTTACTTTCAATCTTTTTTGGATGTATGCCATTATAGGGGCTGTGCTTGTAGGCTTCTGGTATATGAACGATTCTTCGGTTGAAAAGGAAGTCTCTTGGTCTGAATTTGAAGGATATGTGCTCCAAAAAGGAGTAACAGATATGGAAATCAGTAAGTCAGATGGAGAGGTTAAAGCCAAGGTTACTGAGAATATGGCAAGAGATATTTTCGGGAAAGAATTGCCGAAAAATGCCAATGTTAAAAAGAATGTAAGGATTGTAAGTCAGGCTCCGTCGGCAGATGCTGTTTCTAAGAAAATTGAGCAGTGGAAAGAAGACAAGGTATTTACTGGAAGTTATAAGTACACAACATCCGGAGGTTTAAGTGCCTTTCTCTTTAGTTTCGGGCCGATTATTTTGCTCGTTGCTTTGTGGTTCTTCCTCTTCAAGCGTATGTCGAAAGGCAGCGATGGAGCAGGTGGCGGAATATTCAGCGTGGGCAAGTCAAAGGCTCAGTTGTTTGATAAGGGCAATGGGACAAATGTGACATTTAAAGATGTTGCCGGTCTTTATGAAGCGAAAACGGAGATTGAGGAAATCGTTGAGTTCCTTAAAAATCCGCAGAGATATACTGATTTGGGAGGTAAAATTCCTAAGGGTGCATTGCTTGTGGGCCCTCCAGGAACTGGTAAGACTTTGCTTGCAAAGGCAGTTGCCGGAGAAGCAAATGTACCATTCTTCTCTCTTTCTGGTTCTGATTTCGTTGAGATGTTTGTTGGTGTTGGTGCATCTCGTGTCAGAGATTTGTTCAAAAAAGCGAAAGAGAAAGCGCCGTGTATCATCTTTATTGATGAGATTGATGCTGTTGGGCGTGCTCGTGGTAAGAATCCGAATATGGGTTCAAATGATGAGCGTGAAAACACTCTTAACCAGTTGCTTACAGAAATGGACGGCTTTGGGACAAATAGCGGTATCATTGTTTTGGCAGCAACTAACCGTGCTGATATTCTCGATAAGGCTTTGCTAAGGGCTGGCCGTTTTGACCGTCAAATTTATGTGGATCTACCAGATATTAAGGATAGAAAAGAAATATTCCTTGTACACCTTAGAAATGTTAAGATTGATTCATCTGTTGATGTTGACCTTCTTTCTCGCCAAACGCCGGGCTTCTCAGGTGCTGATATTGCAAATGTTTGCAATGAGGCAGCGCTGATTGCAGCGAGAAATGGTAAAACTGCAGTTGAAAAGCAAGATTTTATGGATGCTGTGGATCGTATTGTTGGTGGTCTTGAGAAGCGTTCAAAGGTTACAACAAAGGAAGAGCGAGAAACAATTGCTTGTCACGAAGCAGGTCATGCAACAATCAGTTGGCACTTGAAATATGCCAACCCCTTTAATTAAGGTAACTATTGTTCCCCGTGGCAAGGCTCTTGGTCTGCTTGGTATTTGCCAGAAGAGCGTCAAATTACTCCGAAACAGGCTATCCTTGATGAGATTTGTGCAACTCTCGGCGGTCGTGCAGCGGAAGATTTGTTTGTAGGGCACATTTCTACAGGTGCGGCAAATGACCTTGAAAGGGTAACTAAGCAGGCTTATTCATATGTCGCGTATTTTGGTATGAGTGATGCGTTGCCTAACGTTTGTTACTACGATTCAACTGGACAAGAATTTGGTTTCTCGAAACCTTATAGTGAATCTCGTGCTCAGGTTATTGACAGTCAAGTGTCAAAAATTATTGCAGAGCAGTATGAGAGAGCAAAGCAGTTGCTCCTTGAATATGCAGAGGGACACCATAAGTTAAAATTTATTCTTCTTGACAGAGAAGTTATCTATACTGAAGATGTAGAGAATATTTTTGGTAAGAGGGCTTGGTCTTCGAGAGTTGATGAAATCATTGCTTCTAATGAAGAAAAGGGTCGCGTTGATGCGGATGCAGAAAAGTCTGAAGAGGAGAACAGTGTGGCACCACCTCCTGTTCCAGAAGAAGACAAAAACTAAATTAAGTATAAATGATGAGGGTGTGTAGATGTCGCATCCTCATTTTTTTAATAAAGATATATGTCTGAAAATATATTCCGATTTAAAGAATTTTCGATAAACCAGTCACGCAGTGCAATGAAAATAGGAACTGATGGAGTTTTGCTCGGTGCCTGGTGTGACGTTGAAAATGCCAGTAATGTTCTTGACATTGGTTGCGGAACGGGGCTTATTTCCCTGATGATTGCACAAAGAAATTTGAATGCTCGCATCTTTGCAATTGATATTGATGGAGTCGCAGTCGAAGAAGCCAAAGGGAATTTTGCCAACTCCCTTTGGGGTGACAGATTGTCAGCATTTGTTTGTGATTATGCTGAGTTTAAAAGTGAAATTAAGTTCGATTCAATAGTGTCGAATCCGCCTTTTTTTACAGAGAAGGTCTATTCTCCTGATGAGCGAAGGAGTGTGGCGAGGCAGTATGAATCTTTACCTTTTGAAGTCTTGTTCAATAAATCTTCGAAATTGCTTTCTGAATCGGGAACGCTTTCAATTATAGCACCGGCTGCCAGTGCTGACAAATTTCTTTTTTGTGCAGGAGAAGCCAATCTTTGGTTGAAAAGGAAGACGGAAGTCCTAACTAAAAAAGGGAAAGCGGTAAAACGTGTCTTATGGGAATTTTCAAAAAAAGAGGTAAAACCAGTTATTTCCAGATTAGTTATAAGTAGTGATAATGGCGCAAAGACAGAAGAGTATAATTCGTTAACAAACGCTTTTTACCTTTATTAGTTTCATAAAAATTAAAAAAACGATAACTAAATGCTATTATTTCATAAAAAATAATGATATCTTTGGTTAGAAATTAAACCTTTAAGTATTTAAAGGGTCATTAATTTAAATAATAGGAGGCTATATTATGAAAAAGTTTGCAGCATTATTATTGGCGTTCACGATTTCAGGCGGATTAACGTTCGCACAGGATTTCTATGACGATATATATTATGACTCTTCCAAGGAGAAAGAAGTCAAAGAAAAGAAAAAGAAGGTAGAGTATATTGAAGAAGATGAATTTTCAGGAACGAAGTATGAGGACTATGGTGGCGGACGAGATGTTGATGAATATAACCGTCGAGGAGGAATATATGCATCGTCGGATACTCTTTCAAAATCAAAAAAATCAGAATCCGATGGTCAGGTCTTTGAATATACCGAGCGTATAGAGCGTTTCGACAATCCTGACATTGTCAAGGGTTCGGATGATGAGGATTTGAAAACACTATATTATGCAGGAGATGTGAATATATACGTTGGAAACCCTTCTAATATCTATACTTTTGATGATTTCGGCTTTGCTTTAGGTTACCTTGCCGGTTCTTCGTCAAGTTGGTATTGGAATTACCCTTATTATTCTCCATATTATAGTTGGAGATATTGGGATTCGTGGTTCTATACGTATAGTTGGTATGATCCTTATTGGGGTCCTGGTTACTGGTATGGTCATCATCATCATTGCTGGTATCCTGGTCACTATTATCCTCACTATCACCCGGGTTATTATCGTCCTGTTCATCGCCACCGTTATACAGCGGGAGGTCGCTCTAACTTTGGTGGCGTTTCCGGCTATCATTATGGAAACAAGGGCAGAGTAAATAGGGTTAATGGAATATATAATGGTAATAGAAATAACATTCGCAGACCAAATAAAAGTTGGAATAGAGGAGAGAATGTTGGAACCTCAGGTAGTGGTAACAGAAATTATAACGGATATAGAGGCGGAGGAAATTCATATAGGGGAGATGACCGCAATTCTATAAATAGAGAGAACCGCTATAATTCTAACAGGAATGATAGGTTCAATTCTGATTTGGGTGACAGATTTAACTCGAACAGGGGAGATCGTTTTCAGAATAATAGAACAGATTACAATAACAGACCTTCACGTATAGACAACAATAGAGGCTCCGGTTATAGAGGAGGTTCTTCTATAGGTAACAGAGGTTCATACGGTGGTGGTAGAGGAAGTTTCGGAGGTGGCAGTTCAAGTGGTCATCGCGGAGGCAGACGTTAGTTAAACAAAAAATTAGAAGACAATGAATATGCGAAATAAATTTTATTTGTTGGCGGCAATGCTGACAACAGCCTCAATCTCTTGGTCACAGAGCGTTTTTGACGCTTATTCCCTTTCTCAACAGGAATTGAGAGGTACTGCTCGTTTTATGTCAATGGCAGGAGCATTTGGTGCTTTGGGTGGGGATATGTCGGTTCTGAATCAGAACCCTGGCGGTATAGGAATTTATAGAAGTTCTGATATAGGCTTGACTCTTGATGGCACGTTTCGAAATTCCAAGGTTACTACTAATGCTGGAATTGACAAAATGAATGAGAATGATTTCAATTTCAACAATATTGGTTACATTGGGGTTTATCGGACAAATTCAAGTGGCTTGAAGAACTTTAACTGGGGATTCTCGTATAATAAGAAGGCTGATTTCCGCCGCACTTATAGTGGTGCGATTGACGGTATCTCAACATCTTTGACAAATTTTGTTGCTGGTCAGACTAATGCAACAAAATTTACTAAAGAAGACTTGGGGGCAATTAAAGATAAGTATAATCCATATCTTGACTCCAATGCTCCTTGGATGAGCATACTTGCATATAATTCATACCTTATTAACCCAACAAATGGAGACCGTGATTTTGTTGGACTTATGGGAGAAAATTCTAAAGGCTATAACTCATTCCTTGTTGATGAGTCTGGGCAAATTGATGAATATACAATCAGTTTTGGCGGTAATGCTTTGAACGTTCTGTATTGGGGAGCGAGCATTGGTATAGAGGATGTGAATTTCTCGCAATATACTTATTACGAAGAAACAGTAAACAATGCTGTTGTGCCAGGAAACGCAGATGGCTCAATATTGCTAAACGGCACTGCAAACTGGAGCCTTGAGAACTCTTTGAATTTATATGGTACAGGTGTAAACTTTAAATTAGGAGTAATTTTAAAGCCTATTAATGAACTTAGAATAGGCCTTGCATTCCATACCCCAACTCGTTACTCTATGACATCAGAGTATGTTGCCGGCACAAACTATAATCTTAACGCTTCAAATGGTAATATTATCAGAGGTGATGCATATACAGATGAAGGATATGTAAATGTGACGGATTTTACAGTAAGAACACCATGGAAGGTTATAGGTAGTTTGGCAGGCGTTCTTGGTGGGCGTGCTATTATCAGTGTAGATTTTGAGCATACAGCTTACCAAAATATGAAGGTGTTGTTTGGAGGAAGAGAAGATTTAAGTATAACTGATGCAATTAATGCCTACTATAAGCCAATGGAAACAATTCGTGTTGGTGGAGAGGTGAGAGTAACACCAAAATTCAGTGTTCGTGCGGGTTATTCATATTCAACTTCTCCTTTCTCGGATGAGATTCGTAACAATCAGTTGAATGTAATGACTTCTGGAACTACGCTTGCATACACTCTTGATAAGAATAATCAATATGTAACTGCTGGCTTTGGTTTTAAGGCTGGTTCTTTCTATGCTGATTTTGCCTATATTTATAATCAAAGAAACAGTGAATATTATGCCTTCTCTCCGGATATTCCCGATAGAGGTAAACCAATCTATTCTCCGTCAGCGGATGTAAAAGATACCAACCACGAGATTGTGGCTACTTTAGGATTCCGTTTCTAAAAGGTAAAAAAGGTTGCAGAAATGCAACCTTTTATAGTATCGTTTTATTTTCTTTTTGCTCAGTAAATGAAGAGTGTATGATTTCAGCGAAAGGAGATTCAAAAGTTCTTGCTTTTTTGGGGCAACCTTTGACGCATGCACAACATCTTATACATTTTTCAGGGTCTGTTTTTTCTTCCATCCCCTTTGTTATTGCTCCAGTAGGACAATGAGCAGCACAATATCCACAATGCTCGCAAAGACTTTCATCAACGGAAGGAATGCGCGGCATTGGTTTTTTGCTACGTTTGAGTTTGATAACCTTAAAGATGAATTTCAACTTAGATATAAAAGATTGTTCGGGGCGCTCTATCTTTAGAACATTAACTGGAGTAATGTCATTGTAGTTTTTTGCGTCGGTAATTTTTTTGCAAATTTTTCTTCCAAATTCTTCTGCAAATTTGAGGTCATTGGCGTTGGGTCGCCCTACAGCGATAGGATATTTTTCGTTGCTGTAAGAATGCTCTCCAATGAAAGTTCCGCCTGCAATGATATTAAAACCTCTTTCAGATAGAAATACGGCAAATTCAGCCAAAGCCTTTTCGTAGTCGCGGTTCCCGTAAACAACTACTATGGCTGTTGGAGAGCCGTCAGCCTTAAGCCCTTGCATCCTTGCAAGAGCGGTTGGTGCAATATGACCGCCATAGATTGGGGCGGTAACGATAACAAGGTCTTTTGCTTCGAATTGTTTAAATTCAACCTCTTTGAGTGTAAGGTCGAAATCGTTAATGTTATGAAAGCCAGAACCTTTTGCTATTGCTTTTCCAACCTTTTTAGATGTTCCTGTTGGAGAAAATGTTATGAGATTTACAGAATTAATATTCATATTGGTAGAGTTTTTACTTCGTAAAATTAGTAAAACTATGGCTGAAAGTCAAACATATTAATTTTATTTTTATCCTTGACCTTGAGATTTAGGAGTGCCGTTAGGTTTCAGAATATTCATTTTTCTTGAAAACGCCCCCTTTTCAGTCTGAACAGTTATTTTGCCGTCTGTGATTTCTATTGAAGACGCAGTCAAACCGTTTGGAATATGAATAATACCTCTTACTCTGCCATTTTGGTCGCATATTTGTATTCCCCAATTGGTTGCGGCATATAGATTTCCGTTACTGTCAAAAGTAAGGTCATAAACTTTTACAGGAAGATTATCGTATGAATGTAGGGCGTAAAAGCGTTGCTCATAAAGGTGTTTGCCCGATTTGTCCAAGACTGCCTGCCAAATCATATTATCTCCGTCTTTTGCAAATGCTTCAAGACTACCTCCTGGGTATATTGCCGATTTTGAGGATGTTTTGGGTTCTTGGATCGTTAAAGCCCAGTTTTCTTCAGGTATGAGAAGTGATGAAAGAAAATCGTTTCTGGTTTGACCGACTTTAATAGGATTACTATGGTCTTTCCAAAGCCAACGCATAACGTTGCTGAAAATTTCGTTTGCACGGCTAATGCTGTGGCCTGTTTCTGTCCAGTCGCAGCGAATGTCGTAGCCTGCAAATTCAAGTGCGGAAACCAGGATTTTATTGCCCTCATACCAATGTCCGAAAAGGGGATTCCAAGCGTCTTCAGAGCCGTCCTGAATGAATATTTTTAGAGGCTTAGGTTCTGTTTTGCGGATAAGAGCATGCAGATTGTGTCCACCCCTCATTGAAACGAAAGAACCGGCAGCGGAGAAAACCCTATGAAACATGTCCGGTCGATGCCATGCGAGGGTAAATGCGGCAATACCGCCGCTACTCGCTCCAAAGACTGCGCAGTCGTCAGGGTTCATTGATAGTTTCAAGGTTTTTCCGTTCGGTAATTTATATTTTCTGACATCTTTGAGTAGTACATTTTCAACCCAGAGAGCAAGTCGGTTGTCTGTGCTGTCATACTCATTGCTGCGGTTATATCTTATGACAGAGCCGTCATCGGTTTTTATAATTCCAGGATTTACAAACACGCCAATAACAGGAGGCATTGCGCCTTTTGTTATTAGTTCGTCAAAGACTTTAGGCGCATTGCAGAGAATCCCGTCAAAGCCGAGATAAAGACAAGCCTCTTTTTCCCCTGTATAACCGTCTGGAATATAGATGTTGTAACTGTATTCGGTGCCAGGATAGTAGTTTCCGCCGTCTATAAATTGATCTGGGGATAAAAAACTTGCGGAAAATGCTGCTTGGCAAGTGATAATTGCAAAAATTAAAGAAATATAGCGGAACATGTTATTTCATATTTTGGATTCAGTACAAAAGTACGCAAAAATATCGTATTTTTTGTGTACTTTTGCATAATATAGGGTAGTTTGCGTGTTGCGGAGAGTGTTTCTCTGAAGATGCTAACTCCTATGTTTTTGAAAAAGAAAGTTAGATGATATTTAAACATAAATCAAGAAAAAAAACGCATTCTGAATTTCAGCAGGCGAAAAGTTTGTTGAATCCTTTATATGTCATTGTTCCTGTGGTAGTTGGACTGATTGCTGTTTTTTGGATGCTTATGCGCGACTATCAGAGCCTTTCGCTTGACAGCATTGATTTTTCTATGTCAACGCTGTACTATTTCTTGCTGGCGTGGCTCTTTATGATGGGGCGTGATTTTGGTCTTACATGGCGTTTTCGTTCTCTAACAGACCACGATATTACATGGGGACAGGCATTACGTGTAAATATGCTTTGCGAGTTTACTTCTGCTGTAACACCATCAACAGTAGGAGGTAGCAGTTTCGGCCTTATATATCTGAAAGGAGAGGGACTTCGGTTAGGACGGTCAACAACTATAATGATGTCAACACTTTTCCTTGATGAGTTGTTTTTCGTTGTGGCGTGCCCGATTGCCATGCTTATATTCCCATTTGACCAGTTTTTTGGTAACGGTCCTGCTGACTTTACCGCAACCTTGAAAATTGCCTTTTGGGTAGTGTATTGCGGATTGGCTTTGTGGACAGCAATCCTATTTTGGGGAATATTTATCAAGCCGCAAGTTTTGAAAATTGCTTTTGACAAGATATTTTCATTAAAGATATTGACCAGGTGGCATAAGGCTGCTGTTGACATGGGCGATAATATCATAGTTACCGCTCGGGAATTAAGAAGAAAAAGTTTTCTATGGTGGTTGAGGGCATTTTTTGCAACATCTCTGTCATGGATTTCCCGCTATATGGTAGTTAATGCTATCTTCTTGATGTTTGGTATTGGTGCAGACCAGTTGCTTGTGCTTGTGCGCCAGTTGGTTATGTGGGTAGTTTTGACAATTTGCCCAACGCCAGGTGGCAGCGGAGTGAGCGAATGGATTTTCAAGAATTATTACGGTGATATGATACCAGTTGGTTCGTTGGCAGTTGTTATGGCATTATGCTGGCGTTTGGTTAGTTATTATATTTATTTGATAATTGGTATTTGCGTATTCCCCTCATGGATGCGAGGCTGGGCCCGCAGAAGTAGGGCGGCAAGAAAGGAGAGTCGGAATGAAAACAACGGATAAAGAAGTTTGCAATATATTGGTTGACGTTTTGCTCAAGCATGGAGTGAAGAGAGCAGTCGTTTCTCCAGGCTCTCGGAATGCTCCGTTACTGGTTGCTCTGTCAAGGGAAGACGGTATAGAGAAAACGATTATCGTTGATGAGCGAAGTGCAGCCTTTGCGGCTCTTGGAATGGCACAGCAGACAGGAGAACCTGTTGCCATTGTCTGTACATCAGGAACGGCATTACTTAACTATGCCCCGGCTGTTGCAGAGGCTTATTATCAGAAATTGCCACTGATAGTTGTTTCAGCAGACCGTCCGAAAGAATGGATAGATCAGGATGATAGCCAGACAATACGTCAGTTTGAGGCATTGTCACAATTCGTCAAGCGTAGTTATGATTTGCCAGCACGATGTGGAGATGATGTTGCCCGCTGGTATGCCGATAGGATTATCAATGATGCAATGATGGAGGCAACTTCCGGCAGGTGTGCCCCAGTTCATATAAATATACAGTTAGATGAGCCATTGTCTGGTTCATCAGAGTGGTCTCGCCAGTCGAGGGGTATAGAGTTGATTTCTCCGTCGGCAGATTTGAGTGAATCGGATGTGTCGCGGCTTGTTGAGGTTTCACGAGGATGCAGAATCTTGGTTATTGCTGGTTTTATGCGTCCCGATGAGAAATGTCAAAAAGCACTTGAAAGATTGTCGGAAATGCCGAATGTTGCAGTTCTGACAGAGACAATATCCAATATGCGTTCACCGCGATTTATTTCTGCTATTGACAGAACGCTTATTGCTATGGAAGAAGCAGAAGAGTATGTTCCAGATTTGCTTATAACTATTGGCGGAGCAATTGTTTCGCGAATGGTAAAGACGTTTTTGAGACATAATAAGCCGAAATATCAGTGGTATGTTGGTGTAAGTGATGTAACGGTTGACTGTATGCAAAGTCTAACGACACGCATTCAGACAGATGCTGGTTCATTCCTCTCTCAGTTCGCTGATGCTTATTGCAAAATGAAAGAAGATGGTGACTTTGCGAACCGTTGGCAGGCTCTGGCTGAAAAAGGATTGGCAAGGCATTGCAGATATGTTCAAAATGCACCTTGGAGTGATATGAAGGCTCATTCCGTGATATTCAAGATGCTTAATGAACAGGTAAAACCTATTAGATTGCAGTTGTCGAATGGAACAACAATTCGTTATGCTCAATTATTTGGTGATTTGGTGTCAGCCGATAATTTTTGCAATCGTGGAGTTTCGGGCATTGACGGTTCTACTTCTACAGCACTTGGAGCATCGCTCGCCTTTGACGGCTTGACAGTCCTGATTACAGGAGATATGAGTTTCGGCTATGACCTTTCAGGACTCGCGTCAAGGTATAATACAAAGAACTTCAAGATTATAATTATTAATAATAGTGGTGGCGGTATTTTCAGATTTGTCAAGTCAACTGCTGCCTTGCCTGAACTTGAAGAATATCTTGAATGCCAGCGGGAGTTGCCAGTGAAAAAATATTCAGATGCATTCGGCTTCTGCTATTATGAGGCAGAAAATGAGACGGAGCTAAATGCTCAGTTTTTAGAGTTTTTATCAGTTGAGCAACCCGCCATTCTGTCTGTAAAAACAGATAGTGTGATTAGTGGAGAAACATTGAAAAATTATTTTAAAAAGATATAGATATGTCACAAAGAGAATGGACAACAATCAAAAAGTACACGGATATACTTTTTGAACAGTACAAGGGAATCGCAAAGATTACAATCAACCGTCCGGAGGTTTATAATGCTTTCCGACCGTTGACAAATCAGGAAATGCTTGATGCTTTCGATATTTGCCGTGATAAGGCAGATATTCGTGTTATCGTATTGACTGGTGCAGGAGATAAGGCGTTCTGCTCTGGTGGTGACCAAAACTATAAGACTCGTGGCGGTTACAAGGATGTTGACGGAACACCGCGTTTGAATGTTCTTGACCTTCATAAGGTTATTCGCTCTATTCCGAAACCAGTTATCGCTATGGTCAATGGCTATGCAATTGGTGGCGGCAACGTGCTTACTGTTGTATGTGACCTTACTATTGCTTCTGAAAATGCGCGTTTCGGTCAGACAGGACCAAAGGTTGGTAGTTTTGACGGAGGATTCGGCTCTTCATATCTTGCACGTTGCGTGGGTCAGAAAAAGGCTCGCGAAATATGGTATCTATGCCGCCAGTACTCAGCAAAAGAGGCTGAAGAAATGGGATTGGTAAATAAGGTAGTTCCATTGGAAAAACTCGAAGATGAGGTAGTTGAATGGTGCGAAACAATAATGATGCGCAGTCCGTTTGCCATCAGAATGGTTAAGCGTTGCTTGAATGCAGAACTTGACGGTCAGCGTGGTTTGATGGAACTTGCTGGAGATGCTACTTTGATGTATTACCTAATGGATGAGGCTCAGGAAGGTAAGAACGCTTTCCTTGAAAAACGTGACCCGGACTTTGAGCAATTCCCAAAATTCCCGGGATAGAAATGAAGGCAAGTTACTGTAAGTATAATTTGATATTCAAGCAACCTGCTGGAACGTCTCGCGGTGTCCTCAAAACAAAAGAAACTTTTTTCTTGAAAGTTGAGGATGAGGAAGTCCCCGGAGTATATGGTTTGGGCGAATGTGCTGTCTTTAGAGGATTATCGGCAGACGATACGCCTGAATATGAGCAAAAACTAAAAGAACTTTGTGAAAATGTCAATGCAGGTCAGCCAACGGATTTGACTCGTTTCCCGTCAATGCAGTTTGGTTTCGAGACTGCTCTTTATGACTTTGCCAATGGTGGTAGGAGAATAGTTTTCCCATCGGAATTTACAGAAGGAAAAGCAGAAGTACCTATTAACGGACTCATTTGGATGGGTAGTCGCGATGATATGATTTCACGCATTGATGATAAGTTGAAATCTGGTTTTACAACCATAAAAATCAAGGTTGGAGCAATAGACTTTGATAGTGAATTAGATTTGATAAAGCATATCCGCAAGGTTTTTCCCCCAGAGGCTGTAACTATTCGCCTTGATGCAAACGGCGGATTTTCTCTCAATGATGCTATGGATAAACTTGAGCGTTTGTCCAATTACGGAATTCATTCGATAGAGCAGCCTATTAAGGCTGGACAATGGGATGAAATGGGTAAATTGTGTGCAAATTCCCCAATCCCAATTGCATTAGATGAGGAACTTATCGGTTTGTTTAAAACATCTGAGCGTATAGATATGCTAAACGCAGTTAAGCCGGCATTTCTTATTTTAAAGCCGTCGCTGATTGGTGGCTTTTCAGAGTCTTTGGAGTGGATGCGTCTTGCAGCAGAGAGAGGTGTTGGTGGTTGGGTTACTTCTGCACTGGAATCAAATATTGGCTTAAATGCGATTGCTCAATGGACAGCCTCAATGAGTCCAGAGATGCCACAAGGGCTTGGTACAGGTGCACTTTTTACCAACAATATTGAATCTCCATTGGAACAATTTGGAGAAACATTGAGTTTTGACCCTTCAAAAGAATGGAAATATCCTGAATTTGATTGGAAATGACAATTCACAATTTTATAGAAGAGTGGAATAACAGTTCTGATAATGTGGTAGCACATACTTCCGGTTCAACAGGTACTCCGAAAGAGATAAGACTGTTTAAACGGGATATGTTGGCATCGGCAAAAGTTACCAATGTTTTTTTCGGAATAACCGAAAAGAGCAGGATGTTGCTTTGCTTGTCGCCTTCGTATATAGCAGGAAAGATGATGATAGTTCGGTCTATTGTCTCTGGTGCGGAATTGGTCTTTGAGAAGCCTTCAAATGACGTTCTTGCTGATTATGAGGGAGAACCGTTTGATTTGGTTGCCGTTGTGCCGTCGCAGGTTGTTGGACTTCTTGAGCATAAGGAGCGATTGAAGTATGTCAGAACGATGCTGATTGGTGGCAGTGCCGTTTCTTCTGAATTGGAAAAACGGCTGGTTGCTCTTGGTGTAAATGCCTATGCTTCATACGGAATGACAGAAACCTGTTCGCATATAGCATTGCGTAAGATTGGAGCAAGCGATATTTTTACTGCAGTTGGTCCTGTACAGTTTAGGATTGACGGGAGAGGTTGCTTGTGTGCAGATGTCCCGCATCTTTCTATTAAAGAGGTAGTTACCAATGATGTTGTTGAACTTCTGTCTCCGACGGAATTTCGTTGGATTGGCAGATTTGATAATGTAATCAATACAGGCGGTATAAAAGTTTATCCAGAAGATGTTGAAAGAATTCTAAACAAGATTATAGGTGATAGATTTTATATTTCTTCTCAACTGTCGGAAAAATGGGGAGAAGAGATTGTCCTTGTTTTGGAGCGTGACATTATAGGACAGGAAGAGGAGCAGATGCTATTTGACAAGATGAAAGGTGTTCTTTCTCCATATCAGGTTCCGAAAAAGATTTTTTGCCTGCCTAAATTTGAAGAAACGGCGACAGGCAAGGTGAAAAGGAAAAAAATTAAATAATGTTATATGTTTTGTCGTTTTTGAACAAAAATGGCTTCAGCGTTTTTTAATGTAAGAGTAGAATGTATTAGATGAGACTTTCAGAATTAAAAACAGGGGAAACCGGAGTTATCGTAAAGATATTGGGTCATGGTTCGTTTAGAAAGCGAGTCATGGAAATGGGGTTTGTTAAAGGTAAGAAGATTGAAGTAGAACTTAATGCACCGTTGCATGACCCTATAAAGTATAGGATCCTTGATTATGAAATTTCATTGCGTCGTGCAGAGGCTGAATTGATAGAAATAGTCAAGGAATGTCAGGATCTGAATATAATAGAGGAGGATGTTGCAGAAATTCGAGAGGATGATTGTGGCTTTATAAAAGCTTTTGACCGAGAACGGACAACTATTAATGTGGCATTGATAGGTAACCCTAATTGTGGAAAGACTTCGCTTTTCAATATAGCATCTGGGTCAAAGGAGCATGTTGGCAATTATTCAGGTGTTACAGTTGACGCAAAGACTGGCCAGATGAAGTACAAGGGGTATTCTTTGAATATCGTTGACTTGCCTGGAACTTATTCGTTGTCAGCGTATTCTCCAGAGGAATTATATGTGCGTAGGTATTTGCACGATGAAGTGCCAGATGTTGTCATAAATGTTGTTGATTCATCGAATCTTGAGCGTAATTTTTATTTGACAACGGAGTTGATAGATATGGACCGTAGTATGGTCATTGCTTTGAATATGTATGATGAACTGGAGAGAAGTGGCTCAACGTTTGACTATAACAGCATGGCAAAGATGATTGGCGTTCCGATGGTTCCTACGGTTTCGAAAACAGGAAAGGGCTTGACGGAACTTTTTGATACAGTCATAGAAGTTTATGAGGGTCGAAATGAAACTGTTCGTCACGTCCATATCATATTCAGCAAGGACATAGAGAATGCAGTAAAGACGATACAGACTGAATTGAAGAAAGAGTCAAAACTGGATATGCATTTTTCAGCACGGTATTTGTCAATCAAATTGCTGGAGAATGATAAGGAAGTTGTAAAAATGCTTAGTGACTTGCCGAATTTTGATAAAATTCGCGATTTGCGAGATTCTCTTGTTGCAAATATAGAGGAATTGCATCATGAAGATATTTCGACAATTATAGCCAGTTCAAAATATGGTTTCGTCTCTGGTGCGTTGCGTGAAACTCTTGAAAAGAAAGAAAATGATGAAGTAAAGTCAACGAGTGTTATCGATTCTATCGTTACAAGCAGAATATTTGGCTTCCCTATATTTTTCTTCATTATGTGGTTCATGTTCTGGGCTACTTTTGAAATAGGTCAATATCCTATGGATTGGATTGATTCACTTGTTCAATGGATAGGGGGGCTGTTGGGGACGTATTTACCTGATGGTCCGGTAAAGGATATGATTATCGACGGCGTTATTGGTGGTGTTGGCGGTGTTATTGTATTTTTGCCTAATATATTGATATTGTATGCCTTTATATCGTTTATGGAAGATTCCGGGTATATGGCGAGAGCGGCATTTATTATGGATAAGATAATGCACAAGATTGGGCTTCATGGTAAATCGTTTATACCGATGGTTATGGGTTTTGGCTGTAATGTTCCAGCGATTATTGCTACCCGAACAATCGAAAGCAAAACCAGTCGATTGATAACTATTTTGATAAATCCGTTTATGTCGTGTGGTGCGAGATTACCTATCTATTTGCTTTTAGTAGGAGCCTTTTTCCCGAAGCATGCAAGTATTGTACTGTTTGGACTATATACTCTTGGAATAATTGTTGCAATAATAACAGCAAAGTTAATGCGTCGCTTCAAGTATAAGGAAGATGAAACACCGTTTGTTATGGAATTACCGCCGTATCGTGTTCCAACATTACAGGCAACAATGAGACACATGTGGGCAAAAGGTCAGCAATATCTGAAGAAAATGGGTGGTGTTATCCTTGTTGCGAGTCTTATTATTTGGGCATTAAGTTATTTTCCTCGCCCAACAGAGGCTGATTTGGAAAAAACAAAAATAGAATTTGCTTCCCAAAATCTTTCTGATGAGCAGATTGAAGTAGTTACACAGACTGAAAATTCTTATTTGGGTCAAATTGGTAAGTTTGTTTCGCCTATTTTCGAACCATTGGGCTATAACTGGAAGATGACCGTATCACTAATTTCAGGAACAGTGGCAAAGGAAACAGTGGTCTCAACATTGGGCGTTCTATATAGTGGGGATGCTGAAAGTGAAGACGCTGATTTGGGTGCACGTTTGCAGACGGAAAATCCGCAGACAGGAGAACCAGACTTCAATGTGATTGTTGCTTTGAGTTTTCTGGTTTTTGTATTGCTATATGTTCCATGTATAGCAACTATAACGGCAATAGTTAAAGAAACTGGCAGTTGGAAGTTTGGTGCATTTACTCTTATATACAATACGGCAGTCGCTTGGTTTGTAGCGTTCATATTCTATCAGGTAGGCTCGCTCTTTATGTGAAAATAGCGAACAAAAACGATAAAAATTTATTAACTTTGCGGTTGCCTAATATTTAGGCAACCGTTTTTTTATAGGAATACAATAAAAATTACTATATATGGAAAAGAAATACAAAAGAACGCTTGTAACGTCGGCATTGCCATACGCTAATGGCCCTGTTCATATTGGCCACCTTGCGGGAGTTTATGTTCCTGCTGATATATACGTTCGCTACCTCCGCTTGAAAGGGGAGGATGTGGTCTTTATCGGTGGTTCTGACGAGCACGGTGTGCCTATTACAATTAAGGCGAAAAAAGAGGGTGTAACGCCACAAGATATCGTTGACAGATACCATAAGATAATTAAAGAATCATTTGAAGGTCTTGGTATTTCTTTTGACGTCTATTCTCGTACAACATCTGAAATGCACAAAAAGACAGCAAGTGATTTCTTTAGAAAATTATATGACAAGGGTGAGTTCGTTGAAAAAACATCTATGCAGTATTATGATGAAAAAGCGAACCAGTTCTTGGCAGACCGCTATATTGTAGGTACTTGCCCTCATTGTGGCAACACTCGTGCCTATGGTGACCAATGTGAGGCTTGCGGTACTTCTTTGAATGCAACCGACCTTATCGACCCAAAATCTGCAATTACAGGAAATGTTCCAGTTCTTAAGGAAACAAAGCACTGGTATTTGCCATTGGATAAGTGGGAACCTAAGTTGAGACAATGGATTCTCGAAGAACATAAGGAATGGCGTCCTAATGTTTACGGTCAATGCAAGTCTTGGTTGGATTTGGGCCTTCAGCCTCGTGCTGTCAGTCGTGACCTTGACTGGGGTGTACCTGTCCCTGTTGAAGGTGCAGACGGCAAGGTTCTTTACGTTTGGTTTGATGCTCCTATCGGTTATATCTCCAATACAAAGGAAATTCTTCCTGATACATGGGAAGACTATTGGAAGAGCGAAGATTCAAGAATTGTTCACTTTATCGGTAAGGACAATATTGTTTTCCACTGCATCATTTTCCCGGCAATGTTGATGGCTGATGGTAGTTATCAGTTGCCAGATAACGTCCCTGCAAATGAGTTCCTTAATCTTGAAGGCGAGAAAATTTCAACATCAAGAAACTGGGCTGTTTGGTTAAATGAATATCTTGAGGAATTCCCTGGAAAGGCTGACGTACTTCGCTATGTCTTGACTGCAAATGCACCAGAAACAAAGGATAACGACTTTACTTGGAAAGATTTCCAGGCTCGTAATAACAATGAGTTGGTTGCTATTCTTGGTAACTTTGTTAACCGTTCATTGGTGCTTACTCACAAGTATTTTGAAGGAAAAGTTCCAGCTGCGGGTGAGTTTACTGACTATGATAAGGAAACTTTGAAAGAATTTGCTGATGTTCAGGCAACTCTTGAAAAGTATCTCGATACTTTCCGTTTCCGTGATGCCTTGAAGGAGGCTATGAATCTTGCGCGTATAGGTAATAAGTATCTTGCAGATACTGAACCGTGGAAATTGGCAAAGACAGATATGGAGCGAGTTGCTACGATTATGAATATTGCATTGCAGATTACTGCAAACCTTGCGATTGCGTTTGAGCCGTTCTTGCCGTTTATGTCTCAGAAACTGCGCAATATTCTTGGAATGCCGGAATTTAAATGGAATGACCTTGGTAAGGTTGATATTCTTGCTGCTGGTTCTGAAATTGCCAAACCTGAATTGCTGTTTGAAAAGATAGAGGATTCTGTTGTTGAGGCACAAGTTAGAAAACTTGAAGAAACAAAGAAAGCAAATGCCTTGAGCAACTTTGAGCCAAAACCTGTTGCTGCAAATGTCCCATTTGATGACTTTATGAAACTTGATATCCGTGTAGGTAAGGTTTGCTTTATTGCAAACTTTGAGCCAAGAAAACTAAAGGGCGTACTTTCACAGGGAATGATTTTGTCAGCAGAAAATGCTGATGGTTCACTTGTTGTTATCGGTCCGCAAGGAGCGGTACTGCCAGGCTGTCAGGTTAAGTAAAAATGCCAGCGATATGGATAAAATGCCTATTTCGCTGCTTGAGTATAACCGTAGAATAAACGCTGTTATCAACAACGCTGCATTGCAGCGTTGTTGGATAGTGGCGGAAACTGTTGATGTCGCTGTTAGAGGCGGACATTGCTATTTAGACCTTGTTCAGAAAAATCCGGATACTAATGCTATAGTAGCAAAGTCAAGGGCAATTATCTGGTCAAGCGTCTTTTTTCGTTTAAGCCGTTACTTTGAGGAAATGACAGGGCAGAAGTTTGCTACTGGCTTGAAAGTGATGGTGGAGGTGTCGGCGAATTTTCATGAGCAATATGGTCTGTCGCTGGTTATTTCCAATATAAATCCTACCTATACTTTGGGCGACATGGCGCGCCTGCGTATGGAAATTCTTAAAAGGTTGAAGGCTGAGGGACTTGTTAATCTTAACAAGTCGCTTGAATGGTCAGAAATACCACAAAGAGTAGCAGTTATATCAGCCGATAGTGCTGCGGGTTATGGCGATTTTGTATCCCAGTTAAATGGCAATCCGTACGGCTTGGTTTTCTATACTGCTCTTTTCCGCTCTTATATGCAAGGCGTTAATGCCGTGCCTTCAATTATCTCCGCTCTTGAGCGAGTAAAGAGAAATTCAAGTCTTTTTGATTGTGTGGTTATTATCCGAGGAGGAGGGGCTACAACGGATTTGAATATATTTGACAATTATGACCTTGCGGCTGCTGTTGCTCGGTTCCCTCTCCCTATTATCGTTGGAATAGGGCATACGCGTGACTATACCGTGCTTGATGAGGTTGCTTCTATATCAGTGAAAACGCCTACTGCGGCTGCGGAAATATTGATAGATAAGACAGGAGCGGCTTTAAGGCTTCTTGAGGATTTGCAGGGTGATATTGTTTCTTGTGTTGAGAATATTCTGAACGCTTCCAAACAGGAGTTGAATTACTATAGCAGCACTATTCCCTTGGCTGCTCGGCGTATTCTTCAGACTCAGGAATCGCTATTGAGCCGAATTAATGCTACCATTCCTTTGGCTGCAAAATCACATATCGAGCGAGGTGAACAGGCTTTGAAAATGCTGGATAACAAGTTGCTGATGGCTTCGGAGAATACAATTTCGCGTGAAAAGTTACGTTTGGACTCCTTAGCGAAGCAGGTGGAACTTCTTTCTCCGATGCAAGTGCTAAAGAGGGGATATTCTCTTGTAACGGTTAATGGCAAATGCGTTACAAGTGCTTCTCAAATTAATACAGGTGATGTCATAGTTAACCAGTTTGCCGATGGTAATATAGAATCTAAAGTGAAATGATATAATTATGGAAGATAATAAAGAAATGACTTATACAGCCGCTGTAGCTGAATTGGAAAGTTTGGTGGCAAAAATGCAGTCTCCTGATTGTGGAGTTGATAATCTGTCAAAATATACAACACGCTCTCTTGAATTGCTTAAATTCTGCAAGACACGTCTGCAAAAGACTGATGAAGAATTGAAAAAGATTCTTGAAGAATTGGACGCTTAAATATATCCGTTCATCATTGCATAAACGCTAAGACCTGAAACGCTTTTTATCCCGAGTTTTGCGGTTATGTTTTTGCGATGAGATAGAACTGTATTGATGCTTATATTAAGTGTGTCGGCGATTTCTTTATTAATAAACCCTTTTGCAATAAGGCACAAAACCTCTTTTTCTCTTTGGGAGAGTTCTTCTGCCGATTCTGCCGCATTGTGAGTTTCTTTTATTATTTGTGAAAGTTTTTCGATAATTTCTTTTTCAGACGCATATCTGTTTAAAACAAAGAAATTATTATTATCAGTTTGCTCGTTGTCGGAAATAACAACGAATCTGTTTCTTTTTTGTATGAAAAAACCGTAGTCTGCAACAAAGTTTGAATGGTCAGTAATTGTTAAATCTGGGTTAATGTCAGTTTGTTTCAACTCCTGAGTGGTATTGAAGATGCGTGCATCAATATCAAAAAGGTTTTTAAAAATATGCTTCAAACCTGTAGCCAGTAAGTTATCGCGGATTGTCAGAGTTACAACTATTGCCTGCATTGTTTAATTATTTGATGCGTTTTTAATGGCAACAGAAATAGGGTATAAAATTCTGTTCCTTATACGGTTGTTTTGTTTGATGTCTTTTTCAAGGCTAATTATAGCGAATAGAACGGCGTGACATAGATTGGCATCGTATTCACCACGGAGGTGGATAACGAACATATTTATAAGGTCACTTAATTTATCCTCTATGGAGTTTTTAAGTTCGGGAGCAATCTCTATTTGTATCGATATACTTCCAGAAATATCTTTTACGCATGTCAGTATTTCTGAAAACCATTTGTTATCGTTGTTTATACGCTTAACGATTTCTTCTTTTACTTCATTGTAAAGGTTAAGAAGCAATGGTAGGTTGTTGTTTTTGTCACTTCGGCTTATCAGAGCACCAAAATGCCTTTCTATATTCGGCAGTTGGAATCGTAGATATGAATTGTTTGTCTTTCTAAGGTAATCAATTATTTCCGCTACTCCAAAAGAGTCGAAACACTTGTCTGGGTAGAAGGATTCGTTGATGTACGCGTTTAGTGTTGTAAGAAAAAAGGTTAGGTCTATTCCTTTTTCCATGCAAATGCTTTCAATGGATTTGTCGCTAACTCCAAGTGATATCCCAAATCTGTTTATCACAGGAATTACCGACGGCTCCTCAATAATAGTGTCGCAAAGTTTTGTATCTGCTGAAACAAGTGCCATATATTAAGGTTTTATTATTTCTTTTTCTGTAATAATAATGTCAACGGGAATGTCGTGCTGTTCTGTCGGGACCTCGTCAAAAAGTTGGCAACTGTAGATAATCCCTATTTTAGGACAAATCGCATCTTTAAGAAGTCGGTCGTAATAGCCTTTACCCCTTCCGAGCCTGTTGCCTTTTCGGTCGTAGCCAACGGCTGGAATAATCAGCAAGTCGATAGTATCAACTGATATAAGTTCGCTGTCTGTCGGTTCCTGAATAGAGAAAGCACCTTTTTCTGTACTTCCCGGTTCAAATTTTGCAATATCAAGAAAATCACCGTTAACGCGAGGAAGAAAGATTTCTTTATCTTTATTCCATTTGCTGAGAAGTTGAATTGTTGGAAGTTCATCGGGTAGGGAATAATATGCCAAAATGCGTTTTGCTGCCTGGAATTCTTTGCAGGACTCCAATTTCTCCAGCACTGCAATTTCAGCATTCTTTTGTTCTTCTACTGTTAATTGCTTTTTCCTGTTTCTTGATTCTTTCCTAAGTTCAGCCTTATTCATTTGTTAGTCTTGTGTTTAGTAATTTCAAGAGTTACTGGAGGAACGGCATCTCCTCTTTTCAAAGCCTTGACAGCAGTGGCAACAGAAGTATCTGTTTGGTTAAGCACTTGATATTGTGCCTGAATGCCTAAAATGTCTCTCGCAATCATTGCTTTAAGTTGCTTTGCAATGAGTTTTCGTGACTGGCTTATATAGTACCATCTGACGGGAACTCCGTTATCTCGTGCAAACATAACGAAATCGTATGTTAGAGATTCATCTGAAGGCAGAGCCTTTAGTAATTTGTTTATGTCTTTGTACTTTAACAGTTTATCTCTGTTAAGGTCAGTATATTTGAAGGAGAACTTGTGAAGTAGTCCCATATTTGCAACTGCAATGTAGTAACTTGAGATACCGACAGTATCGTTCGGGACAAAGATAGATATCAGGGATAATGCCACCACCGCCGTAAACGGTCCTGCCGTTTGCTGTTTTAAAGATTTTCTTTTCATCTGTCTTTATGCTGTCGGCATTGTATATTTCTCCGTGAGAATATCTGTCGTAAAGTTCCATTGAATATTTGTCGTCGCCAGATTTGTAGTCTTTTTGAACGCATCTGCCCGAGGGGGTGTAGTATCTTGCAGTTGTTAGGCGGATTGCACTACTGTCTGGCAAGTATGTCTGTTTTTGAACAAGACCTTTTCCAAATGAGCGGCGGCCGATGATAAGACCTCTGTCATTGTCCTGTATTGCGCCTGCAAAAATTTCGCTTGCTGATGCAGAGTATTCGTCAATAAGAACTGCTATTTGGGCATCGTGGAATGAGCCGCTATTGTCGCTCCAAACCTGGATATTCTCGCGTGCATCGCGACCTTTTGTATAGACGATTAATTCTCCTTTAGATAGAAATTCGTTTACCATCAGTGTTGCCATTTCCATAAAACCGCCGGCGTTGCCTCGGAGGTCAACGATGTATTTGTCGGCTCCCTTGCTCTGAAGTTGGGCAATGGCTGTTAGAAATTCATCGTATGTGTTGCGACCAAATTTGTTAACTTTTACATAACCGATAGTCTTGTCGATCATATATGGCTGCGTCAACAGATGTAACAGGAATGTCGCCACGTTTAACGTTATAATAGAGAATCTTTTTGAAGAATTTCGTTTAATTCCAATTTTAACGGTTGAATCTTTTGCACCGGTAATCCATTTCTTTACTTTCTCGCTCGAAACTTTTGAGCCTGTAGTTGTTGAGTCGTTAACGGAAACAATTCTGTCGCCGGCAAGGATTCCTGCTTTTTCCGCTGGTCCATTAGGGATAACTTCAACAACATTTGCAGTATCATTCATCATGTTAAATGTGATGCCGATTCCGCTAAAAGAGCCGTTTAGTTCATCATCTGTAGCCTTGACATCACTTGAAGGAATGTAATAGGAGTGAGGGTCAAGATTTGAGATAATCTTAGGGATAGTCAGTTCTACTAAATCTTTTATGGATAAAGTATCTACGTATTCACTTTCAATAAGGTTCAGAACGGTATTTATCTTTCTGTCCTTATCGGTAATGAATTTCTTTGTTGAAATATGGTTCCCTATTATAATACCCAAAACAATAGAGGTTGCAATAACCAGAGGAAACCAGATTATCGGATTATGTTTTATTCTCATTTATATAATAACTTTTTCGTGTCTTGTAGGGCGACCAATTATACTTCGTCGCTTAAAAAGCAGCATTCAATGCCTGCTTTTTTCAGTAGGTCAAGCCCGTCTGTAATTCTGTAATATTCAGAAAATACGACTCTTGAAATACCTGCCTGTATGATTAGTTTTGCGCATTCAATGCAAGGAGCGGCAGTAACGTATAGCGTTGCTCCGTCACTGCTGTTGTTGCTTCGTGCCACTTTGGTGATGGCGTTTGCTTCAGCATGGAGAACGTAAGGAAATGTATGGTTCTCGTTATCTTCGCAAATGTTGTCAAACCCCGACGGTGTTCCATTGAAACCGTCGGATATAATCATTTTGTCCTTTACAATCAAAGCACCAACCTGACGCCGCTTGCAGTATGAGTTCTCTGCCCAGATGCGTGCCATACGCAAATAGCGTAAATCCAGTTTTGCCTGTTTTGATAAATTGTCCATAACTTGTTATTATATACGCATTTATCGTTAGTCTTAAATTATGCGACGTGTGCGTACTTTTCAAGAGCAAAGTTATAATAAAATTCAGAGTTTCGGAAGAAAAACACCGTAAAAATGATTTATCCAAACGATAAGCGGAAAAAGGCGTGTTAAAAAGAATTAAAATCTGTACTAAAATAATATAGTTATGATTTTATTTTATAGTTTTGTAAAACTAATATCTTCAATGCCATAATGTTATGAAGATAATATTTATTAATATTTTATGCGCTATTATTTTCTGCTTCCTCTTTTTGGGTTGTGTAACTTCAGCATATGCTGATGTGGTTTCTTATGCGAAAAATCCGCAATTTGCAAGTGTTGAAAACTTTGATGATATGCATCCGATAGTGCCAGAAAAGAGACTTTCCGCAGCGGATAAGAAATACCCTATACGGACATATATGACGCGGGACTATTGCGGGAACTATGAGTATGAAAATGGCAGATTGGTCCGCATACATACAGAAAACGGCTATATTGACGGTAACGGCATCTATAACGCCTATATTAAGGATTATCAAGGCAATAACCGCGTGACAGTCAGCCATACGGGGCAGTATTTTGACGTGACGAACTATTACCCATACGGAATGCTGTATGCGGATTTGAACGGCTATGACCGATACAAGTACAGCGGCAAGGAGATAGAGACTGCCAATGGCTTGAACCATTATGACTTCCATGCCCGCAGTCACGACTTTGCCCTTGGGCAGTTCACTGGTCAGGACAAAAAGGCTGTTGACTATGCCTCCGTTTCCCCTTACACCTACTGCGCCGCTGACCCCGTAAACAACATCGACCCGACAGGCGAATCGCCGATTTATGGTATGGATGGAAGTTTCTTAGGTACAGATGATAATGGATTGAGAGGTGAATATCTTATTATGCCCGAGGAACTTTTTGTTCAGAGTATGAAACATACAGAAGCAAAAGATGTTGCATATTATGGTGCTATCAAAGATGAGGTGCTACATAAAATATGGAATCATTGTGCTTCTTTATATAGTCGTCCTGATTGGGATGGTAAATTAACTCTTTCTGAAGCGAATGAATGGTATAGGAAAGGACATGGCGAAACTTTGTTTGTTGATATAAAAACGCTGGATTTATCCAATTTCTATTCATTGGGTGAAGAATATGTGGGTAAAACTTATATTTACAATTTGCTAATCTATGGAAAACCTTCAGATGGATTGGTTTTTGGAAGTATTCCATTTGAAAGGACACCTAATCATGGAGTTCGGGCTTATAAAGATTACTATGACTTTGATATTAAGAAATGGTCAGGTATGAATATAATAAGAAATATTGAAACATATATTGGAGAATGGGTTGCAGGTAGTGGAACGCCATATCACATTGTAATATATGGAGAACAGAAACTAAAACCAATATTGCCATGGTTAAAATAAAATGGTTGTTTTATACAATTATGATATTTATTATATTGCATTTATTGCTTTATTTGATAAATATTTCATATGGTGACGATCATAATCACATTGCTGGTTCGTATTTTTGTTATCAAGAAAATACACCTATTAGTGCAATCCATGATCTTGAAAATAGCAAAAATAATATTCCTCCAACTGTTTTAAGTTATAACACTGACGGAAAATATATTACAGTAATGCAAAAACCAAGTATTCCTCAGGATGTTGTATATAGAATTATCCGTTATCCAGATTATACTGAAACAAAGATATATTATTGGATAATAACTGTTAGTAATGATTCTGTTATAGGACCATTGTGTTATATTGATTTTTTAACTGAATGTCAAGACAGAAAAATATCAGAAGAATTAAGATTTTAATGGCAGAACCTGCAGGAAAAGGATACGTTGGGAAGTTAAATGTAGATATCTTGTTCAAGCATCCGATATTTTCGGAATATTATATAACACCTTTGAGGCGAGTTGTAAATCCAGAGAATATTAGTAAAATCTACATTAACAACAAATTTAGAGAACCAATTTTAAAGCGAAAAAAAAGATGAAACACTTAGAAGATATATTTCAGTATTTTATTAAAACAGGAATATTATGGCTGTTAATTTTTTTGTCTTCTTGTGATATTTCTACAGAAATGAAGTTAACTCCGATGCAAGAGGAGAGGTTAAAACAAGAGTTCGTAGAACAAAAAACAGGAAAGTCAATGTATGAATTGCGGCAAAAAACAAGAAAAGGTTATAAAAGAGATCTAAGTAATTGCATAGGGGAAACTTATGGATTTATTAATTATTGTGATTATGGTTGTCCTGAATTTGAAATTATAGAAACTTTTAGAAATAGTAGCGATTTCGTAGCAAACAGTTCAATTTCTTTATATATGGATGATTATAAGCAATTTGCAGAGGATTTAAAAAATATTAAAAATTTTACCATTAGATTTGCTTGTTGGAAAACAAAAGAATCCAATAATCAAAATATTGGGGTGCTTTTTTTCCTTTTTAGCGGTGAGTTTTTTGCAGTTTCAGTAAATAAGTTAGATGAATAAAAATTTAAAGCTTATGAAGTGTTTAGTAATCAAACTCTGCAAATCTGTTCTTTTTGTGTCCTTTTTATTTATATTTTTATCTTGCGATAAGCCCAAAGACACAGGAGCAATTGGGCAAAACACCCAATCTCATAGAGAGTTGCTCGAAAAGTTGATTGCAGATGGAAAAGGATACAATGGTTATCTTTTTTCTCATAGTGAGTTGTATGGAAAGACATATAGTGATTTTCTTATCAGATATGGAAAACCTTATTTTGTGAGTACTCAGCGGTATTTGAATAGCGATAATTTTGTAGATATACAGTTTATAAATGAATCTTTTTGTTGTTATCGAGGATGCAATTATTTAATTGATAAGTTTCATGATATTGAAAATTTTACTTTGAGGATTGCAAAGTGGGATATAGGCGTTGATAAATATGAAGTGTTAGAAATCGTGTTCTTCTTTTTTGACAAAGAGTTTTATGCTATTTCAGTGTTGTGTGAAAATGATAAAACAGAGTTATATGAATAACCGCGTGACAGTCAGTTATACAGGACAGTATTTTGACGTGACGAACTATTACCCTTACGGAATACTGTATGCGGATTTGAACGGCTATGACCGATACAAGTACAGCGGCAAGGAGATAGAGACAGCCAATGGCTTGAACCATTATGACTTCCATGCCCGCAGTCACGACTTTGCCCTTGGGCAGTTCACCGGTCAGGACAAAAAGGCTGTTGACTATGCCTCCGTTTCCCCATACACCTACTGCACCGCTGACCCCGTAAACAACATCGACCCGACAGGGATGGAGACCCATGTCTTTAAATTAGAGAATGGAAGATATGAAGTAAGAGGTGGAGTCTTGAATGGTGACCTGAATGTCTATGAGGTAGATGCAGAAGGCAATAAACTTGGTTCAATAGGAATTAGTGCATTCCCGACATCTTTTTATAATGTTGATTTGGAAAATGATAGATCTTCAGCCAATTTCGGCAAACCGCAAGGTTGGAGCGGTTATATAGATTTAGCAGACAACAGAGGTCAAGAATTTTTTGATGATTTAGTAAACAATCCGCCAACCTTAGTCAGTTATATGGATAACGCAAGGACAGGAGGATATTATGATTTTAAAGCGAGGGGAAAAGATATTTATCTTGGAATGCAAGTCACTTTCGTTAAAGGAGCAAAAGTTATAGCATCAGCTCGTGATATAGGAAATGTAGGAGCGGGATATATTGCAGGGATTAATAATATCCCATATAGTTTGGCAAGAAATGCATTTGATTTGTATCAGTCATATTCAAGTGGGAAGTTGGCAGTTGAAGGTGTTTCAACTCAAATACCAGAGTTTTATGGGTGGACGGTTGGCTATTTGAAACCTGTTTTTTATAAACAATTTATGGTTCTAAAATCTTGTAGCCCAAGTGTGTCTTGCCCAATAGGCCTGTTTTTTATAAACAATTTATGGTTCTAAAATCTGCTTTTTATTTACATAATGACATTCAGAAGTTTTTAAATGAAAAGAAGAATTAAAAATGTAATTTTAATAATAGTTTTATTTATAGTGGTTGCTGTTTTTGCAATCATAATTGTTGGTGCTAAGTTATTTGCACCTCCAGATGGTGTGGTGTATAAATTAGATGATATAGATATTTACCTATATTTGGAGAGGATTACGGGTGATGATAAATTATATGTTTATTTTGATACTCAGAATGATTTTCGATATATATCAAATTATGGTATTGATAAATATTTAGAATCCAGTTTTGTTGTATGTGAAAACGAATATGACAAGGCAACATTGTTATTTGTAGTGTCCCCAAGATGTGATACAATAACTGTCGTTTCGGATTTTGCATATTTGGTGAAATCAAGTAATTTATATATAAGTCTTCCCCAATTTGTTACCAATGAAGATTTGGAAGCCTTTAATGAAAAATTGAGAAGCGAGAATGATGTGTATTATACTATAAGAAATTATGAACTTGTTAAGTTTCAAAATGGAAAATGTTACAAGGTTCGGGCTATAAAGGAAATTAGGTGAAATATGAAAAGATATATATTAATAATTGTTCTGGTTCTTTTAAATCCGGTTAATTGGGTCTTATGCAGCAAATTTTGTTCAAAAAGACAAGATGATAAGGTCCGTTTAACAGATGTGTTTACAAAAGCGGATTTTTATTATTTGCCAGAATATAAATTGTATTTTTGTTTTGGCGAATGTTATGATGGTAATTATGGAGGAAATTTATTAGATATATATTTTTGCAAAGAAGATGCAACGCTTAATAGTTCAAAGATAAAATTTGCATCTAAAGAGTATAGGAGTAGTTTGGAAATCCTTTTCAGAGGAAGTGCTTATTGCCGATTTAAAACATTTAATAATAAGTGGGATAATAATGTGTTAAATTTAGTATGCCGAGATAGTGATATTTATGTATTGGAGAAATATGTTGAGAACAATATGTTTACACCTGCATTATACCCATTACAAAAGATTGATTATTTAAAGACTAACGTTGAATTAATCAAATATACGGATACAAGATTCTTTACTGAAGTAGATGGTAATTATGTTCCTAATGACAGTATCGTTTTGATAAAGTTGGTTAGAGACAGCAAAGATAGAAATGATATAAAAGTATTATATCAAGACCATTATCATAAGGTTCAAGAACTGAAGCCTATAGGGTAAATTGTGATAATTTTAAAAATCGTTAATGAGCATTTTTATCTGGTGCTGGTTCTACCATTACTTCACCTGTTAGAGTGTATTGTTTGTCATCTGTTTGTGTTTCTTCCATTATTTCGTCTAGCTCGCCTTCAACAATAATAGAGGAGTCATTTTTGATGTTATTAGTCGTATTTTCATTAGCAGTTGCAGGGTTTGATGTTTCTGATGTTCCTATGCTGCAACCTGACAGTGAGATTATTCCGGCTGAAATGCCTGCAAGTGCAATGGTTTTGCCAGCCAGCAAGCGGTTGTGGAGTTGTTGTTCAAGGTATCTCACTTCTGCTTCGCATTTAGGGCATGTGCCTCTGCAATCGCCTTTATAACGGCATTCAGACGTTATTAATTCAATGTTGTTTGCTTCGGCGATTTGTTTGCGAATCTCTTTTAGGAGCTTGCATGTTTGTTTTCCTCGTGCCATAGTTTGTCTTAGTTTAGTGTTTGCGGATTTTGTAGGTGAATAAATCAAATTTTGAAAAGCCGAGGCTTTTGAGTGTTTCGCGGCTTTTGTTTCGGTCGGTTTCCGCGTTGTAGTCGGGGATTAACGGAAGGCGGATTATGCAATCGTTTTGCCTTCCTTGTTCGGCTATCATTCGTAGGTTGGAAAGGACTTTAGCATTGTCTTTTCCTGTGTAATTTATGTAAATTTCAGGATTAATATCCTTGATATCTATTATCAATGAGTTTGCAACTGGCAGGATTGCTGCTATATTTTCATGCGGAACGTTTAGCGACGTTTCAATATTTATTTGCCATTCATTACCGCAAATAGCCCTGAACTCGCAGATAAAATCAGGGTAAAGGCAAGGCTCTCCGCCACCGAAGGTAATTCCGCCGTTTGTTGCAAGGAAATAGAGTTCATCAATTTTTACCTCTTTGTAAAGTTCTTTTGGTGTATATTCCTTGAAAAAGCGGTCTTTGCTGAATGATTGTGGATTAAGGCAGTACTGGCAGCGAAGAGGGCAACCGTAGAAAGCAACGAGCGTAGTAATCCCGTCTCCGTCAGTTGTCAGACGGAGCCTTGATGTTCCAATTATTTTTGCTTCTTGTTCTCTCATTTTAAGCCTATTTACTGCCAATATCGTAAAGGTAGTGATTCCGTTTGGGTTTGTGAAAAATTTAGAGGATAATTTTTTGTGATTTTTCAATTAAAAATCAATCTTAGAGAAATTTGCGAAAACAAATTTGCGGAGTGTGGGAAATTTCGGATAATTTGTGTAATTTTGTGCCGAATATAGGGAGACCTATTACTTTCACTTTTGTTGTAAAATTAAAATTTAATAAGCATGAAGGCTAAACAAGATCTTGGTTTTTGGCAATTATGGAATTTGAGTTTCGGCTTTTTCGGAGTTCAAATCGCGTATGCACTTCAGAGTGCTAATATCAGTCGGATTTTTTCAACGTTGGGCGCAGACCCTCACGATTTGAGTTATTTTTGGATTTTACCGCCGTTGATGGGTATTATTGTTCAACCTATTATTGGTGTAGCGAGCGATAAGACTTGGTGTCGTTTCGGTCGCCGTATTCCATATTTGTTCATTGGTGCTCTTGTTGCCGTTTTGGTTATGTGTCTGCTTCCGAACTCGGGAAGTTTCGGTTTGACAGTTAGTGCGGCTATGATTTTCGGACTTATGTCGCTGATGTTTCTTGACACGTCAATCAATATGGCTATGCAGCCGTTCAAGATGCTTGTTGGCGATATGGTAAACGAGAAGCAGAAGGGTTTGGCTTATTCTATTCAAAGTTTCCTTTGCAATGCCGGCAGCCTTGTTGGTTATTTCTTCCCGTTTGTACTTGCGTTTATAGGTATATCAAATGTGGCAGAGCCGGGCGTAGTCCCAGATTCTGTTATCTATTCATTCTATGCAGGTGCTGCAATTCTAATTCTGTGCGTTATCTATACCAGTGTTAAGGTTAAGGAGATGCCACCGAAAGAATATGCTGAATTTCACGGTATTAGTGCAGAGGCAGAGAAGGAAAAAACAAATATCTTCAAGTTGCTTGCAAAGGCACCGTCTGCATTCTGGACAGTTGGACTTGTTCAGTTCTTCTGCTGGGCTGCGTTTATGTTTATGTGGACTTATACCAACGGCTCTATTGCGTTGAACGTCTTTGACGCACCATTGAACGGAACAGTTTTGGATACAACGTCAATTCAATATCAGGAGGCTGGTAACTGGGTTGGTATCTACTTCGCTATTCAGGCTGTTGGCTCTGTTCTTTGGGCTATGGTAATACCTATGTTCAAGAATAAGAAGATGGCTTATACTGTAAGTTTGGTATTGGGTGGAATCGGATTTATGTCGATCTTCTTTATCCATGACCAATATATGCTGTTCGTTTCATTCTTGCTTATCGGTTGTGCATGGGCTGCAATGCTTGCTTTGCCATTCACAATCTTGACAAATGCACTTACAGGCGGTCACATGGGTACTTATTTGGGACTTTTCAATGGAACAATCTGTATTCCGCAAATTGTTGCAGCAGCCTTGGGTGGTTCAATTTTGAAGATGTTGACTCCGGAAGGTGGTGTTGCTCCAGAGGTTGAAATGCTCTTTATTGCTGGTGTACTTTTAATTGTTGGAGCGGTTTGCGTATTCATTATTAAGGAAAAAGACAAACCAAAAGTTGAAGCATAAAAATTCAGGTTATAATTAAGGCTGCATCTTTTTGAGGTGCAGCCTTTTTTGCGTCGTTATTTCACTTTATTGATACCAATAAAGGTTATTATTGCTGTTATAACGGTAAAAACAGTAAATATAGTGTCGCTGATGCCCATTAAATTCATTAAATGGTAATTAATGTCACTATCAATAATATATTGTGTCCAGAAAATAGCACTAAAAATTGGTGGAATATATGTTATACATGCAAATATTTTCGACGGAAGCCATAATTTAGTGCTTATTAGGAAAATGCTGATAACAAGGAGTTGAGTAATTTCGTTAACCAGATAACTGTATGAGTCGCAGAACGAGAATATGTCAAATCCTTTAGTTAGCCAGTTAAAAATGTAGGTTAAGTATAATGCCGAAAGAACAAATGCCGCTATGCGTCCGATTATACTGGTAAAAAAGTCTTTATTCATAGCGCAAAACAATATAATAGCCAATCTGAAAGTATTTGTCGTTACTCCTAAAACTGTTCTTGCCGGATGGTCATAATCAACGTTAAGTGCGTTGAAAAGCCATACGAATATTTCGAACAGAATAAAAGTACACCAAAATAGACCAATAGCGATAGCCGCTTTGCGAGTGGCTGAAGAAGTCGGGGCGAATTGGATTGTTGTGCTTTCGCGATTTGCCGTACTGAATGCAGAATCAGATTGGTGATTTTGTATATTATCTAAAACTGGAACATGAGGCACTGGATTTGTGCCAGGCTTTTCTGGTCCATTTTTTATACGCTTTACCAATTTGGGTTTAGGTTTTGCTTGATCATAAATTTGAACGCTCTCAAGTTGAGACCCGCAATCAGGGCAGAAATTTGCATCATCGGAAAATAAATTGTTGCAATTTTTACAGACTTTCATAAATAAAAGATAAGAAGTTAATATTAGCAAATTTAGGGAAAACAGTAGGCAAAAGCAAGACTATTGATGATTTTTTGCAATGGTTTGTTATAATTCGTTCTAAGTTATACTTTGTAATTGTCAATTATTCATTCGTTTACAGGCTTTAAAGATATTAAGCTTTTTCAAATTGTTACTTTTTTAGTAGAAAAATGTATGTTTGTTTGCAAATATGGATTGTTTGCCTTAAATTTGCAACCAAAATCAAAAGAAATGAATAATATTATAGTCATCGGTCTGATTGTTTCAGCAGTTGTCATTAATAGTCTGGCAAATGGGGAAAGGTAGTCGATGCCTTATAATAGCATATTATAACAACCTTTCCTCAAAGCGTGGAAAGGTTTTTTATTTTATAAAGAAATGAGTAAACCATTAAGAAGTGCGGCAAGCACGCAAGGCAGAAGAATGGCAGGAGCAAGAGCATTATGGCGTGCCAATGGAATGAAGGAAGAAATGCTTGGCAAACCGGTTATTGCTATTGCAAATTCCTTTACACAGTTTGTGCCAGGTCATACGCATCTGCATGAAATAGGTCAGTTTGTAAAGGAAGAAATAGAGAAACTTGGCTGCTTTGCTGCTGAGTTTAACACGATAGCGATTGATGACGGTATTGCAATGGGGCATAACGGGATGCTTTATTCGCTTCCTTCACGCGATTTGATTGCCGACAGCGTTGAGTATATGGTCAATGCCCATAAGGCAGACGCTTTAGTGTGTATCAGCAATTGCGATAAGATTACTCCGGGTATGCTTATGGCTGCTATGAGATTGAATATTCCTACTGTCTTTGTTTCAGGAGGGCCAATGGAGGCAGGCGTGCTTGGTCAAAAGGCTGTTGATTTGATTGATGTTATGATTGATTCAGCGGATGTTTCAGTTGATGATGATTCTGTTTCCGAATTGGAGAAGGCAGGTTGTCCCGGTTGCGGATGCTGTTCTGGTATGTTTACTGCCAATTCTATGAATTGCTTGAATGAAGCAATAGGCCTTGCCTTACCGGGAAACGGAACGATTCTTGCAACACATTCTAACCGTAGGGAACTGTTCCGCAAGGCGGCAAATTTGATTGTTAAGAATTGCTATGCATACTATAATGAAGATGATGAATCAGTTTTGCCTCGTAGCATTGCTACCCGTCAGGCTTTTTTGAATGCCATGACTCTTGATATTGCAATGGGAGGGAGTACGAATACAGTTTTGCACTTGCTCGCTATTGCAAATGAGGCTGGTGTTGATTTTACAATGAGTGATATTGATGCCCTATCAAGAAAAACACCGGTTCTTTGTAAAGTATCGCCAAATTCTCACTATCATGTTCAAGATGTTAATAGGGCAGGCGGAATATTATCGATTATGAAAGAGTTGGCAGATAGTGGTTTGGTTGATACATCATGTGCGAGAGTTGACGGTCACACATTGCAAAGTGCTATTGATGCTTATGCGGTTGGAGGGGCATGTTTTGGAGCGGAGGCAGAGAACCTTTGGAAAAGTGCCCCGGCGAATAAACGGAATATTGTTTTGGGCAGTCAGTCCAATTTTTATAAAGAACTTGATACAGACAGAGAGACAGGTTGCATAAGAAATTGCGAAAATGCTTATGTCAAAGATGGCGGATTGGCGGTGTTGACAGGAAATATAGCCTTAGACGGTTGCGTTGTCAAGACAGCAGGCGTTGATGAAAGTATTTTCCATTTTGAAGGAACGGCAAAAGTCTATGAATCACAGGAAGAAGCCGTTGATGCAATTCTTTGTGGAGATGTTCAGGCAGGAGATGTTGTTGTTATTACTTATGAAGGTCCAAAAGGCGGACCAGGAATGCAGGAAATGCTCTATCCAACCTCGTATATAAAATCGCGTCACTTGGGAAAGGAATGTGCATTGATAACCGACGGTCGCTTTTCTGGGGGAACATCAGGCTTGTCAATAGGGCATATTTCGCCAGAGGCTGCGGCTGGAGGTAATATTGGTCTTGTCAGAAGCGATGATATTATCGTTATTGATATTCCAAGCAGGTCTATAAGCGTTAAGTTGAGTGATGATGAAATGGCGGCAAGAAGAGCCGAGGAAGTTGCTAAAGGAAAGTTGGCATTCAAGCCTACCAAGCGAGAAAGAGAAGTATCAAAAGCATTGCGAGCATACGCGGCGATGGTTTCTTCAGCAGATAAGGGTGGTGTAAGAATCGTTGATTAAAGAATTTATTATGAGTACTAAGATAGCAGGAGCAGAAGCAATTATAAAGTCTTTGTTGGCAGAGGGGGTAGAAACCCTTTTCGGTTATCCTGGAGGTGCAATTATACCTGTCTATGATGCACTTTATGGTTATAAGTCAGAACTGCATCATATCCTTGTTCGACATGAGCAGGCTGCAATACATGCTGCACAAGGGTTCGCAAGGGTAAGTGGTAAAGTTGGAGTTGCGATAGTCACTTCAGGACCTGGGGCAACTAATATCATAACTGGTATAACAGATGCTTTAATGGATAGCACCCCATTGGTGGTTATATCAGGTCAAACTCCGAGTAAAGGTATAGGTTCAGATGCTTTTCAGGAAACGGATGTTATAGGTATAACTCAGCCTGTTACAAAATGGAATTATCAAGTTAGAAATGCAGAAGAAATTCCATGGGCTATATCAAGGGCTTTCTATATTGCACAAAGTGGCAGGCCTGGACCGGTTGTTGTAGATATTACTAAAGACGCTCAGATGGGTAAACTTGAGTGGAGATACGAAAAGTGCAATTATATCAGGAGTTATGAACCTTATCCTGTGCCTGATAAAAGAGCAGTTTTGGCTGCTGCAGATTTGATAAACTCGGCACATAAACCATTGATAATAGCAGGACATGGCGTTATGATTTCTGGTGCAGAAGAAGAATTGCTTACGCTTGCGGAGAAGGCCAGTATCCCAGTTGTCAATACGTTGCTCGGCTTGTCAACAGTTCCGTCAGAGCACCATCTTTTTAAGGGTATGGTTGGCATGCATGGCAATATTGGAGCGAATGTAAATACTAATAAATGTGATGTTCTTGTTGCTATTGGAATGCGTTTTGATGACCGTGTAACTGGTGATACAGAAACTTATGCCAAGCAGGCAAAGATTATCCACGTTGATATTGACCCTTCTGAGTTTGACAAGAATATCAAGTCTGATGTTTCAATTTTAGGTGATGCCAAGACTGTTTTGAAGGAGTTGCTGCCGATGGTAAAACAAGCAGAGCACAAAGAGTGGCTTGCATCGTTTGATCTCCCTGACAAAGTGGAGTTTGAAAAAGTCGTTAAGGAAGAGGTTTATCCAGAAGGAGGATTTCTCAATATGGGAGAGGTTGCAAGAAAGGTATCAGAATTTTCTGGCAATAAGGCAGTACTCGTCACAGATGTAGGTCAAAATCAGATGCTGTCATCAAGGTATTTCAAATTCAGTGAACCTAAGAGTATAGTAACGTCAGGAGGACTTGGAACAATGGGTTTTGGGCTACCTGCATCTTTGGGTGCAAAATTGGGAGCACCAAATCGTCAGGTTTGCCTCTTTGTTGGAGACGGCGGTCTGCAGATGACTATACAGGAATTTGGCACTATATTGGAGTACAGAATCCCGGTTAAGATTATACTGCTTAATAATAATTTCCTTGGAATGGTACGTCAGTGGCAGGAATTGTTCTTTGACAAGCATTATAGTGAAACACCGATGGTAAATCCGGATTATGTAAAGATTTGTCAGGCATACGGTATTGAAGCAGAAGATGTTTGTGAGCGTGAAGAACTTGATGCGGCAATAAGGAGAATGCTTGACAGTGATTCCGCATATTTGCTTAACGTTAGAATAAAGCCTAATAATATGGTCTTTCCAATGGTTCCTGCAGGAGCGAGTATTGATAATATATTGCTTAATTCGGAAGAACGTTATTAATTTGTTATAATGTAAAGGAATTGAAGAAATGAATAAATTATATACAATAACTGTTTTTACAGAAAACAGGGTAGGGCTTCTTAATCAGATTTCTATTATCTTTACGCGTAGAAGTTTGAATATAGAGAGTCTGTCAGTTTCACCGTCATCAATACCTGATGTACATAAGTTTACTTTTACCGTTTGGAGCGACGAGGAGACGATTCGGAAGGTAACAAAGCAGATCGAGAAGAGAATAGAAGTTTTGAAGTCTTTTTATTATACTGATGAAGAATTAGTCTATCAAGAGATTGCACTATATAAGGTTCCAACAGAAGAATTGCTTGATGAAAAGGAACTTGAGCAAATAATTCGCAATTATAATGCGAGGATACTTGAGATGGACCGAAAATATACTGTTATAGAAAAGACAGGACATAGTGACGAAACCGAGTCTCTATTTAATGAATTGAAGAAGTACGGCATCTTGCAATTCGTCAGAAGCGGGCGTGTTGCGGTGACGAAGATGGAAGAAGAATTGCTGACTATCTATATAGAGAAGCAGCAAGAACGATATAATGAATTAAAAAATGTCAACAAACAGCGTTAAACAATTATTTTCAAGCACTTTCTATCTTACTCCGGGAGAGTGCAATGCAGAGCAGGAGATGCCATTATGGTTGCTAACAAATAGAATAATAGAAGTGGCAACCTTGCATGCAAACAGTTGGGGTGTTGGTTATAAGACTTTAAAGAAGTATAACCATGCTTGGGTACTGTCAAGAGTAACCATTGAGATGAAGCATTATCCTAAAGTTGGAGAGCATTATACTTTGACAACATGGATTGAAAGTTATAACAGGCATTTTTCAGAAAGAAATGTTGAAATAACCAATGAGGCTGGAGAAATTCTTGGCTATGCAAGAACGATATGGTCGGTTATCAACTTGGAAACCCGGGAGAGTTGCGATTTGTCGAAATTGCAGTTCGGAGAGGATAATATTGCAGGTAAGGAATGCCCGATAGAAAAGCAGAGCAGAATAAGACCTTTTGAGCATGTCCGTGAAAGCAAATACACTTTCCAATATACTGATATTGACTTTAACAGGCACGTTAACACAATCAGGTATATTTGTGTTATTCTTAATAACTGGTCGCTTGATTTCTATGACAAGAATTATATCAAGCGATTTGAGATAACTTTTGCAAAAGAGACTTATATAGGAACGGAAGTTACTATCGGCATTGATGATAAGGAGAAAGAATGTTTGGCAGAACTTGTCAGTGATGGCGCTTCCCTTTGTAAAGCAAAAATAATTTTTCAAGAGAGAGAATAAATTTAATAACTATAAAACTAAACGAGATGGCAAAAATTAATTTTGGTGGGGTAGAAGAGAATGTTGTAACCCGCGAGGAATTTCCTTTGGAAAAGGCGAGAGAGGTACTTAAAAATGAGACTATTGCGGTTATCGGATATGGTATTCAAGGACCAGGTCAGGGGTTAAATCTTAGAGATAACGGGTTCAATGTTATTATCGGACAAAGAAAAAACTCAAAGACATGGGAAAAGGCTGTTGCTGACGGCTGGGTTCCTGGTGAGACATTATTTGAAATAGAGGAGGCGGCAGAAAGAGCAACAATTATAGAGTATTTACTTTCTGATGCGGCTCAAATTGAGGTGTGGCCAACAATCAAAAAGCATCTTACTCCAGGTAAGGCCCTTTATTTCTCTCATGGCTTTGCTATAACATATAAGGAAAGAACAGGTATTGTTCCGCCGGCAGATGTAGATGTTATTATGGTTGCGCCTAAAGGCTCAGGCACTTCTTTGCGTCGCTTGTTCGTTCAGGGTCGTGGCATCAATTCCTCTTTTGCTGTATTCCAAGATGCAACAGGAAAAGCAAATGAGAGAGTGTTGGCATTAGGTATTGGCGTTGGCTCTGGCTATATGTTTGAAACAGATTTCAAGAGAGAGGTTTACAGCGATTTGACAGGAGAAAGAGGTACTCTTATGGGTGCTATTCAAGGTATTTTTGCTGCCCAATATGAAACTCTTAGAGCACACGGGCATACACCTTCAGAGGCATTTAACGAGACTGTTGAGGAGTTGACTCAGTCATTGATGCCTCTTATTGCAGAAAACGGAATGGACTGGATGTATGCTAACTGCTCAACAACTGCGCAGCGTGGTGCATTAGATTGGTGGAAGAAATTCCGTGATGCTACTCGTCCTGTTTTTGAAAATCTTTATGATGAGGTTGCTTGCGGAAATGAGGCTCAGCGCTCAATTGATTCAAACAGTAAGGAAGGTTACCGTGAAGGCTTGCAGAAAGAGTTGCAGGAACTTCGAGAAAGTGAGATGTGGAGAACAGGAGAAGTTGTTAGACAATTGCGTCCAGAAAAGTGATGTCAGCAGTTTGACGAGATTCTGTTAGAATCCGTTTATAATTAGTCGTCCCTTAAGAATATCTTTTTCAGTTGCTATTCAGTAATTTAGTTTATAAAATTTTTGATAAATCTGCAAGTTTTAGTACCTTTAGGTCAAGAAACTTGCAGATTTTATGATTAAAAAAGACGAATAATATCCCATCTTTATTCAGTAGCCTGTCAGACATGCTTAATCAATCTCACCCACTTTACCAGTTAGCTGACAAAATAGATTGGGAAAAAATTTGAAACAGCCTTTCAACCATTATATTGTCAGGGCAATACGTCCCGGCAAGCCAATCCGTTTAATGTGTGGTATGCTCATCCTAAAAACACCTTCGTAATCTGTCAGATGAGTCATTGGTGGAACAATGGAGCGAAAATGCTTATTATCAGTATTTTTGTGGCATGCAAGAGTTCACCCGTATGCCCCATGTGCCTCTTCAGAATTAGTCCATTTCCGCCAACGTATCGGTGAAGAGGGGGTTGAACTTATCTTTCAAGAAAGCATTCGTGTGAATAACGAGAATGATGATGACCACCATCATGATACAGCCTTTATTGATTCAACAGTTCAGGAAAAGAATATCACTTACCCCACAGATGCAAAGTTGCATAAAAAGATTGTGAAGAAAGTTCTTGGCCTCGTAAAAAACTGGGGCTTCCTCTGCGTCAAAGCTACACCTTTGTGCTGAAGCAAATCTATCGTGACCAGCGTTTCCGGAATCACCCCAAAAACAGGAAAAAAGCCCTTAGGGCAGACAGGCGTTTACGTACAATAGCCGGAAGATTAGTCAGGAGTTGAAGCGTAATCTTAAAGAGAATCACGACTATGACAAATTGCTTGAACTCTTTGAGACCATTCTTTCCTAAAGACGTAATAGCCGAAAAAAGATATATTCCATTCATGAACCTGAAGTACAATGTATCAGCAAGGGTAAAGAACATAAGAAATACGAATTTGGCAATAAGGTATCCATAATACGTTCTGTTACAGGCATTATTCTAGGAGCTATGTCCTTCCGCAATGAATATGACGGTCATACCATCGAGTCTTCCTTAGAACAGGTAGAACGATTAACCGGGCGAAAAAATCAAACTGTTGGCAGGTGACAGAGGATACAGAGGCAAAAAGGAAATTAACGGGACAAAGATTATGATTCCCGACGTACCTAAGAAATCAGACAGCCGATATCAGAGGTTGAAAAAACACATGCTTTTCTGCAAGCGTGCAGGCATAGAACCGACAATAGGTCACTTAAAGTCAGATTACCGTTTGGGCCGAAACTTTTATAAGGGTGTGGTAGGAGATGCTGTGAACGTACTTCTCTCGGCAGCAGCATATAACTTCAAAAGAGCTATGAAAGCTCTTTTGGGCATGCTTCAAAAAATATGCGAGATACTGTGTTTAAACAATATCTCGCAAAAATGGGCTTTTTAAGGGACGACTAATTACTTTATTTATAAGAAATATACAATAAAAGCCCAATGTGTTTATAAAATATGTTGTTTGGCATTCTTTGTCCGCTTTTATGGTATATTTGGTCGTTTGGGGTTATTTCCTGGTTCCAACTGTGTTTTATTAGAAATAAATTACAGTGGACATTTTTGCAAAATGATTTGTGAATTTGAATTGATAAAATATTGAATTGGATGATTGTGTTGATATATAAATAGAAAGTGAGAATTGGCATACCTTCAGATAAAACTTACTTTAAAAGCAGTCTATTTTGTTAGATTTGGTTGCGGAGTTCTCATACTTTTTTCTGTGAGCTATAATGGGTTTCATATTATTATTGGCCCATTCGGTTAAAGATATAATTATAGGAATAAGGCTTTTGCCAGTTTCTGTTAATTCATACTCTACTCTTATGGGGACTTCTGGAAATGCTGTCCGTTTTACTAATCCGTCTGTTTCTAATATTCGTAATGTATTTGCTAATACTTTTGTTGATATGTCTGGAATCTCTCTTGCTAACTGATTGAAGCGTATGGACTTGTTTTCATGCAATATATAGATAATCAATATAGCCCACTTGTTTCCAAAACGGGCAATGATATTTCTAATAGGACAAATCTCAATGATGGATTTTTTTTCTTCTTTTTTCTTCATCATAATCTGTTGTTTTTCTGTAAAACTAACCTTTTGGTAACTAATGTGCTTATTTGTAACTTCTTGTATGTTAAATAAATGCTTTGTAATTTTGTAGTGTAAAAATGAAAGTTACATTATATTGCAAAGTTATGTATTTTTAAAATATAAAACAATAAAAGTATTAATAATTAAACAGAAAAGAAATGAAACAAATTGAGAAAACAACATTAGCAACAAACTTTGATGCTATCAATTTAGGTAAGTTAAATGAATTAGATAATTACGTGTTGGAACTTTCTCCAGAAATTAAAATTCCGGGTAAAGTATTCTGCGGTTCTGCTCTTCAGACTACAGGAAGCGAGTTTTCATTCCAGCTATTCCAGCCAGGAACAGAAACAGGATTTCTTCACACTCACAAAACACATGAAGAACTTTATTTTTTCCTTAGTGGGAATGGGGAGTTTCAGGTAGATGGTCAAGTATTTCCAATTTCGGAAGGAAGTGTGGTACGCGTGTCTCCAAATGGAAAGCGCTCTGTGCGCAATAATGGAGTAGAGCCTCTTGTTATGCTTTGCATCCAATATAAAAGCAATACCTTTAATTCGGAAGATGCTGCAGACGGCAATATCCTAAGTGAACATGTAAAATGGTAGAAATGGATGGAATGCAATGAAAAAAAGCTGGTAATATATTGTATGTAAAAGTTGGTAAGGTGTGACAAAATTACATACTGCCTAGTCCTTTTCGAAAATTGAACTCAGTCATTTACGGTGAGTAAACTCCTGATTTTCTCATTCAAGGAACCTTGCTTTTGTCAATTTTAGTGCACTTAAAATGGGGTTGTATCAGAATACAAGTTTTGGACAACCCCTTATAGTTGCGTACTATTTAATAACGTACGTTGTCGTTTACTGTACTGTTGAGGTTTCTTAGAAGCTGTACTTTCGGACAATTGATAAGAAGATAATAAATTTTACTTGTCAAGATAATTAAAGGCGGCTGGATAACAGACCATACCTTTCACATCCTTTGTAGCTCCGGGTGTCAATTCAGCCACCATGCAATATTCATGAGGAACTTCGAAAGGAAATTGGATTCCTAAGTCTATAGCCTTGCGATAGCCAAATTGGGGATAATACTCTTTATGCCCCAATACGACTGCTGTGCCATAACCCAAAAGTGCTGCCCGCTGATGGGCTTCCTTTATCAGCTTGCCTCCAATACCCTTACGCTGGAATTCCGGTAAAACAGCTAATGGAGCTACACTCAGGGATGTGACAGACTGGGTGTCACTGTCTATCTTCACTTCTGTAAGCAAGATATAGCCGACAATCTGCTTTTCTGCTGTTTCGGCTACTAAGGACAGTGCCGGTACATAGGTTTCCGAATGATGCAGACGTTCTACCAGAAACTGCTCGCGATGATCACTTTCCTGCACGTCAGCAAATGCTTTTTCGACTAAATGAAGGACAGAGGTTCTGTCATTTTCCTGTTCTTGTCTAATGGTTATGTTCATGGTTGTTATACATTGATGAATGATGGATAAATCGTGAATATCCTTCTCTCTTAATTCGTAGCCAGAGTGGAATACTTGTTGCCCTTTTGCAGAAATGCAAGGGATGATTCTGCCTTCAAAAAAGGCTGTTCCAAAATAGTCCGGTTGAAATTCATACCAGCCTCCATCCAAATCGGCTTGTTTGGAAGTGCCGTCCGCATTCAATATAAAAGGATGAACATCAATATAGCCTAATTCTTCGCTGTACAGTTCCACACGGGTGGGCAGCCAATTCGTTTTAATTTGATATCCTCTGTCCTGCAAAAAATCAAGGAGTTGGTCTGTATAACTGGCATCAAAATCAATGTCAATATCTCTATGCAAGCGGGTTTGCTGTCCGTACAAGACATCCACACCCCAGCCTCCATCCAACCAAAACTGCATGTCCAGGCTTTCCAACAAGTCCAAAACTTGAAATAACTCTGTAATCGTAGTGTGTTCTTTCTTTGTCATTTAATAATTCTTTAATAAATAATACTATGCGTAATTATCCAACTGCTTGATTGAAGGAATATAATTTGCACCCACTCCAATCAGAAAGATAACCCATCCGCTGATAATAAAAACAGATGTGATGCCCCATGCTTCCACCAAATATCCTGAAGACACGATACCCAGCATAGAGGGAAATGTACTCAAACTAAAGATGAGAGAGAATGTACGTCCCAGTATGTCCGAAGCCAAGTTCTGCTGAATAATGGCGATGAAAAGCGCATGATAAATGGAATAGGCTATGCCTCCTGCAAAGGTCAGACAAACAAAGCCTATAAATGCGCTTGATGGTAAATAGCCGGCACTGATCAGATAAAATCCCAATACCACATACGCCGTATGTAACACAAACGTCTGTTTACTTTTCAAAGACTTACAGGCAAGTATCAAACCGCCCAACAGTGCCCCTGAGCCCCAACCCATTTCCACAACTCCCATTTGCAAAACGTTTCCGTTGAAATGCAGAAGCGTCATAAAAGGAAATAACGTAAACACAGGCATAAGGACAAAAGTCACCAGCGTAAAGCATACGAATAAAGGCAAAATGCCCGTTGTACGCCGCAAGGTATGCCAACATTCCGTCAGTTCTTCTTTGAAATCTGGAAGAACATTCGTTTTTTGAGGTGAAGGAATCTGGACACAAAGTAAAGTCAGACAAGCAGCAACAGCTCCTATCACATCTATGAGCAGAATATACTGTATGGGAAGCCAGGCAACAAGGCTTGCCCCTACAACGGGAGCTATCACCTCACTGAAGGATTGAATGGAATGGTACAAACCTGATACCCTGACAAGATGGTGCTTGGGAACCAGCATAGGGATGCTTGCCTGTAAAGCAGGTGCATGAAACGTACTGCCTACCGAACGACAAGCTGACAACAGATAAAAAAAGGAGAGGTCTTTATAACCTTTGGCTATAAAAATAAAAAGACACAGGGTACTGAAGGCAATGAACAAGTCCGAATAAAGCATCGTTTTTTTCCGATTCCATCTGTCCACATAGACTCCAGCAAACAAGCCTAATACAAATTGTGGTAAAAATCCAGCTAAAATAGCCAGAGACAAAGCTATCGGGGATTTAAATTCATTGCTAATCCAAAATATAATGGAGAAGCCTACTACCGTACTTGTTAAAATAGATATGAGTTGGCCTATTCCTATAACGGGCAAAGTTGATTTCCAATGATTCATTGTGTTAATATTTAGTAGATGACAAAAAATAAAATTCTATTGTTAAGCATTTAATTATCAATAGATTATATTTGCAAAAGTCCTTGAAAATCAGTAACTTTAAAGAAAAGTTAGCCGCTCTATGAAGACTACTGATTCCAAGGACTTGGCCAAAGTTAACCAAATCCTCCCGATTATGCAAGAGTATTTTGGAAAATCGATGAATCTGGCCCGCATTAAGCTTATGGCTTATATGCTGCATGCACTTTGTGTGGTGCAGACTGTGAGCCTTCACAAACTGGCTTCGGCAATGCCTACGTCGGTTGAGCGTGATTCCAATCTGCGCCGCATTCAGCGATTCATCGCCAACTATGCCTTGAACCTCGACCTGGTAGCAAGGATGATCTTCTCGTTGCTTCCTGTTAAGGACGGTTTGGTTTTGAGTATGGACCGCACCAACTGGAAGTTCGGAGAGTTCAACATCAATATACTCACTCTCGGCATCACCTACAAAGGCATTGCCTTTCCATTGCTGTTCAGTCTTTTGGACAAACGGGGCAATTCCAATTGGGATGAACGCAGGGATATCATGGAGCGGTTCATCCGACTTTTTGGACATGACTGCATCGACTGCCTTGTGGCCGATCGCGAGTTTATCGGTAAGGAATGGATTGGCTGGCTTAACGACAACAGGATTCGATACTATATCCGTATCCGGCAGGATATTTGGGTTGTCAAGCCCTCCACAGGAGAAAGAATCAGAGCGTGGTGGCTCTTCAATTCCCTTTAAAGTCGGACAGGAGAAATTCTACTACAAGCTCTTTTTTTTGCATAAAGGGCAGTATGTCTATCTTGCAGGAAGTCGAATCAAAAACTCTGACGGGATACCCGAACTTCAGATCCTGATTTGTTTCAACCGACCTGAAGATGGAGTAGCGACCTATAAAAAACGCTGGGAGATTGAAACGGCATTCCGTGCCATGAAATCTTCGGGCTTCAACATCGAGGACACCCACCTGCGTGACAGAGTGCGTATCGCACGTCTGTTTGCGATGGTCTGCATAGCTCTTGTATGGGCGTATCTCGTTGGTGAACATAAAGATATATACGTTAAACCGATAAAAATTCTGAAGCATGGGCGAAGGGCTAAGTCATTGGTCAAGTATGGTCTTGAGGAAATCTCAAACGTGCTTTTCCGACCGACATACACACCCAAATTCGATGTATTCAAATTTTTGTCATGTACTTAGGTGTTAATATTCAATACGTTTATGAATGAGTACTTTCGTACATAAAACTAAACGAGAATCTATCCACACGAAATATTTGTATTGTAACCCATGCATGCGTTGGAATACCATACACAAAAATACTTTCAGAACGATTTTAAGTTCTAAAATTCAACACAGAATGGATAGATAAATATTAGTCTTTTCTCATCGGATTCTTTTAATATCGCTGCACAAAGATAGATTTTTTTTAAAAGCCACAAAATACCTATGACATTATTTTGAATAAATTATGGCATGCACGTCCTACAAAATCACAATATCTGTAAATTGTAATTCTTTTATTAAGTGGTGGTTGCTTTATCTTAAATAAGATGAAAACACCCAATTTTACATTCTTTGGTGTAAAACTGGGTGTTTATTTTGCAATTTGCTGATATTCAGCGTTTATTGCGGAGAGAGAGGGATTCGAACCCCCGGAAGCTCTCACTTCAACGGTTTTCAAGACCGCCGCAATCGACCACTCTGCCATCTCTCCAGATGGACTTGCAAATTTTTCTTTTGCGAGTGCAAAGGTATAATAATTTTTTTAATTATCCAAATTTTGGGAGAGTTTTTGTGAATATTTTTTGAAAGTATGTTCTTTTATTGTATTGGAAGTGTTTTGGCGGAATGTGTAAAAACTGGGGCGGTACATAAAAAAAGTCTGCGAGGATAGCGCAGACTTTTATATTTTGTTTTGAGGTATATCTTTATAAAAATTATTTCTTCAAGCGGTTACCGTAGCGGCTCATGAATTTATCAACGCGACCAGCTGTGTCAACCAATTTCTGTTTACCAGTGAAGAATGGGTGTGATGAACTTGTGATTTCAAGTTTTACCAACGGATAAGTAACGCCGTCGAGTTCAATAGTTTCCTTAGAAGCCACTGTTGAACGAGTGATGAATGTTTCGCCGTTTGACATATCTTTGAAAACAACATCACGATAGTTTGATGGATGAAGATCTTTTTTCATTTTATATCGTTTTTATTTATTTCAATTTAGCGTTGGTAGACGCATTTAATTGTAATGGCGTGCAAATGTACGCATTAATTTCTTAACAGCAAAGAATTTGACTGATTTTCTATCTAAAAATCGTTTTTGTGGGCTTTTGCTGGTGGCTTAATTAGAGAAAATTGCTGAATTCGCTTATATTTTTGTCTGGAATTAATTTGCTGAAAATTAGAATTATTGAAAAAAAATATATACATTTGCATCGCCTACATAAGCCGAAAGCCCTTTGGGGCAAAGGAGTGGTAGGCGTACATATTAAAAAGGCGTTTTTGTGCGCTTGGTTTTGACGATCGATGAACTTCGCAACTTCAAACTTCTTGTCAAAAACAAGGCAACAAAGAGCGTCTCATGTGGTGTATTATGTGCATTCTTGCAATTGCGACTGTTTTGTGTAGACGTGATTGTTTTGAGTGTTTATATAGTTACATCGGCGTGGGGCTTTCGGCGTTGCTCGTTTCGACAAGAAGGGCAATGCGAAGGCCTATCGATCGTGGAACGGGTAACAGACTGGCTCCACGCTTGAACCAGTAAGTATTTTGTAAGTATCTGTAAATCAAAAGGAACTCTATAATATCAAGTTGAATTAATACCATAAAGTTCCCATTGATAGGAAGAGTGTTCTCTTCTGAAAGATTATCCAAATATTGCTTCTTACATTATATTTTAGCGGTTAACATCCGTTAACTCGCTTCTTGCGGTATCAAGTGCATCAAGGCATAGTTCTTCTTCGCCCTCCAATGCATCCAGAACCTTATCGACAAGCCATAAGGTTAGCATTTCCTTTTCGTCTATACGGAAATACTTTGCCAACAGAATCACTTGGCTTCGTTTTGCCCTGCGGTCACCACGCTCTATCTTACTGAACATGGGAGTGTCTATCTCCAAGTATGCAGCTAACTGACGTTGCAGCACCCCTTGTTCATCTCTCAATTCTTTAATCTTGTTTCCTAATAACATATATATATTGCCTTTTTGAGTTCAACTTAATCGGTCGGTTTGTAAGCCATCATACGTCTTGAACCAGGCGCAGAACTGCTTGATGCCTGTTCTGAAATTCACGAAACATATTTCTCCATAATCTCTATTAAACTTACTCATATTTGCATGGGTGATGCTCACGTCAGCCATAGGAAGAGGCTTCTCTGAAAATATTGCCTTGCAGTTTGTTTCTTCTTGTATGAAATTAGCCAATTCTTTAACTGTGTGAGGAGATGAACTACCTATATTATATATTTCAAACTGTCGCTTTCTTTCTAAATGTATAATGGCACTTATTGCGTTGACAACATCATCTATGTAGGTAAAGTCTCGTTTGCATAATCCGCCGCTATATAAAACTACAGGTTCTTTTTGGAGCATAGCTTTTGCAAAAATCCATGGTGCCATGTCTGGTCTTCCCCATTTTCCATAGACAGAAAAGAATCTTAAACCTGTAATTTTCATGTCAGTTGAATTTGAAACTACATAGGCTTCTAGCTCATTTTGTCTCTTTGTCATTGCATAGATGCTCTTAGGAGTATCGTCCACCATATCTTCTGATATTCCATCTTTCGGAATGATGTGATTACCATAAACACTGCTGGAACTTGCAAACACGAAATGTTTGACGTGACATTTAGCAGCCAAATGAATGACATGCGAAAATGCTACAATATTGTTTCGGATGTAGCGTTCAGGGTGTTCTATAGAATCTCTTACACCTGGGGATGCTGCTAGGTGAATAACAGTATGTACAGATTTAAACCAAGGAGTCAATAATGTACAATCTAAAGATAAGTCATGTTTTAAGAAAACAAATGAATCGAATTTCATCAACATACTTAAACGTTGATCTTGCAAAACATTTTGTTTTTTTCCCCCAGTCAGGTTATCTATCCCAATAACAGTCACTCCTTGTTTTAATAAACAAAGAGTAAGGGAAAAGCCGATAAAACCAGCAACACCTGTCACAATGATTACTTTTGTATTTTCTTTGATTTCAAAATCCATGAATTTTGCATTTCTAATAGTTTGCCTCCTAATATTGTTAAAAACTCGTCTGAGAAAGACGTTATTCTACCAGCTCCTGGCAAGAATGTCATTTCGCTAAAGTAGACCTTGTTATGAAATTCGTAAAGATCAATTCTACAGAATGGTAGTGTCTTGCCCAACTGATGTACCACATGGTGCATCTTTTCCAGCGTTGTCGGAACAGGAATGTCCAATGAGCCTTCATGTCTATTGATGAAGCCAATTTGTTTCTCCCATATGTTCGTATCATAGATAACGCTACGCTGAGTTTTATATGAATTGCTATCATATACAACCTGGCAATAATCAGCCTTTCCATAAAAAGCAAAGAACTTATAACAAATTACAGAACTTGAATAGTCTTTATCAGGTGCCAGATATTCTTCTGCAAACACGCATGGTGATATTCCTTTATAGTGAGGTTCAGCTGTTGTGATTCCGAACTGTGTATTCAATTTTTTCTTATAGAAGCGCTTAATAAACTCCATATATAGTGACCATTTGTCTCTTACCACAATACAAGAGCCATTGTCATGATTACATTTTAAGACGAACTGCTCTGGGAGCGTGTCAAAGTCTATTGCAGATACAGTTTTCCATTCTGCATATTTTTGACACAGTATATCCTCTAGATTTAGTTTCGATATATAATCACGGACTGCAATCTTGTCAGCAAGCATTGTCCAACTTGATGTATCGGACTCTGTTAAAAGTCTAAAGAGCATCTTGTTGAAGTTAGAACAATTCTCTTCTGTTATGTCGATTCCAAATTTTTCTTTGTACAGTATTTTAGCAAGACGGACAGGTGCAATATGACCAAGTATATTATTTCTGACAAATCTCCAGCCATCTTTAAATGCCTTAATATGTGGGAAATATAAATCCTGTTGAATACCAGCATTTATAAAGTTCATCCTTGCCTGTTCATAACTGCGTGACAGCATAAACTCAGCATCCAAACCTACACCTACTACATATCCGCATTCCATAGTACTTCTCCAATCCTGTAAGTAATTAGATAGCATAGGGGTATCAATACCATAAGCTTTGACTGTTTTTAAGAAGTTCTTTTCTGACAATCTACTAACAGGCATATTCTTTTTAGAACAAAAGTGCAGCACCTTAGCGTTGGCAAGGTATAAAGCGCCGAATCTTATCTGGCAATTCCAACTTCCATTCAGCTCTTCAATTTTCACACAACATGGATCTAAGTTACTTTTTGAGAGTGCTGGTTCATCTATAAAAATTCCCTTTGATACAGACAGTTGGTAATTTGAGTGCCATTGCTTATAAAACACATGAGCAGCTTCAGAGTCCTTTGCATACATAACTCCTCCGTTGAAGTATTGTGTTATCTTATCATGTTCATATTGTAGACCTGCATTCTGTTTCAAGAAATAGTCTCTCATCGGATGATGTTTGAACAAGCAATGCCCATCTAAGACGGCAGCAATATCAGCTGATTCCTGATCAATTTCTGCCAAAGACTGTATTACCATGGTATCACAATCCAAGTATAAGAAATCACCAAAGACAATTTCTCGTAATCTAGTCTTCATTAGTCTTGAGCGTTCAACTTTCGACACAGAAGGTTCGAAGTTCTCTACGATCGTCTTATTGACAATCGAAAATATCTGTTGTCGTAGCCCGTTTAAGGTAGCATACGTTCTATCGTCACATACTAGATATATTGTAGAATTAGGCATGTGATGACGAGCCGACATGACTGAGATTAAACACTGTTCCCAAAACAGGTCGTTTTCGTCACTAGACAAAACATATACTATTTTCGTATTCATTTCCTCCATTCTGATAATCGTCCACTCGTTGAGCAAATCCAATTGTGTTCATCTGAATTCCAAAAATCTTCAAAGACACTTGTATTCATTGTTTCAACATTTCTGTCGAATACATCAAATTCTTCTTTGGATAGGCAATGCAAATTCTGTCTATATTTTCTTAATACACGCTCATAATATTCGCCAAGGAACTCACAAAGAGGTTTTGACATTTGAACTGTAGTCATGAACTCAATAGAATCCACACAGAACTTAATAGTATCTGAATATTTCTTGCCATTTTGTTTGCCACGCATATCCGAATTTGGAGTTTGAACATAGATGTAGCCTACAACAGGCATATACACGAAGCTCTTGGCATAATAAATACATTTCAAGGTATGTACCACGTCCTCCCAATATACGTGCTCCTCATAAAAGAGATTATTCTGAATTAGGAAGTCTTTCCTGAACCATTTAGACCATGTCGCTCTTATTCTGTTTTCGTAATGAACTGATGCTTCATAGGTAAGATAATCCAAACCAGACATTGGACCTACAGTTTTTTCGAACCATGCTTCACCATGTTTATTACCATCCAAGCTCTCAGCTAGCGCATTAAATTGAAATACGTCCAATTCCGTTTCCCAAACTGCATTGAAAACAACATCTAGGATGTTCTCTTCCAAATAATCATCAACGTCTACAAACCACAAATATTTACCTTGTGCAGCATGAATACCGGTGTTTCGTGCAGCTCCTTGTTGTTTATTAGATTCGTGTCGAATTATTTGCATGTTGCTTATATCATGCGATTGCTTATACTTTGTTGCTACAGCATAAGTATTATCCTTGGAACAGTCATCGACAACGATAATTTCAAATAGCTTACCATTACATTTCTGATAAGCCTTTTGACGGACTATGGAATCTATGCAATACTCTAAATACTGCTCAGCATTGAATGCAGGAATAACAATTGATAAGAATATCTCCATCGTACTACATACTTAAGATTTTACGAATAGCAGTATCATTTCCTGGTATGAATGTCCTTTGGGCACATGAAGTATCCACCAGTTTTTTACACAAAGCAACAAACTCTACCAAATCAATGTTAGTTGGAATTGCCTTTATATTATCAGAATTTATAGCCTTCAAATTCTGAGTTTGTTCTTTGCGTCGATAATCATCTCCAGTAATGACAGAAATGGCTGGTATACCAAGAAAAGCCAATTCACTTAACGTGTTTCGACCGGAACGTGTTATAATTAAACATGCATCGTTGTAATAGTCAGAGGCATTAAGAACATGTGAATGCAGTACAACATTATTAGGGGTGTAGTTTTCGTTTATGGCATCATAAATATTTGAACTTGAACATATAATATGCATGGTGTAATCAGGCATCAAAACAGCAGCCTGCTGGCATAACTCAGCCAAGGCAATAGTAGACGCTGCAAATTGATGTCCAACATTTACAGTTCCTCCTCCCAAAACACAATATATATTTTTGGAGGTTTTATGATAAACACTCATAATCTCTGGCCTTAATATAGTATTTGTAGAAACAAAATCTCTATAAGTGCCGTTGTCTGTAATTTTTCGAAGACCATGAACTATAGCCAAATCAGCACAAGCATACAACGTATTGAAATAGTCCATAGACTCTTTGTCATTCTCGTCATTTCGAACATCTGCAGGATTTAACAAAACCGCAATTTTAATATTTGGATGCGAGATTCTTAATGAGTGAGTAAGCAAAGGTTCACCATCAATAAGCACAACGTTTGGGTTAAAAGTCCTTATAGTTTGGTGAATATATTGTCCCATTTTGTTTGTTGGCAACAAACCGATTGAGCAATAATCCATTGGAATTGCTTCTCTAATGTCTTCAAATCCGTGAGACTCCAAATATCTGTTACCCTGCAGATAACTAATACATTTTATTTCACAATCATATTTATCACGTAAAGTCTCCAACAGAGCTACACCTGAAACAACGCGTCCAAGCCCAGGGAAGCCTCTAAATATTCCAAGTATTTTCATGAGAGTTGAATTATCTGATTAATTTCTGATATGTAGTACCTATGAATGGATAAAGAGTCCACAGGAAGGTATACACCTCCTTGTCTTAACAAGAAAGCATATTGGTAATATTCACTTACTTTACCTAGTATATACTCGCTATAATCTCCATATGGATATGCATATGATTTAATCGGTCCAAAAATAATTCCTAATCTTCTCTTTGATTCCTCAAGTTCGAACACGATTTCTTCATCATTCAGCCTAAGCAATGAACGATGAGTGACGCCATGAGAACCAATTTCCCAACCATTTTGTTGAAGTTCCAGAAGACCATCCACATCAAGGTGCATTCTTATTTTTTTATCTTTGAAATTCCATTTGTTTGTGTCACCCATATAGTCAGAGCATACGAACACTGTTGCTGAAAAGCCATAACGATTCATTATTGGCAACGCATTATCAAGCAATCCGACATATCCATCATCAAAAGTACAGACTATACAATTTTTTCTTTTGTAAGCTGGCCTATTCATATAATCATTCATAGAACAAAGTATGTATCCTCTACTATGTACTTGCTCTACAAAACTTTCAAATACAGATATTGGAGTTGTTATATTGTCATGGCTAACTCCGTCAACATCATGCAGTGAGAGAGAAATGATGCCGTCAGGCTTCGTTACAGCTACATGATTATCGTTATTAAGCTGAGATTCCCACAAATGTTTAATCACCTCTTCTGTTGTTGATGTGAAGAAAGCAGAATAGAAGCTTTCATACTTATCCAACGAGTCCTCGTCAGTAACGGTTCATAGCTGGAGAATATCATTTCAGGATAAAGTTTGTTGGCCATTTCTGCCACATAACCAGTATTTGTCAAAAGAACCGGTATTCCAAGAGACATGCTATCTATCACAGAATTACCCATTCCTTCACAAATTGAACCCTGGATATAATAGTCCCACCTACTCTGTACTCTTTTGAAATCTTCTCTCTCCATGCACCCCGTGAAGAATACTATATCTGAAATCTGCATTTCATCTGCAAGATTTTGATATTGTTCCAGAACGTCATCATCAATCTGTCCTACACATTCCAAAGTAATATCTCGATTATATGTTCGTGCATAAGATGCAACCATTCTCATCAGAAGACTGATTCCTTTCTTCTCATTCAGATGGAATGCTCCACATCCAATATGAATATTATTCTTATTGGGGGCCTTTATTTGCTTTGAGATACGTTCTGTATAATTAGGAATGACAACAATGTCTGTTTTATTAGGCGCAACAAGTTTTATGTTATCAGCTATTTCTCGTGACAAAGCAAACACCTTATCGCACTTCTCCAAGGCATATTTGTTGTAGTGGAAATCTTCAAAATTCCACTTACATAGGTTTGCATCAGACCCACGAAACATCAGCCAATACCCGCATCTGCTTTTTTGCGCAAGAAGCGCGGTAAAATAGCCATTATATCCTCCTCCGAAACCTATCAGCAAGTTTCCTTCAGGTATTGTTTCTACACATCTCTTTAACAAAGATTCCTTTACTAAATCAAATCCGAGATGGTTATTGTAACCACCGTGGATAACATCTGTTTCACATATACTTGAACGACAAACTTTAACACTATGTCCCATACTTTGAAGCAAGCATTCCAGTTGGTGACAACTATATGAAAGGCCACCACCTGAACCTGTTGAATATTCGTTAGTTATTATAGTTATATTCATTGCTTCTTTCTTATGATATATAATCGTTTTGTTCGTTTATTTTGAGGATAGCGATATGTCTCCCATGAACCAATGTCCGCATTGGGGAACAAACGTTCAATATCCTTTGAGTCAAGTCGTATTTGACAAGGGAAATTCTCGTCCTCTATAGTATAGGATGAATCGATAACTTCCAATATAAATAGAGCAGGAGTTCCTGCAATGTCGTAAAAGCCTTGCAGCTTGCGCAAATACTCTTCTTTAGTCTTTACACCATCGTCATATGCGCAATTCACTAAAACGAGTATGTCTGAAACAATAGGCGATTGAGGAAACTCTGCGGACACTATAATATCATTCCGAGAAAACAAAGTGGCTATTTTTTCTTTTGCAACCTCGGCCATATCAGTATCCCTTTCAAAAGCCTTTATATTTTTGAAACCCAAATGACAAAAGATGCTTGTTACATCACCTTGGCCACAACCTATTTCTACAACTCTTTGCTCTCTGTTTTCGTAACGTAAAATCTCAAACACTTTCTGCCAATATATAGGAAAGGTTGGCTCACAGAACTGTTTGCTCCATGAACGTTGATACTTTTCCTTAATATTGTAGGAGTTGTAATTGACTAACAACTCGTGAAGTTCTTCCATATATCGTTAAGCTGGTTTATAATCTGTTCACTATCTTTTTGGATATCTATCGGGTAAGTTTCATCCTTCATGATGCACGGCTGAGCCACAAGGTCTGGATGAATTCTTATCTCACTAAAGTTTTTGCAAGTATCAATATCCTTGTAAAAGCAAGGGGAATCAATATACAGTATAGTGGTTTCCTTGTCACCATTCTTGATGCGCCATCTGATAGCACCAGTCCCTTTGTTCTTCTTCTCTATACAATACTTTTCTAATAATGGGAACACGAATTCTTTATATGTACAACTGTCTTCACCCCCAATCTGAGGAAGCAGTTTTAAAGGAAGTTCATGTTGCAAAGCGAAATCAATCATGTCTTCAACGTCCGTTTTGTTGGAAGTTGTTTGTATGACTGTATTAAGCCCAATGTCAATTCCAGCCGAATGCACTTGCGAAACTTTATTAACAATAGTATCCAAGCACCCATTACCAGTACTTCTTCCAAAGGATATTGGATTTACATAAGGGAATTGAATGTTAAATTTCACACGTGTGTTGCTTAACTGCTTAATCTGTTCTGGAGAAATCAGGGAAAGATTCGTTGCGCAGCTGATGTCACAATCAAGATGCTGATCAGCATACATAATCATGTCAACAAGTCTTTTGTGAAGGAAAGGTTCACCGCCACTAATGTTAAGTTCTTCGATCTTCTGTGTAGACAACACATCAATAATGCGGCAAAAGTCTTCATACCTTATTACTTTGGCTTTTGATGTTTTTGCCTGCCCCTCGTTATGGCAAAACGGACATCTATAATTGCATCCATCTGTCACTAGGACTCTAATTTTATTCCACAATAAAGTCTCCATATTATGCAAGAATTATTTTAGCATTATAATATAGCTCCAGTTCATGAATTTTTTCGCCTAACAGATCACAACCGTCAGCATTATACATCTCGTTTGGCAGAATCATCACATCATTTTTTTCTGGATTAAACTGCTCGCGAATATCTTTGTGATTGAGCAAGCCTGAAACAGAAACAGATCCACCATACAAATGGTTTTCTATCAAGTTTGTTTTCACGTTTGGTACATCCCTGAAAGCATTTGTAAAGTAATCATAACCTGATAATGGACAGATGAGATTTACGAATGTGCCTTCGGGAAGGCTCTTGATAATCTCCTTTTGTTTCTCAATTCGCTCATCAGCATCTATAAAATATTCATTGTTTCCACCCCTGAACACATCTTTAAGAATAGGCACAGTAAATATTACATCGGGATAGTTATTCTTGACCCAAGTTATACACTCTTCGTATGTATCAATACAGGCTTGAGACAACTTCTTCAATCTAGGTTGAGACGTTGCTGTATGTTCCATTCTACGAACAAGAATCTGTCTGACTTTCTTGTTCACTCCTAGTCTATAAAGCAGTTCAAGGTCTCTCTTAATGTCATCAAGATTTCCTGTAAACATCAAAGTGCACTTATTCAATGGCGCATGCTCAAGTAAATACATAGTCCTCTCGCGTGCAGAACGTGGAATAATTGCCTCACGTTGTTCTTGCATAGTGATGAGAGACAGGTCTATACCATAATTGGGTATTGATTTCAGAAAATCAATTTTATCTTCTTTTATATATGCCCCAGTAGTTACAGTGGTTATTTTCTTGGTGGGAAAATAGTCTGCTGCTATTTTGATGAAGTCATAGATGTCTGGATGCAAAAAAGGGTCTGTGTGGGGGGCGACAAGTACACCTGCACCCAGTCTAACATAGTTTACATTTGGGTTGATATACTCAAATCCTTTTACCAAGTCTTCTTTGTCAATAGCTGGTATTTGGGGATAATGACCCAAATACGAATCTGTATGAACTTTACAAAAAACACAACCTATGCCACAGTACTTACTTAAAATGGGGATATTACCGAACGTAGCTATTTCCATTCTGAATGCATCGAATTGTTCTCTATTTAGTACCATAAATATATTTTATTTCTTATTTATATTCTGAATCCAGCTAACGTCAGGCTCTTTGAATTGCAGACTGTTCTGTGCAATAATATCTTTCCATGAGTTCCCGATATAAGACCATCGATTATAGTCTGGATTCTCTTGCGTCATACTCTTGTAAGTATTGATGGCAGAAACACAAATTTCACACACATCGTGATTAAAGGCCCCATCAAAGAAATCTGATAGATTAGTTGGTAGATGATGCATGAACCTTCTGTGGTTGTTCATCGACACATACATTGCAGGGAAACATGCTGCAGTATATGCAAATCCAAAAACGGAGTAATGGATTCCGCACACTTCCACGCGATTGCATATAGTGGCCTTTTCATTAAAATCCCTTGGACATATAGTAATGTTTCGATGCTTTATATTCTTTATCTTTAAGACTTCTTCTGCTGTTAATACATTGCCTTTCTCATGAATCGCATCTCCAATGCATACAGGAGAATAAACCACATAAGGCTTAGCCGTAATTGACGGCTGTATTGTACCGTTAGATACGATGTTAATCTGTTCTATATAGCCAATATCTTTGAGTTCCTCAAATGCACGAACCGCATAATCTATAATGTCAGACAACAAAGGTTCACCTCCAAGAATACGGATCATTTTGACCAGGCCAGGTTGGTGTCGTTTAATCTCCTGACATAGAAAATCTATATGTACCTTTTCCATGTCAATATGTGAGCGTGTTACCCCATATAGCTTTTCTGCATTGCAAAGTCGATTGCAATGTCTGCATGCAAGGTTACACCGATGTGTGATATCAACTTCTACTATGATTCCTTTGAGTTCTGACTTCATCTTAGTGCAGGTGGTGTGTAATTGATATATTGCTGGAGACCTTCAATGGTTAAAGGCGTTTTCTTTATTTTTTGATAGTTAGGACAGTGGTAGCACGGCAAGTCGGCAGTGCAAGGCTCTCCCTCGAAAAGCACGCTTACTAGATGCTTATAGTTATCACTGTTTTCCCATTCAAGTATGGATTGGTCATTTATGTTGCCAAATACTCCCCATTTATTGACACTACACCCCAAGATTTTACCGTCCCAATTAATTTGTGGACTGGTAAAGCAATGGTAGCAGGGTGCTTTATATTCCTTATGATGGACTTTTTTAAATTCTTCCCTGTCAGCAACTCCTAAGCCGCTTTCTGCACGAACGAAATCTTTATCTCTTACTGGTGAGAATTGGGAATAGTTCAGTTTAGGATTAAATTTGAGCCCCAACTCCTCACAAAGTTTTTTTACCAATGGAATCTCATGCTCGTTATGTCCAAATATTATAAATTGCCATGATAGATAAGGCCTCTGAGAGTTGTATTTCTGTTTATAATAGTTAAGGCGCTTTATGTTTGCCAACACCTTGTTAAAGTTTCCTCTTACTCTGTATTGCTCATATGTTTCTTGCGATGCACCATCGATAGACAGATTTAGAAATTCTACTTGGTACTTAACAAGTGCCTCTAATACACTATCATCTACATCATTGAAGTTTGCACCATTACCGCAGTATAGAGTCACGCCTTTTTCATAGGCACATTTTATGATTTCGCCTATTTCCTTGTTTAAGAAGATTTCGCCCCAGTTTGACATCTCAATTCTCTTAATCTGAGGATTCTGAGAAATAAATTTCACGAACTGTGGTAAACTGAATTGTCCCTTTCCAACGATACCACGGTGGGTAATACCTTTGGACGTAGAGCATTCTACACATCGTAATTGACATATGGTTGACATATCAATTGATGCTTCGGTTATTGTAGGAAGTTCTATCATTGTTCTTAAAATATTCTATTGTTTTTACCAATCCATCAACCAGGCTTGTTTGAGGATGCCAATCAAGTAATTGTTCCGCCAAAGTTATATCAGGCTTACGCTTCTTGGGGTCATCTACAAGAGCATCGCTATATTGAATAGCTGATTTGGACTTAAGCAGGTCTATTATCAGCTGTGCAAGATCACGTATGGAGCATTCTTCATTTGGATTGCCGATATTTATTGGTCGACCGATGATTTCGTCGGAGTTCAGCATAGCAACAAGTCCTTTGATAGTATCATCTATATATTGGAAACTTCTTGTTTGCGAACCTTTTCCATAAATGATAATATTCTTTCCAGAAAGGGCTCTGTTAATAAACTCTGGAATTGCCCGTCCATCTCCACACGCCATATTGGGGCCATAGGTGTTGAAAATCCTCACAATCTTCACCTTAACCCCATATTTTCTAAAATAGTCCATACATAGGCATTCTGCTGCACGTTTACCTTCATCATAGCAAGCTCTTGGTCCCGTGCAAGATACGTTGCCCGAATAAGATTCGGGTAGTATATCAAGTGCTGGATCACCGTATATTTCACTTGTAGAAGCCTGAAGCATAGGAACGTCAAGCTTCCTTGCCAATTCTAGAAGATTACGAGTCCCGACTACAGAGGTCATCAACGTATCTATAGGCTCTTTGTAATATGCTTTTGGCGAAGCAACACATGCCATATTGATAATTAAATCAATTGGCACAAGATGAGCGGTGTCATGTTCATCCTTTATATCGAATTGAATGAAATTAAAATGCGAGTTATCTTTTAGTTCTTTGATATTTTCGAGACTACCAGTGCTTAGATTATCTATACATGTAACTTTACAACCACTATTAACTAAAACCTTACAAAGGTTTGAGCCAATAAAGCCAGCGCCGCCAGCCACTAAGATATGCCTAAATTTTATATTCCTTATCATAGCAAATGATAGTCTTCTAGTAATCTAATGTGCTCTTCGGATAAATTGAATCCAGTTTCACCTACAGCAATGTTTCTGTTATATTTGGCCCATTCCTCGTTACTTGTTGGTTCTTTCCAACCAGATGCAAGAAGCTCGTCGAAGAATTCTGTTCCTGGATATGGATTATAGCATTTCGGTCCATCAATTTTGATGTTGTCGTATTCATCTAATTCTTTTACCAAAGACAGAGTCAGTTCCAAATCCTCTGGAGATTCTCCAGGCAAAAGCATCATAAATGACAAATCAACATGTATGCCCATTTGCTGACACATTTGCATTTTCTCTATAACTTTTGCCCTTGTTATTCCTTTGTGCATTTTTCGCAGCATTTTGTCAGAACCAGATTCAATGCCGATATAGAGTTTGGCCACGTTTGAAGATAAGGCTCTTTCTATAAGAGCTTCGTCTACACGCATCAAATCCAGCTCCACAGATGTCGGCATTTTGTATTTTTCAATAATACGCCACGCCCTTGTAGGGTCAACGAAAATGTTGTCATCATAAAACATCCAGCCCGTGACACCGTAATTGTCAATAAGGTAATCCATCTCCTTATAAACATTATGCAATGGATATCCTCTCCATTTTGAACGATTCACAACAGTGTTATAACAAAAAGCGCATCTTTTTACACAGCCTTTACTCGTCATGAATGGAAGAATCTTGCCTGGTATATAATTCTTTCTCTTCTGTATAGGTTTGTCCAAATACTTGTTCATGTCCAATAAATCAAAGGGATGATAACCCAATGTATCAGGCATGGTTACAGCAGGTATAGGAGAAATACGAATTTCTCCATTATCAATGTAACAAAGCCCAGGAATAGCATCTGCACTTATTTTTCCTTGCCGCCACAAGTAAAATTCATACAGATTTTGTTCTGCTTCTCCTCTTAGCACTGCATCCACACATGAATCTTGCAGTGAAATCTTTGGCAACAAGGTTGCATGTGTACCTGCCCAGTAGACAAATATTCCCTGATTATGTAGAAGTTTTGATGCCTCAATGACAGACAATAGGTTCGGAGAGGTCATAACTGAAAAGCCTACAGCGATTGCGCCCTCGCAAACTTTCAAGAGTTCTTTAAGATTCTCTTTAGTGTTTACTATGTGGCGAACTATGACTTCAACATTATTTCGTTGAAGAACAGATGCCGCAATTAATATTCCAAATGGCGGTGAAAACTGTCTGTGGACTTTTTCTGTATTGTTTTCTATATTGACTAAGACAATATGATTCATAAGAAATTTCTCGAATGTATTACTTTTCCATCAAACTTGTTACTATTTTGCATTTCCCAAAATTCGCTATGATTAACCATAATGATGATCGAATCATACAGCCTCAAATCAGGCTTCGTAGGAAGTAATGATATGGAATATTCCCTTTTAACTTGTTCAATATTGACTAATGGGTCATAGCACTCGACATCAATACCACGAGCTTCTAGAATTTTTATTATTTCAGCAACTTTGGTATTGCGAATGTCTGCACAGTTCTTTTTGTAAGAGAAACCAAGTAGAAGAATTTTTGCTGATTCTTTTTCTGACACAATATCTAAGATTCTATTTGCGACCGATGTAACCTTCTTCTCATTAGTTTTACGACTTTGAGAAACCAAGGGTAGATCGACACCTTTTATGGCTGCCCTGTTCAATAGATAATACGGATCTACACCGATGCAATGACCTCCAACCATGCCTGGACGGACATCATTGAAGTTCCACTTTGTTGCTGCACAATCTGTGACCTCATTTATGTCAATACTTTCAGCTCTACAATAATCTGCGAACTCATTTGCAAGAGCAATAACAACATCTCTCTGAACATTCTCGTACATCTTTGCAGCTTCAGCTATTTTGATGGAAGAAGCAACAACTACGTTTTCTTTTAGAACGGACTGATATACATTTGCTATTACATCTCGAGCATGAGGTGTTGATCCTGACACTATTTTTCTAACATTCTCCAATTGGATATTGTCACCGACATTAATTCTTTCTGGAGAATATCCAACAGTAAACCCTTTGTTTATTTTCATAGAAGAACCTTCTTCTAATATAGGAACACAAATTTCTTCAGTTGCTCCAGGGAACACCGTCGATTCAAAAATGACGATATCATCTTTTTTTAATATATTACTTAACTCGTTGGTTGAATTAATTTTGCAAAACATTTATAATGAAAAAGTTGCACATATTGCTGATATTTAGTAAATTAGTGGTGACCAAACCATTTATTACCATTATCGCGCTTATGTACAACTTCATCGTAAAGTTCGGAAAAATCCTTGACATATTCAAAGAATTTGCCGGAAATCGTGTCACTGCTCTTGGAAACATCCCCGCAGGGGTGTTGTCCCCAAGTTTTCCGATCTGGAAGTCATAGCCCTCTCTGCCACAGCCGAGGCTTTCGGAATTGACAGTGAAAACTGCCTGTTCAAACGCCTTGAGAACGAAAAGGGCAACAAACTTCCCAACCTTATTTCCAGACGCCAGTATAACCAGCGCCGCAAGCTCACAATGCATCTGGGAGAGGAGATTCGCCGTGACATAGCCGCTGCGATGGACGGACGCGAGGACGTGTTCTGCATTGACTCCAAGCCGGTGAAAGTCTGTCAGAATGCCAGAGGCAAGCGATGTGCCATGGGACGGTACGATTGGGAAAAGGCTCCTGCATGGGGATACTGCGCTTCCCAAAACATGCATTACTACGGATATAAACTCCACGCAATATGCGGAATAAGCGGAGTCATCCATTCCTATGACATGACTGGCATGAATGTCCATGATCTCCACTATCTCAAAGATGTGCAGTTTCAGTATCATGACTGCATGATGCTCGGAGACAAAGGTTATTTGAGTGCGCAGATTCAGCAGAATCTTTTTGACTCGGCTAATATCGAACTTGAAGTTCCATATCGACTGAATCAAAATAATTGGAAACCACCGACATGGGCTTACAAAAGATTTCGCAAACGGATAGAAACCATCTTCTCTCAGCTCAACGACCAGTTCATGATGATCAGGAACTATGCGAAGCAGCCACCTGGCCTCTTTGCCAGGACTGCAGCCAAAATCGCCGCCTTGACTGTCCTTCAATATGTCAATTTCATTAATAATCGGAAAATTGGTCAAGTAAAGTATAATATTCAACCAACAGGTATTACTTAGTGATTTACATACATTCTTTAACGGCGTTAAATCTGGTTGGTTTTTGGATATCAGTACCAGTAGGTACACATACTATAAAGATATTGCATCCTCGTAAGTCCGAATATGAAGAAGTTAGTATGCTTCGTTGCAAAGCTTGCCTAATGTTATGACGTTTTTCACATTCTCGGTAGTCAATAGCTTTATTTAAATAATTGATTCGGATTTTGTCTTTATCAATCCAATACAGGCATAATGTTTGGAAAAAAGACAAAATAAAGGTAAACCAACATACCCTAATCCAATAATTGCGATTTTGTATCCTTTATCTGATGCTTTCATAAATTTCGATGTTTTCAATTTTTATTCTCTTGTAGAATGGTTGTTTTTACATTTCTAATAGACTCATCATATCTTTTGGTATGTACGCAGTAGCCACCAAGCATCCATCAAACAGTTCAACTACAACCCTTGATATTCTCAGAACTCACCTCCTGTAATTGTCCAATTTATACTTGAATGATGTGAGGATTCTTTATGGAAGTCAATCTTATGAAATTATCCATGGCAGAGTCGGAAACTGTAAGGGGTGGATTCTTCTCAGGAGCATCTTCACGAAAAGAAGTGTGGTCATAGTAGAAACTAAGCAATGCTTTTTTGTCCGTAGTATTGTTGGAGCAATCGCACAACAACACACCGATTTGACTTCGTGTCGCGTAAACAAATAGGAAAGAAGGAAGAAGTGGTTCCGTAATGATTAGTTTCTTACCATGCTTCATTATTTGCTTGTGCCGCATAGGAACATAACATTCCAAGTTTTTTGCTTCTACAAAACTTTTTGCCTTGATGATGCGACCATACGATACTCGCAATACGAACCATTGCCGCTTTTCTATAAGCGCATTTTCTACCGACACCCCATTCCTGACATCACAAGGAATGGAGGGCGTACAAGAGGTAAGTCTTGCACTTGGACACGATGGACCTGTGCCTGTAGGTTGCCCATTATACAATGAAGCGTCAGCCATAATAGGCTGTGTGGTGTTATCTTCCAATGTTGTTGTTCAGAGGTTAGATGAATACCGATAGACTTTCCTTTGCAAGAATTGTCACATTTTGACTACAAAGATAAAGAAACTTACCGAGACGAAAGAAGAAAGCATTGTAAATCTCTGTATTGCGACAGATTTTTAACATTTGAGAGATGATTGGTGCGGCGTAAGCGACCAACCATCTCTCAATTTTACACACAACTTATTGTGATAGGCCATAAACTTTCCTTTTGGTCGGTGTCCCCAATCCGATTTTCTGCGTACCATTCCAATTCGTTAGTTGGTCGGCACATCCGTTAGAACCGCCAAGTGAGACATATGTATCGGCACTGCATGACATGTGGTCAACAAATGCAAGAAAGTTTTGGTAAAGGGGTTCGGTATAAACGACATCCTTTGTGGCAAAGAGTTTTGTCCATGATGTGACACATTCTCTACGGAAGTTTCCACAATTATCCCATGCCATACCTGCAAGGAATTTGTCTGTGGCTGTTTCCACCCTCTTTGCAGAATCAATAGGTAAGTTGTGTTTGGATGCAGTTGCCATAATACCATAATAAATAGAGTTAGCCTCTTGCTCGTTGAAATCCATTCGTCCTGTCTTTGAGAAAATTCTGAGGGCATCATGTCCTTCATCAATGAAGCGGTCAATGATGCTTTGGTGGCGGGACTGTTTAGCTTGTTCCTCACGTTTAATAGCCGCTTCCTCTTGCTTGCGTTTCTCCACACGCAACATCGCTTCTATAATCTCTGGCTGCTGCTTCATCTCATTCCATTGAAGAACAAGATACCTGTACTTTGACAAGAGTGCGTTGTAATCATTGCCTATATTCGTGAGTTCAGTCCTTGTGGTTGATAGCTGCCCTTTGAGAGTACCTATCACTTTGTCCTTTTCAGCAGCCACTCTTCTGACTGCATTCTCGTCAAGTTGAGATATACGCTCTTTGACTATTGCGTTTTCTTCCTTCAAGGTGTCGTTCTCGGCTTCAAGCGATTTGTTCTCGTTGATAAGGCGGTTGAGGTTCTGCATATAGTAGGTGTATGTCTTGTTCACGGAAGTTCTCACACCCTCGTTCTGTTTGTCACGAGCCTCATTGATAGCATTGACCAATGATTTTATGGCGGCATTGATATTGGCAGAACGTTTCTCTCTCCATGCTTTCTGTCCGATAATTGCAGGGATAGGGATGGAAAGTTCTTTTTCCACAGTGTTCATAGCCTCTTGAACAGAATACTTGACATTGAGAAGAGGAAAGGCAAGTTCACGTCTGTCAATCGTGGCAAGCACAGCATATTTCTCCACCTTGTCAAGTGCAGCCTTTGCCTGACGCTCGGCTTCAAGCACCACCTTGTCCTTATGCTTGCGTCCTCGCTTCTCCTCTTCGGATAGTTCGTTGTAAGGAATGCCGCGTGCAAGACCATACTTGCGGCCAACCTCATTGTGATAGTCTGTATGAAGTTGCGAGAGATATTCCGACTTTGCCTTTCTTGTCTCACCCCACACCTTGGCGTATGATATTCGCTCCACAAAAGCCTTGGATGCAGTCTGCTTCGTATAGTTGGCTCGTTCCTCTTTCGGTAATGCCCTCCATTCCTTGGTTGAAAGCACAATGTCGGGATTGTCGTTGTGGACATATTGGCTACCAATGCGCCCACGCTTCTTAACTTTCTCCACTGGAATGGTCTGCACATGGGCATGGATGCTTGTTTCGTCACAATGCACAGCAAAGCTGATGACGTTCTCTTTGCCCCATTTTCGACAGGCAAAGTCGTAGGTGTCCTTTGCTCATTTATAAATGCCTTGTTGCAATACGATGTGGCTATGATCTGCATCAGGATTGGCAGTGTCTATCCTTTGGTTGCTAAAAGCGAGGTCGTACAGCACGTCGTGGTCGCCACTGAATATCATGCCGACAGTGCAGTTCGGACTGTTCTTTGATACTTGGTCTGGATGCCTGGCATCCACGTATGGCTTGAATCCCAATTCATCAAGGCGCATCTGAATGCGCTCATGGAGTGGAATGGGATTGGAACCAAGAGGGACAATCTTTCCATCCTTGACTATCTCGAAGTTGAGATTCTTGCGAGAGAAATTATAATGGTTATTCTTGTCCTTGTCGGCATTCTTCAACCGATAGACATTCTCGTCCCAACCTCTGCGTTCCGCCTCGTTACTCACTTGGGCGGAGAAAGATTTCTTGTCTTTGCCGACATGGATAGCGGCACGTGGTATGTTGCTTTGCATATTGTATTTCAGTCTTGTTGTACATTGTAAAAGGCGTAACTCGGTATAATGGCAGCAGGTCTCGGGCGGAGCCTGAGCATAATAGAAGGACTTTTTAAGTGAACAGCGTCAGCAAGTGAATCTAAAAGTCCCTATTATGTTCATGGACTTTTGCAAAAAGTCGGCTCCCTCACGAAAGACTGCCTCTATCCTTGACTATCCGTCATCTGTGCGTTTTCCGTCCGGTAGGTTAGATTACGATAGACCACCTTTGTCATCATCTCGTTGAGTCGGTCGGCAATTCGGTCACCATATCGCTGACGGATTTCCTTGGGCTCAAGGTTTGTGGTGAAGACCGTGAACAGTTGTGCGTCATACCGCATAGCCAAGAGTTCCTTGATGGGATAAATGAAATTGCCGTAGTCCTGCACTTCAGCAGGTTCAGTACCAATATCGTCTATACCTAATATATCAGCTTCTGCCAATTTGCAAAACTTATTATAGTCCGTCTTGCGGATTTGCACAATCTGCATGGCATTGGCAATGGTAAAACTATAGTAGTTATCAGAACTATGTCCAGCATTAGGCGATAGGTTCGGTTTGAGGATTTTCAATCGTCTGACAAGGTTCTGCAATGCCTTGAGCATAGTGGTCTTGCCGTTGCCGCATCCGCCACATAGAACGATTCCGAACTTTGCAGTGTTTGCAGTCAGGCAATTGGCTACCTGTTTGAGTTGCTCTTCAATAAAACCATTATAGATAAACCTGCGATAGCGGAGCTGTACTTCCATGATATATGCAGCCAGAAGATATTCGTATGCCTGCTCCTCCAACATAGGCAGTCTAAAACGCCCCGTCATAGTCTGTCCCTTCCGCAGGAACTGGACAAGTCCTGCGATTTTCTTTTCGTTTGCTATTTCCATATACACCTCCGTTTTTACTGTCAAAAATCTCACACCTTCCCTTTATAAAAGAATCTTTGCTTTGGTGTTTGTCTTTATCTTTAATATGTGTCAAGTCCTGTGTCAAACCATGCGTCAAGTTATCCGTCAAGCCTACTGTCAAGTTATCTGTCCATTCAAGCAGTGTGTAATTGGACGGTAGATGGCGGGATTTGCCTTCTGTAAAAGCGATAAGTTTGCGCTCGGATAGATGCTTCCGTGCCGTGATGACAGTTTGCCTTGAAAGGCGCAAGTCTTCACATATTCTTGTTGTGGAGCACGCAAACGGCATTTTCCAATACCGCTTGTTGCTCTCGTTCACAAGGTAGGCAAACAAGGCTATCTCACTCGCTGGCATTGGCGACAACAAAGCAGAACGCCAAAGCTGGTTCATGTGTTCGATATACGTCATACGTCATACGCTCTCTTTACTATCGTTGTCGTAAGCATTAGGCAAGTTCTTGTCCACTTTGCTCTTCCGTTTGCAATAGCCTACAACTGTTTCGTTCATGGAGCGAGCGTGTGTAATGGCTTTGACTGCCGAGGCAGGGTACATGTTCTTGTTGCCAAACTTGATGTGTTGCAAGTAGCCTGTGCGATGCCACTGCCATAGAGTAGCAGGACATACATTGAAAATTTTACAAACGTCCTCTGTTGTAAGAAAGGTTTCCTCAGATTCTTCCTTGCGAACAGACGCAGCTTGTTCCTCCCATTCCTTGCGTGACCGCGCCAAGAGAGCATTTGCAAAATGGTGAAGGTCTTCGGGAGTAACGGTTAGTGCTACCTGTCCTCCCAACTTTGTCAATGACATGATGTCAACCATATTTTTTTCTTTTGATATTCGTTATACATACGCTGTCTTGCTCGTAAACCAGGATGCCCCTTCTCGCAGCGTGATAAAAAAGAAACACCGCCAATCCGCTGGTTTGTCGGATTGACGGTGCAAAGGTATATGGCTTTTGACGGCTCTCAATGAGATTTGAATAGGCAGTAGGATGCGACTACTATTGACTACTCTTTGTTAATGGAATTAACGTGACAATATCAAAAATCCTTAGCCAAATGCTGTTTTACGTTTGACTAAGGATTGTAAATGGTAGCAGATTGTCAGAAACGAAATATGCTGCGACAATATGCAATAATCATAGAAAGGAAGTTCTTGCGTCCTAATTTGCGGTGGTAGAAGTGCACCTTATTTTCATTGGTGACATTGTAGCCTATGGCATTTCGTAAAGACCTTCTGTGATATTTGATTTTCTCCTCAACCTGTTTCTTGACGGCATCGGACTCATATTTCAAGTTTATATGATACTTGCTGAAATACTTGTCGAAACTACTTTTCTTCAGGTTGAACTCATCGACCAGCAGACTGCGAGGAATTGTAGAAAACAATATGCCGTCCTCTATTGCACAATGGATAATGACGGCTGCATCATCTGGATGTTCACCTCTGATAAGCTGGTGAAGTCCATACTGGATAGCATAGTATTGGGCTGCGAATGGAGTATATTCAATAAGTTTGGTCGGACGTTCTTCATTCGACACCCCACGAATAATCTTCAAGAACCCTAATACCATCTTTTGGGTAATGCCATCAAAGTGCTTCCGTATCAGTTCCTTGGTCAATGCCTCCATCTCGTCATAATGGTCGTTCCCTCTAATGGCAATATATTTGAGTGTCTTGCGGATTGAAGGTTTCTTTGCCAATTCTTCCCAAGGTGTAGTTTGGTATGACATAACAGCAAGAATGGTCATGCCGAAGGCTTCAAGACTTGGCTTTTCGATATTCTCGTTCATTTTTGTTCCATCAAATTCTTCCTTTATGAGCGAAATCATGAACCTAACATTCTCTTCCGTTATGTTGCGAGGCTTGCCGAACTGCTGTTCAAGATCCTCGCCGAGTTCGTTTATGTTCATGCCTTTCGGTAATTTAACTGTCTAATTCTGTCGTTGAGCGTTGACAACTTGCTTATCAGTTCCTCAAAAGAAGGCACCAGCCCGAAAATCATGTGCTCGCACATGAACTTGTAGTCGTCTTGCCATAGTCTTGCAATATCCTCGTTGGGCACGATACATAATGTGGCAGGATATAGCTCATCATAGTTGAATCCTTTAAGTCCGATGAACTTTCTGCGATGTTCAAGTACCGCCTTATACAGGGCTTCGTTGTGGATTGCACGGTCAGCAATTTTGTTTTCAGAATCCATCATCATTGCCAAATCATATATATGGCGAGACATACGCTCCACTCTGACCTCGTTCTTTCTGAACTCTTCATGCAGCAGGAAAACCTTTTCAAGGAAAGTACGCTCGGGGATGACAGCGTTCACCTCAAATGGCTTTTCTGCAAATGGAGCTTTGCTGAAATGGGCGTCAATAGCAGCGTTGATTGCTTTTTTCTCAATAGGCTCCATCATCGATCTGCCGCTGATTTCTATCTTTACCGTATTCTTGATATATGGTGATACTTCATACAAACTATGATAGGTTATTGTTATCACTTCTGGGTCTGTTGTCGTGACTGGTGTGATTACAACATCCACACTAAAGGCATCTGCCCGTATGCCCAAATCCACTAAAGCTTTCCTTACATCATGCTGCATCTTCTCTCTTACGAAAGAACAGGTGGCGCGACGCAGTCTGTCGCTGATTTGAGTCTTCGACAATTCACCGCTAAAGCCAAGGGAATTCTCTGCTGAGTGCAATATCCACGTCTTCGGAGAATCTGGCTATCAAGTTCCAGCATTTGCTGAGACTTGTACCTCCTTTGAAAGCAATATGTTCTGCATATGGCAAAGTATGAAGGGCTTTCAACACCTGAGTTACCCACCAGTCTTTTTCGATACTTGACGGTGGCAATCCGGTCTGCAATGCCACGGTATTGATAGCTTCACGTTGTCTATCTTCTGGTATGTCTATGAATTTCATCGTGCAATTAGTATTTTGCGCACCCATGCAGGGGCAAGTTTTATATCATGGTTGAAATCGTTGTCGTTTACATTCTTTGCGTGCTCGACAAGCACGTTGCGTTCCTCGTCGGTTATTTTTTCTTCGCCTATGGTGCGCATGGCTGTTACAACAAGCATCATCAGCTCTGATTTATAGGCAAAGTTCTTGCCCGAAAAAGAATGCTTGAACAGGATGCCACGCCCGCTCCCGATCTTTATCTTACGTGGTGCGCCGTTGGTCAGGAACACGACATTCATGGGCATCTGCGTGGACAATCCGAGACGATTCAAGGCATATGCTCCCATAGGTACAATCTTCGCCTTGTCTCGTTTGGCTATAGCCTGGGCAATGTCTTCAACAGACGGATAGATAATGCCAAGTCCATATTCCTTGTCCTCTTTGGGGTAATAATAGATGCCATGAGCCAACCGCACCAACATTCCGTCGGTGTACATTCGATGGAATGTTGACTTCACGGCTGATGGTGTTCCGCAGTCTGCATAGTCTTGTTGGAAGACTATCGAACCACGTCCCTTTCCTCTAAGCCTCATTTCTATCTTATTTACAGTGCTTTGGCTTGATGTCTGTACCATGTTTTTGAAACCTTTTTATTATATTTTTGGTTCTTGTTCGTCTGCAAAGGTATAGTATTTTCTTCTAAACGCCAACGTTTTTATTGAATATCCGTTTTTGAAACGCAATTTTGGCAAACTCGCAATAGGTCAGTCTATCAATTTCACCAGCTCGCGTTTCATCTCGTTGTCGATTTCTCTGTAACGTGCAAAGGCTCGACTGCCATCTGTATGTCCCGAAAGAGATGCAACAAGATTTGGATCTTTCACCTTCTTGTATAGGTTGCCGATGAACGTCTTTCTTGCAGTGTGGCTTGTCGCAATATCGCAGATTGGTTTCTGTATAGGCTCACGAGTCTTGTTGTCAATAACAGTCACCATGCGGTCAATGCCGAGCAGTTTCAGAATTTTCTTAATCTGACGGTTGTATATGTTTTGGTTTATCTTCGGCAATAGCCTCGTTTCAAGGTCGGCATATTTAGCGAGAATCGCTTTCGCCTTGTCATTGAGCGGTACTCGGATGGTGCGTGGTTTGTGGTTCTTTGTCTTTTCAGCAATGTATTCCACAGCACCATCAACGATGTTGGCACGTGTCATCTTTTCAAGGTCTCCCACACGGCAGCCGATGAGACAATGAAACATGAATATGTCACGATATACTTGTGTGGATGGCGTTTCGTTACTGAGGTCGGCATAGTAGACTTTGTCACGCTCTTCAAGTGTCAGATAGAAAGGAGGGCTGTCCAGCACCTTAGGCATCTCAAAGGTGGCGAAAGGGTCGTTTGTCGTGATATTATGCTTCAAACACCAGTTCACAACCGTGCGTATTCTTCTGAATATAGTATTGATGGAATTTTCCGTTAGTTGGCGTGGTTTGAAACGCTCCTCTATGTCATCGAAGATTTGAGGGTAATGCTCATAATATTCAGCCTCGTTTACCAGATATTTATGAAACTCACGCAAGTCATCGGCTGTTATAGCATCAAGTCGCATGGTGTAACCTCGTCTACGCATGATTTCCCTTTGGAAACGCTCGAAGTGTAGCAACTTACGTACGTTATGCTCATGATGCCTTATAGATTCCTTTTCCATTTGGTGGTTCTCGGCATACTGCTGACATTGATACACAAGACTGTATTCGTCACCTTTTCTACCTTGGCGGATGTTGATGTTAGGATGATGAAACTCCTCAATAACACCTTTTAGCCAACGGCTGTCCGCTCCATGATAATATTGTGCGGATATAAGCGCCGTCAAGTCCTGCACGGCTTTGTCGAATGCCGTGCGCTTTGCCTCCGCTACAAGAGCCACACGTGTCTTGTAACCCTGCCGTTCCGCGCTCCAATGATTAGGATTGATGGATAACTCGCTGACAGCCTTGATGTCAGTTTTTCCGTCACGCACACGGAAATAAACATGCGCCTGGTCGGTTATGTTGTTCTTTGCCGAGGTTTCTCGGATGAATGCTGTTACTTTCATGCTACTCTATATATAATGTATAATTGGTAGATTGTATAAACGTTAGTTGATGAGGTTGACAAGATTTACTTTCGTTTCCTCATCAATCTCTCTGTATCTGGCGAAAGCTCTGCTTCCGTTTACATGTCCTGTCATGGAACTCACAAGCTCGGGGTCTTTCACTTTCTTGTATAGGTTGCCGATAAAGTTGCGTCTTGCCATGTGGCTTGTAGCGACATCACATATTGGCTTCTGAACCTCCTTTCCGGTGACGGTGTCAAGGATAGTAACCATTCTGTTGATGCCACATTCTCGAAGTACGGCACGGATGCCCTCGTTGTATTGGTACACTTGCTTTGTCGGCAGAAGCTTTTCTTGCTTGCCATCGTAACGTTTCAGTATCTCCATGGCCTTTGTGGTAAGGGGAACGCTCACGGTCTGCGACCGTTTGCGCATGGTCTTGTGTGGAAGATACTGCAATATGTCACCGACAATATTGTCTTTAGTAAAAGAGAACATGTCTCCGACTCTACAACCCACCATTGATTGGAAGATGAACAAGTCACGATACACTTCTAACTCTGGCTTGTTGTGTAGGTTCGCATTGTAAACCTTATCACGTTCTTCTATCGTCAGATAAAAAGGTGTGCCTTGCACGGCTGCAGGGATAGTGAATGCATCGCATGAGCGGTTTGTTGTAAACCCCATCTTGATACACCAATGCCCAACAATACGCAGATGATGCATGATACCTATAATCTGTGTGCTTGACATCTGCTTGGGAGGGTGCATGTCAAGGTTGAACTGTTCGTAAAACTCAGGGTAGTCATTGTAATGAACATATTCGTTTATGACATACTCACGAAAATCAAGATACTCTTCGGGGCTGATTGTCTCGCAATAGAGCGTGAAGCCTTCCTTTCCCTCTATCACCCTCTTGTAGGCTTCATAGCGTTGAAGCTTCTTGATCGTTGGTTTATAAACGAGTGCTGATTTCGGACTCATGGGATGTTCCGCAATGTATTGTTCCATTCTCGAAACAACTGTAGTCAATGTCTCTGTTGACTTTGAAGTTGGATTGACACATTCATCAATCACATTCTTCATCCATGCAACATCAGCAGTCGCAGAGTTATATTGCTCGCTAAGAGCCGTTGTAATAGTCTGCACCAAAACCTTGACTTTCTTCTGCTCGTCAGATGGTACTTTCTTTGTCCTTCGATAGGAAAGTGCATCATTGTCCCAATAGTCAAGCATAACCTCAATGTCGGAACGGACTTTGAGGTCAACATCCTTATCTCGGAGTCGAAAACAAAGATTGGCTTTTGTAGTAGCATTTTTATCCTTGGTTTTGCATTCCTTTGTGATAATGGTAATCTTCATGTTCCTATGTTTTTTATTTCTGCCACAAAGGTAATATCTTTCCCGTAAATGTTCCCACATATCCCCAATAAACTTTGATTCGTTTAAATCTATTTATGATTTGTATTTTGCACTTTCTTTCCTTATTATCAGTTATTTGCAGGTGTTGTCGTCAAAATCTATCAAGTCGAATCATTGTTGTTTTAGTATATACAGTTTCCACGTTTTTTTGTATGTGTTTATTAATTTTGAGTTAGCTAGGAGCCGGTTAACAAGATTTGTTAACGGGATAATGAAAGTATTACAAGAAAATCCATACCGAATACTGGGTGTTTATGCCAATTCTTCCATAAAGGAGCGAGTGGCGAACCAGAATCGAATGAAGGCTTTTTTGAAGGTTGGTAAATCTGTTTCTTTTCCATTGGATTTGCCTCAATTTCTTTCAGAAATAAATCGTTCTGATTCTTTGGTGGCAGATGCAGAAGGTAAGTTGGCTCTACCTAAGGACCAAATTTTGTATGCGCAATTTTGGTTTTTAAAGATTACTCCTATAGATGAAATAGCCTTTAATCATCTCATATCAGGAGACGTTGTAAAAGCCGTTGATTTGTGGCAAAAGAAAGATTGCTTATCATCGCTTCAGAATCGAATAGTATGTGCGTTATTGGGGAACAATATTAAGGAAGCTATGGCTTGTGCGCAATTGCTTTACGCAAATGAAACTTACATAACTCAGTTTCTTTCTGTTGTTGGCGGGAATTTGGTAAATGCTTCTTTGCAAAGTTTGGCTTTTGATTTCCTTGATAAATTGTCAGAAGAGGTATCTGTTGGGCATATAAATGCTTGTATTTCGGAATTGTCTTGGAAACAGCACCTTAGTGGTGAAATCATTGGCAGAATAGTGGATAAGTTGCAGGTGTGTTTAGAGACAGCAAAAGCAACTAGAAAAGGAGATCCTATTGTCCGATATAATGCTGGCTTGAAATTAAAGCGAGAGTCTAGCCCTCTACTGTTGGAATTAAAGAAATATTTGCAAATAACAGATTTTGAATATCAAGTTATAGCAGACAAGGTTGGTCTGGAAATATTGCAATGCGGAATAGATTATTTTAACGGTTCTGATGAGTGTGGGTCTGCTCAAAAAGCGATGGACCTGCAAACGTATGCCATGAGTGTTGTTGTTGGTCAAGTTGCAAAGGATAGATGTAAAGAGAATTGTGACATTTTGCAAAAAATCATAAAGGACTTGCCTCCCACTGAGGTTTATGAGGAGGATAAGGCGATTGATAAGGAGTTGCAAAAGTATTGTCTGTTACCAGATAAAATTTGCCATGCTGTTGCTTTACTTAATAATGTAAAACCACATCTGTTATCTATAAAGAGCAAACTAGGCGCTTCAAACTCATATTATCTTAAAATATCAACGCGTGTGGTTAGCAATGCTCTTAGCAATGTTATCGCAGAAGTTAATGATGCTCAATCTGTTTTTAATGAAGATAGTCCAACTGCAAGGTGGGAAGCTATTTATGGTTTAACTCATGTTAAAACAGTTTTGAGTGAAGCATGGAGTGCCACACGGATTATGGATGGATTTGATATGGAGGTTGGTTTCCGTAAAGGAAGATACGATAATAACCGTTCTATATTAAAGGGGCTTTGTGCTCAATTAGGAGTTTCTACATCGTTATATGCTTCAAGCCCTGCTCCACAGGCAGCTCGTAGAGAGCCTCCAATATTCAACACATCCACATCAACATCAGGTAGGACTCCTACAACTCGGCAAACAACATCTTATGGAAATAGCAGTTCATCCAGCTCTGGGCCAGACATTCCTTGGGGGTGTGTGGCATGGGTGATAATAGGTTTGATATCTTTAATTATTTCACAATGTAATTAGCAGTCATGAAAAAAATATTATTTACAATTTTAGTTTTAGCAACTCTTAGTTGCCAGTTAATAAATGCCAAGTCAGAGAATAATGAAGTAAAGGTCAAGGACTTGGAAGAAAAGTGTTCTATAATAATTGGTAAGCAGGCAAATACCGAAAAGGAATTACGTAAACTAGCAGAAAGATTTAAAGAAAGTGAACGAAGTGTTCAGAATCTCGAAGTTAAGATTGGCACTCAATGGCTGAAGATTGATAGCCTGCAGAAGATGTGTAAATCTTTAGAAGACGCACAATCTGAAGACAGAGAAAAAATAAATGGAAAGATTGAGGCAACAGATAGTAGCGTCAGAGAAAATAAAGATACACTTAAGAATCGCACGGTCTGGGGTTTTATTATAATAGTAGTGCTACTTTTTATAATTGCAGTAATCGCATTCTATTTTACAAAACGCATTAGATTTGGAGTTTCTACTATTGACGATGTCCGCAAAGCTCAAGATGCATTGCAGGTCGCTCAATCTAAAATGCAAGAAGATTCTGTGAAATTGGATAATCAGATGTTGGCTTTGATTGATAAGCAAATGAGTGCTTCAAGTGTTGCAGTATCAGCAGAAACAGATCATTCATTAGCACTTAAAGTAGCGGATGAAATTGTTCGTATTGAGTTAAATCTTTCCCGTATGGATGCTTCTGTAAAGGGATATAAACAATTGTCAAAAGCTGTAGAGCGAATTAAAAACAATTTTGCGGCTAATGGCTATGAGATTGTTGATATGCTTGGCAAACAATATAATGAAGGTATGAAAGTTGTTGCAAACTTTGTCCCAGATGAAACCTTAAAAGAAGGAGAGCAAGTTATTACAGGTGTGACTAAACCTCAAATTAATTATAATGGCAAGATGATACAATCTGCTCAAATCACTGTAAGTCAAAACATTTAAAACATATGATATGGTACGTTTAAAAATTGATTATGGCATTGACCTTGGAACGACTAACTCTGCGATATGTAGAATGGAAAAAGGAGAGCCTGTTATTATTAAGAGCGACATCCACAAAGATACCATGCCTTCGTGTGTGTATTTTAATAAGAAGAAATCAGTAAAAGTTGGAGATGGAGCATATAACAACATGAAGAGTGATAAGCGTCGAGCAACAAAGTCATGGCATGTTGAGTCATCTAATACCTATATTGAATTTAAGCGCACAATGGCTACAGATACTAAATACGCAAGTAGCTTTATGGAACGAGTATATACTTCAGAAGAGCTTTCTTCAGAAGTCTTGAAAACGCTAAAATCTTTTGTTACAGATGAAAATATATCTTCAGTTGTAATTACCGTGCCAGCAAAATTCACAGTAAATCAAAAAACAGCCACAATGGAGGCGGCTAAATTAGCCGGATTCAATAAATGCGAGTTACTACAGGAACCTATTGCTGCAGCTATGGCTTATGGTCTTTCTTCCGATACAAAGAGCGGTATTTGGATGGTGTTTGATTTCGGTGGCGGAACATTTGATGCGGCTTTACTTAAAGTTGAAGATGGCATTATGCAAGTATTCGATACAGAAGGAGACAACTATTTAGGTGGCAAGAATTTGGATTATGCTATAGTGGACAAAATAATTGTTCCTTATTTACGGGATAATTATGCAATAGAAAGCTATCTTAATGACAATCAAAAGAAAGAAGTGCTTCGAGATGCGATGAAAACGTATGCAGAAGATGTAAAAAACCAGCTTTCGTTTAAAGATCATGAAGACATCATTTCTAATCTCGGCGACCTTGGCGAAGACGAAGAAGGTGAAGAAATTGAACTGGATATAACAGTTAGTCAGGCGGAAGCGTTTGACGTAATGCGTCCTTATTTCCAAAAATCAGTAGATATTTGTAAGAATCTACTAGAGCGCAATAATCTTAAATCGTCGCAACTTGACAAACTAATTTTAGTAGGGGGTCCAACACACTCTCCGCTTGTACGACAAATGTTGAGAGAGCAAATTACTCCCAATGTGGATACAAGTATTGATCCCATGACGGCTGTTGCAACAGGCGCTGCTCTATATGCTTCAACAATGGAGGCTGAAGTTGGCGATGAAGAGTTGACAATTGAAACTGTAAAACTTGAGGTAGGTTATGAAGCTACATCTGTGGAAACAACAGAATGGGTAAGTGTTAAATTGTCGGCTGATGCCAAGCAAAATAATGTTTTTGTAGAGTTAATTCGTAGTGATAAAGCTTGGTCAAGTGGGAAAACTGATATAGACAAGAACGGTAATGTGCTTGAAACTAATCTTTTGGAGGGGCGTCCTAATTCATTCGATGTCGTTTGTTATGATGCTCATGGTAATGCTCTTCCGTGTTTCCCTAACGAAATAACAATTATTCAAGGAGCTAAGGTTAGTGCTGCTCCTCTGCCATATAATATTGGTATTGCTATTTGGGAATCAAAAAAAAGAACGTGCTGTGTTCCGTATGGCTCGTGGTTTGGAGAAGAATAAACCTGTTCCAGCAACTGGAACAGTAAATGATTTGAAGACAACAAGCCAATTGCGTCCTGGCGTAGATAAGGATTTACTGAAGATACCTATCTATCAGGTGGATGATTTCAGTGAAGCTGAGAATCGCCCAGTATCTCTATATGAGCATGTGGGGGATGTTATTATAACAGGAGACGAAGTGGAGCAATTAATTCCGCTAGATAGTCCTGTTGATGTTACGCTTAAGGTTGACTCGTCAGAGCAAATGAAACTTGAAGTTTATTTCCCAACGACAGATACAACAGTTGAAAAGCCTTTAGACACGAGTAAAAAGCAGTCAATAGAAGACGCGGAAGTTAATATCAAGAAAGGAATAGCAGATGCTCAAAGAAGCATAAATAGTATGAATGCATCAGGTATTTCTACATCTGATATTGAACGTGAGTTAGAGCAAGTAAAAGACGAAGCAAAGAATAGTTCTGAAAAGAAAATGGTTCTTCAACATTTAAAGGAAGTGCTTCGTAAAATTGAAGACCTTGATGAGAGTACGGAATGGCAGCGAGTAGAATCAGAATTGCGCGAGGAATTTGAACGGCTTGAAAAGGCACAAGAGCAGTTGGGTAATGATAAAACTCAGCATTTGGTAGAAAATCTTCGTTCACAAGTTGATAAAACTATTCGTTCAAGAAATGTAAAGGTTGGATATGATGTTCTTGAACAAATTAACTCCTTGTTTTTCCAACTTACGATGGTCTATCAATGCATAGGTTTGATTGATAATTACAATAAAACGTTTGCTTCACATCAGTGGAAAGATGCAAGTCGTGCACGTCAACTTATTAATCGAGGTATGGAAATTATCAATAATAATCCTACAACGGAAACTTTATTACCAATAGCTAAAGGAATTCTTGATCTATTGCCAGATGGCGAGGCTGCCAGTGCTGGAGGTTTGTTGAAATAAAGTAAAAAAATAATTATGCTCTTTAACAAGAATGATAAAATAGATAATTACATGGTAACATTTCCGCATAAGCAAGGTTCTTATGCGGAAACCTATCGTGTGAAAGACATTACTGGTAGAACTTGCTTTTTGAAACTCATAAATTTTTCGAAACTAAATCGTAATCAGATTGATGATAAAGGAAGAATTATAGAGGTCGAGATTGTGAAACTATTGAATCATCACAATTTGTGTAAGTACATTAATTCAGGCTCTTTTATTGAAGATGGAGCGCAATATGCTTGGTTTGTTACAGAATTTGTAAGCGGAGAAACGCTCTCACAAAAGATTATGCGAGATAATGAGATTAGTGTTTATGAAATAAAGCAAGTTGCAAAGGCAGTATTGTCTTCATTGTCATTTTTGCATTCTCTTCCAGTCCCAGTTATTCATAATGAGGTAACTATTCAAAATGTACTGTTGAATTTAGTGGGTGATTTAGGAGACCTTAAATTGATAGATTTTGGTAATGCACGATTTTTGAATCAGGCACCAGCAAAGTTTGATTTTGATGAACTCAATCCGTTTTATTTTGCCCCAGAGAGATTTTCAGGGGTATGTTCGGTACATTCTGACTTGTATTCCGTAGGTGTATTAATGTATCAATTGCTCTATGGGGAGTTGCCATGGTTTATTGATACTTCGTATAAGGACAAGAATGTGGTTGCAGAATTGATTTTAGAAGAACGGGAAAAAGAGCTTAATTTGCAAAAAAATGGTATATATGAGTTGGATGATCAGTTGCTTAATGTTATTGCAAAATCATTGAGTTACGATGCTGATGACCGGTTTAAATCCGCTGATGAATTCATTAAGGCAATTGATGGAGAAATAAAAGTTGAAAGGCAATCAACAAAGAAAAAATTCTTTTCTCAGCAGTCACAAGGTGAAAAGAAAGTATATGTTGCAGAAAAAAAAGAAGGAGAGGGCTTTTCTGCTGTTGCTGGAATGGAAGAACTTAAGAAGCTTTTGCGTGAAGAAGTAATAGAGCCTCTGCACAATCCAGAAGAATATCGTAGATATGGTATTACTATTCCAAATGGTATGCTTTTATATGGACCACCAGGTTGCGGTAAGACTTTCTTTGCAAAACATTTTGCAGAAGAAGTTGGGTTTAATTTTATTTGTATGACGCGAGCTTCTTTAAAAAGTAAATATGTTAATGCGACTCAAGAAAATATTGCAAAAATGTTTGAAGAGGCTGAGAAAAATGCTCCAACAGTTATTTTTATAGATGAGATGAATGAGCTTGTTCCAAATCGTGAAGACAATGTTCATGAAATGTCAAAAAGCGCGGTTAATGAAATGCTCGCTCAGATGGATAGAACAGGAGAAAAAGGCATTTTTATTATTGGTGCAACGAATTTTCCTCATATGTTAGACCCTGCAATATTGAGGGCTGGACGCTTAGACAAGAAATATTATATTGGAGTTCCTGAAGAATCCGCCCGACAAGCCATCTTTGAACTTTATCTGAAAAACAGACCGTATGATTTTGGCTTGGATTATGTAGAGTTAGCGAGATTGACGGAAAATTATGTATCTGCCGATATACAGTTGATTGTAAATGATGCGGCTCGTAATGCTCTGAAGAGTCGAAGCAAAATAACTATGGACTTGCTTCGGTCTGCTATAAAAAATGTGCGTCCGTCGCTGTCTATTCAAGAAATAAAAAAATATGATTTAATTAGAGCTAAGATGAACGGTGAAGTCGTTAGAAAATAAAATGACAGACCGCGTGTTGGATTTAAATAATTAATTATTCAAGTTATGACAAAAGAAGAGTTGTATTTAAAGACTGTGTTCTGCTGTATGGCATGTGATGGAGATATAGCAGATGAAGAGATTGCTATGGTAAAAGAACTATCATCGAAAGAACCTGTATTTAAAGATATAGATGTAGAGAGTGCTATTAATGTGTGGATTACAGAAATAAACAAGAATGGAGCCATGTTCTTACAATCTTATTTGAAGGAAATTAGTGCTTTTGAATTAAGTGAAAAAGAGCAACTTTTTTTAATTTCTCTTGCTATTAGAATTATTGAAATTGATAATAGAATAGAGTATTCCGAAATTAAGTTTTTTAAGAAGATACGCTCGCGTTTATCTATTAGTGATGAGGCAATTTTGGATAAACATCCTGATAAGGAAGACTTTTTATTACCAGATTTTAGTAGATGACAAAAAATAAAATTCATTGTTAAGCATTTAATTATCAATAGATTATATTTGCAAAGTCCTTGAAAATCAGTAACTTTAAAGAGAAGTTAGCCGCTTTCTCTATGAAGACTACTGATTCCAAGGACTTGGCCAAAGTTAACCAAATCCTCCCGATTATGCAAGAGTATTTTGGAAAATCGATGAATCTGGCCCGCATTAAACTTATGGCTTATATCTTTGCATGCACTTTGTGTGGTGCAGACTGTGAGCCTTCACAAACTGGCTTCGGCAATGCCTACGTCGGTTGAGCGTGATTCCAATCTGCGCCGCATTCAGCGATTCATCGCCAACTATGCCTTGAACCTCGACCTGGTAGCAAGGATGATCTTCTCGTTGCTTCCTGTTAAGGACGGTTTGGTTTTGAGTATGGACCGCACCAACTGGAAGTTCGGAGAGTTCAACATCAATATACTCACTCTCGGCATCACCTACAAAGGCATTGCCTTTCCATTGCTGTTCAGTCTTTTGGACAAACGGGGGCAATTCCAATTGGGATGAACGCAGGGATATCATGGAGCGGTTCATCCGACTTTTTGGACATGACTGCATCGACTGCCTTGTGGCCGATCGCGAGTTTATCGGTAAGGAATGGATTGGCTGGCTTAACGACAACAGGATTCGATACTATATCCGTATCCGGCAGGATATTTGGGTTGTCAAGCCCTCCACAGGAGAAAGAATCAGAGCGTGGTGGCTCTTCAATTCCCTTAAAAAGTCGGACAGGAGAAATTCTACTACAAGCTCTTTTTTTTGCATAAAGGGCAGTATGTCTATCTTGCAGGAAGTCGAATCAAAAACTCTGACGGGATACCCGAACTTCAGATCCTGATTTGTTTCAACCGACCTGAAGATGGAGTAGCGACCTATAAAAAACGCTGGGAGATTGAAACGGCATTCCGTGCCATGAAATCTTCGGGCTTCAACATCGAGGACACCCACCTGCGTGACAGAGTGCGTATCGCACGTCTGTTTGTGGTCTGCATAGCTCTTGTATGGGCGTATCTCGTTGGTGAACATAAAGATATATACGTTAAACCGATAAAAATTCTGAAGCATGGGCGAAGGGCTAAGTCATTGGTCAAGTATGGTCTTGAGGAAATCTCAAACGTGCTTTTCCGACCGACATACACACCCAAATTCGATGTATTCAAATTTTTGTCATGTACTTAGTTACCAGATATAAATGTAGCAGAGTTGCCCGAATGGAATAATGTTATTTTTGATAACATAAAATTAGCTAGTAAAGATTGAAAGTTAAGCCGTTAAGTTGAATTTACAAATAATATATCAGTTTTAGCAGGAGTTATTGTGTAAGAGAAAGGTGGCTTAATTAGAGAAAATTGCTGAATTCGCTTATATTTTTGTCTTTTGGCAAATGTTTTGTCGTTATTTTGAGTAACTTTGCAATTTGAAAGTTTATTGCCGAAAATATTTGAAAATATAATACAATATGAGTGAATTAGCAACTACATACAATCCCGAAGATGTTGAGGGCAAATGGTATGAGTATTGGCTTAGACACGAATTGTTCAAGTCAAAGCCTGACAATAGAGAGCCTTATACGGTAGTTATCCCGCCGCCAAATGTTACTGGTGTGCTTCACATGGGACACATGCTTAATAATACAATTCAGGATATCCTTGTTCGCCGTGCTCGCATGGAGGGCAAGAATGCTCTTTGGGTTCCGGGTACTGACCACGCAAGTATCGCTACTGAAACCAAGGTTGTCAACAAGTTGGCAAGTGAGGGTATCAAGAAGCGTGACCTCACTCGCGAGCAGTTCCTTGAGCATGCATGGGAATGGACTCACAAGCATGGCGGTATCATCCTCGAGCAGTTGAAAAAACTTGGAGCTTCTTGCGATTGGAGCAGAACTGCCTTTACAATGGATGAAACTCGTTCTGAAAGCGTTATCAAGGTTTTTTGTGATTTGTATGACAAAGGCCTTATCTATCGTGGCTTGAGAATGGTTCACTGGGATCCGATGAACCAGACTGCTTTGAGTGATGATGAGGTTTACTATCAGGAAGAGCAGTCAAAACTTTATTATCTTAAATATTACGTTGCTTCTGATGACGGAACAGGTGAAACTGGTTCAGAGGAGGAAGTTATCCATCGTGATGAGAATGGTCGCCGTTATGCTGTAGTTGCAACAACTCGTCCTGAAACAATTATGGGCGATACTGCAATGTGTATCAACCCGAAGGACCCTAAGAACCAATGGCTGAAAGGTAAGAAGGTTATCGTTCCTCTTGTTGGCCGTGAGATTCCGGTTATAGAGGACCGTTACGTTGAAATCGAATTTGGTACAGGCTGTCTTAAGGTTACTCCTGCTCATGATGAGAATGACTATATGCTCGGTAAGAAGCACAATCTTGAAACTATTGACATCTTCAACGGTGACGGAACAGTTAACGAGGTTGCTGGCATGTACGTTGGTATGGATCGTTTTGCTGTTCGTGAGCAAATCACTAAGGACCTTGTTGAAGCAGGTTTGATGGAGAAGATTGAGGACTATACTAATAAGGTTGGTTGCTCAGAGCGTACGCACGTTCCGATTGAACCGAGATTGTCTTTGCAATGGTTTATCAGCATGCAGCATTTTGCCGACATTGCTTTGCCGCCTGTAATGAAAGATGAAATAAAATTCATTCCTTCAAAGTATAAGTCAACATACAAGAACTGGTTGGAGAATATCCAAGACTGGTGTATTAGTCGCCAACTTTGGTGGGGTCACAGAATCCCTGCTTATTTCTATGGAGAGGGAGATAATGACTTCGTTGTTGCTCCAACTATAGAGGAAGCAGTTGAGAAGGCAAAGGTTAAGACAGGTAATTCTGCTCTTGTTGCTGCTGATTTGCATCAGGCAGAAGAGGCTTTGGATACATGGTTCTCATCTTGGTTGTGGCCAATCACATTGTTTGACGGAATCAATAATCCTGATAACGAAGAGTTGAAATATTATTATCCGACAAATGACCTTGTTACAGGTCCGGATATTATCTTCTTCTGGGTGGCAAGAATGATTATGGCTGGTTACGAATATATTGGTAAGATGCCGTTTAGAAACGTGTATTTTACAGGTATCGTTCGCGACAAACTTGGAAGAAAGATGTCGAAGTCGCTTGGTAACTCTCCAGACCCAATCGAATTGATGGAGAAATATGGTGCCGACGGTGTTAGAATGGGTATGATGCTTTCTGCTCCTGCAGGAAATGATATTCTTTTTGATGAGTCATTGTGTACGCAAGGACGTAACTTTAACAATAAGATTTGGAATGCATTCCGCTTGGTTAAGGGTTGGAATGTTGTTGATGCAGAACAGCCTGAATATGCAAAAGTCGCCGTTAAGTGGTTTGATGCAGTTCTTAACAAGACTATGGCAGAAGTTGCAGATTTGTTTAGCAAGTTCCGTTTGTCAGAAGCGTTGATGGCTGTCTATAAATTGTTCTGGGACGAGTATTCATCATGGTATCTTGAAATGGTTAAGCCAGCATACGGCTCTCCAATTGACAAGGCTACATACGAGGCAACTCTCGGATATTTCGATACGTTGTTGCGTTTGCTTCACCCATTCATGCCGTTTATCACAGAAGAGTTGTGGCAACACATTGCAGAGCGTAAGGATGGTGAGAGCATTATGGTTGCCCAATTGCCAAAGGTGGGAGAATTTGATGATAGTATTGTTGCTGATATTGATGTTGCAAAAGAAATTATTGCAGGCGTTCGTACAGTAAGAATGCAGAAGAATATCCCTAATAAGGAGCAGTTGGAACTTCAAGTTGTTGGTAATGCGGATTTGAAGGCAGAGGCAGTTATTGCGAAACTTGCAAACTTGTCGTCAATCGTTTCTGTAGAGGAAAAAGATGCAACAGCGGCTTCTTTCCTTGTTGGAACAGTTGAATATGCTGTGCCTCTTGGCAACAATATCGACATTGAAGAAGAATTGAAGAAGCTTGAAGCAGATTTGAAATATAATGAAGGCTTCCTTGCAAGCGTTATGAAGAAACTCAGCAACGAGAAATTCGTTAATAACGCACCAGCAAAGGTTATTGAAATGGAGCGTAAAAAGCAAGCTGACGCTGAAGCGAAGATTGCTACTTTGAAAGAAAGTATCGCTGCATTGAAATCTTGCAAGTAATATTCTATCAATTATATATTTGTTAAAAGTGCCGGTTTATCCGGCACTTTTTGTATAGTTAAATCTGAGTCGGTTATTGTCGCTGCTGTCTTATTATAAGCCTTTTAATGAATGTATAATAAAATAGGGTTGCATCTCACTGATGCAACCCCTGATTTTTTTGTTGAGAAAATCTTATTCTTTGATTTTCTTGAGAGTCTTTTTATTTATTTTTACAGGATACTTGCTTTTAAGTTCCTTAACCCATATTTTTTCCAAATAGTTTTGATAGTCGGAAACAACAAGACCTCTAACGTCGCTTAACTCTTCTGGCTGAGGGAGAATTTTTCCTTTTGCAACGAAATACCCTTTGTATTTTCCTTCAGGTTTAACCTTTTCACCGCCGAAGACTTCAGAGTCAACCATAGCATTATCGCCTTTTGAAACGAGCACTCTTTCAATTTTAACATCGCTTTTATATTCTTTGCGTAATGTTCTTGCAATGGAGTCTTCGCCGATCAAGTTGATTTGTGCTTTTACCAATTTAGCGATAGAGTCGTTTGCTGTTTGGATGAGGTAACCTTTATATTTAGGAGATTCCCATTTGTAGTCACCCTTATGGTTGCTATAGAATTTCTCTAGGCCTTCTGTATCAGTGATTCCCTTATTCCATACCTTTTGGTTGCTTATTTCAAACAAAAGCATACCGTCTCGGTATTCATTGATTAGGTTTCGGTATTCAGCATTATTGTTTACAACATAGTCACGTTCGCAGTCAATGACAATATTTGTTGCAATTTCTTCAATTTTGTTACTTATTGACTTAATTGCCGGTTCTCCGCTCATTCGTCCGTAGTTTTTGATACTTTCGATAACAAGAGATACAGGGTAGTCAACACCATTAATTGTGAAAATGGTTGAGTTGTCGTTGATATGCTTTGCAATAAATGTAGAGTCAAATTGGTTAGGAGCAGAAACTTCGCTATAAAGTTGCTTTTCAACGGCTACATTACGCATGTATTTGAATTTCAATTTTAGTTTTGCTATCATGCTGTCGTAGCCAATGTTTCCTCTAACTCCTGCTTTAACCTGTTGCATTAATTGTTCGTGCATATCAGCATAGGAACCCATTTTCTTGCTACCAAGTTTCTTTATTATATGAACACCATATCTTGTAGCAAATGGTTTTGAAATTTCTCCGTCTTTAAGTTTGAAAGACATTTCTTCAAATTCAGGAACCATTTTACCCGTTCCGAACCAGTCGAGTTTTCCTCCTTCTTTAGCGGAACCCGGGTCTTCTGATTCTTTCTTTGCCAGATCTTCAAAATTGGCGCCGTTGATAACGAGGTTGTAGATGCTGTCCATTTTGGCAGAAACTGTTGCTTTTTCAGCATCTGTAATATTTGCTTTTTGAGGATATAGTTTTAATATGTGCTCAACAAGAACTTCACCTTCGTTTTCTTTGGTTTCGTATGCCTTTACAATATGATTGCCATATTCTGTGTTGAAAACAGGAGAGATTTCGCCTATTTTAGTGTTGTAGCAAGCGTCTTCAAATTCAATAGGGAACCTTCCTGGTATAATAAATCCCATGCTGCCTTTGTTGTATTGAACAGACCTGTCGATTGAGTATTTAAGAGCAAGGTCCTCAAAACTTTGACCATTTAGAATGCAAGTTCTGATACTGTCAAGTTTTGCAACAATGGCTTTATCTTCATCAGCAGTATTGCCTCGGCTAAGCATAATGTGACTTGCTTTTACATTGTTCTTCAATCTTCGGTATAATTCTTTAGAGGCATCTTCTAAAGCAACAGTATCAATCAGGAAAGGGTTTAGCAATTCGTTCTTATAGCCGTCAAATTCTCTAATGAAATTTTTTGTAGTATCTATGCCTGCCGCTTCAGCATCTGCAACTTTGAGTTTGTAAACAGTAAACATATCCATGTATTTATCCAAAGGCTGTTTGGATAGTTGTTGCTGGTTGTTTTTGTTATACATATACTCAAATTCCGCCAAGGTAATATCCTTGCCGTTTACATTCATTAGAACGGGGTCTTTTTTAGATGTTGCAAAAGTTGAGAGGCAACAAGCAAAGAGCAACGCTCCCACTGTTAGTTTGATTCGTTTCATATTTATAGTTTATACATAGTATAGGGATATAACGAAAATTATTCATTTTTATTATATCCCTATATATTAAATAAATCTTAAATATTAGATGTCGCTGCGGCTGTAGTTTGGAGCCTCGCTTGTGATTGCAACATCGTGCGGATGGCTTTCAAGAACGCCTGCATTTGTAATTCTTGTGAATTTGGCGTCGTGAAGTTTTTCGATGTTAGCAGCTCCGCAATATCCCATACCTGCTCTTAAGCCGCCAACAAGTTGATAAATAACTTCGTAAAGTGTTCCTTTGTAAGGTACTCTGGCAGCAATGCCTTCTGGAACGAGTTTCTTAACCTCTTTTGTGCCAGCTTGGAAATAGCGGTCCTTCGAGCCGTTTTCCATTGCTTCAAGAGAGCCCATACCGCGGTATGATTTGAATTTTCTTCCGTTGAAGATGATAGTATCACCAGGTGCTTCTTCTGTACCGGCAACTAATGAACCGATCATTACAGAATATCCACCGGCAGCCAATGCTTTTACAACGTCACCGGAGTATCTCAAACCACCGTCTGCAATCAGTGGAATGCCAGTTCCTTTAAGTGCTTTAGCAACGTCATAAACAGCGCTTAACTGAGGAACGCCAACGCCTGCAACAACGCGAGTTGTACAGATTGAGCCCGGACCGATACCAACCTTGATAGCGTCAGCTCCAGCATCGGCAAGCATCTTTGCAGCTTCGCCTGTTGCTACATTACCTACAACGATGTCGATATTTGGGAATTTTGCTTTTGCCTCTTTTAGTTTTTCGATAACGAATTTAGAGTGTCCGTGTGCTGTGTCTATAACGATAGCGTCTGCACCAGCATTAACCAATGCTTCCATTCTTTCAAGAGTGTCATTTGTCACACCTACACCTGCGGCAACGCGAAGGCGACCTTTTGAATCCTTGCATGCCATTGGCTTGTCTTTAGCCTTAGTTATGTCTTTGTATGTTATAAGACCGATTAGTTTGTTGTCTTTGTCAACGACTGGCAATTTCTCAATCTTATGTTGTTGTAGAATTTGTGATGCCGTTTCCATATCTGTTGATTGTGAAGTTGTAACAAGGTTTTCCTTTGTCATAACTTCGTCAATCCTTTTGTCCATATCCCTTTCGAATCTCAAGTCGCGGTTTGTTACGATACCAACGAGATATCCTTCATCGTCAACCACAGGAATACCGCCGATTTTGTATTCCGCCATTATGTCAAGGGCGTTTTTAACGGTAGAGCCGCGTTTGATTGTCACTGGGTCATAGATCATTCCGTTTTCAGCACGCTTTACGATTGCTACTTGGCGGGCTTGCTCCTCTATTGACATGTTTTTATGGATAACGCCGATACCACCTTCGCGGGCAATTGCAATTGCCATTTGCGCTTCTGTTACGGTGTCCATAGCTGCCGTTACAAACGGAATTTTCAACTCAATGTTACGTGAAAACTTAGTCGAGAGTTCGACTGTTTTAGGAAGTACCTCAGAGTAAGCAGGGATTAACAGAACGTCATCGTAAGTTAATCCGTCCATAACAACTTTTTCTGCAATAAATGACATAAGATGTTGCTTTAAATTTTATTGCACGCAAAGTTAATAATAAGTGTTTTTAGAAAAAAATAAAATCGGTATTTTAATATTTTTTTATGGTGTTTTTTTATGCTCTATGTTTTTTTGCCTGATGTTTTATGTTATAGTTTAAATAAGTAGTATATTTGATGCGCCTAAATTCCTTTTTTATGAAAATCTATGATAAGTCTGATGTTTTCGGATTCAATATTGACGGTTGTTGTCCGTGTGATGCGATTTCAAACTTCGCCGAGGGTGGAGTAAAGTTTGTAAAATTGGCTATCTCTAATAATTACAGGCTTCATCCTATTCGTTATGGGTTGCAAATGATATTGATTATATCATTGTTTGTTTTGTGGATTGCTCTTGGGCGTGCCATACCGTTTTATGTCTTGATTGTACTGACAGTATTGACTCAAGGTTTTATTATTTTGGGATATTCAAGACTCTATAGAATGCAAAAGAATAGGGTAGCATATAGACTTGATAGCAATGGTATATCTTTAATGGTTGCTGTTCCAGGAGGGCATTTTGTTAGGTCTGCAACTGCTTCATGGAGTCAGGTCCGACTTGCTTGTGCTTATAGTGATTGTATGGTCTTTAAAATGGATAAGGATTCGAGCATTGGTAGTGAGATTTTCTTTTACACAGATAACGTAGATAATGTTGTAGACAGTGTTTTATATTATTGGAGGCAATCGCTTGAGGGAGTAAAGCAGAGAGTCGTTATCTATTCAGAAAAGGAAGAAGATGAAATAACTGACTTTATTGAAGCGAATTTTGGAGAAATAGCCTCAATTGGTCACGAAACAATGTCAGAATGCGTCCATTTGGACCTTGCAGTTATAGAGCCGACAGAAGAACGTGATTATTATACGATATGTACTATAGGAGCGGGGGCTTATTTTGCGGAAGTTGAAGAATCGCAAAGGTATGATGCCTGGCTTAGGGAGTATAATGAATATATTATTTATCTGCCTTCTGATTGGAATGTAGATAAGTCAGGCGGAGCAAAAGATAAAGATTGGTGGCCATTTAGGTGGTTGAAGAATATAGCCCGTATGCCAGCTCAAACGGGTGATTATTTTGCGTTGGGGCATATTGTTGACGTGGAAGATCAATTGAAAGAATGGTCAGAGATAAAGGCGTTTTTCTTTGATTATCCGTTGCCTGATATGGCGGAAGAGACAGCATTTACAACGTCAACAGGTAGAACAATAGGATTTTTGCAGTTGGTGCCGATAGGAAAAGAGGAAGTTGATTTCTATTCTCAGCAGTTGGGTTATGATGCAAATGCCGAACATTTTTATGGGGTAAATATGGAAGATGCTGCAGATATGCCAGAAAGTGATAGGGAATTAGTTTTTAAGAAAATTATAATTGAAAAATTTCGTGATATAGTAAAACATCCGTAATAAGTTTTAGTGTATAAAAAATAACGAGGTCGCAAGCTTTTGCTTGCGACCTCGTTTGGTGATCCAGGCGGGATTCGAACCCACGACCCACAGCTTAGAAGGCTGTTGCTCTATCCAGCTGAGCTACTGGACCCCAAAAATCTCCTCCAAAAAGTGATGCAAAGGTATAGGTATTTTTTGAATTATGCAAATTTTTGGAGCATTAATTTTCTAATTTGTTCAAAACATCTCGAATTTTCTCGTATGTTGTAATTTTTGTCGGGACTAAAGGAAGACGTAATTCATTTTCAATCATGCCTTTTGCGTTTAGCAGACATTTAACGCCAGCGGGATTACCGTCAACAAACAAAAGACTGAATAATTCAGTAAATCTGTGGTGGATAAGCAAAGCATTTTGGAAATCACCTTCAAGAGCGAGTCTAACCATTTTTGAAAATTCTCTTGGAAAAGCATTTCCTATTACAGAAATAACCCCAACGGCGCCTAGTGTTATCAAAGGGAATGTTATTCCATCATCTCCAGATATAACCATAAAGTTTTCTGGTTTGTTTTTGATAATGTCGTCCATTTGCACGATATTACCGGACGCTTCTTTTATAGCAATAATGTTATCAAACTTACGAGCAAGGCGTAGTGTCGTTTCTGCTGTCATGTTTACTCCTGTTCTGCCAGGAACATTATAAAGAATAACAGGTAGCGGAGAAGCCTCTGCTATTGCTTTGTAATGCTGGTATATTCCTTCTTGTGAAGGCTTGTTATAGTATGGAACAACCGAAAGGATTGCGCTGAAGTCAGAAAGATCGTTACTTTTTAAGTAATCAACAAGGGCTTGCGTATTATTTCCGCCAACACCTAATACGAGAGGAACTCTTCTGTTAACACGTTCAACAACGAATGATTTAACCAAAGTTTTTTCTTCTTCTGTGAGAGTTGCCGTTTCGGCAGTTGTTCCAAGCACGACAATATAGTCTGCTTTGTTTTGAATTATATATTCAAGGAGTTTTGCAAGTGCGGGAAAATCTATCGACTTGTCCGCCTTGAAGGGTGTAATAAGTGCTACACCCATACCCCTAAGGTTCATGTGTCGAGCCATAATCATTAGTTTTTGTTCTAAATGTTGTCGCTAAACACTGCATTAGGCAGGTTGCGGCAGTTGTATCTCATCGCCATAACTTCGCCGTAAGCACCTGCAGAGCGTAGGGCAAGCAGGTCTCCGCGAGAAGTGAGTGGCAATCTTTCGTCTTCACTGAAGCAGTCTGAAGATTCGCAAATAGGACCAACAACGTCGTAAACGTCATCAACTGCAGAGTGGGAAGACAGGTTCTCAATTTTGTGGTGAGCCTGATAAAGAGCCGGTCTGATTAGGTCTGTCATACCGGCATCAACAATGATAAACTTTTTGACAGAGCCTTCTTTGACATAGGTTGTCTTTGTTATCAGTGAGCCGCATTGAGCAACAATAGAGCGTCCTGGTTCAAGATGTATTTCTTGATTTTCTTCAATATGAATATTCTTTTCAAAAATATTCATGTATGTTTCGAAGTCTGGGATAAGTTCGTTGTCTGGGTCATTGTAGTTAATTCCCAAACCTCCACCAACGTCAACGATTGTAATTATTGCACCTAATTCTTTAAGGTGAGCAAGTATGTCGTTGATTTTACCGCAAAGCGTTTCAAAAGGAGTTAATTCCCTTATTTGTGAGCCTATGTGGAAGTGAACTCCACAAAGGTCGATATTGCTCATGTTTAGGGCTTTTCTGACAAAGTCATCAAGATTTTCAAGATTTATGCCAAATTTGTTTTCGCTAAGACCTGTTGTTATGTATTGGTGAGTATGAGCATCAACGTTAGGGTTTATTCTAACAGCAATACGAGCAATGCGGCTCAATCTTCCTGCAATCTCATTTAAGTTGATTAGTTCAGGAATTGATTCAACGTTGAAGCATTTTATTCCATTTTCAAGAGCGAATATTATTTCCTTGTCAGTTTTACCAACACCGGCAAACATTATCTTATCAGCAGGGAACCCCGCATTAATAGCGGCTTCTATTTCACCGCCGCTAACGCAGTCTGCTCCAAAACCGTAACTCTTTATTATGTCAAGAATTACAGGATTTGCATTTGCTTTGACTGCATAGTGAATATGAAAGTCCCTTTTATCGGCTGATTCTTTTGCACAAGTCAAGGTCTTGCGCAGTAAATCAGTGTCGTAAAAATAGAACGGAGTCTCAATATTTTCAAATTTATTTATAGGAAATGTAGTCATAAAGATTATGAAAATAGTTTCTGACTAAGAAGTTGTAGTGCCTTTGTTTTGTCTTCTTTTCTTATGAGGAATGAGATATTGTAGTTACTGCCGCCGTAAGAAATCATTCTGACAGGTATGTCCTTTAGTGCTTCGATGGCCTTTGCTTCAAAGCCCTTATTCATCCATTCAAGATTACCAACAACGCAGATGATAACCATGTCGTGGTCAACAGTAACAGTGCCAAATTTTCTCAAATCTTCAAGAATGTTGTCAAGGTTCTTTTCAGAGTCGATGGTAACAGATACTCCGACTTCAGAAGTAACAATCATATCAATTGCAGTCTTGTGTGCTTCGAAAATTTCAAATACTTTTCTAAGGAATCCGTAAGCAAGAAGCATTCTTCCTGACTTTATTTTGATAGCAGTAATATTGTCTTTTGCTGCAACTGCTTTTATAGGGTTGCTGATAGAATCGTTACCAATAAGAGTGCCCTTAGCGTTAGGGTCAAGAGTATTAAGAAGTCGAACAGGGATATTGTTTAGTTTAGCTGGCTGGATACATGTTGGGTGCAAGATTTTCGCACCGAAGTAAGCCAATTCGGCAGCCTCTTCAAAGTTAAGTTTTTCAACCGGCTTAGTATTTTCAACGAATCGTGGGTCGTTATTGTGCATACCGTCAATATCAGTCCATATTTCGATTTCTTCGGCGTTGATGGCTGCGCCAACGAGAGAAGCCGAGAAATCGCTGCCACCGCGTTGCAAATTGTCGATTTCGCCGTATGCGTTGCGGCAAATGTATCCTTGTGTTATGAATATTTCAGCATCCTCATGTTTGTCAAGCAGATTGTTAAGGCGTTGGCGGATGTAGTTAGTGTCTGGTTCTCCGTTCTTGTCAGTTTTCATATAGTCAAGAGCAGGAAGGAGTTCCGATTTTATGCCGTTTTCGCGAAGGTAAAGGTTCATCATCACTGTTGACATAATCTCACCTTGTGCGAGTATTTCTTTTTCTTCAAAGAGCGTGAAAATATCTTTGGAAAGAGAGCGGATATAGTTGAAGCATGCTTTAATTTCACAATATGCTTCTTCTTTTGCTGTTTCTGTTGAATATAAATCGTTGATAGTTTGTTTATATTTCATTTCAAGATTGTTGATGGTTTCTTTAGCACCGTCAATATTCTTTTTATAGAGATAATCGCTAATTTCTACTAAAGTATTAGTAGTTCCTGCCATTGCAGACAGCACAATAATGTTTTTGCCTCTTTTTGAAATGAGTTCGGCAACATTTTTAATTCTTTCTGCAGAACCAACCGACGTTCCGCCAAATTTCATTACTTTCATCGTTCTCTAAAATTTTCTGCAAAGATAGCGAAATGGGATAGCACTGGCAAACTCAAATAGTTTTACAATTTGTCGATGCAAACGTGTCCCTACCTGTGCAAGTATAGTGAAAATTATATATTTACTATTTTTTTGTTTTCGCAAGATACTATTCTTGCTGGGAAATCTTTTGTTATCTGCATATTGTGTGTTGCCATTATGACAGCAGTTCCTTCTTTGCAGATATTATGTAATAATTGCATAATTTGATTGCCTGTTGTATTGTCGAGGTTTCCTGTAGGCTCATCGGCAATAATTAATTCAGGCTTGTTTAGCAGAGCACGGGCAATTGCGATTCGCTGCTGCTCTCCTCCAGACAGTTCGTGTGGCATTTTGTAAGATTTATTGCTCATGCCAACTTCTTTAAGCACTTCTTCAATTCTTTCCTCAATCAGTTGTTTGCTTTTCCAGCCGGTTGCTTGTAAGACGAATTGCAAGTTGTCATATACCGACCTGTCGGTTAATAACTGAAAGTCTTGAAAAACGATTCCTATTTGTCGTCTAAGTGCAAATATTTCTTTTTTCTTAATTTTGTTAAGGTCGTAATTGAAAACCCTTGCTTCTCCTTCAGAAACCGGTATTTCTGCATACATGGTTTTGAGAAGGCTACTTTTTCCGCTACCGACTTTTCCAATGAGGTAAACAAATTCACCTTTATCAAGAGAGAAGTCGGCATCTTTTATTACTATTAATTCGCCACGAGTAATTTCAACCTTTTTTATATTCAATAATATTTGCCATATTTGCTGGTTTTGAATATTTTATCAACTGAATATAATTGTCTTGTTCTTATAAGTGAGAATTTTTCTCTGTATATGCTTCTCAACAGCACGAGAAAGTACGATTTTCTCAAGGTCACGGCCTTTATGAACCAAATCTTGAGGAAGGTCTTTATGGGTTATTCTAACAATATCTTGTTCAATAATAGGACCTGCATCAAGTTCTGTTGTGACGTAGTGGCTTGTTGCTCCGATGAGTTTAACTCCTCTTTCGTATGCTTGGTGGTATGGTTTTGCACCAATAAATGCGGGGAGAAAAGAGTGGTGTATGTTGATAATCCTGTTTGGATAGCGATTTATAAAGTCTTCGGAAAGCACTTGCATATACCTTGCAAGAACGATAAAGTCAATATTATACTTTTCAAGCAATTCAAATTCTTTAGCTTCTTGTTCAGCCTTGTTCCCTTTTGTAATTGGAAAAACTTCAAATGGTATATTAAATTGCTTTCCTATAATTTCCAAATCAGGATGATTGCTGATGATTAAAGGAATTTCAACGTCCCATTCGCCTGCAGTATATCTTGCCAATAGGTCATATATGCAGTGTGACATTTTTGATACAAAGATTGCCATCCTTTGTATCCTCTCAGAGAAACTGATATGGAAAGACATTTCATATCGTTGGGCGTATAGAGTATTAAAGTAGTCGCTGATTTTTTCTTTAGGGATAACAAAATTGTCGAGTTCCCATTCTATTCTCATATAGAAAACTCCGTTTAACCTATCGACATATTGGTCGAGGTAAACGATGTTACCTCCGTTTTCGTTAATGAAACCAGTAATAACAGTGATAATGCCAGCCTGGTCGGGGCAGTGCATTCTCAAAATTGCTGTATTGCGTTTATTCTTATTCACCTCTTTATATTGTTCGTTTTTGCAAAGTTACTAAATTTTTATGTGTGTTGCTCAAGAAAAAATTATTTGCTTGTAACTTATTAATAAAAAATGGCTAAATTTATAGTTTTGACAGGATAAAGTCAGGATAGGTAGATATTAGCAATGAGAAATCATTATTTTCAGCGAATGACATTTTATTTTCTATTAGGTAGGCGGCAATTCTCTCAGCAATAATTCGAAGGCTTTCTGTTTTGTTTTCCGCCACTATGTTGTTTATTTCAGAAATTTTGTCCTCTGTCAAATGTCTGGCAAATATAAGTATTCCTTGAATGAATGCAGTATGAGCTGTTTCTTCTGCAACTCTGTTATGCTTTATGTTACCTTTCTCTATATCAAAAGTGTGAAGGTTGAAGATATCTTCTCCAAAGATAGTGTAGTGAGCAAGAAGTCTCATTATTTTATGTGTTTTGTTCCATAGCGGTGATAGTGACCGCTATTAAGGCGTGAGCGGTATAATGTCATACTGTCAAGGAAAACAGCATCTTCTTTTAGTTTATACATCATTGTTCCAAATACTCTGCTTACGTTTAGATTTGAGTCACTTTGAACATTTAGTTTTAGTAGTTCATTTGCTCTGAGTTCCCGCTTAACGATGTCAGATGTTCCGTCTGCGTAGTCAATGCCAATTATGGCGTTCCCATTTTCAGAAGCAGCTTTCAAAAACAGTCTCCATTCGTATTTGTCACCAGGTTTACTGTTTTCATCTGCGGCAATTGCAAAGTTTATATGAGCATAGTCTCCGATACGCTTTCTTTCAAATATTGCGTTTTTCCCAATTTGCCATATATCAATACTGTCACCCGCCATGGTTAGTTTTTCACCTGCTTCTTTTGCTTCGGCAATAATATCCTTTTGGCGACTTTCAAGAATTTTGACTGTGTTTTCACAAACGGTTTTATAAATGTCGAGATTGTGGCCATACCAAATAAGGGAAGTGTCAAACTGCTCCTCAGTAAAGCCGTGTTCAGTTAAGATTGAATATCTTAACTGCATCCTTTGTTGCTCGTCTGGATATTCTTGTCGGTTTATTTCTATGACAGCATCAGCAATTTGGAGATCTGCCAAGAGTTCTGCCATGTCACCCTCTGGGATAACATGGTCAGGAGTCTTTTTGCACGAAGCAAAAAGTAGCAATGTTGAAATTAGAACTATCGGCAAATATTTCATATTATTTTGTTTCTGATGTGTTTTTAATATCTACCTTGTTGTCTGATTGAGCCCAGTATCTGTGGTAGAAGAGAATGAGAGCAATCATACCTACGGAGATAGCCGCGTCCGCAATATTGAATACAGGTTGGAAGAAAATAAAATGCTCTCCTCCAATAAACGGCAACCAGGAAGGCCAATCCCATGAGCATAGCGGAAAATAGAACATATCTACAACTTTTCCATGTAGGAAAGTTCCATAGCCACCCGCTTCGGGGAAGATGGTTGATATTGTGTAGGGCGTTGATTCATCGAAAATAAGCCCGTAGAACATACAGTCAATTAGGTTTCCTATTGCGCCTGCTGTTACTAATGATAGGCAAACAAAGAACCCGCGAGTGTACTTTGGGTTATTTCTAATCTTCATAATGACATAAATTAGAGCGATGGATGCAACTATTCTGAAGATAGTAAGGAATAGTTTGCTCCCTAATTCAATGCCAAATGCCATCCCTGGATTTTCCACGAAATTCAATTTGAACCAACTTGTGATTTCAAATGATTCGTAAAGGTAGAAATTTGTTTTTACCCATATTTTTAATAACTGGTCGGCAATTATAACCAGTATAATTATAATTGCCGCCAGATATCCATTTGAGATTTTATTACGCATTATTTTTTGTCTTGTTTTGCTTCTATGCTCAAAGTTGCGTGAGGAACTGCTCTAAGACGCTCCTTCGGAATCAGTTGTCCTGTTTCCCTGCAAATGCCGTATGTCTTGTTTTCAATACGGACTAATGCTGCTTTTAGGTGTTGAATGAACTTCATCTGGCGTTGTGCCAGTCTGCCTGACTCTTCTTTATTGAGAGTTGTTGCTCCTTCTTCAAGAACCTTGAAAGTTGGAGATGTGTCGGCAGTGTCATTACCGTCTGCGTTAGTCACTTCACTTTTAAGCAATTCGTAATCTTTATATGCTTTCTCTAACTTTGCAAGAATTATTTCTTTAAACTCTTGCAATTCACTATCTGAATATCGAGTTTTTTCTGCCATAGTGCAATGATTTTAAGGGTTTATGTATATTCTATTTTGAAATCTTTATGGAGACGGAAATGTCGCCATATTCTTCCATTTTAGTCAACTTGATTTGGTCTTCTTCTTTGATATCACCGATAGTCACACTGTTGGCAAGAACTTGTTTTGCAATATAGTCTTGATATTGCTCGATAGCCTTGTCTGTGTTTTCGTTATGAGAAATAATAACATCAATACGGTCTGTTATGTCGAAGTTGAGATCTTTTCTGATGTTCTGGATTCTGTTAACGATTTCACGGGCAATACCTTCTGCCTTAAGTTCTTCTGTAAGAGTGATGTCGAGAGCAACAGTTAGGCTGCCTTCGTTTGCAACCAACCATCCAGGAATGTCTTGAGAGAAGATTTCTACGTCAGTTGCATCGATAGCAATATCATTGCCGTCAACGTTAACAGTGTAAGAACCGTTTTTCTCAAATTCAAGGATTTCGGCTTGTGAAAGGGCAGAGATAGTTGCTGCTACCTGCTTCATTGCCTTGCCACATTTCGGGCCTAATTTCTTGAAGTCTGGCTTAACCTTTTTAACGAGGATGCCGTCTTCTGAGCGGACGTAGCGGATTTCCTTTACGTTAACTTCGCCCATAATCAATTGGCTCATAGCATCGATTGTTTCCTTTTGTTCGTTGTCGATAACAGGAATCATGATTGCCATCAACGGTTGGCGAACTTTGAGGTTTGCTTTGCGGCGCAATGCGAGTACCATTGAAGTGATATCTTGTGCAAACTTCATTTCTTCTTCGAGGTGCTTGTCGATAACGTTGTCAGCCTTCGGGAATAATGCCAAGTGAACAGATTTCTCTTCGCCTGTTGTTGCGAGTGTCAAGTCTCTGTATAGTTTGTCAGCATAGAATGGTGAGAATGGTGCAATCAACAAAGCAACAGTTTCCAAGCACTTGTAAAGAGTTTGGTATGCTGATAACTTGTCTTCTGTCATTTCACCTCTCCAGAAGCGTGTTCTGTTTAGTCTGACGTACCAGTTACTTAGGTTATCGGTTACAAATTCTGAGATTGCTCTTGCTGCCTTTGTCGGTTCGTAGTCGTCGAGGTCGCTTTCTACTTCCTTGATAAGAGAACCGAGTAGTGAAAGAATCCATCTGTCGATTTCCGGACGTTTGCTGTATTCGATTTGCTCTGCTGAGTTGTCGAATCCGTCAACGTTTGCATAAAGTGCAAAGAATGAATATGTGTTGTAAAGTGTTCCGAAGAATTTGCGGCTTACTTCAGCAACACCTGCTTCGTCAAATTTCAAGTTGTCCCATGGTGATGAGTTTGAAATCATGTACCAGCGTAATGGGTCTGTTCCGTTCTTTTCGATTGAGCCGAATGGGTCAACTGCATTACCAAGACGCTTTGACATCTTGTTGCCATTTTTGTCAAGAACAAGACCGTTTGAGATAACTGATTTGTAAGAAACGTTATCGAATACCATGCCTGCGATAGCGTGAAGAGTGAAGAACCATCCGCGAGTCTGGTCAACGCCTTCTGCAATGAAGTCAGCTGGGAATACTTCCTTATTGTCGAATGCTTCTTTGTTCTCGAAAGGATAGTGGATTTGTGCGTATGGCATTGAACCTGAATCGAACCAAACGTCGATAAGGTCCAATTCTCTCTTCATAGGAGCACCGTTGTCAGAAACCAATACGATGTCGTCAACGTACGGTCTGTGCAAGTCGATTTTGTCGTAGTTTTCTGCTGTATATACTCTAGGAATGAAACCTTTATCCTTGTAAGGGTTTGAAGTCATAATGCCTGCCGCAACTGCCTTTTCGATTTCGTTGTAAAGCTCCTCAACGCTACCGATGCATTTTTCTGCAGTACCGTCTTCACTTCTCCAAATTGGGAGAGGTGTACCCCAGTATCTGCTTCGTGAAAGGTTCCAGTCGTTAAGGTTTTCCAGCCATTTGCCGAAACGTCCAGTACCTGTTGATTGCGGTTTCCAGTTGATTTGCTTGTTGAGTTCGATTAGTCTGTCGCGAGATGCGGTAGTTTTGATGAACCAACTGTCAAGAGGGTAGTAGAGGACAGGTTTGTCTGTTCTCCAGCAGTGTGGATAGTTGTGGACGTGTTTCTCTATCTTGAATACTTTCTTGTCTTGCTTTAATTCCATACAAAGCACGATGTCAAGGTTTTCAGCCTTTTGTGCTGCTTCTTCATCGTAGCGGTTGTTAACGGTGAATTGTGGGTCGTATGCGTTCTTAACCCAGTTTCCTTCGTGTGCTTTGTAAAGGTCAAGGTTTACACAGTCTGTAACGAATTTTTCATCGAGTTCTTCTGTGAGGAAGAATTTACCTGTGAAGTCAACCATTGGTCTTGTTTCGCCCTTCTTGTTAATCATGAAGAGAGAAGGAATACCTGCTTGTTTTGCAACAAACGCGTCATCAGCACCGAAAGTAGGAGCAATGTGAACGATACCAGTACCGTCTTCTGTTGTCACGTAGTCACCTGCGATAACACGGAATGCTTTATCTTCTGCCGGTGTCCAGTTGTCGGTTTCGTCTGTTTCAACAGGTTTTACCCATGGGAATAGTTGCTCGTATTTCATTCCAACAAGTTCCGGACCTTTGTATTCGCCAACAACTTTGAATGGAACGAGTTTGTCACCTGGCTTGTAGTCTTCAAGGCTCAACTCTTCAGCCTTCTTGTTGAAGTGGTTGTAGAGAAGTGGTTTTGCTAAAACGACTGTGATTTTTTCACCAGAATAAGCGTTATATGTTTGAACAGCAACGTAGTCAATCTTAGGGCCAACGCAAAGTGCTGTGTTTGAGGGTAATGTCCAAGGAGTGGTTGTCCAGGCAAGGAAGTATGGAGTACCCCATTGTGACATTTCCGGTTTCGGGTCTTTGATAAGGAATTGAGCAACGCAAGTTGTATCCTTAACGTCTCGGTAGCAACCCGGTTGGTTAAGTTCGTGAGAACTTAAGCCAGTACCTGCAGCCGGAGAGTATGGTTGGATAGTGTAGCCTTTGTAAAGGTAGCCCTTGTTGTATAATTGTTGCAACAACCACCATACTGATTCAATATATCTGTTGTCGTAAGTAATATAAGGGTTTTTAGTATCCACCCAATAACCCATTTTGTGGGTAAGGTCTTCCCACTCTTTTGTATATTTCATTACTTCCTTGCGGCAAGCAGAGTTATAATCATCGACAGAGATTTTTTTGCCGATGTCTTCTTTTGTAATGCCAAGGTTTTTCTCTACGCCAAGTTCTACAGGGAGGCCATGAGTGTCCCATCCTGCTTTACGCTTGACGTGAAAGCCTTTCATTGTTTTATAACGGCAGAAGATATCTTTTATGGTACGAGCCATAACGTGGTGGATACCTGGCATACCGTTTGCAGAAGGTGGACCTTCGTAAAATACGAATGAAGGGCAACCTTCGCGTTCTTTCATGCTTGCAGCAAATACTTTTTCCTCATCCCACTTGTTGAGGACTTCTTTATTGATGTCTGACAGATTAAAACTGTTGTATTCGTTAAATTTTTGTTTCATAGGATAATAATCTAAATCCTGAAAATTTTTTGCAAAGTTACAACATTTTTCTTTCAAGAGGAAATAACTTTTTAAAATCAGAGGTTAAAAATAGGAAAAGACTGCAAATTTTGCAGTCTTTGTCATATTTTTCTTATTATTTATCGTTATTTTTTGGTTCCCATTTTCATTCCGCCTTTTGCACCACCTGAAAGGTTGAAGATGTTTTGGTCAAAGTTTGTTGTCTTTAGTCCTGCTTCTCTTTTGCGTTTAAGAGCGAGTTGAACGAGTTTGTCCATCAATTTGTCGAATGATATGCCAGTTGCTTCCCATAGGTAGAATGACAATGAACCTGGTATTGTGTTGATTTCGTTAACGAAGATTTCGTTTGTTTTTCCGTCAACGATAACGTCAACGCGGCTAACGCCGTGGCATGACAGAACGCGGAACGTTTCTCCTGCGAGGAACTGGATTCTTTCTGTCATTTCTTTTGGCAGATCTGCCGGGATTCTTTTTTGTGAAGCCTGCATGCCTTGTGTGGTTTTTGTGCCACCCATATATTTGTCTTCATAAGAAAGGAAGTCACCAGACTTGATAGGTTCTTCAAGGATTGACATTTGGTATTCGTCGCAGTCGCCGAGTACTGAGCAGTTGATTTCCTTGAGGTTCTCAACCATATCTTCAACGATGATACGGGTAGAGAATTTTTCTGCATTTTCAACGCTTTCAATGAGTTCTTCCCTTGTGGCAGCTTTGCTGATGCCAACGCTTGACCCTAAGTTTGCCGGCTTGATGATTACCGGGTAGCCGATTTTGCTTTCGACCTGTTCAATAAGTGCGTCTTTTTGCTTGTACCATTGCTTGTCGGTAAACCATACATAGTCAACAACCGGTATCCCACAGTCTTTGAGAATCATCTTCATCGTAACTTTGTCCATTCCGTTTGCAGAAGATAGGGTGTTGCAGCCTGCGAATGGAACACCGATTGTTTCCAAAACGCCTTCAAAGATACCGTCTTCGCCGTTCGTTCCGTGAAGAACCGGGATAACTACGTCAACAGTTGTTACTACCTTTGAACCGAAAAGGCTTGTCTTTGCTTTGTATAGGTTATAGTCGCCAAATTCTGGACGCATATATACTTCCTCGCACTTTGTTACAAGAGAGTCCATATTACGGTAGTTGGCAACATCAAAAAGGGCATCACCTGTGTACCATTTACCTTGTTTTGAGATATATACAGGGATTACATTATATTTGTCTCTGTTCATGGCGTGCATAGCCTGTGATGCAGAGATTACAGAAATTTCGTGTTCAACAGAACGTCCTCCAAAGAAGACTGCTACATTGGTTTTCATATTCTTTTGTTCGTTTTGTCTATTTGAAAGTGTCTGGCAGGTCGTTTTCGTATAGAACGGTATCTCCTGCTGTGATTATTGTTGATAGTTTTGTTTGTGCTTCGTTAAATGTGTCAACAACGATGACGTTTTCTTGTGGGAATGACTTGTCGCGGCTGATTCCTTCGAGAATGGCGTTTCGGTTGTATTGGCCAACGATGATAGCTATATCGCAGCGCATTTTGCTATATGCTCGCCAAAGTTGGCATTGTGGTAATGCTGCTTGTCGCCAAGTTCAATCATACCTGGAGTAATGACTATTCTTTTGCCTTTCTTCATGCGGGAAAGAACGTCGAGTGCCATTTTTGATCCGTCAGGGTTTGAGTTGAAGGCATCATCGATGATTGTAACGCCGCCTGGAGTTCTTTTCATATTAAGGCGGTGTTCAACCTGTTCAATTTTGCTGACTGCATATTTGATTTTCATCGCTAACGCCTAATTTCATAGCAACGATAACTGCACCTATAAGGTTGGATATGTTGCATTCGCCGACGAGTTTAGTGTCGAGGCGGAGTTCTTTTCCCTCTCCGCAAACAGTGAAGTGAGTACCGTATTCATCATACTCAATTTCGGTGGCGGTAAAGTTGGCGTTTTCTGTATTACGTATGCCGTATCGTAATGTTTTGACGTTGCTGATTTGTCGGTTTCTGATGTATTCAAAGTCATCGTTGACAACAGCCAATCCGTTTTTTGGCAGTGCGTCAACAAGTTCAAACTTGGTTCTTTGAACATTTTCGATTGATTTGAACGATTCGAGGTGCTGTTCGCCAACGGCTGTGACAATGCCGATTTCAGGGTGAACGAGGTCGCAAATCTCCTTAATGTCGCCGAGTTGCTTTGCTCCCATTTCAACGATGAATACATCATTATATGGCTTCATCATTTCTCTTACTGTGCGGATAACGCCCATTGGGGTGTTGAAACTGCCAGGAGTCATCAAAACGTCGAACTGCTCGCTGAGAATGCGGTGCAGGTAATGCTTTGTGCTCGTTTTGCCGTAACTTCCTGTTATTCCTATGATTTTCATATCGGGCATCGATTCGAGCAGGCGTTTCGCATCGTTGTAGTACATTTGGTTTATGGCATTCTCAATTGGTTTCATTGCTTGGTTGCATGCAATAAGTATAAGCCAAGAAATTGCAGACATAACTGTTAAGGATATACCTGTTGCCATTCCCCAGAAAGGATATGCGCCGAGTATTGCCCCCAAGATAAAGATGATTGAGAAAACCAGCATGGTTATATATAGTCTCCAAACGCGGTTGGTGAATACCAGCGGTTTTTTATGTTTCTTTTTGAGTATTGTTATTCCTTTTATTATAAATGTAAGAGAAGCAATAGGAATGGTAACAGTTGAAGGAAAAGGAGTGAAGATCAGTAACAGTACGCCAACGTCAACTATACGTGATATTGAAGCATAGTCGCTGTTTGTCTTCCACCAAAGTATGTAACGGTTATTGCGGTAAGAATTTTGCTGCATCATTTGCAAGTCAACTTTGTAGCGCATAGCGAGATGAAAAGCCGCAGATGCAATGAGCAGGCAATTAAGTATTGTTAATATATCCATGTTTTTATTTCTTCAGTATGTCTTCTTTTTCTAAAAATGATGAAAGAACCGCTCTGAATTGGAACGGATTTTCAAGGAAACTATAGTGGCCTACGCCAGGAAACTCAACAAGTCCCGCGTCAGGTATTAGTTTCTCCATAATCTTGGCGTCCGAGATAGGGGTGGCGGTATCGTTAGACCCCCAGATAAGCAGGGTAGGGCAAGAGATTTTCGGCATAAGGTGTCGTAAGTCTTCGTTAACAACCTTGCTCATTATCTGTCTCATCTTGGGTGAAGCACTGCTATAGTCGCTTGAACCCGCTTTCTTGCGGTATTTGTTGAGCATTTCCTCGCCCTTAACCTTCCCGAAAAGGAGCGGCAGAATATGCTTTACAAATTTATAAGAATATACCTTAATATAATATTTCATTGAGCGGCGAGGTTTGATGCCTGCCGCGTCAACTAAGATGAGTTTTCGCGTTTTGTTACGGGAGGCGAGGATGATTCCTATACGTCCCCCGAAAGAGTGACCCAACAGAATAGGATTTTCTATTTTTTCTTCGGCGAAGAACTTTTCCATGAGAACAGCATAGTCGTTGACGCCCCAAACTGATTCTGGCTCTGAAGATTTTCCGAAGCCTGGGAAGTCAACATTATATACCTTAAAGTGGGGCGATAGGTGATTGCTAATGCTTTCAACAGTTGTATGGTTACAACCCCATCCGTGCATTATAATAACCGGATACCCCTCTCCTTCAACGGTATAATTGAAGTTTACTCCGCAAATATGTTTTTGTCTTTCCATTGTGTGTGCAAAGATAGTGCAAGGTGAGAGCAGAAAAAAATAAAAACGAAAGTTTTTGTTTTTTTTCTGCCGAACCGCAGTCTATCTTGGACGAAGCCAAAGTAATACAAACCGAGAGGAGGCAAACAAGTTTGCTTGATTATTTATTTTATTCAGAGTCCAAATATTGCCTAATGATGATGTGGAAGTTTTATGAATATAAAAGGCGGTGTGTTATAATTGCAAACTGCTTCGTTACTTTCGAAATTAGACCTCAGTCATTTACTGTTAGCAACTTCTGTCGGACTCATTCTCAGTGCCTTGCAGTTTGTCAATTATATCGCACCTAAAAGGGGGTGCGTCAAAAATCTATTTTGACACATCCCCCATTCTTGTACACCCATGGGGAGTCGAACCCCAATCGTCGGAACCGGAATCCGATATTCTATCCATTGAACTATGGGTGCGTTTATATTGCAAAGGTACGCATTTTTTGTTATTAATAAAATATTTTTGAATCATCGGTTAATGTTTTATCCCTTTTTGCCGTAACAAAAATCGTTACAAGTTTGTTACATGGGAAAGGAATATGTTGTTTATTTTTGCATCGAGAAAATATTAAAGATGAGTAATTCAATAAGGATATTGGTAGTTGATGACGAGTCATCAATATGCGATTTAATGAAAATTAACCTTGAAATAGCAGGTTATTCTGTAGATGTTGCATATTCAGCCGAAATGGCTCTAAAAATGGATTTGAGTGTCTATTCGTTGATGGTTTTCGATATAATGATGGGCGAAATGAGTGGACTTGAACTAGTTTCCAAGGTCCGCAATAATCCATTAATAGCATCAGTGCCTATTATTGTCTGTACTGCATTAGGAAGTGATGAGCCACTTGTCGATGGTTTTAACAGAGGGGCGGATGATTATATCCGTAAACCGTTTTCCATGCAGGAATTTGTTGCGAGGGTTCGTCGCTTGCTGAAGAGGACACAGCAAGGTGATACAGTCTCTTTTGGCGATTTGGTTTTGGACTTGAGGTTAAAGGCTTGTTCTATTGAAGGGGCAGAAGTTTCGTTAACTAAGAAAGAATTTGATTTGTTGCATCTTTTCTTAACTAACCGAGATAAGATATTTTCGCGAGAGGAAATTTTTGAATGTGTCTGGGAGAAGAATGTTTACGTCGTTGACAGAACAATAGACGTTAACATTAATCGATTGCGTAAAAAATTGGGAAAATATGAATCTAATATAGTAACGCGACAAGGTTATGGCTATGGATTTAAAGAAATTGTTTAATTATCAAAACAGGTTGTTTTTGGTAGTTAATATATTTTTATGGATGCTTGTATTTGCGTTTGTATCAATTCAATACCTTAGAGAGCATGAATACAAGGTAGGTTTGCTTGATGCTGAAATGCAGTCATATAATCGTGTTTTGCTTCACGAGTATAAAACAGAAGGAAAAATAGATACCAACTTGATAAATGAGTGTATTCCTAATGAGAAAGTCAGGGTGACACTTGTTAGAACAGATGGAACAGTCATTTTTGACAATAACTTCGAAAAATTAGCAAATCACCGTAATCGCCAAGAGATTCAGAGGGCTATTGAAACGGGTAGGGGGTTTACTGTTCGGAGAATATCAGAATCTGACAGGAAAGAATATTTCTATTCTGCGACTGCGGGAGATGGTGTTATTGTGAGAACAGCGATACCTTACGATTTAAACTTGTCTAAGATTCTGAGTGGTGAGTTTGAATATATTTGGGTAATTCTTGGTATTGCAGGAATTGTCAACATTATTCTATATTTTGCATTAGGGAGAATCGGTTCGGAAGTAAAGAGCCTCAAGCATTTTGCTGAGCAGGCTGAAAAGGGTGATATCGAAGATTATGATGTATCTGTTTTTTCCAAAGATGAATTGGGGGAGGTTTCTGCCGTTATAGTAAAAATGTATCTTGATTTGAAGCGTGTTTCTAAAGAACGTGATAAAAGTATAGATGAAGCGCTATTTGAGGAAAAGGAAAAGATACGCATAAAGCATCAGTTAACAAGCAATATCAATCACGAGTTGAAGACTCCTGTTCAGGCGATTAGTGGTTGCTTTGAAACATTGTTGTCTAATGAACTTGATGAGGAAATTAGGCGGAAGTTGCTGGAGTCAGGTTATGCAAATTCCGTAAGGCTTACTAATCTTTTGTCAGATGTTACTCTTATAACACGTATAACTGATGATAAGGATTCATTGCCTTTGTCGGAGGTTAATATACTTGATGTTATAAAGGAAATAAGCAAAGAAATTGATGGCTATTCTATAGAAAAACGTATGCGAATTAATATAGAGGTGCCAGATAATGTTGTCATTAGAGGCAGCCGTCAACTGGTAGATGCAATTTTCCGTAATCTTGTTAGTAATGCAGTTTCATATTCAGGAGGTAGAGATATATTCATAACAATGACGAGGGAAACGTCAGACTACTATTGGTTTGAATTTTATGACAATGGTGCAGGGGTTGAAGAAAAGCATCTTGACAAGATTTTTGAGCGATTTTATCGTGTTGACGCAGGCCGTTCCCGCAAGAACGGAGGCACAGGGCTGGGTTTGTCGATTGTTCGTAATGCAGTTGCTTTCCATAAAGGGGAGATTCAGGCAATGAACAGGAAATTTGCTGGCTTGGAGTTCGTTTTCTCATTGCATAAATAAAAACAAAATATAAGATATGAGTCCTATTTTTACAGTAATTGTTATTGTCCTTGTCGTTTTGGCGGTATTGGACCTTGTCGTTGGAGTATCCAATGATGCTGTGAATTTTCTTAATTCGGCCTTGGGTAGCAAGGTTGCTAAGCGAAATGTTATTTTAGGTGTGGCCGCTATCGGTATAATGCTCGGCGTTATAACATCGAATGGTATGATGGAAGTAGCCCGTAATGGAGTTTTCCACCCTGGAATGTTCACCTTTAATGATATAATGATATTGTTTGTAGGTATAATGTTGACTGACGTTATATTGCTTCATACATTTAATTCACTCGGATTGCCAACTTCGACAACGGTTTCCCTCGTTTTTGAATTGCTTGGTTCGGCATTGGCTGTAGCGACTTTCAAGATTTGGAATTCTCCTGAATTTACTTTTGCTGATTTGGGTCAGTTTATTAATGCTGGCAAGGCAATGGTTATTATTTCTGGTATTCTGTCATCTGTTGTGATTTCTTTTACTGTAGGTGCTATTTTGATGTACATCTCCAGAATTATTTTTTCATTTAAATATGCAAAGTCCCTTAAGAGGTATGGAGCCGTTTGGTGCGGTATTTCTATTGTAGGTATTGTTTACTTTGCCATATTTAAGGGTATGAAAAGTTCGGGTTTGATAACCCCAGAATTTTCGCATCTTGTAAATGACCATATAATGGTATCGCTTCTTGTTATTTGGTTGGTTGCAACAGTAATATTGTGGGTAATGCAGAAAGCCGGAGCGAATATAATGAAATTTACTATCCTATCCGGAACATTTGCTTTGGCTCTTGCCTTTGCTGGTAATGACCTTGTTAACTTTATCGGCGTTCCAATGGCTGGTATCGACAGTTACCGCTTGGCCATGGAGAGCGGTGATACAAATATGTTAATGACCCAATTGGCAGAGCCGGCGCACGTTAATGTTTGGTTGCTGGTTATCAGTGGTGTTATTATGACAGTTACCCTGTTCTTCTCAAAGCATGCGATGAAGGTTGCAGAAACGCAGTTGAATTTGTCATCACAAAATGATGAGGATGAGCGTTTTGGGGCTTCTAAAATATCGAGAGCATTGGTAAGTGCTGCTATAACTTTAAATAAAGCATATAATGCTGTAATTCCACAAAAGATACAGGATAAGTTGAACAGCAGGTTTTTGCCAGATGAAAAAGCAGATAAAACAGTTTCTTATGACTATATCCGTGCGGTAGTGAACCTTACGGCAGCATCAAGCCTTATCTGTCTTGGAACATCTTTAAAACTTCCTTTGTCAACAACTTATGTAATCTTTATGGTTGCCATGGGTTCTTCTCTTGCCGATAGGGCATGGGGTCGCGACAGTGCGGTATATAGAATTACCGGCGTTATGGTAGTTATTATGGGTTGGTTCCTTACCGGTCTTGCAGCGGTGACTCTTTCATTTATAGTGACAATGTTGCTTGTTTGGGGTGGTTGGATTGCCTTGGCAGCGTGTGTTTTGCTTTGCGGATATATCCTTTGCCATAATATGATCTTCAAAAAGAAAGAAAAGTCAGAAAGTTCTCAAAAGCCTTTAATCAGCAAGGATAAAAGTGATGAAGATACTCTTTATACATGTACTCAAGAAGTTTGTACAACAATGGAGCAGATTTCAAGTATCTATAATCACATGTTAGTTGCTCTATTTACGGAAAATCGCCGTTTGCTAAAAGAGACAACAAACCAGTCAAATGAACTTTACCATTTGGCAAACGACAGAAAGTATCACATTATGAAAACTTTGCGACAGTTGGAAGGTCAGAATATTGAAACTACCCATTTCTATATTCAGGTTGTTGACTACCTGACAGAAGTTACGAAGGCATTGCTTCACTGCACCCGTCCGGCATACGAGCATATTGAGAACCACCATAAAGGTTTTACTGAAGAGCAGATTTATGACCTTAAGCAAGTAAATGACAGGGTTGACAATATTTTCAATAAGATTAACACGATGCTTAGGGAGAAGAATTTCTCTGATTTGGATTTGGTTCTTGAAATGCGAGATGAATTGTTTGGTGTTATTGCAGAAGCGATAAAAAATCAGTTGCACCGTTTGGAGAACGGAAATATGAGTACAAAGGCAAGTATCTTGTATCTTAATATTCTTACAGAAACCAAGACAATGGTGCTGCAATCGAGAAACCTAATCAAATCGCAGGCATATTTCCTTTCAAAGATTAAAGTTGCTGGAGATATGCCAAATAAAGAAGAAAATGAATGAGTTTTTATATATACTAAATTTTGACCTTGATAATATTATAGAAAACATTAAGTAATTTGTTAAAGAGGGCAACCTGCAGAGATTGCAAGTTGCCCTTCTTGTAATGAATCTAATGGTATTGCTTTGTCATTCCATATGTGTTTTACATATAAATCATTAACCTGTAATAGTTATGGGTTATTTAGTACAATACTTCGGTAAATTTTTACCGAAAAATTAAAAGTTAAACAATAGAACCGGCAAAAGCTGGTTCGGAAACACTAAAGAGGTCATTGAAATGTTGTCAAAAACGAATGGTTAAGCATGAAGAAATGTGCTGAAAAAAAGTGTGCTAACCTGCTGATAATAAAGGTAAAAAGCATTGCATAATTCGTTGATTTTTTAGTAATTTAGAAGTCTCTGAACTCTTCTAATTATGACTAAAGAAACACTCCTTATGCAATACCAATCCGAGTGTCTGTCGGCTCTCAAATCAGTTGTGAATATACATAAACCTTTTGAAAAAACGTTCATGGACACATGAAATTATTCATGGCTATCCCAGATTGTATAAACTTCCTTCAATTGGGCAGATATGGCTGTTTCTCGGAACAGACTTATCGTAATCTTTTTGAGCATGAAACTTTCGACTGGTTTGGGTTCAACGGCTCTATCATCAGCAAGTATCTCACAGGCAAAAGAAAAGCCATCGCCATCGATCCTTCCTATATTCCCAGACCCGCTAGTTATTGACAAACTTTTCAAAGAACTCATTTTATTTACTGCCAGAGCCGCTTAGGCTTGGCTATTTTTTAACGAACTATTGAATAGGCAAAGTAAAAAAGAAAATGTTTTTTTGCTTTTGTTTCTTCCACGGTTTGTAATATGTTTGTGGTATTCTTCAAAAGACATTTGTTGTGAGATTGAAATATTAAGAAGGGTTATTATTGGTTCTTTGTTACATTTAATATGTATTATTCGAAAAATTAATATCAATATCCTGAAATTCTAAATTATTTGAAACAATACAGATATTAAAAAACCTTAAAATAGATGGTGGATAAAAAAGATTGTTACAGTATATTTAAAGCAAAAGTTTTTGAATAATTCGTTAATTTGCTTATCTTTGTATGGTAATTTATAGTTTTGAAGTAAAAATTAAGTTAATTTTATTTTGAAAAGATTGTTATAAATTCGAATAAGCACTTTATAAATATAACCAATATAATCTATTATTAATTTAAACAAAACGGTATGAAGAGACTACTTCTCTTAGTTGCGATGATTTGGATTTTTGCTTTGCAGTCAGTATCTGCACAGGCAACGATAGATTGTCGTGGCATAGTCACAGATAGCAAGGGTGAACCTGTTATCGGTGCAACATTACAAGTTCCAGGAACTTCAGTCGGTACTATTACAGACTTAGATGGTAAGTTTACTATCAAGGTTCCAGGCAATGCGAAAGAATTGAAGGTATCTGCTATCGGTTTTAAAGGTGTTACTTTGAAGCCGACACGCAATGTTGGAACAATTGTTCTTGAAATTGAGTCAACAATGTTGCAAGACGTTGTCGTTACTCAGTCAATAGCAAAAACACGAATGACTCCAGTTGCTATCTCGGAAGTTGGAGCAGGTCAAATTGACATTAAATTGGGTAACCAAGAGTTTCCTGAAGTTTTGAAAACAACTCCAGGTGTTTGGGCAACAAAAGACGGTGGTGGTTTTGGTGATGCTAAAATCAACATGCGTGGTTTCCAGGCTGCTAACGTTGCTGTATTGATTAACGGTATTCCAATCAATGATATGGAGTGGGGTGGCGTTTACTGGTCAAACTGGGCAGGTTTGTCAGACGTTACTTCTTCAATGCAGACACAGCGCGGTTTGGGTGCTTCTTTGCTTTCTGCTCCTTCTGTTGGTGGTACAATCAACATCATCACTCAATCACTTGACGCTAAAAAAGGTGGTAGCGTTTGGTTCGGTATGGGTAACGACGGACTTCTTCAAGAAGGTATCAAGTTCTCAACAGGTTTAATGGATAATGGTTGGGCATTGACAGTTTTAGGCTCTCACAAAAAAGGTGACGGTTATGTTCAAGGAACATTCTTTGAATCATACAACTATTTCGTAAACCTTTCTAAGAGAATCAATGACAGTCACCAATTGTCATTGACTGCATTCGGTTCGCCGCAAAAGCACAACAAGCGTTCAAGCGCTGATGGTCTTACTATTGAAGGCTGGCAAGAGGTTAGAAACTGGATGGGCGAGAAAGACCGTTACAAATATAACCCAACTTTCGGTTATGACTCAAACGGTAAGGTTCGCTCTTCAAACTTGAACCAATATCACAAGCCTCAAATTTCATTAAGCCACATCTGGCAGATTGACTACAAGTCATCTTTATCAACATCTGCTTATGTTTCATTGGCAAACGGTGGCGGTTATTCAGGTCAAGGCCGTGGCACTTATAACGGTACATCAATCAGCCACACTTCATGGTATGGTTCAACAAACGGTGTAGTTAATACATTGTTCAGAAAAGCAGATGGTACATTTGCATACGATGAAATCGAAGAAATGAACCGTCAAAGCACAACCGGTTCTAACATGGTTATGAGTAAGTCAAACAACAGCCACGAATGGTATGGTTTGGTTTCTACTTATAGAAATGAATTGATTCCTCAAAAGTTTACTTTGACAGCAGGTCTTGATATCCGTTATTACATTGGTCACCACAACAATGAAATCATTGACCTTTATGGTGGTGAATACTTTATGGATGATTCAAGCCGTAAGAGCGTTAAGCCGGAAAACAATGCTGCTGCATTGGATCCAAACTTCAAATACAAGAAGTTAGGTGTTGGTGATATCGTTTACCGTGACTATGACGGTCACACACACCAGGAAGGTGCTTACTTGCAAGGTGAATACACATTGCTTGACGGCAAGATTAACTTGGTTCTTTCTGGTTCTTTGAGCAATACAGGCTACTGGCGTGTTGACAATTTCTACTATGACAAAGAGCATGCAAAATCTGATAAGTTGAACTTTATTGCAGGAACAGTTAAGGGTGGTATCAACTGGAATATTGACCGTCATAACAACGTATTCTTCAATGGTGGTTATATCAGCCGTGCTCCATTCTTCTCAGGTGGTGCTTTCTTGACATCAACAGTCAGCAACGCAACTAACCCAGATGCCGTTAACGAAAAGATTGGTTCTGTTGAGGTTGGCTACGGTTTCCGCTCACGTCAATTCAGTGCAGACGTTAACGCATACTTCACTAAGTGGATGGATAAGACTACTACTCGTTCAGGTGAAATTACTTCAGGCGATTATGCTGGTGACAGATACTATTTGAATATGCAAGGTGTTGACGCTCGTCACATGGGTGTTGAGTTGAACTTCGTGTACAAACCGACAAACTGGATGGAGTTGAACGGTATGTTCTCTTGGGGTGACTATGAATGGGCAAGTAATGCAAAGGGTTATTTCTATAACCAGCAGGGCCAACCGTTGAAAGACCTTCGCGGTAATCTTGCATCAGGCGTTCTTGCAGAAGATCACGCTTATACAACACTTAACCAAAAAGGCATAAAGGTTGGTGGATCTGCACAGACAACAGCTTCTTTGGGCGTAACATTCCGTCCATTTAAAGGCTTCCGTATCGGTGCAGACTGGGTAGTTAATGCAAGAAACTACAGTGACTATCAGGTTTCTTCTTCTAACTATACAGCAAATTCAGATATCAGTGTTGCAGAACCTTGGAAAATTCCATGGGGTAATCAAGTTGACTTGAATGCTGCTTACTCATTCAAATTAGGAGGCGTTCGTGCTACAGTTTCTGGTAATATCCACAACTTGGGTAACCACTTCTATGTTATGGATGCTTACACTAATACAGACAAGGCAGGTGCTTGGGACAATGCTTACAGAGTTTTCTACTCTTTCGGCCGTACTTACTCACTTCGCTTAAAAGTTAACTTCTAATCTTTAATTTTGTTTCCAATGAAAAAGAATTTAATTAATACATTGCTTTTAGGTGGATTCATCCTTGGTGTTGCGAGTTGTGATGTTAACGACTGGAATAACCATTTGGACGGATTCGGTGGTGAGCCTGAAATAACAGATAAGCAATCAATAGAATATACTCTTACAGAGGCAGATTACGCAACTTTGGCTGCTAATAAGGAGAATGTAACTCTTGCTGGTAAAGAATTTGCTAATGAACTTAAAACTGTTGGAACTAAGTTCTTCTTTACAGAAAATATTACAGCAAAAAAATATGTTCCTGCATTGTTGAGTGACCCAAATTTCCCGTACTTTACTTTAGATGAGGGTTCTGCAATCTTGTTGACTTATAATGTATCAAAGGGACTTCCAGCAGAAATTTCTGCAGTAGAAGGCGCTGGTTCTCACAAGGTTCAAGATTATGAGTATCAGGATGTTTGGGGCAGTGAAGAGGATTATATTGCTGCCTTTTCTCCATCAAAGAAACCAACTAATTTTATTGGTGGCATTCTTGATGCTGAATATCCGGATGCAACAGCGGATGATTATATGCTTGTTGAGTATAAGATGGCTTCTCAAGAGCCAGTATTCTCAGCAAAACCAGAAGAGGCTTTTGAACCGACTGATGTATTGAAAACAGTAAAAGTTGGTGATAATGTAACAGTAAAGGGTACTATAGTAGGCCTTTGCGGTCGTGGCTATGTCTTGGCTGACAAGGGTGGTGCTATTCTTGTTTATTACGCATCTGGTTTCGCCCTTGATGAATGGAATATGGGTGACCAAGTAGAATTGACAGGTACAGTTGGTGAATATAACAAAGGTTTGCAAATTGACGGTTTGACAGCAACAGCTTCAAAGGTCGGTTCTGGCAAGGTTGTTTTGCCTAGTCCAGTTGTTTACACAGGTGCTGATTTTGACCAAATAATCACTCGTGAAACAAGCGAATTGGGTGTTTATGCAAAATTCGAATGTACAGTTTCAGCAGGTAAGTTTGTAAACTTCATTATTGATGGTGCGGAAAATGCACAAGGTTCTTTGTATCAAGGAACTGCTGCTCAAAAGGCTGCTTGCGTAGATGGTGCTAAGGCAACTGTAACAGGATGGTTCCTTTCTATTTCTGGTGGCAGATATGCTAACTTCGTTGTAACTTCAATTAACGGTGCTGAAGTTAACAAGAAGGGCGAAGCAAAGGCTCGCAAGAGTTCTGTTGACGTTACTACATCTACAGAATATGCTGTTTACAAGTTTGACGGTTCTAACTGGAAATCTGTAAATAATGTTATGGCAGTTTCTCAGGCTGATTACCGCAGTATGGGTCAGAAATACAATAACTTCTCATCTGCTGCAGATGCTGACTATTGCTTGCCAACTCTTATGAACGTTAAGAATCCATTTGCACAAATTGATGATACTCAAATCCTTTGCTATTTTATCCACAAGGGAGAAGAAAATATCCTAACTTGTGACCAGTATAAGTTTAACGGTAACGAATGGGTTAAGGATAATGGAGTTGTAACAGAGGTTAATCAATTCGTTAAGAAGAACGGCAAATGGATGTACGATCCTAATGTAACTTTGGTATTGCCTGCAGGTAAGGCTCAAGAGTTGAGTACTCTATACTTCCAGGCATGTACAGACTGGGTCTGGGAAAACATTGACCAGCCTGCCGGCGTTACTGAAAAGGGTAAAGGTTATGTTACAAAATACGGTAACAATGAGTACTATTGCGGTACATCAGCATACCAAGGAAACGTTGACCTTCGTGCAGCAAAGGCTAAGGAGCAAAATCCAACTGCATATGAAGGTATGACAGATGAAGAAGTTGTTGCTTTGATGAAGGAGCGTTTCGCTAAGGAAGTCATGCCAGGTGCTTTGGCTAAGATTCATCCAGATGCAGTTCCTGTTGAAGGAATGGAAGTTCTTTATACAATTACATTTGGTACATACGATGGCGCAAATGCTACTCACACTATCGTTTACAAGGTAGTTGACAAGGCAAAATTCGAATTCGTAAATTGTACATGGGATAAGCCTGCTAATTAATTTTTAGCGAAATATATGAAAGAGACGTGCCGTTAGGTGCGTCTCTTTTGTTATATATGTGTTTTTTATAATAATATAGTTTAATGAAGTTATTTTATGTGTAATAAATTTTGCTTTTGGGAAAAGATTAATTTAATTTTGTAAAAGAGTAAATATCGAAAACTAAAAACGACAAATATGTCTCCTAAAAAGAAAATATTGGCAAGGAAGAAGGACTATCAGGGGATGGTGGTTGATTTCTTCAATGAGCATCCAAGTGGCTCATATAACTATAAGCAGGTATCTTTGGATTTGGGTATAACAGGTAGGACAAACCAATATGTTATAGCCGATATCTTAGATGATATGGTTCTTGACGGATTCCTGTCGGAACTCGTACCGGGAAAATATCAGGCAACTCAAATTACCAATGCCTCCGAAGGAGTGTTTATCCGTCGCAGCAATGGTAAGAATGGGGTTCTTATTGACAATACCGACGTTCCTGTTTTTGTTGCCGAGCGTAATTCTATGCATGCTCTTAACGGTGACAGGGTAAAGGTACACTTGAGTGCCCAGAGACCGGGGGTTGAACCCGAAGCGCAGGTCGTAGAAATTCTTGAGGAGAAGGACCAGGTATTTATCGGAACTTTGAAGGTTGAGAAGAATTTTGCTTTCTTGCAGACCGACAGCAAGTTCCTTGCTTGCGATATATTTATCCCTAAAAATAAAATCCGCGGTGCTGAAACAGGAGATAAGGCAATTGTGAAAATCGTTAAGTGGGATGATGATGATAAGAATCCGATAGGAGAGATAGTTGATATTCTCGGTAAAACAGGTGAGAATAATTCAGAAATGAATGCTATTCTTGCGGAGTTTGGCTTGCCATACGTTTATCCGAAGAATGTTGAGGCGGCTGCTAACCGCATCAGCGATGAGATTACTCCAGAGGAAATTGCAGCCCGTGAGGATTTCCGTAATATTACAACTTTCACTATAGACCCCAAAGATGCCAAAGACTTCGATGATGCTCTTTCTATACAAAAACTTGAAAACGGACATTGGGAAGTTGGCGTTCACATTGCCGACGTTACCCACTATGTGAAGCCTGGTTCAGTTATTGATAAAGAGGCAGAGGAGAGGGCAACATCCGTATATCTTGTTGATAGGACTATTCCAATGTTGCCTGAAAGATTGTGCAATGGTATCTGTTCTCTTAGACCAGATGAGGAGAAATTGGCGTTTTCTTGCATTTTTGAATTAGATGATGATGCAAATGTAATTAATCATAGGGTTCGCAGAACGGTTATAAAGAGTAACCGTCGCTTTACTTATGAAGAGGCTCAGGAGAGAATTGAGACAGGTGAAGGCGATTATTCTGAAGAAATACTTACACTTGACAAACTTGCAAAATGTTTGCGACGTAAGAGATTTGAAAATGGTTCTGTGAATTTCGACAGGGTAGAGGTTCGTTTCGATATCGATGAAAAAGGACACCCAATCAGTGTGTATTTCAAGGAGTCGAAAGATGCTAATAAGTTGATTGAAGAGTTTATGCTTCTTGCCAACAAGCAGGTTGCTACAGATATAGGAAAGCCAGTTGGCAAGAAAAAGCCGAAACCGTTCGTTTACCGTATTCATGACTTGCCAAACGAAGACAAGTTGCACAATTTTGCGGAAATTGCCCGTCGCTTTGGTTATAAAGTCAAGACAACAGGCAAGCGTACTGATATGAATAACTCGTTGAACAAGATGCTTGACAAGGTTAAAGGTGCTCCTGAAGAGAACTTGCTGTCAATCTTGGCAATCCGTTCAATGGCAAAGGCGGTGTATTCAACGGTAAACGTTGGTCACTATGGTTTGTCGTTCGACTATTATACTCACTTTACATCTCCAATTCGCCGTTATCCGGATATGATGGTTCACCGTCTTCTTGAGAAATATCTCAATGGAGGAAGGGCTGTCAATAAAGAGAAACTTGAGTCAGAATGTAAGCACTCATCAGATATGGAGGCTTTGGCTGCAAATGCTGAGCGTGCTTCTATAAAATATAAGCAAGTTGAATTTATGGGTGACCGTCTTGGTCAAGTTTTTGAAGGAACTGTGTCAGGTGTTACAGAATGGGGCTTATATGTAGAAGTTGATGAAAATAAGTGCGAGGGAATGGTGCCAATCCGTGACCTTGATGACGACTACTACGAATTTGATGAAAAGAACTATTGCCTTATCGGTCGTCGCAAACGACACGTTTACCAATTGGGTGATAAGTTGACTATTCGTGTTGCCCGCGCTGATTTGAACAAGAAGCAGTTAGACTTTGCTTTGGTTGGCGAAGACAAGCCGGAAGAGGCTCCAGTTGTTGATAAAAATGGAGATGTTCGTGAAGCAAAAAAAACTAAGAAATCGAAAAAAGAAAAAAACAGTAAAAAGAAATCAGGCAAACGCCGTTAAAACGGGCGAAGTATTTTGAAATCTTTTGAATGAACAATATTCCAACCGCTGCGAAGACCTTTGATTAATTCTTCAAGCGGTTGGATTTTTCTTTTCTTTAATGAGTATGCAGTGCGGAATAGCAGGGAAAAGACAATAAATCCCCCGAAACATATTGCGGTATATGCTTTTTTGAAACCTTTGCTTGCAGAAAATTGGCTTCTCCACCAGGTTGAGAAATTTGCAGCGATGTTGTTAGTGTTTTTTTCAATGCCAGATTGTTGGTTAGAACCACAGGCTGCGTCAAGATGCTTTATTCCATGATTTATGTGGCCGAGAACCTTGAAGCCATGTCTGTGCAGTTTGTATAGGAACAAATGGTCTTCTCCGAGCGGATAGGCAAATTTGTCTAACCATTGTTCCTCTGCAAAGTTTATTGCCGTGTATGCGGATTTTTTGCATAGAATAACTCCGCCACAACCTGTTTGTGCCGGCAGGGCATCCTTGGTAGGGCGTATTGTATATTCCGTTCCAGAAGACGGTTTGACTCGGTACAGCCATTTGCTGTCTTTTGTCGCTGTGTTGAGGCTGTTGACGAAAGCCATGCGTCGCTCCTTCTTGCCAAAATTAAAATGATTGTACAATTCTGCAAAAATGCAGTCGGCATTGTATTCATTCAGACTTGAGAATAGTCGCTCGACGCTCTCAGGAGCCAGTTCGATATCGTCATCAAGAAATAGAATATAGTCTGTGTCAATCTCATCAAAAGAAAGAGACCGTTGCGCTATCATGCCCTTTTTGCAATAGATAATCGATTCTTTTCCTATCGTTTCATTCGGCTTTTCATACCCTTCTGCAAGATATACGAAAATATCTTTTGGGGGAACCGTTTGCCTTTCGATAGACTTCAGTTCTGCCAAATATTTGTCGTGAGCCTTGCCCAGAGTACGGATTGCAACGCTATATTTCAAGTCAAAATCGTGTTTCATAAATCTATGTGCAGTGCGAATTTCCGAAAAAAGTTGCGTTCTGCCAAAAATTAAAGTAAATAATTAAAGATTAATTTCCATATTAATTTTTATTTGGGTATTTTTGTACCGCAAAACTATATCGTAACAATTTAAACTTTATTAATAACTAAATTTTACAGAACTACTATGTGGTTAACAAATTCGTCCTTAGGTAGAAAAGTCGTAATGTCAGTTACAGGACTTTTTCTAATCCTATTTGTAACCTTTCACGTGTTAATGAATGCGGTAGCGCTGATTTCCCCAGATGCATATAATGCCATTTGTGGATTTTTAGGCGCAAACTGGTATGCTTTGGTAGCAACTGCTATCCTTGCTGCTGGTTTTGTTGCACACATTATCTATGCGTTCTGGTTGACATTACAGAATCGCAAGGCTCGTGGTAACGACCGTTATGCAGTGACTGCAAAACCAAAAAGCGTTGAGTGGGCATCACAAAACATGCTCGTCCTCGGTATCGTGGTTATTGCTTTCATGATTGTCCATTTTGCTCAATTCTGGGCTAAAATGCAACTTGTTGAAGTCTTGCACATGGCAGGATGCAATGTTGAAGAAGTATGCGTAGCAAATGCTGCTAACGGTATGCACCACATCAACACTGCTTTTGCTGAAGTATGGACTTTGCCAGTTTACATCATTGGCTTGGTAGCACTTTGGTTCCACATGACTCACGGTTTCTGGAGCGCATTCCAATCAATCGGTGTGTCAAACAACAAGTGGATTCCTCGTTTCAAAACTATTGGTAACTGGTGGGCAACAATCGTTATCGGTTTGTTCATCATTCAGGCTGTGGTTTTCACTTTCTGCCCGGCAACTAATATCTAACCCTTCAAAACTATTGAAATGGAAAAAATTATCGATAGCACAAGCATAATGAGCAAATATGCCGTTTATTCGGATGAACAAGTTGACTCTAAGATTCCGGAAGGTCCGGTTGCTGAAAAGTGGACTAACTTCAAGGCTCATCAAAAACTCGTTAACCCTGCTAACAAACGTCACCTCGATATCATCGTTGTAGGTACAGGTCTTGCAGGTGCTTCTGCAGCATCTACTCTTGGTGAAATGGGATTCAACGTATTGAACTTTTGTATCCAAGACTCTCCACGTCGTGCACACTCTATCGCTGCTCAAGGTGGTATCAACGCTGCTAAGAACTATCAAAATGATGGTGACTCTATTTATCGTCTTTTCTATGATACTGTAAAGGGTGGTGATTTCCGCTCTCGTGAAGCAAACGTTTACCGTCTTGCTGAAGTATCTAACAATATTATCGACCAATGTGTTGCTCAAGGTGTTCCTTTCGCTCGTGAATACGGAGGTTTGCTTGCTAACCGTTCTTTCGGTGGTGCTCAAGTATCTCGTACTTTCTATGCTAAGGGTCAAACTGGTCAACAATTGCTACTCGGTGCTTACTCTTCTTTGAACCGCCAAATCAAGAAAGGTACAGTTAAGTCTTACGTTCGTCGTGAAATGCTTGACCTTGTTATGGTTGACGGTCGCGCAAGAGGTATCATCGTTCGTAACCTTATCACAGGTGAAATTGAAAGATACGCTGCTCACGCTGTAGTTGTTGCTACTGGTGGTTATGGCCGTGTATTCTTCCTTTCTACTAACGCTATGGGTTGCAACGGTTCTGTTGCTGTTCAATGCTACAAGCACGGTGCTTACCTTTCTAACCTTTGCTTTACTCAAATTCACCCTACTTGTATTCCTAAGCACGGTGAAAACCAATCTAAGTTGACTCTTATGTCAGAGTCTCTTCGTAATGATGGTAGAATTTGGGTTCCTAAGAAGAAAGAAGATGCTGAAGCAATCCGCGCTGGCAAGCTCAAACCAACTCAAATCAAGGAAGAAGACCGTGACTACTACTTGGAACGCCGCTACCCGGCATTCGGTAACCTTTGTCCTCGTGACATCGCAAGCCGTGCTGCTAAGGAGCGTTGCGACGCTGGTTTCGGCGTAGGTACTGGTAACGCTGTTTATTTGGACTTCTCTGACGCTATCAACCGTATTGGTGAAGATGTTATCGCTGCTCGTTACGGTAACTTGTTCCAAATGTATGAAATGATTACTAACGACAATCCTTATAAGACTCCAATGATGATCTTCCCGGCTTCTCACTACACTATGGGTGGTATCTGGGTTGACTACGAATTGCAAACATCTATCAAGGGTCTATTTGCTATTGGTGAGGCTAACTTCTCTGACCACGGTGGTAACCGTCTTGGTGCTTCTGCGCTTATGCAAGGTCTTGCTGACGGATACTTCGTATTGCCGTTCACTATGCAAAACTACCTTTCTGACCAAATCAAGGTTAAGCACCCAACAACTGATGCTCCTGAATTTGTTGAGGCTGAAAAGAAGGTTCGCGCACGCATTAACCGCTTGATGAATATCAAGGGTAAGCGTTCTGCAGACTCTATCCACAAAGAACTTGGTCTTATCATGTGGAACCTTGTTGGTATGGGCCGTACTGCTGAATCTTTGATTAAGGCAATTGACCAAATCGACGAGTTGAAGAAGGAATTTGATAACAACCTCTTCATCCCTGGACAGGCAGACACTCTTAACGTTGAGTTGGAAAAGGCACTTCGTTTGGAAGACTTCTTCACAATCGGTCGCTTGATGGCTATCGATGCTTTGCACCGTAACGAATCTTGTGGCGCTCACTTCCGTGAGGAATATCAAACAGCTGATGGTGAAGCACAACGCCGTGACGACCAGTACATGTATGTAAGTTGCTGGAAGTATGCTGGCGAAGGTGAAAAACCAGTATTGTTGAAGGAACCTTTGAAATACGAAGCAATTCAAGTACAAACTCGTAACTATAAGTCTTAATAATTAGCCTTTTGGTATTTAAATTTTAACGATTATGGAAAAATCAATTAATATAAAGTTAAAAATTTGGCGTCAACGCGGTCCGAAAGAGCAAGGGGCTTTAGTAGATTATGCTCTTGATAATGTGCCGACAGATATCAGTTTCCTCGAAATGCTTGATATGCTTAACGAGCAACTCGTTGAAAAGGGTGAAGAGCCAGTAGTATTTGATAACGACTGCCGTGAAGGTATTTGCGGTATGTGTTCACTATATATCAATGGTCATCCTCACGGTCCAGTTGACAGCATCACAACTTGCCAGTTGCACATGCGTAAGTTCAACGACGGTGATACAATCACTATCGAACCGTGGAGATCTGCTTTGCATTCCCAGTTATCCGTGACTTGATGGTTGACCGTAGTGCATTCGACAAAATCCAACAGGCAGGTGGTTACGTTTCATTCAACTGCGGTGGTGCTGGCGATGCTAACGCAATTCCTATCTCTAAAGGAGGCTGCAGACGAAGCAATGGACTCTGCTACATGTATCGGTTGCGGTGCTTGTGTTGCTTTGCTTGTAAGAACGGTTCTGCTATGCTTTTCGTTTCTGCAAAGGTTAGCCAGTTCGCTCTCCTTCCACAAGGTAAGGTTGAGGCTGCTCGCCGTGTAAGAGCAATGGTTAGCAAGATGGACGAACTCGGTTTCGGTAACTGTACTAATACAGGTGCTTGTGCTGCTCAATGCCCTAAGAATATTTCTTTGAGCAATATCGCACGCATGAACCGCGAGTATCTCAAGATGAAGATGAAAGACTAATAAGTCTGAGTTTCAATAGTAAAATGGCGTAGACTAAAGTCTGCGCCATTTTTATTTCGTATATTTTAACCCAAATCTGTCATTAGAGCGTTAATACTCTTTCCTGCCCTTGCTTTCTTTTCGCTGCTTGCAGCCTTATCTAGTCGTCCCTTAAGAATATCTTTTTCAGTTGCTATTCAGTAATTTAGTTTATAAAATTCTTTGATAAATCTGCAAGTTTTAGTACCTTTAGGTCAAGAAACTTGCAGATTTTATGATTAAAAAGACGAATAATATCCCATCTTTATTCAGTAGCCTGTCAGACATGCTTAATCAATCTCACCCACTTTACCAGTTAGCTGACAAAATAGATTGGGAAAAATTTGAAACAGCCTTTCAACCATTATATTGTCAGGGCAATGGCCGTCCCGGCAAGCCAATCCGTTTAATGTGTGGTATGCTCATCCTAAAACACCTTCGTAATCTGTCAGATGAGTCATTGGTGGAACAATGGAGCGAAAAATGCTTATTATCAGTATTTTTGTGGCATGCAAGAGTTCACTCCGTATGCCCCATGTGCCTCTTCAGAATTAGTCCATTTCCGCCAACGTATCGGTGAAGAGGGGGTTGAACTTATCTTTCAAGAAAGCATTCGTTGAATAACGAGAATGATGATGACCACCATCATGATACAGCCTTTATTGATTCAACAGTTCAGGAAAAGAATATCACTTACCCCACAGATGCAAAGTTGCATAAAAAGATTGTGAAGAAAGTTCTTGGCCTCGTAAAAAAACTGGGGCTTCCTCTGCGTCAAAGCTACACCTTTGTGCTGAAGCAAATCTATCGTGACCAGCGTTTCCGGAATCACCCCAAAAACAGGAAAAAAAGCCCTTAGGGCAGACAGGCGTTTACGTACAATAGCCGGAAGATTAGTCAGGGAGTTGAAGCGTAATCTTAAAGAGAATCACGACTATGACAAATTGCTTGAACTCTTTGAGACCATTCTTTCTCAAAGACGTAATAGCCGAAAAAAAGATATATTCCATTCATGAACCTGAAGTACAATGTATCAGCAAGGGTAAAGAACATAAGAAATACGAATTTGGCAATAAGGTATCCATAATACGTTCTGTTACAGGCATTATTCTAGGAGCTATGTCCTTCCGCAATGAATGACGGTCATACCATCGAGTCTTCCTTAGAACAGGTAGAACGATTAACCGGGCGAAAAAATCAAACTGTTGGCAGGTGACAGAGGATACAGAGGCAAAAAGGAAATTAACGGGACAAAGATTATGATTCCCGACGTACCTAAGAAATCAGACAGCCGATATCAGAGGTTGAAAAAACACATGCTTTTCTGCAAGCGTGCAGGCATAGAACCGACAATAGGTCACTTAAAGTCAGATTACCGTTTGGGCCGAAACTTTTATAAGGGTGTGGTAGGAGATGCTGTGAACGTACTTCTCTCGGCAGCAGCATATAACTTCAAAAGAGCTATGAAAGCTCTTTTGGGCATGCTTCAAAAAATATGCGAGATACTGTGTTTAAACAATATCTCGCAAAAATGGGCTTTTTAAGGGACGACTAAAGCCTAATAACTGATGTGGGTTAAAAGGGTGTTCATGTAGTGAGCCTGAATTTTTTTGCTATAAAGGTTGAGCATTTGTTTTTTGTGTTGTGAGCAAAAGTTTTGGTATTTATATGTGATGTATCAGTTTTTGATACACTCTCAACTTAATTTTGAATAAGGAGTATTGAATTGGTTGAAGATTAGATTAGGGGAGATTTCTCTGTGAGCAGCCATTTGTTCTGACTGCTCTTTTGGGTGTATTTTTTTGTTATGTTGAGTATTTTGCTTTTAACGAGATTCGAGTTTTTGCATAAACTATATAGAAAAGAGTTAAACAGATTGATAATAATGGTTTTACTTCATTCTGTTTAACTCTTGATCTACTGAATAGTTAATTCAAGGCAATGATATATGAACGGGCGAGCACTTCTTCAAGAGAGTGACCATCTATCTTTAAATTATCCCAGATGTCATGCTCGTCATCAAAGGAGGCTATTACTTCGCCTTCTCGATGTGTATCTCCGTCGCACTGCCAGCCAATAAATACCTGACTTCTATCTCTTGGTAAAATCTTGCATTCAATAGGATAGCATTCTCTATGAATGCCGTAGAAAGTATCGTTATCTACGTAGTAGAATCCTAAATTGAATCCAATGTCTACCACTTGATCTTTAAAGATTTCTTCCGAAACGACAGAACCAGCTTCTTTCTTCATTGATAGCCGCCATCCCAATTGATCCTCGTAGATGTGTTCACCTGTTCCATAAAAGTTAGGAATTACAATCTTTCTTTTTCTTTTATGTTGTACCATAGTTATTTCTTTTTTTTCTTATTAAAAGACTCTATTTTTAAGATTAAAGAATTGAACTTTGAGTCTATCGGAAATGAATTCTTCTTGTCATGGCTCTTTCGTTTTAGCTTGCCGTCTTTAGTGTCTTTTTGCCAGGTGTGTGCATGACTGCCTTTTCCATTGTTAAATGGAAGGATATTGCCCTTCGAGTCAAATTCTAAATTTATCTCGTATGATAAATCGTGACCCTTAAATATATTAACACTATGAACCTGAATAGTTCCGTCGGCTTGCTTAGTTGTAAATAAAAAAAACTGCCTAGCAAACATAGGCAGTTTTTAATCGTTTTGTTAGAATGGAAGGTCATCAGATGATGATTCAGATAGAAAGTCTGGTGCCGGAGGAGTAGGAATTGTTCCAGCTTGTTCCATTTGTTGTGGTGCTTGAGCATCGAGTTTTTCTGTTTTCCAACCTCTGATGTTTGTGTACCATCTTCCGTTATATTCTCTACTTTCAATATCGAAATATAGGCGAATTTTGTCGTTTAGGCTAATTGGGTTTTGGTCAATAGCATCACCGAAGAAGTAGAAGCAAACCTTTTTAGGATAGTTCTCTTCAGTTTCAAGAACGTATTCTTGCTTTTTCCATTGATTTCCTGCTTGTGATGTACCGCTTTGAAGAGGCAGTACTTGAATGATTTTGCCTGTAATATCCATTATGTTATAATTTTTTTCTTGTTTTAATTATTCAGAATAGTATCCTATCTCTTGCAAAGGTAGTGAAAGGAGAGAGCAGAGACAAATGAAACTTGTTTCGATTTTGGCTATGCCGAACCGCATCCTATCTTATGCAAAGGTAATGACTTTTCAAGGATTGTCAAAATAATAGATTGTATATTGTAGAATAAAAAATTTGCTGGTGATTTATTCCTCTTCTTTAAGTGTAACGCCGTCGATGTCAGTAAGGCGTTTCTTTACAGCGTCTGCATAGTCAAGGCGTGTGGCAACGGTCATTTGGCATGCGTTGTCGAATATTTGTTCAACTATGCTTACGTCTGAAGATTTGGCAACTTTCATAACGTCGTTCATGGCAAGGTAAGGGAATGTAAACTCAATGTTTGCCATTTCGTGACACTCCATTATCTCGCTTGCTCTAATAGCCTCTGCTGCCGCTTCTCGGTAAGCAACAATAAGTCCAGATGTGCCAAGCTTGATACCGCCGAAGTAGCGGATAACGACGATAAGAATATTAGTCAGTTCAAATGAATTTATCTGCCCAAGAATAGGTTTTCCGGCTGTGCCTGACGGTTCTCCGTTATCATTTGAGAGAAAGTTTGTTCTTTCTCTGCCAAGCATATATGCCCAGCATACGTGGCGGGCATCATAATACTCTTTTTGGTATTTCTTGATTATTTCTTTAGCCTCTTCAGCAGATTCTATAGGGTGGGCAAATGAGATAAACTTACTCATTTTCTCCTTGTATAGGCCTTCTGCTGGTGCCTTGATTGTTTTATAAAAATCGCTCATCATTGCAAAGATACTTAAAATCTATGGAATAAAGGAATGATTTCTTGATGTGATTCTAAATTAAATGATTTTGCCGTTCCAATGTAATTTAAAAATAGTCAATTTTAGTCAGGTCATTATCATTTGAAGATATTTTCTTTAAATATTTCCCATTCCTCTGTTGTTTAATGTAGGATATAGGAGCCAAGTATTTTGATTACTAAATCTATGGCAGGACTAAAAATATAAAAATTTTAACTGAGAGGATTGGTGATAATTCGCTTGCATTCTTTTTTGTATTAGATTTTATATAGAAGTAGTTCATAGATTTTTCTTGCTTCGTTTTCTTTGAGGCTTCGAATATTGAATGTTGTGCCGTTTGTTGATATGCTTAGGATAACTTTGTGATAAAAAGGCGTGAATAGGGTATGCCTTAGGCGAACAACTTCGATGTTGCTGTATTTGCAGTAGTTTTTTACTTCAGCCAGTTTTCCGCAACTTATTTCAACGTATTCTTCTTTTAGCGTTATGTTGCTCCTCTTTACTGCTAAGTAGCCTTTTATAATTGATGTAATTACGTAAATAGCAAGCAATCCAACGAGGAAGTACAAGTCAAATGAAAATATTATGCAGCAGGCAATTGCGGTAATGATAATGTCAAATCTGATTGTGTATGCAAATACGCCTAGACCCGATTTGGCAGAGGCGATTGTTTCCGAAGAGGTGAAATTCTCTCCCAACCACCATTTAAGAAAATTTGATGAGGAATTAGAGCCGTAAATCTTTATGTCAGAGCCTTTCTCCTCGTCTGTGGCATTCAATGCCTGTTTTAGCATAATTGTACTGCAGCCAAACCATTTTTCCAAAAAGTTTTGTTTGACTTTGACAGTGCTTATTTTATCAAAAGAGAATTTTGCAGTGTTGCGGGTTATTAGTCCGTATTCAAATGTCAGTTGGTCCGTCTTTATGGACAGGTTCATATCGTAATATTGCAGAAAGACCTTGCAAATCCATAATATAAGGATTGCCATATAGACAGGTACAATTATTGCAATAACAATGGTTGCAGAAAATGATGTTGATAGAACAAATGAAGTTATGTAGTTTTCGATGGAGTCGAATAGTGCTTCATTGACAGACCGAATCTGATCAAATAGGGCAGTGGCAAGACTCAATAGGATAATCATTCCTTTAAGGTGGTTTTGGCAAAATGCACCTTTTAGTAGGTTTTGATTACTGAAATGGAGTGTTGATGCTTGTTCCTTGACAGGCGTTCCTGAAGGCAAGTCTTCTTGGGTATTTCCTGTTTCTATTCTGTCTATTAGCAGTTTCCAGTCATATTCATCAAGGATAAGTTCTATTTCAGTGCCTTTAGAGGCAAGAGTGTCAACAGAAATTCCCCTCATATTTAGCAACCTGTATATAAGACCTTGCTTTGTTCGCAGTGACTGTATTTTTTGTAAAGGAATGCTTTTGGTTTCCTTGTTAAAGATACCGTGTATAAAAATCAGATTGCCGTTTTCAACATAGAATTTCTTGAAATAATAGTTAATGGCAGCGTAAATGGCAGAATAGGCAATAATCCCAATTGAGATGAAAAGAACCTTTACAAAAGCGTCTTTTATATCGTCACCTTCTTTATTTATTATTGATATAATACCGAAAATAACGATTAATTTTAGAATCGGCATTAAGGTTTGTGCCCATATAATGATAATGGCACTTTTGCTCATTCTTCTTGGTGAAGAAAAATCATTTATTTTCATTTGCTATCCTTTCTGTTATTATTGCTTTTATTTCGTTAGCACGTTCTTCAGTAAGTCCCGGAATTGTTGTGCGGTTAAGGCCTTGAGCACCGTTTACAATATCAATAGAGTATAGACCAAAAATCCGTGTTATTGGATTTTGGCGTATGCTTACTTGCTGAATTTTGCAGAAAGGGATTGTTACGAAAGTAGTGAAAATGATGCCAGAACGGTAGGTGATGTCGTGCTCACGAATTGCGTATCCCTTGAATATATGGGCAGAACGCAGTAGGAACATGTTGAAAATGAATGAAATAAATAGAATGCTTTCTGCTCCTATCAAAGCAATGCCTTTTAGCTTCGGTTCTTCAATAAGAGATAGAAGTAAGGCTGTTGACATTAAAAAAATATAAGCAAGTATTGTGTTAATTTGTAAGACTCTCAGATATTTATTTTCAATCTTTGAGTAACTTAAGTTTTCTATCTTGTCGATATTGTCAAAGTATAACTGTTTATTCGTTCTGTTTTTAGATTCGTTATTATAACACATACTTGCTTATATTAATTAGTAATTAGTATTTTTCGTCAGACGAAGTTTTTTCTATATCCGCTTTTGTAATTTTTTTCTTGTCAAGAGACCTCCACGCATAGATGATGTATGCCAAAACAAACGGAATAAGAAGAGAAACAACGCTCATTGTTGTTAGCGTAAATTCGCTTGATGAACTGTTTCTGATATTCAACGAACTGTTAACGTCTAAGATAGAAGGGTAGTAGGCAGTATTGTTATAACCGGCAATCCAGAAAAGGGTCAGGACAACCAAAACAACACCCAATCCAGAGAGCCAAATACCTTTTTTGTAGCCATTCTTGAAGATTGTTTCTGCAATTCCTATGAGTACTAAGATTGTTCCTAATAGGATTGTAGCGATGCACCACCACATTTCAAAAACGTTGTTTAAGTATTTGAATTCTACCCATCTGTAACCTGTTTCATCATATTCAACGCCTGGAGAAGCCAATAGAACGGCTACGAATGTTATGAAGAATACAACGAATATCAGGGCATCATAAAGGAGATGCTTCTTCAATTTGTCTTCTGTAGGTTTGTCGTTGATGTTGTTAATCAAGTAGAGAGAACCCAAAGTCTTTGACAAAAAGAGAACAGTAAAGCCTAAGATTAGGTTCTTAATATTGAAGATTGCTTCCAAGCCGTGCCATTCACCCCATTGAGATATTGTTGATGCACTGGAGTTTAGGATATTTGTTTTGCTAACGGTAAATTCTGCGCCAAAGAAAATAGTTCCAACAGCAACACCGATAAGCAAAGGAGCAAAAAATCCGTTTATGGCAAGAAGTGTCTCGTAAAGTTTTGCACCATAGATATTTCCTTCCTTAGAGCGGTACTTGTAAGAAACGGCTTGAATAACGAATGTGAATAGAATAAGCATCCATAGCCAGTATGCTCCGCCAAAACTTGTTGAGTAGAAAAGAGGGAAGGATGCAAAGAATGCGCCGCCAAAGACAACAAGGGTTGTGAATGTCAACTCCCAACGTTTGCCAAGGGAGTTGATTATCATTGTCTTGAATGCTTCGTCCTTAGAGCAGACCAATAAGGTTTGTCCGCCTTGAACAAACATCAGCAGAACCAGAACTGCTCCCAATACAGAGATTAGCAGCCACCAGTAATTTTGTAGAAATTCGTATGTAATCATTGTGATGTTATTTTGCGGTTTCTAAATCTGTGAGTGATTTTTTTCTGATATGCTTAGAGATTATGCAGATATCAGCAATTAGCAATGCTGTGAAGATAACGGCAAAGATGAAGAACGTTGTTTGAACGTAGGATGCACTAATATCTGATATTGCAATGCTGTTAGGCATAAGGTCCTGAATTGTCCATGGCTGGCGGCCAACTTCTGCAACGACCCATCCGCATACACTGCAGATGTAAACGAGCGGTATGGAAATTATAGCAAGTTTGTAGAACCATTCAAATTTGTTTACCTTCTCCAAGAGGTTGCGCTTGTAAGCAAAAACCAATGCTATTGCAAGGAATACAAAAAGGAAACCACCAAGAATTACCATAACGTGGAATGTGTAGAAAGTAAGAGGAATATTCGGAATGGCTTCTTCTGGAGAAGTCAGGTGACCGTAACCGAAGTATTTGAAGTCTTTCAAAATCTCTGATTTCAATGATTCTGCTTTAGCGTCATCACCTGCCTTTTTCGCTTTGTCAAATTCAGCGAGGGCGGCAATTGCAGCCTTGCCTCTTTGTATGCGTTCTTCGTATGAAACGGTATTTATTTTTTCACCCTCAGGAGTATAAGAAATGCCATTAATAATGTCGTTTACACCTGGGATAAAGGCGTTTGCATCGTGCGAAGCAAGGACAGACAATCCGTAAGGTATAGAAATGTCGAATACAAACGGTTCTTGATTATCGTTGTACTTTTTGTCGTGGTTGAGGATACCGATTGCAACGATTTCCTGACCGTGCTTTCCGTTATATAAACCTTCCATTGCTGCAAGTTTCATAGGCTGGTGCTGGGCAACAGTGATTGCCGAACCGTCACCAGTAGCAATAGTGGCGAGAATGCCGATAAAACCTACCCAGCCGCCTATTTTCAGGCTTCTGAAGCAATGCTCGGTGTTGCGTTTCTTTAAAAGCATCCAGCAACTGATACCCACAACAAATACACCAGCAAGAGCCCATCCGCTCATCACTGTGTGGAAAAATTTATATACTGCCATTGGTGACGCCACAATGGCAAAAAAGTCAACCATTTCGTTTCTCATCGTTTCCGGATTGAATTCCATACCAACAGGATGCTGCATCCAAGCGTTGGCAACCAGAATCCAAAGGGCAGAGATACTTGCCCCGATGGCGGTCAACCATGTTGATGCAAGGTGGAATTTAGGGCTTACGCGTTTCCAGCCGAAGAACATAACAGCGATGAATGTTGATTCCATAAAGAAGGCGAGTATTCCCTCAATGGCAAGAGGCGCACCGAAAATGTCGCCAACAAACCAACTGTAGTTAGACCAGTTTGTTCCGAATTCAAACTCAAGAATGATTCCGGTGGCAACGCCTATAGCGAAGTTTATTCCGAAAATTGTCATCCAAAATTTTGTTGTGGCAAGCCATTTCTCGCTTTTTGTGCGGAAATAGATGCTCTCCATAATGGCTATGATTATTCCAAGTCCTAATGTAAGGGGAACGAATAGCCAGTGATAGATTGCGGTAAGCGCAAATTGTGCGCGTGACCAATCGACCAGTTCAATTAGGTTATCCATAATAGTTTTATTTGTTTATTAATTCTTTTCGTACCAGTTGGGCTTTCTCGTCATCGTTATCGCATTGCGAATTAAGATAATTTGGAAAGAAAAAAAGTTTGAGAATAAAGAATATGATAAATAGTTTTACAAGAATGATAGCCCACAGGGTTTTGCCTATGGTCATTTCCTTAAAACCATCGATATAGAACCTTCCAATGTTGGAAAAGGTTGTAAGCCCTTTGCTGAATAGGGTTTCGCTTCTTTGTTTCATATTGGATTTCTTTATCGCAAACTTAGCAATTAATTGGTAAAAAACAATAAAATTGAGGATGAAAAATTAAAATAATGTCGCGTGTAAATTATTTTTTTGGTAATTTTGTGTTTGAATTTAAAAAATAAGAAGATATGGCAACATGGTTTGAATGTAAAGTGAAATATGACAAGATGTCTGAGAATGGTATGCCAAAAGCAGTTACAGAGCCATACTTGGTAGATGCTTTGTCATTTACAGAAGCAGAAGCAAGAATTACAGAAGAGATAACTCCGTTCATTTCTGGAGATTATAAGGTGACAGCTGTTAAGCGAACAAATACTGCGGAAATTTTCTGGGCAGAAGATGCAGAAAGTGACAAGTGGTATAAGGTAAAAGTCAATTTCGTTACTATTGACGAGAAGACAGGCGTTGAGAAAAAGACTGCCAACTATATGATGGTTCAGGCTTCAGACTTCAAAGGTGCATACGATAACTTTATGAAGAATATGAAAGATACTCAGGCAGACTTTGAAATTGCATCTATTACAGAGACAATGATAATGGATGTCTATAATGCTGACCTTGGAGGAGAATCAAATAAATAATATTATGGATATAGCAGCCAATATAGAAAGAATTTCCAAAACCATTAGGGATGGAGTAACCCTTGTGGCTGTTTCCAAATTTCATCAGGCAGAAGCCATTATGCAGGCATATAATGCTGGGCAACGGGATTTTGGGGAAAGTAGGGTCCAGGAACTTGCTCAAAAAGTAAAGGACCTCCCCAAAGATATCCGCTGGCATTTTATCGGTCATTTGCAGACTAACAAGGTTAGGGCGCTTGTCCCGAATGTATCACTTATACATAGCATTGACTCGGAGCATCTGCTCAGATATGTCAATAAGGAAGCGGCGAGAATAGGCAAGGTTGTTGACGTTCTTCTGCAAGTATATGTTGCAAAGGAAGAAAGTAAATTCGGATTTGACGCTGAAGAATGCTTGTCACTGCTTACTGAAGATTTCCTTGCGGAAATACAGAATGTCAGGATATGTGGCGTTATGGCTATGGCTACAAATACGGAAGATGTTGATGAAATAAAGTCAGAGTTCTCCGCTGCTAAAAGTATTTTTGATAAACTAAAATCTGGCGTCATGTCAGATAAGCCCGATTTCAAGGTGATTAGCATGGGAATGAGTGATGACTATGCTTTGGCAATTGAAGAGGGCAGCACTATGGTCAGAATTGGAAGTTCCATATTTGGGGAACGCCAATATTGACTTATTTATGCTCTATAGTTTTGAGCATAAATATTATTGGACAACTGATGGAAAATTTACTCCAATGGAATAAATTGTTGCCATTTTGGTAAATATTTTCCTTAATCTATATCGGTATTCAATATTTTGAACTAATTTTATAGCGGATTATAAATTCGTTTTAAACTGACAACAATTATTTACTTAAAAACCTATACTTAAATTTGTTATGGAAATGGAAAAAAAGAACTACACATTACCGATTATCGTAATGTTCTTTTTGTTCGCAATGATTTCATTCGTGACTGGATTTCAGAATCCATTCGGAGTTATTTTGAAAGAGCAATTGTCTCTTAGTGTGTTTGAGTCGCAGTTAGGAAACGCTGCAAACTTCATCGCTTATGCGTTTATGGGTCTTCCAGCAGGTATGATTCTTCAAAGCAAAGGCTATAAGTTCTCAGCAATAGCAGCCGTTTTGGTAGGCTTGGTAGGCGTTGTCTTGATGTTTATCTCAAGTTTGCTTAATCCAGAAATGATTTTCGCTGTATATTTGTGCGGTGCCTTTGTTGCCGGTTTCTCAATGTGTATGCTTAATACAGTTGTTAATCCTATGCTTAACACTCTTGGTGGAGGCGGTAAGAAGGGTAACCAGTTGATTCAATTTGGTGGAGCAACAAACTCATTGGCTGCAACAATATGCCCAGTATTGGTTGGTTACCTTATGGGTGATAATTTAAAGGATTGCACATTGGTAGATGCTCACAAGGCATTGTATATTGCAATGGGTATTTTTGTGCTTGCGTTTATTGTCCTATTGCTTTCTAAATTACCGGAACCTATTCTTGAGGCTAAAGAGCAAGGCGAAAAGGTTTCTTTAGGTGGTGTATTTAAGTTTAGCCACTATATTGGTGGTATCGTTGCTATCTTCCTTTATGTTGGTATTGAAGTAGGTATTCCTAATATGGCTAACCTTTATATGACAAACGATTTGGGTATGAATGCTGCAATTGCAGGCTCTCTCGTTGGTATGTACTGGTTCTTGATGCTTATCGGCCGTTTGGTTGGTGGTGTTCTTGGAGCAAAGATTTCAAGTAGAGTGATGTTGACAACAGTTGCATTAGTTGCTATCCTGTTCTTAATTATAGCAATCATGATGCCGGCAGACGTTAAGGTATCAGTACCAGGCGTTTCTTCTACACTCTCATTTGAGATGGTTGAAGCACCAATCAGTGTATTGTTCTTTATCCTTTGCGGTCTCTGCACATCAGTGATGTGGGGCGGTATTTTCAACCTTGCTGTTGAGGGCTTGGGCAAATATACTGCAGTTGCTTCTGGTTTCTTTATGGTTATGGTTTGCGGTGGCGGTATCCTTCCTTTGGTACAGGGTGCTGTTGCAGACGCAACAAACTATATCACTTCTTACTGGGTTCCAGTTGTTGCCCTTGGATACTTGCTATTCTATGCATTGGTAGGTAGCCGAGTTTCAAAGAAGGCTTAATAAATTTTATATAATTAAGGCGGCGAGATCATATGGGTTTCGCCGCTTTGTTTTTGTATAAAGTTTATTATTGGAATGTTGGTTGTTTTGTTTGTTTAGTTAATAAGGAGTACCTTTGCAGGTAAATTTGAATATCGTATGAGGCTTTTGAATTTTATAAGGAATTGGATGCTGCCGATAGCAATGATTTTTGGCGTTTCGGTATATTGCCTGTATATTCAATTACCTTTACCAGGCGCTGCACGGGCGGCAGCGAGCAGCATTGTGTCGTATCTACAGCCGCTGCTGATTTTCTCGATGCTTTTCCTTACTTTTTGCCGTATAGAACTGCATGACTTAAAGCCGTGCAAGTGGCATGGTTGGTTGCTTGGCATTCAAGTACTGGCATTTTCCGCTCTTTCATTCTTTGCAATGAATATCACCGACACAGGCATCAAGGCCCTTGTTGAAGGTGCTATGCTTTGCTTTATTTGCCCTACGGCAACGGCAGCGGCAGTTGTTGTACGCAAATTAGGTGGAAACGTTGCAAACAATACAACTTATCTGATTTTGATTAATCTCGTAACAGCTTTGGTAGTTCCGCTTTTTGTACCGCTTATTCACCCACAGGTTGGAGTTTCGTTTATAACGGCTTTTGCATTAATCATAGGTAAAGTATTTCCATTATTGCTTTTGCCATTAATAGCGGCAATGCTCGTTCGTAAACTGCTTCCAAAACTGCATGCCTTTTTGGTCAAGTTTCCTGACTTGCCATTTTACATGTGGTCTGTTGCGTTATCGTTGGCGATGGCTATGACTGCAAAAACGATATACCATACAAATATCCCTATACCTTATCATTTCGGCATTGCCGCCATTTCACTTGTGTGCTGCTTTCTTCAATTCTACCTTGGTAGAAAGATTGGTGGCTTATACGGCGATAAGATTACATGCGGTCAGACTCTTGGTCAGAAAAATACTGTTCTTGCTATTTGGCTTGGATATACTTTCTTTACTCCTATAACAGCAATAGCAGGCGGTTTTTACAGTATTTGGCACAATATAGCAAACTCATATCAATTATATAAAAAAAGAAAGGAAGAGAATGGACAGTTGTGATTTTAAGAACTTCCGAGCCATTCACCGCAAGGATTTCCTTCTTGAGTTGATTGAGGAAGGAGAGCACGAGCATCAGGACTTCAAGTTTGCCATAACAGACTCGAAGAAGATTTCACGGAGTATAGCAGCCTTTGCGAATAATGACGGAGGAAGGCTTTTGATTGGGGTTAAGGACAACGGCTCAATTGCGGGGATGAAAGGCGATGAGGAGTATTATATGATTGACTACGCCGCTTCTACTTATTGCAAGCCTGCACAAGATGTTTCCTATAAATTGTATAATATTGGGGGCAAATTCGTGCTGTTGGTCGATATTCGTAAATCTGACAAGTTGGTTTATGCGATCGATGAGTCCGGCAAATGGAAAGCGTACTATCGGTATCGCGATGAAAATATCCAAGTGCCTGGTTCAATTGCTGAGATAGTAAAACTGCAGAAATCTTCAAAGCGAACTGCAACATACGCTGATAACGAGGCTTTGGTTTTGGAGCATATTGTAAAACTTGGTAGGGTGACGATTGACTCTCTATATGCGGAGATAAAACTGTCACGAAAGTCATTGAAGGAAGCAATATCAAACCTTGTTATCCTCAATGTCGTTAAACTTGGATATGATGGTGAAAATTGGTGCATTTTACAGGAACAAAACGATAAATAAATATGGAATTTAAAGAACAGATACGTCAGATAAAGAGCGATTTCTTTTCATTGAGAAATGGCGAAATTGCCGATACTTTGAGAAAGGCAGGTAGTCCTTATAAGATTATTTTTGGATTGCAGATGCCACAGTTAGAGCAGATAGCAGCACAATCAGGGCATAGTGCTGAACTTGCAGAATGGATGTGGTCAAATGATTCAACGAGAGAAAGTAAGATATTTGCAACAATGGTATATCCCATAGAAAGTTTTGATTTAGTTAAAGCAGATAAATGGGCTCAAGAGGCAGAAACTTTCGAACTTATTGACACTCTTTGTTTCCGCCTTGTCAGATATATCAACGGCAGCGAGGAATTGGTGCATAAGTATATTGAATCAACTGAAAAGAAAATGAGATACTTTGCGTTTCGTCTTGCATTGAATTTGCTTATACTTAGAAAAATCAGCAATACTGACAAACTTTATTCTGCGGCAAAGCGGGAAGTAGAGAACAGCCAGACAATGGCATTAAAGCGAATTGCAAATCAGATAATACAGGAAGTGGAATTTATGTTAGAGCAATAGTCCTTTTGCTGCTAGCAGTAGGTTTATAATATTGTCTTATGCAATGTTCTGCATTAGTCAAATATAAAAATAAATTAAGGGGTTGTATCAAAAGTTCTTTTGACACAACCCCTTTCGATTGTTATTAAGTTATGTTACTTTTTAGCCTTTTTAATACCGTCTCTTATAAGAAGAGCGTCGATGCCTGGTTCTTGTCCTCTGAATTTTTTGTATAGAATCATTGGCGCTTGAGTGCCGCCTTGGCTAAGTACGTTGTCTCTCCATGATTTTGCAGTTTCCTGATTGAAGATGCCTGTTTCAGCAAAGTGCTGGAAAGCATCTGCTTCAATAACTTCAGCCCATTTGTAACTGTAGTATCCTGCTGCATAACCGCCAGAGAAGATGTGAGTAAAGCAAGGAGCCGTAATGCAACCGTCAACTGCAGGGAATAAAGCCACATCTTTAGTTGCTTCATTTTCAAAAGCGAAAACATCAGAAACTGGGGCAGTTATAGTGTGCCAAGCCATATCAAGATATCCGTAGTAAAGTTGACGAAGGCAAGCGTGTGCAGCTCCAAACTGAGAAGAACTGATGATTTTGTCAACAAGTTCTTGTGGGATTGGTTCGCCTGTGATATAGTGTTTAGCAAAACTGTCAAGATATTCTTTTTGAGTGAGGTAGTTTTCGTTGAATTGAGAAGGAACTTCTACGAAGTCACGGTAAACGTTTGTACCAGCGAGTGAAGAATATTTTGTAGTTGCTAAGAGGCTGTGTAGGCCGTGCCCAAACTCATGAAGGAATGTTTCAACTTCATAGAAAGTTAGAAGAGATGGTTTGTCTTCTGTTGGTTTGGTGAAGTTCATAGTCAAAGTAACGTGAGGTCTTTGGCTAATGCCGTCAACTGTTTGCTCTGCTCTAAATTCAGTCATCCAAGCGCCGCCACGTTTAGTGTCGCGAGGGAAGAAATCAGTATAGAGCACTCCTACAAAGTCACCATTAGCGTCTGTAACGTCGAAAGACTTAACTTCCGGATGGTAAACGGAGATATTTTGGTTTTCTGTGAATTGTAGTCCGTAAAGTTTTGTAGCCAAACCGAATACACCTTTTATAACATTGTTCAACTCAAAGTATGGGCGAAGTTCTTCATCGTTATAAGAGTATTTCTCATCTTTGAGTTTGTTAGCATAGTAAGCGTAATCCCAAGCCTGAAGGTCGATTTTTTTCCCTTCATACTTGTTGGCAAACTTAGAAAGTTCCTTGTATTCCTTTTTCCAAGCCGGCATGTATGCGTCGCGAAGTTGGTTTAGAAGTTTGTAAACGTTCTCAGGGTTTTGCGCCATTGTTTTACCTAAAGAATATTCAGCGTGAGTCTTGTAGCCGAGGAGGTTTGCAATTTGCAAACGGATTTCAGCTATTCTTGCCATAATCTTAGTGTTGTCAAATTCGCCAGAAGTGTTCTTTCTGCCGTATGCGTTATGTAATTTTTGGCGAAGGTCTCGGCGAGAAGAATATTTCATGAAAGGCATGTAAGAAGGAGCCTGTAGAGTGATAAGGTATTGGCCTTCTTTGCCTTTTTGCTTGGCGGCAAGAGCGGCTGCTTCGATAGAGCTTTCAGGAAGGCCGGCAAGGTCATCTTTAGTCAGCCACATTTCGAAAGCGGCAGTTTCTTTTACAGTGTTTTGTTCAAATTGCAAAGATAGTTGAGAAAGTTCCGCAGAAAGTTTTTTGAAAGTTTCGCGGGCTTCACCTTCCAATTTGGCACCGTTACGAGCAAAAGATTCGTAAGTTTCTTTTAATAGAGTCATATCCTCAGTGTCGAGGTTTTCTTTATCACGGTTTTCGTAAACGTGCTTGATTCTTTGCCAGAGTGCTTCGTTGAGAGTTATGCTTGTTGAATATTCTGACAATTTAGGAGCGATTCGCATAGAAATTTCGTTCATCTCGTCATCACCGTCAGCAGAAAGAATAGGGTAGAATGTTGACAATACGCGGTCCAACATTTCTCCTGAGCGCTCAAAGCGAACGATCGTATTTTCGAAAGTTGGAACGGAGCGTTGGTTTACGATGGCAGCAATTTCTTGCTTAGCCAATTTGATACCGCTATCAACGGCTTCTTCATAGAAACTCTTTTCGATTCTGTCAAAAGGAACAACATTGTGCGTTGTCTTAAACTCCTCAAAAAATATATTTTCAGCGTTAGTCATAAGTGGGGCTGCTAATAAAATTGGGATTAGTGATTTTTTAATAATGCTATTCATATTTATTAAATCAATTAGTTTTTTGCAAAGTTACATCAAAAAAGTGTGAATTTTATATAAATATGTTATTGAATGCTTAATTATGGTAGTCATATTTAATTTTTTCAGTGATAAATGTGACAATTTGATTATCAACGTTTCGTTCAACCAGGTAATGCCTGTCATTATTTATTGAAGAGATAGCGGAATCTATGCCTGTAATTTTTGCGGCTGTAATATAGTTTTCAAGGGCCTTACTGCTGTTTCCTTCAGTCAAATAGGCATGGCCTCTATTGATGAAGTCGTTTGCATCTTTGTTTTCTGATATATTTATAATCTTATTGTAATAGTTTATACTTTGCTCATAGTTTCGTGCAAGGAAAGAGCACCAAGCAATAGGTCTTATAGACTTAACCCCTTGAGGAGCAATATATTCTGCTTTGTAGAAGAATTTAAGAGCCTCCTCGTATCTTTTTGATTCCATTAGGCATATACCAATTGCTTTAGTAATAGCTATATTTTCATTGTCAAGTTCAAGTATTGCAGAGTATGTATTTATTGCTCTTTCAATGTTCCCACTTTGTCTGTAGCATGAAGCAAGGTGCTTTAGGGTCCATACGTCATTATTTTTGATAAGGCTTACTTTGTCATAATATTCGGCTGCTTTGTCAAAGTCTTGTATTTTTTCGTAGCAGAATCCTATTTTTTGGTAAACAGTTGCCGAAGGTCCATCTATGAGTTCTATTTGTTGGAAGATGTTAAGAGCATCAGTGAAAAGTTCCTGATTGAAATAAAATTCACCAATAAGTTTCAGGCTGTCTATATCAGAAATGAAATCTTTTATATATGGAATGTCGAAAAGGTTAAGCGAAGTCCGGAATGGATTAATCCTTGAGTAGCAGAATTCAGACTTCCGAGGAAACAGATTGAAGAACCTGTATAAATTCTGAATGAATCTGTTTGCTATGTTTTTCCTAACTTCTTTAGGATTTGGCAGTTTCGCGCTTTCCATTTCCATCAATTGGCTGTTTTGATCATCAAATCCTCCAAGCATCATGTTTCTTTGCTGCTCTGGGACAGAAGCAAGAGACATTATGAAAGAATAAATGTCACTGTCGCAGAATGCTCCTGCTTTGTTTATTAGGCTTATTAGAGCATTGCTTTGGCCTTTTAGAAGAGAAGCAACATCTGCTTGCTTGTTATCGAATGGCAAGAACCAGTTTGAAATGTTGCTGAAGAAAGGAAAGTCTTTAAGTTTTGCGAATGAAGCAAGAAAAACGTCACTTCCTTCCATTTGCATCTTATTTAGTTCCATCATTTTGTCAGCTATGCCTGATTTGTCAAGCATTTCTTGCCAGTCTGGGTTTGAGGCAAATGCTTCTGGGTCGTCAAATGACTCAGACTGTAGTTTTTTTCTCAATTCTGGATCGAGTTTGAAGAACTTTGGATTTAATTCTGTCTGAACTTTTTGTTTGATTTTTTCAGTTCCACGGCTGCGGATGAGTTGCAAAAAAACGTTTCTTATATCATCTTTAATACTTTGTTCTGAAATCAAGTTTTGTATCCGCAGGGTTATATTGTGGCTGTTAATCAACTTTACGCTATTAATGTAAAGAGTTATAAGCAGACAAACGAGAATCTTTATAGCGGAGTCCTTGTTTTTGTGAAATTCGTATAGGTCGAAAAGCAGGGTTTCTGAGTTCTCGTTAAACTCATTATTACAGTTTAGCATTAAAGCACAGGCGATAAGGCAAAGTAAAGAGTCGTCTGTTTTTGGATTTGAGAAGAAATCCTTGAGATAAGTGCAGTTTGAGGAAGAAAGTTCGTTAACCCAAATTGCCTTAAACAGGTCAGAGCAAATGTCATCGTATTTTCGTCTGTTTTGTATTGATACGCTTTGGTCAATGCTATCCTGACTGTTGTAAAGGTCTATAATAGACTGCTGCTCAGCAATGCTTGCTATAAGGTTTTCAATGTTTTTGTTGTTGCTTTTCAAATATCGATATGTGGAATAGTATAGCAAAGTTGAATTTTTTGCTGTAATATCTTTAGTTAGAGAAAAGCATAATTTGCTCAAATCATCTTTGATTTGAGTGTAAATTTTATCTCGTTCGCTGTCCTCGGAACCGTCAACAGCATAACTAATCATATATTTATAAGTCTCTTCGAGAGTCTCTAATTTGCTTAAAGTATAGTAGTCTGGCACATCGTTAGCCATAGATTTTAGTTTGGAGAATGCGTCATGCAACTCTCCAGCGTTTATATGACTGAGAACTGTTGCCTTAAATTGCGGTATTTCGTTTATGTTCATAACTTATTAATTATGTTGCGAATATAATGAATAAAACAAAAAGCATGCCAATAATTTGGGGAAAATATGTAGGCATATTGTGTTTTGTATTATTTATTTGCTAATTTTGTAATCAAAATAAGAAAAAATACAGTTATGGTTATACAACGATGGCAAACCGTCTATTTGCTAATGGCGGTGTTGGTTTTGGGAATTGCATCATTTGTGCCGGCATTTAGTGTCGTGTCTCCTCATTATAGTTATGATGCATCTCTATCAACTATATTTTCGGGGCAGTCATTCCCGTCAAGTATGGTTGGATATTTTATTCTGGTTGCATTGAGTGCTGTAATGTCGTTAATTACAATATTCAAGTTTAAAGTGCTTAAATTGCAGAAAACACTTTGTTCAGTAGTTATGTTGCTAACATTTGTTGCTACATTGCTATTAGGTTTTGGTGTTTTTACATTGCCAGAGGGCGAAAAGTTCAGTCTTTCCTTGGCCGCATGCGCTGCTCCATTTGCCTTTGTTTTTGTACTTTTGGCAAAGGGTAGGATAGAAAAAGACGAAAAATTACTGAAAAGTGCAGATAGAATTAGATAATTATTGAGCTAAAGTTTTGATTATTTTAAAATTCTAACTAACTTTGCAGTCCGAAAAATAGATTATAATAACGAAATAAGATAAATAGAAATGAAAAGAACTTTCCAACCATCAAACAGAAAGAGAGTGAATAAACACGGATTCCGTGAAAGAATGTCAACACCTGACGGACGCAAGGTTCTTGCACGTCGTCGTGCTAAAGGCCGTCTTCGTTTGACAGTTTCATCCTCTATCGCAAGCAAGTAAGATTTAGTTGACGAAAACTGAATATTTGCCGTTGCCTTTTTAGGTGACGGCTTATTTGCTTATAGGTGGTTGAAAAAATAATAGAGAAGCGAGTCTCTATTATTTTGGGGTTTTATTAGTGTTTTAGCCAGATTAAGTCAAAAAGGGAACAGATATTTCGTTTGAATTTAGTATAAGTTATGGTTTATATTTGGAGTTTGTCTTTAAGAAATTTGCCTGTGTAGGAGTTTTCGCATTGGGCTATTTCTTCAGGTGTTCCTGTTGCAACCAGGTATCCGCCATTTTTACCGCCTTCAGGGCCTAAGTCAATAACGTAATCTGCATTTTTTATAATATCCATATTATGCTCAATGATTATTATCGTGTGACCAGCAGAAATGAGTTTGCCGAATGCTTTAAGCAGCGTATTGATATCGTGAATGTGCAGTCCTGTTGTTGGTTCATCAAAAATGAAAATTGATGGGGTCTGTTTTGCTGCTGCAAGATAGTTTGCCAGTTTTATTCTCTGGTTTTCTCCACCCGAAAGAGTGGAAGAAGATTGCCCAAGTTTTAGGTAACCTAATCCAACGTCTTGTAGAGGCTTGAGCCGCTTTATGATTTTTGCATCATAACTGGAATCTCCTTCAGAGAAAAATTCGATAGCCTGATTAACGGTCATATTAAGAATGTCATATATATTCTTACCGTGGTATCTGATGTCGAGAATTTCCTGTTTGTATCGCATGCCGTGGCAACTTTCACAAGGGATTGTGATGTCTGCCATGAATTGCATCTCGATTGTGATTTTCCCTTCGCCTTTGCACTCCTCGCATCTTCCGCCGTCAACGTTAAAAGCAAAGTGACTTGGAGAATATCCCATTTGCTTTGATGCTTGTTGGTCGGCAAAGAGTTTGCGTATTTCGTCAAACGCTTTCAGATAAGTTGCCGCATTACTGTGAGTTGACTTGCCTATTGGGTTCTGGTCAACAAATTCAACTGAGTGAATAAGTGATATGTCACCAGTCAGTTCAAGGTGCGTGCCAGGTGTATCTCCTCCAAGACCTAATGCTCTGAGAAGTGACTTGTATAAAATATCTCTTACTAAAGTTGATTTACCAGATCCGCTTACTCCTGTAACAACAGTCATAATACCCAAAGGAAATTTAACGTCTATACCCTTAAGGTTATTTTCAGCTGCACCTTTGACTTCTATATAGTTTCTCCATCTGTGTCGAGGAGATGGCACTGGTATTTGTAATTCTCCAGTTAGATATTTTACCGTATAACTGTCTGATGCTTTCTGAAGGTTTGCAACATCGCCTTGATATACAATCTTGCCACCAAGTCTGCCGGCTTCCGGACCCACGTCAATGATATAGTCAGCCGCTTTGATGACTTCCTCTTCGTGCTCAACAACGACAACTGTATTTCCTTTTTGTTGCAGTTTGCGGAGAACTCCGATAAGTTTTTCCGTATCTCTTGCGTGTAAACCGATACTCGGTTCATCGAGGATATATACAGTTCCAACAAGACCGCTTCCCAAGATTGTTGCAAGGTTTATTCGTTGGCTTTCACCACCAGAAAGGGTGGATGATAGTCGGTCAAGAGTTAGATATTCCAGTCCAACTTCTGTTAGATATTCAATTCTGTTGTTAATCTCAGTGAGAAGTCGTTTTGCAATTTGCTTTTCTGTATCAGAAAGGACAAGTTCGCTGAACCATACTTTCAGTTCGCTGATAGGCATAGTTACTATTTCACTAATATCTTTGCCGTTAATTTTGACATATAGAGCCTCTTTTTTAAGCCTTTTGCCATCGCATTCAGGGCATCTTGATTTACCTCTGTATCTTGCTCTCATTGTGCTATATTGCACTTTGTAGAGGTTCTTTTCAACCATTTGGAAGAAACTGTTGATTCCATTTACTCCTTCGGAACCATGCCACAGTAGATTCTTTTCTTCTTCAGTGAGTTGGTAATATGGTCGGTGGATAGGAAAACCCATTGGGACGGCAGCATTGATAAAATTGCGTTTCCATTCGCTTGAAACTTCGCCACGCCAGCACATAACTGCATCATCAAATACAGATAATGCCTTGTTTGGAATGACAAGGTCTTCATCAATACCCAAAACTTTGCCGAATCCGTCACAAGTAGGGCAAGCACCTATTGGATTATTGAAGTTGAACATTTGTTCATTAGGCTCATTGAAAGTCATTCCATCTTCCTCAAAGCGGTTTGAGAAAGTAACTTCCTTAACCCCTTCTTCAGACCATATTTTTAGGACGCAAAATCCGTTACCTTCTTTGAAGGCAGTCTCAATAGAGTCCGTTGCCCGTGAAATGGAGTCATTATCGTAGGAAATGGCAATACGGTCAATAAGAAGGTGGCAGTTATCGTTATTATAATCGCTATTATTAATTATTTCATCAATTTCGTAAAAAGCCCCTTCGGCTTCAACCCTTGAAAATCCTTCCTTTATAAGAATATCAAGTTGTTCAGAAAAACTTCTGTTTTCAGGAACTGTAATTTTTGAAAGAATGGCTGCTTTTGTTCCTTCTGGATAAGACTTTAGACAGTCTATTACATCAGCAACGGAATGCTTCTTAACGATATTCCCAGAAATTGGGGATATTGTTTGTCCGATTCTTGCGAAAAGCAGACGTAAGTAGTCATATATTTCAGTAGATGTTCCGACTGTGCTTCGGGGATTACGTGTGCTAACTTTTTGCTCTATTGCAATTGCAGGAGGCAACCCTTTTATGTAGTCGCATTCTGATTTTTGCAATTTGCCGAGGAACTGTCTTGCGTAAGCAGAAAGACTTTCCACATATCTTCTCTGACCTTCCGCATAAAGGGTATCAAAGGCAAGGGAGGACTTGCCGGAACCTGATAACCCAGTTATAACGATAAATTTATTTCTCGGTATTTCAACATCTATCTTTTTCAGATTATTGACAGATGCTCCCTTTATTGTAATGCAGTTGTTTGTCATTTTGTCGAAGTAAGTCGGATGCTTGGCAATGCCGAAGCGTAAAATATATTTTACAAAGGTACAAAAAACTGCGATATTGGGAAATGGCGTTTTGTTAATTATCAGATGATAATTTTTGCTTTAGAGATATGTATTGATATGTCAATTTTGAGATTTCTGCAATAATGTTTTCTGTTTCGCAAACTGAAAGTTTGCTGTCTGAACAAAGTACGGCAATATAGTATATGCTGTCATTTGCAAGTCGAACATAGCCTATGTCATTAATGGCTGTTATTGTTCCATCAGATTTTATAAAACCTGTACCTGTTTTATGGTGGAGTGTCGAATTTGTTTTATTAAGCGGTTTGGCAAGTCTGTTTTCTCCAGTTTTAACTTTACCAATTATATCATTTAGCCATAAGATATTGCTATTTGTCTTTTCTGTCGCAATTCTTTCAAGAAGAGTAATAGCATCATTTGGGGTAGTGTAGTTTTCGTAACAACGATACATTTCTGAATGCATATCATCTTCTGTCCATTTTATTTGTGTGTTATTGCAGCCGATGTTTTTAATATATTTGTTTACAGGTTTTGTGCCTCCATATAAAGAGAACAGTATATTGCTTGCATTATTGTCGCTTTGGCATACTGAATACTCAATAATGTCCTTTATGCTGATATTTATATTTCCATTTGGAAATTTGTCTCGTAGTGGGCTGTATGTTTGTTTATTCAGCATATCATTGCTGATGAAAACAGTATCGTTAATAACATTATTGGAGTAGTTGTTCAGAATGTATGTTGCCTGATGTAGTTTGAATACGCTCATCATTGGAAATTTGTTGTTTCCATTAATGTTGCATATAATTTTGTTGTCGAATTTAACAGCAATGCCAAAATTTGCATTTTTGTCTTTAATTATCTGCTCAATCTTTTCCTGCAGTTCTGTTTTTGTGGACGCGCTATAAATATTTAAACAAAGTATAGCATTTAATAATATTATTGTTGCAGATACAATTGACTTGTGACGCATAAGATTTATTTGTTTGTAATTATTTGGGATAAGTCGTTGCCCGAAGGAGACTGAAAGGGTTTAAGTCCAAATATTTCCAGTGATGCAAAAGCAAATTCCATGATTTCGGAATTGAAGTTTTCAAAACTTTCCCAATCCGTAATTGTTGTAAAGAAATAAAGCTCGATTGGCAATCCGAAATTAGTAGGTTCTAAAGTTTTAATCATCATTTGATGATGTGTGGTTTCTAATTTTGGATTTTTTTTGCAAAAACGTTCATAGTGCTTTTTCAAGTATTCTCTATAGTAAAAAAGATTTGAAAACTCTTTTTCTTCAGTATCTTTATCAGTCAGAGAAGTTAGTTTTTTAAATCGGGTGACTTCATTGCTTTCAACTTTCTTTATTGAATTAATGTCAATAAATATTTTCTTTGAAAGTCTTCTTGAGTTGTCCTCTCTCATTTGCCTGTAGTTTTGGACAGTTTCAGTAAGGAAGAGGTGTGCTGGTATTGTAGCGATGGAGTTGTCCCAATTTAGAACTCTAACAATGTTAAGGTTAATGTCAATAACTTCACCATTTACGTTTTTTGAGTTCATTATAATCCAATCGCCTGGTCTTAAAGTGTCATAAATATTTATCTGAACACCTGCAACAAAACTAAGAATTGTATCCTTGAATACGAGAGACAGTATTGGCTGCAGAAGCACCAATTGCTGCTAATATAGAACCAATGCTTCTGTCAAAAAAGGATGCTGACTCCCAGAATAATACCAACAATAATAACTATTCCTTTTAGTACTTGGAAGAAACCGTTAATAGTTTTCGTTTTAGCCGAGTTCGTTTCATTTGATATTTTGTGAAAGGACGCAATAAAAGAGTTTGTCAGATGTATGCAAGAAATTAAAATCAGCAGTTGGCAGCACTTCCCAAGGATAACAGTAACAGACGGAGCACCGGCTGTTGCAATAGGCATGAGAAGGTGTAGAATTATAGAGACTGTTAGCAGGTTTATGCTTTTTAGCATTTTTTCATTGAAAAGGTGGTCGTCCCACTTTGTTGAAGTTTGCTTTGTCATTTTAAGCAAAGTGGGTTTTATTAACTTTTCAATTGTAATATAGATAGTAAAGCATATTAAAATGATGATGGCAAAGATGATGAGCCTATCGTAAAATGTTACGGTAGATAGGTGTATTAGTCCTTTTTCTGACAAATATTCTAATATGCTTTCGCTTAGTGTCATAAATTATTTTTTCTTTTCAGGTGCAAATTCGTTAGGATATGGTATAATTTCTCTTGGGCGTTTCATTGCTCTGACAATTAGTATAATGCCGGCAATAATAAATGGAATGCTGAGTAATTGACCCATATTCAAAATCATGCCAATTTCAAAATTCTCTTGTGGATTTTTGATGAATTCAATTAGGAATCGTGCGGAGAAGAGAATTACCAGAAATACGCCAGATAGTAATCCTTGTCGTTCACCTGAGTTGCGTTTCCAATACATAAACATTAGAAGTCCGAATAGAGCGAAGTAGCAAAGGGCTTCATATATTTGTGTTGGGTGAGAAGGCAGGGTGAAAATAGGATCTGCACCATTCATCCATTGCTCCAGGTTGCTAATGAATCTGAATCCCCAAGGCATTGTTGTTGCGTGTCCGTATATTTCGTGGTTAAAAAGGTTTCCAAGGCGAATAAAGCCTCCAACCATAGCCACTGGAACGACTAATCTGTCAAGAGTCCAAAGATATGGCTTCTTTGTAACGAATTTTGAATACAAAAATAGTCCGATAAGAATCCCAATTGCACCGCCATGGCTTGCCAGGCCTCCTTCCCAAGTCTTGATTATGTCTTCGGGGTGTTGGGAGTAGTAGTCCCACGCATAAAAGAAAACGTGCCCAAGTCGGGCTCCAACAATAGTGCAAATGGCGGTATATATAAAAATTGCGTCAACCCAACTGCTTTTAGTTCCCTCGCGTTTAAACATTTTTGAAATTACGTTGACTCCAAGAATGAAGCCGATAACGAACATAATTCCGTACCAGCGTACAGTTATAGGGTGTGATATAATATCGGGATTGAATGTCCAAGTAATAAAGTTCATAGTTGTATATTTTTATGCGAAGATAGTTTAAAACAGACTAATAACAACGCATTTTAGTAAAATTTAATGTAATTCGTTATTTTTCCTCTGTTTTAGGGAACTTTGGAATACTATTAATATATCTCATTATTGTCGCTTTTCTCTTGAGCATATATTTTGTTGGTTTAGCGGAATTAAATTTACGAGGGTTTGGCAGTGATACTGCAATAAGGGCACATTCTCCTTTTGTCAGGCGGTTTGCTTGTTTGTTGAAGTGCTCTTTTGCAACTGCTTGTATCCCATAAATTCCGTCGCCTGTTTCAATAGAATTTAGATATACTTCCATAATTCGCTCTTTGCTCCAGAATATTTCGATTAGGACAGTAAAGTACGCTTCTAATCCTTTTCTTAACCAAGTTGAAGAAGGCCAAAGAAATACATTCTTTGCCGTTTGTTGGGAAATTGTACTTGCTCCTCGAACTCTTCCTCTTTCTTCTTTTTCTTTCATTGCTTGCTTGATTGCTTTAAAGTCAAAACCGTGGTGCTCTGTAAATCTCCCGTCTTCGGAAGCAATAACAGCCCGAGGCATGTATCTTGACATTTCTTCAAGTGGAACCCAAGAGTGCTTGCATTTTATTTCCTTTCCTTGAAAAATCTGCTCAACACAGCGGATACCCATAAGCGGTGTGAAATATATAGGCACAAAGCGGAAAAGAATTACCAATGCGACTGATATTCCTATAAACCATAGAAAAAAGTTTCTGATAAATTTCAGAATTTTTCTGCCTATTTCGTTTTTGCCTGTTGCTGTTTTCATATATCCCAAAAAGAATGATAGGGAGCCAGTAATCCTGTATCTCCCTATCTTGTTTGTTATTATCGTTTGTTCATTATTTTTTGCTGATAATTTCAGCAGTATCGCAAGCGATCATATACTCTTCGTCTGTTGGAATAACAACTACGCGGATTTTTGAACCAGGTTTTGTTATTTCTATTTCTTCACCACGGGTCTTGTTCTTTTCGGAATCAAAGTCGATACCAAGGAATTCGAGTTGTTTGCAAATTCTTTCTCGTGTAACGGTTTGATTTTCGCCAACGCCTCCGGTAAACACAATTATGTCTGTACCTCCAAGAGCGGCAGTATAAGCACCGATATATTTTGTAATTCTGTATTCGTACATCTTCAGTGCCAAAGTTGCACGTTCATTACCTTCAGCGATAGCGTTTTCAATATCTCTCATATCTGAAGAAACTCCAGATATTCCGAGAACACCACTCTTCTTGTTGATTATGGCTTGCATGTCTGTTGCTGTGTAGTTCTCTTTTTGTTCGATATATAGAAGGGCAGCAGGGTCAACATCACCGCAACGAGTCCCCATCATTAGACCTTCTACAGGAGTAAGACCCATTGATGTGTCAACTGATTTGCCATTCTTTACAGCAGTGATTGAACCGCCGTTACCAATATGGCAAGTGATGATTCTTTGCTTTTCATAATCAACGCCGAGGAATTCGCATGCTCTGCGTGAAACGTATCTGTGACTTGTTCCATGGAAGCCGTATCTGCGAACACCGTATTTCTCGTATGCTTCGTATGGTAGGGCGTACATGTATGCGTAGTCAGGCATAGTCTGGTGGAATGCTGTATCGAATACTCCAACTTGAGGAACATCAGGCAATATGCTGCTAATTGCTTCAATACCAGCAATGTTTACAGGATTGTGTAGGGGCGCAAGGTCGTAGCATTCTTTTACCTTTGCGATAACTTCTTCGGTAATCAATACACTTCCGTTGAATTTCTCTCCTCCGTGAACAACGCGGTGACCAACTGCGTCAATTTCATTGTAATCTTTTATGCAACCATATTTTGCACTTGTTAGGTTGTCAAGAATTACACGAATTGCAATGTCGTGGTTAGGCATTGATGTTGTAATTGTTACTTTTTCTCCGTTAAATTTGAATTTAAGGAAAGAGTCAGGCAAGCCAACTTTTTCTACACCGCCTTCAGCCAATATTTCTTGTTCGTTTCCTTTAAGGTCTATTAATTTATATTTGACAGAAGAACTGCCACAGTTTAAAACTAAAATTTTCATGTCTATTTGGCGTTAATGCTTTGGTTACAAGTAATAATAACTGTTTTATAAATGTCTTCAGGGCTGCAACCTCTAGAAAGGTCGTTAACAGGTTTTGCCAAACCTTGTAGAATTGGGCCAACTGCCTGAGTTCCACTTATTCTTTGAACGAGTTTATATGTAATGTTACCGACGTTTAGGTTAGGGAAAACAAGTACGTTTGCAGTTCCTGCAATTTCGCTATTTGGTGCTTTGCTGTGTGCAACGCTTGGAACGATAGCGGCATCGGCTTGCAATTCTCCGTCAATAGCGAGTTCTGGAGCCATATCTTGAGCAATTTTAGTTGCTTCTATAACTCTGTCAACTGTTTCGTGTTTAGCACTGCCTTTTGTTGAGAAACTCAAAATTGCAACTCTTGGATCTATTCCGGCAACGTTTCTTGCAGTTTCTGCTGAAGATACTGCAATTTGTGCCAATTCTGCAGCATTTGGTTCAGGAACAACAGCACAGTCCGCAAATACAAGCATACCGTCTGTTCCGTATGGGGAACCTTCTGGAAGAAGCATTAGGAAAGCGCCAGAAACAACGCTTATGCCTTTCTTGGGTTTGATAACCTGAAAGGCTGCTCTTAAAACATCTCCAGTTGTGCTTAACGCACCTGCTACTTGACCGTCAGCATCGCCGTTCTTTATTAAAAGGCAACCCAGGTATAGAGGGTTTAAAACAGTTTTGCGGGCATCATCCATTGAGATTCCCTTGCTTTTGCGCAATTCGTAGAATAGTTCGGCATATTTTTCAGTGACAGCAGTGTCGGTGTTGTCAACGATAGTTGCTTTGTCGATGTTGTTCAGCGACAACTCTTGAGCCTTTGCCATGATTTGCTCTGGCTTGCCGATGAGGATAATCTCTGCAATACCGTCAGCGATTAGCATTTCTGCTGCTTGCAGTGTTCTTGGTTCCGTACCTTCTGCGAGGACTATTCTTTGCTTGTTGTCCTGCGCTGTTTTTGTCAGTCTGTCAAATAAAGCCATAATGATTGTTTTTTTTGTACTACAAAAGTACGGAATATATAGTGATAAAAATAGGATTTTCAGATATTTTTCTGAAAATCCTATAGAAATTTTATTAGCAAATCTTAAAAAAATCTATTTGTCCTTCTTTAGAAGGTCTCTAATTTCTGTGAGAAGTTTGATGTCTTCAGCAGGCTCTGCCGGCTTTTCTTCAACAGCAGGTGCTTCTTCTTTTTTGCGTTTCAGTTTATTGATAGCCTTTATTGCCAAGAAAATAACAAGGGCGATTATAGTAAAGTCAATTACTGTTTGGATGAAAGCACCATAGTTGATTGCAACTTCTGCTGTTGTGTTTTCTCCTTCTGTAACAGCCTCTTTGATTACCCATTTCAAGTCTCTGAAATTAGTATCTCCAATAATGACACCAATTGCAGGCATAACAACGTCGCCAACGAGAGAAGAAACAATTTTGCCAAAGGCACCACCGATGATAACACCGACTGCCATATCGATAACATTGCCTTTTACGGCAAATTCTTTGAATTCTTTAATAAATTTATTCATAGCGTAACTATCTTATAATGAATTTTTTTGCTTTTGAAATACCGTTTTGCTCAATAACAGCAACATAAATTCCTGTAGCGAAAAATTCTGTGTTGAAACTGAAGTTGTTTATGCCAGATGTAGTCTTGATGCTTTCTGCCAATTCAAGTCTTCCTGTTGTGGAGTAAACTTTAATATTAGCATCATAACCACCGTTTGAAGGAAATGATATATTTGCTTGAGCACCGCTAATGTTAATGCAGATGTCATTATCGGATGTTATTGCAGATACACCGCCTTGCTCTGTCTTAGGATAAACTGCTACAAGATTCCCAAATCCGAATGTCTTCTTTTGAACGGAATTGAAGTAAATTATTATTTCGTTCAATTTGATAGGAAAATATGGAACAGATAATTTTTTACCGTTTTCTGCAAAATCTATTCTGTAAGTTTCGTCAGTGTTATTAACTGTGATTTCGCTTACATTTCTGTTGCCAAGATTGTCTTCCCAACTGAAATTGATTCTCTTTATTGCACCATCTTTGTTGAAGATAGGAATTTCAATAGCGTCTGGCAAACCGAAAATAGTTTTTCCGTATTTTAGTTTTGCTGTTCTTGAGCGTCCGCTGATGCTTTCAACATAGTATAGAGCACCGTCAGTCCAACCTTCGGGCAGTGTTGATTGCAATGTCAATCCAGTAAGTCCGGATTTAGTTACATTTGGGTCTGTTGCAAATTCCTTGAAGTCATAAACCTGTTGTTTGCCGATACCTATTTCCACATTAACGGCAATTTTTATTGAAAGGTTCTCAAATGTACCAGTTACGGTTGTAGTGCCATCTTTTAAACCTCTTAGCATTCCGTTTTCAACAGTAGCCACTGTCGGGTCTTCAGTTGACCAATTGAAAGCAGATGCGTTGAGCGGGTGAGTTGCACCATTTATAACGCCCTCTATTTCTATAGGATGTTGCTCTGTTGAATCAATAAGTATATTTGGATATTTTGCTGTTATATTAGATGCTGTTTGAACAGTTACTGCAATTTCTCCAGTCTTGCCGTCTTTTTCTGCAATAATCTTACCAACACCACCAGTCGAAGTGCTATGGAAAATTCCTTCGGCATCAACGTAGCCGAGATTTTCAGGAATAACTTTGTAATTGCAACCACTAACGCCTTCTTTAACAATGTCACCATACTTGTTATATGAAATAACATTTAAAGGGGTTACAGCAATAGTTGGACAAGAAAAATATGGTTTTGAGAAAGTCAAGTGGTCAACAGTTGCATCATCAGGAGCAAGTGATACAGCAAGCATAGCGTCTTCAACAGGTCTGATAGAGCCTCTGCCTGGCAGGTTTTCCATCTTTTCGTTGACAACGATTGCTGCAGAACCACCACTGTCGAAGTTGACAATATCCCAAGCACCTCTTTCAAGCATCCAGGTTGCCATATCAACGCAGTCGATTGGTTTACTTTGAGCAGACATTTCGTTGATGCATACGTAAAGTTTTGTCTTGTCTTTTGAGATTCCGACCATTACGTGTGAAGATTCTTCGTATTCTCTCCCATTCTCAAAATTGTTGTATTCACCTTCGTGGAGAACTCCGTCGTGGGCAATACTTGGGTATCCGTGGAAAGCATTGAGGATATTTTCAGGTACGTTTCCCCAAGACGATTTGACCATCTTTTGGCGAACGTTTATAGTTTGACCTACTGCAACATGTCCGTGAAGAGCATTCTGTTTGCCATTACGCAAATAAATGACGCATTCTGTTTTTGACGTCTGAAGCGGAGAATCGGAAATCTCAAGAATTTTACATGGAATGTCGGGACCGTTAACAATCCATTCTGCTTGTGGTTGAACTTTTATGTATTTGCCGGCATCTGTCAATGTCCTTGAATTAAGGTGATTAAAGAATACGCAATCGCCGTTAATTGCAAGAGCATTTGAATTGAAAATGTCAATAACAACTTCTGTCCCGTCAGCGGCAATAACCTTTGTGTCGAAGACTGGCAAAAAAACTTCTGCTTTTTTGTCTTTTGTAATAGCCAGCATAGAGCGTCCCCAAAGTGTATAGGCTATCTGACCGTTAGAGATGTTTGCACCAATGCAAATTCCTTGGTCATAACTGAAGAAGTCGTGATTCCAAGCAGTCCTTACCCTGTGGCCTGGTCTTGAATTTTCTTTAAAATGCTCCATTACATCCCATCTGTTGACATCCGGTACCTGGTGGCGGCTTTGAACCTGTTCAATTTTGTTGTACTGGTTCTGGAGGTCAATAGTTGAATACCACATAATAAGTGGTCTTTCGTGGTATATAATTTTGGTGTATTCAATGCCTGGGCCTACATTGTAGCAAGCGATTGTGTCAGCAGGACCCCAATCGCTTATTGCTGCAGATGCAGAGCTGAGTGTCAGGCAGGTTAGGAGTGTTAGATAAAGTTTTTTCATAATAAATTTATAGTTTTACATAATACCTTTCTCTCTGAGGCGAAGTTGCCATTTCCAGGCGGAAGTCATAGTGTCTTCAAGAGTTGCTTCGGCTTTCCATCCAAGGATATTGTTTGCCTTTGACGGTTCTGCCCATACTTTTTCTATATCACCTTCGCGGCGGCCAACAATCTTGTGAGGAACTTTAACGCCTGTTGCTTTCTCGAATGTGTTGATGAGTTCAAGAACAGAAACGCCATTGCCTGTACCAAGGTTGAAAATCTCAACTTTTTCATCTGATTTGTCGGTAAGCATTCTGTCAACTGCGATAACGTGGGCCTTTGCAAGGTCAACAACATTGATAAAGTCGCGGATACAAGAGCCGTCAGGTGTGTTGTAGTCGTTACCGAAAACGCTTAGTTCTTTCCTTATGCCTATTGCAGTTTGAGTAAGGTAAGGAATAAGGTTCTGAGGAACACCGTTTGGCAATTCACCGATTTCTGCTGATGGATGAGCACCAACTGGGTTGAAGTATCTCAAGATAATGCTCTTTATATTTGCACCGGAAATAATGTCGTCAATAATTATTTCTTCGCATATTTGCTTAGTGTTTCCGTATGGAGAAGTTGCCTTCTTAATTGGAGCGTTTTCATCAACCGGGTTTTTGTCAGGCTCTCCATATACAGTGCATGATGAAGAGAATACGAATCCTTTAACACCAAATTCTGGCATTAATTCAAGTAGGTTGATGAGTGAAACAAGATTGTTTCTGTAGTAGAGTAGTGGTTTGTGAACAGACTCTCCAACAGCCTTACTTGCTGCGAAGTTAATAATGCCCTTGATGCCTGGATATTTTGTGAAAAGGTCTCTCATTGCATCTTTATTGGCACAATCTGCTTGAACGAAGTGAGGACGGACTCCTGTGATTTTTTCAATTCCGTCAAGCACTTCGATGTTGCTGTTAGATAAGTTGTCAACAATAACCACTTCATAACCAGAGTTGATTAGTTCAACTGTTGTATGTGAACCAATGTATCCGGTACCCCCTGTAACTAAAATTCTATCTTTCATAATTATACTGATATTTTTTTACAAATTTAAACAGATTATTCTAATTCCTGAAATGTTTTGCTTGTAAATAATAGCCTATTCAAATTTTATTGTTTTTGTCGGAGAGATTGACGTAACAATAAAAGATGGACCTATGAGTGCGATTATAGAGATAATGGCTACTCCAATGTTTAAAGCGATTAGCCATGCGTTTATGTCAACTGGAACGAAACTCATATAATATGTTTCCGGGTCAAGTTTTATCACATGAAAATGCTTTTGCAATATAATGATTGCAAAGCCAATGGCGTTGCCGATTATCATCGCTTTGCCAATAAGTTTTCCAGCAAGGATGATGAATATTTTCTGTATGCTTGAATTGCTTGCTCCCATTGATTTTAATATACCAATCATGTTTGTTCTGTTTAGGACGACTATTAAAAGCCCGGCAATTAGGGAGAAGCAGGCAACTAAGGTCATAAGTGCCAATATTACGACAATATTTGTGTCAAGCAAATCAAGCCATGCAAAGTATGACGAAAATTCTTCGGTGATGGTTACCATTTGGAAAACCGAATTGCTGCCGGATGTGTAGAGGTAATTATATATTGAGTCAATAATCTTTTGTTTGGTATTTTCGAGGTCATCAATATCTTTTAGTCTTATTTCTGCTGACGTGGCTAAGTTGCCTTCTATTCTGTTTACTGAGCGGGCTATGTTAATATTGCCGAATATAAAGTTTCTGTCAAATTCTTCAAATTCAGAAGAGAATATACCGGCAATGGTTAGTCTTCTCTGCTTGATTTTACCGTCGGCAGTGAAATATACAATAGGTCTGTCTCCAACGCTTAAATTTAATTTTGTTGCTATGCCTTTGGAAATCACTATACTGTCTTTCCCTGTTTTGAAATCTCCTTGTAAGATGCATTTGGAGATGTTTTCACAATCGTAATCTTTGTCAATCCCTTTAAAGATCAGTCCTGCAAATTCATTGTTTGTTTTGAAGATGCAAGGGGTTTCGAAAATAGGGGATGCGGTTGAAATATTGTTAAAGTTATTGCCTTTTAGTATCTGCGGTATTTCAGAATAGTCAATGGTTTTAATATGAGATTCAGAGATGTTTTGGCCGTTTGTTATTTTTATGTGCGGCTGCAAGTCTGTCAGTTTGTGAACAATTGTAGTCTTAAAACCTGAGACAATTGCAATAGAGGCAACCATAATTACAATTGCAAGAGCAATGCCGAAAGTCGCTATATTCAAAGTGAATGTAGCCGATTTGCTTTTGGAGTCCTTTGAAACCAGTTGAAGGCGCTTTGCTATAGATAATTCGAATTTCATAATGTGTTACAAATTTACGCCGTTTTATGTGATTTTCAAAATAAAGAACTGTAACAAAAACAAAGAAGGTGTGCCAACCTTTTATTTGGCACACCTTACATGTTATTCAGAAATAAATGTTATTTCTTAATGAATCTGATAGCAGTGTTGTTAACCTTAACAACGTAGATACCAGGAGCCAAACCGCTAACATCGATAGTTGCTTGGTTGCCGTCAATATTTGCTTGAGAAGCAACTGTTGCACCGTTAAGAGCAAATACAGCGATGTTTTCGATTTCAGCAGTAGCATTAACGTTCAAAACGTCAACAGCAGGGTTCGGGTAAACAGTTGCAACCTTTTCTGCAACGTTTTCAACGATACCGCCGTTCTTGATTTCGATAGTTCCGTATGCTTTTGTTACACCATTTGTAGTAACGTAAGGCAATGACCAAACGCTGAATTCTGATTTTGCAGCGATGTATAGGTTGTTAGCCATGTCGAATGCCAACTCGTTTACGGCACCTTGTCCAACTGTAATAGTGTAAAGGAATGTAAGTGTAGGAACGTTTTCATTCCAAGTCAAGTCGTAGATGTTTACGTTAGAGTCGCCATTGCAGATAGCCAACTTGTCGTTAGTTGTGTTGATAGCGAAACCAGAACCGTTAGAACCGTTAAGGTCAAGGTTGTTTGAAGCGCCAGAGTTGTAAACAATATTACCTTCATTATCACAGTAGATAAGAGAAGGAACGTCAGCAGTATTGTTTCCTGCGCTACGAGTTTGGCTTGCCCAAACACCGTTTGCTGTTGCTCTAACTTCAACGTTTGTATTCACAAGTTTGCCAGAAGCCTCTTCGAATACAGCATCAGGAGCAGCAGAGATAGTCTTGTTTGTACTGATGTTGTAGCGAACAAGTTTGTTACCGCCATTACCCTTAGGATAGTCTTCAAGGAATGTGTAAAGAACAGTGTTTTCGCCTTCGCCAACAACGCTTACGCCTGTTGAACCACCACCGATGATAGCACCGTTGTTAGTGAATGCACCTGTTGCGTCGCGGTCGCCTGCAAACATTTGGGATACTGAAAGGTTTGCTGGATCAACTAACCATAGACCTGAGTGTTTGTCGCTCCAGTCTGATGCGATAACAGTACCGTCGTTAAGCATGCCGAGACGGAATGGTGATGCTGTGTTACCTTGACTAAATTCTTCAGTACCGATAGCAGATTCTGCTGCAGTCAAGTTTTGGTCATATTTCCACAAACCTTTAGCCTTTGTTCCGTCAACAGTATTTGATACGTAAACAGTACCAAGGTAAGAACTTTCTGGATTATTGTCGATGATGACGCCTCTTGCATTGCTGTATTCGTTGTCAGCGAAGAATTTTGTAGGAGTAGCAACTGTTTCACCTTCCAATTCAACTTCCCATGAAAGAATTCCGTCAGGAAGGTCTCTGTTGTTAAGAACAACTTTGTTTTCACCTTCAACGATTGCTCCAGTTGGTATTGAAACGTTTACAGTATTGTCTGCATTAGTAAGGTTGATAGAACCGTTCTTAGCATCGCCTGTAGCATTGAATGAGAATGCGGTCAAGTTGCCACCAACTTCAGCCTTTAGGTTGTATGCGTAGTGACCTCTTACCATTGGTTGCTCAACACCGTTAGTAGTCATCTTTGTAACTTTACCGTCGCGGATAAGAAGCAATTCAATGTAAGCATCAGTTACTTGACCTTCGTCGTTTGTTGTTGCAACAACGTTACCAGTCGCGATAACATCTTTAGCAGCAACAGCCTCAATTGCCGGATTAACGTTCAAAGTAATTTCTCTTGCTTCGTTGAGACCATCTGTTATATCGAATAGTTTCAAACCAGTTGATTTGCCGTCTTGCATTGTTGGAGCAACCAATAGGCTGCGGTCTGCATACTTGAAGCAGTTAATGCCGTTTGCTTCTGGAGTCAATGCCTTTTCAGAGATTGTACCGAGCAGTGGAGCATCAACGTTTTGTGCTGCTGTTTGCCATTCTTTTGGCGTTGTTGCTGAACCGTCAACGATGTACTGGTTCTTTTCGCGTGGAGAAACGATTAGTTTGTAGTCGTCACCAAGTTTTGTACCTGTCCAGTTTGATTCTGCACTAACGTCCTTGTTGATGAATGTTGTAGAAACTAATTTGTTGTCTGAAATGCCGAATTCAACCCATCTCATTGATGTAGAAGAACCTGTTGTTTGTGCTGTTGTAACCAAAGCACCTTCTTCTGTTGTACCAGAGTATGCGATTGTTGCACCTGTGTAAGCGCGGTAGTAGTTACCGGCATTTTGTGATGTAAACCATTCAACTGGATCTCCTGTTGGAAGACCTGTTTCTTCGTCTTTTGCCCATTTGTAGAATGCTACAGAACCGCGAACGTCTCCTCCTTCAACTTGAGCGTCACCGAATTGGTTCTTGCCGTAAGTAGAAGCAATAAGGAAGTTGTCGGCTGTAAATGCAATGTCAGCAATCTTCAATGTGCGGTTTTCTTTCAATTCAAGACCAGCTGTGCTGATTTGCTTAACTGAATTGTCAGCAATGTTGCCCATGTAGATAAACGGTTCGTTTTGAGCGTCAAGAGCGAGAATGTAGATTCTGCCGTCGCGAACGAGTTGACGGCGAACTGTTTTGTCCTTCAATTCGTTAGAGAAGATTGTTACTTCTGCACTTGCATTGAGGTTGTATTGGCTACCAACGCCGTATGCCTTGTTTCCAGCAAGAGCATCAGGATAGTTTTCGTAAACGATTGCTGGTGGAACCCAACCTTCTGCTTCAAGGAATGTATTAAGGTAAGTAGTCTTGTTTGCTTCTACCTTAACGTCACCAAGATATTCATCGAACGCGGGTTTGTAGCCTGTTGCTGAATAAGTAAGAGTGTAAGTGCCTGGTTCAAGGTCTGTGAATACGAATGCACCATTGTATTCGTTGTCAGTAGTGTAAGTCTTTACTTCTTTACCGTCTTTGTGCAATTTGACAACAACACCGTTTAGTGGTTTGAAAACGTCGTTTGTTCTTGCAGCCGGTTTGTAAAGAGGGTCAGAGAATTTTTCGTGAAGGTCGCGGACGATACCATATATTTCACCTGTTGTTTCAGCCTTCCAGCCCATGTAGTCAATAAGACCGCGAGCGTAAAGGTGACCTTCGTGACGGCAAACGTCATCGTTTTGAGCGCGGTGGCGTGCTGGTTGGTATGTGTGGAAATAACCTTCAACCAAGAAGCCCATTGCGCCATGCTTCAAAACGCCAAGATAGCCGTCGAAACCTGCAGCGTTAGGAGAGTGGCTTCCGTAGAAGTCCCAGTCACCTCTAACGTTTGGTTGAGTCATTGAATAGTATGACCAAGTTTGGTGTTCGTTAGAGAATGTGTATGGCCAGATATGAGTAGCCAATTCCTTACTTCCAGGAACTTCGTCCTTTGCATCAGAACCACGATAGAGGAACAGCGGATAGTTCGTTGATGTACCTTCAGAAGCCGCATTTGAGTGGATTGAGATGAAGATATCAAAGTTATTTGCTTCTACCTCAGCAGAGATTTCAGAAAGAGATCTGTTGTATGCTTCGCTGTCAGGTGCGTCTTTAACATAAGGGTATGGACCTACTTTGACGTGAGACATAACGATATGTTGTGACATATCGAGAGCGGCACCGATACGAGTAGGATTCTCGTTAGTTTGGTTTTTGTTTCTATCAAATGGAACGCCTGCTTCTACAAGGTTATCAAGCAATGCGAATGCCTTGTGCAGATTGGTGTTTGATTCGAAGAAAGAAGTTGTGTCAGTGTTCTCTGTTGAATAAGCAGGGTGACCAATGATGCCCATTGGACGGTCATTAGGACCCCAACTACCGTGTCCAGGGTTCAAATATATTCTTACCTGGTCAACAGGAAATGTTGTTGCTGCAAATGCGCTACCGCATGCAAGTACTGCTGCAGCAGTTGATAAAAATATCTTTTTCATAGTTATTTTGCATTAACGTTGATAATGAATGCTTCGCCGGCAGGTGTTGAATAAACGATTTTGCTGCCGTTAGCGTTAACTGTTGGGTACATTGCTACTGTTCCAGCCATTGATATTGCTTGCTTTTCGCTTGTTGCTATAGATGCAGCATAAACAGTTGATGCAGTTACAAATTCTCCGTTATCCTTATCGTTCATGCCGATAACGATGTCGTTGTTGTACCATTTCGGAGCGCGTAGGTATCCGATGTGGCGTGGATTAGAACCATCTATATTACATACAAATGTGCCTTTTGTTGCTAGGTAGTAAAGAACCTTTGTTCCGTCAGGAGAAACAGAAGGCCATAGGTAACTTTGACCAGATGTTCCGTTCGGTGAAATGACTTTAGTCTTGCCGTTAACAGTAAGCATCAATTGACCGTATTTGATTGATGCAACAGGAATAGATTTGTTTGCAGCCTCAGCATTGAGAGATGTGGCTTGAACCTTACCGTTATCGATAGAAACAACAGAGTTGCCCTTTAGAGCAACTCCTTGAAGGTTGCGAGTTGCTTTAACGATAGTTTTGCTCGCACCTGTAGCGATGTTTGTTGTCTTAACAGCTGTTCTTCTTAGTCTGTCACTTCCAACCTGGCTTTCGCGGTAAACGATAGTTGTGCCGTCTGCTGAAATCTGAACGTCTGAACCAATGCCAGAAGCAGTTGTAATGGTTTGCATCTTGCCAGTTGCAAGATCATACTTTTGCAAGCCTTCTTTACGGATGTCAGAAACGACAATGAAGTCGCCTTTCGGACTGATTGTTGCCTTGTCAACAAGGGTACCTTTCGGTAGGTTGACTTTTTGAACGGATGAAACGTCCAAAAGTTGGGCAAATCCGAGTGTACTTCCACATAGAAGCATTACAGAAATGAGTAATTTCTTCATAATGATTTGGATTAAGTTATTAATTAGTTTGTAAACAAGATATAATCTTTATTCAAAGTTAGGTACAATAAAGGCTATTTTGCAAATAATTTTTGCCTTTTATTATTCGTTTTAATCATTTTTTAATAATAGTTTTCGGTATATGTTTAACAACATATCTGTGTGGCATGTTTGTATTTTTTGGTGGTTTTAATTAAAGGTATTAACTTTGTAATTGCTATTTTAGGAATGATGCCCAACGGATGTCTGATGGCAGTTGTGGGGTTTTGGCATTCTGTTTTTAAGAGTATGTTTTGTAATGAAAAATAGAGAGGAATTAATGCGAATTTTCCGATTCGCAGTTGTTGGATTCAGTAATTTCATTATTATATCTTTTTTTGTGTGGCTCATGATGGATGTTTTCCATCGAGATATGGTAGTTGCAAATGTTATTGCCTATTCTGTAGCCTTGGTGAATAATTTTATATGGAATAAGGTGTGGGTCTTTAAGGCAAAGGGAGGAAATTTAATCAAGGAGATTGCGTTGAACCTTATTGCTTATGGTATGGCATATTTGTTGCAATTGGGCTTCTCATTCTCAATGGTAGAGTGGGTTGGTTTTAATGAATATTTGGCACAGTTCTTGGGCTTGTTTATTTTTGGGGCAACAAACTTTATAATGAATAAGATGTTGACATTTAAGAAGTAATAAATTAAATTATGGATATAGCGATTTATATTGTTACTGGGTTGCTGATGCTTGTCGGCTTGGTGGGATGTATCGTTCCAGCTCTTCCTGGTCCGCCGTTGTCGTATCTTGGCTTGATTCTGCTGAAGTTTACCCCCTTGGGCGATGAAATTGGTACTTGGGAATTAGTAATTACAGGTTTGGTTGTAGCCATTGTTGTTATCATTGATTACATTACCCCTATAATTGGGGCAAAGAAGTTTGGCGGAACGAAGTATGGTAATTGGGGTTGTGCGATAGGAACTATTGTTGGTTTGTTTTTACCTCCGTTTGGAATTATTTTAGGCCCTTTTTTAGGTGCTGTTATTGGCGAATTGATTGGCAAAAAGGAGTTTAAGGATGCTTTAAAGGCAGGTTTCGGGGCTTTTATCGGTTTCCTCTTCGGATTTTTGTTGAAGATGGCGGTATGTTTGTATCTGACGGTTAGATTCGTTATGTTGTTTTTTTAGAGTATTAATATAGGTATAAAAAATGCTGTTTCGGTTAGAAACAGCATTTTTTATACTTGAAATTTAAATCAAAGCCAGTTTTAAAACATCGTCAATGGTTTTGACATACTGGAATGTAACACCGTTCAGATAGATAGGCTTGATGTCTTCGATATCTTTTTGATTATCTTTAGAAAGGATTATTTCAGTTATACCAGCACGTTTTGCAGCAAGGATTTTTTCCTTTATACCACCAACAGGAAGTACTTTTCCGCGTAGGGTAATTTCGCCAGTCATAGCAAGATGGTCTTTAACTTTACGCTTTGTGAAAGATGAAGCGAGGGATGTGACCATTGTTATACCAGCCGATGGCCCGTCTTTTGGAATTGCACCTTCTGGAACGTGGATGTGAACGCTTGTTGTTTCAAACACTTCTGGGTCAATACCATATTTTTCAGCATTTGCCTTGAGGTATTGTAATGCTATTACAGCAGATTCTTTCATAACGTCACCAAGGTTACCTGTAAGGGTTAGTTTTTCTCCCTTTCCTTTAGATAGCGATGACTCAATGAATAGGATTTCTCCGCCTACTGCTGTCCATGCAAGCCCGGTAACAACTCCGATAAATTCGTTTCCTTCATAAATTTCGGATGTGTATTCCTCCATTCCAAGAAATTCTTTTAATTGAGTAGCCTTCAAACTTTTTGGGAATGGTTTGTTTGAGGCTTTCAAGCGTGCGATTCCGCGTAATACTTTTGCAATCTTTTTCTCTAACTGGCGAACGCCTGATTCGCGAGTGTAAGAGTTGATTATTTTTGCAATTGTTGCTTTTGGAAATTCAACTTCCTTAGGCTCGAAACCATTCTCTTCCAATTGCTTAGGGATTAGGTGACGCTTTGCTATTTCAATTTTTTCCTGTTCAATATAGCCGGAGATTTCTATTAATTCCATTCTGTCCAATAGTGGTTGTGACAAGGTGGATAGGGTGTTTGCCGTTGCAATGAATAGGATGTTTGAAAGGTCATAATCCTGGTCAACATAGTTGTCGTGGAAATGGCTGTTTTGCTCAGGATCAAGAACTTCGAGTAGGGCAGATGATGGGTCTCCCTTAAAGTCCTGTCCAAGTTTGTCAATTTCGTCGAGAACGAAAACTGGGTTTGATGTGCCACATTTTATCAAGCCTTGTATGATTCTACCTGGCATTGCTCCGATATAAGTTTTGCGGTGTCCTCTGATTTCAGCCTCGTCGTGAACGCCTCCTAACGACATTCTGACATATTTTCTATGAAGAGCGTCTGCAATAGATTTGCCGAGAGATGTTTTACCAACTCCTGGAGGGCCATATAGGCATAGGATTGGAGCCTTCATATCGCCGCGTAGTTTAAGCACGGCAAGTTGTTCCAATATTCTGTCCTTAACTTTGTCAAGGCCATAATGATCTTTGTCTAATTGCTTTTCTGCATTGCTTAGGTTGAAATTGTCAATGGAGCATTCTCCCCATGGTAGGTCGAGAAGTGTTTCTATATAAGTTATTTGAACAGAGAAGTCTGGGGATTGAGGTTGCAGTCTTTCTAGTTTGCGCATTTCCTTTTCAAATTGCGCCTGCATCTTCTCGCTCCATTTTTTCTCTGCTGCTCTTTTGTATAGTTCGTTTATCTCATGTTCCTCAGTGTCGCCCAATTCGTCTTGAATAGTGCGGATCTGTTGCTGGAGGAAGTGTGCCCTCTGCTGCTCAGAGATATCCTTTTGAGTCTTTGACTCTATGTCAGCACGAATCTCAACGAGTTTCGCCTCTCTGTTTAGGTGGGCAAATAATTCGTAAGCACGTTGCTTGACAGAGCGTTCTGTAAGAAGTTTCTGTTTAACGTGCGGTTCAAGAGGCGTGTTTACGCAAAGGAAATTAATAAGTTGTACTGGTTGTTCGATATTTTTTATTGCGAAAACAAGTTCGTTAGCCTTGTTGCCTAATCTTGAAAGCATTCTGATTGTCAAATCCTTGATGCTTGAAACAAGGATGTCGAACTCCGGGTCCTTCTTTTCAGGCATGATGTCGTTGACAATGGTAACCCTGCCTTGAAGATAAGGTGTTTCTTTGACAATGCTGTCTAAGTTAAAAGCATATCTGCCTTGCAAGATAACGTTGGTAGTGTTGTCAGGAAATTCAAGCACTTTGATAACCTTGGCTATAACTCCAACGCTATAAAGTTCGTTAAAGCTTGGGTCGTCGTCTTCTTCGTTTCGTTGACAAATAACGCCAATTGAGAGGTTCTTGCGTTGTGCTGCTTTGACAAGCGATAATGATTTCTTGCGGCCAACAGCAACGGGAATTGCAACGCCAGGGAAAAGAACCATATTTCTCAATGCCAGAATGGGGAGAGTGCTTTCGTTGAGTTCTTTGATCTCTTCAAAATCATTCTCATTATCTTCTTCGCCCATATCTGCAAATACAGAGCATACCTGTGGCGTTTCTTCTTCCTCGAATATGTTGTTAAATATATCCTTCATTTTATCTTGTTGATTACTTGGTGGGTTGTTATGAAGTCCACCACTTGTGTTTTGTTGCAAAAAGTGTGCCAATATTCTGCAAAATTACAAAAAATTCGTGACCTGCTAAAATAAATAAAAACTTATGGCGCTTAGTGCCATAAGTTTTATCAAATCGTTATGTCGGAAAAATGGTTAATCGTGGTCCAAGAATGCCAAAAGGGCCTCCCGGTCGTTGATTTTTATGGAATTTGTTGTGTAGTCAAGGATTCCTTTTTCTTTCAAATCATCAAGGGTATTTATAAATGAAGACCTTTGAACGCCGAGCATGGTGTACATGTCTTTTTGCTTGCTTTCAATAACGATGTCGGTGCTTCCTTTATAAGTTAGAGATGACACCCAGAAAGCGAACCTTTCGGCGATGCTTCCCGATGTCAGCGATAGAACTGCTTCGGTTGGTGTCTGAGAGTTTCTTGACAGGTAGTTAAGCATGTTAAAAAGAAAGACTATGTCAGACTTGAGAATTTTCAGATAATCCGCCTTTTCAATTTGCAGGATGCCTGCTTCTGGCGAAGCATATACTGCAAAAGGGTAAGCGGTGGTCTTTCCAAAAAGATATTCAGCGCCGATAACATTTGGTGCGGTGATTGTCTGCGACAATTTGATGCGTTTGTTTTGATTGTAGATTTCAATCTTTGCACTGCCTGAAATAAGAAATTTCAGATTGTTGCAAGAATCGTTGCATTCAATGATTTGCTCGTTATTGAGGTATTTCAAAAAGTGGAATTTAATTTTCTCGATTAACTCCGAAATTTTGGAATGACTGACGCCCTGAAAAAGAGGCAACCCCAATAATATATTGTACATGCTATTCATATTCCTATAATTTTGTCCATTGCAAATATACCACAACAATTCGGATAATTACAGCCAAATAGGTTAAATTGAGGTTATATAATTTAAAAATTAAGTTAATTTTATTCTGATTTAAAAATTAGGAGCTTAAAGATAGCCCATAGGTGAAAGCTTGCTTTTTTGTCTTTTTGGGTAGAATGCCGTGATAATAAGTAAGTTATCGAAGAAGCATCCTTGCGAGGATATATGCGATGATTTGGCAGGCGATTATCCGAAATCGTTTGTCTTCACTGGTTGGCATCCGCAATGCTTCTGCTACGTTACGCCCATACTCGGTGATGAAGATGAAATGGCGAAGATTACCGATGCATTTCTTGAAGGCAAAGACTACGAACCGCAGTTTGAGCAGTTGGAAGAATATCCGAAAGGCTTTGAGAAATGGGTGAAAGACCACAAGAAACAGATAAACGAGTCAATCAAGCAAGGCAAAGAACCGTATTTTGTTAAGGATAATCGAAAAGCGATTGAGGGAATAATAGGTTCAAAGAATAGAATGCAGGTTAAACTTCTTAACAGCAGTTCAAACAGCGTTGACTATAATCGTGCGTCTGATTTGAAAATCATCAATTTAGAATTAGGTAATAAATCTTCTATTTCAAATCAAGAAGTAATTGGAATAATAAATGAAATTGATAAAACAAATCCAGAATTATTTAAAGGCAGACTAAAGGAAGTTAAGATTATTAATACAAAGAAAGGCTTTATGGCTTTTGATAGAGCAAGTGGAATTTTGAATATTTCTGATAATGCTTTTACAACTCTTAATGATGGCGAATTTGCACCATTGAAAGAATTGAAAGGTGCATTTGCCAAAATTGCTACACACAAGAAGAATGCCATATTATCCTTTAATCAAGAATATGCTCTTGAATGTTTATGGCACGAGATTAGGCACGCTTCCGCTCTCGGTTGGAAAGATATATCAAACAAAACAGCCGAATTAACAAATACAATGGAGTTAATAAATCAATTCTGTGCTCGAAAATCTTACAAGAAATTGGTTCAAAGTTTAGGAGGAAAAACTGCCCACGAAAAGAAGATAATGGAGAAAGGATATGGGTATAATAATAGTATCCAAAATTTTTGTTTTCTCTTAAAGGAAATTAATGTGTCTCAAAAAAGTGCATACACACATTTTAAGGATATGATAATTAACAAACCATACGAAAATATACACGGCGAGTTAATTAGATTTATTTCAGAAAAAGGGAAAATAAGAAAAGAAGAAGTCAATAGATTGGTTGATAGGTTTGGCTATCTCCATAAAGAATTTAAGTTGTTTTATAATAAAATTATGAATGTGTAAGAATCCTCCATAAATCATTTTGTCTGTTGGGCGATAGTTTATTTGCATATTCAGTCGCCTTCTCTTTATTTCCTCTTAGATAAAATAGAGTTGCAATGTCATAAAAAGCTGTTTCTTGTCCAATGAATGATGTGTATTCATTCTGCGGGCAAGTGCCGTACATATTCTTCCATTCTTCATCTGTGATATTATGGTCAAAGACTGTTTCTATTTTTTTATTATTAAATTCTTTCATAAATTTTCTCTTTTTGCTTATGTGAAAATTGTTGATGTACTGTTTTATGCTTTGCACGCCACGAAAAGGGCGACAAATGCGACTGCAACACCGATAGCGGATATAACAGTTGTTATTACCCATTTGGTATCGGTAGGGTTTTTTAGTTTCGGATTGAGTGCGATATACATTTTGCCTTTGTCGGTTATCTTTGCCGCTACAACTTCGTGACCAGAAGCCAAAACTCCTTGTGCAAGACCTTTTCGTTCCAGGCTATCAACACAAGCGTTTAAGATATGCGAAGGGTAACAGTCTGTATTTTCGACACCAGAAGCAAGCAATCGCAACACTTCTTTTTCCTCTTTTGTCAGTTTTATTTTATCCATTATTCTTCCTTGCTTGATTGTGATGCGACCAACTCGCCTTGATAGATAGTGCAATGCTTGTTATTTGTCGTCATAATGTCCCTCTACAGACAAAACCAATACGGTTATCTTTTCATCGTATATCATAAATAAGACGGTCGTTGCCTGATATTCTTCTGGAATAGGTCGTTGAATTGCCTGTTTTTAGGGGCTCAGGGTGCCCTGTCCCTGTTCTCGGATGCTCTAACAACTCTTCTAAAAGTTTTACAAGTTTCTTGTATTGTATAGGGTTTGATTTTTTATACTTTGAAATAGTCTATTCAGCGACTTTGGTAAATTCAATTTTATACAAACTCATAATGTGTCAAGGTAGTTGAGAAGTTCTTCCTTTGTTGAGCATACTGTTGTTTCTCCCTTGCGATATTGCTCTCTTGATTGTTCAATGCGTTTTTCCATCTCGGCAGAAAGCGTAATCGAATAATCATCATCACTTACAGGGGTGAGTATATATGCCTTGTTCTTTCCCCGACGAATAATAACCTGTTCTCCTTTGTCGACAAGAGCAAACATCGAAGCTTGATTGTCTCTGAACTCCCTTGATGTAACTTGAATGACTGCCATAATTTATAACGTTTTTCTTTGTGTACCAAAATTGGTACACAAAAATAATGCCTTATTTTAAAATTACCAAATTTTCCAATTATAAGAATAAATTAAGTGCAATCTAATCAAGAAAGAGATTGCACTTTTTTGTATATTTGCAGTTGAATTTTAATCTTTATAGTTATGAGATATTTTATTTTAATAGTTGCATGTTTTATCGGGAACTCAATTCTCGCACAAGACAGAAATATTTGTGAAGGAATAGTAGATATTGCTGTCGAAGCCGTCAATAACCGTTCTACTGATGAATTGAGGAAACATTTAGCATCTGATTTTACATGTGCAGGCCAGACAGGAACTGTAGCCATTGCGGTAATGGAACAGTTGGTTGCCCAACTGAATGAACATATCTCGGACATTAACGAAATAAGTGAACAGCAGGACAATGGGACATTAACATTGGTTTATGACTTCAATTACAGTAAGAAATTGGGACACAAAACTGCCACCTTCGTGTTCAACGCCAATAACCAATTGCAACAATTGGATTTGTTGTCCGTACAAGTCAAAAAGATAGATACAAAGACCGATTTTAAGGCTTCGGCACAAGACTTCATTTCTGTACCGATGGAAATTCAGAATGGCGTGATAATCGTAACCGCCAAACTGAACGGCCTTGAACGGAAGTTCATCCTTGACAGCGGTGCTCCATCCCTCTACCTAAACAGCCGGTATTTTACAAATGACAGCATTACTTCAATAAGTACGGCGCAAAGTGTAAATTCCAGTATTTCCGGGCAAGATGTCGTCCGTGTAAAGTCTTTCGACTTCCAAGGTATTCAGATACACGACACGGATTTTGTGATGTCCGACCTTTCCCACTTGCTTGAAGACGAAGAAATATACGGACTGATAGGCTACCAAGTTATCAAAGACTACGACTGGCTTTTTGATTATGCGAATAAAACCTTGACATTGATTAAACCGGACAAAACCACTGACTACATTAGCCAAATGGAATTGGCTACTTATGAAATCTCTCTCCAAATGGCATCCAAAACATCGCATATACCCTGCATTAAAGGGAAAATAGGCACAGAGGAAATATATTTGGGTATGGATAGCGGAGCATCGGCAAACTTATTGGATATTGCTTTGTTTGATAAGCTTAAAAACAACTTGACTGACATAACCACGACCGACTTGAAAGGCGCGTCCAAACAAAAGACGAATGTGCAAAAAGCCGTAGTAAAATCATTGGCAATCGGAGATAAATCGTTTGAAAATGTAGCAACGGTATTCAATGACATGAGCCATTTGAATGCCCGTTATGAAAACAAGATTGACGGGCTTATCGGTTATGAAATCTTCTCCAAGCAGAAAACCCTTGTCAGCATTACAAACAAAAAAATTATTTTTATTGAGTAGTTATAAAAATACTCAGCTTTTCATCCTTAGGTATAAAAAAGTTATTGGATTTATACATTTCCGCGATTAGTCTAATAATATCAAATACATCTTGTTTAACTAAAATTTCTCTTTAAGACAGTTAACTCCGAAGCGATAATGTTTCGGAGTTTTCTTTGTGTTAGTTTTTTAATAAGACAATATAAATCTACTGAGCCTATAAATCAGGAAATTAATAATATAAAAACCTGTTGGTTGAATTAAATTAGTGAATACTTTACTTGACCAATTTTCCGATTATTAATGAAATTGACATATTGAAGGACAGTCAAGGCGGCGATTTTGGCTGCAGTCCTGGCAAATAGGCCAGGTGGCTGCTTCGCATAGTTCCTGATCATCATGAACTGGTCGTTGAGCTGAGAGAAGATGGTTTCTATCCGTTTGCGAAATCTTTTGTAAGCCCATGTCGGTGGTTTCCAATTATTTTGATTCAGTCGATATGGAACTTCAAGTTCGATATTAGCCGAGTCAAAAAGATTCTGCTGAATCTGCGCACTCAAATAACCTTTGTCTCCGAGCATCATGCAGTCATGATACTGAAACTGCACATCTTTGAGATAGTGGAGATCATGGACATTCATGCCGCAGTCATGTCATAGGAATGGATGACTCCGCTTATTCCGCATATTGCGTGGAGTTTATATCCGTAGTAATGCATGTTTTGGCTGACAGACTTTCACCGGCTTGGAGTCAATGCAGAACACGTCCTCGCGTCCGTCCATCGCAGGGCTATGTCACGGCGAATCTCCTCTCCCAGATGCATTGTGAGCTTGCGGCGCTGGTTATACTGGCGTCTGGAAATAAGGTTGGGAAGTTTGTTGCCCTTTTCGTTCTCAAGGCGTTTGAACAGACAGTTTTCACTGTCAATTCCGAAAGCCTCGGCTGTGGCAGAGAGGGCTATGACTTCCAGATCGGAAAACTTGGGAACAACACCCCTGCGGGGGATGTTTCCAAGAGCAGTGACACGATTTCCGGCAAATTCTTTGAATATGTCAAGGATTTTTCCGAACTTTACGATGAAGTTGTACATAAGCGCGATAATGGTAATCAATGGTTTGGTCACCACTAATTTACTAAATATCAGCAATATGTGCAACTTTTTTCATTATAAATGTTTTGCAAAATTAATTCAACCAAGTGTATTGCCTTGAAAATACACAATCCGGGTCGGTTCATCTATTCCACAAACTTGTCCAAGGATTTTCAAATGGGCATTCATTTTTACATTGGAAATTACAGGCAATGCCAAGTTTCCCGGAAATTGGCAATCCTTGTATTTGTCAAGAATCGCTTGTGAATGCTTGTTCAATTCGATGCGCAACCCATCATTGGTTTTCTTGGTGACAACATCAATGAAGTTGTCTTTTATATCGGAACGCTTCAATTTGGCAACATCGGAATAGCGCAATCCGGTGAAACACGAAAACAAGAACACATCCCGAACACGTTCAAGTGCTGATTGTGTGGGCAAGAATTGGTGATTTTCCAATGCCCTGATTTCATCTTGGGTCAAGTATATTATTTCCTTTGAATTGCCGTCAATGCCTTTCAACTTGGGTTTGAATGTTTCATGTAACTTGCCAAGGTAATATCCCTTGTTCGCGCCCAACGCAAGAACCAACGAACAAAAGCAAGATTCTTTGCGATGGTGGTATTCCGCAATCCAATCTTGCTTAAATGTGAAAGGTATGCTTGCATCTTTTCTTCATTCAGGGTGTAAAAAGACAATGAAGGTTCAAAGGATTGCAAATGTGCCTTGATTGCACGGAACTTTTCTTGTGTTGCATCCGTCCATCCATTTTGTTTGCCCATTGTTTCGGTGAACAAATTGAACGTGGTAAAGAAATTGTCACCGGGTGAAGTAAGTGATTCATTGGTTTTTGTTTTTCGTCCCACCATATCATTGAACAAATCTTTCACTTCACCCGGTGTTGGGATTCGCTTTTCTATCAATTCATATCGGGCAAATATTTCATTCATTACCGATTTCCATTCATCAATGGTTCGGTTGATGGTGGATGCAGCTTCACAAGATGCCAATGCACGTTGGTTTCCCATGTCCCAATCCACAAGGTTGATGTTATGCCCGGTCGGAAAGTCGAATGGTGGTTGCCCCTTTAATGTGACGCGCATTCGGATTGACAAGTGTTCAGAATCTCCCTTTCCCCTTTTGTGTAATAAGAACTTTATTCCTTTTTGGATGTGCATTGTTTATCCGATTTAAGCATTTTGCCACGTCCGAGCAATAACCATTCAGCCGACACACCAAAGTCCGTACAGATGCCCGAAAGTGCGTCTATGTCTATCATTTTATAAGTCATTTCTTCAAGCGGCTTGTTCAAGTCATTCTTGATGCGTGAATACTTGGTGCGATTCAACTTGTGTGTATCACAAAAGCCTTTTAAGCCATTTACCTTGCCTAAAGAAATAGCCATGTCCAAGGCTTCAAAGAATCGGCGTTGGATTTCGATGGCGCGTGGGTTTATGGATTTTTTCATTGACTTATTCTTTTTACTTTGACGGTGGAAGATTGGTTGGGTGTCCGTCCCTTTATATCGAATGTTGCATGACACAAGCCGTCATTTTGTATGCCATTATCAAATTCAACGGAAATATCTAAATTCCACCCACGTTCTTCTTCAATGGATATATGTTGCGATTTTGCAGAATAAGACCATAAACCCGTGTGCAGAATATCCCTTTCACCATTTTTATTGATGGTGTATTGGGTGAATTGGTTTGGTATGGCAAATTCATAATATACATTATATCCCGTATCGGATATATCGGTAAAATAACCGTCGCTATTAAGATAAGCGTATTCAAGCCATGTCCCGGCAATGGTGCTTAATTTCGTGTCCGGTTCTAATTCTCCATCCGACTTTGAACAACCAACTAATATGAATGCACTAATAAGAAAAATGTATTGTATTACCTTTTGCATGACTCCATTTTTTTATCATATTCAACAATCATTTTATTGAATAGGTCTTTATTTACCAAGGCATATTCTTCACCCTTTAAACTTGCCAATTCAAGTTCATCGAAAATTTCTTGCGGCATTACCGAATAATAGGACGGATTGCCATAATAGTTACTTACTTTGATTTCAATCATTGCTATTCCCTTTGTGTGATGTTACCTATTATTCCCAACAGCTTATCAATGTGTTCTTGCGCTTTTGCCAATGATGCTTCTTTCATGGCAAGAATATCCAATAACTTTTCTATTGTGTCGGGTTGATTGTTGACCGTTACATTGTTGCCATTGATATTGTTACCATTGATATTGCTTTGTTCGCCCCCGGCATATTGTTGTGGCTTTATAACCAAATCACGCAAAATTGCGTGTTTGGACTTTGGGATGGTTGAACCTGATTCCCAATTTTGTATTGTTCGGGGGTGTACTCCAATCATTTCCGCAAGGGATTCTTGCGAAACACCCAATTTCGCGAATTTTTCTTATATCCAAATCGTTCATAATCAGCGTATTTTGAAATTATATCATATTTACCATGCAAAATTGCGTGATAAAAATTTGGCAATACACACAATATGCCGTATATTTGCACTTGTAAAGTTCAACAATGCAAAGGTAAAGGGTTGCAAAACATTTGCAAATAGCAAAAATACGTCATTTTAGACGCAATACCAAAAAATCAACCCGAAAACTTGCAGCAAAAAAATGATTGTAATATGAGTAAAGAACAGTTTTCATTCAACAAGGGGTGGTCGCAAGTAAGAAACGGTGACTTGCCCGAATGCCGTAAACGCTTGATGACGGCTTTGAATATTAAAACAAGAGCGGCATTCCTAAACCGATTAAAAGGTGATGTCGAACCAAAGGTTTCAGAAGTCCGGGCAATTGAAAATGTATTTGCCCAATATGGTATAACAGATGTTTGGGGTATCGCATAATGGACAACGCAAAACCATTAACCAAGCGTGAATCTGAAATTGCTGAATTGTTTGCGTGGGGCGCAAGTAAAAAAGATATTGCCAAACGCTTATTCATTTCGGAACGGACGGTGGAAAACCACACCCGCAACATATATGAGAAAACCGGGTGTTCCAAAGTCAATGAATTGTCCGCATGGTGGTTTTGCAAGACATTCCATATATCATTTGAATTGTCGCCGTTCAAACGGAATGCAATAACAATGGTAATGATAATGTTGATGATACCCCAAATAATGGACTTCGATAATATGGCAATCAGAACGCGCACAAATTCTTGCCGGGTCGTGCGTGTGGTTCGCGCAAGAAGAAAATCCAGCAACGACAATGCAACGGTCGATTTTATGTAACAACAATCTAAAATTCGCAACAATGGAAAAGTACGAAATAATGAAATATGTAAGAATGTCCATCGTGAGTGTATTGGGTTATATCGCCTTGATATTGATGGCAGGTGAACCCATTGAGGACGAAACGTGGTTTCGCGTTTTCTTCATTTCAAAAGGGCTTGCATTCCTAATTGGATATTGCACATACAAACTTTATTCTTTTTGGGAATCAAAAGGTCTTTTGCCCGAAATGGACGAAGATATTTAGTTACCAATGATAAGAATAGACCGAAATACAAGGATAATAGACCTAACGGTTGGTGAGCTGATGGAACTATTGGAAACAATAAAATCAGAGCCACAACAAGCCCCCGAACCAACAACAAAACGGTTCGTTTATGGGATTGCGGGAATCGCCCAACTATTCAATTGCAGTATAACAACAGCAAACCGCATTAAGGCAAGCGGGCGGATAGACCGGGCTATTAAGCAACATGGGCGAATAATTGTGGTTGATGCCGACCTTGCTTTAGAATTATATAGTATTAACAAATAAATGTCGCAACAATGAAACAGGTAATTTTAAAATCACTTTCCCTTTGCAACTTCAAGGGCGAAAAGGAACGAACAACATTGTTCAATCCTGATGCCACCACAATATCCGGTGGCAATGGTCTTGGTAAATCAAGACATTTCGATGCTTTCATTTGGCTTCTTTTCGGTAAGGACACCCAAGACCGCAAGGATTACGAAGTGAAAACACGTGTGAATGGTGTCGAATTGCATAATGTCGAATGCAGCGTGTCGGGTGTAATTGTAATTGATGGTCAAGAAATCACCCTGAAACGTGCGTTTGTGGAAGATTGGGTAAAACCACGTGGACAAGTTGAAAGAGTATTTAAGGGCAACCACACTGAATGTTGGTGGAATGAAACCCCGGTGAACGTGGGGGAATACACCAAGAGGATAGAAGCAATCATTGAACCATCTTTGTTCAAGATGATAACCAATCCAGCTTTCTTTGTCGGGATGAATTGGAAATTACAGCGCGAACAATTGTTTCAGCTTGCCGGAACAATCACCGATGCCGAAATTGCTTCACGAAACCCCGAATTTGCCGTTTTGCTTGACAAGATAAGCGGCAAGACGCTTGCCGACTTCAAAAAAGAATTGGCAGCACGCAAGAAGCGTTTGCAGGATGAATTGGCGCAAATCCAACCAAGGATTGACCAAACCCACAAGATGAAGCCGGAAAATGAAGATTTCCAAACAATCGAATTTGAAATTGAAAACATTGATAAAGAGATTGCAGATATTGACAAGGCTATTACAGACGTAACCGCCGCAATCCGTCGTCAATTCAATGTGGAGCAGGATAAGCAAATGAGGGTAAACGCATTGAAATCCGAATGCCAACAAATCATATTTGACGCAAAGACCAAGGCACAAAATGCAGCCTATGAAGCCAATTCAAGCCGCCGTGAAATTGAATCCAAAATAAAGGACAAGGAACGTGAAATTGAAAGTTTGCGCAAGGGCATAACCAACGGACAAGTTGAAATTGCCAAGATTCACCGCGAAATTGAGAGTATAAAAGCCACCCAAGATGAATTGCGCAAGGAATGGTTCAATGAAAATTCAAAGTCATACAATGGCGAAACGACGTGTCCACATTGCGGTCAAGAATTACCGGAAGATATGATTTCCCAAGCCCATGACCTATTCACTAAGAATCAGGTTGAAAAATGTGATTCCATTTCAGCCAAGGGAAAGGAACTTGGCAATAAGGTGGTAGAACATGAAAATATGGTTGTTGCCATTCAAGCAGGAATTGAAAAAGCGACCAATAACAAGGCAATATTATGTTCAGAAATAGAAACCCTGAAAGCGCAATTTGCAGAAATCCCGGTTGTTGATGTTGCCGCCGTTGTTCCTGAAGAGATACCCGAATATGTGGCAAGGCAAAAGGAAATTGCAGATATTGAAGCAACCATCATAACCGACAATTCAAGCATTGACACCACCGAATTACAGGCGCAAAAAACGGAATATAACAAGAAACGTGGTGATTTGGTCGCACGCCTTGCAAAGCGTGAAGCCATTACCCGGTGCGAAAAGGAAATTGCAGACCTTGAAGAAAAAGGTAAGCAGCTTGCGCAAATGATTGCTGATGCCGAACACGAAGAATACACCATTGCACAATTCACCAAGACGAAAATTGATGAATGTGAAACCCGTATCAATTCGATGTTTAAGGTGGTGTCATTCCGGTTGTTCGATTACACCAATGATGGCAATCCGGTTGAAACGTGTATTGCAACAATTGGCGGTGTCCCTTATGGAAGTGCTAACACGGCAAGTAAGATGAATGCCGGGCTTGATATAATCAACACGTTGTGCAAGTTCTACGGTGTTCATGCCCCGATATTCATTGACAACAGGGAATCGGTAAATGAAATAATCGAAACCCAAAGTCAGATAATCAACCTTGTAGTGAACCAAGACAATTTCTTAACTGTAAAATAAGTATTTCGTATGAATGAGATTCAAAAAACAAACGGCAGTGCAATAGTTGCACAACCACAAAATCAAGTTGGGTTCAATTTCTTTAACCCGGAACAATTCAACACGATGCAGCGTGTTTGCAAGTTATTTGCCAATTCGGAACTTGTTCCGGATATGTACAAAGTCAAGTATGACCAAATCCCGGCTAATGCCGACGAAAACACAATCAATGCAATCAAGTTTAAAAACCAAGTTGCCGAACACAAGGCGGTTGCAAACTGCATGATTGCAATTGAGATTGCAACCCGAATCGGTGCATCGCCTTTGATGGTGATGCAAAACATGACACCGATTTATGGCAAGCCGTCGTGGTCGTCAAAGTTCCTTATTGCAACCGTGAACACGTGCGGACGCTTTGAACCTTTGCAATTTCGGTTCACCGACAAGGGTATGTGCGGGATGGTAGATTATACGGATTATGTATGGGATAATGCCACACGTTCCAAGAAGCCCGTTGCAAAGCAATTTGACGGCAAAAAAATAATGAACATTGAATGCGTGGCATTCACTACCAAGAAAGGTTCTAATGACGTGTTGGAAAGTTCCCCGGTTTCAATTGAATTGGCTATTCAAGAGGGGATGGTACACAAAAAACAACTCTAAATGGCAGACAATGACCAAACAAATGCTTATGTATCGTGCAGCTTCATTTTGGACAAGTGCTTATGCTCCGGAACTCTCTATGGGTATGCGCACTGTTGAAGAACAACAAGATATTTACGTGGACTATCAGGATGTAACGGCAACAGAAGTGGAAGCCGAAAAGAAAGAGAATGCCAACAAGGTGAATATCGGTGTTGACCTTGCCAATGGTCAAGATGCCACAACAACAACCATTGTGGACACCAAAACGGGAGAAATAAAAGAAAGTACAACAGAAGCCCCCAAGGAGGAACAAAAGCCGAATCCGGGGTTCTAACGTAAAATCCAAAAGGTTATGGAATTAAAAATATTGGGTTCGAGTTCAAAGGGAAATTGTTATTTGCTTGACAATGGAAAAGAATGCTTGATGATTGAATGCGGTGTTCCTTTCAAGGACGTGCAAAAAGCGGTGAATTTTGATGTTTCACGCATTTGTGGTGTACTTGTATCACATGAACACGGCGACCATGCCAAACACGTTCAAAAGTGCATTAAAGCACGTATTCCCGTGTATGGTTCGCAAGGTACACTTGAAGCACTTAATTTCAACCCGACAATGGATGTGCCGAATTTAGTATGCCGAATGGATGGCTTGACGATTCACCAAATAGGCAAATTCCGGGTGCAGCCGTTCGCAACCGAACATGATGCCGCCGAACCTTTTGGTTTTTTGATTTATCATCAGGAATGTGGAAAGGTCTTGTTTGCCACTGATACGTATTACTTGCGTTACACGTTTGACGGATTGAACAATATTCTTTTGGAATGCAATTATCGCCAAGACATATTGGATTCCAATGTGGAATCGGGCAAGGTTCACCCGGCTATGCGTACACGAACGATGAAAAGCCATTGCAGCTTTGACACGTGTCGGGAAATATTGCTTGCCAATGACTTGTCAAAAGTCAATAACATTGTCTTGATACACCTTTCGGATGGCAATTCAAATGAAAGAGAGTTTAAGCAAGGTATTTTGGAAGCAACAGGCAAGACCATTCACATTGCACGAAGTGGAATGACAATAAAAAACTTCAATGTATCACCATTTTAATTCTTACAACAATGAAAAAGTATTTAGTGACAAACAAGAAAACGCAAGAAATTTGCGGAAAGTTCGATTCAAAAAGTGAAGCAGCAGATGAGATGTTGGGCTTTATCGAGGAACACAACGAAGATGTGGATTCAGACGATGAAGAATACTTGACCCCGTTTGATTTTACCCTTGAAGAGATTGAAAGCAAGGAAATCAACGAAGTGGTTACAACCTATGAAGAAGCAAGGGAATACCTTGGAGGCAAGCCAAATGCAGACTTTACCGTTGCCAAAAAGATTCTATCAGGCAACCACGTTAAACTTGACGATGTCGCCAATTTGGTTTCAGAAGTAAACCCCAAGCACATTAAAGCCCTTATCGCTTTGAATGAGTTGTTCACTATTGCGCAAGCATGGAACAAAGAAGATGAATTTGAACCCGATTTCAGCAATTCAAACCAATACAAGTATTTCCCTTGGTTTGTCTATGACAACGGGGCTGCGGGGTTCGTGTTTGCGACTACGAATTATACGGCTTCGTCTGCGGCTGCGGGTATCGGTTCTCGGCTTTGCTTCAAAACGCGCGAACGTGCAATGCAATTCGGCAAGCAATTCATTGACTTGTGGAATGATGTTTTCTTGTTTAGATAATCAAATGTGTTACTATAAAACATTTTACTATGAATGAGTTTTATTTTTTGTGTAAGGTCAAATTTGACCAAATGCAAGAAAATGGTTCGGTAAAAAAAGTGACTGAACAACACCTTGTCCATGCTATTTCATTTAGTGAAGCGGAGAACCTGATTGCACAGGAAATCGCGCAATATACAACCGGGGAAACCGAAGTGGTTGCCGTTACCCGGACAAAAATAGTAGATGTTGTGATGGATGATTTCGGGCTTGCTTCAAAGACGGAATCCGAAGTAAACAAGATGTTGCAGCGCACCGAATTAAGCGAAACAGCGGACAAATACTTTAAGTGCAAGCTGAAATTCATAATGCTTGATGAAAAGACAGGAAAGGAAAAGAAGCATTCAGAAAACTACCTTGTCCATGCTAATTCAGTTCAAGCAGCCCATAAGTTGATGGATTTGTATATGGAAAATACAATGTCCGACTATGTGATTGAAAGAATTGATGAAACAAAGATTGTAGATGTCTTTGATGTTGAAAGAAAGTAATAAAATTTCCCCGGCTTGACCATGTGTGCCGGGTCGGGGCTTAAATATCGCAACAATGAATGATTTAAAAATAACATTGGAATCCCTTGTGGCAAGATATAATACAACGGCATTCATGGAGAATGACCCGGTGTTGTTTCCACGCTGTTTTGGGGGGAAATCCAAACAAGACATTGAGGTTGCCGCATTCCTTGCTTCAACAATCGCTTGGGGTAACAGAAAACAAATAATGGCAGGTTGCCAAAAGATGTTGTTTGAAATCATGGGTGGCAAACCTTATGATTTCGTGATGCAAGATGGTTGGAAGCATATAGACCCCAATTGCAACATTCATCGCACGTTCTTTGGTCGGGATTTGGCATATATGTGTCGGGGCTTGCAATTTGTGTATCTGACAAGCAACACTTTGGCAATCGCTTTCGGACAAGGTGACTTAACCGTTTGGGATGGTTTTTCAAGATTGCGTGAATTGTTCGCACAAGCGAATGGCGGTGAATACTCAAAGCATATATCTGACCCGACACCAAACAGGCACAAGGGCGGTTCACCTTGCAAAAGACTGAATCTTATGTTGCGTTGGTTATGCCGTCAAGATGGAATTGTTGATTTGGGCGTTTGGCATAACTTGAAGCCAAGTCAATTGATGATGCCCCTTGATGTTCATGTTGCCCGCATAGGGCGCGAATTAGGGCTTATTACACGAAAAAGTAACGACCGCAAGACCGTTGAAGAATTAACCCGGAGATTGGCAAATTTCGACCCTAAAGACCCATGCAAGTATGACTTTGCCTTGTTTGGTTATGGTGAACAACAAAAACGCATTGCCTTATGAAAGATACGTTCTATTTTCAGCATGATTACAACGCACGCAACGACCCAAAGTTGCAAGATGTGTTGATTGACCTTGGGGTTGAAGGTATCGGCGTATTTTGGTGCATCATTGAGCAACTGTATGAGCAGGGCGGAAAGTTGCCGTTGCGTTCGTGCAAAAGTATTGCATTTGCATTGCACGTGGATTGCAACAAGATTGAATCCCTTGTGCATGACTATGGATTGTTTAAGAATGATGGTGTCAATATGTGGTCTGATTCTGTTTTAAAGCGTTTGGATAAGCGGAAAGACATTTCCGACAAGCGCAAACAAGCAGCTATTGCCCGATGGAAACAAAGCCTTGAAAATCAAGCAATACAACCCCAATCGGCAAATAACAAGCAAATAACAACCGATTCAAATGTAATGCAAATGCAAAACACAAGCAATGCAAATGCAGGACATAAAGAAAAGGAAATAAAAGGAAATATTAAAGAGAATATAAAAGAGAAAAGCGTTACCCGCTTTTCCCCACCGACCATTGAAGAAATTAAGGCTTACATTCTTGAAAAAGGATATACGATTGATGCCGAACGATTCTTTGATTTCTACGAAAGTAAAGGGTGGTTTGTCGGTAAAAACAAAATGAAAGATTGGAAAGCCGCAATTCGTAATTGGGCAAAAAGCGAAAAAGAACGGCGGTCAACTTATCCAAGCAAGGTGCAAACAATTAAAGCGAATGACGAATGGAAGTAAAGGACAACAACAATAAAAAAAGTTCAGATGCCAAGCATCGAACAGATATTGAACGCAATCAATCAACGGGGAATGTTTGCTGGCTTCCAACGCTATCAATATATGCACTACGATGTTGAACAAGCCTTGAAGATTGTGGAAGCAATTGGAAAAAGTCGGAATCCTAAATTCGTAATTGATGATGAAAACAAATTCACTTATGAAAATTTCATCAAATGGGCACATTGTGACCCATCCATGCAATGCCTTGACCCCAACACCGGGAAACGTATTCCGGGGCGATTGAAGCGCGGAATTTATATTGCAGGAAACACGGGTTCGGGAAAATCATGGTGCTTGGAAATTATGCAAGCGTATTGCACAGCTTTAGGCTTCAAGGTTCTTTGGCAAGACGATACACAACCGCGCCCCCTATGGTGGCGGATTATCCGTGCAGATGCTTTGTGTGATTACTATCTTGAAAATGGCAATTTTCAAATATTCAAGAAACAACCGATGCTTGGCATTCAGGATTTCGGGCAAGAACCGCAAGAAAACTTGTACATGGGCAACCGTATTGATGTAGTCCGGCAACTTATTGAATACCGGGGTGACAAATGCGATGAAATGACGTTCATAACATCCAATATGAAGATTCAAGGTGAAGTCTTGATGAATCGTTATGGCGACCGTGTGGCAAGTAGATTGGTGGAAATGTGCAATTACTTTGAAATCAAAGGAAAAGACAGGCGAAAAATTTAATCCTATGAACAACGAAGAATTAAAAAACACGTTGGGTGATGATTTATGTGATTATTGCCCTTGGAAGAACAACGAAATTGAACACTTGTGCGATTCGCTTTGTGAGGGTTCATATTGCGATGAAGCATTGGAAGCGTTCTTGGAAGAAAATAAAGATTTCTTTGATGATGATGCGGAATAACTAACTAACAAAATTCTAATAACAATGAACGGTATTATCATTCAACAAGAAGTGGTCTATAAGACCGACAGGGGAACGCCCGTAACGGATTCCCTTAAAGTGGCGGAAGTGTTCGGCAAAAGACATGACAACGTATTGAAGTCAATCCGTAACATTTGCCGTCCTCAAAATGTAGGAGAGCAAACCGAGCAATCAAAGTGGTTCTATGAATCAAGTTACATTGATGCTAATGGTGCAAAACGTCCTATGTTCGTGATGAACCGCGATGGATTTTCTTTGCTTGCAATGGGATTGACCGGAGCAAAGGCAATGCAATTCAAGGTCGGATTCATCGAACAGTTCAATGCGATGGAAACGGTGGTTCACCAAGTAATGCAAACCACCACCCCGGCAATCCCACAAACCTTTGCCGAAGCATTGCGCCTTGCAGCTTCACAAGCTGAACAGATTGAGCAACAGCAAAAGAAAATTGAAGCCGATGCCCCACGTGTATTGTTTTCGCAAGCCGTGGAAACGTCCAACAAATCCGTATTGATTGGGGAACTTGCCAAAATCATTTGCCAAAATGGGGTGAACACCGGGGAAAAAAGGCTTTTTGCTTGGTTGCGTGAAAAAGGTTACTTGTGCCAATTTGGTGAGAGATACAACCAACCGACCCAAAAGGCAATGGAAATGGGCTTGTTTGAAATCAAGAAAACAACGATTCAAAAGCCGGATGGATGCACGATTGTTTCCAACACCACCAAAGTAACCGGGAAAGGTCAAATCTATTTCGTGAATAAGTTTTTGCATAATAATCAAAAGGGAATAAAGCAATGAAAATATATATAGCAGGAAAAATAAGTGGATTGCCTTATGATGAAGTGCGTGAACGATTCAATGGTGCGGAAGATTTGCTTACCGAACTTGGCTTTGAAGTATTGAACCCGGTTAAGAATGGTCTTGACCAAGACACGTCTTGGAATGGGCATTTGTGCAGGGATATAGAATTGTTATTGCCTTGTGATGCAATCTACATGATGGATAATTGGGTGGATTCAACCGGGGCTTCAATTGAATATGATATTGCAACAAGAATGAATAAAGATATTTGGTTTGAATCGAACGTGGTGCATAAAGACCTTGTTGTTTTAAGGATTCAAAATGCAATCCATGAAGTAACCGGGTTGAAGTTCAATCAATATGTCACCAAGTCAAGAAAGCGTGATGGGTTCTATGCAAGAATGATTTTCGTGTACCATTGCCGGATGCACAAAATGAAACTTACCAAGATAGCAGAATATGTACACCGTGACCATTCAACCATGCTTCATCTATTGAAAAAGTATCAGGATGATTTCAAGTATAATCCACAATTCAGAGATATAGCAACGAAAGTAAACAATATATTAAATAAAACCGCCAACAATGCACAAATTTGATTTCAATTGGACATTGAAAGATGCCCAATTCACGAAAGACAAAGGAAAGGTCTTTTCGTGCTTTGCTTGTGGGGGGGGTCGTCAATGGGATATAAACTTGCCGGATTTGACGTTATCGGATGCAATGAGATAGACCACCGTATGATGTACGCATATTGTCAGAATCACAACCCGAAATTCCCTTTCCTTGAACCGATACAGACATTTAAGGACAAACAAGATTTGCCGCCCGAATTGTTCAACCTTGATATTCTTGATGGTTCACCACCTTGTTCAACCTTTTCCATTGCCGGAAGCCGTGAAGAAGCATGGGGCAAGAAAAAGAAATTCCGGGAGGGACAAGCTGAACAAGTTTTGGACACGTTGTTTTTTGACTTCATAGACCTTGCAAAGAAGCTGCAACCCAAGGTGGTTGTTGCGGAAAATGTAAAGGGGCTTTTGATTGGAGAAGCCAAGGACTATGTTAGGCGAATTTATGATGGCTTTGAGGAAGCTGGGTATTATTGCCAACATTGGTTGCTTGATGCACAATATATGGGTGTCCCACAAAGGCGTGAACGTGCTTTCTTTGTGTGTTTGCGCAAGGATATTGCCAATCCCTTTCTTGTTCCGCAAGGATTGTTTGATGTAGTCCCGGCTTTGAACTTAGATTTTCATGAAAAGCCGATAATGTTTGGTGAAGTTGCAGATTTCAGGGGACGTGAAGCAAACAGCAAGACAATACGTTTATTGTGGGATAATCGCCAATATGGTGATTTGAACCAAGGTGCAGCGAATGAAAGATTGTTTGGTAAAGGCAGCAATTTCAATCAGACGTATGTGTATATGGATAGGATTTGCCCGACCCTTGCAAGCAAAGAATCATGTTTGATACATTTTGAGCAACCCAAGTATTTGAGCAAAAGCGAAGTTTGTTGTATTTCATCATTCCCGCAAGATTACAACTTTGCCGGACAATCACCGCATTATGTGTGTGGAATGTCTGTGCCACCCGTAATGATGGCGCAAATCGCAAGCCGAATTTGGGAATATTGGCTATCGAAGATTTAGAAATTTATGTATTACTATAAAACAAACAAGCAATGAAATTATTATTTTTCGACCTTGAAACAACAGGAACAAACCCCGGAAAGCATGGTATTCATCAAATATCCGGGCAAATCGTGATTGATGGAGTGATTAAAGAAACATTCGACTTTCACGTTCAACCCAACCCGAAAGCCTTAATCGAAGATGAAGCGTTGAAAGTGGGCAATGTGACACGTGAACAAATACTTGCTTATCCGCCGATGCAACAAGTTTATCAAGAATTTGTGTCTATGCTTGGCAAGTATGTGGACAAGTTTAACAAAAAGGACAAGTTCTTTTTGGTAGGCTACAACAATGCAGCTTTCGACAATCAATTTTTGCGGGGCTTTTTCTTGCAAAATGGTGATGTGTATTTTGGTTCTTGGTTTTGGGCTAACTCAATAGATGTGATGGTGCTTGCATCCGCCTATCTTGCGACCCGCCGCCCGGACATGGAGAATTTTAAATTATCAACAGTTGCAAGAACCCTTGGGGTTGATGTGCAAAGTGCATCATTGCATGATGCAATGTATGATATTGAATTAACAAAAGCGGTGTTTGACATAGTTATAGGAAATCAATATGGAAATTGAAACACTTGGAAAGATTCAACTTGTAAATGGTGATTGTATGGACGTAATGCGGAATTTGCCGGACAATGCCTTTGACCTTGCTATTTGTGACCCGCCTTATGGAATCGGGGTTGATGGTCAAAAGAAATGTGTGTGCAAGAATCCAAAGCACAACCGAAAAGCCCATGAACAAAAGGGGTGGGATAAAAATCCCCCCCCCAATGAGTATTTCCGGGAGTTGGAAAGAGTATCACGCAATCAAATAATTTGGGGCGCGAATTACTTTGTGGAGAATTTAAACAAGGGTACGAAAGGTTGGATATGTTGGTTCAAGGGACAAACCGGATTAACAATGTCAGATTGTGAACTTGCATATTCATCTTTCAATTGCCCGACAAGGGTTGTTACAATTAATCGTTGTGAATTGGCAAGGCAACACACCATACACCCGACAGAAAAGCCGATTAAACTTTATGAATGGTTATTGGCACATTATGCAAAAACGGGTGATAGAATCCTTGATACGCATTTAGGTTCAGGTTCTATATGTATGGCAGCGCACAATATGGGTTTTGAAATGATGGGCATTGAACTTGACCCCGGATATTTCAATGCAGCCAAACAACGACTATTGTACCATCAAGCACAATTAAAATTATTCTGATGAATTTATGAAAACAACAACGCAACAATGTTTTAAAACCGCGTATGACCTTTATTTGTGGCAAAGCGTGAATTGTGAACAGTGCAAGAAGCGCGTTTGCTACAATCAAAGGTTGAAAAGAATGCCGCAATACCGATGCGCGGTGCAACAACAAATCGAGGGGCAGCAAATGGGCGAAGAAGAAGTGAGCCAACGCACTTATGATGCGGCACAACTTGATAAATGCCCTTATTTCGCGGCAAAGGTGGAACAACCCGAAACCGAAATATTGGACTTTTCAAAGGGCAAAAGCGTGGTGAAAAGAAGAAACCAAGCCCGAACCCAAGGAGCAACCCAAAGCCCCCCCCCAAGCCAATCATACATGATGCAACCTTGTTGCAAATGTCTATGGAAAAGAACATTCCGATTGAAGATTTGGAAGCGGCTGAAAAGCGAATGTTTGAAGCGATTGCCCAACATGGTTTCTTGCCACCATCCACACAAGAAATGCAATTCAAGAAAAAAGTGAAAGACGAAGCGCAAATCATGTTTGACACATTCACATGGGACGAAAATATGATGATTGCTTTTGTTCCGCTTATCATTTCACACATTGCATGGTTGTATGCTGAAAAAGTGATGAAGTATTGTGCAGACCATCGAATTTCAGAGGTCAAGAAACTTGGGCGGGCAATAAAGGAAGTGCATACCAAGTACATTGACGATTTAAGAAAGGATTTGGATATGGCACATATCAACAACGTGGAAAAACAAACGATGCAGTTCTTGCAGGAATGCAAATGGGATTTCCAAATATTCAATCTGCAAGTCAATTCGGCTATTAAAAAGGAATATCCCGATATGATGTATCAGGATATGCGAACCGATGCTTGGTGTGGTGTCTTAATCATTGAGTTCCTGAAACAACACAACCGGGAAATGGATAAGATTATTGCCCAAAAGATGGGTTCAAGCAATTCAATAACCAATCCAAGGATGAATGCCCTTTCCGGGTTGTTGGACGCATATTTGCCCGATGGCTTCATGCTTAAAGATACAAAGCAAATAAACCTTTGCTTGCGCGTGTTGGCTAATAGAATAAGACAAATAGATTTTCAAGTGGTTGACTAAAAAGAGTATTCACAACTATAACATTTAAAAAAATGAACTACAACGAATTATCAAACAAAGCACATTCCAATTCCGTGAAGCATGGATTTTGGGGTGAGAAATGGAGTAATGAACATTGCTTGATGCTTGTTATCACCGAAATTGGTGAATTGGTTGATGCAGACAGAAAAGATTGTCATGCCGATAGATATGAATATATGCGATGTTCAAAGACGGCATGGGCATTTGAAACCTTTGTCAAGAATACCGTCGAAGATGAATTTGCAGACATTGCTATTCGTCTTTTTGACCTTGCCGGGCATTTGGGTGTTGATTTCGACAAGATGAACCCTTGCCGTTACCACCGAGCCTTTGACAAGTTCACCTTTTCCGAAAATGCCTTTGCCTTGTGCAAGGGTTTGTCCCGTGATGTTATCGGGATTGAAAAGCGTATTCAATTCGGTGTTGAGTATGTTCGGAAGTGGGCAGAAACATTGAAAGTGGACTTGGAATGGCATATTCAGCACAAAATGAAGTATAACGAAAATCGTCCGCCCTTACATGGTAAGAAGTATTAAGCAAATGAAATGCAATTGCATAGCATTTATATATAAACCAAATTTTAAAAGATTATGTTACAATTAGAAGTTATCGGTAACCTTGGAAGTGATGCCGAAATTAAGGAGTTCAACGGAAAGAAGTACGTTTCAATGAATGTTGCCCATTCGGAAAAAAGAAAGGACAGCAGTGAAAACACCGTGTGGGTGTCCGTACTTTGGTATGGTGATGGTGGTGGCTTGTTCCAATACCTTAAACGAGGTTGCAAGGTGTTCTTGCGTGGTCGCCTTGTCCCAAAAGCATACACGGATAAACAGAATCAACCGCAATGTTCGTTGAATATGTATGCCAATGAAGTGAATATGTGCGGTGGAAAGCAGGAAGCAACACAACCGGGCGGTAATGCCAACGCCCCGGCGGGGTGGTGATGACTTGCCGTTTTAATTGGTTGCCTTATGTCAAAGTATGACAATATCATTGCCATTGACCCGGACAAGGAAAAATCGGGCGTGGCTTTCTTGCAGCCCAAGACAAAAGCTTTGGAAGTTGCTAATTTGGCATTTCCGGCATTGCTTGACTATCTGCAATACGCAAAAAAAGGAACAAGCCCAATGCGGTGAATCCTTGGTTGTCGTTGTGGAAGCCGGGTGGATGGTTAGGAAAAGCAATTTCCATGATGCCCAAGGACACCGAGCCGAAAAGATTGCAAAGGATGTTGGGGCAAACCATGAAACAGGGCGCAAAATTATAGAAATGTGCAAGCATTATGGAATTGAGGTTGTACAACACGCGCCCTTGGTGAAGTGTTGGAAAGGCAAAGACCGCAAAATAACGCATGAAGAATTGGCTTCAATCACAGGTTTGATTGGACGGACGAACCAAGATGCACGTGATGCAGCTTTGTTGGCATGGGTGTTTGCAGGGTTGCCGATAAGGTTAAAATGTTGATAGGTTGTTTCTATCTTTTTTGCGAAAGGGGTGTGTTATTGTAATACACCCCTTAACTTTGCGATGAAATCGCAAAAAGCTAAGAAAATATGAAACCTATTGATTTTGCGCAATCAACAAAAGTATTGCAACGACCGTCAACAATGGCGGAAAGTGAATGCCAATCATTACCCGTGTGGAATGATGGCAAACAATGTGTGTCGTGTTGGAAAGCGACATTCAAGGAAAGATTGAACATTTTATTGACCGGGAAAGTGTGGCTTGGTGTGCTTTCGGGTAAAACACAACCGCCCGTTTTCGTTTCGGGTGAATCGGTTTTTGTGAAAGAGCCGTTAAAAGCCCGATTCTTGGCATTTCTTGCAGAAGTCAAGGAAAGTATTATTGAAGCATGGGAAAGCACCAAGGAAGCCGCCAAACAGCCCGACAAACGAAAGCATTTCTTTGTCGGTGTTTTGATTTCGCTTGTTATCGGTACTTTGCTTGGTTGGTGGGTCGGATTCACCGCCGGAAGTCTTGCCGGAATCTGCAAGGAATGGTGGGATTCAAAAGGGCACGGCACGGTTGAAGTGATGGATGTGGTTTTCACGATGATTGGTGCAGCTTGTGCAATTCCCTTGTCGTTATTGTTTTACTTCTTGATTTGGTGATGATATGGCAAAGATGATTGAAGCAAGCATTGATTCTTTGATTCCTGATGATAAGAATTTCAACAAGGGAACGGAGTTTGGCGAACACCTTATGGATGAATCATTGCGTAAATTCGGACTTGGACGTTCGATTCTGATTGACAAGAACAACCGAATAATTGCAGGGAACAAAACGGCAGAAAAAGCCGCCGATATAGGCTTTGACAATGTGATAATTGTTGAAACCAACGGTAGTTCCCTTGTGGCGGTCAAAAGAACGGATATTGACTTGGATTCGGCAAAGGGGCGTGAACTTGCACTTGCCGACAACGCAACGGGAAAAGCGAACCTTGCATTTGATACGGATTTAATATTTGAACAGGCAAAAGCATTCAATTTTGAACCGGAAGATTGGGGAATATCAATGCCCGAACCGGAAGAAGAACCAGAACAAGAAGAACCCAAAAAGGAAATATCAACACGCCTTGTTGTGGAATGCGGCGATGTTACCAAGTTGTCAATCTTGTATTCCGAACTTCAAGACCGGGGATTTAAGTGTGAACTAAAGGAATAATGCAAATGCACAATTTGCACAAAACCAAGCTAAAAAAGAGATAATAAGATGGCAAAGTACAGCAAAAAGACGGTGGAAAGGATTGTTGGGCTTGTTAAGTCCGACACATACACCATTGCCGAAATTTGCCGCCAATCAGGAATAGCACAACGAACATATTACAAGTGGCTTGAAGATTACCCCGACTTTGCGGCGGCAATCGAGGAAGCAGAAGCGGAACGAATGCAAATGATGGCGATAGAAGCCAAGAAATCATTGTTGCGCAAACTGCAAGGTTATGAAGTGGTAGAAACACACGTTACAACCGTTCCTGACAAGGACGGAAAACCGAAAATTAAGGAGCAAAAGACCATAAAGAAACACGTTGCAGCAGATACGGCGGCAATTATATTCACCTTGACCAACGGCGACCCGGAACATTGGCGCAACAGGCAATCCACCGAGGTAACGGGCAAGGATGGCAAAGACCTTTTCGCAAACAAAACTGATGAAGAATTGGACAATGAAATTGAAGAACTGAAACGCAAATTGGAATGATACAGAATCGGGCGGACAAAATAAAGTATTACAAAGCATTGAAAGAACGGCTTATTCGTGAAAGTCGTTCCGATTTGTTGCGCTTTACAATGTCCACGATGCCTACATTCCGCCCGGCAGACTTTCACCGCCGATATTATCAGGTGTTGACCGACTTTGCAGATGGCAAGATTCGCAAACTAATGGTGTTCATGCCACCACAACATGGAAAGTCCGAGGGTTCAACAAGACGTTTGCCCGCGTTCTTGGTTGGCAAGAATCCCGACAACAAATTGGCTATTGTGTCGTATAATGCACCCAAGGCACGCAAGTTCAACCGCGAAATCCAACGTATCATTGACAGCCCCGAATATCATGAAATATTCCCCAATACAACCTTGAACGCTTCAAATGTTACAACGGTGGCGGGGTCTTGGTTGCGCAATGCCGATGAATGCGAAATTGTCGGTTGTCGTGGTGGCTTCAAGACTGTTGGTGTGGGTGGAGCATTGACGGGTGAACCCGTAGATATTCTGATTATGGATGATATTTACAAGGACGCAAAAACCGCATGGTCGCCCATCGTGCGTGAAAGTGTGTCCGATTGGTACGATACGGTAGCAGAAACCCGACTTCACAACGATTCACAACAATTGATTGTCTTTACCCGATGGCATGAAGATGATTTGGCGGGTACATTGTTACGACAACAAGGCGTGTACGATGAACAGAAGAACCCGGATGGGTGGGTTGTGGTGGTTTACAAGGCTATCAAAGAGGGCAAGCCGACCGAATACGACCCAAGACAAGAGGGTGAAGCCTTGTGGGCGGAACGGCACAATCTGAAAAAGTTGCAGTCCATACGCAAGCGAAATCCCCAAGTCTTTGATTCATTGTATCAGCAAGACCCGCAACCGCGTGCCGGACTTATGTACGAAAGTGGCTTTGTGGAATATCTTATTCGCCCGGCAACAAAGTATGTCAAACGCAAATGTTATGTGGACACCGCCGACACGGGCGCGGATTACTTATGTGCGATTGTGTATGATGAAACCGATGTGGGCAACTATATTGTTGATGTGCTTTACACGACACGCCCGGTCGAATACACCGAACCCGCCCTTGCCAAGATGCTTACAAAGCATGATGTTGCCGAATGTATAGTGGAAGCGAACAACGGCGGTCGCCTATTCAAGAACAATGTTGAAAAGCAATGTCGATTGTTAGGCAATGCCAAGACCAAGTTGTCTTCATTCCACCAAACGGAGAATAAAGAAACACGCATTTATCAACATTCAGCGATGGTTCAGAATCTCACGTTTATGCCCCAAGGGTGGAAAAGCCTATTCCCCGAATTTGCAAAGGCTATTTGCGGTTATCTGAAAGCCGGAAAGAATGAACATGATGATGCCCCCGATGCTTTGACGGGTACGATTGAAAAGCGTGCAAGCCGCAAAAAATCGGACGTGGCAAGTCTATTTGGATTTTAATGTATCACTATAAAACAATAACAATATGCCAATTGAAGAAATATTTAAAAAAGCAACGGCAAATGATGTAATTTCGGCTTTGAAATCTTGCCGTTTTATACCACAACCCGATGTGGAGAGTGCAAAAAAGGCATTGAACCCTAAGTTGCACGATGTGAATGACCCTATCTTGCGCCCAGATAAAAGGGTGAAAGTTGATGCAGATAATGAAGCGGATTCCGCACAAAAGGTTATTTCAACAGATGGTGAAGCGGTCAATTTTAAAACGGAAAAGGTGGCGAGGGTTGCACTTGCCATTCAAAAGCTGATAATCAAACGTGCCGTGTCCTTTTGCTTTGGCAATCCGCCCGAATATAATGCAACCCCGACCAATGACAATGAAAAGGGTATCATATACGCTTTGAACCGTATCTTGTATGATGTCAAAAGTAATTCATTGAACCGAAAGATTGCCCGTGCGATATTCGGATTCAAAGAATGTGCGGAATATTGGTACACGGTTGAAAAGCCGCATTCAAAATATGGCTTCAATGCCAAGCACAAGTTGCGTTGTGCTTTGTTTGCCCCTGAATTTGGCGATACTCTTTATCCATACTTCGATGAAACGGGCGATATGGTAGCATTTTCACGAGCATTTAGCCGTAAGGATAATGGCGAAAATTCAATTGATTACTTTGAAACATTCACGGACAAGGAACATTGGTTGTGGGTGAATGGGGCAAACGGTTATGATGTAGCCCCCGGTTATCCCAAACCGATAGCAATCGGCAAGATTCCGATTGTTTATGGACACCAAGCGTATTTTGAAACAGAAGATGTTGATAAGTTGATTGACCGCTTGGAATACTTGCTATCCAACTTTGCCGACACCAACGATTATCATGCAAGCCCGAAACTTTTTGTCACCGGGCAAATCAATGGTTGGTCAAAGAAAGGTGAAGCAGGTTCGGTAATCGAGGGTGAAGATGGCGCAACAATGAATTATGTTTCTTGGCAGAATGCCCCGGAATCCGTGAAACTTGAAATCGAAACCCTTTTGAAGATGATTTACACAATCACCCAAACCCCGGATATTTCATTTGATGCGGTCAAGGGGCTTGGGGCGATAAGTGGCATTGCCTTGAAGCTGTTATTCATGGATGCACATTTGAAAGTTCAGGATAAAAGGGAGATTTTCGATGATTACTTGCAAAGGCGTGTGAATATCATTTTGGCATATATAGGACAAATGAACACCGCTTGGGAAAAGGATTGTGAAGCCATAATGATTGAACCCGAAATTGTGCCTTATATGCTTACCAATGAACTTGAAGATTTGAATTATTGGCTAACGGCAAATGGTAACAAGCCCGTAATATCACAAGAAGAATCGGTTGAAAAAGCGGGCATTTCAAAGGATGTGGCTTTGACGATGCAGAAAATCAAAGAGCAATCAACCGTGGAAAATTCATTTATGATTGGTGAACCTCAATTGGATGGCGATGCGTAAGGTCTTGTTTATAATGTTGATGGTGTTTTGTCTTGCAAGCTGCAAGGAAACCCCGGTAAGTGGGTATGTTGTCGGGAAAGCGTTTATCCCGGCGCATAACACGACCCGTTATGATGTGATATTGAAAAAGCCGATGGTTGAAAGTGTCCCTGACCAATGGATTGTTTGGGTGGCTGATTCATGCGGTGTACACCGTTGCCACGTTGAGAAAGGCACATTTGACCGATTGAAACACGGTGAGTTTGTAACATCAAAAGGTACGTACTATGGCAAAACGGAATAAAACGAAAATAGCGGAAGTCAAATACCATTGTCAAGATTGCGCCCATTCTTATGATTGGCATGAAATCGGGGCTAATGGCAAGCCTTTCATGTGTCGTTGCCCCTATTACACGAATGGCAAATATTGCCGTTTCTTGAACGACCCACAATGTGAACACTTCAAAATTCGGAGATAATGGCAAAGCGACAAAAGACAACGCGGTTTTCGATTCAATCATACGATGCAACACATTACAGGCAAACGGAACAATACACACAAGCCGTGAATGCCTTGTTTGACCGTGCCACCACCGAGATTGCAAAGGCGGTGGCAAAAGGTACATACGACCCCGACAAACCCTTTTCTTTTGATGATTACCCCGGTGTTAAATCTGTAATGCAAGGTATAACAAAGCAACTTGCCGACCGAATGATAACAGTTATTGAAACGGGGTCAAAGAAACAATGGTTGTTCGCTTGTGAAAAGAATGATGGCTTCATTGCTTCAATAATGGACACGTCCAAGTTGAGCAAAGCAAGGTTGAAGAAGATGCAAGACCGCAACTTGGAAGCGTTACAGACATTCCAAGGACGCAAAGTTGAGGGAATGAACCTTTCGCAAAGGGTTTGGAAATATGTAGGGCAATACAAAGCACAATTGGAATCCGCCCTTGATGTAGGTTTGGGCGAGGGTCGCAATGCCGCCCAATTATCCCGTGATGTCAGGGAAAACCTTAAAGAGCCAAACCGATTATTCCGCCGTGTAAGAGATAAGCGCGGAAACCTTGTGTTGTCAAAAGCCGCCAAAGCATTCCACCCCGGACAAGGTGTTTACCGTTCTTCATATAAGAACGCGATGCGCCTTACACGTTCCGAAATCAACATGGCTTATCGTGAAAGTGATTTCTTGCGTTGGCAATCACTTGATTTTGTCGTTGGTTTTGAAATTCACAGAAGCAACCATGAACCATTGTTCAAGTGTGATATATGTGAAAAGTTGGTTGGGCGTTACCCCAAGACATTTAAATTCAAGGGGTGGCATCCGCAATGTATGTGTTACGCCGTGCCTATCTTGATGGATGAAGAAACCTTTGATGAAAACGAATTGGGCGACCTTAAAGCAGCATTGCGCGGAACGACATACCAACACAAACAAGCAGCCAATGTTGTTCCTGATGTTCCGCAAGGCTTTAAAGATTGGGTAAAAGACCATATCGAAGCACAAAAGAAGTGGGCTTCAACCCCCTATTTCATCAAAGATAACTTCAAGGATGGCAAGTTGTCCGAGGGGCTGAAAATAGAATTGCCGAAACCGACCGTTCAAGTTGATGTTCTTGCACCATACAAAATGCAGATTGCCCAAGCAAGGCAACAAGCAACGAGGTGGGGCTTATCAGTGCAGCTTACAATGTTGGAAAAGTATGTTGCTGGCAAAGATATACCAAGCATTCAAAGCCGAATTGCAACCATTCAAGCAAAAGCAATGCAAATGGAGCAAGCCGATGCGGATATTCGCCGCAAGTGTGCCGAATGGGGGCTTAATACATATCCGCTTGACGAAGCAATGCGCAATCCTGATTCAAGGAACATCTTGGCAAAGATGGCGGAATTGGAAACAAGATGCAAGGATGCGGAAAAGGAATACAAGGCATTTATTTCAGATGCAAACAAGGCAATCCAAGAAGCCCGGAAATACAAGATTGATGTTTTGGAAATGCTCAACGACATTGCCACCATTACAGGCGACAAACGCGAATGGATTATGGGCAAAGCATCCTACAAGGAAGCATTGCAAAACTTATTGGACAAGATTGAACAAGCGAAGCCAAAAGACACCGACCCAATGGAAGATTGGTATTCAAGAAGTGATGTTGTCAAAGATATTGTCAAGACAGAGAACGACACACAGATTGAAACTGTGTTGAAAATAACAAAGGGGGTTGATATGACTTTCAAAGAAGCGAATGATTTACGCGGTAATCCGAATTATGCAAAAGAATACATATCTGACCCTAATGGTCGTTATCAAGACAGAAAGACAAAGGAACGCTTTTCAAAGAATCCGAACTATAAAAAGAAGTTCACCATAAATTGTCAATCTTGTGTTGTAGCCCATGAGTTGCGCCGACGTGGTTACGATGTTCAGGCGGTCGGAAATACGGCAAATTCAATCCCACGTGTACTTTCACACCATACAGAATTGGCATGGCTTGATTCAAATGGAAATATACCAACATCAAAACAAATTTCATGGGCTTGGCAAGCTGATAAAGATGCGATGGCAAAATCAATGTTGGCTAATTTGGATGCGGCTACAAAGGAAGTAGGACGTTATCATATAAAGTGGACTTGGGGCAATATGCGAAGTGGACACATTATAACTTGTGAACGCCTTACAGATGGTTCATTACGAGTTTACGACCCACAAAACGGTAAGGAAATAGCCGATTTTGCCGAATATGGAAAAGGCTTTTTACATAATTCGTTGAAAGTGTTGCGGGTTGATAACTTACACTTCAACCCACTTTATGCCGGATGTTTGAAAGGCAACAAACGCCCCAAGAAAAAGAAGAAGTGATTTATTCTTTGTCGGTAAGGGTGTCAAGGATTTGTTCCCATTCAAAAGATGCTGCAACCCTTGTGTCCTTACCATCATAAAGAATCAATATAGGCTCACCAATGAAAGCAACCTTTTCGGGGTCATTGAATATCGGTGTGTAAACTTTATACCCATTCCATTCTGTCGTAAATTCCGCCCCATCAAATCCGTATGATTGGGCAAGGTTGATGATTGTTTGATTTGGTTTCATTTTACTTAAATTTGGGTGCAAATTTATTCAATATCAACCATAAAAGAAACAATGGGCATACACAAGTTATTAAAAACTTGTGCAACCCCTTGTATTTATACATTAAACTTCTTTTGAATCAATGTATGACATTCTTTCTTTCATTGATGCTATAACAAGTTGTTCCACACGCTTGTTAAGTGCATCAAATTCAATGATGAATTGGTTGGTCATGATGCGTTCCGTATCTTCTGTATTATATATTTCATTGAGTGATTGATAAACCTTTGTGTAAAGGTCTTGCATGGTTTTCATGCAGTCAATGAAATTTTCGGTCTGTTTGCTTACGGTTATCATTGCGCACCCCCTTTCTTTGCTTGTTCGGCTTGCTTTGCCAATTCCGCTTCATTGATGGATTCATAAAGAAACTTGTTCACGAAGTAGATTTGACCTTTTCCAGTTACTTTGGTTGTAGTGGTAACAAGGGAATCGCCGTTGGGTTTCTGAATGACGGTCTTTTTGATTTCAAACAAACCGAGCTGCAAGGCTTTTTGCGTGGGCTGATTATACATTTCGCCTTTCTTGCAAAGGTAACCTTTTTCACGAAGCCAAGCGAACAGGCGGTTTTGCCCTATCTCAACCCCGTTTTGCTTGATGATGCGTGCAAGTTCACCCACCAAAATAGAATGTTCCGAAGTTTCAACGGCTTTGGCAAATGTTGCACCGGGTTGCAAGAACTTAATCGTGCGTTGTTGCCCCTCATTCATTGAAGTAAGTGCATCATTTTGGCATTGTAACACATAGTTCTTACTTTCGGCTTTGGCAAGCGCGGCTTGTTGGCGGTCGATGGTGTCTTTAGCAAGCATCAATGCACGTGCCATGATTTGTTCCGGGGTTTCATCTACCTTGGCAACCATGTAGCCACCCGACTTGCGGATGCTTGGCAATACTTCACCGCATACCCAATCTTGGAATTGTTCGGCTTCTTTCTTCCTTGATTGGAAGATGCACTTATACAAGTTCGGTTCGGTGATGAAGTTGAGCGACATTATTTTTGTCTTACCCGTATCTATTCCGTTGCTAATGATAGGGGTTGATACCTCATTACTAATGACCCCATCTTTGCGGAGTGTCGTTTTTACTTGACTTGGATTTCCCAATCCTAAAATCTTGCATAAGTCAGCAAGACAAAACAATGGTTCGCCACTTTCCGTCAAAGATGTACGGATTCGCCCGAATTGGGCATTTTCAAAGATTTTGATTGATTCTTTCATTGTTGAACGATTTATGAAAGTTTCAGGCAATAGAAAAACGGCATTGCCTTTCCCGTCGTTCAACACCTACAAGGCTGGATTTCCATTACAGATTTCCACGGGGGTACAATGCCGCTATATGTTAGCCGTAAGGGTATAAAAATACCGCCAACGGATTGTTTGCGGTTCTTGCGTTCCGCCTTGTAGTATGTTGAACACTACAAAAGTAGCAAGAAAAATCAAATCCGCAACAAAAAACATCGCAAAAATAGTGATTTATTTCAATTTTGGGTTACTATAAAACACTTAAATGCAAAGAAAAAGGGCGCGAAGCCCTTTTGTTATTGTTTTACGAAGATATATGGTAAGCTCAAATCCGGGTCGTGTAGGTGAATTTTAGTTTCACTTTTAATGTTCATATCAAAACCTTTATAACGGCGGTTTGTTTTTTTATCATACAAGGCAAAATAATCAGCATCCCTATTGACAAAATAATAACATTCAATATCTTCATACACTTCATCAACAATATCAAATGCTTTATATGTACATTCTCCTTGTGCGAAAAACAAATGTTCTTCACCATCCATGTAATCATTTTTTGTTACTTCAATTTCCTTGTCATAATGATTGCCGAATACAATTAAGTCCGGGTCGGGTAACAAACTACCTAATTGACCACCCGAAAGATTGGAAAACTGAATGTCCGCCCAAGTTCCATTGAAAAGTGCGAATGCCTTTTCTTGTCTTTCTGAATAAGACGACAATTGTTCATCATCATCTGAACAACCAACCAAAATCATCGGCAGTATCATTGCCAACACCAAAATGACTCTTTTCATATAACTTAATTTTTATAGTATCGCGGCAATTTTTTTCACGTTTGCAAGTTTTTGAATAAACGACTTATCCCGTTTAGCGGTAATCATGTCATATTCGGCTTGCAGATTCAACAACAAGTGTGCAGGAATGTCCATTGCTTGTTCACAAAGCAAAGCAAACTTGGTATTCACGGCTCGTTTACCCCTTACAATGTCGTTCAAAACGGTATATGAAACCCCCATATCGGCTGCAAGTTGCTTTTGAGATATGCCCCGACATTCGATTTCATCTTTGAGCAAATCACCCGGATGCGTGGGTTCAAACGGTTCAAGATTATTTGCTATCATTTTAGGGTCTGTTCCTTTAACTGTAATCATAATTGTTTTATTTATAATGATTTGACAATTCCAATATATTGCAGATGTAAACAATCGTTTCGCTTTCTTCTTCTATCACGGTAAATTCAATTCGGTATTGGTCGTTTACCCTGATTGATGAAATGCCCGCCTTGTCGCCTTTTAGCACTTCATATCGCAATGATGGCAACCGAAACAAATCTTCAATCCCATTTGCGCTTTTAAGGTAATCAATGCCTTTTATATAACGCTTGATTATGTCAGGTTGAAAGCGGTGTTTCTTGTCGCTTTTCCCGGTTTCGTAGAGTTCACGCAAATAATCCTTATCGAAATTTACAATCATATCATGCTGTCGTTTACTTTGCAAAGATAAGTCTTTTTCTTAAACCGCAAAAAAGTTGATTTATTTTTTTAGAACAAAGTCCATTTTTCGTTTTCGCGCTATACGGAATAATATATGAACGTAGTGAATATATTATGTAGTATTATATATATTCTTTTCTTTCCTTTGCATCAGTTTGCATTGCAAATGAAATACACATGGAATGCAATTGTATAAACGCATTGATAATCAATCATTTCAAAAGGTGCAAATTTGCGGTTTTTGATACATCCTTTGGTCATTTAATGCACATTATTGAGTATGCCAAGTGTCACCGATAGCACATTTTTACCGTTTGAAATGCACCCTTTATAATTTTGCATTACAAGTGTTATGCAATTGCATCAATTTCACTTGCATTTGCATCGTAGGTTGTCAATCATATTTTGGGCAACCTCTTTTTGAAGTTCAACCACGTTGATTGGTTCTTTGCCAATGGCGGTGTCATAAGTCATTGTGCCGGACACGAACATTTGCAATGCCGATTCAAAATTTTCTTTGTCAATAACCCTTTCAAAGAGTTCAAAAGTAAAACCTAACGGCAAACCATATTTGCTTGCAAGTTGTGCTATTCTTTCCATATCTGCATTTTTTAATGTGTAACAGTTTAATTTTTCAGCACAAAAATACTTGCTTTATGCAAATGCAGTGCAAAAATGTGGATAAGTAAAGCATAAGTTCAAGTTTGTTTATATATGTATCACTATAAAACATAATACTTTTGTAATTGATTTGTTTAATAATTAAAATTATCGGAAATGAAAGAAACAATTTTGGCATTACTGATTGCAAAGTTTTCAGGCGTGCGAAAAGACGGACTTGTTGCATTGGCACGTTCGCTTGCGTTACAATGCACAACCGAAGATGAAGCGAAAACCCTTGTCGATAAAATCACGGATGCGCAAGTGAATGAGTTTGTCAAGGATTATCGCGCCGATGTGGATAAGGAAGTGTCCGAAAGCAACAAGACCTTTGAAACCAATCTGAAAAAGAAGTTCGATTTGGTTCAGAAAACCGAACCCGGCGGTAATAAGAATCAGAAAGATACCGACCCCGACGACATTGCAGCCATTGTAAAAGCGGCGGTTGATGCGGCGGTTGCCCCTTTGAATGAAAAGTTGAATGGTTATGAAGCAAAGACTATTGCCGAAACAAGGCTTCAAGCATTGAATGAGAAGTTAAACGGATGCAAGGATGATAATTTCAAGGCTCAAACTTTGAAAGACTTTGCCCGGATGAACTTTAAGGATGATGCAGATTTTAATGAATACTTGTCAAGCAAGGAAGCGGACATTGCCACGGCAAATCAAAACAAGGCTGATACAGATTTAAGCAATTCCGGTGGAAGCCCGCTATTCTCCCAAAAGGAAGAAAGCGGTATTTCAAAAGGAGTTGCCGAATATGTGGAAAGCCTTAAACCCGAAAACACCACGTTTAAGGGTAAAGAAATTTAAGTCAAATTCTAAAATTCAAAACAATGTCATTGACAATCAAAAGGAAAAAGGACAATCGCATTGTGAAGTGCATTCTTCACCGTGTAGCGGACATTCCCGGTGGTGTAACCGTTCAGGTTGCAAACTTGGGTGGGTCGGCATTGTTTGAGGGAACGCCCCTTGGTAAGGGGTCGAATGGTCTTTATGTGGTCTGCAAGACGGCGCAAGTAATCACCGAAGCGACCGAAGCGGCAACAACTTATGAAGTGGCAAAAGGACACCATTTCAAGGTTGGCGACCGATTCGCAACGGCAGCTTGTAACGGTCAGACCATTACGGCTATTGACAAGACCGATGCAGCCAAGGACGTTATCACCGTCGGAACAACGCTTGGAGCGAAGATTACCGCCGGAACTTGTGCATTTGAATCAAGTGGAGCCAACAAGACATTGAAAGTTACCCCGGTTGCCATTGCGGGGTCGAACTATGATGTTGAGCATGGCGACAACTTGTTTGTTGATGCGTGGGTTATCGGTGTGGTAAAAGAAGCCAATGCCCCCGTCGTGGACAATGCCATTAAATCGGCATTGAAATCAATTGTTTATGTGTAACCCCAAAAGTAAACCAATATGCAGAAATCATTGATGGTTGGGTTGAATGAAAAGGATATGGAAGCCGTAATTCGTAGTTACGACCTCAAAGATTACTATTATCCAACCCTTTTCCCGTTGAAAGAAACAAACTTTCTGACGTGGAAGATGCTTGAAGCGCAATCGGGCTTGAAGATTGCCGCCGACCTTGTGGCAAGGGGTGCGACAATTCCGAGAAAGACCCGTGAAGCCATTTCACGCATTCAAGGTGATATTCCGAAAATCACCATTTCAAAAGAAAAGAATGAAGATGAATTGACCGAATACGACATAATGGTTGCAATGTCGAGCAACAACCCCGACTTGAAAGCACTTGTCGAATTTTGGGCGGAAGATACCAAGTTTTGTTGGGATGGTGTTGCAGCCCGTGCCGAATGGATTGCATTACGCCAAATTTCGCTTGGCAAGGTCAAGTTCACCAATTCCAACAATGCGGCAGTTGTTACCGAATATGATGTTGATTACCTGATTCCGGCGGAACAAAAGATTGGTGTTACCACTTCTTATTCGTCGGGTACGGCTGCAAAGCCTTTGACAAAGGATTTCCCAGCAGCTTTGAAGTTGGGTAAGAAATTGTATGGTGCAACCTACAAATTTGCGTTTATGAATGTTGATACCTTTGAAAAGTTTGCTTCACAAGAAGAAGTCTTGAAGAAGTGTTCTTCATTCATTCAGAACGCAACAGGCACGCAAGATGCACCGGATTTGGCAACTGTCAACGCATATCTTGCCAAAAAGAAAGAATTGTATCGCGGTTTGCAGATTATCGTGATAGACCAAGACATTACGATTGAACTTGCAGACGGAACGCGCGACACTTCAAATCCGTTTGAAGATGATGTTATTCTTTTTTCTGAAAGCAAGATTCTTGGCAATACCTATTGGAAGAAGCCTATTGACGCAAAGAAGATGCCCGGCAGTGTAGCCGAAAAGGTTATGCACGGACATACCTTGGTCAAGAAGTATTCCAATGAATCCCCGGTTCAAGAAGTTACCGAGGGTATTGCAAACCTTTTCCCGGCATGGAATCTTGCCGGAAGAAGCGTGTTGATGCAGACCAACCACACGAGTTGGAATAAAAATTAACAATAGACCAACGGGGCGGTTTATTTCCGTCCCAATGGTCTTTTTGCAAGGGAGTATATGACAAACAAAGAGTATTTGACCAAATCATTGAATGGGCTTAATGTAAGCGAAGATGATATTGATATTATCTTGCTTAAAGGCGGTCTTGCAGCCAACGACACGGCGGATGCAAGGGGGTGTGATATATCAGTGTACAATCGTATGTCGGTTATATTGAAAGGTATGTTGCAAAATGTTTCCGAGGGTGGATATTCTATATCGTGGAACATGGAAGCCGTTAAGTTGTATTATGCCGCATTGTGTAATGAATTGGGCAAAGAAAACGTGTTGGTCGCACGTCCTAAAGTTCGCAACCGTTCAAATATTTGGTGATTATGGCACAAGTGAAGCAATATCCACATTACCTATTCATCGAAGTTGCCACGGAATCCGTGCAGGATTCACAAGGCAATTGGACGGAATGTGAACCGTCGCGCAAATTCATATCCATGTGTCGTGAAGAATCTGATGGCAGGGGTACGGAATATCAGGTTGCCGGGGGTGAATACCAAAAGGCAACATCTGTAATTCAATGCCCAAAGACTTGCCCAAAGGTAAGTAAAGGCGCAAGGGTAATTGTTGCAAACGACCCTGATTGTACGGACATACGCATTGCCGGAATATGCTTGAACTTTGACCCCGCACAACTACATTCAAGACTATGGGTATAAAAGCAAACTTCACCAAAGATGATGTCAAGAAGCGTTTTGATGCTTTCTTGGATATGGTCGAAAGAAAGCAGATTGAACGATTGCAAAGGCTTGGTGAAATGTGCTTGATTGAAGCACGCAACAATAAAGGCTACATGATGCAGACGGGGGCATTGCTTTCGTCAACAGGGTATGAAGTTTTTGTTGATGGTGTTGCAATACATGGTCAATTTGATGCCGCAAGCGGTGCGGAAAGTAATGCAGCGGCACAAGGTATAAAAGCAGGGCAAGACATTGCCGAAAAAATCGGCAAGGAAACCAAGGGTGTTGCCCTTGTTGTGGTTGCCGGAATGAATTATGCCGCCTATGTCGAAGCAAAAGGATATAACGTGTTGTCAAGTGCTGAACACCTTGCAGAACGGGAATTGCCCCGAATGTTGGAAAAATTGATTAGTAACATTAAACGTGCAGCGGAATGAAAACCATATTTGATACCGATGGAATTTTGTTTGCCTTGCTTGATGGTAAAACGTCAATCAAGGGTGGTTGCTATGTTGGTGATGACAGACCCGAAAATTCAGCCAATGAAGATATTGTTATTAACACAATAGACTTGGCACAAGACACCTTACCCCAAATCGGTACGTCCAACATCAACATATACACAACCGACACAAGCAAGAAAATCAAAGGTAAAATGCAAGTTTCAGCCAACCGCACACGCCTTAAAGCCTTGGCAAATGAAGTCTTGGCAATAGTAAGGAAAGCGAATGTGGATGGATTGACCATTACGCCCGGTAATATGACGATTATGTATGAACCCAACACGAAGCAACACTTCATCAACATTCGCATTGATTGGAATATTCAAACTGATTAAATGTTATGGCAGTACAAAGAACATCATTGATTACACTTGGACTTTGCGAAATCCAAGTTGGTACAGCCGGAGCAGATGGGAAAATGCCGTCTGAATTGGCGAAGATTGGCAAGACCTATAAGGACACTTGCAAGATGGCACAAGATGCATCCGATGTAACGGAACATTTTGAAGAGGGTAAAGCCGCCCCGGAAGTCCGCAAAAAGGCACGTAAGATGCCTAAATTGACATTCAGCATCATGGATGCCAATGTGGACGACCTTGTAAACTATGTTGGCGGTGAAAAGGTGGAAACAACAAAGTGGGGATATGACGGTAACGAAGTTGTGGCAAATAAAGCCATTAAGGTAGTTACCGAACAAGGACTTGACTTTGAAATTCCTAATGCTGATATTGAAGCGGTAATAAACGCGGATATGTCGGCAAAGGGTATTTTCCTAATTGATTTCACCGTAACACCTTTGGCAGTAACCACGGGTAAGGCATTACGTGGTGTGCCGAAATGATAAATTATCGGGGCATATACCCCAAGCCCCGGAATGCAATAGTGTGTTTCGGGGCTTATTTTTTTCTAAGATGTTGTAGTATGACAGATGCAAATAAGAAACTTGAACAAGAAAGGGACGAACTAAACACTCTTATAGGAAAGGGCGTGTCGTTTGAACTCAAAGATACCGAATATGAAGTACAAAAAAAGTTCTTTGGGCTTGTCAAAAGACACATTCCCCACGAAGTTACACGTACATTCAAAATTGAAGAACTGACCCTTTCAACCCTTGACCGCATTTCAGCCGAAACAATCGAAATGGCAATTGATGAATCCATGATGAAGTCGGATGATTCGATGCAACGGGCAAAAGGACTTGCCCACAAGCATTCCATTCGATGTGCAAGAATTATAGCGATTGCCGTACTTGGTGAAGATAGGTTGATTCCGGTGCATGGGAAAGGATGCACACGATGGGTTGAAAACAAGAAGCGACTTGAAGAATTGACTTCACTGTTTGCGCGTAAAATCAAACCATCTGTATTGTATAAACTTTACGTCCTTGTCAATGCCATGTGCAATCTTGGGGATTTTATGAACTCTATTCGATTGATGCAGCAAGAAAGAACCACAATGCCGATTCGGATAGAGGAAAACAACGAGGTTTAAACAGTCCGCACGGTCGCCGGGGGGCTATATGCCAACATTTCGGATGGACTTATGATTACCTTATGCACGGCATTGCATGGTCGGTTGTTCAACGTATGATGATAGATGCACCGGGTTATGATATGAATGATGACACCGGGGTTGAAGAAATCGAATTGACGGAAAACAACAGTGAGCAAATTTTGAATTATGTAAATAGTTTGATGTAATATGGCAGAAATTGACGGTGGCGCATTGTCCTTTAAATCCATCATGGACAATGACCAACTAAATATGGCGATAGATGAAACCTTGCGACGGGTGCAAGGGTTTTCCAATGCCGTTGTTGGCAGTGGTGATGTGATGGACAGAACCACGCAAGAAATGGTTGAATGTATTGAAATTCAACGCAAGGTTGTTCAGGATTTGGAAAAAAAATATTCGGATTTGGACGCAAAGATAAATGCAATTGAACCCGGTGATGCACAAGAAATCTTGATGAGTGAAGCCATTGCGGTAAAACAAGAACTTAATGCGGAAAAGAAAGCCCTTACCGCATTAACGGTTGAATTGAACAATTTACAATCAACCAATGTGCGTTGTGCAATGTCATTCGACCAAATCCGTGCCATGTTGGGGCAAATTGGCGCAGCGTGTGAAGAACATGAAAGGGCTATTGCAAGCTTAAATGATGAATACGACCGATTAAGCCATGCTGCAAGCGATGCTTTTGTGTCCGGGCGTGATGATGATTACAGGGCATTAAAGCAACAAGCGGACGCAATCAAAGGTGAAATCACGGTTCGCCAACAACTTTTAAATGAATTGCGCGAACAATCAGATGCACTTGAAGAAGAAGCGGACAAGTTGGAAGAAGTAGCCAAGCAAGCAGATAAAACGGCACAATCCCATGTTTCTTTGCGCACCCGTATTCGTGACCTAAAAGAAGAAATGGCGTCATTGATTGCCGATGGTGTAGATGAACAAAGTGCCGCTTATAAGGAATTGGAAGAAGAACTTGGGCGTTTGATGGATATTCAAGGGGATATTCAAGCACAAGGAAGCGTTCTTGCAAATGATGAAGCCCAATTTCAAGGCATGATTCAAGGATTGTCAGGTGTTGTTGGCGGATTTACAGCCGCCCAAGGTGCAATATCATTGTTTGCCGGAGAAAATGAGAATCTGCAAAAGATAATGTTAAAAGTTCAGTCCTTGATGTCGATTACTATTGGTTTGCAACAGGTGGCGCAAACATTAAACAAGGATTCGGCTTTTCAGCTTGTCACCATTAACGGCTTGAAAGAGTGGTGGAACAAGTTGTTGGCAATCGGGCGCGGTGAACAAGTTGCATCCACCGCCGCAACGGTGGCTGATACAACCGCAAACATTGCAAATGCGGCAGCAGAAACCGCACAAACGGCAGCAACCCAAGCAAATACAACCGCACAAGGAGAAAACACGGTGGCACAAGGTGCGAATACCGTTGCAACAGGCGCACAAGCAGCAGCGGCAACGGCGGGAACCGCGGCAAATATTGGTCTTGCCGGGGCTTTCCGAATGGTTGGTGCTGCAATAAAGTCCATCCCGGTATTTGGTTGGATTCTTGCCGGAATTTCGGCATTGATAGCACTTGTTTCCCACTTTGTAGGCAAGGCAAATGAAGCCAAGAAAGCACAAGAAGAATGGTATAAATCCATTGCCGAAAATGCTTACAAGCCCATTGCAACCATTGAAGAATTGTCGGTGAAATGGAAAGCCCTTGGCGATGATTTGACAGCTAAAGAAAAATTCGTCAATGAAAACGCAAAGGCATTCGATGAATTAGGTGCATCCGTCAATGGTGTAACAGATGCGGAAAACTTGCTTATACGAAATAAGCAAGCATTCATCAACGCCCAAATCGAAAAGGCAAAGGCAATGATACTTGTTCAGCAAGCCCAAGAAAAAGTGAAGACTTTGATAGAAAAGGAACAAGAATACAATGCTATGCCCGAAAAAACAAGCCAATTTGTTCAAACAAGTTCATTCGGTACGGGATATTACATTGAAGTGGACAATAAGGCAAAAGCCGATAAAAAGAAAGAAATAGAAGATTTGCGTACGGAAATAGAACAAGGTTTCAAGGATGCAACCAAAGCCGAAAGCAATGGTTGGAACGAGCTTAAAAAAGCCGGAATTGATGCTTCTAACACCTACAAAGATGGTACGTTAGGGGCAATCGAACAGGCTATTCAAGTAAAAGAAGCAGCATTGAAGAACCTAACAAGCAATGCCGATTATCAAGTAGCCTTGAAAGAAATTCAGGAATTGCAGAAAAAAGCCGATGCAATTACAGGAAAGAAAAAAACAGGTGGTGGAAATCCGACCACCAAAGACCCTTTCTTGGACAAATTGAATAAATATAAAATCGAATATCAACGATTCAACAAGTGGGTAAATTCGGGTGATGCCATATTGATTCAATCGGCACACAAGGAGTTTGAAAAGTTGCTTGGTGAGGGTGCGACGTATATTGACTATCTAAAGAACCAACGTAACCAAATCTTATCAGTTGATGTTGCCAGCCGAACCAAGGCGCAAAACAAGCAATTGCGGCAACTCAATGATGCCATTGCCGAAGAAACGAAAGCAACGGTTTTGGAAGCATTCAACAATGAATTGAATGAACAATTAACCAATGCAAGCACCGTTATCGAAATGCTTAAAATCATTGAGCAAAAGCGCAAGGAGTTGGCGAAAGATGGAACGGACTTGGATAACGCTAAAGCCGACACCCTGAATGATGCTGAAAAGAATGCCCAAGAACAATTAAAGGAAGAAACCGAAGCGTTGTTGGCTGAATATGCTTCATACGCGGAACAAAAGCATCGCATTGATGAAGCCTATAACCGCGATTATGAAGTGTTGATGGCTAAACGCAAGAAAGCAACAACAGATTCGGAACGCGATGAAATAGATGCAGCGATTACCAACCGCCAAAAGAAGCGTGACAATGATGTTAATGCGATAGGTGGCATTGATTATGAATCATTGCTTGCCGAATACGGCACATTTGAACAAAAAAAACAAGCAATCATTGATGGGTATGAAGAAAAACGAAAGGCAGCGCAAGCGGTCGGCAATACTGAAATGGTAGAAGCCTTGAACAAAGCGCAAGCCAAAGCCCTTTCCAAATTCGCCCTTGATGAGTTACAGGCACACCCGGATTGGGAATTGATGTTTGGCGACCTTGACGAAATAAGTACCCGGAAACTTCAAGAGCTGATTGATAAAATCAACAATCTTGATGGTGCATATCTTGGTATTGAGTTTGACCCGAAAGACCTTGAAACATTGAAAGACAAAATCGGGGAAATAAAAGATGAAATTCAGGAGCGCAACCCATTCAAAGCACTTATTTCATCTATCAAGGACTATGGCAAGGCGGCGGATGATGAGAGCAAGAAAAAGGCTTTGACCAATATGTTTGAAAGCGCAAGAGGTGCGATTGACCTTGTGGGCGGAACAATTGATGCCGTAACGTCCGGGTTGGAAAAGATGGGCATTACAATGGACGAAGAAACCCAAGCGATAATGAATGACATTGGCGGAATTATGGATGGGGCAAGCCAACTTGCAACAGGTATCGCAACGGGCAATCCCTTATCTATGATTCAAGGTTCAATCGGCATATTGTCGTCTGCATTTGATTTGTTCAACTTCAAAGACCGAAAAGCAGAAAAGCAAATAAAGAAGCACCAAGAAGCCATTTCACAACTTGAAAAGGCTTACACTCAACTTTCATGGGCTATTGACAAGGCTTTGGGCGGTGAGGTGTACAAGAACCAACAAGCCGCAATTCGCAACATGAAAGAACAACAAGAACATTTGCGTGCATCTTGGGAAGCGGAAATTTCTAAAAAGGACACCGATTGGGGCAGGGTTGATGAATTTAAGGAACAATATGCCGAATTGGAACGCCAAATTGCGGATATGTACGATGAAATTTCAAATGACTTGTTACAGACCAATGCGAAAGACTTTGCAACCCAATTGGCGGATAACTTGGCAACCGCTTTCAAGACTGGTGAAGATTCGGCTAAGGCTTTTGAAGAAACAGTGAATCAAGTTTTACAAAACTTGATTGTAAACCAATTGAAAAAGAAATTCTTGGAACAACAGCTTCAAGGCGCACTTGACCAATTGGAAAATTCAATGGGTTGGTGGAATGGTGATGATTTTATCTTTGACGGTTTGACGGATGATGAAATTGCAGCATTCAAAGCCAAGGTGCAAGCAGCCGCCAACAATTATGAACAAGCCTTGGGCATTTACAAGGATTTGTTTAAGGATTTGAATGTTGAAGAAACGGATGATTCATTGACGGGAGCAGTCAAGGGCGTTTCAGAAGAAACCGCAAGTATTGTTGCCGGACAAATGAATGCAATCCGTATCAACCAACTTGAATCAACGGCAATTTTACGTCAATCATTGCAAGCCTTGAACACCATTGCCCAAAACACGGCATACAACCGTTATTTGGCAAGAATCGAAAGAATTATCACCATACTTGAACGCAATTCAACGGGTGATTCTTTGAGGTCGCAAGGTTTATCATAAACGAAAGTGTTTCACTATAAAACAAGTAATATATGAAACTATCAAAAGAACTTGCCCGGCAAGCAAAAGCCAAAGGAATATGTACACCTTGGCATAATGAGTTGCAGAATTTGCAAAACAAAGAAGCAATGGTGGAAATGTACTTGAAAGGCATTGATTTTTGCCTTGCTAATGATTACCCCCAAAACGACTTCATAAGGGAGCATTTCAAAGGAGTTATGGAGAAACAAGGGGTTTTTCTTGATGACAATATAAAAGTCGAAAATAAGCCCAAATGCGTGTGTTTGGGAAAGACTTGTGGACGCATTGAAGCAAAGGGATATGAAGTTTGCGAAATCTTCGTCAAGCATAATTCTGAATTGAATGTGGTTGCCAAAGACAATGCCTTTGTAATGATTGATATTTATGATGATGCCGTTATAAGTGTTTATGCAAGCGACCGGGCAAAGGTTTGTGTGAACCATCATGGCGGCTCAATAAACAGATATGCAACAAATGATGCCGTTATAAAAATCCGGGAAAAAGATAAAAAGACTTATTGAATATGGATGCGAATAATATTATTTTCCAAATGCCTTTTGACGAAAGCAACGGTTCTTTGGTTGCTTTTGATTATAGCCAAACACGTGCCGACGGGGTTGTGAACGGTGCGGCATTCGTTGCCGGAAAGAACGGCAATGCAATTTCGTTTGGCGGGTCGGACACTTGCGATGTTTCCAAATCGGTGTTACCCACCATGAATGTTGATTTCTCAATTATGATGTGGGTACAAGGTCGGGAAATCGAATGTGGTTCACCGCAAAAAATGATTTGGTTGCTTAATTTTTCAGGTCTTGAAAATTTCATTGAAATTCCTATTGAAGCAACCCCCGGTTCTTGGTATTCGTTTGCAATAACAAGACGTGGTGCATCATTCAATTTTTATGTCAATTCATCATTGGTAAAGACCTTGACCAAATCAAGTACTTTGCTTGGCGTGTCTTTGTGCCAAGACTATTACGGTGGTGAATACGGCTTTGGATTGCTTGATGATGTCAAGATTTACAATGTCGCCTTATCGCAAAATGAACTTATCAATGAATTGTCCACAAGCAAACAACAAGCCTATTTGTTGGATGGTGTAAACTTCAAGGAATATGGCGTATTTGTGTCGGGTTCGGACGGTGTGATGAACCGCCCGAAAATGAAAGCCCCCGCGACATTGAATTGGGATAATTACCACGGTGAAAGCGTTGATTTATCACATAAATTCTATGAATCAAGGGAAATCACATTGTCTTGCTTTGTCAAAGCTGAATCCAAGATGGACTTTATCAAGAAGATTACCACTTTTGAGCAGCAGTTTGACAAGAAAGGAACAAACCGCCTTGTCATTGACGTTCACCCCGTGAAACCTTTGATTTATGAAGTGTATTGCAAAGATGCCATTGAAATATCAAAGGAATGGAGCGATGAACTGATGGTTGGCACATTCAAGTTGAAGTTGATTGAACCCGAACCCGTCAAAAGAGTATTGAAGCACATTCGCGTCAACGATGCGACCAAGGCTTGCACTATCACTTTGACGAGTACCAAATATGTGAATATCTATTGGGGTGACGGTTCGGTTGATTATGACATAAGCGGTGATTCCGTCAAAATTATACACAACTATGATGTGAACGGTGATTATTTCCCGGTAGTGACGGGGTGCATTGATGAAATTTCTTCATTTGAAACAAATGCTATTATTGTATGGGAACGAATATAATCATTACGCAGCCTAACGGAAACCGTGTGCCAATGCAGAATCGGCGCACGGCGACCGGGATAACGTCGGCAAAACAGAATTGGGGCTTGAATGCGGAAGATACGGTGGACATTACCATTGAATCACCTTTTCCGCAAACATATAACATTGGCGATAAAATCACCGTGTTTGGACGCGATTATAAGTTGAACCGCTTGCCGTCGGTCAAGAAAACAGGAATGCACCAATTTCAATATACCTTGCAATTCGAGGGTGTGCAATATGACTTGTTCCGCATTACATACGACTTGACCGTTGACACCACCACCAATGAATTGCAGGATGTGCAAGGCGACACATTGACGGGTAATTTGCACCGCTTTATGACGGTTCTTATTGCCAATGCAAACCGTGTGTTTCCGGGTAAATGGAAATTGGGGGCTTGTCCTGATACCATTGGCGACAAGACCTTGACTTTCGGTGAATCTGATAACTGTTTGTCGGTATTGCAGAATCTTTGCGGACAATCCAACTTCAATGTTGAATTTGAAATTGTGCAATCCAATGGGGTTTACACGGTCAATCTTTATGAACGTGTCGGGCAAACATTGCCTTTTACTTTCGAGTATGGCAAAGGACGCGGCTTGTATGACTTGCACCGGGAAAATGTTTCTTCATCAAACATTGTTACCCGGTTGAAAGTGTATGGTTCAACCGAAAACATTACTTCAAAATATCGCGCTGACCGCCTTTGTTTACCGGGTAAGACCAAGGGGCAATCATACATTGAGAAGCCCGAAATGGTAGCCAAATACGGTGTCTTTGAGGGACGAAAGAATTTTGATGATGTCAAACCCACATTCACGGGTTCGGTTGAATCTGTGGTTGATACATTCAGCTTCATAGACAAGAAGTTTCCGTTTGACTTGAACGCGACCAATGCAAGCGGTGAAACATTGTATCTTATCAATGGCGTTTCGGCAAAGATTCATTTCAACACGGGCAATCTTGCCGGATATGATTTCGAGGTAAAGAGTTACGACCATGCAACGCACAAGTTCACGTTGTTAAAGACAACCGACGACCGGGGCGATGTGTTCCCGTCTGAAACTTCAATGGCATTCCAATTCGGAGTGGGCAACGAATACAAGATTCTTGATGTCGCTTATCCAAGTGATATTGAAGCGGAAGCCGAAGCGAAATTGGCGGAAGTCGGAAACAAGTATTACGACCAAAATTGCCAACCCAAAGTCCAATATGGATTGAGCGTTACCAAGGCTTTCTTGGAAAAGCTGGTGGGAACAAATGATTCGGTAACGAATTTCTTTGCCCCCGGTGATTTCTTGCACGTTGTTGATGCCGACATTGATGTGGACAAGGCTATTCGCATAAAATCCTTTGTGCGCAATATCCTTGACCCCTACGATTACACATTGACCATTTCGGACATTACAACCAACGCAACTATTACCAATCGCGTGATTTCAGACTTGGTGGAACTTGACAAGATTGTTACCATTAACAGCCTGAAAGACCCCACCCGCGCCCGTGCAAATTGGCGGTCAAGCCGTGAAGTGTTGAACATGGTATTTGACCCTGATGGCGATTATTATACCGACAAGATAAAGCCGGGTTCAATTGATACCCTTGCCTTATCGGTAGGTGCAAAATCAATGCAATTCGGATTGATTAACACGGTATTTCAACCGAATTACAATGGCAATCCAAGATTGGTGAAGTGGCAAGGCGGTGTTTTGACCCACTACACTATCAAAGAAGAATCGGCGGTGTCATGGGTAATGGCAGACGGTCAAACGACATTGACCGGGAACAACAGTGCATATTATCTTTATGCAAAGTGCGAAAGGAACGGCAATGCCGGGGTGTTCATATTCACCACAAGCCAAATCAAGGTTGAAGATGATGTGAATTATTATCATTTTTTAATCGGTACGTTATCAAGTATTGACCCCGAATTGAATATTCGTTCTTTGGCTTTGACGTATGGTTTTACAATGGTGAACGGTCGTTTCATCAAAACCGGGCGTATTGAATCGGCAGACGGCACAACCTATTTTGATTTGGACAATTCCGAAATTGGCGGGCGTATTGTGTTTTCTTCTAATGGGCAAGAAAAGACCCTTGAAGAATTAGGGAAAGAATCATTGGAAAACAAAGACTTTATAAACAACACGTTGCCCGGCATTCTTTCGGAAATCCAATCACAATTGGATGGGCAGATTGAACAATTCTTTGAAACCTACGACCCTACATTGACCAATGCCCCGGCAAAGGATTGGACAACCAACCAAATGAAAGAAAATCATTTGGGCGACTTGTTTTATAATACGGAAAGCGGTAAAGTATTCCGATTTATAAAGAACGGTTCGGTTTATTCTTGGCAAGTTCTTCAAGATTCAGAAGTTGCACAAGCACTTGCACTTGCAAATGATGCACTTGCACTTGCAAAAACAAAACGAAGAATTTTCACGTCAACCCCTTACACCCCTTATGAAGTAGGTGATTTATGGGTTCAAGGCGGCAGCGGTGATATTATGCGTTGTAAGACTTCACGGGCAACGGGTTCTTACACGTCAAGTGATTGGGAAAAGGCAAGCAAGTACACGGACAACACCGAATTGAACAAGTTTATCAATGGCACATACAACAATGCCATTATCGATTTAACCAATCAGATTGACGGAAAGATTGAAACATGGTTTCAGACAACCGACCCGGCTTCAAGTTGGACTACAACGGCAATGAAAGCAAAACACGTTGGTGATATGTGGTATCACTCAACACAAAAGAAATTGAAGCGTTATTCAAGTTCTTATTCTTGGGTGAACATTGAAGACCAAAAAGCAATTGACGCATACGAAGCCGCCAACAATGCACAAGATACGGCAGACGGCAAAAGACGTGTATTTGTGTCCACTCCCTACCCACCTTATGATATAGGCGATTTATGGGTGAATGGTAAAGATTTGCGCCGATGTCAAACTAAAAAGGTACAAGGGCAATCATACAACATCAATGATTGGGTTGTTGCTGTTGATTATGACAATACAAAGACCGTGATTGACGGCGGTTTGGTTACGTCAGGCACGATTCAGGTTGCAGGTGACAATAAAAGCATCCTTGCGGGTATGACAGGGCAAGGAACGGCGGCAAACTCTATCCGTTTTTGGGCTGGTGCTTCTTGAAAACAGGGCAACCGCACCTTACCGTGTGATGCAAGATGGTTCGGTTGTTATGACCAAAGCAACGGTTGAGGGTGTCATAAATGCAATATCCGGGTATATAGGTGGTTTCCGAATCCAACAAGGACAAATCGGTTATGGTTCATCATCTGAACAAGACACAACACGTGGGCTTGCATTATTGAACAACTTTATTCGCTTTTATAATGGTAGTCAACGCACCCTTGTAGGTTGTTTAAGTTCTTTAGGTTATCCATACAATGCTTTATTTGAATTGTCGGGTAACATGGGTACGACCGTAGAAATACATAGGGATGGTTACAGTGAAAACAATGAAGTATGGTACAAGCCAAAGGCACTTGCCGTTTTTGGAAATCAATTGATAAATGGGAAACTTGCAGTTTTTGAGAATGGCTATATCGGTGAAGCACATACGGATGCAATAGAAACGTACATTTATTTGACCCATTCTTTTATGTTTACCTCAATAGGTTCATCGTATAGGAATGTACGTTTGCCAAGACTTGCGCCAATTTGGGATTCTATGGGTGGAAACAGAACCTTTTTATTACATATACAAATTGGTTATCTTGGAAATGGTAATAGAGTTAAGATAAGTGGTGTTGAAGGTGGTTATATTATAGATAATAATGCAAATAGACCGGGGGGCGGCTTTGGCTATCTTGATATGGCACGTGGGGACAGCTTAGTTCTACGTGCCTATGGTGCAGATTATCATATTGTCCAATATAGAACATAAATTATGGAATTAGCAAAAATACAAGATAATGGAATGGTTGACGTGGTGTTTTGTTCACCAAGCAACGGTTCAAAAATGACAGAATTAAGGGAATCCGGGTTTCTTGAATTTGTCAAGAGTGAACAACCGCAAGTTAAATCCGGGCAAATTGCAGTTGATTCATGTAAAATAATTGATGGCAAAGTGGTGCAATTTTGGGAAATCAAGACCGACCCCGAAGCCATAAATACACAAATAAACGAATTGAAAGAACAACTTTCGGAATCTGATTACAGGGTTACGAAGTGTTATGAATGTTCGTTGGTTGGTAAGACATTACCTTATGACATACAAGAATTACACACCGAAAGGCAAGCCATACGGGATGAAATCAACCGTCTTGAATCCTTGTTGGCATAAAGTTATTCTTCACTTATCCACTTTGTGTTATAGTAATACATTAAAGACGTAAATTTGTATCAAAAATCTTTCAATTATGAATGAAACAAGAAGTGGCGAACACGTTTCCGCCCAAATAGGAAAGATGGGAATCATTGACCAATTGACAAAGAAGAACTTTTCATTGCCGGATGGTCAAAGTTTCAACATCAAAAATGACGGCACGCAGCCCGTGTTGTTATCGGTGCAGCTTGCCGGGATGAGTGATGGCGATTTCATAGAAACGCAATTTGAATGCGGTTGGAATCCTGAAATTGTTAAGGTGGTGAAGCAATCTTCATTGTCAGGTATTAACTTAAAATGGGGCTATTAAAATGGGTTTACTTATCGGAATAGGTGGCACAAAGCCACAATTTGCCTATGACTATTATTATGGCATCGAATGGGACGTTACAGTGTCTAACAAGAAGCCTACAAGAATAGGCAAGATGGAATTGCATAAAGAATTGCCGTTGCAATCGTTGATGCGTCGGTGTATTCAAAATGACGATGGCAGTGTGAATTATTACTTGCACGCCAATGATTCAACGAAACGCGACAATGGAGCGGCGGCTGATTTGACCGGAAAAGACGGTATGTATATGGTCGAATTGCCGGATATGTATGTACGCTTTGAGATGGACGGCAACAAATGCCGACACTTGCAGTCAACGCAACCATTACCCGGTTTTCATCTATGGCGCAAAGACTATGTTTCAGCCGTGGAAGCAACGGTGCAGCGGTCAACCAATAAACTTTCCGCCGTATGTTCAATGGATGCAGATTATCGCGGTGGCAACAACGATGCTTCACGCGATGGAACAGCCAAAACACAACTTGGTATGCCCGCAACGGCAATATCATTGACCAATTTCCGTGCGTATGCCCGCAAACGTGGAACAACCGAATGGAATTGCAATTTATATCAGACGCACCGCAAATTGTGGTGGTTATTCGCCGTTGAGTATTGCACATTTGATTCGCAAGACACATTTAATGCAGCACTTGACGAAAGTGGTTATCACCAAGGTGGATTGGGTGCAGGAGTAACAAATTTGGATTGGAGCAAATGGAGCAATCTAAATGGTAATTATCCCGTTGTCCCTTGCGGAAAAACAAACAGTCTTGGGAATAAAACAGGAGTGGTAGAATACACATTACCCAATGAATACGACCCCGGAAAGGAAACAAAAGTTAGTGTTACGTCATACAGAGGGGTTGAAAATCCTTTTGGTCATGTGTGGAAATGGACGGATGGTTGCAAATGCTTGATTCAATCGGAAGCGGATGGCGGTTTGTCTGAATTTTACGTTTGTGACGACCCCTCGCATTTCACAAGTTCGGGAGTTGCTAATTATCAATTACGTGGTAACTTGCCAAGACGGGAGGGTTATGTAAAGAAACTTATCCTTGGTGAAGATGGCGAGATTATGCCCCTTGAAATTGGTGCAGGTTCTACAACCTATTTTTGTGACTACTTTTATACGAATATTCCCGGAAGTGGAGTTTCTGAACGTGGCGTTTTGTTCGGCGGTAATGCGTATGATGGTGCGAATGCGGGGTTCGTGTATGCGAATGCGAATAATACGGCTACGTATGCGAATGCGTATTTCGGTTCTCGGCTTTGCTTTTACCCGCAAATCGAAGCGGCTGCATGAACCCGATACAAAATGAATTTTGATGTTTAAATGAAGAAATAAAGGTTGTCCGATGTCGTGGCGTTTTGTTCGGCGGTAATGCGAATAATGGTGCGAATGCAGGGTTCGTGTATGCGAATACGAATAATACGGCTACGAATGCGAATGCGAATATCGGTTCTCAGCTATGCTTGTAAAAATATAGTTGCATATCGGAAACCTTGCCACAAAAACAACCCAACCGGGGTTGAATGAGTTGGAAAAACCAACGGCAAAAAATATAATAAGTAAAACGGCTTTGGTAGGGTATTGCCCGAAGAATCCTAATATACAAGCAAACTTGTGTTATAGTAAAACATGAAGCGGATTGGAAATTTATTTGACCGAATAATTGCACTTGATAACTTGCGACTTGCCGATGAAAAAGCAAGGAAAGGCAAGGTGCGTTCTTATGGTGTCAGGGTTCACGACAAGAACCGTGAAGCCAATTTGCTTGCTTTGCACGAAAGTTTGAAAAATGGTACATTCAAAACATCGAAATACCACATATTTACAATTTACGAACCCAAGGAACGTCAAATTTATAGGTTGCCTTATTTCCCCGACCGTATCTTGCATCATGCAATAATGAATATCCTTGAACCAATATGGGTTTCCATATTCAATAAGAACACGTATTCTTGTATCAAGAACCGTGGAATCCATAAGTGCGCAAAGGATGTTAGGCAAGCATTGAAGCAAGCCCCGGACGGGACAAGGTATTGCCTTAAAATAGACATACGTAAGTTTTACCCATCAATCAACCATGATGTCTTAAAGTCAATCGTAAGGCGAAAAATCAAGGATAAAAGGTTGTTGGGTGTCCTTGATGAAATAATTGATTCGGTTGGCAATACTGATTTGCCGATTCGCAATTTTACAACAGACCCCACAACAGGGGAAGTTGTTATTTCGTCATTGAATGGTGTACCAATTGGCAATTATTTAAGTCAATATTTTGCAAACCTTGTGTTGGCTTACTTTGACCATTGGTTGAAAGAAAACAAGCGTGTGAAGTATTATTTTAGATACGCGGACGATATTGTTATTCTTGCACCCAATAAAGAAGTATTGCATGAATTGTTGCACGAAATCCGGGCATATTTGCGTGGCTTGAAACTTCACGTCAAACGCAATTATCAAGTCTTTCCCGTTGATTCAAGGGGTATTGACTTTTTAGGATATGTATTTTATCATTCCCATACACTTTTACGTAAATCAATCAAACAGAAACTTTGCCGCCGGGTGGCAAAATTGAACAAACGTAAGGTCGCGCCAACAAAAGCACTTTATAAGCAACAAATATGCAGTTGGTGGGGATGGTGTAAATACTGTAATTCAATCAATTTAATGAAGAAACTTTCAAAAACATTCCCGTATGAAATTAAATTCAATAGAAGCAAATGCCCATTATGATATGGAGCATGGTAAACCCACAATCTTAGAAAAAGATAATGATGGTTCTTCCTTGTATCGCTTCAATATTGAACCCGAAATGGGTAAACGCGATGGCAAAGAACAAGAAAAAGAAGCGCAAATCGGTTGGAAGTGCTATGAAGTTCGCACGTTTACCCAGCCGACCAAAGCAAATCTGAAAAGGGTAATTATCCGTTCGATTCTTGACGAAACGGCGGAATTTGACCTTGTGAATAGTTATAATAAGCACATTTTGGGTATTACACCGGATGATAAGGCAGTTGCCAAATATAAAGAGTATTTGCAACTCACTGAAGATTTGGACAAATTGTTATTGTCCACATTGTCTAACTAACATTTTAAAACTGATGGCAAAATTTTGTGAACTTGGTATTGAATCGGACGTGGTGATTGGCAAAGGAATCGAGATTGAAGATTTGTTTGGTCGTCGAATTTTAATTGAAAAGACAATCATTCAGCCAACAAAATATCCGGGAAAGAATGCGTCCGGATTAAGAATGCAAATGCAAGTGGTTCTTGCAACTTTTAATGAATCGCCCGACAAAAACGGCGATTGTTACACTAAAAACCCCGATGGCACACCCATTGGGGAAAGACGTTCTTGTTTTACCGGGTCGGACATTCTGATTTCAGCCATACAAAAAGCCGAAAGCAATTTGCCCGTTGTGAATAAGAAAAGAAGTGAACAAGGCTTGCAACCATTGCAATTGTACCCAATGGACACAACAATTGTCAAGGTCGGAAAATGTTTTCAATTCACATAAAACATGAATGAAGTATTGGTAACAATCGGTTCTATCATTGGAACATTGGGTGGTTGGGAAGCCGTTAAATACATCCTCAATCGCAAAAGCAATAAGGTTATTGCCGAAGCAAATGCCTTTGCCATACAAAGAAGTGCATTGCTTGAAGATTATCAACGTGTCCAAAGCGAAGTAGATGTTCTGAAACAAAAGGTAGATGAATTATATACAAAGTTGCACACGCTCGAAAACGAACGTCTTGATTTGATTCGGGAAAATAACGAATTGAGGTTGAAGCTCAAGGATGCTGAAAAACACGTGTGTTTGCAACCTGATGATAAATGTTTGCGACGACTTAACCCCGATGTTAAATGCCGTCTTGTCGGTTTATTGCGTGGCAATTACACGCAAGACCATCCCGATGTAATTATGACCGAAGATGATATGTTAAAGTCAAACCAAGAAAATTAAGATATGGCAAATGTAAATATACTATTACCGTACATCCTTAAATGGGAAGGTGGTTTTGTTAACGACCCGGCAGATACAGGGGGCGCAACCAATAAAGGTGTCACAATAGCAACTTGGCGTAATGTAGGTTATGACAAGGACGGTGATGGTGACATTGACGTTAAGGACTTGAAATTGCTTACAGATGCAGATGTCAAGAACCGGGTATTGAAACCACATTATTGGGACAGGTGGAAAGCTGACCAAATCCAATCACAAAAGGTTGCTAATATACTTGTTGATTGGGTGTGGGCTTCAGGCAAACACGGGATTGTAATTCCGCAAAGGTTGCTTGGTGTCAAAGCTGATGGCGTTGTTGGCAACAAAACATTGTCGGCGGTGAACTTTGCAGACCCTGAACAATTGTTTGAAGCGATATTCCAAGCGCGTGTTGACTTTCTGCATGACATTACCCGGACAAGTATTGCCCAATATGAAAGAAAAATCGGACGTAAGGCAACCGATAAAGAGTTGATGAAGCATACCAAAAAGCGTTTCTTGAAAGGATGGCTAAACCGATTGAATGACATCAAAAGAATTTGTGTATGAAAAAGGTTATAGCAATTATTTTGGGGCTTGCATTGCTTACATCGTGTGGTGCAACCAAGAAAGCAACAAAAGCCAAGGAAGTGCAGCTTGACAGTGTTGCAGTTGCAAAGGTTATGACGGAAAGAACCGAAAAGGTTGTGGACACAACCCGGACTGAACATGGGAAAGTTACCATAACCGAAATTGAGTTTTACCCACCGACCGCAACCGAACCACAAGGCAAACTTGCCAATCGCAAAGATTCATCCACCAAGGCTTCAAGCGTAACAAAGCCGATGGCAAATGTTGAATTGAATGAAATAGGCAAGATGCAAGGCGTGGTGAAGTCAATTCGACAAACAGTGATTCAATCTGATGTTCGGGAAAAGGGCGAAAGCAAAGAATCAAACGAAAGCGATAATTCGGAAAATACCGCCACCTTGTCAAGGCAAGGAACAAGCATGGACAAGCAGCAAGAACCAACCCCCGACCCTTACCGTTGGCGATACATATTTTATACGGCATTGGTATTTGTCGCGGTATTGCTTTACCTGAAACGTACACCGATTGTCAATTGGATTAAAAAGATTCTTGCAGGGATTTTGAAGAATCCTTGATTATGCGTAATTTTGCAACATACATTGTTGCGAAGCCCGGAGTTGCACCGGGTACAATGTTGAAGCCCGGTTATTGCCGGGCTTCTTTTATTATTGGTATTGCGCTTGCTTATGGGCATAAAAAAAGCCCCAAAAAATGGGGCTTTCGTGTACAAATTCGTGTACAAGTTTTGCAAATCCTTGATTTTCAAGGTTTATTGCGGAGAGAGAGGGATTCGAACCCCCGGAAGCTCTCACTTCAACGGTTTTCAAGACCGCCGCAATCGACCACTCTGCCATCTCTCCAGATGGGCTATAAAATTGCTTAGCAATTAGCGGAGAGGACGAGATTCGAACTCGTGGTAGGATTACTCCTACGACAGTTTAGCAAACTGTTGGTTTCAGCCACTCACCCACCTCTCCAGTGGTTTTGCTGATTTCTCTTTTGCGAGTGCAAAGTTATATTAAAAGTTTATAGAATGCAAATTTTTTGATGTCTTTTTTGTGTTTAATTATTAAGTTTTTTATTAAGATATTGATATGTAAGGTTTAATGCTATGATTTTATTTTGTGATTTTTTTGCTTATTAAGAAAAAGACCGCATTCTGGTTGGACGTTTTGCGTCAGAGTACGGTCTTTTGGATATTCCTTATATTGCTATTTCTTTTCCCTTAAGGAAAATTTTGTCAATAATCGGCGTTGTGTATGCGTATGGAATGAATTCTATTGAAGGGATTGGCTGGGTAATGAACAGGTTTGCCACTTTTCCTTTACTGAAAGAGCCGTAATCTTTGCTTAATCCCATTGCGTATGCTGAATTTATGGTTGCTGCGTTAATTGCTTCTTCTGGCAACAGTCTCATCTTTATGCAGGCTAAGGAAACAATAAACTTCATATCACCAGATGGGGTAGAACCAGGGTTGTAATCGCTTGCAACTGCAATACCGAGTCCAGAGTCAATCATTTTTCGAGCAGGGGCAAATGGCATGTTGAGGAAGAATGAAGTGCCAGGCAATGCCGTAGGCATGGTGGCAGTTCCTCTGAGAATGTTTATTTGCTCATCAGCCATACTTTCCAAGTGGTCCACAGATAAAGCGTTATGGGCAACGCCAACCTCCACTCCTCCAGAAGAAGCCAGTTCATCAGCATGGATTTTTGGTCTCATGCCCCATTTGGCTCCTGCTTCAAGCATTCTTGCTGTTTCGGATGTGGTGAAGAATCCCGTATCACAGAAAACGTCGATATAGTCTGCCAATTTTTGTTTGCCTACTTCTGGTATCATTTCGTTGATGATTAAGTCAACGTATTCTGGTTGCGACATGTTCCTGGCAACGGCATGGGCTCCGAGAAAGGTTGAAACGATGTGGACAGGCAAGGTCTCTTTCATCCGTTGGATAACGCGAAGCATTTTCAGTTCGTCTTCCGTGCTGAGTCCGTAGCCGCTTTTTATTTCGATGCAGCCTGTGCCTTTCGCTATCATTTCCCATGCCCTGCGAGATGCTTGCAGGTATAATTCATCTTCGGAAGTGTTGTGCAGTCGGTCAGCGGAATTTAGTATCCCTCCACCGCGTTTGGCTATTTCCGCATAACTCATTCCTTTTATTTTGTCGATGAATTCGGTTTCTCGGCTTCCTGCATATACGATGTGGGTATGTGAGTCGCACCATGAAGGCAAGACGATACGATCTGTTGCGTCAATTATATTTTCACAATTGGCGTAGTCGTTTAGGTCTTCCATTTTGCCGAAGTCAAGAATGCGATCATCCTCTATGCAGAGCCAAGCGTTGCTTATAGCACCCAATTCTGACATTTCAGACCCTTGCAGTCTTGTCTTATTGCAGATGCCTGCAAGGGTTTTTATGTTTTTTATAAGAGTATGCATTTTAGAAATTCTTTTGCAGGAATTCAATAGATTTTTGAATATGAGGGTACATTATTTCATCGTTGATGATAAATGGAACCTCTTTTCTATAGTCTTCAAGCAATTTTTGGATAGTTGGAGAAGATTTTAGAGGCATACGGAATTCCAATGCCTGTGCAGCGTTGATAAGTTCGATGGCAAGAACTCTTTCTGTGTTGAGAACTACCTTGTATAGTTTGATAGCCGCATTAGCACCCATGCTGACGTGATCTTCTTGACCTTGGCTTGACGGTATGCTGTCAACGGAAGCCGGTGTGCATAGACTCTTGTTTAGGCTTACAATTGATGCTGCTGTATATTGGGTAATCATAAAACCACTGTTTACGCCTGGGTTTGCAACCAGGAAACTTGGCAGACCGCGAGTGCCAGAAACAAGTTTGTAGATTCGTCGTTCGGAGATGTTTGCCAGTTCGCTAATAGCAATTGCAAGGAAATCCATCGGTAATGCTATGGGCTGACCGTGGAAGTTACCGGCAGATATTATGATATCTTCATCAGGGCATATTGTTGGGTTGTCTGTTGCAGAGTTTATTTCTGTATCGATTACTGACTCAACGTAGGCAGTAGTGTCTTTTGCTGCACCATGTACTTGCGGAATGCATCTGAAAGAATAAGGGTCTTGAACGTATGATTTTGGTTTTGCAACAATTTCGCTACCCTCAAGCAATTCTCTCATCCGTTTTGCCGTTGCAATCTGCCCGTTGTGAGGCCTTACCTGGTGAACGGCATCGGTGAATGGTTCAACAAGACCGTAATATGCATCAAGTGACATTGCTGCAATTCTGTCAGCCCATTCGTTGAGGCGATTACTTTTAAGCAGAGCCCATACGGCGAAGGCACTCATGTTCTGAGTACCGTTAAGTAGAGCAAGCCCTTCTTTCGAAGCGAGTTCAATAGGTTGCCAGGACATTTTTTCCATAAGTTCCTGACCACTGATAACTTCACCTTTATACTCAACTTCACCAAGTCCGAGTAAAGGAAGGGACAGGTGGGCAAGAGGTACAAGGTCGCCAGAAGCACCTAATGAACCTAGCATGTACACAATTGGATAGATATCGTTGTTGAAGAAGTCGATAAGTCGCTCAACTGTGTCAAGTTTGCAACCAGAGTAGCCATAACTAAGAGATTGTATCTTCAGCAAAAGCATAATTTTTACAATTTCGTTAGGCACTCTATCCCCAGTTCCGCAAGCGTGTGACATAACAAGGTTTATTTGCAGTTGTGCAAGACTGTCACGTCCTACAGAAACGTTGCAGAGAGAACCGAAACCAGTAGTAACTCCGTAAACAGGTTTGCTGCTTGTTTCAATTTTTTTGTCGAGGTACTCGCGGCAGTAAGTTATGCGTTTGCGGGCATCATCGCTAAGTACCAACTTGTAGCCTTCAGAGATAATTTCTTCAATACGTTGTATTGTAAGATGTTCGGCTGAGATTTGATGAATTTTCATATTATTGGATTGATTAAGTTAGAATACAGATTCAATTATGTCGTCGTCAACGAAGTTTGGTATTGTTACCTTTAGGTTTGGAGTTTGTTCCATCTCGCGTTGGATAGTTCTGACAGACCCCTCGTTGCGAGCCCAACTGCGGCGCGCGATACCGTTGTTAACGTCCCAGAAAAGCATGCTTGTAATGTTATTTGCACTGCTTTCGCTTCCGTCAATAACCATACCGAAGCCACCATTGATAACTTCGCCCCAGCCAACTCCACCGCCGTTGTGGATTGATACCCAAGTAGCACCTCGGAAAGAGTCGCCGATTACATTTTGAACAGCCATATCAGCACAGAATTGTGAGCCGTCATAGATGTTGCTTGTTTCTCTGAAAGGAGAGTCTGTGCCAGAAACGTCGTGGTGATCACGGCCTAATACTATAGGTCTGGTGATTTCCCCCTTTTTAATAGCCTCATTGAATGCAAGTGCGATTTTTGTCCTTCCTTCTGCATCTGCATAAAGGATTCTTGCTTGAGAACCTACAACAAGATGATTTTTGCCTGCTTCTTTAATCCAATGGATATTGTCATCCATTTGGCCTTTGATTTCGTCAGGTGCAGTAACTTTGATAGTCTCCATTACTTCTGGCTGCAATTCTGTCGGTGCTTCAAGGTCTTTAGGGTCGCCTGATGTACATACCCATCTGAATGGACCGAAGCCGTAATCAAAGAACATAGGTCCCATAATGTCTTGGACATAAGATGGATATTTGAATTTACCGTCAGGTTTCAAGATGTCGGCATTTGCACGTTGTGATTGCAGTAGGAATGCGTTTCCATAGTCAAAGAAGTACATTCCGTTATCAGTTAATTTGTTTATTGCAGCAACTTGGCGTCTGAGTGATTCCTGAACGCGTTCGCGGAACAGTTCCGGTTGTTCAGCCATCATTAGTTTAGATTCTTCTAAAGTCATGCCAACAGGATAATATCCGCCAGCCCAAGGATTGTGAAGAGATGTTTGGTCGCTACCTAAGTCAACTTTTATATTTTCGTTAGCAAGTCTTTCCCAAAGGTCAACAACATTGCCAACGTATGCCATAGACACAGTTTTTCTGTTTTCGACAGCATATCTGATGGCAGGTATAAGTTCGTCAAGGTTAGAGTGAAGTTCATCAACCCAACCTTGGTCATATCTTTTTTGAGCCGCTTTCGGGTTGATTTCAGCAATGACACTGACAACGCCTGCTATGTTTCCAGCCTTTGGTTGAGCGCCCGACATGCCACCAAGACCAGAAGAAACGAAGAGCATGCCGTGTATGTCTTTCCTTTCGGGTTCGTCTTTCATTTTCTTTCTGGCAGCGTTAAGGACTGTAATTGTAGTACCATGGACAATTCCTTGAGGACCGATATACATGTATGAACCTGCGGTCATTTGTCCGTACTGGCTAACTCCTAAAGCATTCAATCTTTCCCAGTCATCAGGTTTGGAGTAATTTGGAATTACCATACCATTTGTAACAACAACACGAGGCGCATTCTTGTGAGAAGGGAAAAGTCCAAGAGGGTGTCCTGAGTACATTACCAAAGTTTGCTCATCTGTCATTTCACTTAGGTATTTCATTGCAAGTCTGTACTGAGCCCAGTTTTGGAAAATAGCACCATTTCCGCCGTAAACAATTAATTCGTGCGGGTGCTGTGCAACGGCAGGGTCAAGATTATTCTGAATCATCAGCATAATAGCAGCCGCCTGTCTTGATTTATGTGGATATTCGTCGATAGGCCTTGCATGCATTTCGTAATCAGGACGGTAGCGGTACATATAAATACGACCATAGTCATGCAATTCCTTGGCAAATTCAGGAGCAAGGTCCTTATGCAGTTCCTTTGGAAAATATCTTAATGCGTTTCTTAAAGCCAATTTCTTCTCTTCTTCTGTTAGAATTTCTTTACGGCGAGGAGCGTGGTTGATGTCTTTTTCGTAAGGTTTGGCATTTGGAAGAAACGCTGGAATGCCAGTTCTTATTTCGTCAGCAAATTGTTCCTTTGTCATAATTTTAGTGTTATTAGTGAATATAGGATTTTATTATTTTGCAATTACAGATTCAACCATTTTTATGATTGCTTGCTCCTCTTCGGATGCTTTTTCAGCCAAGCAGTTTGCTTCCTGAATGAGAGCACTTGCTGTGTCTTTATCTTCAAGCGAAGCGGCATTGATTTTTACGTTCAGACCTGCACCGAGCACAGCCGCACGAGCCGCAAGGGCGCCAACTCCAGCATCTGAAACACTATTTGGGTTGCCAGTTTCTACCATTGCCTTGCAAAGAGAGAAGACCTTCATTGCTGCTTTCATAGTCTGTAGTGGCACTTGTGCTGCGAAAAGAGTTGCTTTTTCGATTGCTTCTGCTCTAAGTCGCTTGTCTTCTTCTGATGCTTTTGGCATACCGAATGCTGCCATGATTTTGTTGAATGCTTCGGTATCTTCATCAACAAGGTGCAGAAGTTCTTGCTCGATAGCCATTCCGTTTTCGGCATAGTTGCTAAATTCTACACAGCGGTCATCCCAACCAGGTTTGTGAGAAGACAGATTTGCTACCATTGTGCCTAATGCGGCACCGAGAGCCCCCATATATGCTGAAACTGAACCACCTCCAGGTGCAGGTGATTCGCGTGCTGTTTCATTGGCAAAGTTGGTTAGGGTCATATCTGTTAATCTCTTAGTCTGTTTGTCAGCATCAAGCATATATTCGATAACCTTTTCTTCTGGGATAAATGGCTTGAGGTCATCAAGACCCATAGACTTGATAGCAATATTGATAATGTCCTCTTTAGGAATACCTATAGAGCGGTTTTGTTTGCGAAGGAAATATTTTCCAGCGTCAAGCAATGTATTTTCAGGAATAAGTCCGACAATTTCGGTTCCAGTAACTCTGATGCCTCTGTTTTGTGCACATCTGCAAACCTCATCAAATGCAATATGTAGTGGGGTCGTGTTAATGTCGGTAATGTTCATAGAAACTTGAGCAATGCCATATTCTTCAATAAACCAACCAATTGCTTTTGTTCCTTTAAGCGATCCCGGTTGCATTATTGTTTTCCCATTTTCATCTTTGAGCGGTTTGCCTGTAATAGAGTTTCCCTCTCTCATAGGCCTTCCTTTTTCGCGGACGTCGAAAGCAATGGCATTAGCCCTGCGAGTAGATGTTGTATTAAGGTTGTAATTTACGGCAATAAGGAAGTCGCGAGCGCCAACGGCTATGCAACCAGTACGGGCAACACCTTCGTCGAAGGGACGTGCTACAAAGTCAGGAGCGGTTTCTGGATTGCTTAATTTGTCAGGTAATGCTTCGTATTCACCCTTTCGGCAAACAGCAAGATTTTTGCGTTCTGGTTTAAGGGCAGCAGCCTCATAGCAATAGCATGGTATATTTAATTCATTCGCAATGCGTTCAGCCAATTTTCTTGAAAGTTCGGCACATTCTTCCAAAGTAATGCCGCTTACAGGTACTAATGGCAAAACGTCAGTCGCACCCATACGTGGATGTGCTCCGTGGTGGTGACGCATGTCAATGAGTTCTCCTGCCTTTTTTACTGCTTTAAAAGCAGCCTCAACAACAGCATCAGGTTCGCCAACGAATGTTACAACCGTGCGGTTTGTTGCTTCTCCAGGGTCAACGTCAAGAAGTTTGACTCCTTCGCTTTTTTCGATAACGTCTGTTATTTGGCGGATAATGCCTTTGTCGCGGCCCTCGCTGAAATTGGGCACGCATTCAATGATTCTTCTCGTGATAGCCATAGTTATTGTTATAGTTCTTTTATTTTTCTGTTGCTAATGTTGTAGTGAAAGTTTGTTTCATACACTCTAACTAACTTTAGGCAAATATAATTAGAATTGTAGTTTAAAGCAAAGATATTTATAATTTATATTCGTGTCTTAATTTTAAATTTATAGACCATTTCCCACTGATGTCAATATTATACAAATTTTAATGTATTTTTATTGTAATGCTTTTTTTTATGAAAAATTGTGACTAATTTTGCAGACCAAATGAAGAAAAGAGACAATCATATATTATTGAGGGTATTCCTTTTTATGCTATTTCTGTCGTATCAGGCGGGAATCACTCTCTTTTCTCACAGTCATAATGTAGGTGGAGTAACGATTGTTCACTCTCACCCTTATGCTTCTTCTACTCACAGCCACAGTGCAAATCAATTATATACAATATCAGCTGCCAGTAATATTGTTTTCGAAGCAGCAGAGGAAGTTGTTATTTCTAATCCGTTGCAGACAGTTATTGCAACGGTTCAATTTTGTTTGCTTGAGTCGTGGATTGCTCCCATTAAGAGCGGTTTCTATTTGAGGGCTCCTCCCTATTTTTCTCATATTTTGTAATTTGACTTTTATAAGTCGTTTTTTTGTGTACAGGCATTGCTGTGCGCCGTTGGTTCGGTATATATTGCTGTAATTAAAGGTGCTTGCAATATATAGGCTTGCGCGTATCTACTAATTTTAATTTTAAATTTATGAGAAAGATTTTATTACTTATTGTGTTAATAATGAGTTCGGTAACTGTCTATTCTAATGATATAGGAGAAGATAAAGGAAATACAATTACAGGGCATATCATTGAGGAAGGTACAGAAGACAATTTGCCATTTGCTTCTGTGTTTATTGAAGAGACTAAGCAAGGATGCGTTGCTGATGCAGAGGGAAAGTTCCGTTTTGAAAAATTGCGTAAAGGAAAATATACTCTTAGAGTTAAGTTGCTAGGATACAAGACAAAGGAAATGAAAGTTGAGGTTAGTGATGATTATAACGTTGACTTGCATTTTGTTATGGAAGCGGAGACGATAATGGCTGATGAAGTCGTTGTTTCAGCAAATAGAAATGAGGTAAGCAGAAAGGATGCACCGGTTGTCGTAAGCGTTTTGAATAAGAAATTGTTTGATTTGGTTAATACAACAGATTTGGCTAAATCATTGAATTATCAATCCGGATTGCGCGTAGAGAATAATTGTCAGAACTGTGGATTCCCGCAGGTAAGAATTAATGGTCTTGAAGGCCCGTATTCTCAGATTTTGATAAATAGCAGACCTGTTATCAGTGCGTTGTCGGGTGTCTATGGGTTGGAGCAAATTCCGGTAAATATGATAGAAAGGGTAGAGGTCGTTAGAGGTGGCGGTTCTGCTTTGTTTGGAGCGAATGCCGTTGGCGGTACTATTAATATTATTACTAAAGATCCTTCTTCTAATTCATTCCAGGTGTCAACAAATATGTCAAATCTTGGAGGCAAGGTTTGGGAGCAGTATGTTGGTGGTAATGCTTCTCTTGTATCATCTGATAACACATACGGAATGGCGGTTTATCAGTCATATAGGAACCGAAACCCATACGATTCTGATGGAGACGGTTTCTCTGAATTGGGTAAATTAAATATGGTCAATTTCGGCTTGAGGGCTTATTACCGTCCAACATACTATAGCCGGTTGAATTTGGAGTATCATGTAACTAATGAATTTCGTCGTGGTGGTAATAAATTTGACCTTGAGCCGTTTGAAACAGATATTACCGAGCAGACAAAGCACGTTATCAATAGCGGTGGCTTGAGTTATGATATTTATTTTAACGATTACAAGCATAAAATGTCGTTATATTCTTCAGTTCAGCATACGGACCGTAACAGTTATTATGGAGCAATGCAGAATCCAGACGCGTATGGTAAGACAAAGGACTTGACTTGGGTAGTTGGTGGTATGTATGTTGGAAACTATAATAAAGTTCTTTTTTCACCGGCAACATTTACAGCAGGACTTGAATATCAAAGTAACAACCTCCATGACAAGATGCTTGGATATAACCGAGATATGGAGCAGGACGTTTCTATAGCGAGTGCATTTTTCCAGAATGAGTGGAAAATGAACAAGTTTATTATGCTCTTGGGTTTCCGTTTGGATCAGCATAATTTAATTAAAAATTTGATTTTTAGTCCGCGTATTAATTTGCTATATAAGCCAATAGAGCCATTGCAGGCACGATTGACTTGGTCAACAGGATTCAGGGCACCTCAAGCATACGATGAGGACTTGCACGTTACTGCCGTTGGTGGAGAGGGCGTTTTGATTCGTATGGCAGACGGTTTGAAGCAGGAGCGCTCAAACAGTTTCAGTGGTTCTGTTGACTGGTCAACACAATTCGGACACTTCCAGGCAAATATCCTTTTGGAAGGTTTCTTTACAGCTTTAGATGATGTTTTCTATTTGCAAGAGATTGGTCGTGACGAGCATGGAAATGTTATCAAAGAGAGAAGAAATGGCAGTGGAGCAAAGGTGTATGGTGCAAATCTTGATGCGAAGATAGCACATGGCAACGATGCTTCCTTGCAGTTGGGTTTCACTGCTCAAAGAAGTGTATATAATGAGTTGACTGGTTGGAGTGAAGATCCTACCGTTCCATTGACAAAAAATATGCCTAGAACGCCTAATTACTATGGCTATTTTACTTTTGCCTTGAAGCCGTTTAAGAATTTTGACTTTTCACTATCCGGAGTATATACTGGTAAGATGTACGTTCCTCACTATGCTCCTACAGATGAAGTCCCTGCTGATTACCAGTACTCATATATAGCTAAGGATGAGATGGTTCATACTCCTGATTTCTTTGAATTGAATGCAAAAGTCGCATATACAGTCGTTCTTAGGGATCATTTGAAAGTGCAAATTAGTGCAGGCGTTCAGAATGTTTTCAACGCATTCCAAAAGGATTTAGATAAAGGGACTTATAGAGATTCCGGCTATTTCTATGGTCCAACGCAACCGAGAACATTCTACGTTGGTTTGAAATTTATGAATTAGTTTAGTGAAGTCCTGGTATCATAGTTTGGTGCCATATAAAAAGTGTTATGCAAGTGGTTGTGTCAAAAAGCAAGTTTTGACACAACCACTTTCGTTCCATTTGTATTGATTAAAAAAAACAAGGCAATTTGAAATACTACCTTAGAGAATGCACAGCAACTGGGTAAAGACTTTCATTCTCTATAATAGCCAATAGACACAACTGATGATGTTGTTTTCTTTTCTCACGAAAACATTTATCATTGGGCAATGCTTGCTCTATATGGTGAAATGTATTGGCTTGCACATCCTGAATAAGAAAAGCTTCCCGATAGTTGTGAGAAATGGATAGAAAGAGCTTTAGCCCGATATGCTTTGAATGACTGTTATGAATTTATAAGTAAGAATAATAACGTGACTAACAAGAGGATGTAAATTAAACTCTAACGGCATAATAGGTCATTTGCTATGGGTAAACTACTGTCTGTCTCAATCTCAGAGCCTTCTATTTATTAATTCTAATGTAATTAAAAGGGGGTTGCATCAAAACTTTTATTTTGACTCAACCCCCTTTAGGGCATCTGGTAAATTAGTCAAATTTCTTGGAGGTGGAACAGTTTGTTAAGGCTTATTCCAGTGAGTAACCCCATTCCTCCAAGGCTTTAGACCAATTTTTTTCAACGATGTGAACAGTTTCATCGTTGTATTTGTATTTGTTCTTTTTATAGCCTTTCTTTTTATCAAGGTATTTCTTGATGTCAGCTTCAGCAGCGTCAAAACCAGGAATGTCAAGTTTGTTGTAAATGTCCTTAGTCAAGTCAAATGCATTTTGCTCAAAGTCCTCAAACTTGATTTCAACCAAATTGTCTTCTGGAATATAAAGTTTGTCGCTTTCATATCTGTCATATAGTTTCGTATATGATTCAACGATGTTTTTAACGATTTCATCGTTTGATATATTCTGCAATTTCAATGGTTGTATAGTATTTGTAAAGAAACTGCGTGTACTTTCAAATACAGTATATGGGTTCCTCTTCAAGTAAATGAACTTAGCGTTAGGGAACATCTCAACAAGAGTTTTTACCCTGCCAGTATGAGGCGGGTTTTTGCTGAGGTATTGAGTTCCGCCAGTATTTGCAAGTGATACCTTTACCAATCTCATGAATGTTTCTTTGAAGATTTGTCTTTCTTCCTCTGAAATTTTCTCAAAAGTAAGGTATTTGTCGCAATATTCAGCCCATCTTTTTGGGAAGAACCAGAAATTGTAATAAGTATATGGCATCATATTCGACAAGGCGAACTCTTCTTCCTGAGGTAGGTCTGGACTAAGTTCCATATTGTCGGTAGGACGCTTGTTAGGCATAAGAGCCGCCATACTCTTTTTAAAGAAAGGTTGTCCCCAAAGAACGAGGTGTGGAAAAACTGTTTGGTATGTTGTTGTGTAACCAAAATGCTTGTCGCAGGCAAAAACATTGTGTACGAACGTCGTACCGCTGCGCCAGTGACCAAGAATGAATACCGGATCATTTTCCAATGGTTGGTCAGCAATTTTCTTATATTTGCTGTCTTCAAAAGTCTTTAGAGAACTTAGAAGTCGGCAAACTCCTTTTGTAAGGTGGTATTTGCCTTTATATCCTTTGTCAATTTCCTGACCTTTTGTTAGTTCTTTAAATGTTTTCCAGTCAGCACCTACGAGGGTGTTAACAGGAAGGTCTTCGAATTTCAATCCCATTTTATTTTACTTTAATAGTTAAGCCTTGCTTGCCAAGTTCTTGGCAAACTTTCAAAATAGCCTCTCTGTGCGTTTCATCAATGCCGAGTTCCTTTAGGTCGATTGTTGCAAGAGCGTCATCTTTAACAAGGTCTTTAGCATCAACATTGCCTATAATCATACCAACTGCAGAAGTGTTGTTTGTAATAGGGTCTATTAGAATGAAGGCGCCAGTTTGCTTGTTCTCGCTATATGGGTCAAAGAACAATTCCTTACCAGTAGTGAAAACAACTCTGCCTATCTCGTTAAGCGAAAGTTTGTCAACGTTGGATTTTTCCATTGTGTTGACGTCAACTTTATATTTTATGTTGTCGATTCTTGCACGAGTAGTGTTTGTTGTCTGCTTGATGTAGAATTGCTTGTTTACATCCATTTGCTCCTCGTCCATCCAAACGAGCATAGCCTCAAAGTTGCGGCTTTCTGTTGGTAGATTATCAGGCTTAACAAGCATTTCGCCGCGAGAGATGTCGATTTCGTCTTCAAGAGTGATTGTTACGCAGAGAGGAGGAAATGCTTCTTCAAGTTCACCTTCGTAAGTAACAATGCTCTTTACGCGAGAAGTTTTTCTTGAAGGCAATGCCATTACCTCATCACCTTTTCGGATAACGCCGCTTGCTACCTTACCGCAGAATCCGCGGAAGTCAAGGTTCGGGCGGAGAACGTATTGAACAGGGTATCTGAAGTCATTGTAGTTTCTGTCAAGGTCGATAGGCACTGTTTCGAGATAGTCCAAAAGTGATTTGCCTTCGTACCAAGGAGTCTTTTCGCTCTTTTCAACAACGTTGTCACCTTCAAGAGCTGATAGTGGAATACAAGTAACGTCAGGAATATTAAGACCTGAAATGAACTCTTTATATTCAGCAACGATTTTGTCGAAAACTTCCTTGCTGTAGTCAACCAAGTCCATTTTGTTGACAGCCAGAACTATATGCTTAATCCCCAATAGGGAGATAAGGTATGAGTGACGTCTTGTTTGAGTAATAACACCCGTCCTTGCATCGACAAGGATAACGGCAGCATTTGCTGTAGAGCCACCAGTAATCATGTTACGGGTATATTGTTCGTGTCCCGGAGTGTCGGCGATGATGAATTTTCTGTTATTTGTGCTGAAATAACGGTACGCAACGTCGATAGTAATACCTTGCTCTCTTTCTGCTTTCAGCCCGTCAAGGAGTAGGGCATAGTCTATATGCTCTCCCGCATTACCCATTCTCTTACTGTCACGTTCGAGGGCATCAAGTTGGTCTTCGTATAATTTTTTGCTGTCAAAGAGTAAGCGGCCGATAAGAGTTGACTTACCGTCGTCAACCGAGCCAGCAGTCAAAAATCTCAATAAGTCTTTTTGCTCGTCTTTATCAAGAAATTCTTTTATATTTAGTTTGCTATTATCCATAATTACAAAATTTTAGAAGTAGCCTTCTCTTTTTTTCTGTTCCATACTTGCTTCCTGGTCAAAGTCGATAACGCGAGTCGTTCTTTCACTTTTCGTTGTTGTCATCATTTCTTCAACGATTTTCTCGATAGTGTCTGCTTCGCTTTCAACAGCACCTGTTAGCGGCCAGCATCCTAATGTCCTGAAACGTACCATCCTCATTTGGATTTGGTCACGATATTGTTCAGGAAGTCTGTCATCATCAGCCATAATTAGATTTCCGTCAATTTCAACAATCGGTCTTTCCTTTGCGTAGTAAAGAGGGACGATTGGAATATTCTCAAGGCGGATATATTGCCAGATATCAAGTTCAGTCCAGTTTGAAAGTGGAAAAACACGGATGCTTTCCCCTTTCTGTATTCTTGCATTGTAGATGTCCCACAATTCAGGTCTTTGGTTTTTGGGGTCCCATTGGTGGAATTTGTCGCGGAAAGAGAATATTCTTTCTTTAGCACGACTCTTTTCCTCGTCGCGACGTGCACCGCCGAATGCCGCATCGAATTTGTATTTGTCGAGGGCGGCAAGGAGAGCTTGGGTTTTCATAAGGTCTGTGTGTACCTTGCTGCCGTGTGTAAATGGACCAACGCCAGCCTTGAACGCCTCCATATTTGATTCAACGATTAGGTTCCAACCAAATTGTTTTGCATAATTGTCGCGGAACTCAATCATTTCTTTGAATTTCCATTTTGAGTCAATGTGCATCAATGGAAAAGGAACTTTGCCCGGAGCAAACGCTTTTTCGGCAAGCCTTACCATAACGGAAGAGTCTTTACCGATTGAATAAAGCATAACCGGGTTTTCAAATTCAGCAGCCACCTCACGAATGATGTGAATAGATTCAGCCTCCAATTCTTTTAAGTGGCTAAGATTGTAGTTTGACATATCTTGATGTGTTATATTAATTTCTTATTTGTTTTCAATTCTTGGCAATATCAAGTCAAGTAGCCGGTTTACAGACTGCTCAACTGATAGTTTTGATGTATCTAACGATATAGCAGGGTTTTCTGGAGCCTCAAAAGGAGCGGAAATGCCTGTGAAGTTCTTTATTTCGCCACGGCGTGCCTTAGCATAAAGACCTTTGACATCGCGACGCTCGCACTCTTCAAGAGGGGTGCTTACAAAGACTTCGATAAAGTCATCCTGACCGATGATTTTAGAAGCCATTTCGCGGAGCATGTTGTTAGGACTTATAAATGCAGCAATAGTAACAATGCCTGTATCAACGAAAAGTTTGCCTATTTCTGCAATTCTGCGGATATTTTCTATTCTGTCTTCTTCGGAGAAACCGAGATTGCTGTTTATCCCAAATCGGATATTGTCTCCGTCAAGAATTCGGCTAAGAATACCGCGTTTCTGAAGTTCCCTTTCAAGAGCAATTGCAACGGTACTCTTCCCTGAACCACTAAGTCCAGTGAACCAAACCATGCAGCCACGTTGCTTTAAAAGTGATTCTTTGTCAGCACGTGTAAGCATCTTGTCGAAGATAGGGTATATATTATTTTTATTTTCCATATATCGTGATTTTTAAAAAATTCCAAATTAGGGGTATTGCAAAGGTCGAGATTATAAATGCAATTATGTTTAAAGGCATACCGACTTTTACAAAATCTGTAAATTTATATCCGCCAATACCTTGAACAATAAGGTTTGTTTGGTAACCAATAGGAGTGCAGAAACTTGCAGAAGCCGCCATGCATATAACGACGAAGAAAGGCGTTGGGTCAACATGAAGTTGGTTTGCGACTGCTAATGCAATAGGGAAACTTAAAGCTGCTGCTGCATTATTGGTTATAAGTTCAGTGAAAATATTAGTTATTATAAATAGAACAGCAAGGATTCCGTATGGTCCAAGGCTATCAGTCATTGCGATAACGTTTTTTGCTATCATTGGGGCAAGTCCTGAATTGTTCATAGCCTTACTGATTGCAAAAGCACATGCGATAGTTACAAGGATATCCCATGAAATATACTTTGTGTACTTCTTGGGTGGAAACATTTTAGTCCATACCATAATGATTGTTGTAATACAAACGAAGAAAAACATATCAAGTTTGGTATTAGGGAACATCTCCTTAACGGCTGGCATTTCGCCAATAGTTGCCCCGACAATCATAAATATAAGAAGTCCTAAAGCAAGATATCTGCGTCCTTTGGAACGCTTTGGTATATCGTCTTTTCCGTTTGAAATCAAAAGGAAGACTCTTGAATCGCCCCAAGTTGGAATGAATGAATCGTCAGCCCAAAGAATTAGGGTATCTCCTTCCATAATAACTATTTTGTCAAGGTCAGTAGTATATGATTCACCATTCCTTTTAACTTCCTTAACATAAGCGCCATAGTGTCTTGTAAAGTTAAACTCGCCGAGAGTTTTTTTGATACCAGGGAAGCGTGCTCCGATGATAACTTCAACTCTATGAAGGTTATTGTCTGGGTCTTCGGCGTATTTGTCAAGGTTGTCTTGCCTTGAGTCAGGAAGAAGGCGTCGTGAAAAGAATAACAGGTATATAATGCCTGTAACTGCAATAATGATACCAACTTTCCCTAATTCAAACATTGAGAATCCTTCATAGCCTGCATCAAGAATCATACCGTGAACAACAAGGTTTGTTGATGTGCCTATAAGGGTGCATATTCCGCCAAGTATTGTTGCGTACGAAAGAGGAATTAGAAACTTTGTTGATTGCAGTTTCATTTGTTCTGCCCATCTCTTGATGATAGGGGCAAAAATAACAACTACAGGAGTGTTGTTTAGAAATGCAGATATGGCTGAAATCGTTGGCAAAAATCGCAGTTGCGCTTTAAATACCGTAGTATTCTTTTGCGGTAACAGTTTCTTTACAATTACGTTTAGAGCACCGCTCTGACGGACTCCTTCACTGACAAGGAATAGCAGGGCTACAGTCATCATACCCTTATTGCTGAAGCCTTCCAGCATTTCCTTGGGGGAGATTATGCCGGCACATAGGAATAGAATAACAATGCTTAGCAATATCATACCCGGCCGCATTAAATCCATTATTAATGCGGTAAGCATTGCAAACATGCAAATTATGACAAAAATTATCTCAAAACTCATTATAAAATGTTCAGACTTGCAAAAGTAGTGAAAAAAGTATAAATCAGAAAATTAAGAATACTTTATTAGTGTGCTTATTTCTCTTAAAAGTGGCAAATGAGTTATCTGATGTCAAGTATTTTATGAGTTTGCAGAGATAGTCTCCACTTTGGATTTTCCAAACATGCTTGAATGGTCTGTTTTATTATATCCTTGTTCTTTTCCGAGTCACCGCAGTCCATTGGTTGCAGAAAGCGCAGATTAGTTTGTATTTCATCATATTTTGATAAGTCTTGACCATTATAGACGACTTTTAGTTCGTCACAGAGAGGAATCGTTACTTTTGCCATGTCTCCGCAAACATCAAATTTCGGGGAGAGCGTTATCCAGTCAACACCTTGAGGAACTTCGTGCGTACCGTTTGTCTCGATGGCAATATAATGGTTGCCTTTTATAGCGTCTATAAAATCCTTATCGGCAAAGAGAGTTGGCTCGCCTCCAGTTAGAACGATGTTATATGCCGGGAATTTAGAAATTGCGTAAGCAACTTCTTCTGCTGTCATTTCTTTGTATGTTAGATGGTTTGTATCGCAAAACAGGCATTTCAAATTACATCCTGAAAAGCGTATAAAGATGGCTGGTACTCCAGTGAAATATCCTTCACCTTGAAGACTGTAGAATATCTCGTTAATTTTATATTTCTTCATCTTTGATATATGTGGCTGTATTTCCCTCTGATTCTTGTATTGTCACTTTATAGCATTCTGGAATTTGGTCACAAATCCATTTTGCAATATTTTCCGCTGTGGGGTTAAATGGCAGAACGTCATTTAGATTTTTATGGTCCAGTTTCCCGTGAATGTCGTTTTTTATCTTTGAAAAATCACATACCATGCCGTTAGCATTTAATTCCTTAGATTTGCAATATACGGTTATAATCCAGTTGTGACCGTGCAGGTTGGAGCATTTGCTTTCATAGTCAAGTGTAAGGCTGTGACTTCCGGCTATCTCCATTCGCTTTGATATATAGTACATACTTGTGTAGATATGTTTTAATTTTATAAAAAAATTTATTTTTGTGGCAGTTCTTCCGGCTTTATGCCTAAAGTCCCCATAATGGGGAAGGCAACTATGCCAGAGAGATATTTGCTGTCTTTATCAGGTTCTGTCATTGACAGGTTTGTTATTATTTTATTTTCAGACTTGTTCAGAATTTCTTTAATTTGAGCACCGTATTTCTCGTTATTGCCAACAACGATAAGGCGCTTTACTGCATCTGAGTCACAGATGACTTGAAGAGAGTCGAGAAACATTTCTTCGCAAGTCACCATTTGCTCGGTAGGATATGAGCGGAAAGAAAACTCGCCTAAAGTATCAGCAAATGCTACGTCTGTCAGTTCATTTGGAATGGAAGAAGGGTGGCAGATGCTTAAATTAGGTTTCTTGTCATTATAAATGAAAATAACTTCAATGTTATTGTTGGAGCCGCTGATACCTCCCATGTGGGCAAATTCAACGATAAGGTCTGCAAGGTCAATATCGTTGAGGTTGCGACCGATTATGCCTTCAAATGATTTTTTGAAATCAGTTGTTATAAACTCGAGGTATTCACCATCGATAAGTATTATGTTACTATGTTCTTTATGTGTCATTATAGAACTAACCTTAAATTTTTTGCGAAGTTATTAAAAATATGGGACAAAAAAAAGCGTGCCGTTTTCGACACGCTTTCTTAGTTGTCAATTAATGACGATTATTTGCAGGTAAATGCTTGGCTGAAAACATTACCGTTAGCGTCAGTCGCTCTAACAATGTAGATACCCTTAGCAAGGTTGCTTATTTCAACATTGTTACCTGTTCCTGTTGCGACTACCGAACCAGTTGCAGAGTAAACGTTAACCATTTGAGACTCTATGCCTTTGATGAATAGAGTATTTCCAACAGCGTAAGCCTTGAAGTTGCCGTTTGTTGTGATATCCTCAACGCCTGATTCTTTTTCACCATTGTATGTGTAGTGTGCAATACCCTGGTTGCAGACAAGAATCCACAGGTTGAGAACCTTATCCTTTATTTCGCAGCATACTGCTGTCTGGAAGTCAGTGTTACGAGTTCCTCCGAAACCGTCTCCCGGATAGATTTGCTGAGTTGCCTTATCAACGCCGTCTGTGAAGTCAACTAATGACAATGCTCCGTTTGCAAGGCTTGTTTGTGCTTTGTTCAGGTATGTTGCTCCAGCTGCATATTTTCTTGTGCCGAATGTAAATACTCTTGCAGAAGTGCCGGCCTGTTGGAATAGAGCAGTAGAGAATGCTTCAATTTCCTTACCTGTTGCGTCGAAGTGTGTAGGAGCAAGGTCTTTACCTGTTATCCAGTATGTTCCATCAGTCATGCGTTCGATGTCAACAGAACCCTTTTGTGCACCAACCGACATTGGCTGCTCCAGCCTTATTCTTCAATTCAATCTTTTCAGGAGAAGTGGCAACTGAGCCGTTGGTAACCTGTAAGAGATGATTGCTGAACCGTCGCTGAACATAATTCTACCGTCTGTCAAGTCTCCGTCAACCGACATGATTTCACCGGCTCTGATACCGCCGTGTGTAGCATCATTAAGGATTACTCTTGGAGCGGCTCCATCGTTGTCCCAGATGTAAACCTTCAATGGGTCCGTTACACGAGCACCGTTTGAAAGAATAACCTTTCCGCCAAGAGCTTTAACTGAACCGGCAACGCTTTCGCCCTGAGCAATGTCAGTCATATTTAAAGTTCCTTTCTTAGTGCCAGTATATGCGTCAAGTATTGTAATTACTGGAGAAGTATTCCAAGCATTTCCGTTAAGAACATAAAGGTTTCCGTTTGCATAGGCAATGTCGCGAGACTTTGGAGAAACTTTAGAGAACCAAGGAGCAGAAGCAAGGTTGCCTTTTATTTCACTGTAAATCCACTTTTCAGTCAACTGCTCGATAGTGTCGTCGAAGAAAGTCTTAGGTTTAGCAGTACCCTTGATAGCCACGGAAACAGGTTCTGCATCAGTTGATTTTGCAGTAATGGTTGCAGTGTGTGTGCCTTGTTCGGTTGGTTTATATGTGATTGTTACAGTTGCGGAACCTGTTGCCTTAGCGATAGTAGTTGGGGTTATTGTAAATAGTCCAGCATCTGCACCAGACAGTTCTAGAGTAATATCGCCAGTTAGGTTTGCGCCAGTAATCTTAACGTTGCCAGTAGATTCGCTGTAAGCGATACCTTCGATATTTACAGAAGAAGCACTTGCAGAAAGAGCAGGGCCTGCAGGTTTGATAGGTTCAACATTATGGCTTGGAAGTTTTTTACCTTCCGCAACATAGTTTGCGTAAGCTAAACCTTGGTTAGTGCTCAAAACCCATGCTTCAACGTATTCTCCGTCCTTAACGGCAGCAAGAACGCCACCAGTACAGTTAGTGTTTTGTTTTGTGTCACTTAACTTTGCAGAAGGGAATGTGCCCATTGTGACAGGTTTTGCCCAACCGTCAGAAACGTCAAGAAGAAGCATGTGACCACCAGTATAGTTCTTCGCTTTTTGTTCAGGAGTTTGAGCAGACCAAGATTCTCCGTCCATAGGGTTGTAGTTGTTAACGAGTGCGTAGTTAACACCGTTGAAAGTAAATGCTTTTAACGAGTTGCCCCAAGTTACGTCAGCATCCATATAGTATTGGCGTTTTCCGCTTGTATCCAATCTTGTCAAGTTGTTGTTTTTACCGTCAATCCAGTATCCGCTTCCGTCAGGATAAACACGGGTAGATGCCTGGGTTTGAAGTTGGGTTGTTCCGTCAGTTGTTGCTTTTTTTACAGATGGAGTAGTGTTTACAACGCCATTTGTAACGGAGTATTCAACGATTTTTGTTTCAGAACCTGTATCGTTAGCAAACGCGAATCTACCATTAGTCCAAGAGCCAGTGAAGCCAAGGCAGTCTCCAAGACGAATTGCTCCACCTAAGTTAGAGATGTCGGCAAGTATACGAGGGTTAGATTGGTCATTGTCCCAGACGTAAAGTCTTAGGTGTTCGCCATTTTCTGCTGTTGCGAGGTTGCAAGCAACTATTTTGCCATCACATTCCTTGATGTCACATAAAGTAAGAGAACCACCTGCAACACCTCTCTTGTTTAGGTTTCCAAGGTCGGCAAATGTGCGTGCATTGATAACTTTAATGTCGTTATGTTCGTAAACCAAATAAAGTTTACCATCAGAATAAGCGAAGTTACGAACGTTTTTAATATCGTATCCAAGAGATGTTGAGTTTCCAGCCTTGTCACTTAGCACTTTTGCATCTTTCAACACCATTGGAGGACGTTTGCTGATACCACTCAAGTTAACGTTGATTGTTTTGCCCGCACCTTTGATTGAAAGTACACCAGAATTATTACCCACGTAGTCGTTCTTGTAAGCATGGAATGAAACGATAAGAGTACCGCCAGTTCGTTTGTTCCAACCTGATTTTTCTTCAACTGAGAAGTTGTTCCAGTTGTTTAGGCTGTATGAAATATCAGCAGTAAGGTTTGCACCTTTTACAGCAACTTCCCATGTCTTGCGGTCGCCTTCTGCGGTTGTTACATCAGGGAATTTGATTTCCGTAGGGTTGACAGAAATAGAAGGTTGAGGAGTTGGGGGTGCAACAGTTCCAGATGGATCGATTAGGTTGCCGTCAAACATTGACAAGTGGTCGCGGAATCCCATTAGGTGCCCCATTGCCCAGCCTTTAAAACCTCCTTTTGAATTGTTGTTGATGAGATCCCATTCTGTTCTGTTGTCAACGAAAAGACCTTCTGTTAAGACAGCGGGAACGTTTGAAGAACCAGTAATAACAGTCCAACCATTTTGTTTAACGCCACGGTTTGTTGTTGAGTAATTGCCTAAGCGTTTAAATTGGGTAAGGAGTTGGCTTTGAACTTTCTGAGCTAATCTGTAGCTGTTGCCGGCAGAGAAGTAGTACCAAGTTTCAGTACCATGGGCTGAGCCGTTAAAAGCGTTCAAGTGGATAGAGTTAAAGATATAAGGGTCCCATTGAATAGAAAGAGTTCGGCGGTAACTCAAGGAAACAGTAGAGTTGCCAGTTCTTGTCATGTTACACCTTCCGCCTAACTTACCTGTAATTGTATTATTTCTGTAGCACAACGCAGACAAAGTTCTGCTTCGTGAGGAGCTGAAGGGCCGCCGGCACCAGGGTCATTACCGCCGTGTCCAGGGTCAAGACCAATAAGATACTTACTCCAATTATTGGCACTAAATGCAATTTGTGCCGGCATAAAGGCAAATGCTAATGCTATAATAAGGAAATATAATTTTTTCATAATTTAGATTCTTAGATTATTTAAGTGTTGCAGAATAAATCTGACCGTCTGTAAAAGAATTAAACAGCAATTTGTTGCCATCTGCAGACACGCAAGGATTCATTTCTATTTTATCCTTTGTGTTTGTGAGGGCTTTTCTTCCAGAACCGTTAATGTTGATGATATATAAGTCTCCGGAAGTATATGTGTGACCGTCGTCAGTTGTAACTTCAAAAACTAATTGAGAGTTAGCAACCCATGAAGGGTTGAATCCTCTGCCGAGATTTTGTTTGTTGGAACCGTCAAGGTTCATAACTATAATCTCGTCTTGATGAACAAAAGCGACTTTCTTTCCGTTTGGAGATAGTACAGGACAAACAGCCTGCTGGTTGAAAATGACGTGCTTGCTGCCATCGGGATATACAAGAAATATGCTTTCACCGTCGCTACCTACAGAAAGTTTAGTTGTTTCTGCTGCTTTTTTTGCTAAAGAAGTTTTTAGTGGAGTAAGGTTTGTGTTTGCAATTAGTTTAGCGTCTGCAGTTAAAATATTCTTAACTCCATTGGCGGAGTATCTCCAAGCAGCAGGTTGCATATATCTGGCATCGTAAGAAAGGCGTGTCTTTTTGCCTTTTAGGTTGACGCTCCATAGTGCATGTGCTCTGTCAATTTTACCGTCACCTTGGTCGAGCCAGCGAGTGTCTCGGATAAGAATGTCCTGATTGTCGGCACTCCACTGGAATCCGAATCCGTCACCAGGACCTTCGGTAAGTTGCTTTAGAGCAGTGCCGTTTGCTTCCATAACGTATAAGCCTTCATATCCTAATTTAGTGAAGGCTATTTTACTTCCGTCAGGTGACCATTTGGCATTTTCATACCTAACGGTACCATTTGTTAACTGGGTTATTTCAGAGAGTTGCCCAGTTTTAAGTGCTTGTGCGTTAGCAGTTATAGCCATTATGGCGACTGCTACAGGTAGAATAATTTTCTTCATACGCGTTTTCTGGTCTTAAGTTAGATTGTTTATAAATTATAATGGTTCATGTATTATTTCATGAAGGTTATGAAGGTATTGGTAATGGATATGCTTATATTAGAAATAATGGTTAATAAACTATTCGCATGGCAATTCCATTGTTCTTCACGATGCAAATATAGAGGTTATTGTCATAATATTCAAATGAAAACGTGTATATTTTTTATGTTTTACAACATATTTTTAGAATTTTATTAAATAAAGACCCTGTCTGAATAAATAATTTTATAAAGAAATGTGAGGAGAAGTTATTATGAAATACCCATGAGATAAAAAAATCACGCCAAAGAGAATGAAAATTATTAAGCTGAAGTTACCTTTGTAGTATATAACCCTACAAACGTGACGCTTATGGCAGAAGTAACATTCCCTCAGTTGGTACAGCGTGCTTGCGGTATCGACGTCCACTTGAAGGTTGTGGTGGCGACAATTGACGGAGTTGGTCTTGAACGTGAGACTCGCTCATTTAAAACCTTCACGAGTTCTTTGAACGAATTGAAAGAATGGTTATTGTCTAACGGTGTTACCCACGTTGCTATGGAAAGCACCGGTGTCTATTGGAAGCCTGTTTACAAGATACTTGAAGGTTCCATTCCCAATGTTTGGATTGTGAACGCCCGCCATATAAAGAATGTGCCAGGTCACAAAACTGACAAGATGGACAGTGAATGGATCTGCAAATTACTTTTGGCAGGTCTGTTAAAGCCAAGTTACATACCTCCTAAGGAGCAACGCCAACTGCGTGACCTGACCCACTATCGCAACAAGCTTATCCAACAGATAGCTTCGGAAAAGAACCGCATGATGCGTATTCTTGAAGACTGTAACATCAAGCTTTCAAGTGTTGTCAGCAATACAAGCGGTTCAACAGCCACTTCCCTGATTGATATGTTATGCGAAGGCAAGAAGCTTACTTTGGATGACATCAAGTCTGTTTATCACGGAAAACTGTCAGCTGCTTCCGGAAGAACTGCTGGAAGCATGCACAGGATTTGTTGAGGAACATCATATCTATCTGCTTCAAATGATCCGTAAGGATATTGATCAGACCCAGATTTTGGTAGACAAGCTTTCTCAGCGTATTAAGACTTTGCTGTCAAAGTACGAGAATGTCCTTGAACTTCTCAAAGAGATACCGGGTTTCAGCACCAAGGTCGTTGAGGATCTGGTATCTGAGATAGGTCTTGACATGTCTCATTTTCCGTCCGAGAAACATTTGTCTTCCTGGGCGCCTTTCTCCCGGCAACAACGAAAGTGCGGGCAAAAAAAAAGCGCAAGAATCACTCACGGAAACAAACAAGTAAAGGCGGTGATAACAGAAGCCGCATGGGCTGCGACCCGTACCAAGAATACGTTTTTCAGTGAGAGATACCATCGCATAGCTGCCCGCAGAGGAAAGAAACGTGCCTTGATTGCAGTGGGACATTCTCAATTGATATCCGTTTATCTCATATTGAGTACAGGAGCCCGTTATCATGAACTTGGCGCACAATACATGCAAGCCAAAATAGAGCAGAAACGCAAGACGTATTTGTCTTCTGAACTTAAAAAATTGGGGTATCAGGTTTCACTGACCAAAACACCTATGGAAGCAATTCCTAAATAGCAAAATAGACCAAAGGCCGATTTTTACTGGAATTACCACAGTCCGATTATGAAATTGGTCTCAACAGTTAAGCACCAAAGATTGTGACTTATGTACACGTGTATGAAACTTTTAAATTCTTAACTGTTGCTGTTTTTCATCGTACAATAGCCGCACTTATGCTATCATGAGTGCTAATCTTTCTTTTGTCAAAAGACTCGGTTTTATAGTAATTTTAGTATAAACCTGTCCTACAACACAAGTGGGACGCTTAATATTTACGTATGAAAAAGATTGAGTAAAAATAAACTATTGTGGTGTAAGGTATTGCATAACTGAAAAATAAGATGTAACTTTGCACCGCTTTTTTAGAGTACCGTGTGATGGGAAATTAAGGAGCAAATTAACTTAATTTTGAGTAACACAAAAACAAAACAAAGAATGAAGACATTTAAACTAAGCGCTCAGCCAAGAACAGTTATTGGCAAAAAAGCATCAGTAGAGTTGCGCAAATCAGGAATGATTCCTGTATCATTGAATGGTGGTGAAATCGTAGAACTTCCTTATGCTGGACAGTTAGGCGAAGGCGAAACTGTAGTAGAAATCGCAAATAACCGCGGAATCATCACAAGAAACTTGCAAGTATCAGTAGAAGATGTTCGCAAATTGATTTATACTCCTGAAATCTTTGCAATTGAGTTGGATATTAATGGAACAACAACTATGGCAGTTCTTAAGGAGATTCAATTCCATCCAGTTAAAGACGAAATTCTTCATATTGACCTTTTGGAAGTAACAGACAAGAAGCCTGTAACTATCGAAGTTCCAGTTAAATTGGAAGGTCACGCAGAAGGTGTTAAAGCCGGTGGTAAGTTGAGCCTTTCTATGAAGAAGATTAAAGTTAGAGCAATCTATACAGCAATTCCAGAAAAGGTTATTGTAAATGTTGATAGCCTTGGTCTTGGTAAGACAATCCAAGTTGGTGACTTGCACTTCGAAGGATTGGAATTGATGAACGCTAAGAATGCAGTAGTTTGTGCAGTTCAATTGACACGTGCAGCGCGTGGTGCACAAGCAGCAGAAGCAGCTAAATAAATTCTGAATGAAATATCTGATTGTAGGATTAGGTAATATTGGTGCAGAATACCAGAATACCCGCCACAATATAGGATTTATGATATTGGATGCCTTTGCTAAGGCATCCAATATTAGTTTTACGACGGAACGGTACGGAGATATTGCTCATGTTCGTTTGAAGAATCGCCAGTTGGTATTGTTAAAGCCGTCAACCTATATGAATTTAAGCGGGAATGCTGTTAGGTATTGGCTTGATAAGGAAAATATTCCTATTGAGAACCTTTTGATTCTTGTTGATGACTTGTCGCTACCTGTTGGAACTGTTAGGATGAAAGGCAAGGGCAGTGATGGTGGTCACAATGGATTGAAGAGTGTTGCAGCAATGACAGGGACGCAGGCTTATGCTCGTTTGCGTTTTGGCATAGGTGGAGATTTCCCAAAGGGATGCCAGGTTGATTACGTGCTCGGTGAGTTTACCGAAGAAGACAAGGCTATAATAAAAGATAAAATTGATGTTGCAGTTGAGGCTGTTAAGAGTTTTTGTCTTGCTGGCCTTTCGTTGACAATGAATCAGTTTAATAATAAATAAAATGGACAAGGACGTTAGAATAGACAAATGGTTGTGGGCTACGCGGATTTTCAAGACGCGTACAATAGCAACTGATGCCTGTAAGAACGGACGCGTTACTATAGGCGGAATGAATGTCAAGCCTTCTCGGCCAATAAAGGTAGGTGAAGTTGTTGATGTCAAGAAGCCTCCGATAACTTATTCTTTTAGGGTAAAGGCTCTTGCTGAAAACCGCATGGGAGCCAAGTTGGTTCCAGAGTATCTGGAAAATGTTACTTCGCCAGCACAGTATGAGTTGCTTGAGATGGCAAGAATAAGCGGATTTATCAATCGTCAGAAAGGAATGGGCCGGCCAACAAAGAAAGAGGGAAGGGCACTATCCAGATTTACCGATGACATTTATTCATACAGTGAGACTGATTTTGATTTTGATGACTCTTTTTTTGATGAAGAATAATAAACAATAAACGGATGCTTTGAAAAAGCATCCGTTTATTGTTTATTTGTTTATAGCCAAGCATTAGCCCGCTCTTTGACTGCGATAGACTCTCCAAGAAGTTTTATAAACTCCTGCATTGATTTTTTGTGATAAGAGTCTCTTAATGTATGCACGCATCCTGTCATTTCATTGTTTGGAAAGTCAATAGGGATAGCTTTAATACCTGTTTGATTGTAAACAGAAGCCTCTGCGAGAATTGTAACCATATTGCCAGTTTTTACCAGGTTTAGTAGTATATTAGGGTCATTCAGTTGTATTTGTACATTCATTTTATGAGGTTGCTTTTCCAGCATTTTGTCAAATGCATTACGAGCTTGCAAGCCTTTTGAAGGAAGAGCAAGATTATAATTAGCCAGTTCGTCCATACTGATTTTTGATAGTTTTGCAAGAGAACTATTACTATTTACAATTGCGGCAAGATAGTTTTGAAAAATAAAGTGAGACTCAATGTCGGGCATAGGATATGAAGGTTTGAATGCCAGAACGAAATCAACTTGGCGCTGTCGGAGCATAACCATTAGTTCTGACATTGGTTTGTAATAAATATTAAGTTTGATGCCTTTAAATTCTTTCATAAATGAGAAGATTGTTTCAGAAAGAATTGGGCTGAAAGAATACGTGACACCGATGTTTAGATTTCCGACGAGAACGTTTTGCAGGTCACGCATTCGCTCACTGCAGTCGTTTGCATATCTTATTGTCTCAATTGCAAAAGGAAGCAGTTCTGCTCCCGCTTCAGTAAGTGAGACACTGTGGCTGTTTCTGTTAAACAGTTTTGTTTTAAATTCTTCTTCCAGTTGCTTGATTTGTTGGGATAGTGTGCTTTGTGTTGCATTTAGAGCCTTAGAGGCTTCAGAAAAGTTCAGAGTTTCTGCAATCTTTATAAAAGTTCTAAGCTGTCGTAGTTCCATAAGATGATGTTGATAATGCAAAATTATAAAAATCTTAGTGTTGCCAGTAGAAAAAATCCGATTATATTTATCTAGTTGCTTGAAAAGTTATTTGTTTTAGAAAGAATATAGGAAGAGATGCTCCGATAACCATACCCAAAATAATAAACAGGCAAGTTAAGCCATTGTTTGCGAATAGATAAAAATAATGGTTGAAATATTCCTCTTGGCTATTTAACAAACACATTACCAGTCCTCCAAAAGTTTTGTATGCATATATTCCAGGAATCATAGGAAGTAGTGAAGGAAAAAGAAATGTTTCTGCCGGTATTTTAATAAATGGAGACATCATTACAGCCAACAAGCCTATAATTGTAGCCGCGACAGTTGATGCCAAAATAATATTCAAGTTGCCAAAATCAGGACTCATTAGGAATAGCCTTGAAGAGTGTCCTATAGCAGCAATTACCGCGCAGTATAAATAGGCTTTGCGTGGAGGGTTGCTGATAGCAGAAAATCCGATAGCCGCTATTGCAGCAAATAATGCATCTTCAAAAAAGTTTTCTAACATAAACTACAAATTTTTAAAACATACCCAATCTCATAACTATCATTCCAAGGCAAAGTCCCATAGAGAGGCATGCGGTTAGAATAATTGCATCTGTCATTCTGCTGAAAAAGCAGATGTAGTGTCCGTCAATCAAGTCACTGAAGGCATTAATAAAAGGAATGCCAGGAACCAGATACAAAACGCTTGTCGCTATTGCTATTTCTGATGTCTTGCCTAAAGAGAAAAGATTATCAGCAGTTGCGAGGATAAGAGAAACAAATGCACATGCTATAAATATTATCCTTATGTCAATTTTTCGAGTAACTAATACTTGCTTTAGAAAATATCCAGCCATTGTTGCGCTGAATACGGTTGCCATTGCGGTTAAATCTCCGCCAAAAAGTCTGCAAAAAGAAGCATTGGCAAGAGACGCAGCAATTAGAACCCACCATCTGTTTGCTGGTTTTGTTTTTTCTATTTCTTTTAGTGATTTAACAGCAAAAGGAATGTCTTTGCTATTATCGGCAATTTCCCAACTTAACTTGCTGAGTTTGGTTACTATATCAAAACTGATATGCGTTTTTTCAAGACCTTTTATTAGTGTTGAGGAATGTCCGTCAATGTAATTTATTGTGATGTGTATATGCCTTGGCATAATAGCCATTTCAATATTAAATCCCCAAGCAGTGGCAATTCGTTGAACGTTTTTTTCAAGTCTGGCACATGTTGCACCACTACGAAGAAGAAGGGCTGCATATTCAGAAATGAATTGCTCTGCAGAAACGTTGTTTGCCATAGTTTAGTCGTCAATGCTGTTATACTCTGTGTCGTCTTCTGAAGTGGGGTCTCCTGGAATCCAGAAAATATCTTTATCCTGTCCTATTTCTATAAAATGATTTTTACCAGATTTAGAAACAGCTTTAATTACATAAACTAAAATAATAACAGCCATTGTGGCGGCTGTAAGTACCCATACATTTACTGGTGTTAACATAACTTCTATTTTTAATTTTGATGCAAAGGAATTAATATTTGTGCTTTTCTAATAGTCATTATGATAACATTATCTTATACCTGCAATCGTAAAAATTAATTGGTGGGTAGATAAAAAAATGCTGTGAAATATTTATTTCACAGCATTTTTTTATCTATTGAAACTATTATTTAGTTTTTTCTTCAATCCACTTGCGGGCATTGACGAAAGCAGTTATCCATGGAGTTACCTCGTCGCCTTTGTGACTGTCTGGATAAAAACCACATTGCCATGGGAAAATCGCTCTTTCCAAGTGAGGCATCATAGCGAGGTGACGACCGTCGTTAGACGCCAAACCAGCAACAGCCTTAGGAGAGCCGTTAGGGTTAGCAGGATATGAGTTGTATGAATATTGTGCAACGATATTGTACTTATCCATATCTTCAGGCAGGTTGAATTTGCCTTCACCATGTGCTACCCAGATACCCAATTTAGAGCCCGATAATGATTTGAACATTACAGAATTGTTTTCTGGAATTGTAAGACCGAGGAATTGTGATTCAAATTTGTGAGAATCATTATGCTCCATCTTAGTTCTCAATTGATGTTCTGGATTTATTAGGTTCAACTCAATCATTAATTGGCAACCGTTGCAGATACCTAGACTTAGGGTATCTTCTCTCTTATAGAAGTTTTCAAGAGCTGTTTTTGCTTTTTCGTTCCAAAGGAAACCGCCAGCCCAACCCTTTGCAGAGCCGAGAACGTCAGAGTTTGAGAAACCTCCGCAGAAAACAATCATGTTAACATCTTCAAGAGTTTCTCTACCTGAAGTAAGGTCTGTCATGTGAACGTCTTTAACGTCAAAGCCGGCAAGATAAAGGGAGTATGCCATTTCACGATCGCCGTTAACGCCCTTTTCGCGAATGATTGCAGCCTTTATGCCCGACGGAGTTCTGCGAGAACCAGAAATTCCGATTGTTGAGAGTTTGCCGTCAAAGCCCTTCGGAAATTTATATTTGATAGGTTGTTTCTTATAGTTTTCGAAACGAGATTTTGCACACTTGTTACCACTTTGTTTGCGGTCAAGAAGGTAAGAAGACTTGAACCAAACGTCGCGTAGGTAATCGATACCGAACATGTATTCTTTACCAGCCTTGTCAACAAGTATTGTACGTTCTTCCTGAGTTACACCGATTTTAATATATTTAATACCGGCTTTGTCAAGAATTTCGTCAACAGCCTTTTCGTCTTCAACTTGTGCAACCAATGCATTGTTTTCAGCAAATAGGATTTTAACGATATCCTTTTCTTCAAAGCCGTCAAGATTGATAGCCAGACCTCCTTCAGTGTTTGCGAATGTCATTTCGAGAAGAGTGGTAATCAAACCACCTGCGGAAACGTCGTGAGCAGCGAGAAGCAATGATTTTTCAACAAGGTCTTGAACTGCGTTAAATGCTGATGCAAAGTATTCTGGAGATTGGATTTTCGGAGTTGCATTACCCAATTTGTTGAATGATTGGGCAAGGGCTGAACCACCGAGTTCCAATGGGGTATTTGCAAAGTCGATATAATATAAAGTAGTGTTCTTGTTGTTTTTTACAACAGGAGAAACAACCTTCTTCACGTCAGAAACTTCGCCGGCTGCAGAAATGATAACTGTTCCAGGGGAAAGGATTTTCTTGTTTCCGTATTTCTGAGTCATAGAGAGACTGTCCTTACCAGTTGGAATATTGATACCCAAACCAACCGCAAAGTCGCTACATGCTTTGACTGCACTGTAAAGGGCAGCATCTTCACCTTCGTTACGGCATGGCCACATCCAGTTAGCACTAAGGGATACACTCTTTATACCGTCAGCCAGTGGTGCGGTAACAATATTGGTAAGAGATTCTGCGATTGCAGAAACAGAACCTTGTTCCGGGTCTATAAGTGCAATTTGCGGTGCGTGGCCGATTGATGTTGCGATACCCTTTGTACCAGTATAGTCAAGAGAAACAACACCGCAGTCGCTCAACGGCAATTGAATTTCGCCTTGGCATTGCTGTCTTGCAATTTTTCCTGTCACAGAGCGGTCAACCTTGTTTGTTAACCAGTCCTTACATGCAACTGCTTCAAGTTGAAGAACGTTAGTTATATATTCGTTAAGTTCTGCAGCAGAGTATTTGAATGATTTTGGTTCACGTTTAACGGTTTTGTCAACCATAAATGTCTTAGGAGAGCTGCCGAACATATCGCTCATTGCAAGGTCGATAGGTTTCACGCCGTCGTTTTGACGGAAAACGAATCTGTGGTCGTCAGTTGTCTTTCCAACAACGTAGAATGGAGCACGTTCACGCTCAGCGATTTCTCTAACTGTTTCAATATCCTTGTCGTTGACAATCATACCCATTCTTTCCTGAGACTCGTTGCCGATTATTTCTTTAGAAGATAGGGTTTTGTCGCCTACAGGCAATTCGTTAATGTCGATAACGCCACCAGTTGATTCGACCAATTCAGACAATGCATTCAAGTGACCTCCTGCACCGTGGTCGTGAATAGATATGATTGGGTTATTTGGAGCTTCAGCCAATGCACGGATAACGTTTGAAACACGTTTTTGCATTTCCGGGTTTGCACGTTGAACTGCATTTAACTCAATAGAGTTTGCGTATTGACCTGTATTAACTGAAGAAACAGCGCCACCACCCATACCGATGCGGTAGTTGTCGCCACCCATCAGCACAACGTTTTCGCCTGGAGCAGGTTCGCCCTTGATTGCATCTCTTTTAGCCGCGAAACCAACACCGCCGGCGAGCATAATTACTTTATCGTAAGCAAATGCTTCTTTTCCTTCCTTGTGTTCAAATGTGAGAACCGAACCGCAGATAAGTGGCTGTCCGAATTTGTTACCAAAGTCTGATGCTCCGTTTGAAGCCTTAATAAGGATTTCTTCCGGAGTTTGGTATAGCCATTTTCTTTCAGGAATAGAACCGATTTCCCATGTCCTGTTTTCTTCAGTTCTTGGGTATGCGGTCATATAAACAGCAGTTCCAGCGATTGGAAGACTCGCTTTACCACCGCCAAGACGGTCACGTATTTCGCCACCAGTACCAGTCGCTGCACCATTAAATGGCTCTACAGTAGTTGGAAAGTTGTGAGTCTCTGCCTTTAGTGAGATAACAGTTTCGATATCTTTGATTTCGAAAAAATCCGGCCTCTGAGGATTGCGTGGTGCAAACTGCTCAACGGTCGGACCTTCTATGAATGCAACATTATCCTTGTATGCAGAAACCAACTTGTTAGGATTCTCTTGAGAAGTGCGCTTGATTAGTTTGAAAAGAGAACTTTCCTTTTCTTCTCCGTCGATAATGAATGTTCCATTAAAAATTTTATGGCGACAGTGCTCTGAATTGACTTGAGAGAAGCCAAATACTTCACTGTCTGTTAATGGACGTGCTATTTTTTCACTCAGACCTTTGAGATAGTCAATTTCTTCAGGGCTAAGAGCCAAACCTTCCTGTTCGTTATATGCTTCAATATCGTTGATATAAACGATTTCGTCAGGTTGTTTGTCAATGTTAAACACTGATTCGTTGAGTCCGTCATATACTCTTTGGAGCATCTTGTCGAAAGAAGGCTCTTTGCTCTTTGAATAGAAAAATTCTTCTATTCTTGAGATGCCCTCTAATCCCATATTTTGGGTGATTTCAACAGCGTTTGTACTCCATGGGGTAATCATTTCCTTACGGGGACCAACGAATTTTCCACTGATGGAAGTTTCTTCCAGTTTCGGTGAATTGCCAAATAGCCATTCGAGTTTTTGACATTCGGCAGCATTGAGTTGATGATTAGTTTCAACTGCGAATACCGAATATTCTCCTTTAGAAAAGAAGGTTATCATAGTTATCTTTTTGAAGTTTGTATCTGTCTGCAAAATTAGTTAAAATCGGTCGAAAAAACACATAATTTTGAAGATTATTGCCGATGAAAAAGGCATATTGTTTATTTGCTTCTCTAAATGTTTAGTTCCGAACGTATTGAATTGATAAAATTCCAAAAATCTGATTCAACAGTTGAAAGGAATTTGAATTTTTCCTTTGATTCTGTTGGAACGAAAATTTTTAATCCTCCTTTGTGGCATTTTATTTCAATAGTCTTTGGCATATTGACTGGTTCACCGTCGAGATGCATTATACCTTCGCTTTCCCTTTCAATAGAGAGGTCCGCAGTGCGGAAAGATATTATGTTCACATCCTGGTCGATATGTTTTGAGAATAGTAGCAGTCCAAGCATAGCTGTGTCGAAAGGCGTAATGGGAAGCATAACAGTAACGTCAATTTCTCCGTCCTGCATATCTGCGTTAGGCGTTATATACGCGTTGTTTCCATATTGAGATGCGTTACCGCATGCGATGATAAATGCCTTTTCTGTAATTATTCCGTTTGAGGAAGTTATCTTATATGTTTGTGAACGGTATTTGATGTATTCTGATATCGCACTTTGAAAATATCCAACAGGTCCGCGTTTGCCTCGCTTTGCAAAAGTTGAACTTACTTGTGCGTCAAATCCCAAACCGCATGTGCAGAAGAATTTCCGATCATTTGCTGTGCAATAGTCAAAATTTTCTATGTGGTTCTCATTGATAATGCTGATTGCCTTGTCAATATTTAAAGGTATTCTAAGATGCCTTGCCAGCCCATTGCCTGAGCCGAGAGGAATTATGCCTAAAGCAGTTTCTGTATCACATAGAGCAGAAGCAACTTCGTTAACCGTTCCGTCACCACCAATTGCAAGAACTCCGTAGTAGCCGTTTGCTGCCGCTTCTTTTGACAGTTCATAGGCATGGTTTGCGTGTTCGGTATATTTTATTTCTATTTCAAACTTTTCTGAATCAATGATTTTGTCTATGGACTTTGGCAGGGAGTCTTTGTTCAAAGTTCCTGAGATAGGATTAATTAGTGCAAGTATTTTTCTTTCGTTATCCATATTATATTAAACAAAATCAAATCTAAATGGTTTAATAAGAAAATATTCTTACCTTCGCATTATAAAAATTAAAGATATGAAAAATAAAGTCGGTTTAATTGTAAATTCAGTGCTCCTAATAATAGGATTGTCATTAATATTTCTTAACTCGCGAGAGAGGGTTATCGAAACTATCATAATGCTATTTGGCGTTACCTTTATTGTTCCTGCCTGCATCTCATTGATTTCTGTGCTCGTTAACAGACAGGGTGGTATGCTGCCTGTTGTTTCAGTTATAGCGTCTGCAGGTGCTATTGCTCTTGGAATAGCATTAATGGCAATTCCCGAATTTTTTGTTGGTATAGTTGTCTATATCTTTGCGGCATCGCTAATAGTTGTTGGTATCATCGATTTGTGGAACCTGTTGGCTTCCAGAAAGGAAGTGAAATTTGGGGCGGGTTTCTTTGTGATACCTGTTTTGCTTCTAATGTCAGGCATAATAATGCTTACATTGGATGTGAAAACTATTGAAAGCGTTGCCGTGCTGATAGTCGGTATTGCTTTGGTTGCTTTTTCTATCAATTCTTTGGCAGAAATGTTTTTCAAGCGCAAAAGAATTGCTGCAAAGCAAGACGAGGAAGATAATGTTATCGAAATTCAGGAAGTTGAAAAACCGCAATCAGAGTCCAGCGATAACCACAAACTACTCGATTAGTCTTTTAGTCTTGTTTCAATGTAATTTATCAGAATATTAATAACTTTATCTTCGGCAAGTTTTGAGGAATCAATGCAGATATCGTAAGATTTTGCGGTTCCCCATTCCTTGTCTGTATAGAAGTTGTAGTATTCTGCTCTTAGTTTGTCTTCTTTTTCAGCAAGAGCGATGGCGTTGCTTTTGTCCAATCCTTCAGTTCTTTGCATTATTCTTTTTGCACAAAATTCCTTATCAGCACTAATGAATATGCTAATGCAGTTAGGATTGTTGCGAAGAAGATGGTCGGCACATCTGCCAACGATAACGCAAGATTTCTTTGCGGCAATCTCTTCAATCATATCGCAAATAGCCTTATTTACTCGCTCATAAAAATTTGCCGAATGAGAAGGGTGGAAAGGCTGGATATAGTATCCGATATTCATCGAGATATTACCGATATAAAAAGAAGGTAATTTCTCATCTGCCTTCTCGAACAGGTCGGGGTTTAGCCCCGTTTCTTTAGCCGCTTCAAGGAGCAGCTCTTTATCATAAAAGGCAATGCCTAATTTTTCTGCAAGTTTTTTAGCAATATTGTGGCCGCCACTACCGAATTGCCGTCCGATCGCAACAACGAATTTTTTGTCTGTATCTATCATAACAGTAATTTTCTTATGTCTGTAACGCAAAATTAAAAAAAAATGTATAAAAACATCCATTTTAGAGGCAAATTATTTTCAAAAAAGCAGAATGTTGCGGAAATCGTAATTGGTCTTTTAAAATTATGGACTATACTTTGAAATGAAATACAGTAGTATTTGTTTTCCACTCTCGGTTTGTATTATTTTCAAGTGGTGGTGCAAGATAGGCTGCGTATCAGCAAAAAGAAGTGAATTTCTTTTTTTTGCGTTCGACTTGCACTATCTCTGGATAAGATAAACTACACCTCGGGATAAAAAAACAAGTAAACTTGTTTTTTCTCCTCTCGGTTTGTATTATCTTTGCAATTATGAATAGAATTATTAGAATATTAGTATTGGCGTTAGTCTTGCCGTTTGCGTTGTCTGCTCAGAACGATGCAAAAACGCTTTTTGAGTATCCGACTGTGCCGGATAAGTTAACTAAGACTAATCTTCGCGCTGATTTTATGGCAAAGCACTTGTGGGATAAATGCGATCTTGAAAAGCAGGAGATAACTGATATTTCAGCATTTGCAGATGCTTTTACAGACTATCTTTCATTCTTCATTCTTGCAGATAAGAATGTTGTTAAAGAGTCTGTTGATTCGTTTGTTAAGCGTGTCTCTAAAAATGAGAAAAACCTTCAGACAGTGATAGGTTTTGTTGATGATTATATATATTCGCCTTATTCTCAATATTGTAGTGAGGATTTGTACGGATTTTTTGCGGAGGCATTTTCTAAGAGCAAGAAATTGGATTCAGAAGTTAGAGATGCTATGCTTAACAATGTGAAAAAACTGCAAGCGTCAAGAATTGACGCTGTTTTTATGGATTTAACATTAGAAAAAGGAGATGAAAACGCAACATTGCACTCTTTAGCATCACAATATTATGTTGCTATCCTAAATATCGACGGCAATTTTGACACATCCTTATACAAATTGAGGCTGAATACAGATATTGCAACTAATGCTCTTATTAATTCTGGTGTGGTTACCATTGTTTCACTATACTCTGACAAGACAGTTAAACGCGATGGTGATTCAGAAAACTGGTATAAGGCAGAAGTACGCGATATGGAAGATAAGTTTGATATGCGAGTCGTTCCATGCGTGTATGTTCTTGATAAGGACAAGAAGATTATTGCAAAAAGTCCTGGAGTTGAGCAAGTGCTTGAAATGATGGCACAGATGAGTATCGCCTTGAACAAATGATAATTGATTCTAAGAGATAAAATTATGAATAGAAAATTGCGGAAACTTTTTATGGTTATCTCGTACCGTTCGTATGGAAACCTCGCAAGGTTGTTTATGCGTATATTTGCTGGATTGCTATTCTTGCAGTTTGGAATACGTCAGATTGCCAATTTCGATTATTTTTCCGAGACGTTTCCATCAATGTGGGGAATGAGTAGCCAGACAACGCTTGTTATGATGATAACAGTAGAAGTCGTTTGCTCAATTCTTGTGCTGTTTGGATTTTTGACCAGACTTGCTGCTATACCTCCGGTAATATCAATGATGGCTGCTGAATTCTTTTTGCTTCACGGTGGAATTATTGATTTTGGTAGTCTTGGATTGGGAGATTCTGCTGTCTTTGCAAGTATGCCTTTGGGGTACGTTCCATTGATGTTTATGGGAATGTTCTTTTTTATTGTTTTGGCTGGTCCTGGGAAAGTTTCTGTTGATTATCTTGTTACGTTGTACTTTGTTAACAAGAATAATCTTAATGAATTGACAACAATGTAATATGAGAATAGCGGTATTGATTTCAGGCGGCGTTGATAGTGCTGTCGTTGTGCATAAGTTAGTAGAGGAGGGGCATGATTTGACCCTTTTCTATATTCGAATAGGTCTTGATACCGATGAGGGAGATTGCTCTGCAGAAGAGGATATCGAAATGTGTCAAGCAATAGCACATCGCTATGGTTTGCCACTTGAGGTGGTTTCTCTTCATCAGGAGTATTGGGATAATGTTATGGAGTATGCTTTGAGAAATGTTCGTGAAGGATTGACTCCGAATCCTGATATGATGTGTAACAAGATGATTAAGTTCGGTTATTTTGAGCGTCGCTGGGGTAAGGATTTTGACCTTACAGCAACAGGTCATTATGCAACAACTGATTTTATTAATGGAACTAAATATCTTGCAACTGCATGTGACCGAGTTAAAGACCAGACTGACTTCCTTGCACAGATTTCTTACGAGCAACTTTCACATCTTATTTTCCCTATCGGTAGTATGCCTAAAAGTGAAGTTCGAAGAATTGCTCAGGAAGCGAAATTGCCAAATGCTTATAGAAAGGACAGTCAGGGAATTTGTTTCCTCGGAAAGATTAACTACAATGACTTTATACGCCGTCACTTGGGAGAGAAAAAAGGAAATATAATTGAACTGGAAACAGGTCGAAAGATAGGCGAACACAAAGGCTTCTGGTTCCACACAATTGGGCAGCGTAAGGGACTTGGGCTTAGTGGAGGTCCATGGTATGTTGTTAAAAAGAACGTTAAGGACAATACTATATATGTCAGCAATGGTTATGATACCGAAAAGCAGTATGGCAAGACAATTCATTTAGATGAAATGCACTTTATCTCAGGAAACCCTTGGGAAAATCAAGTCGAGCCAGTTGACATTATGTTCAAAAATCGCCATACTCCAGAATTTATGAAAGCAAAATTAATTCATCTTGGTGATAGGGAATATGTTATAGAGTCAGAGAAACTTGTTCAAGGTATAGCACCTGGGCAGTTTGCTGTTATCTATGACGCTACAGGGCATTTGTGTTATGGTAGTGGCGTTATTACTGGACAACAAAAAAAGAAACTTTAAAGATGGAAGAAAGTGGATATATACGTTTGACTCTTGGAGGGCTTTCTGCAAACGAAGTTCATAGAGGTGCTTATGCTCTATTATTGTCTGAGGTTGATGGCGATAAAACCATTCCTGTAATTATAGGTGTTGCCGAAGCGCAGTCAATAGCCGCATCTCTTGAAAAGGCAAACCTTTCTCGTCCGCTTTCTCATGATATATTTGTTTCTTCTGCAAAAGCGTTCGGTATTAAGATAGAGAGTGTTCTAATATATAAATTTGAAAAAGGCGTTTTCTATTCCGAGATAAAGATGAAGGATGGATATACAGGCGATAGGGAGGTTATTATTGATTCAAGAACGTCTGATGCAGTTGCGATAGCCTTGAGGTGCAATGCTCCTATATTTGCTGTTCCAGAAGTCGTTGAGGAAACTGGAATACTATCAACATCGCTTTTCAATATTAATAATAAAATTTATGAAGAGCCGGAGCCTGATATTCCGTTGAGCAGATATTCTATTGAAGAACTTGAAAGGATGATGAAAGCCTGCGTTGAGAAAGAAGATTATGAACAGGCAGCGGTTATCAAGCAGACAATTGAAGAGAAAAAAAATAAAAAATAAAATCTATACAATTTGAAAAAACTGAAAAGATGAAAAGTTTAAAAGTAAGACTTGCAGTGATGAATTTTCTGCAATTCGCAATTTGGGGAGCCTATTTGACATGTATAGGTAATTACCTTGGATCCGTAGGAATGGGCGACCTTATCCCTTGGTTCTATTCTATTCAAGGTATAGTTTCCATTTTCATGCCGGCCATCATGGGTATTTTAGGAGATAAAGTTATTCAACCACAAAAGTTGCTTGGGATTTGTCACTTTATCGCAGGTGCAACAATGCTTAGTTGCTGGTATATGGGATATAACGCAGCAGAAACAGGAGTTACTCCTGACCGTGTTGCTATGGTTGCTATTTATACAATTAGTGTTGCATTCTATATGCCAACTTTGGCTTTATCGAATACAGTAGCATTCTCATTACTGAAAAGAAACGGATACGATACCGTTTCAGATTTTCCGCCAATCAGAGTATTGGGAACTGTTGGTTTTATTGCAACTATGTGGTTTGTTAACTGTGCTGTTATTGATGCTGACGGCAATTTCTTCTTTACTCTTGAAAAAAATGCTGCCAGATTCCAATATACTTATATGCAGTTATTTGTATCAGGTGCCTTGGGTATATTGATGGCTGTCTATTCGTTCCTATTGCCAGCATGTCCTCTTGACAAGAAGAAATCAGGTAAAAGCACTTCATTCATTGAGGCTTTTGGATTGAATGCATTCAAACTATTCAAGCAGAAAAAGATGGCTTTGTTCTTCATATTCTCAATGCTTTTAGGAATGTCTTTGCAAGTAACAAACGGCTATGCAACTCCGTTCATTACACACTTTAAGGCTTTGCCGGAATTTGCTGATACATTCGGAGCGAATAATGCAACAATGCTTACTTCGCTTTCTCAAATTTCAGAAGCATTGTGTATTCTTTTGATTCCATTTTTCCTAAAAAGATATGGCATAAAGAATGTTATGCTTATTGCTATGGTAGCGTGGGTTTTCCGTTTCGGGTTCTTTGGTCTTGGCGACCCTGGAAGCGGCGTTTGGATGTTTATCCTTTCTATGCTTGTTTATGGAGTGGCTTTCGACTTCTTTAATGTATCAGGTGCTTTGTTTGTTGAGAAAGAAACTGATGACAGCATTCAAGCATCAGCACAAGGTTTGTTCATGCTTATGACAAATGGTATTGGTGCCTCTGTTGGAACTCTCCTTGCTGGGAAAGTTGTTGAAAAGTTCTGTCACTGGGAAACTGTTGAAGTTGGTGGAGAAGTAGGTTCTTATTGCGTAGGTGACTGGTCAACAGCATGGTTGATTTTTGCGGGATATGCCTTGGTTGTAGCCTTTGCATTCCTTGTAGTGTTTAAAGATAATCGAAAAGAAGAAAAATTAGTTAGATAGATGCATAGATTTTATGCTCCTGATATAGAAACAACAATGCTGCTCCCTGAAGAAGAGGGGCAGCATTGTGTTCGTGTACTTCGCCTTGCTGAAGGTGACGAGATAGAAGTTGTTGACGGCAAAGGACAGTTATTTACATGTCGCATATTACTTGCAACCAATAAGCGTTGCGAGGTTGAAATCGTTGACAAAAAAAATATTGCGACACATTGGGGTTGCAATATAACAATTGCTATTGCTCCAACTAAAAATATGGACCGTCTTGAGTGGATGACTGAGAAGGTTACAGAATTGGGAGTTGATAGCATAATCCCTATTTTGTGCCGTTTTTCCGAGAGAAAAGTGCTTAAAACAGAGCGATTGAAAAAGATAGCAGTGTCTGCTATGAAACAATCTCTAAAGACATCTTTACCCGAAGTTTCAGAGTTAACACCAATTAAAGAAGTTATCAATTCCAATTTCCAAGGGCAGAAATTTATAGCCTACTGCGACAAGAATTTGGAGCGTCGAAATTTTCTGAAGGACTACGAAGTTGGTAGCAACGTTCTGATTATGGTAGGTCCTGAAGGGGATTTTAGTCCAGAGGAGGTGGAAATGGCTATGAAGGCAGGTTTTGTTCCTGTAACTTTGGGAGACAGCAGATTGAGGACAGAGACAGCAGGCCTTTTTGCATGTGTTGCTGTTCATGCTAAAAACCAGATAAATAAGATTTAAAAATGATAGATAAATTACAAGCATCAAAATCAGGCAATTTCTTTCTGTTGGCAGGACCATGTGTCATAGAAGGTGAGCAAATGGCTATGGATATTGCCGGACATGTTTCGGAAATTACAAAAAAATTGGATATACCCTATGTGTTTAAAGGCAGTTACCGAAAGGCAAACCGCTCTCGCATTGATTCTTTTACAGGAATTGGAGATGTAAAGGCTCTTGAAATTCTGAGAAAAGTTCGTGACACCTATGGTATTCCGGTAGTTACAGACATTCATACAAACGAAGAGGCTGCTTTAGCTGCAAAATACGTAGATGTTTTGCAGATTCCAGCATTCCTTTGCCGTCAAACAGAACTGCTTGTTGCAGCCGCAAAGACTGGTAAAGCTGTTAATATCAAGAAAGGTCAATTCTTGTCTCCAGAGGCTATGCAGTTTGCTGTACAGAAAGTTAAAGATGCTGGCAATAATGACGTGGCTATTACTGAAAGAGGAACGACTTTCGGCTATCAGGACTTGATAGTTGATTTCCGTGGCGTTCCTGAAATGCAGAAGTATGCTCCAGTTATCTTAGATGTTACTCACTCTTTGCAGCAACCGAATCAAACTGCTGGAGTTACAGGCGGACTCCCTCATTTGATTGAAACAATGGCAAAAGCGGGTATTGCAACTGGAGTTGATGGGATTTTTATTGAAACGCATCAGGACCCGTCTGTTGCCAAATCTGATGGTGCTAATATGCTCAAGTTGGAGAAAATTGAGGATTTGCTTACAAAACTTACCGATTTGAGAATGGTAGTAAAAAATTTCTAACAACATGAAGGAATATATATATTCATTAGAAATGCAAGTGCGTGACTATGAACTCGATTCAGAGGGGATAGTAAATAATGCAAACTATTTGCATTATCTTGAGCATACTCGACATTCTTTTTGCTCGGAAAATGGCATTTCTTTTGCTGAAATGCAGAACCGTGGAATTATACCAGTACTTAATAAAGTCGAGATAGAATATAAAGAGCCTTTGCGTAGCGGTGATGTTTTTGATAGCAAGTTGTGGCTTGAGAGAAAAGGGGTGAGATTTGTCTTCCATCAAGACTTGTTCAAGAAAAACGGCAGACAGGTAGTAAAAGCGGTAGTTAGTTGTGTCTGCCTTGAAAATGGAAGACTTGACAGAGGCGAAACTCTTGCTGAGATTTTTAAGAATTTCTTGGGTAAATAGGTATGATGCCATCGGTTTATCAATTGGCTTTTTCTTCCATAAAGGGAATTAATGTTGATATTGCTAACGAATTGCTGTCAGCGGTTGGTTCGGAGGAAAATTTTTTTCGAATGTCAGATGCTGACTTGCGTGAGTATACTTTGCTGTCGGATAAACTGATTGACAAGAAATATAGAGATAGTCTGCTGATTGACGCCGATATTAATCTTGATCTACTGTCAGGAAAGAATGTTAGAGTTGAATATTTTCGTAATCCAACTTATCCTGTTAGATTTCAAACTGTTCCAGATGCACCTTTGGCGCTGTTTCTTTCTGGAGATTGTGACCTTAATGCAAAAAAAGTGGTAAGTATGGTTGGCACTCGCCATGCCACGATGTATGGAATGGATTTGTGTGAGCGTTTTATCAAAGGCCTGTCAGAGATAGTTGGAAATGACGTCGTAATAGTAAGCGGCTTGGCTTACGGAATTGATATCAAATCGCACCGGGTGGCACTTGAATGCGGTATGCCAACAATTGCTGTTGTTGCCCACGGGCTTGATACAATTTATCCCGCACAGCACCGCTCCGACGCTGTGGAAATTGTTCGCAGAAATGGTGCTATTTTGACAGAATATAAATTTAACACCCGTGTCCATCGGTCTAATTTTCTTTCGAGAAACAGGCTGATTGCAGGACTTTCAGATTGCACAGTGGTAGTTGAATCAGCAGAAAAAGGCGGAGCACTGGTAACTGCTAATATTGCCTTAAATTACGGTCGAGATGTGTTTGCTTTTCCAGGAAGAGTTAATGACGAATATTCGCGAGGCTGTAATTCCTTGATATCAAAAAACGTTGCAATGCTAATAAATTCTCATGAAGACTTTTTAAACGCGGTCGGATGGGAAAAGAAGAAAATGAAGCCTGTTGAAAAAGAATTGTTTCAAGTTGTCAATGGTGATGAAAAGAAAATTTATGACTATTTATCTAACCGAGATTATGCAACGGTTGCAGAGTTGATTCCTGTTGTCGGTTTACCTTTCCATAAGTTGCTAAGTGTTCTTGTTGGTATGGAATTTAATGGTATGGTTAGATGTTTGCCTGGAAATAGATACACATTAATTAAAATTTGAGAAATTATTTTGGAAAATTTGCTAAAATGCTGTAATTTTGTGCTGTAAAGCATATTTGCATAGCAATTTTTTATAACATGATTTCGAGAGAAGCCTTAGAAACCGTAATAAGAGAGGACTTGTCAGGCCTATGGGATACTTTGGACGCTGATGACAAGAGAGTTGTTTTGGAGAATTTTACGCTTCATAATTTCAAGCGTAACCAGATTATATATGCTGAAAAAGAGACTCCAGAATATTTGTGGTGCCTTATTAAAGGTAAAGTTAAGAAATATAAAGAGGGAATCGGCGGACGCCAGCAGATTATCCGTTTAATACGTCCTATTCAATATTTTGGACATAGGGCATTTTTTGCTAATGAGTCTTATGTTTCCGGTGCTATTGCTATGGAAGCATCAGTAGTTGGTTCAATTCCGATGAAGGTCGTTTCTGAATTGATCGATAGGAACCGTCAGTTGGCATGGTTCTTTATTCATGAACTCTCGCACAATCTTGGCCGCTCAGATACAAAGATAGTAAACTTGACACAAAAGCATATTCGTGGAAGATTAGCGGAAGCATTGGCCTTGCTTATAGATAACTACGGCTATGAGGACGATGGTGAAACGCTAAATATCTATATGTCAAGAGAAGATTTGGCTAACCTTTCAAATATGACAACTTCGAATGCTATTAGAACGTTGTCTGCATTCGTAAACGAACATATTATTGTCGTAGATGGTCGCCGTGTAAAGGTTTTAAACGAGGCTATGCTTAGAAAAATCAGTAAATTCGGTTAGTAAGTTATGTTTACTGCTCATAAATTGCGCAATGAAAATATTGCAGAATACTTGCTTTACATGTGGCAAGTGGAGGATATTATAAGGGCGAATGGTCTTGATGTCGAAAAAATAGACAATACGGTTATAAAGCCTTGTAATTTGACAGACGAGCAGTATTCTGCCGAATTAAACTGGTACTCTGAACTTGTTGAGATGATGCGCCGTGAAGGCGTTGTTGAAAGTGGTCACTTGCAAATCAACAAGAATATTATCATTGCGTTGGCTGATTTGCACCAAATGCTGTTGAAAACTCAAAAATATCCTAATTATGTGGCAGAGTTCTATAGAACATTGCCATTTATTGTAGAACTTCGTGCTAAGTCGGGTGATGAAAAATCAGGAGAAATAGAGACTTGCTTCAATGCTCTATATGGAATGTTTCTCATTCGATTGCAGCATAAAGAAATTTCAAAGCCAACTATGGAGGCTTTGACTCAGATTACGAAATTTATTTCAACTCTCGCAACATATTATCATAAAGACAAAAAGAACCTTCTTTTTACAAAAGAGGATTACGACAATCTTTAAAAAACATTATTCGTGGCAACATTACAAGAAGAAATACAGAAAAGGCGTACATTCGCTATTATCAGTCACCCTGACGCGGGTAAAACTACTTTGACAGAAAAACTTTTGCTATTTGGTGGCGCTATTCACGTTGCTGGTGCAGTAAAGTCAAATAAAATCAAAAAAACAGCTACATCGGACTGGATGGAGATTGAAAAGCAGCGAGGTATCTCAGTTGCTACTTCTGTTATGGGCTTCAATTATGAGGGCTATAAGATTAACATTCTTGATACTCCTGGTCACCAGGACTTTGCGGAGGATACATATAGAACGCTTACGGCTGTTGATAGCGTTATCATCGTTGTCGATGTTGCAAAAGGTGTGGAGATGCAGACAAGAAAGTTGATGGAAGTTTGTCGTATGAGGAATACTCCAGTGATAATTTTTGTCAACAAGTTGGACCGAGAGGGGCGTGACCCGTTTGATATTCTTGATGAATTGGAAAACGAATTGAAGATTAGTGTGCGACCATTGAGTTGGCCTATTAATATAGGTGAAAAGTTCAAAGGCGTATATAATATATATGAAAAGGGACTTGATTTGTTTACTCCTAATAAACAGAGAGTTACAGAGCGTATTGAGATAGACGATATTAATGATCCTGCTATTGATGAAAATATTGGTGAAGCGGATGCTTCCAAATTAAGAGAAGATTTGGATTTGATAGAGGGGGTATATCCAGAATTTGACGTTGAGTCATATTTGAATGCAAAGGTCGCCCCAGTATTCTTTGGCTCTGCTCTTAATACCTTTGGCGTTAAAGAATTGCTCGATTGCTTTGTAAAAATTGCTCCGTCGCCAAAGCCAATACAGGCAGTGGAGAGAACAGTCGTTCCTACCGAGCCTGCATTTTCTGGTTTTGTCTTCAAAATACATGCGAATATGGACCCGAACCATCGAAGTTGTATCGCTTTTGTTAAGGTTTGCTCTGGTAAATTTGAGAGGAATGTTAACTACAAGCACATGCGGACTGGCAAGATGATGAGGTTTGCTGCTCCAACGGCTTTTATGGCGCAGAAGAAGAATATTGTTGACGAGGCTTATCCTGGAGATATTATTGGTATCCCTGATACTGGTAACTTTAAGATTGGTGACACTCTGACTTCTGGTGAAGAATTGCACTATAAGGGATTGCCGAGTTTCTCTCCGGAAATGTTCAAGTATATTGAAAATACTGACCCGATGAAAACTAAACAGTTGAATAAGGGTATTGAGCAGTTGATGGATGAGGGTGTTGCCCAATTGTTTATCAATCAGTTTAATGGCAGAAAAATCATAGGAACTGTAGGCCAGTTGCAGTTTGAGGTTATTCAGTATCGTTTGTTGCATGAGTATGGTGCACAATGTCACTGGGAACCAATCAGCCTTTATAAAGCGTGCTGGATTGACAGTGATGATGATGCTGCATTGGAGGCTTTCAAAAAGAGAAAACATCAGTTTATGGCGGTTGATAAGGAAGGTAGAGATGTCTTTTTGGCAGACTCTGGCTATGTCTTGAATATGGCACAATCTGATTTCCCTAAAATTCGTTTCCACTTTACTTCTGAATTTTAATGAAAAAGTTATTATTTATTCTTTTTGCTTTGACGGCTTTGACGGCTGTAAAAGCTAGTGACTGGGCTAATTTAGCGAGATATTCTGAGCATAATAAGTATGTTCTTAAAAAGGATTCTTCTTGTAGAAGGGTTGTCTTTATGGGAAATTCCATTACTGATAATTGGGCAAGCATGGATACCGCTTTTTTTATTCGTAACGGATTCGTTGGTAGGGGTATTAGCGGTCAGGTAACAGCTCAGATGAGGGAAAGGTTCGATAATGATGTTGTTGCTCTTTCTCCAGAGAAGGTAGTGTTTCTATGCGGGACAAATGACATTGCAGAAAATGATGGAACTTATAATGAAGACAAAACTTTCGGTAATATTGTTGCAATGGTAGAGACAGCAAGAAATAACGGAATAAAGCCTTATCTATCAACCGTTCTTCCTGTGCATGTGTATCCCTGGAATAGAGCAATAGCAGATGTGCCGCAAAAGATTGATTCTTTGAATAAAAGGATAAGAAAATATGGAGAGGCTAATGGTATAACTGTTATTGATTATTTTTCAGCAATGGTTTCGGAAGATGGCTTTTCGCTTCGGGAAGAATATTGCTATGACGGAGTTCATCCAAATTTGACAGGGTATTTTGTTATGGAAAAAATACTGTTAGATGCATTAAAATAATGACATTAAAAAGATATTCAGTGACGGCTAGTATGACAATTTGTCATATCAGCCGCCTCTCTTGTTTTTTGGCACGGATTATGCATTGTCAAACAGTGTCGGGCTTCCCGATAAAAGTTGAAAACAAATAAAAAAATATAATTATGGCATTAAACATTCGACCATTGGCAGATAGAGTTCTTATTGAACCGGCTGCCGCTGAAGAAAAGACGATTGGTGGTATTATCATTCCTGATACAGCGAAAGAGAAACCTCTTCAAGGAAAAGTCCTTGCTGTTGGTAATGGTACAAAAGAAGAAGAAATGGTAGTTAAAGAAGGTGATACTGTTCTTTACGGCAAGTATGCAGGCACGGAATTGGAATTTGAAGGCAACAAGTATCTTGTTATGCGTCAAAGTGATATTTTGGCAATACTTGGTTAATAATTAATATCATAATTAAAAAGACATACAATCATGGCAAAAGAAATTAAATTCAATATTAAGGCTCGCGAAGAACTTAAAAAAGGCGTTGACGAGTTGGCAAATGCAGTTAAGGTGACACTTGGCCCTAAAGGACGTAACGTAATTATTGAAAAAAAATTTGGTGCACCTCACATTACAAAAGACGGCGTATCTGTTGCAAAGGAAGTGGAGTTGGAAGACCCGTTCCAGAATATGGGTGCTCAACTTGTCAAGGAAGTCGCTTCTAAAACAGGTGATGATGCTGGTGACGGTACAACAACAGCAACAGTTCTTGCTCAGGCTATCATCAACGTTGGCTTGAAAAATGTTGCTGCCGGAGCAAATCCAATTGATTTGAAACGCGGTATTGACAAGGCTGTTGCTAAGGTTGTTGAAGGAATCAAGGCTCAAGCACAAGAGGTTGACGACGATATGGCAAAAATTGAAAATGTTGCTCGTATATCAGCCAACAATGATGCTGAGATTGGCAAACTTATCGCTGATGCAATGCGTAAGGTGAAAAAAGAAGGCGTTATCACAATCGAAGAGGCTAAGGGTACTGAAACAACAGTTAAGGTTGTTGAAGGTATGCAATTTGACCGTGGCTATATCTCTCCGTACTTTGTGACAAATACAGAAAAGATGGAGTGCGAAATGGAAAATCCGTACATTCTTATTTTCGATAAGAAGATTTCTGTTCTTAAAGATATGCTCCCAATTCTTGAGCCAGTTGCGCAAAGCGGTCGTCCATTGTTGATTATTGCTGAAGATGTTGATAGCGAAGCTCTTGCAACATTGGTTGTTAACCGTCTTCGCGGTTCATTAAAGATTTGTGCTGTTAAGGCTCCTGGCTTCGGTGATCGTAGAAAAGAAATGCTTGAAGATATTGCAACTCTTACTCACGGGGTCGTTATTTCAGAAGATAAAGGCTTGAAACTTGATATGGCAACTGTTGATATGCTTGGTCAGGCAGAAAAAATTACTGTTGACAAGGAAAATACAACAATTGTTAACGGCAAGGGAGATAAGGAACTTATTGCTGAGAGAGTTGCACAAATCAAGGCTCAAATTGAAAAGACAACTTCAGATTATGACCGCGAAAAATTGCAAGAGCGATTGGCTAAGTTGGCTGGTGGTGTTGCAGTTCTATACGTTGGTGCTCCGTCAGAAGTTGAAATGAAAGAAAAGAAAGACCGCGTGGATGACGCATTGAGTGCTACACGTGCTGCCGTAGCAGAAGGTATCGTTCCTGGTGGTGGCGTGGCTTACATTCGCTGCGTTGAAACACTTGAAGGTCTTGTCGGTGACAATGATGATGAAAATACAGGTATTCAAATTGTTAAGAGAGCAATAGAAGAACCTCTGCGTCAGATTGTTGCAAATGCAGGTCTTGAAGGTGCAATTATTGTGCAAAAAGTTAAGGACGGTAAGGGCGATTTTGGTTACAATGCTCGTGTTGATAAATATGAGAACTTCTTTGAAACAGGTGTTATTGACCCAGCAAAAGTTACTCGTGTCGCTTTGGAAAATGCTGCTTCAATTGCAGGTATGTTCCTTACAACAGAGTGTGTAATCTCAGAAAAGAAAGAAGAGAATCCAGCACCGGCAATGGCTAACCCAGGAATGGGTGGTATGGGTATGATGTAATTCATATATAATTAATAAAGGGGGATGTTTCTTGAAATAGGGACATCCTCCTTTGTCGTATTTACTTCTATGTTTTTGTTTCTCATAATTTTGTAGTAATTTTGCAGCATAAATAATAACGATATGACAGAAACTCCGCTATTGAGACGCCTTGACGGTATTGATGCCAGGTTCGAGGAGGTTAGTTTGTTGATTACAGACCCTTCTGTAATCGCTGATATGAAGAGGTTTGTAAAACTAACAAAGGAATATAAGGATCTTGAGAAACTTACAAAAGTAACAGCAAAGTACAAGAAGATGCTTCAGGATATTGATGAAGCAAAGGATGTCCTTGAAAATGAGTCAGATCCTGATTTGAGAGAATTGGCAAAAGAGGATTTGGATGCCAATACATCTGCATTGCCTGATATGGAAGAAGAGATTAAGTTGCTTTTGATACCAGAGGACCCGGAAGATTATAAGAATGTAATACTTGAAATTCGTGGTGGTACAGGCGGTGATGAGGCTGCTATCTTTGCGGGAGACCTTTTCAGAATGTATGCTAAGTATTGCGAGGCAAAGGGGTGGAAGCTTGAGGTGATGAGTTATAGCGAAGGCTCTGCCGGCGGATACAAGGAAATCATCAGTTCTGTTACTGGGGAAAAGGTATATGGTACGTTAAAATACGAATCAGGTGTTCATCGAGTTCAGCGAGTTCCTGCTACAGAAACTCAGGGACGCGTTCATACATCTGCTGCCTCGGTAGCTGTTTTGCCTGAGGCTGAACCATTTGACGTTGAAATAAACGAGGGCGAAATTAAGTGGGATACTTTCCGCTCTGGTGGTGCTGGAGGTCAGAATGTAAATAAAGTTGAGTCTGGAGTGCGCTTGCGTTATAACTGGAAAAACCCTAATACAGGAGTCGTTGAAGAAATCCTTATTGAATGTACAGAAACACGAGACCAGCCAAAGAATAAGGAAAGAGCGTTAGCTCGTTTACGTACATTCATCTATGATAAGGAGCACCAAAAATATGTTGATGACATTGCATCTAAGCGTAAAACTATGGTATCAACTGGTGACCGGTCTGCAAAGATTAGAACATACAATTATCCGCAGGGGCGAATAACAGATCATAGAATCAATTATACGATATATAATCTCGCTGCATTTATGGATGGTGATATTCAAGATTGTATCGACAATTTGATTATTGCTGAAAATGCGGAAAAACTTAAAGAAACTGAATTATAAAAAACAATAGCGATGAATCGACAGAATCTGATTGAAGCGATTAAAGCAAAAAAATCTTTTCTTTGTGTTGGTCTTGATACCGACTTGAAAAAAATGCCAAGTCATTTGCTTGAGTGTGAGGAACCAATTTTTGAGTTTAACAAGCAGATTATTGATAAAACAGCACAATATGCTGTTGCTTACAAGCCAAATCTTGCATTTTATGAATGTTATGGAGTTAAAGGCTGGATTGCTTTTTGAGAAGACAGTAAAATATATTCGTGAAAACTATCCTGATGTATTCATTATAGCTGATGCAAAGCGTGGAGACATTGGCAATACATCAAAAATGTATGCTCAGTGTTTCTTTGAAGACGTTAAGGTTGATGGATTGACTGTTGCTCCATATATGGGAGAGGACAGTATTTCGCCTTTCCTTTCTTATCAAGATTGTTGGACTATTGTTTTAGGGTTGACTTCAAATAAAGGTTCTCATGATTTTCAGTTGACTGTTGATGAAAAAGGAATGCCTCTTTTTGAAAGGGTTATGAGGAAAGTTTGTGAGTGGGGCAATGAAGGAAACTTAATGTTTGTTGTCGGTGCTACTCAAGGAAAAATGTTTGAGGAGATAAGGAGAATTGTTCCGAATCATTTCTTGCTTGTACCGGGTGTTGGTGCTCAGGGAGGCAGTCTTGAAGAAGTTGCAAAATATGGAATGACAAATGAATGCGGCTTGCTTGTAAACTCGTCAAGAGGAATAATTTATGCATCAAATGATGCTGATTTCGCTGATGTAGCAGGTGTTAAGGCAAAGGAATTACAGTCGGAGATGGAGAATTTGTTGAAAAGCAAAAAAATTATCTGATTTTTAGTGATTTTCTTATTCTCCTTTGCGAAAAAATAAGTAACTTTGAAAGCGAAATAAGATAATATTTAACAAATTAAATATATTCAATATGACAATCGATAAGTATAACTTTGCTGGTAAAAAAGCGATTGTGCGCGTTGACTTTAACGTGCCTTTGGATGAGAATGGAAATATCACTGACGATACTCGTATCAGAGGTGCTCTTCCAACATTGAAGAAAATTTTGGCAGATGGCGGTAGCCTAATCATTATGTCTCACATGGGTAAGCCAAAAGGAAAAGTAAATCCAAAATTCTCTCTTGGTCAAATCAAGGATGCTGTTGCTAAGGCTCTTGGAACAGATGTTAAGTTTGCTCCTGACTGTGCAAAAGCAGCAGATGATGCAGCCGCTTTGAAACCAGGCGAAGTGCTTCTTCTCGAAAACTTGCGTTTCTATCCAGAAGAAGAGGGTAAACCAGTAGGTATTGATAAAGAAGATCCTGCTTATGAAGAAGCTAAGAAAGCAATGAAAGCAAGTCAAAAGGAATTTGCAAAAACTCTTGCAAGTTATGCAGACTGCTATGTTAACGATGCTTTCGGTACAGCTCACCGCAAACACGCTTCAACAGCAGTTATCGCTGACAGTTTCGATAAGGAAAACAAGATGCTTGGTTACTTGATGGAAAAAGAAGTAACTGCAGTTAACAATATTCTTAGTGATATCAAGCGTCCGTTTACAGCAATTATGGGCGGTTCAAAGGTTTCTACAAAGATCGGTATTATCGAAAACCTAATGGATAAAGTTGACAACCTAATTCTTTGCGGTGGTATGACATATACTTTTGCAAAGGCACAAGGTGGTCACATTGGTAAGTCAATCGTTGAAGATGACAAGTTGGATTTGGCTCTCGCAATTATGGAAAAGGCTAAGGCTAAAGGTGTTAACCTTGTTTTGGGTACAGACTGTGTAGCAGCAGATGACTTCAGCAACGATGCAAATACTCAAGTAGTTCCTGCTAATGCTATTCCAGAAGGTTGGGAAGGTCTTGATGCTGGTCCAAAAACACGTGAATTGTTTGCAAACGCTATCAAGGACGCTAAGACTATACTATGGAATGGTCCTGCTGGCGTATTTGAATTTGATAACTTTACTGCAGGTTCTCGCGCTATTGCTGATGCTATCGTTGAAGCAACAGAAAAGGGTGCATTCTCACTTGTTGGTGGTGGTGACTCAGTAGCATGTGTCAACAAATTCGGTCTTGCTGACAAAGTTTCTTATGTGTCAACTGGAGGCGGTGCGTTGCTTGAAGCAATCGAAGGTAAAGTTTTGCCTGGAATCGCAGCAATTGAGGCTTAAAAAATACTAAAACTAATAAAAAGCGTGCAACTATTGATAGTTGCACGCTTTTTATTTGCCAAAATAGTAGGACAATAGTAAATTAATTTTGTAAATTTGCGTGATTAATCAAACCTACGAGTAAGCATTAATTTGATAATACAAAACACAATTAGAAATTCTAAACTCATATTTTAATTATGGCAGAAAACAGAGAAAAATTGTTCGACCAATTTCCTGGTGTTTCTACAGAAACATGGAAAGAAAAAGTCGTTGCCGACTTAAAGGGTGCTGATTTCGACAAGAAATTAGTGTGGCGAACAAACGAAGGTTTCAATGTACAGCCGATGTACCGTGCCGAGGACATTGAAAATTTGAAGACTACAGATTCAAATCCTGGCGAATATCCTTTCGTTAGAGGTACTCGCACAAACAACGAATGGCTTATTCGTCAAGACATCGTTGTTGAAGATGTTAAGGCTGCTAATGAAAAGGCAGTAGATATACTAGCTAAGGGTGTAACATCTGTTGGTTTTAAGGTTAAGAAAGATGCATTGACATCAGAAACAGTTAAGCAATTGCTTTGTGGTATTGACCTTGAAAAAGTTGAAATTAATATTGAATCATGTCCGCGTCACGCTGCAGAAAACGCAAAAGCTCTCGTTGATTTTGTTGTTGCAGAAGGAAAGGCAGAGGTATTTAAAGGGTCTATCAAGTTTGACCCATTCGTTCGCTTGCTTAAGCATGGTGTTGACGTAAATGTTGATGTAAAGGCTGTTGGCTGCAGAATTGGCTGAAGTTGTTGCTCCAGTTAAGGGCTTGAAGGTATTTACTGTTGATTCTTGATGCTTAGCAATGCTGGTGCTTATATCGCTCAAGAGTTGGGTATGGCATTGGCTTGGGGTAATGAATGGCTTGCTGAATTGACAGATGCAGGTTTGGCTATTGATGCTGTTGCGAAGAGAATCAAATTTAATATGGGTATCTCTTCTAACTACTTCATGGAAATTGCAAAATTCCGTGCTGCTCGTATGCTTTGGGCTCAAATCGTTAAGCAATATCAACCAGAATGTGATTGCTCTTGCAAGATGAATGTTCACGCAACTACAACAAAGTTCAATCAAACTATATTTGATGCTCATGTGAACTTGCTTCGTACTCAGACTGAAACAATGTCTGCTGCACTTGCTGGTGTTGATTCAATCACTGTTACTCCTTTTGACGCTCAATATAAGACTCCAGATGATTTCTCTGAAAGAATTGCTCGTAACCAGCAATTATTGTTGAAGGAAGAGAGCCATTTGGATAAGATTACAGACCCTGCTGGTGGTTCTTACTATGTTGAGACCTTGACTATGTCAATTGCAGAAGTCGCTTGGAAATTGTTCTTGGAAATTGAAGAAAAGGGCGGTTTCTATGCTGCATTGAAAGAAGGTTGGGTACAAGAGCAAATTATTGAATCTTCTAACAAGCGTCACAGCGATGTTGCTCGTAGAAAAGAATCATTGCTTGGTACTAACCAATTCCCTAACTTCAACGAAGTTGCAGGTAACAAGATTGAATTGACAGAAGGCTGCAAATGCGGTTGTGGTAAGCACGATAAGGAAGAAGGAGCTGTCGCTTCTATCCCAACAACAAGAGCAGCAAGTGATTTTGAAGCATTGCGTCTTGCAACAGAGCATGCTGCTAACAGACCGAAAGTATTTATGCTTACTATTGGTAACCTTGCAATGCGTCTTGCTCGTTCTCAATTCTCTTCAAACTTCTTTGCTTGTGCTGGCTATCAAATTATTGACAACCTTGGATTCCAAACAGTTCAAGAAGGTGTTGATGCAGCAATGGAAAAGGGTGCTGATATTGTCGTTCTTTGCTCAAGCGATGACGAATATGCAACATACGCACCAGAAGCATTCAAGTTGTTGAATGGCCGTGCTGAATTTGTAGTTGCTGGCGCTCCTGCTTGTGCAGAAGACTTGAAGGCAATCGGTGTTAATAACTTCGTTCACGTTCGCAGCAATGTTCTTGAAACTTTGCAAGCGTTTAATGCAAAACTTTTAAAATAACCGAGCAATGAGACCAAATTTCAAAAATATAGATATTAAATCGGACGCATTTAACGCTAATCATGCTCCGATTGCAGAAGGTGAAAAATGGATTACACCGGAATTAATCCCGGTTAAGCCAATCTACACAAAATCTGACTTGGGAGGACTTGAGCACCTTAACTATGTTGCAGGTATCCCTCCATTCTTGAGAGGCCCGTATAGCGGTATGTACGCTATCCGTCCTTGGACTATTCGTCAATATGCAGGTTTCTCTACTGCTGCTGAATCAAATGCTTTCTACCGTCGTAACCTTGCTTCTGGTCAGAAAGGTTTGTCAGTTGCGTTTGACCTTGCTACTCACAGAGGTTACGACGCTGACCACCCTCGCGTTGTTGGTGACGTTGGTAAGGCTGGCGTTTCTATCTGCTCTATTGAGGATATGAAAGTTTTGTTCGACGGTATTCCTTTGAACAAGATGTCTGTCTCTATGACTATGAACGGTGCCGTTCTTCCTGTTCTTGCTTTCTATATCAATGCAGGTCTTGAGCAAGGTGCTAAACTTGAAGAGATGGCTGGTACTATCCAGAACGATATTTTGAAAGAGTTTATGGTGCGTAATACATATATCTATCCACCAGAATTCTCAATGCGAATTATCGCTGATATCTTCGAATATACTTCTCAAAATATGCCTAAGTTTAACTCAATCTCTATTTCTGGTTACCACATGCAAGAAGCAGGTGCAACAGCAGATATCGAGTTGGCTTACACTTTGGCTGACGGTCTTGAATATCTTCGTGCTGGTGTTAATGCTGGTATGGATATCGATGCATTCGCTCCTCGTTTGTCATTCTTCTGGGCAATCGGCATGAACTTCTTCATGGAAATTGCTAAGATGCGTGCTGCTCGTATGTTGTGGGCTAAGATTGTTAAGCAATTCAATCCGAAGAACCCAAAATCTCTTGCTCTACGTACTCACAGCCAGACTTCAGGTTGGTCTTTGACTGAGCAAGACCCGTTCAATAACGTTGGTAGAACATGTATCGAGGCTATGGGTGCTGCTTTGGGTCACACACAATCTTTGCATACTAATGCCCTTGACGAGGCTATCGCATTGCCTACAGATTTCTCTGCTCGTATTGCTCGTAATACTCAGATTTACATTCAGGAAGAAACTTACATCACTAAGGAAATCGACCCATGGGCTGGTTCTTACTATGTTGAGTCTTTGACAAATGAAATTGCTCAAAAGGCTTGGGAACACATCCAGGAAATCGAAAAGCTTGGCGGTATGGCTAAGGCTATCGAAACAGGTCTTCCAAAATTGCGTATTGAAGAGGCCGCTGCTCGCACTCAAGCAAGAATTGACTCAGGTAAGCAAACAATCGTAGGTGTTAACAAATATCGTCTTGAGAAAGAAGATCCAATCGATATCCTTGAAATTGATAACACTGAGGTTCGTAACGAACAGATTGCAAGATTGCAAGACCTTCGTGCTAACCGTGACGAGGCTGCTGTTAAAAAGGCTTTGGAAGCAATTACAGAATGTGTTAGAACTAAGGAAGGCAACTTGCTTGACTTGGCAGTGAAAGCTGCTGCTGTTAGAGCATCACTTGGTGAAATCTCTGACGCTTGTGAAGAAGTTGTTGGTCGTTATAAAGCAGTAATTAGAACTATTTCAGGCGTGTACTCATCAGAAACTAAACAAGATCCGGACTTCATTAAAGCACAACAAATGTGCGAAGAGTTCGCTAAGAGAGAAGGTCGTCAACCACGTATTATGATTGCTAAGATGGGTCAAGACGGTCACGACCGTGGTGCAAAGGTTGTTGCTACAGGTTATGCTGACTGCGGATTCGACGTTGATATGGGTCCATTGTTCCAAACTCCGGCAGAGGCTGCTCGTCAGGCTGTTGAAAACGACGTTCACGTTCTCGGTGTTTCTTCTTTGGCTGCTGGTCACAAAACTCTTGTTCCACAAGTTATCGAAGAGTTGAAGAAACTTGGTCGCGAAGATATCATCGTTATCGCTGGTGGTGTTATCCCTGCTCAAGACTATGACTTCTTGTACAAGGCTGGCGTTGCTGCTATCTTCGGTCCTGGTACTCGTATCCCTTATGCTGCTATTAAGATGCTTGAAATCCTTAATCAGGCTGAATAAAATATTAAGCATAATAATATAGACGCAGTTCCAATTTTGGAACTGCGTTTTTTTATTGTATTTTTGTATGTATGAAGATATTGATTGCACCAGATAAGTTCAAAGGGTCTCTGAGTTCCCAAGAGGTTGCGGATTCCATTGAAGAGGGTATTTTTACGTCGATTCCATGTTGCCAAATTGACAAACTATATGTTGCTGACGGTGGTGACGGAACTATGGAAGCGGTCGTTATGTCGCTTGGCGGGTTGTGGGTTGATACTGTTGTACATAATCCTTTGAATAAAGAAATTTCAGTCAGATATGGGATAATTAATGGTGATACTGCGGTTCTTGACGTTGCAATTGCTTCTGGGATAGCATTGATTGGTAAGAAGCAATGTAATCCATTGCAAACCACATCATTTGGGACTGGCGAAATCATTATTGATGCAATTAATAGAGGCGTGAGAAAATTTCTTATAGGCTTGGGTGGTAGTGCTACCAACGATGCTGCAGTGGGAATTCTTTCCGCTTTAGGTTATAAGTTCTTAGATGATAATGGAATTGTTTTGCCGCCTATTGGTTGTAGCCTTAATAGCGTAGTTGACATTGATGAATCAGAAGTTGATGTCCGCTTGAAAGAATGCTCATTTACTTTGCTTTGTGATGTTTCTGCTGATTTTTGTGGTGTTAATGGTGCTGCATATCTTTTTGCTCCTCAAAAGGAGCATCTTATGATGATGTTTTGGTTTTAGATGCAGGACTTGAAAACTTTGCGAAGATTTTGCAGGAAAAATTTGGAAAAGATATTAAGTATGAGCGATTTGCAGGTGCGGCTGGGGGTATAGGTGGCACTTTATTTGCTGTGTTGAATGCAGAACTTGCTAACGGTATTGAGGAAATTTTGGATATTGTTGGTTTTAATAAAAAGGTTGTGGGTGTAGACTTTGTTATAACTGGAGAAGGTGCGATGGATAAGACTTCATTGCTTGGGAAAACGCCGTTTGGGGTATGCAGGCGTGCGCTTGCAAAAGGTGTAAAAACAATTGCTCTGGCTGGGCGAATTGATGATGCTCAAATACTTTTAGATAATGGTTTTTATTCAGTTCATTCTGTTGTCCCAAATGGTATGAAGTTAGAAGAAGCAATGCTTCCCGGTATAGCAAAGGATAATATAAAAAGGACAGCAAGTGAAGTTTTTCTTTTGCTGTCCAAATGATTATTTCTCTTTTTTCCAAAGGAATTGCTGTCGCTCGTTCATTTTACTTTCCTGTGCATTTGAGCAAGGAATCCAAAATTGTTTACCTATTGATTTGTCGGGCATATATTGTTGCTCTGTAAAATGATTGGGATAAACGTGAGGATACTTGTAGTTTGTTCCATAACCTAAATCTTTCATCAATTTCGTTGGAGCGTTTCTCAAATGTAGTGGAACTGGTTGGTTGCCAGTTTGTTCAATATATGCAATAGCTTCATTAATAGCATTGTATGCAGAGTTGCTTTTGGGCGAAGTTGCAAGATAAATTGTGCATTCAGAAAGGATTATCCTACCTTCAGGCCATCCTATTTTTTGAAGTGCGTCGAATGTTGCATTTGCAAGTAATAGGGCATTAGGGTTGGCAAGGCCAATATCTTCAGCAGCCAATATAACAAGTCGCCGAGCAATAAATGCAGGGTCCTCTCCTCCGTGAATCATTCGAGCAAGCCAATATACAGCAGCGTCAGGATCACTTCCCCGAACGGATTTGATGAATGCGGAAATAATGTCATAGTGCATTTCTCCGTCTTTGTCGTATGCTGCAGGATTCTGTTGGAGCCGTTCGGTTACAATGCCATTGTTTATAACCATATCTTCATTTTCTTTAACAGACTGGTAGATTAGGTCAAGAATATTAAGCATTTTACGGGCATCGCCACCTGCATATTGGAATAGAGCGGCTTTTTCTTCTACAATAACTTTCTTTTTACTCAAAACTTCGTCTTTTAGAATCGCGCGATTTAGTAATTCTTCCAAGTCTGAGTCTGTAAGCGGTTTTAAAACATATACTTGAGCCCGAGAAAGAAGAGGACGTATTATTTCAAATGACGGATTTTCAGTAGTCGCTCCTATAAGTGTGACGATTCCTGTTTCCACAGCATTAAGCAAGGAGTCTTGCTGAGACTTGTTGAAACGGTGGATTTCGTCAATAAATAGGATAGGGCGGTGCTTGACAAACATGCTTTTACTGTCGTTTGAGCAGCGGTTAAGAACGTCACGCACTTCCTTAACTCCAGAACTTACAGCAGATAGAGTGTAAAAAGGAGCATTAACTTGAGTTGCGATTATTCTGGCAAGGGTTGTTTTGCCTACTCCAGGAGGTCCCCAGAGAATGAAAGAGGCTATACTGCCTGATTCTATCATTCTACGCAATATGCAGCCTTCTCCAACAAGGTGTTTCTGTCCAACATAATCGTCAAGATTCTTAGGGCGTAGTCGCTCTGCTAATGGCTCAAATGTCATTTCCTGTTTTATTAATTTTTATGGGTGAGATTTATTCTTTACGCAAAGGTAAACATTATTACTATTATTATTGTTATTTTATCAGTTATAAACTACATTAATTCTCAAAAAGGTATTAATATATTTTGTATATATTTTATTAGTCCTTTGTATATGGTTTGATGTAAAGATAGTGCAGACTGATAGAATACAAAACAAGTTTAATCGTTTTTTTGTCCATAGGTAAAGTTTATCACATTTAGATAAAAAAGATTTCGTAAATTTGCAATATAAATAATTTTTTATGAAGATGCAAAGAAGATTAATAGCGGCTATAGTATCGCTAATGGTTTTTGGCAGTTCATTTGCTGCTGATTTAACATTGAAGGAGTGCTCATTAAACACTCGCCCTGTTGGTTTGAATGAAATGGTCTTCACCGCCGACGGAACAGATTATATGCAATTGTCTGATGATTTGCAGCGTGTTGAGAGATATGATATAAAAAGTGGAAAATTGCTGAGTGTCGTGATGGATACAAAGGAATTGAATAAGTGTAACGTTGAGTATTGGGACGGTTTTATTTTGTCTCCAAATGAGAAACTTTTGTTGCTTTATACAGATTCTGAAGAAATTTACCGTCATTCTTTTAGGGCTTCTTTTTATGTTTATGATATTGCACGAAATAATATCAAGCCGTTGGCAGAAGGAAAGCAGGAAATACCTGTCTTTTCTCACGATGACCGAATGGTTGCTTTCGTTAAGGATAACAACGTTTATGTTGCAAAAATAGACTATGGAACAGTTGTCCCTGTTACTAAGGATGGTGAGTTGAATAAGGTTATAAATGGTGTTCCTGATTGGGTATATCAAGAAGAGTTCGGAATGTTGAGTTCTTTGACCTGGTCTCCTGACAATTCGATGCTTGCATTCCTTCGTTGGGATGAATCGGAAGTTAAAACTTACTCATTGCCTATTTATTCAGGTGCATGTAATCCAAACTCTGAATATGCAAAGTATCCAGGTAAGTTTACTTATAAATATCCTGTTGCAGGAGAAAAAAATTCCAAAATCCATGCATTGAGTTATGATATTGAAACAAGGGTATTGAAGACGATGAATATTCCAATTGATTCAGAATCATATATCAATAAAATAGAGTTTGGTTTGACGCCAGACAGGCTTATGGTAAACACGTTGAACCGTGACCAAAATGAAATGAGACTTTACTCAGTCAATCCAAGGTCAACGGTTGCAAAATTGATATATACAGATAGGTCAAGTTCTTGGATTGACCCTGCGATAACAAATATGACCAAATATTATCCAGATTTCTTTGTAGTTGCAAGTGAAAAAGATGGATATTGTCATTTGTATCAATATTCAAACGCTGGTGCTTTGATGAAACAGATAACAAAAGGTAATTGGGAGGTTACAGATTACTATGGATATAATCCAGAAAAGAAAACTTTCTATTTTCAGTCAAATCAAGATGGACCTTTGACAACTGTTGTCTCTTCTGTTGACGCAAAAGGTACTGTCAAAAAACTTTCGACTGAAGAAGGTGCAAATTCAGCCGTTTTTAGCCGAGGATTGAATTTCTATATTCTTAATCATAGTGATATAAATGTTCCAAATATCTATACTCTTCACAATTTTGCAGGAAAGAAGATTAGAGTTCTTGAGGATAATGCTGCTTATAAAGAAATTTATGCTGGTAGAATGCCAAAGAAAGAATTCTTTACTTTAAACTCAGATGGATATGAGTTGAATGGATATATGATAAAGCCAAATGATTTTAATCCGAGTCGTAAATACCCTGTTATAATGTACCATTATAGTGGGCCTGATTCACAGTTGGTTTTGAATCGTTGGGAAGTTGATTGGTTGCATTATGTAGCTCAGTCTGGTTATATTGTTGCGTGTGTTGACGGACGAGGAACAGGTGGTAGAGGAAAGGCATTTGCATCTACTGTGTATAAGAATTTAGGCAAGTATGAAAGTATTGACCAGATTGCCGCTGCTAATTATATGGCATCTCTTGAATATGTTGATGCAGATAATATAGGTATCTTTGGTTGGAGTTATGGTGGCTATGAAACTCTTATGGCTATGTCTCAGAATAATAGTCCGTATGCTGCTGGTGTTGCTGTTGCTCCTGTTACAGACTGGAGACTGTATGATTCCGTATATACAGAAAGATTTATGTTAACTCCACAGCAAAACTCTTTAGGATATGATGCTGCTTCTGCAATTAACAGAGTGGATAAATTGAAAGGTGAGTTGCTGATTATTACTGGTACGGCTGATGATAATGTTCATCCCGCTAATACATATGAATATGTTGCAAAAGCTACAGATGCTGGTCAACTTCTTGATATGATGATATATACAAATGAAAATCACTTTATTAGAAATTGTGGTGCAAGATATCCATTGTATAAGAAGATTCTTAAATTTTTCGACTCTCATTTGAAAAAATAGAAATACGTGAATAATAAGAAGTGTAACAACGTATCCAGTTGCTCTCCGTTCATAATATGGCGTAATTACGCTTTGGGGGCAGTATCTGTATCTGTCGTGCCGTTATTCATTATGCTATTGCCGGCGGGATGGTGTCATTTTATAACTTTGCTGGTATCGTTGTTACTCTTTTCGTTTGTCCGTTTTAATAGGAAAAGTAAAGTTGAGACATGTATGCTGATTCCATATTCAGCTGCACGTTCATTATTGATTATAACAATTTGCTTTGTTGTCATCGATTTTTTTAATGCCGACAGGTTGGCTGAAGTCAAACCATTAAAAGCAATGCTGTTGCCTGTTGTTGTTCTTATTGTTCTGCTGGTTATGAAGTATAAGGGATTAAAAAATGTCCTTTGTATAGATTGCCTGCTTCGTAATGGTTCTGTATGTGAACGGAAGGCTTTGGGGCATATATATGAAAGGGAAAACCGTTATCTCGTCCCTAGGCAGATTAAGGTGGCAATAGTTGGAATTATAGTAGTTTGGGGATACGAAATATTTGTTAGTAATTCTTTTTATAACAGTTCTTTTGATGATTTTATATTCTATTTTCTGCCACTTATTATCGTAACTATGGATTTGCTGATGCTTCGGTTTCGGTATTTTCTTATACGCGTTTATCGTCGATATGATAAATTTGAAACGCGGCAGGAAGTTCCTGTAGGAAAAAAACGGCTGAGGATAACTGTTGTATGTGGGGATACTGTATATTATGTTATACAGAATGAAATGTACGAAACTCCATTTATTGTGGATAGCGAATTTGAAGAAAAAATATCAGTGGGCTTTGCAAAATCATATATGGCTGAGCGTCTTGGTTTTGTAAATGTAGGCTCAATTAGGTTTTGTTATGGCTCTCTTGACTTTGAGCAGAAGAGGAGTGTTGAGCATTATTTCTGTTTTATTGATGATAAGTCGATTATTTTGAGGTATGAGGAAAAATTTTCTGTAAAAGGTAAGTGGATGACTAAGGAAGAATTGGTGAGAAATCATAATAAAGAAATGTTTACTCCTTTTGTTGCTGCAGAATTGTCAAGAATTTTTAGAATAATGACAGCAAGCAAAATTTATGATATCGACGGGCGTAGAAGGATAGATATAAAAGGCTATATACCAAACTTTTCTATATCTGAGATTAAGAACAGCAGTCTTGATTTCAGTGATAACCGCTGGGTGTATTTGTCTAAATTCAATAGAAATGTTAGTTTCGCTAAACTAAGACTCTTTTGGTATAAGTATATAGAAGGTCTTGGATAATATATAGGTCGCATGTTTGTCGTTTAAAGCACAGAATATCTGAAATAAAAACCTTAAATTTGTAGGGATTTATTCTGTATTTGACAATTATGAACAAATATAATTTGATAGTGATAACAGGTCCTACCGCTTCGGGTAAGACCCATAAGGCGGTTGCTCTTGCTAAATCTGTTGGCGGAGAGATAATTAGTGCCGATTCCAGACAATTATATAAGGGTATGGATATTGGCACTGGTAAAGATTTGGAAGAATATGGAAACGTTCCATATCATTTGATTGATATCTGTCCTGCTGGATATAAGTATAATCTATTTGAATATATCCGAGATTATAATACGGCGGAAGCCGATATTCGAAAAAGAGGAAAGATGCCAGTTCTTTGTGGAGGAACGGGACTCTATGTTGAATCTGTACTGAAAGGATTGAATTTGCCAAAGGTGCCTGAAAATAAGGCGTTGAGGGAAAGTCTTGCCGGCAAGTCTTTGGAGGAGTTGACTGCTATTCTTGAGAAAATGAAGACTTTGCACAATACTACGGACGTTGATTCTGCAAAGCGTGCCATTCGTGCTATTGAAATTCAGACATATTATTCAGAGCACCCAGAAGTACAGCAGGACATTGAGCCTAATCCGCGTCATGATTATCTGCTTGTAGGCGTTGATATTGAAAGGAAAGCGCGCCGTGAAAAAATTTCCGACAGATTGGTAAAGAGGCTTGAAAACGGTATGGTTGAAGAGGTTAAGGCTTTGCTTGACTCTGGTATTGCTCCTGAAGATTTGATTTACTACGGTTTGGAATATAAGTTCCTTACAAACTATATCATCGGAGACATCTCTTACGAAGAGATGTTTGACGGTTTGGAAATCGCAATTCATCAGTTTGCCAAGCGTCAGATGACGTGGTTTAGGGGTATGGAGCGCCGAGGGTTCCACATCAATTGGTTGCCATATGATATGCCTGACGATGAGTTTGTAGATGCAGTTAAGGCGATGATAATATAGTTTAATAACTCTTGTCTGACCTTGATGCGTCAATCTTCAAAAGAATTGCAAGAAGAATTGTAAATCCCCAAAGAGAAGAACCTCCATAACTGAAGAAGGGTAGAGGAATGCCAATAACTGGGCATAGGCCAATAACCATTCCGATATTGATGCCAAAGTGGAATATAAGGTATGAGGCTACGCAATAGCCATATACTCTGCCGAATGACGTATATTGTCGTTCGGCTATTTTTATTATTCGTAGGATTAGAGCAACCAATAGAACAAGAACAATGCTTGTTCCGATAAAACCTTGTTCTTCTCCAATTGTACAGAAAATAAAATCGGTATGCTGCTCTGGAACGTACTTTAGTTTTGTCTGTGTCCCATTAAGAAACCCCTTACCGGTTACTCCGCCTGAACCAATAGCAATTTTGGATTGGTTGACGTTATATCCGTATCCGCGGAGGTCGTCAACAATGCCTAAAGCCACTTTAATGCGCTGCTGCTGGTGTGGAGCAAGTGAGTTGAGAGCAACATTGGTAGAGAACATAAAACCTGCTGAGCCAATTGCAAAAAGGCATATAATAATATATTTCTTTGCATCGTGCTTGAGTGTTTCAAATATTATGTATCCTATGGTTGCTCCGAGAGTTGATAGCATTATTATGCGGCCGTTTATATCTATGTCGAAAAGAGCAAGGGTTGTGAAAATTATTGCGCTGCCAAGGTAAATGAATAAGATGTTTCTTGCTGCTATATATGATTTACAATAGAAAACAGTCATTCCTAATACCATTGTCAATATTAGAGCGAGAACTATGAATTCCCCACCAGAAATGCCTAAAATGGTAAGTGCTGAATATTTTAGGCTTACAACAAATATAACGACACTACTGAATGCTGCGAATAGAATCAGTCCACTCATACCTTCTCTAAATAGAACTAGAAAAAGAGAAAGAAATACTAAAGCAGAGCCAGTTTCATCTTGTAATTTGATGATTACTACAGGCATAAGAATTATAAGTAATGCTTTAAAGTAATTGCTTGCTTTGTTGTTAAGGACAAAATTATAACTGCTGAATAGTTTTGCGAGTGCCAATGCAGTTGCGAATTTAGCAAATTCAGCGGGTTGCAGACTGACAGGACCAAGCACAATCCATGAATGGGACCCTTTTATATCTGGGGCTATAAATATGGTAACTATAAGTAAAACAATGAGAATTGCGTATATAAGGTATGCGTATGTCTCGAAGAACCAGTCATCGACAAGAAGAATAGCAGTGCCTAATATGAATGACAGTCCAATCCATAAAAATTGCTTGCCTGAAAATTCTGAAAAGTCAAGCATGCTGGCATTGTCAAAATCATAACTTGCCGCGTAAATACTTATTGCTCCAGCTATTACAAGAATAGCATATAATATTATTATAGTGAAATCTACTTGCTTGAAAATAGATTTGTTTGAACTGATATATGGCACTTTCTTAAATTTTTTTACAAAGATAACTCTTTATTGTCGCAGATAAAATAAATGCGGGTATCAAAAACTTTGATACCCGCATATTTTAATATTTTAGAAATTGTGTTATTTCTCAAATTCAACGAGAGGAGCGTCAGTTCCAACAACGTCGCCAACTTTAACAAATACTCGTTTTACAACCTTGTCGCTATCTGCCATCAACTCATTTTCCATCTTCATTGCTTCGTAAACAAGAAGTTTTTGACCTTTCTTAACCGTATCGCCAGCCTTTACGTTAACCTCGACGATTCTACCACCCATTGGTGCGCATTCGCATGGTCCTGTGATTGGTTCTTCTTTTGCTTTAGCCTCTTCTTTAACCTCTTCAACAGGAGCGGTAGCTTTGTGTTCTGCTTCACGACGTTTTTTCAAGAAGCCGTTTGCAACGCTAGGAAGGAGTTGAAGAAGTAGATATTCTTGTTCGTTTTCAGCAAGTTTGCATCCGCCCAATTCGTTAAGAACAGGATTTTCTGGCTCCTTGTAGGTTGTAACATCGTATGGATGCTCAACAGGGCTACCAGTAATCTGCTCTCTGAACTCTGGAGTAATAGCAACTGGAGTTTTACCATACTCACCTTTAATCAAAGAGATGAATTGGTTAGAAGGGTTGCTGTAGTCTGAATTTCCTTTCTTTCTGTCTATAGCAACACTCACAGCCTGACTACCAACGATTTGGCTGGTAGGAGTTACCAATGGAACCAAACCTGCATCGCGGCGAACTTTCGGGATAAGTCTCATTGAGTCGTCAAGCAAGTCTTCTGATTTCAAAGTTTTTAATTGAGCAACCATGTTTGAGTACATACCGCCAGGAACTTCTGCTTCTTTAACCAAAAGGTTTGGTTTCGGGAAATTGAAGTAGTCTTCAATAGCGTGGCAAGCATCAAGAAGAGCTTCTTCATCGCCAGCTTTAGCTGCAGCAACAGCCTTATCGAATAGAGCTTCGATATTTGCAGGAAGTTTGTCTGTTAGCGGGTCGAAATCGATAGGGGAAGTTGCCTTTATGCAAGTCGAAGTCTGCTAATTCAGTACGTACAGCCTTTAATTCTTTGCGGATTTTGCCTACTGCTTCCATATTTACTTCAACTTCGACGTCAAGACGCTTAGCGAATAAGTAAACCAATTCGATAGCAGGGGCTGCAGAACCACCGCCAAAGTACCAGATGTTGGTATCAATAATGTCAACACCGTTTAGGATAGCCATAACAACTGATGCAAGGCCATATCCTGGAGTACAGTGCGTATGGAAGTCAACAGGAACCTTAACAGCTGCTTTAAGTTTTGAAATAAGAGAAGCAGCGCGTAGTGGGTTCACAAGACCAGCCATGTCTTTAAGGGTAATAATCTTAGCACCGTATGCTTCCATACCCTTTGCTTTTTCAACGAAGTATTCGTCGGTAAAAATCTTTTCAGGTTCTTCTGCTTTTTTACCGAATAGTTTTGCGAAGAAGCCTTGTTTTACTGGCTCTGTTTTAGGGTCAACTGTATAGCAAACAGCACCATCTGCAATACCTCCCATCTCGTTGATGAGTTTGATTGATTCCTTAACGTTGTCTAAGTCGTTTAGAGCATCGAAGATACGCATGATGTTCAAGCCGTTTTTGATGGCTTCTTTATAAAAACCTTCCAAAACTGAAGTAGGGTAAGGAACATATCCGAATAGGTTGCGACCGCGAGATAATGCTGTTAGTTGAGAAATACCGCCCATTGTGTCGCTAATAGTTTTCAAACGCACCCATGGATCTTCGCCTAAGTAACGCATTACTGAGTCTGGAACGGCACCGCCCCATACTTCCATTGCATAGAATTTAGCGTCTTTGTAAAGAGGAAGTAGTTTGTCAATACTTTCCTGTTTCATTCTTGTGGCAAACAGCGATTGCTGACCGTCACGGAGAGTTAAGTCTCTTACTTTAAGTTTACGGCTCATATCTGTTTATTTTTAGTTTATTCTTTTGCAAATGTAGTGCTTTTTATAAATAAAAGAAATTTTTCTGTAAATAAATTTAACAGCGTTTTGTTTTTTCTAATTGTTATAAATTTTGTTCTATAAGGTTTGTGTTATAAACAAACGACACTTTGTTGCTTTCGTTTCGCAACTAAAGTGTCGTTTTTTGTTTGTGTTTTGTAATTTAAAAATACCTTAAATGACTTGCTGTTTAATTATTTTTAACTTTTAATCAAAAGCACCGTCTATAACTTCAACTGGCTCAACAATAACAGAGTCTGCACCAAAGTCTTCCTTAAAGCATGGCTTGAATCCTGCTGGCGGTTCAGGGAATTGGTCTGTTTGCTTATATGGGAGTGATTTGTCAGCATATACTTTGTTCATATATTTACCATAGATAGGTAGAGCCATAGATGCTCCCTGGCCGTAAAACATTGTATTAAAGTGGATATATCTTTCATCACCGCCTACCCATGCACCTGACACGAGGTTGGGTGTAAATCCCATGAACCAGCCATCAGAGTTGTAGTTTGTTGTTCCGGTTTTTCCGCCCATAGGTGCGGTGATGTTATATGGAGCACGTCTGAGCCTGTTGCCAGTACCTCCGTTAATGACGTTTTGCAGTATGTCAATCATCTTGAAGTATGCTTCTTCGCTGATAACTTCTGTGAATTGCGGAGTTGCTTCAAATAGAATGTTGCCTTCGTTGTCTCGTATGGAAGTTACATAGATTGGGTCAACACGAAGACCTCTGTTTGAAAAGGCAGTATATGCTGTGACCATTTCTTTGACAGATATGTCGCAAGGTCCAAGGCAAAGGGACATAACCGCAGGAAGTTCGGCAGTTATGCCAAAATTATGCATTGTCCTTACAAGGGCTGCTGGTGACAGTTCTGACATAAGGCGTGCTGAAATCCAGTTGTTTGATGTTGTTAATGCCCAATATAGATTTACCATTTCACCAATTCTTGCTTTGCCGGAGTTACGTGGTGTCCATACTGTTCCTGAAGGAGTGGTTATTGAAGGTTGCTCGTTAAGGAACTCATCGCATGGTGTGTAGCCTTGTTCGAAAGCGTATGTGTAAAGGAATGGCTTAACAGTAGAACCGATTTGTCGGCGACCTTGTCCTGCCATGTCATATTGGAAGTATTTGAAATCTGGACCTCCAACATAAGCCTTTACATATCCTGTGTGTGAATCCATTGACATAAAGCCGGCACGAAGAAATTTCTTTTGGTGCAACAAAGAGTCACGGGGCGTCATAATGGTATCTACTTCACCATAGTATGTGAAAATTTGCATCTCTCTTTTTTCGTTGAAGCTATTCATTATCTCTGCGTCGCTCATGCCTGCAAGTTTGGAAACTCGGTAGCGTTCAGATTGTCGAATGGCTTTGTCAATCAGGTCGCTAACTTTTACATTTCCCAATTCTCCACGGTTTGTTGTATATGGGCCTGTTTTAGCTTTTTCCTTGTCGAATGCTTTTTGCAGATAATCGCGCAGGTGAGAAGCAACCGCTTCTTCAGCATATTTCTGCATGCGAGAGTCAAGAGACGTGTATATTTTTAGTCCGTCAGTGTAAATGTTATATTTTGAACCGTCAGGCTTGCGGTTTTTTTCTGCCCAGCCAAAAAGAGGATTGGTTTCCCATGCAATAGAGTCGTCAACGAATTTCTGGCGTTCCCAAGAAGCATAGTCGCTCTCTACTGGTTTTTTCGCTTGAAGCATTAGTCGTATTGCCTCTCGAAAATAGGGTGCAATTCCGTCTTTGTGGTCAACCTTGTGATAGTTAAGAACTAAAGGAAGATTGCATAATGAATCGCATTCAGCTTCTGTGAGCATACCTGCTTTTTTTCATCTGGTGCAATACAACATTTCTTCTGTCTTTTGTTCGTTCGTTATATCTAACTGGATTAAATCTTGAAGGGTTTTGTACCATACCAACAAGAGTTGCTGCTTCTTCTACAGTCAGTTCAGTTGGTTCTTTGCCAAAATATACGTACGCCGCAGACTTTATTCCAACAGCATTGTTTAGAAAGTCAAATCTGTTGAGGTACATACGAATGATTTCCTCTTTTGTGTAATAACGTTCAAGTTTAACAGCGATTGCCCACTCAACAGGCTTTTTCATAGCTCTGTCTAAGATGTTGGTTGATTCTGGAGAATATAGTAACTTGGCAAGTTGCTGGGTGATTGTGCTTCCTCCTCCGGCTCCTCTATTACCCATAAGTACTGTTTTGAAAAGCACTCGACTTAAAGCACGTAGATCTATTCCCGAATGGCTTTCAAATCTAACATCTTCAGTTGCAATTAGAGCATTTATAACGTTGTCTGAAATTTCGTCATAGTCTGCATATATGCGGTTGTTTTTGCTTTGAAAATAGCGACCCATCTCGACTCCATCATTTGTGTAAAGACGTGTTGCATATTTGTCGTTAGGGTTGCGTAATTCCTTTACAGGAGGCATATAACCTATAATGCCATTGTATATCAGTAGCCAGAGTGTTACTCCTGTAATAATAAACAAACTATTGGCTATCCATAGAATCTTGATAACCACATTGCTTGCTTTCTTGTTTTTCTGTTGTTTCATATTATACCTTTTGATATAAACTATATTCTGCAAAGATAGTGCAAGGCGAGAGCAGAAAAAAATAAAAACGGAAGTTTTTAAGTTTTTTCTTAAAACTGTGTTTACTGTAGAATATCTTAACGTATGAAATGTAATAAAAGATGGCCTTGGTTATAGATTGTGTGAAAGTGCTATTATTTATGGTAGTCCTTCAGGAGTGTTGTGTGTCTTTATATTGGGAAATAAAGCTTTTTTCCCGTTTCTTGAGGAGAAATTGATGAAAAATGATTTTTTTTGAAAAAAAAGTACTCAAAAATTTTGCAGGTTTAAAAAATTACTATACCTTTGCACTCGAAATCAAAACGGTGAGAATAGCTCAGTTGGTTAGAGCATCGGATTGTGGTTCCGAGGGTCGAGGGTTCGAGTCCCTTTTTTCACCCAACAAAAAGTCGCTGATAAGGCGACTTTTTTTATTTAATGATGTTTTGAAGTTTATGAGCCTTGTCTGAGCCTTCCTAATGGTTGCTAAGTTTGCTTTGCATGGAAAATATTTTGCAAATAATTGCATAAGGTGTATATATTATAAAATATTTGTGTCGTTTCGTATCTATTTCAATTTAATTTTTTACATTTGTAATGTGGAAGTTGATTTTAAATATCTTACCTTAAAATTGTTATGAAAGTTTGTACAAAGTGTAATAAATCTTATCTTGATGATGCTAAATTTTGTGAGGTTTGTGGGACTTCGCTTGGTTTAGTGCAAGCAGAGTCAGAGGCTAAGCCGAAGCCCAAAAAGATTAAACCTAAAAGACTTGGTCCTAAAATTGGTACTGTGAAAAAATCAGATGCACCAAGTAAACTGATGACTAAACCTTTGAAAAGAGCAGAACCATTTGTTTCCTCAACTACTGTATTCCAATCTGATAATGACACAGTGTTAGGCGGTACTTTGCTTGTTGAAGAGCCCAAGACTGTCGGGCCGGAGCCGGTAGTTGAGCCTGAAGTGACTGTTGAAGAGCCCAAGATTGCCGAGCCAGACCCTGTAGTTGAGCCCGAAGTGGCTGTTGCAGAACCCAAGACCGCCGCGCCAGAGCCTGTAGTTGATCCCGAAGTGGCTGTTGCAGAACCCAAGACTGCCGAGCCAGAGCCTGTAGTTGAACCCGAAGTGGCTGTTGCAGAACCCAAGACTGCCGAGCCAGAGCCTGTAGTTGATCCCGAAGTGGCTGTTGCAGAACCCAAGACTGCCGAGCCAGAGCCTGTAGTTGAACCCGAAGTGGCTGTTGCAGAACCCAAGACTGCCGCCCAGAGCCTGTAGTTGATCCCGAAGTGGCTGTTGCAGAACCCAAGACTGCCGCGCCAGAGCCTGTAGTTGAACCCGAAGTGGCTGTTGCAGAACCCAAGACTGCCAGGCCAGACCCTGTAGTTGATCCCGAAGTGGCTGTTGCAGAACCCAAGACTGCCGAGCCAGAGCCTGTAGTTGAACCCGAAGTGGCTGTTGCAGAACCCAAGACTGCCGAGCCAGAGACGAATAGGAGGCAGAACAAGAAAAAAGGAATAAGTCTGCCTTTGATAATTGCCGTCGTAGGGTTGCTGGCGTTGATTGGAGTTGGAGCTTTCTTTTTGTTCGGTGAGAAGACTGCTACTTTCATAAAATGTCAGGAGCATGTTTCCTTTGTTAAGGAAGGAGGGTTGTATAATTTGAAAGTGGAAACGGATGGGGATTTTGAGGTAGCAGAAGATATTGAATGGATTTCTGCCAGTGTTGCAGACGGCAGAGTTTCAATAGAATGCGATCCGAACGATAATGGCGTTTATCGAAGTGTTATTCTTCATTTGGTGTCAGGAGAATTGTCAGAGAGCGTTGAAATATGCCAGAAAGGCAGTGCGACATACATTAATTTGTCTCCCGAGAAATTAGAGTTTCCCTCAAAAGGAGGAGAAGTGACTGTTGAGATTGATTCTGACGGTAGTGGCTTTAGTATTGTTGGTCAAGAGTGTGAGATAACGAATAAGTCAGAAAGAGGTTTTAAAGTCAGTGTTTCAAGCCATAGCGGAGCACCAAGAGAAGGAAAGATAACTGTAGCCTCTGGGAATGTTTCAAAAGAGCTTTTGTTCTTTCAAAAAGGAGTTTGCGGCAGGTGCGGAGGAACGGGCAAGGTTGTTTGTTCAGCGTGTGGAGGAACGGGAAAAAATCAGTCTTGGTTTAGTTATGGAGACCCTTGTTCTGCTTGTGGTCGGTCAGGCAAGGTGGCTTGTATGGCATGCGGCGGAACCGGAGAAAAATAACGAGCAAGCATAAAAAAATGGTGTGTCATTGCGACACACCATTTTTTATACTAATACAACAACTATAAAAGTGATTACTTGTTCAATGAAAGAACGATTTCTCCTTCTACTTCTGTAATGTTTAATTTACCTTCGCGACCTAACCAGCCAAATGCTGCATATAAGTCCTTTTCTCTAAGTTTAGTGGCTTTTTTGAGAGCCTTGAAATTCATAGATTCTACACCTTCGAGTGTGTTCCACACCAAACCAGCCCAAGAACCAATTACTTCAATGTTCATAATAAATAAGTTTAATTAAAATGTGATTTCGTTGCAAAAGTACTAAAAAAAATTAAAACAGCAAACTAAATATGTCTAAAAGCATATTTATAGAGCATTTTAAGTTGCTTTTTGCGAAATATATAGTGGGTTGCCAAGAAATTTTCTACTTTAAGTCGATAAGGAATTCTATCAGAGATTCCTTTTCTGTAAGATTTAGTTTTTTCCGTAGTCTATATCTTGCAGCTTCAACTCCACGAATTGTTAGATTAGTGAATTTGGCAATATCTTTAGTGTTTAGATTAAGACGAAGGAGTGCGCAGAATTTCAGGTCACTGGCTGTCAGGGAAGGATACCTTTCGCGTAGTGTCCTAAAAAAATGTTCGTGTATTAAGTCGAAGTTTTTCTGATAAATGTCCAGAAATTCTGTATTCCCGATGTTTGACTCTATTTGTTTTAAGATAGCGTCCATATCTTTAGGCGTAATTCCTCCTTTGTGCTTTTGTGTAAGCATTGAGTCTTTGAGACTTTCGATAACTTTCTCCTTAGCAAAATTATCGAGAGCAAGGCTGGCGAGTTCTTTGCTTTTGTTTGAAAGTTCAGCTTGCAAAAGTTGTTGCTTTTGGAGGTTGATGAGTTTTTCTTGTTCAAGCATTTTGATGTTTTGCTTATTCTTCTCCGCCTCGTACTCATTGTTCCTTTTTTCAAGAGCCCTGCGTGTGTGCCATTTGGAAAAATAGTATATAACGCAAATAAGAGTGGCTATATATAGTAGGATAGCAAAGATTGAAAGATAGAAAGGGGTAGGTATTGTGAATGAGTATTCATATTTACCTATAATGTCTCCAGTAGAGGTGACAACGGTTGCCATTAGTTTGTAGGAGCCAAAGTTTAGGTCATGGAATGATATGTCTGGAGTTTGGCGTGTCATAGAAAGGTTGCGGTCTCCAGAAAGTTCATATTTAAAAGTAATGGGTTCATTGTTATAATTTGGATACGTAAAGTTAAAGTACAAACTACCTTCACCAGGCATCTTGAAATCTTTATTAATGCCTATATCCATATATTCATTATTTCCGTTTTTATCAGTGTATTGCACTTCTGTTAGTAATAATTCTGGCTTTATCCAGCGTGTTTTAGAGGCAATTTTTGTGTCGTACTTCGCAATACCATTATTCATATTGAAGTAAGAAACATTGTCTTTAATATATATTCTGTCATTGTTTTCGTTGTTTTGGAGACCGAAAAATGATATCGGAATAAATACTAATGCAGTAAACTTGTTGTCTTTAAAAGACATAAGATAGTATCCCCTTTCTCCAGAAAGCCAGAAAGTATTGTCATCGATTGGTTTTGAGTAGTGTATGTCAGAAGTATTGGATAAACTTTTGTTAAGTTCATCGTATGGAATTATCTTTTGATTAAGATCGTCAAAAGTATAAAGTTTCTTATTGTCAGAGAAAACGATTCTTCCTCGGATTTTCATAATATGTTTTATGATAGAGGATGAGTCTGATGCTGTCTTGAAAAATTTAACGTCCTGAACTTTTTTCAGGTCACTTGAAAGTTCAATTCTGTAAGCGCCTCTATTCATATTTGCAGCCCAAATGGCACCATTATGTGCTATTTCAAGATTCCTTATTGGAGCGGCAAAGCCTTCTATGTTATTGGAAATGGTCCATACTCCGTTTATTTTCTTATATATACGCAATTCGTGATATGAGGATTCTATTATTATGTCTGTTTCATGTATTCGGCAATTTCTCATGCAAGTGCTGCTGGCTCCTGTTCCAGGAATTTTTGTTACAGTTCTGTCTTGTTGAAATTTCATTGTAGATAGGTTATTTCCTATGAATGTTTGATTGTCGAAAGTGGAAATGTGCCAGTTTTGACCTCCTGTGCCTGGTGTGAATTTGATTTTACCGTTTTTGTTATAGTAGTAAAGTCCTTGGTTGGTGGCAAGTAAAGTGTAATCACCAATAATTGACACGTCGTAAATCATACCAAGCATAGCCTCTCCTCTTTCTGGGGTCATAATGGAATAAGGAACGCCGGTGTGAATTAGGGAGATGCCGTTATCTAAAGCAGCCCAAATGTGTTATTATCTCTGTCGCAGAACAGGGAAAGTACGGAATTGTTAAGCAACCCGGTGTCTGAATTATAGTGCCATTTTAAATTTCCTTTTAGGTCGATTGCGTAAATACCGTCAAGGATTGTCCCTATAATTAAAGTAGAGTCTTTTGTCATTGTTGCTCTATTTACCTTTGCTTCGCTCAGTTCCTTGTCTATAGATGTGTTGATTTTTCTAACATCGTTATTTGCCGACATTAAAAAAAGGCCGTTGCTTTCTGAAAATAGTATAGCACGGTTGCCTCTAATTTGCGTTGCTTCTACTATATTGTCATCACCAAATTCTTCACGTGAGAAAATTTGTCTGTATTTGTCTTTTTCTAGCATGCAGTAAGGTCCGTTTATTAATTGTGCATAGATTTTTCCGTTTATTTGGTGGTAGTATAAGGGTTTATAGTCTTTAAAGTTTATAATTCTAATTTCTTTTCCGTCCCATAGAAATGAAGAAGAGAAAGATTGGAAATAGATTTTCCCATCATGTTTGATAATCTTCCAGATTTCTTCGTTTTCCATATTGAAGTTGTGGATTCTTTCTCTTAATGATTTGTAAACGAGTTCACCTTTGCTGTTCCTTTTATAATATCCGAAATCTTCGTAAGAGCCGACAAATATTGAGTCACCATCAGCAAAAACACTTCTGCAAATTGTTTGTTCGGGCAGGTGGTAAAGTTTCCAATTATATCCATCAAATGACAGCATACCCCTGTTGTTCCCAAAGTACATTTCACCGTTTTTACCTTGGTAGCATGACCAGTTTTGCACTCCGGCAGATATTCCGTATGATTGGGTGGAGTAGTTTGAAACAACAGGTTTGTAGGAAGTGGCAAATCCAGAAATTATTGTTGAAAGAATAAGAATTATTGTGTATGTCAGTTTCCTTCTCATTTATGGTTTTTATGCTGTTTTGCAGTTATTTAATTTATGTTACAAATATAGTAAATTAGTTTCTTGAGGCAAAGCAAATTGTGAAATTTTTATTTTTATATTAGCATCTGTTTTGATTTGACGGAAATTATATTAAAATATTTTAACTTGATATTAATTTAGTCTTGTTTTTACAAATTACTATAAACCAATAATATAATATTTTTAACGTAGAAAAAACGTAGTGTTTTACAACATAAAAGTAGTGACGTAGTGTAATAAATTATTATTAAATATTGTTTTATTATTTCCTTTGTGCAGAAAAATTAAATTTTCACCTTATTTACCTAACCATTATTTAAAATGAGAAAGCAAATCCTTACATTTTTACTTGCTTTTGCTCTGACCCCAGCGGTAATGTTCGCTCAGCAGACAAAAACAGTAAAGGGAACGGTTGTTGATAAAGACAATCAACCGGTAATTGGTGCCACAGTAAAAGTAGAAGGCACAAACATTATGACTGCCACCGATTTTGATGGTAAGTATGAATTAAAGAATGTTCCGGATAACGGAAAGATTACCTATACTTATATAGGTATGACGACTAAGACGTTGAGTGTAGCAGGTCAGAGCCAACTCAACGTAACCTTGGCTGAAGATGCACAGAACCTTGAAGAAGTTGTTGTTATTGGTTATGGTGCTTCTAAAGCAAAAGACTTGACTTCTCCTATCGAAGTTGTTAAGGGCGATGAATTGATTATCCAACCAACATCATCACCGATGTCTGCATTGCAGGGAAAAGTTCCAGGTGTAAATATTGTTAATAACGGAACTCCGGGTGCAGGCCCTCAGGTAACTATCCGTGGTAAAGGTTCATTTGGCGATACATCACCTCTTTATGTCGTTGATGGTATGTTCTATGACAATATAGATTTCTTGAATAACGCAGATATTCAGGAAATGTCAATTTTGAAGGATGCATCAGCAGCAGCAATCTATGGTGTTCGTGCTGCTAACGGCGTTGTTATCATCACAACAAAGAAAGGTCGCAAAAATCAAAAGGCCCAAATTACTTATAACGGTTACGTTGGTCTTCAAACAGCAACTAACGTGTTGGAAATGTGTAACTCACACGAATATGCAACAATGTTAATGGAGGCTAATCCAGACGCTTATAGAAGCTATTTTGAATCTTCTATTAAGAACTACGGTGGCGATATGGAAACATTGACATTCGGTGCAGATACTGACTGGTACGATGAACTTCTTCGTAATGCTGTTATCACTAACCACAGTTTGAATATCAGTGGCGGTAGCGATAAGGCAGTATATTCAGTCGGTATGAGTTATTTGTCACAAGACGGTATTATGGACGTTGACAACTACTTCCGTCGTCTTAACTTCCGTGCAGCTGTAGATTTTGATGCAACTTCTTGGTTGAAAGTTGGTTTTAATGGCGTTTTCAGTAATTCACAACAACAATTACCGAAAACACACGCTTGGCAGGCTGCTTTCAATACACCGTCAATTATCCCTGTATATAATGACAAGAGAGATCCGGATAAAGTATATCCTTATTTGTTTAGTTCTCCAGAAGAAGTTGGCTTCACTGCAAACTTCTTAAATCCGGTTGCTGAAGCGACTTATTATGATGCAAGAAACGACAACTACCAGGCTCTTTCTAACTTCTATGCACAAGTAAATATCCTTCCGGAAAAATTGAACATCAGAACAAGTTACAGTTATGACTATTCAATGATTCGCGGTACCTCATTTACTCCGAAATATTATGTAGGTGCAAATCAACAAGCAACAACAACAAGTTTGACTAAGTCTGATTCAAATTATTACAAATGGATTTGGGATAACGTATTGACCTATAAAGATCAATGGGGTGCTCACAACTTCACTGGTATGCTTGGTGCTTCAATGCGTTCTGAAAACTACCGTTTCTTGACTGGTACAGCAAACAATGTTCCAGAAGGTGCTGATGAGTGGAAATATATTCACCAAGGTGTTAAAGAAGGTGCAACTGTTGATGATAACGGTACTCGCTACAGAGGTCTTTCATATTTCACTCGTTTGAACTACTCTTACGATGACAGATATATGTTGATGTTCACCTTCCGTGCAGACGGTTCTTCAAAGTATAATGAAAAATGGGGTTATTTCCCATCAGTAGGTGCAGCATGGGTTATTTCTAACGAATCATTTATGCAAGACCAAAAAGCATTTGACTATTTGAAACTTCGTGCAAGTTGGGGTAAACTTGGTAACGACAAGATTGCTGCTTCTGACGGTTTCGCATCTATTACAAATACACAAGCTGTTTTTGGTACAAATACTGCTTTGACTGGTTTCAAGAATGAAGTTTATTTCAGTTGGTTGGCTTGGGAAGTTGTTAACGAAACAAACATTGGTCTTCAACTTTCAACTTTGAAGAACAGATTGAATGCTGATATTGACTGGTATTATCGTTTGACAGACAATGCTGTTATTTCTCCAAAGATTCCATTGATTGGTAAGACATTGGCTGGTAACTACGGACAAATCCTAAATACTGGTGTTGATCTTGCTTTGAACTGGAGCGATAAGGTAAACAAAGATTTCTCTTACTCGGTAGGTGCAAACTTGTCATACCTACACAATGAAGTTAAGTCACTTAACGGTAACCTTGATATGATTAAGGGTGGTGCAACTGTTAATAAAGTAGGTGAAAAGATGAACTCTTACTATGGTTACAAGGTAATTGGTATCTATCAAACACCTGAAGAATGTGCTGCTGATCCTATCGCTGTTGCGAACGGTCTTGTTCCTGGTGACTTCAGATATGAAGATGTTAATGGTGACGGTAAGATGGACGGCTCAGATAAGCAAATCCTTGGTTCATACGTTCCTGACTTTACATACGGTTTCAACATCGGTTTCAAATACAAAAACTTTGACTTTGAGTTGAGCACTTACGGTCAAGCAGGTGGCGAATTGTGGAACAGAAAGCGTGCTTTGCGTTACGCTCAATCTAACTACAACTTTGACCGTGCACAATTTGAAAATCGTTGGACTGGCCCTGGTTCAACTAACGAGCACCCGTCAGCTGCAGCTTTGATCAAGGGTTGGAACGTTTCAGACTCTAATAACGCATCTTATTTTGTTGAGTCTTCTAACTTCTTCAGAATCCAAAACATTACACTTGGCTATACTTTCAAAAATATCAAGATGGGCAACTACACAATGCCAGGTATCCGCTTGACATTGACAGCAGACCGTCCATTCTCAACATTCAAGGCAAACAGTTTTACTCCTGAGGTTTCTGATGCAAACGGTTGGGATACAGAGGTATATCCGTTGACTGCAACTTATACATTTGGTGTTCAACTTGATTTCTAAACCACTTTAAAATTTAAAACAATGAAATTAACAAAAATATTAGCAGCCGGAACGCTTTCTGCAGTGATGCTCTTCAGTGCATCTTGTACGGACTTTATTGAAATTAATCCGGAGAACAGTGTTCCAGCAGAAGGTGTAGATTTCACCAAAACAGAAAATATGTACCAACCCGTAGTCAGCGTTTACTCTTCTTTGAGAACAGAAGGTATGCACTGGATTAATTGCGGTATTTTATTTACACGTGACGGTGATGTTTGGTCTGGTCGTGTTGATGACCAAGCCGCTTTGGTTGACTTTGGTAACTATAACTATGATAATGGTTTCTGGGGTCTTAATGAAACATGGAGAACGATGTATGTTCTTATCCAAACAGCAAACTCTGCGTTGGAATCACTTGACAATTATGCTCAATACGTTCAAAAGGATTCTGAAGCATACAAGCTTTATGAATCATACTGTGGAGAGGTAAAGACTCTTAGAGCATGGGCTTACTATGAGTTGGTAACAAATTTTGGTCCTATAGTTATTTATAGAACAAATAGCCAGTCTGATTTCCGTCGTTCAAGTATTGATTTGGTTTACAAATATATGCTTGAGGACCTTGATTATGCTGCAAATAAATTGCCGAGAGTTCGTCCTAACCAAATGGAGCACCAGGGCGCTGTTACAGCGTTTACAGCAGAGATGCTTGCTGCTCGCGTAAACCTATTGCAAGAAAACTGGTCAGAAGTTGAGAGATTGACAGAAGATATCATAATTAATGGTAACTTTGAACTATACAATGATTTCTATCAACTATTCAAGATTCCTGGAAAACTTTGTGATGAATCATTGCTTGAATGCCAAACAACAGACTACGGTAATGGTTCTGGTGACCAAATTGATCCAGGTTCATGGTGGGGTTTCCAAGGTCCTGCTAACGATGGCAACATTTCTGGTTGGGGATTTATTGGCTACAAGCCTGAATTTGTTAAATGGGCAGAAGACCGTGGCGAAACTGTTCGTGCAACAACTTCTTTCTTGAAGGCTGGTTCAACAACTCCTGACGGTGACAAGATCAGACCTCTTCAGAACCCGACTCAGACTAACTGCTGGAATGGTAAGGCTTATCTTCCGACTAATCAGTTGACTCCTGGTCGTACAGGTTATGGTACTAACAATAATATCCGTATCTTACGTTATGCTGAAGTTCTTTTGATGAACTCTGAGGCTAAGATTAGAAACGGTAAGAGCGGTGACTTTGGTTACAATAAAGTACGCGAACGTGCAAAAATGTCAACTAAGACAGGTGTTACTTTGCAAGACGTTATCGACGAGCGCCGTATGGAACTTTGTTGCGAATGGGGTGCTGCACGCTACATTGACATTTGCCGTGGTGTGGCTCCTGCTCCTCAAGGCTGGAGTAAGGATGTTATGTACTTCCCAGTACCTTATACTCAGATTGAAGAACTTCCTGACCTCTTATTGGATCCAATGACAGAGTAATAAAGTATGGTAAAAGATTTTTTAATAAGCTGCGGAATAGCGCTTGCTACAATTGGTGTAGCAAGCGCCGCTCCCGGCGATTCTATAAAGGTTGTTAAAGGTCAAATTAGTGATTATTATATTGCTGTAACCAAGACGCGTACAGTAACAGGATTTGTGCGTGATGAAAAAGGCAACCCGCTTGAGGGTGCTACTGTAATGTTTTTTGCGAGTCCTATCCACTGCACAACAGATGCTTGTGGCAGATATTCTGTAAAGGGTGGGGAAAATGATAAAAGATTGTACGTTTATTATCCAGGTAAGAAGATTGTTGATATGCCGTTAGAGTTCAGCCAGACAAATGTAGATGTTGTTCTCGAAGACGGTGATAGAGAAAAGATTATTAAAAGAGAAGTTGCAAAGGCAACAAAATGGTTTGATGCAAATACCTATGCTCCTAAGACATATTGTAACCCGATGAATATCAGTTACAATTATGAACCCTATAATGATAATGTTTTGCCGAATGGCTCATTCCGCTCGGCTGCAGACCCAATGGGTCTTACTTACAAAAATGAATATTTCCTCTTTTCTACCAATCAAGGAGGATTTCACTATTCAAAAAATTTAACGGAATGGGAGTTTGCTCCAGCAAGTTTCCAGCGTCACCCGAAAGATGACGATCAATGTGCTCCAGCTGCATTTGTCAGTGGAGACACCTTATATTATACAGGCTCCACTTATTACGGTTTGCCTGTTTGGTATAGCGACAAGCCTAAATCAGGCAAATTCAAAAAAGCAATAGAGTGTGGCGTTTTGCCTTGGTGGGACCCATATCTATTCCTTGATGATGACGGTAAATTGTATTTGTACTACGGCTCAAGCAATGAGTATCCGTTAAAGGCAGTTCAGTTGAGCCGTGATGATTTTTACCCGATTAGCAAGATTCATGATGTTATGATGCTCCGCCCTAAAGAGCATGGATGGGAGCGCTTCGGAATGAACAATGACGATGAGGTTACTCTTGCTCCGTTTACAGAAGGTGCTTCTATGACTAAGTATAAAGGAAAGTATTATTTCCAATATGGAGCACCGGGTACTGAGTTTAAGGTATATGCAGATGGCGTATATGTTTCTGACAGTCCGCTCGGACCGTTCAAGTACCAGAAGCATAATCCGATGAGTTACAAGCCTGGCGGTTACGTGCAGGGTAGCGGTCATGGTGGTACATTCCGTGATGTCAAAGGTAACTATTGGCATGTCTCAACATGTATGCTTTCTAATAAGTATAAGTTTGAAAGAAGAATAGGGCTTTATCCTACTGCTTTCGATGCAGATGATGTTATGTATAGTTCAGCCGCTTTTGGAGATTATCCGAATTATAATGCTGATTTTGATATTAAGAATCCGTCAGAGCGTTTTACAGGTTGGATGCTTCTTTCTTTGAATAAGAAAGTTGAGGTTTCAAGCACCGACAGCATATATGCGGCTTCCAATTTGACAGATGAGAATATGCGTTCTTATTGGGCGGCTAAAACAGGAAAGCCAGGAGAATGGATTGCTATGGACCTGGGTGATGTTAAGACAGTAAAGGCTATCCAATTGAATTTTTATGATTATAAGACCGTTCAGCATAACAGAGCCAATGATATTTATTATCAATATCGTATATTTGCATCTGTCAATGGTTCTGATTGGATGTTGATAGTTGACAAGTCGGATAACGATAAAGACTGTCCGCATGACTATGTTGAATTGCAGCAGGATTTGGAAACAAGATACCTGAAAGTGGAAGTTCTGCATATTCCGTCAGGAAATGTGTGCCTTTCAGAGTTTCGTGTATTCGGCAATGCTTCTGGGGCTGCACCAACTAAGGTAAAAGGTTTAAAAGTCAATCGAGACAAGATTGATACTCGAAATGCAGTGATAACGTGGTCAGAATCAGAGAACGCATACGGTTACAATATTTATTTCGGTGTAGAACCAGAAAAATTGTATAATGCAATAACAGTATATGGCGATACTAAATATGATATGCGCGGACTAGACAGAGATACTGAGTATTATTTTGCCATTGAGGCACTTGGTGAGAGTGGCAGGTCTGAAATGAGTAAGGTTATCAAACACTAATATAAATTATATCTACTGACTAATATGAAAAAAATTTTAAATGTAGCAATGTCGGCTCTATTGGTTGCCCTCGCATCATGTGGGGGTACAACCAAGGAAGTCGTGTCTATTACTTCGGAGGCTGAAAACCGTCCTGAATCGTTTGAAAGTGACAGCGCTTTCCTTGATTATATCCAAAAGGTGCACTTTAACTATATGTGGGAAGGTGCAGAAGCAAATTCCGGACTTGCATGTGAAAGAATTCACCTTGATGGAGTTTATCCTGAAAAAGATTCAACAGTCGTGACTACTGGCGGTAGTGGATTTGGCGTTGCCGGTTTGATAGTAGGTATGGAAAGAGGGTTTATTACTCGTGAGGCTGGAGTTGAAAGACTTCATAAAATTGTTGATTTTCTTACGAAGGCTGATCGTTTCCATGGTGTATGGCCTCACTGGTTGGAAGGAACAACTGGAAAGGTAAAACCTTTTGGCAAGAAGGACAATGGTGGAGACCTTGTTGAAAGTTGCTTTTTGATGCAAAGTCTTTTGTGTGTTCGTCAATATGTTAAAGACGGCAATGAAAGTGAAAAACTTCTTGCAGAGAAAATTAACAAATTGTGGCATGAAATGGAATTTGACTGGTATCGTAATGGAGGTAAAAACGTTCTTTACTGGCATTGGTCTCCTGAATATGCTTGGGAGATGAATTTCCCATTGGAAGGGTATAACGAATGCTTGATTACTTATATTCTTGGCGCATCTTCACCAACGCATGCTATTCCTGCAGAGTGCTATCACGAAGGCTGGGCTCGTAATGGTAAGTTTACTACTGATGCAAAACCTTATGGTTTCCCTTTGGAATTGAGACATAATGGCGCTGAAGAACTGGGCGGTCCGCTTTTCTGGGCTCATTATTCTTATATTTGTCTTGACCCTCGTGGATTGAAAGATAAATATGCAAGTCTCTGGAATGTTGTAGCAAACCATGCTAAGAGCGATTATGCTTACTGTGTTGAAAATCCAAAAGGTTTTAAAGGCTATGGCGAAAATTGCTGGGGTTTGACTGCAAGTTATTCAACAAAAGGCTATTCAGCACATTGCCCTGGTAATAATGACTGTGGCGTTATTACTCCTACTGCAGCGTTGTCTTGTTTTCCTTACACACCCGAAGAATCAATGAAGGCTTTGAAGTATTTCTATTCAAAAGGTGATACAATTTGGGGAAAGTATGGTTTCTTTGACGCATTTTCAGAGCAAGATAATTGGACTGTTCCACGCTATTTGGCTATTGACCAATGTACAATTGCTCCAATGATTGAAAACTACCGTACTGGTTTACTTTGGGATTTGTTTATGAGTTGTCCTGAAGTTCAGAACGGTTTGAAAGTATTGGGATTCGAAATTTCTAAATAAAATCTTTTACACTTATGAAACTTAAAAAATTATTATTTGTTTCAGCTTTTGCGTTGACAACAGGTCTTGCTTCAGTAGCAGGTCCTGCAGCTAATGATGCAAAGATGAACAAATTCATTGACGATTTGATGGGAAAGATGACCCTTGAAGAAAAAATCGGTCAGTTGAATTTGCCGGTAACAGGGGAAATTGTTACAGGACAAGCAAAAAGTAGTGACGTTGCGGGTCGTATTAAAAAGGGCCAAGTCGGAGGCCTTTTTAACTTGAAAGGCGTTGACCGCGTTCGTGATATTCAGAAAATTGCAGTAGAGGAGAGCCGTCTTGGCATTCCATTGCTCTTTGGTATGGACGTTATCCATGGATATGAAACAGTCTTCCCAATTCCATTGGGTCTGTCTTGTACATGGGATATGGCTGCTATTGAAAAATCAGCACGTATTGCTGCAAAAGAATGTAGTGCTGACGGTATTAACTGGACTTTCAGTCCAATGCTTGATATTTGCCACGATGCTCGTTGGGGTCGTGTTTCAGAAGGTAATGGTGAAGACCCGTTTTTGGGTGCCCGCATTGCAGAAGCAATGGTTAGAGGTTATCAGGGCGATTTGAAAGATAAGGATGAAATTCTTGCTTGTGTTAAGCACTTTGCTCTATATGGCGCACCTGAAGCAGGTCGTGACTATAATACAGTTGATATGAGTCACTGGCGTATGTACAATGACTATTTCCCTCCTTATAAGGCTGCTATTGAGGCAGGTGCTCAAAGCGTTATGGCTTCTTTCAACATCGTTGACGGTATTCCTGCAACAGGTAACCGTTGGCTTTTGACTGAAGTGCTTCGTGACCAATGGGGCTTTGATGGTTTTGTAGTTACTGACTATACTGGTATCTACGAAATGATTGCTCACGGTATGGGAGATTTTCAGACTGTAGGTGCTTTAGCGTTGAAGGCTGGTGTCGATATGGATATGGTTTCTGATGCTTTTGTTGGTACTTTGGCTAAGTCTTTGAAGGAAGGAAAGGTAACAGAGGAAGAAATCAATACAGCATGCCGCCGCATCCTTGAAGCAAAATATCGTCTTGGCTTATTTGAAGATCCATATAAATATTGTGACGTAAAGCGTCCTGCTAAGGAAGTCTTTACTGCAGAAAACAGAGCAGAAGCAAGAAAGATAGCAAGAGAATCCTTCGTGTTGTTGAAGAATGAAGGTAATGCACTTCCTTTGAAGAAATCAGGTAAGATTGCCCTTATCGGTCCGTTGGTAAATACTCGCGCAAATATGCCGGGTACATGGAGCGTTGCAGCAGTTTCCGAAAAATACTCTACTCTTCTTGAAGGTTTCCAGGCTGCAGTTGGCGATAAAGCTGAAATTCTTTACGCAAAGGGTAGCAACTTGATGTACGATGCTGCTCGTGAGAAAGATGCTACAATGTTTGGTAGAGAAATCCGTGATAACAGAACTGATGCTGAGATGCTTAAAGAGGCATTGGAAGTTGCTGCAAAGGCAGACGTTATTGTCGCAGCTCTTGGTGAATCTTCTGAAATGAGTGGTGAGTCAAGCAGTAGAACAAATCTTGAGATGCCAGATGCACAGCGTGATTTGCTTAAGGCTCTTCTTGCAACAGGCAAGCCGGTTGTCCTTGTCCTATTCTCTGGCCGCCCAACTGTTCTTACATGGGAAGAGGAGAACGTTCCTGCTATTTTGAACGTTTGGTTCGGTGGTAGTGAAACAGCAGATGCTGTGCCAGATGTTGTATTCGGTGACTATGCTCCAAGCGGAAAATTGACTTCAACTTTCCCACGCACTGTTGGTCAGTTGCCAATGAGTTATAATTATTACAATACAGGAAGACCTCAAAAGCAATGGTTCTCTAAGTTTACAACAAGTTATCTTGACTGCCCGAACGAACCGCTTTATCCATTTGGTTATGGACTTTCTTATACTAAGTTCCAATATTCAGATTTTGCTCTTAGCGCTGACTCAATGAAAGAAGATGGAACTATAACAGCTTCTGTTAAGGTTTCTAATGTTGGCAATTATGACGGTGATGAAATCGTACAACTTTATATTCGTGATATGGTTGGCAGCGTTGTTCGTCCTGTTCAGGAACTTAAAGGCTTTGAAAGAATCAGTTTGAAAAAAGGCGAAAGCAAGACTGTTACTTTCACAATTAATGCAGAACTTTTGAAGTTATACAATTCAAAACTTGATTACGTTTGCGAGCCGGGTGAATTCCAGGTAATGGTAGGTCCTAACAGCCGCGACGTTGAAGTTAAGTCTTTTAATTTGATTAAATAATACAATTCTAATATTCAAGGGGGTAATGCTATGCGTTACCCCTTTTTACTTAAAATTTAAACTTATGAAAAAAATTCTATGTGTTTTGGCGTTGGCAATCGCCGTTTGTATGCCTTCAGTGGCGCAGACAAATTTGTCAAGTGAGTTGATGAACATTACGAAAATCCGTGATGGTGTTAAAAATATGCGTGTCAGCAGTTATGACAAGTCAGGAAATAACCGTGACCATTTGTCGCAGATAAAGCCTGGAGAAACAGCAGTCCTCGCTGATATTCAAGGCGCTGGCATTATTAATCATATTTGGGTAACAATTGCACCGGGTCCGGCAGATATTAGTCGAAATGATATTATTTTAAAGATGTATTGGGATGGCAACGACTACCCTTCAGTAGAGTCACCAATTGGACCATTCTTTGGTCAAGGATGGAATGAGCAGTATAATTACGCGTCACTTCCGCTTTCTGCAGGTCCTGGTAGTGGAGCAGGTTTGTCTTGCTATTTTTCAATGCCATTCAGTAAAGGGGCAAAAATTGTTATAGAAAACCAGGCAGACAGAAATATTGACTGCTTTTACTACTATATTGATTATGTAGCAATGGATAAGTTGCCTAAGGATATGGGACGTTTCCACGCTTGGTTTAATAGAGAGATAACAGAAGCGCTTCCAGAGGGAGAGACAGAATGGGGCGTTCTCGGCAAGCAGACAGAAAATGAAGATGGAGCCAATAATTATCTTTTTGCAGATATTAAAGGTAAAGGCCACTTTATTGGAATTAATTATTATGTGCAAAATCCGTCGCCAATGTGGTATGGTGAGGGTGATGATATGTGGTTTATTGATGGAGAAACAAAACCTTCTTTGATTGGAACAGGAACTGAAGATTTCTTTAACACAGCATGGTGCCCTAAAGAGCCGTTCTCTCATCCTTATTTCGGGTATCCGAGAGTAAACAATAATATAGGATGGTTGGGAAGAACTCACGTTTACAGATATTTTATCAATGATCCAATATATTTTGAAAAGTCTTTACGTGGAACTATTGAGCATGGACACAATAACTGTTTGACTCTTGATTTGGCAACAGTTGCATATTGGTATCAAACAGAGGCTTGCCAATTGCCAAAATCTCCAACTAAAGAGGATAGAAAATTAATGCCGATGATTGATACAGTTGAAATAATGAAATGGCGTCACGAATGGCGTAAAAACCATGGCAACGACCCAAAACTATGGGGTAATGAGTAGAAAGTGATATTATTAAAGTATTTTTGTCTATAAAAGAGTAGTGCTGGTTATAAAGCATTACTCTTTTTTGTTTTTGTTAATTTAGAAAGTGGTTAACTTTCTAAAGTTTTCCAAAATGAGAAATTAAATACCTGGAAATAAAACTGATAGCAGAATTTAACAGTTAAAAAGTTATCCAAAATGGAAAATTATAGTGTATCAATGAAAAATATTTTCTAATTTTGCTGCCGTAATCCTAATTCAAAAAAAGAATATTAAATGATACAGACAGTACTAAAACGCGACGGCAGAATTGTCGGTTATAATGAGGAAAAAATAAAGGCTGCTATTAGAAAAGCAATGCTCCAGACCGAAAAGGGAGAGGATGAAAGCCTTATTCAGAAAATTACCGATAGAATTGGTATGACCGGTAGCGAGCAGATGTCTGTAGAAGATATTCAGGACCTTGTTGAGGAGGAATTGATGAAGAGTTCCCGCAAGGAGGTTGCAAAAAAGTATATTGCATATCGTAATCAGCGAAGCATTGCCCGTAAGGCAAAGATTCGTGATATGTTTCTGGAAATTATTGATGCAAAATCCAATGACATCACTCGTGAGAATGCTAATATGAATGCAGATTCTCCTGCTGGAATGATGATGAAATTTGCGAGTGAAACAACAAAGCCTTTTGTTGATGATTATTTATTGTCACAAGAAGCAAATGACGCAATGGCGAACAATTATCTTCATATACATGATAAGGATTACTATCCAACAAAAAGTCTGACCTGCGTTCAGCATCCGTTGGATAAGGTGCTCAAAGAGGGCTTTGTTGCGGGGGTCATGGTGAGTCCCGCCCTGCAAAGCGTATTGAAACTGCAAGTATCATAGGCTGTATCTCAATGGAAACTGCTCAAAATGAGATGCATGGAGGTCAGGCTATTCCTGCTTTTGACTTTTATCTTGCTCCATTTGTTCGCAGTTCTTTTATAGAAGAGGTGAAAAGCCTTGAAAGTTTTGAGGGTGCAGATTTGAGCTACCTTTATAACAAGGAAATTGAGGATTTTATCAAGAAGCCGCTTGACGGGCTAACTGGCGATGATAGGATTTTGCAATACGCTATCAATAAGACTGTTGGAAGGGTTCACCAGGCGATGGAAGCATTTATTCATAATATGAATACTATTCACTCTCGTGGAGGTAATCAAGTGGTTTTCAGTTCGATTAACTATGGTACTGATATCTCGGCCGAAGGTCGTTGCGTTATACGCGAATTGCTTAATTCAACATATGAAGGAGTAGGAAATGGAGCAACCGCAATATTCCCTATTCAGATTTGGAAAAAAAAGCGTGGTGTAAACTTCTTGCCTGAGGATAGAAATTATGACCTTTATATGCTTGCATGCAAGGTTACTGCCAGACGTTTCTTTCCTAATTTCCTAAATCTTGATGCAACATTTAATCAGCACGAGAAGTGGAATGCTGATGACACGGAGCGATTCAAATATGAGGTGGCAACGATGGGTTGCCGTACCCGCGTTTTTGAAAATCGCTATGGAGAAAAGACTTCTATAGGCAGGGGTAATCTGTCGTTCTCAACGATTAATATTGTAAAACTTGCTATCGAGTGTATGTCAATCCAAGATAAAAAGGAGAGAATCGATTCTTTCTTCAAGAAATTGGATAATATGCTTGAATTGACTGCCCGTCAACTTTGTGACAGATTCGATTTCCAAAAGACGGCAAAAGTTAAGCAATTTCCATTACTTATGTCAAAACTATGGAATGGAAGCAGTGAGTTGAAGCCAAATGACACAATTGAGTCTGTTATCAACCAGGGTACACTTGGTATAGGCTTTATTGGGCTTGCAGAGTGCCTTGTAGCCTTGACTGGCAAGCACCATGGAGAGAGTGAGGAGAGCCAGAAGTTGGGTATAAAGATTGTTTCTTATATGCGCAGTAAGGCAAATGAGTTTTCAGAAAGATATAGTCATAACTTCAGCGTCCTTGCAACTCCTGCAGAGGGGTTGTCAGGCAAGTTCACCAAAAAGGATAGAAAGACTTTCGGTGTAATACCTGGAGTTACAGATAAGGATTATTACACAAATTCCAACCACGTTCCAGTTTGGTATAAGTGCAGCCCTAAGCATAAGGCAGAAGTTGAGGCTCCATATCATGAACTTACTCGTGGAGGACATATTTTCTACGTGGAAATCGACGGTGATGCTACACATAACCCACAGGCGATAATTGATATCGTTAATCTGATTGACAAGAATAATATTGGTTACGGCTCAGTGAATCATAACAGAAACCGCTGCATGGATTGCGGTTATGAGGATGCAACAGATGATTTGACTGTTTGCCCTAAGTGCGGCAGCACCGCTATTGACAAATTGCAGAGAATAACTGGTTATCTTGTTGGTACAACTGACAGATGGAATAGTGCAAAACTTGCAGAACTTCATGATAGAGTAGTACATAAATAATGGATTACAGGATTCTTGACATAGTAGAAGGTACGAGTGTTGACGGTCCAGGGCTGAGAACTTCTATCTACTTTGCTGGTTGCAGGCATTGTTGTAAGGGTTGCCATAATCCTCAGTCATGGGATTTTGAGGCAGGTAAATTAGTTAGTTCTGAAGAAATAATAGAAATCGTTAGATATAATGATTTTAATGTAACGCTTAGTGGAGGAGACCCTCTTTATCATTCTGTCGAAATAGCAGACCTTTGCCGAAGAATAAAGGAAGAAGTTGGCAAGAATATATGGTGTTATACTGGCTTTACCTGGGAAGAGATATTGTCAGATGATGATATGCTAAAATTGATGGATTATGTTGATGTGGTGGTAGAAGGTCCGTTTATGGAGGAACTGCGTGATACTTCTTTGCGATTCAAAGGAAGTTCGAATCAGAGAATAATTGACGTAGATAAATCTATAAAAGAAGGAAAAATTGTTTTAATGGAAATATGATAAATTAGACATTTTGGTTGTGTTAAGGTGTGTCGGAGATTCTCCGGCACATTTTTTTATATCAGCTATTTTCTATTGAGATTAGTTCTGTTGCTCCCGCAATAACTGTTAGCATATTGTCTGTATTAAGATATTTGTTTGCAATCTCTTTTAGTTCATAAGGGGTAATTGAGTTGACTGTTTCTACTTGTTTCTCGAAATAGTTTTCAGGAATATTGCTTGAGAAAACAGCAGAGTAATATTCTCCGATATTGAATGGAGTGTCGGTCGTTTTAAGCAGGTCGCAGATTATACTTGATTTTACTTGCTCAAGTTCGTCCAAATCAATTTCAGAAGATTTTAGCTTATTGATTTCGTTTTTGATTTCGTCAATAACTCTCATTGTATATTTATTGTCGCATTGGCAGTTTATTCCTATGCAAGAGTTATTCCTCATGCCTAAAAGCATTGAAGATATTCCATAAGTATATCCCTTCTTCTCTCGAATGTTTTGCATTAATCTGCTCCCAAAATATCCGCCTAATGCTGTTATGAGTATTCTTAGGGGTATATAGTCAGGGTGTGAGCGTTGTATAGTTGGAATACCTATCTTTATAGCGCTTTGTACTGCATTTGGCTTGTCTATAAGAATAGTGTCGGAATACACATTTTGTTGGGGATGGTCGGATGTGCTGGTCAAGGCTTTTCCTCCGCATTGAATATTTCCGAAATAATTGTCAATTATTTTTATAGCCTCATCAGTTACTATTCCTGAAATGATAATTTTCATGTTTTCAGGAATATACCATTTTTTATGAAAGTCTAAAAGGTCTTCTCTGCTGATTGAGTTAATCATTTCAGTATCAACGTTCTTGCCGAGAGGATGCTTCTCTCCATAGTATCTTTTTTGAAATTCCTTTGAAGCAAGGTATGAAACCTTTTCGTTATTGGTTTGAAGGTTGGTGATGGCACGTGTTTTTAATATTTCAAGTTTGTCGGTTGGGAAAGAAGGGAAAGCTATAATGTCTGTAAGGTATTCAATAACATTTTTAAGATACTTATTGATAGAGAATAGCGATATTGAAGTGCAGTGTGACATTGTGTCTGCATTTAGCCAAGCACCGAAGAAATCCAGATTCTCGGCAATTGTTTCCCCGTCATATTTTTTTGAACCCTCTCTAAGAAGAGATGCCATCATTGAGGCCGTCATTCCTTTTATGTCGTCGCAACTACCCCCTTCGACAAGTATTTCAATCTTGGTTACCTCTTGAGACCCAGCATTGATTATATGCAGAGGAATGCCATTTCTGAGGGTGAAAATTTTTGGTCTCGGCAAGGTGATATTTTTGTGATCGTTGGTTGGGTTGATGTTATCGACGATATTCATAATTATTTAGTTTGAGAATTAAGAAATGATAATGCTCTTTCAAGATCTTGAGGTGTATCAATTCCAATAGTTTCCTGATTAGTCAATCCTACTTTGATTTTATATCCGTTTTGCAACCATCTTAGTTGCTCAAGAGATTCTGCAATTTCCAATGAAGATTGTGGAAGTTTTGTTATTTCTCCCAATACTTTAGCCTTGTAAGCATACATACCAACGTGCATATAGAATTGATGCGATTTTGCCCAGTTTCCCTTTTCTTCATTTCTTACAAATGGAATAATAGAGCGGGAGAAGAACATTGCATTTGAATAATTGTCAAGAACGACTTTTGGCTTGGTCCAATCTTCAAGGCTTTTGAAGTTTGCATTTGTGTCGAAAGGTCTTGCAAGAGTTGCTATTTGTGTTGATTCATCGCCAAAGCAAGCCATTATTTCTTTGATTTGTTCAATATGAATAAATGGTTCGTCGCCTTGTATGTTAATAATAACATCTGCCTTTGATTTTGAGTTCAGATATGCCTCGTAGCAACGGTCTGTACCGCTTTTATGGTTTTCACTGGTCATGATAGCCTTACCTCCAAATGCTTCTACAGCATTGAAGATACGCTCGTCATCAGTTGCTACATAAACTTCGTCAATGGCTTGTTTTACCTGGTCCCAGACGCGTTGAATCATAGATTTGTCGCCAAGCATAGCAAGAGGCTTTCCAGGAAATCTTGAAGATCCATATCTGGCAGGAATAATGCCTACAAAATTTAATTTGTTCATATCATTTATTTTCTTACAAAGTTAATATCTTTTGTTAATAAATCAGCACATTGATATAAAATAAATATTTATTTCTGTTGGAGTGTTAATTGGTGATTGTTAAATGTTTATTTGTATTTGTAATTCTGAAAATTAGTTATTAAATTGCCAAAAATAATTTATGAGTTCCTATAGGTTATTATATTTTGTCCAATACTGCTGCTTGCTAAAGTGTGGGTTTAGTATAAAACTTTAAAAATTAAGCAGAATGAAATATCTGAAAATAATATTACATATTTTGGAGTTGGTACTGCTGCTTGCAATTTCGGCTTCTATTATCTACACAGTTTCAATATGCACTGATAGTGAGACTCTGAAAGACACTATCCAGATGAATATAGTAGGTTACGCATGGCTATTTCCAATATCTTTGCCGTTGATAATATGTGTGATTATTTCATTTTTTATAAGTTTGAGAATAAAAAATCGTTATCGTAAAATAGTATTTGGAATCCATATTTTCAACATATCTTTAATTCCTTTATTCTTAATATTCTTACCGGGAGCGGAAGAACCTACGGCAAAAATGATGTCAGAAAACTTTAAGGCTAATTAAGGACTTCATGAAACTGATAGAATTTTCTGATAGTATTGTCAAACATGATGGATATTTGATTTATGAGATTAAAGAAGATAGCATTAGAAATATTCAGTTTAAGTATGGAGCAGAATCAATTTCTTTGGAGGGAAAAGAACTATATGAAAAAGAAGGTTTTCCTTTTGACTTGTTATTGATAGACAGTGTTATAGGAGAATCTAAACTAATAGGTGTTGAAGTTGGTTTAGAGTCTGATATATATTCGTTTTTATTTCGGAAGTATGGTGAAAAGAAGTATATATATCGCATATACCGCTCAGAAGATAGCGTAATTAATGAAAGCAAACAATATGATAGTAAGAATTATATTCTTTATAATGACACTGTCGCTTTTGTTAAGTATGGGGTCTTCCCAGGAAATGGGGAATTTGTTGATTATCAGAAGTCTCAGACGGAAAAGAATAGGCAATAACTTAAATAATAGTTGACAATTTATCATTCGTTATTTAAATATTTAATTTTGCGAATTTCCAAACAAAAACAAGAAGTTGATTTAATGTGGAACATAATACCCGAGAAAAAATGAAAAGATTAGTTTTTGTATTGACAGTATTGAGCATAATAACTTTTAGTTATTGTCAAACTAGAGAAAAGTATTTAGTATTTACCTTTATTTCAACATTTCATATACAAGATTATATTCATGGGACGGGGGAAAATCTGTGGATTATACCATACGATTCCTGTAAAACAGGTATTAAAGAAAAAGATTTAAAGCCTTTGTTCGTTGACGATTTCCAAATCGAGGCACTTGCAGAACCAGATTTTTATTTGGGATATTTTACTGTTGATGACTATTCAAATGCGCCAGAACTGTTAGAGTGTAGAAAAGTGATACAGAAACGAATAACGAATTTCACTTATAAAAATGCTGTAGAAAAGCTTACAATTTATTTAGTTCCAATAATAGCAAAATGTTCTTCACATCCTTTTGGGTATTACCAGACTCCAGTTGTAACCATAGATAGCGACTTGGAAATATGGAATGACTTTTGGGATAAAACAGAGAATGAAGTTTTACGGTATATTTTAATGCATGATTTTTCTAAGTTTAATTTTCGGGCAACATTTTCTAAATGGTAATCATAGCCGAAATTAATGCAACCACAAGGTTCGAAGCATAAAAGGAACTTAAAAATGTTATAAAGACTACGACAATGAAGAGGATAAGAATGTTATTCAGAAAAGAGAGAGACAAACAGCAATCAAGCATGGTGATATCAAAGATGGGGATTTTAGCAGGAAGAATCATAGGGGAGAGCCTTTTGATACCAAAAGTCCTACTACTAACGTCTATTTTGATATTAACGAACTGTTTAAGTAGTCATGCTAATGGGATTGTGTTGAATCCTAATAAGATAGATAGGATTGTAATAAAACTGAATCGGGCTTTTTGCGCTTCTTCAGAAGGAAATGCATCTCGTTTCTTTTTTGATTATAGTGATATTATGTTTCCAAAGATTAGGACTGTAGTTGAAAATAACGCGGAAATAGAACATATCTGTAACTTATTGTCTTATGCAGACGAGGACAAGTCAGTTAATAATGACGAATATTTTAGGAAAGCAAAAGATGCTGTTGCAGAAAAATGCCTTGTTAAATATTGTGGTAATATGCGTTTTGTTGATTGTCCGCATCAAATATTTCTAAAAGTGGAGATTTATAGTAATAGTTTTCGAAATTTGTCAATAATATGGGGCAATCGCTGGGAATTTGATTATAAGAAAAAGCGATACAATATGCCCGAGGGGCTTAGAGATTATTTAGATGAATTAATTGAAAGAAAATTATCGGAAAAATGAGTTGTATTAATTATAAAATATTAGTATTTTGGCTGTTGGCAATGATTAGCTTTTCATGTTCACGCACAAAAGGAAGTAATGTTGTTAATGAAGCAAATAATAAAGACAGCATAACTGAGAAAGTTGGCTTTTCTGACACATGGTTAACAAAACCAACTGTTGACATCTTGAAGAGTGATAGTGAATTAACTTTGTCAGAATTGGGACAGCGATATGTTTTAAAGTTTGACAATGTAGATAGCATAGAGATTAAATTGAGCCGATATAGTGTCAAAACTAATAAGCAAAACCCACTTATGGCAAGGTCGGTTTTTGATTATTATTTTGAAAGGATATGTGAAGAAACAGGAGTTTGTGAAAGAGCAGGTTATAGCAAGGAGCGTTTAGAAACAATTAAGAACTTAATACAAAAGTCGCCGATTGAAGGGAAAACACCGGATATCTTTTGGAGTTATAAATATCGCAGAGATTGTATTCAGGCAGAATATCCTTTAGATGATTTGAATATCGTTGCCAAAATAGAGTTTTTTGGAAAAGGAAAATTGGTAAACGTATTATGGTGTAGCCATGAATATATGGATGGTATGATTGAATTTAATTATCCTATACGAAGAAGTTTATCCAAGGATTTAAAAGCCGAATTTGACAGGATTCATAAACTGTGTAGCTGAAAGTGATTAAATATGAGGTGTTTTAGACGAATAATTATTATTGTGATTCTGTTTTGGAATCAAAAAACGCAGTATGAGAATTGCTAACGATTCAATAGTTCAGTCTGTTATGAATAGAATATGCAAATTTCAACCGACGGACAAGAAACCAATAGAAATAACAGGGTTGTCTTACAGACTTGGGCTTAAAATTGGAGATTCTCGTAAGATTTGGTTTGATGGAAATAAAAATGAATTACTTTATGGAGTAACTGTTCTCAAAACCGACAGTGCTTTTTGCGATTATATCTATAATCTGTGTAAATATAATGATAAAACATATACGTTTGATCAAATATTACCTACAGACATTAAAGAAATTCATTTTGTTCATTTAAGAAAAAAATCATGCCATTATGCGTGTTGGAAGAGACATTTGATGATTATGCAAATGATGCTTTAATAGATAAGAAAATCAGAGAGTTTGATGATGTTAGCCTGATTTATAAAGCCATAAAATCAGCAATATTTTATCTAAAGCGAACAATTGTAGATGTTTTATTTAGGTTTCGTTTTGTATTGAAACAAGGTGTTTCTATAGATATTTATGGCGATGAAGATTATATTGTGATAGACAATCAACTTTATGAGATGCCAGAACTATTAAGAAATATAATTAGCAAGAGATGAAAACATATATTTTATTTTTGATGGCTTTATTTGGCGTTTTTGTAAGTAACGCCGCAATGAATAATGATAATGCTGATTTATTTAATAACCCGCATGGATACAAAGGCATGGACTCAAATTATTTTCCTGTAAAGGTAAATAACCATTTGTATATGTGCCAAAGTGAAGAGATAGATGGTTTGATCGCAAATGAATATGGATTACACAATTATGGTAAACGTGATTCTCTGATAAATATCCATAGGGAATTAGATGTGCCTTTTTATTGCAATAAGATGCACCCATTAGAATATGGTCTTAAAATAGTTTTGGAAAATGATACTATAAAAAACATTTTTAAGAAAGACTTGAACTATGGGCTTTCTGAATTTTTTGATGAGTCGGGATTTTTTAAAGGAAATATTGCCCGCAATTCCGAAGGATATTTGCTGTATGTTTTATATGTCAATAGAATTGCTGTAAAGACAGATTGTATGTCTGGCAGTATTTTTGTTCCATACATTGATTCTGTTGTAAAGAGTAATCAAAGTGCCATAATTCCAAATTTTGAAAAGCGTGATATTTCTGAGCGAGTTTATTTGACTGTAAATATTTGCGGAAAAGAGTATATTGGAGAGAGTATGGCAGTATATAAGTTGATAGAAAAGGAATATAACCTTAAAGATGCAAAGCAATTCCTAAATAGCGAAATAGACCAAAGGCCGACTTTTACTGGAATTACCACAGTCCGATTATGAAATTGGTCTCAACAGTTAAGCACCAAAGATTGTGACTTATGTACACGTGTATGAAACTTTTTAATTCTTAACTGTTGCTGTTTTATCGTTAAACAATAGCCGCACTTATGCTATCATGAGTGCTAATCTTTCTTTTGTCCAAAAGACTCGGTTTTATAGTAATTTTAGTATAAACCTGTCCTACAACACAAGTGGGACGCTTAATATTTACGTATGAAAAGTTCGATATGAATACGAATTTTGGCAGCCATATTAATCCAAATGATTATGGACTTTATGAGGTGATATACGATAAGTTGATTGAAGCAAAATTTGAAAACGAAGATTATTCCGCTAAGACATTTTATAAGGATAAACTAAAGAATCCTGCTTTTAGAAAGCAAATGGAAGAACAGCGAAAACTTGGATATATTCTATATAAAATATATTCAGACTATTACATTCTTGATTTTTATCAATCAAATTAGATTTGTGTTTTTGAAAACTGATTACATCGTATATTGTTTTTTGTGGTGATTTGCCTAATCAAAAATATTGCACTAATTTTGATTTAAATTTAAAACTGTTCAAAATTATACAAAATTCCATATTGAATGAAAGAAGTAAATAATACCTTAGTGAAATGGGTACATTCTCTTGAAAAAAAGAAGATTCGTCAAGAGGAGAAGTGCTTTGTTGTAGAAGGTCATAAATGTGTGACAGATACAATAAAAAACTTCAAGTTGCGTCATTTGTTTGTTACCCCAAATTACAAGGGAGAATTATCTGAATATGCGGATGTTGCAACGAACGTTCAAATGGAAAGAATGTCGATGCTAAAGACTCCAACAGATGTCTTAGCAGTTTATGAAATTCCAGAATGGAATTTCTCACTTGATGAATTGCGTGGCAATTTGACACTCGTCAAGAGTCCGTCTGCATTATATGCCATTGTCTGCTTTTTTTGATAAGGCAAAAGGGGTTCCCGTTTATGGAACATTTTTAGACGGTGTGGATTTGTACGATGTTGATGTGGCAAATGAAGGTATCGTTGTTATGGGCAATGAGGGTAACGGAATTTCTTCAGATTTGGAGAAATATATGACTAACCGCTTGCTGATACCTCCTTATCCGAATAATGTTGAAACCTCGGAATCATTAAATGTTGGTATGGCAACTGCCGTTATTTTGAGTGAGTTTAGGAGACGAATGAGATAGATATGGCAAAGACAAAATCAGTTTTTTTCTGCAGTAATTGCGGAAATGAGTCACCGAAATGGTTGGGCAAATGTCCTGCTTGCGGAGAGTGGAATACATACGTAGAGGAAAAAGTTAATGCAAAATCTTCTAAAGAGGCTCTTTTGCCAACTTCTTCGTTGACTTCAACTCCAGTTAAATTATCCGATATTTCGCAGGAAACGGAAGAGCGAATACCAATGCCGAGTATGGAACTTAACAGAGTGCTTGGAGGAGGTTTGGTTCCTGGTTCTATAATTCTAATAGGTGGTGAACCAGGGATAGGTAAATCAACGCTTGTTTTGCAAAATATGCTTCGTATTCGTAGCAGAAAAGTATTATATGTTTCAGGCGAGGAAAGTGCAAAGCAGTTGAAGTTAAGGGCTGACCGTTTGGGTGCAGATGGAGGTGAATGCTATATCCTTTGTGAAACATCTCTTCAGAATATTTTCAACCAAATAAATGTTTGTAAACCAGGAATACTTGTCGTTGATTCTATTCAAACCATCGCTTCTGATGATTTGGAGTCATCTGTGGGTAGCGTAGGGCAGGTGCGAGAGTGTGCAGCAGCATTGCTGAAGTATGCAAAAGAGAGTGGCGTTCCTGTTATCCTTATTGGACATATCAATAAAGAGGGCTCAATTGCCGGTCCAAAAGTTTTGGAGCATATCGTAGATGCTGTTGTCCAATTTGAAGGTGATAGGCATTATATGTATCGTTTGCTGAGATCTATTAAAAATCGTTTTGGAAGTACTTCGGAAATTGGCATATATGAAATGACTCAAGTTGGTTTGAGAGAGGTTGCAAGTCCTTCAGATTTATTGCTTTCAGAATATGATGAAGATTTGTCAGGAATGGCGATAGGCGTAACTATGGATGGAGCCCGTCCGTTTGTTATTGAGACGCAGGCTTTGGTTAGTACTGCGGCATACGGAACAGCACAACGCTCAGTAACCGGTTTTGATTCCAAACGGATGAATATGCTTTTAGCTGTTTTAGAGAAAAGGGTAGGCTTTAAACTCGCACAAAAAGACGTTTTCTTAAATATTGCCGGTGGATTGAAAGTCAATGATCCGGCTCTTGATTTGGCGGTTATTTGTGCTATTCTGTCTTCTAATGTAGATATTGCCATACCAAAAGGCGTTTGTCTGACTGGCGAAGTGGGTTTGTCTGGAGAAATCCGCCCGACAACGCGAATAGAGCAAAGAATTAGTGAAGCAAATAAATTGGGATTCAAGACAATATTCGTCCCCAAAAACAATCTAAAAGGTATTGATACATCTCGATTTAAGATAAAAAAGTAATTGAAGTTTCTAAGGTAGAAGAGGTCTTTAGAAAGTTATTTGCATAAAAATTATAACCGTTTGCAGATAAAAAAACATAAGTAAATTTGTCGTGCAAGCATAAAATGAGTACTTTTGCATTAAAGCAGCGTGGTGTCTTGTCGCTTGTCGTAAGGCAAGAGGAAAGTCCGGGCAACACAGAGCATCATATTTCTTAACGAGAAGCTATCTGTGAGGGTAGAGTAGCGTGACAGAAAATAACCGCCATTTTATGGTAAGGGTGAAAAGGTGGGGTAAGAGCCTACCGGGTGTAATGGCAACATTATGCGCCGCACGCCTTATGAGTTGCAAGGTCAAGTATACCGGCATTTAAGGGCTGCTCGTCCACTGTCGGGGGGTAGACTGCTCAAGCCTTGTGGTGACATAAGGATTAGATAAATGACAAGACGCAATTTATTGCGACATAACCCGGCTTATAGCCACACTGCTTTTTTTATTTTTTTAAACCTACCGCTGTGAAGAATAAAAAATCAAATTCGGTATTTTTCGGCCTGTCTTCTCGGGTTCGGAATTTCTATGATTATTGTAAAGATGGAGTATGGCGTGACCAACGGAGCGTTTGGTATGTGAGTTTGATTAAAACGGCTAACCTTTCTGTACGTTCTTATATGGATAAGAATATCCAGAACAAGGCAGGCTCGCTTACATATACTACTTTGCTCGCCGTAGTACCTGCATTGGCGCTGCTTTTTGCAATAGCAAGAGGATTTGGCTTCCAAAATATCATACAGTCACAACTTTTTGAAATGTTTCCATCTCAGTCAACTATGATTGAGAATTCTTTGACGTTTGTTGACAAGTATTTGGAAACAAGTTCAGGTGGAATTTTTATTGGAGTAGGTATAATCTTTTTATTGTGGTCATTAATTAGTATGCTAAGGAATGTGGAACTTACTTTTAACCATATCTGGGGTGTCAAGAAAGGGCGTACTCCATATCGTATGATTACTGATTATACAACCATTATCATAGTTCTGCCGGTATTGATGATATGTTCCGCTGGTATATCTTTGTTTATGTCTTCGGTTGTAAAGAATGCTGTTGGGTACACCATTATTTCACCAATCGTAGAAATGGTGCTTGATTATGCTCCTTTTTTCCTTACTTGGCTTTTCTTTGCGGGAATGTACACATTGATACCATATACAAAGGTTAAATTCCGTTATGCGTTGATTTCTGGTTTTATATGCACTCTAATGTTCCGATTGGTGCAGTATATGTTTGTAAGCGGGCAGATTTATGTGACGAAATATAATGCAATATACGGTAGTTTCTCCTTTTTGCCTTTATTTATGATTTGGTTGTACTTGACTTGGCTTATAATAATTGCAGGGGTTGTTATAACCTATTCCGCTCAGAATATTTTCAGGTTTAACTACTTCAATCAGATTAATAATATTTCCCAGCGATACAGTGATGAATTGGCAATATATACTTTTTTGATAATATCCTCACGTTTTGACAATGGAGAACCTCCGTTGTCGAAGTATTCCCTTATGAAGAAATACAATTTGCCTATTCAGTTGCTGAATATTATTATTGATAGGCTTGAAGATGCTGGCTTTATTTCTGTAGTTCATGCGGAAAATGATACTTTAGCATATCAGCCTGCACGAAATTTTACAGAGATGACATTTCGCCAATTTATGGAGAAATATAGGGAAGTTGGGGACTCCGACTTCATTGGAGAGTTAAAAAGAAACCCGATTCTCGGCAAAATTTCAAAATTGGTGAAATCTGATGATGAGAATCAGGATATAAAACTCAGTGATATCTATAAGAATAAACTATTTGAAAACTAACAAGTTACTTGTTGTAACTGTTATAATAGTCTTCCCATTTTTGAATCAGGTTAGTCATGTCTTCTGGAATTTCACTATTGAAGAACATTTCTTCGCCTGTTGTTGGGTGAACAAAACCTAAGGTTTTGGCGTGTAATGCTTGGCGTGGGCAAGTCTTGAAGCAATTTTGAACAAATTGTGTATATTTTGCCGTTGAAACTCCTCTCAGAATTTTATCTCCACCATATCTTTCATCATTGAAAAGCGGGTGGCCAATATGCTTCATGTGAACCCTGATTTGGTGAGTCCTACCTGTTTCTAATTGGCATTGAACAACTGCAACATGACTAAGGTTTTCAATCACCTTGTAATGGGTAACAGCGTGTTTTCCTGCATCTCCTTCAGGGAAAACTGTCATTTGCAGTCTGTCCTTAGGGCTTCTACCAATATTGCCTTCTATTCTTCCTCCTTCTTCATCAAATTTACCCCATACAACGGCAACATATTGACGGTGTGTTGTTTTATTGAAGAATTGTTTTCCAAGATGAGTTTTTGCATCAGGGGTTTTAGCAACAACGAGTAATCCGGATGTATCCTTGTCAATGCGGTGTACAAGTCCAAGTCGTGGGTCACTAACGTCGTAGTCAGGATTATCCTTAAAATGGTACGCCAATGCATTAACAAGAGTGCCACTGTAATTGCCATGACCTGGATGAACGACAAGTCCCGCAGGTTTGTTAACTACAAGTAGAGCATCATCTTCGTAAACTATGTCAAGAGGAATGTCTTCCGGTATAATTTCAAGTTCATATCGCGGACGGTCCATCACTAAGGAAACAACGTCAAATGGCTTAACACGATAGTTCGATTTTACTGGATTGCCATTAACCAATATGCAACCGGCTTCAGCCGCTTGCTGTATTCTATTGCGAGAAGTTTTGTCGATATGGGATACTAAAAATTTATCAACCCGCAGTAAAGTTTGTCCCTTCTCGGCAACAAAGCGGTAATGTTCCCATAGTTCCTGTGAGTCATTGCCTGCAAGTTCGTCACTTAATTCTTCGTCGTATTCTTGTTCTATTATTTCTTCGTTTGTCATAACTTATTATTCCAAAGTGGATGCGTCAAATTCCAAAGCATCAATATTCTCATTGTAGTCGTTGAGTATTGTTGAGTCTGCAAGTTGTAAGGAACCATCGCCAACAACTATTGTAACTTTGGAATTTACAGGAATCAAATCTCCTTTTTGCAAAGGAAGTCCATTCATTTTCAGTTCTAATATGAGGTCTGAATATTCGGAAGGTTTGTGTTCTATTGATATATTTGTCAGGCCTGCACTATGCAGTGCTGCCATTCCTTGACGCATTGACAAGTCATTTACATAAGGAACTTTTACTTTTTTTGTAGAGTATGATCTGATTGTTAGGTATATTGTTCTGCCGTCTTTGATTTTTGAACCGCCTTTTGGCGTTTGCATAATGATACAGCCTGGTTTTGAAGTATTGTCGAATATTGAATCTGTGACTTCATATTTCAGATTTTTTGATGCAAGAAGAGTAGAAACTTCTTCAACCGACATGCCTTTTAATTCTGGAACTATTTGGTACTCATTATGGTGAGTGTATGGACCTAATGAAAGATATGCAACTGTCAGTAAAACTAAATTGACAGCCGTGATTATAAGTATATTTGCTAAAATGCGGTGTTTCTTGAAAAAATCAAGAAATGAATTATTGTTCATATCTAAAAAACATTTATGTTCGTGCTTTTATTGGCACAAATATTTAACTTCTGCAAAAATAATAAATTATCTGAGATTTTGCATCATTTATACTTCTCATTGCTTGTTTTAGAGTGTTATTCTTTTGTTTTGATGATATTATTGGTAACTTTGCCATATATAACCTTAAAAGATTTAATTATGGATTTCTTCGAAAAAATAGAGGCTTTTTTTGATAATATATTCGGTTTTGGATTGCAGGATGGTACTAGACCACAATTGAATAATCAAAAAGATAACAGACTGCGAGATGAAAATGGACAAGTTTATACGACTTTTCACGAGGAAGCCGAGATGGATCAGTATTGTGATGATGAAGGCATTTACTATGAGGAAGATGAAGAATATGATTGTTCAAGCGGAGATTTGAATGATGAGGATATAGAATATCTTCGAGAAGAGTATGGCGACAGTGAATATTAAAAGGAAAAATTCAGGATTTCTATTGGCGTTTTGGATTGTTAGATTAAGGCGAATTTTGTATTTTTGCATATTCTATATTTTAATAACGCAATATAATTAAAGGAAATTGCGTTATTTCCTTAGTTATAGATTATATATGAAAAAAATATTTTTATTGCTTATATCGTTTGCCTTATCTGCAAATATTTTTGCTGCAGATTTGGAGTTCGCAGGCCTGACAAGAAACGCGATTTATGTCGTTCCGGAGGCTTCGACTGGATTGGAGAAAATATACGTTATTAATGAATTGTCAGGTGTAGAAGCATCATATCGGGGCAATTCAGATTCTCCTGTTGAATGGTTTAGGTTTCGACAGTCAGGAGGTGGATTTGCAGACCCAGTGGAATCAAAAATTGAGAATGGTGTTTCAACTTTGGCGAAATTAGAGGGAAACTGTGGATATATAGTTAAGGACGGAAATCGACAGATCGCATTTTGGGTTGTTGATTATTCAACTTACTATTTTGATATCAAGTCTATTGCTTTTGATGCAAATCAGGATTGTGGAATGGCAAATCTTAACTTGGTAGCGGAATGTAAACCGATACAATATTATACAATTAATGGAGTGCCTAAGCAATTAGATAGAAAGATAAAGGTGTCTTATGATACTCAGGAATGGAATCAGGATTTACTTGCTTTTGAGTCAAAAACAGTTGTTAAGGAATTGGAAAACATTGGTAGTACATTGGCTATCCCGGCTCCATTAAGTAATACTATTATTACAATTTCAGGAGATAGGTTTTTGTCGGAATGGGGACTAAAAGACTCTTTTTCAAGTGATACATACCAGACAAAATCTATAGAGGTCCATTCTTTTGCAGCGCAATCAAAACGAGATAATCCGAATGAGATAAAGCCGGAAGGAGAAACTTTAGGAGGCTCTGCACCTGCAGAAATAACGTTTACAGCATATTGCTCCGATGCTGTTGAATTTAAGGAGTGGCAGTTCTCTAAGACAGCTGATTTTTCTGATATTATTTTTAAGGTAAATACAGATGAGATTGTATATACGTTTGATGAAGAAGGAACTACGTTTGTGAAGTTTGTTTGCGACAATGCAGATGGAACATGTTTGACAGAAGGTGATGTATATAATGTAAATATAGGTGAATCCATGCTTGATTGTCCAAATGCTTTTTCTCCCAATGCAACTGAAGGCATTAATGATGAATGGAAAGTATCATATAAATCTATTGTTTCTTTCAGGTGCTGGATTTTTGACAGATATGGCAATGAAATAACCCATTTTGAAGATCCTGCTATTGGTTGGGACGGAAAGTACAAAGGTAAATTTGTTAACCCCGGTGTATATTTCTATGTGATTGAAGCGTTAGGAGCAGATGGCAAGGAGTACAAGATGAAAGGAGATATAAATATCTTAAAGAGTAACAAATGAAAAAAATAATATTATTGTTAGTTGCATTGTTTGCTTTCAGTTCTTGTGGAGCAACAGTGAATGAAAGTGCAGAAAAAACAGTTTCTGCACCATCTTTTCCGCATAAAATGAAATTTGCAGATGCAGAAGTGTCATTTGATAGAGCAGATATGTATGAGCGAATGGATAGAGAGATTGTTTCTCTAACTTACGGTCATACAACTTCTATTTTAGTTATCAAGAGAGCAGGCAAATATTATAATGAAATTGTACCAATCTTGAAAAAAAACGGAGTTCCTGAAGATTTCTTTTATTTGGTAGCAACAGAGAGTGCTTTTGATGAGCGAGCGTATTCCCTGTCTAAAGCGGCTGGCTTATGGCAGTTTCTGGCAGGTACTGCTCGACAGTATGGTCTTGAAGTCAATGATGAGATTGATGAAAGGTATAATATTAGAAAGGCAACAGAGGCAGCATGCCGCTATTTGAAGCAAGGCTATAAAAAGTATGGCTGTTGGATAACAGTTGCATCATCATATAATGCAGGTATGGCTCGAATAGCGGGTCAATTGGAAGATCAAGATGTTGAAAATGCTTTCGATTTGTACTTGAATAAGGAAACATCAAGATATATCTTCCGCATAATGGCATATAAGTATATGCTTCAGCATCCAGAGCGTTTCGGATTTAGAATTAAGGAGAACCAGAAATATTATACAGCTTCATATAAGGAGGTTAAAGTGTCAACGCCAGTAGAAAGTTGGGTTGACTGGGCTAAAGAGTATGGAATTACTTATTCGCAGTTGAGAGAGGCTAACCAATGGATTAAGTCAACCAGTTTGCAGAATAAAAAGGGCAAAACTTATATTGTAAGAGTTCCTGATAAAGAAGATTTGTATAGAAGTAATCATTTTAAGAAATAATATTGTAATGTCAGAAGATAGAGAAGATGTGATTTCTGTTTTAGGAGCGAGGGTTCATAATCTTAAGAATGTAGATGTTGAAATTCCTCACAACAAACTTACCGTAATAACCGGACTAAGCGGTAGCGGAAAGTCTTCATTGGCTTTTGATACAATATATGCTGAAGGACAGAGACGCTATATAGAAACTTTTTCATCTTATGCCCGCCGTATGCTTGGCAGTCTTGAGCGACCAGATCTGGACAAGATTTCAGGCTTGACTCCTGTAATTTCTATTGAGCAGAAAACGATAAATAAAAATCCGAGAAGTACTATAGGGACAATTACTGAAGTATATGATTTTTGCGTTTGCTTTTTGCGAGAATTGGCGAAGCCGTTTCGTATAAGAGTGGGGAAAAAATGATAAAATATACAGAATCGCAAATTGTTGATTTAATTATAGATAAATATCAAGGTAAGAAAACCATGGTTTTATCACCTTTGGTTAATAATAGAAAGGGACATTATAAGGATTTATTTGAGCAATATCGCAGAAAGGGATATTTGAACATTCGTGTTGATGGAGAAATACGCGAGATTGTTGCAGGAATGAAACTTGACAGATACAAGAACCACAGCATCGAGTTGGTTATTGATAAACTTAAAGTTTCGGATTCTGATAGAAAAAGGCTTAGTGATACAGTTTCGCTTGCAATGAAGCAGGGAAAAGGTCTGTTGATGATTTATGATGTTGAGGCAGGCTCTGTCAATTACTATAGTAAATCGTTAATGGATCCTGTTACGGGACTGTCATATAGAGAGCCTGCTCCGCATAATTTCTCATTTAATTCTCCATTGGGAGCCTGTCCAAAATGTAAAGGCTTGGGTTTTGTAAATGAAGTTGATATTGATAAAGTTATTCCAGATAAATCAAAGTCTATCCATAACGGTGGAATAGTTCCTCTCGGCAATTTTAAGAATACTCTGATATTTAATCAGATTGCTGCTATTTGTGAAGATAGTGGATTTACACTAAAAACGCCTATCAAAGATTTGCCTGAAGATGTTCTTGATGATATACTTAATGGGACTTGTCGTCAAGTGCATTTGGCTTCAGAATTGACTATGTCAGATTATTTTTCCAATTATGAAGGCGTTGTCAAATATATTGAGGCACAGCAGGAAGATGAATCCTTGACAACACAAAAGAAGGTAGGACTGTTCTATACTTCTGTTGAGTGTCCAACTTGTCATGGCAGGCGTCTTAATGAAGAGGCTTTGCATTTTTATGTCAATAGTAAAAACATTTTTGAATTGGCATCAATGGAGTTAGTTGATTTGGAAGAGTGGATTTCTGATTTAGAGAATCATCTTTCCGATATTCACAAAATTATCGCTAAGGAGATTATTAAGGAGATTCGCTCACGTCTGAGTTTTATGATACAGGTTGGATTGGGATATCTTTCTTTGAACCGCCGTTCTGCAACGCTTTCTGGAGGGGAGAGTCAGCGAATACGGCTTGCTACTCAAATTGGGTCTCAGTTGGTAAATGTTACATATATTCTTGACGAACCGAGTATTGGCCTTCATCAGAGAGATAATGACCGCTTGATAAGGTCATTAAAAGATTTAAGAGATGTTGGCAATACAATTATTGTAGTAGAACACGATAAGGATATGATGACAGAGGCTGACTTTGTTGTTGATATAGGTCCTTTTGCGGGGAAAAAAGGCGGTAATGTCGTTTTTGCAGGTACGCCTGCGGAAATGCTAAAGAGCAACACTTTGACAGCAAAGTATATAAATGGTGATTTGAAGATAGAAGTGCCAAAGGTCAGACGCCCTGGCAACGGAACTTTTTTTGAATTGAAAGGTTGTACGGGTAATAACTTGAAAAATGTTGATTTTAGAATACCATTAGGGCTGTTTGTTTGTGTAACAGGTATATCTGGAAGCGGAAAATCTACATTGATAAATGGAACACTTCGTCCGCTATTGAGTAAATTGTTCTATAGGTCACTTGATAATCCTTTGCCTTACAAAGAAGCGATTGGAGTCGAAAATATAAACAAAGTAATAACTGTTGACCAGTCTCCGATTGGTAAGATGCCACGCTCGAACCCTGCTACATATACAAAGGTGTGGAATGATATTCGTGATGTTTTTGTCAAGTTGCCAGAGTCAAAAATTAGAGGATATAAACCAGGTAGATTTTCATTTAATGCAACTGGTGGAGGCAAGTGTCCAGAATGTAAAGGCAATGGATATAAGTCTATAGAAATGAATTTCTTGCCTAATGTTTTTGTCCCATGTGAGGCGTGTCATGGAAAGAGATTTGACAGAGAGACTCTTGAGGTGAGATATAAGGGAAAGTCAATAGCAGATGTATTGGATATGACAATCAATCAGGCTGCTGATTTTTTTGAAAATATACCTGTTATATCAAAGAAACTTAAGGTTTTACAGAGTGTAGGTTTGGGATATGTTAAACTTGGGCAACCGTCAAATACGTTATCTGGAGGTGAGTGTCAGAGAATAAAACTTTCTTTGGAGTTGTCTAAGCCTGAAACGGGTAATACATTGTTTATACTTGACGAGCCGACTACTGGATTGCATTTCGAGGATATTCGTGTGCTTCTAAATGTCTTAAACGCCTTGGTTGAAAAGGGAAATACTGTGCTTGTTATTGAACATAATCTTGATGTTATCAAGTGTGCTGACTACATTGTTGACATGGGGCCCGAAGGAGGAAAAGATGGAGGAGTTATTGTTGCACAAGGAACACCAGAAGAAGTTGCAAAATCAAAATCCTCTGTTACAGGTAAATATCTTGAAAAGGAGTTAAGAAATTAAGGCAGTTTAGAAAATCGCAGACAATATTGTTTGCGATTTTGATTCTGTTTCTTGATATTCTGTTTCTGCAATTGATTTAGATGTTATTCCTCCTCCTGCGAACAGTTGTATTTTATTGTTGTCAAATTTAATGCATCGCAGGTTGACTTTATAGTCAAATTCGTCACGGTTAAATGGTCCTATATAACCTCCGTAGTATTCTCTATTGTGCGATTCAAATTTATTAATGCAATCAATGGATTCTTTTTGGGGCATACCTGCAAGAGCTGGAGTCGGGTGAAGAATATTGACCAAATCTTCAATTTTGGCATAATCTTTTTCGTAAACAGTAAAGTCGTTGCACAAGTGTTCTACACAACCGGCATTGGCAGTGAATTTTTCAGATACTGTGTATTTTAGGTTGAGGCGAGTTATAACATCTGAAATATATTCAACAACATATTCTTGTTCCTCAATATCCTTTTGAGACCATGTGTTAATTCCTTTTTTCCTTGTTCCTGCAAGTGCAACAGTTCTAAATACTCCGTTTGAATATTCTCCAAGAGTTTCAGGCGTTGCACCTAACCAGCAGCCTGTTTCAGGTGTATAAAAAATATGAATGAATGCATTCGGATTTGATTGCACAAGATTCTCCAAAATAACAGTCCAGTCGTCTGCCGAAAATTTTTTTACAATAATTCTTGAAAAAACAACTTTTGATAAGTCTTTCCGTTTATTGATTTCATTTATACAGTTTTGAACGGACTTTATATATTCTTGTTTTCCTGTTGAAGTTTCAGTAATTTCTGGAATAGTATTTGATGTAGGGAATAGAGGAAGATTCTTTTCGGTATATTGCCGGTAAATTGTTTTGGCCTTAAATTTTGCAGATTGAATAAAAGGAACTATACGGAATCCAGAATCTGATTTGAAGCTACTATCAATTTGTGCCCCAAATGTAAAGTCTGGATTTTGTTTTTGCTTGTAGGCGTAAAAGGGGATTCTTAATTTTAAAGCATTATTTATAGCGTCTTTTATTTCTTTCCGTATCATAAAACTTCTCCCAATAATTCAAAAGGTAGGGCCTCGTTGATTTTAACTTGATAGAAATCACCAACTGTTAGCTGCTTGTTTTTGTCTATCAGAACTTCTGGGTCGACTTCTGGAGAGTCAAATTCAGTACGTCCAATGTAGTAGTCCGAATCCTCTCTGTCAATTATAACTTTTATAGTCTTACCAACTTTGTCTTCGTTAACGTGTAATGAGATTTCTTCCTGAATTGCCATTATTTCGTCTAAACGTTGGTTTTTTAACATTTTCAGGAATGCTATCAGAATAGTTCTTTGCTGCGAATGTATCATCTTCTTCACAATAAGCGAAAGCACCCATTCTCTCAAATTTGCATTCTTTGACAAACTCTTTAAGTTCTTCAAAAGCCTGTTCGTCTTCGCCTGGGAATCCAACCATCAATGTGGTTCTGATATGAATTCCGGGAACTTTTGCTCTTATCGTATTGATTAGTTTTATAGTGTCTTCTTTTGTGACGTGTCTTAGCATTTTGTTAAGAACATTGTCATTAATGTGTTGAAGAGCAATGTCGAGATATTTGCATACGTTATCATTGCTGGCTATAACGTCTAATATTTCGTAAGGGAATTGTGCCGGGTAAGCATAGTGCAATCTTATCCATTGAACTCCTTCTATTTTAGCCATTCTGTCGATTAGTTCAGGGAGCATCATGCGTTTTTCCAAATCAAGGCCGTAGGATGATAAGTCTTGTGCAATAACGTTAAATTCTTTAACTCCCTTTTTAACCAATTCTCTTACTTCGTCAAGAATTTCTTCAACTGGTCTTGACTTGTGCCGCCCTGTAATTAAAGGAATTGCGCAGAATGCACAGAAACGGTTACATCCTTCTGATATTTTGATGTATGCGTGGTGTTTAGGAGTTGTGATAATACGGTCATAGTTTGCTGTTCCTGGATGTTTTTTTAACAAATCAGGAATGAGGTTCTCCCAGTCAAACTTACCGTAGATTTTATCAATTTCTGGAATTTCTGTCTTCAGTTCGTCTCTGTATCTTTCAGACAGGCAACCCATAACGTAGAGTTCCTTAATGCGGTTAGTTTTCTTTGCTTCTGCGTATTCAAGAATTGTGTTTATAGATTCTTCCTTAGCATCACCTATAAAACCGCATGTATTGATTATAACAATTTTACCGCAAACGTTAGAATCGTTATGGTGAACTTCCATGCCACAATCGGCAAATCTCTTTAATAGCCTCTCAGAATCCACAAGGTTCTTAGAGCAACCTAAAGAGATGATATCAACTCTATTTTTTTGCATTATTTTTTAAACAAAGAATCAACAAATTCGCGTTTTCTGAAAATTTGAAGGTCTTCCATACCTTCGCCTAAACCAATATATTTTACTGGAATTTGGAATTGGTCGCTAATGCCAATAACAACACCGCCTTTTGCTGTGCCATCAAGCTTTGTTATTGCCAATTCGTTAACTTCGGTTGCAGCAACAAACTGTTTTGCTTGTTCGAAGGCATTTTGGCCAGTAGAACCGTCAAGGACAAGAAGAATTTCATGAGGAGCATCTGGCACAACCTTTTGCATAACGGTTTTGATTTTTGTTAACTCTTTCATTAGCCCGACTTTGTTGTGCAAACGTCCTGCTGTGTCAATAATTACAACATCCGCATTAGAGGATTTGGCTGAACTGACTGTATCAAAAGCAACGGATGCTGGGTCAGAACCCATTTGCTGCTTGATTACAGGGACGCCAACTCGTTCGCCCCATATTTCGAGCTGCTCAATAGCCGCTGCTCTAAATGTATCTGCAGCACCGAGAACTACTTTATTGCCGGCTTGCTTAAATTGGTATGCTAACTTGCCAATGGTCGTTGTTTTTCCAACTCCATTTACGCCAACTACCATAATAACGTACGGCTTTTTACCTTCTGGAACTATAAAGTCTTCAGTTGTGTCTTCTTTATTATCTATTAAAAGCTCTGTTACTTCCTGTTTGAGCAATTCGTTCAATTCAGAAGTTCCTACATATTTGTCGCGGGCAACTCTCGCTTTTATGCGGTCAATAATTTTTATTGTTGTGTTAATGCCTACGTCTGAAGTGATGAAAATTTCCTCTAATTCATCCAGAAAATCATCATCAATTTTATCTTTTCCAGCAATTGCACGTTTGACTTTGGAGAAAAAACCTTCTTTTGTTTTTTCAAGCCCTTTATCAAGCGTTTCTTTTTTCTCTTTTGAGAAAAGTTTAAAGAATCCCATAATTGTTAATATTAGACTACAAATATACTATAAAAAGTGGAAAATATAAAATCAGTGCAATAGTTTTCGTCGTTTTTATAATGAGCATTTATGTATGAAAAAAGTCGAAGCTTGATGCCTCGACTTTTTTCATTAAATGTTTCTATGATTAGAACCACTTCATATATGCAAAACTTTGACGGTGTGCAAGATCTGCATTTTTTGGATAGATTCTGAAAGCATAATCATAAGCACCAGAGTCTGTTACAAAGTTTTTCAATTCATATGTAACAATATCTCCGTCGCGTGAAATTTCCTTGAAGTCCACACGGCTGTGGAATTTATGATTGCCGTCTTCTTTAGAGTATATAACCATTTCAACTCCAAGATCTTCAGCAAGGCTGTTTGTGTCAATCTTAGCTGTGATAGTATGCTCTGTTCCGAATGCAGAGTTGGAAATATCTTGAGGAATGTTAGTTTCAAGAACCTTGATGCCTTCCCAGTGGTTGGCAACATTTTCTTTCCATTCAACAATTTCTTTAGCCTTAGCGTAGCCGTTCTTTTTAAGTTCTTTTGCGTATTTGCCTTCTTTGCTATAGAATCTCTCGATATAATCGTTAATCATACGAGTCATTGTATAGTTAGGAGCAATGTGAGCAATAGAGTTCTTGATGTATTGAATCCACTCTGGTGAGTAGCCCTTTGAGTTCTTAGCAAAGTAAGTAGGGATAATCTCGTTTTCGAGCATAGAGTAGATTGTTGCTGCATCAAGCTGGTCTTGTTGAGACTGATCAGTGAAAGTGCGTTTGTCAGTTAATGCCCAACCTGCACCTTCTCTATATCCTTCGTACCACCATCCGTCGAGGACAGAGAAGTTCAAAACTCCGTTCATTTCAGCCTTTTCACCAGATGTTCCAGATGCTTCAAGTGGACGGGTAGGAGTATTCAACCATACGTCAACACCAGAAACGAGGCGTTTGGCAAGTGTCATATCATAGTTTTCAAGGAAAATGATTTTTCCAAGGAACTGAGGCATGCGAGAAATTTCGATAATTCTCTTGATAAGACCCTGACCGGCTCCGTCAGCAGGGTGGGCCTTGCCAGCGAATACGAATTGAACAGGGAATTGCTCATTATTGACAATCTTAGACAAACGGTCAAGGTCAGTGAAAAGTAAGTGAGCTCTCTTGTAAGTAGCAAAGCGACGGGCAAAACCAATAATCAACGCATTTGGGTTAATTCTGTCGATAATAGACATAATGCGAGAAGGGTCGCCTTGGTTTTTCAACCATGTATCTTTAAACTCACGCTTAACGTAGTCAATAAATTTATTCTTTAGAGCAACACGGATTTTCCAGATATCCTCTTCTTTTGCTTTAAGAATTGGAGACCACGTTTTTTCGTCGTATTGCTTTTCCATATAATCAAGGCCGAAAATCTTTTCGTAAAATTCTTTCCATTCAGAAGCGGCCCATGTTGGCATGTGAACGCCGTTGGTTACATAAGAAACGTGAGATTCCTCTGGGGCATAGCCTTTCCATACGCCTTGGAACATTTTCTTAGAAACTTCTCCGTGCAACCAACTAACGCCATTAGATTCCTGACAAGTGTTCAAAGCGAATACACTCATAGAGAATCTTTCGTTTGTGTCTGGATTTTCACGACCCATATTCATTAGGTCAGACCACGAGATGCCCAATTTTGCAGGATATTCACCCATATATTTTCCAAAGAGGCTCTCTTCAAAGTAATCGTGACCAGCAGGAACTGGAGTGTGAACTGTATAAAGACCAGTTGCCTTAACCATTTCCAAGGCAACTTCAAAACTTAGATTTTCGTTTTGAACATATTCAACAAGGCGTTGAAGGTTGAGCAATGCAGCGTGACCTTCGTTGCAGTGGTAAAGTTCTGTATTTATGCCAAGAGCTCTTAGCATAATGATACCGCCAATGCCGAGCAAATATTCTTGTTTGATACGGTTTTCCCAGTCACCACCATATAGTTTGTGGGTGATTGGTCTGTCAAATTCTGAGTTTAAGTTATTATCTGTATCAAGGAGGTAAAGTTTAACACGGCCAACATTTACTCTCCAAACGTTGCAATATATATCGCGTCCTGGATATGGAACGGCAAGAATCATCGGCTTGCCTTCTGAGTCAAGAACTGGTTCTACTGGAATTTTGTTGAAATCTTGAGTGACATACTCGGCAATTTGCTGACCATCCATTGAAAGCGACTGGTTGAAGTATCCGTATCTGTAAAGGAAACCTACAGCAGTCATGTCAACGCAAGAGTCAGATGCCTCTTTGATGTAGTCACCAGCCAGAACACCAAGACCACCAGAATAGATTTTTAAAGCGCTACATAAACCATATTCCATGCTGAAGTAAGATACAGAAGGAACGTCTTTTCTTAATGGTTTTTTCATGTAGTCTTTAAATGTCTTGTAAACGTACTTGATTCTGTTTACCATAGCATCGTCGTTTGCCAATTCTTGGCAACGCTCGAAAGACAATTTTTGCAACAACAATACAGGGTTTTCACCTGTTGATCTCCATAGGTCTGGGTCTATATCGTGGAAAAGGCGTTTTGCTTCGCTGTTCCATGACCACCATACATTGTGTGCGAGTTCGTCCAGACACTTTAGTTTAGCAGGCAATTCTGTATGGACTGTTAGATTTCTCCATACAGGTGCATTAGTGCTACTTACTTGTAATTTCATAGATTTATTAATTAAAATAGGGCTTAATGCCAGTTGTTTATTTACGTTTATTTTTATTTTCTATCGCAATAGCGTATGCCTTGTCGTAGAAAGTCATGAACTTAGACCAGTCTGCAACTTTAGAAGCGGCTGTAGCTGCTTTGCATAGTTGCTTGTACTTTGTTGGTTTCATTTCAAGCAGGTTGGCAATGAAGGTTGATATTTCATCAACTGCTTGGCTGTAGTTTGAGTCGCTTCGAGTGACAACTTTTACACCACAGGCTTCAAAATTGTCTCCGAATGTTGACAAAACCCATTGTCCGAAACCAGCAAGGTTTGTTGTGATAGTAGGAATGCCGAAAGCAATGCCTTCGTGCGGAGTGTATCCCCATGGTTCATAGTATGATGGGAATACGCATAAATCCATACCAATTAGCAATTCGTAATATGTTTTGTTGAAGATACCGTCATCACCATTTAGATATGAAGGTACATATATGATATTTACTTTGTCGTATGGCGCATTGTGCATGCCAAGGTATTGTATCTTGTTATACACTTCGTCTTGAGAGTAGTTATGAAGAACGTGAGTTATAACAGGGTCTTCAAGCAATTCTGTTTTCTTTTTAGACGCAAGTGCATTTTGCAAGTCTTCTCTGGCATCTATAGTCCAGCCAGGAACAAGAACAAATGCTATCACTTGGCGTTGTGGGCAACTTATTCTAAGTTTGTTTATTGAGTCGATAAACATGTCAAGACCTTTATTTCGGAACTCGTGTCTTCCAGAAGTTGCTATGATGAATGTCTCTTTATCGAAGGTTTTGCCTGTGAGTTTTTTTGCAATGTTGAGCAAGCATTCCCTTGCGGCATTTTTGCCTTCATCATATTTTTTTGCTTTAGGGACAAACTCTCTTTCAAATCCGTTTGGAGTAACTTCGTCTGGGGTCTTGTCAAGCAGTTGGGTGCATTCTTTTGCCGTTGTTTCGCTAACTGTAGTAAAGCAGTCGGCATTGTGAGCTGCAGCTTTTTCTATAGAATGTTTTGACTGCATGTTCAGTTCCTCTGCCATTTGGTCTCCATTATATCCAGTAAAGTAGTCATATAGAGGCTTGTTATTTCCGCATATACTTCTGCCAATACTCGTTGCATGTGTTGTGAAGACTGTAGCAATTCTTGGGGCGTGGGCTTTAAGATAAAGTAAACCCATTCCAGTTGTCCATTCGTCGAAGTGGGCAACTATATTGTCGTTACTTTTGGCTAAGTTCGATGCGCAACTGTCGATAACCATTGCTGCGGCAACACCAAACATGCAACCTTCATCGTAATCACCGTAAGCATGTAGGGAATCAACTCTGAATTTTTCCCACATCTCAGTGTAGATTTTATCTTTTTGTGCGAAAAGGGAGTCGAATTTAATGAGTACAGCAATAGGGTTTCCTGGAATATTCCATCTGCCGACTCTAAACTTGATTGATTCTGGCAGGTTGTTATTTTTTACCCAGTCTTTAAGAACAGTTTTGGATTCTTTGAAATATGGCGACGGATTTTCTTCGGTCCAAACATCTGGGCCAACAAATATTAAGTTGTCGCCCAGAGTCTTATGTAGTAGTTTTGCTTTAGTTGATAATACCGTATAGATGCCGCCTACTTTATTACAAACCTCCCAACTTGTTTCAAACAATAGGTTGGGAGTAATATTTATGTCTGACATATATTGTTTATCTAAGTTGTAATTTTTCGACTGCAAAGTTAGTTATTTTTTTTAAATTGACCTAATTAGCAGTCTGATGATAGTTGCTTTATGGTGCTTTTTTATGAAAAATATTGCCCTTGTGACTTTTTGAACCAGTTCTTGATTGAAGTTATTTAAGCAAGATTACTTTACCAATCGGGAATTTAATTGGATTGGCAAAGCAAATAAAGATTATTATTTCTATAAAAAATTGCTATGAAACCGATTTATTCGTGAAAATTATATACTTCAGATTTTATGCGTTTTATTTTTTTGTCATTGTTACCGTCAAATTCTATATCCCCGATAGTCATTAGCTTTAATTCAATTGATGATTTTGTTTTGTTATATGGCGGTTGGATGTAGGTTATGTCTTTCCATAGCTTAAACCCGTTACGCTCGTAGAAGCCAATTCTTCTAATGGCCATCTCATCCGTAGGTGGTTCTACTTCCAAAACGACTGGTTTCCCTAATTTCTTTGTAATTTCTTGCAGGTATATGCTTCCTTTTCCACCGTTTCGCATTTCAGGCAAAACGGCAAAGTGCTCGCCGTAGCAAAATTCATCCCATTCCCAAAATGTTATGAACCCGGCAAAATGGTTATCTTCAAGGAACGCATAGACATGAAAGTGCTCGTTTTCAGTCATAATTTGTTTAAATTCACCAAATTCGCGACGCTCGTCAGAGGGGAAAGCGGACTCGTATAAGTCTTTAATATTATTAATTAAAATATTTTTAACAGAAATTCCTACGATTTTCATTTGAATTTAAAATAAAACTATTAATTTTGTTATCAGAATCATTTATTCTGCTAAATTAAAAAAAAAATCATTATATGTCAAGTTTTCAATTGGATTCATTGGATTATAAAATCCTTGAAATGTTATCAGATAATGCGCGAAAACCATATCTTGAAATTGCTCGAGAGTGCAATGTTTCTGGAGCGGCAATTCATCAAAGAATTCAGAAATTGTATTCGATGGGAGTAATTAAAGGGTCTGAGTCTTTGATTGAGCCTACTGCTGTTGGTTACGAAACATGCGCTTATATTGGCTTCTTTTTGAAAGATCCATCACAATTTGATCAAGTTATTGAGCGCTTGAAAAAAATACCAGAAGTGGTTGAATGTCATATAACAACAGGTCAGTATGATATGTTTATCAAACTATATGCGAAGAATAATAGTGACTTGATGAGTATCATCCACGGAAAATTGCAAAATTTGGGACTGGCAAGAACAGAATCACTTATATCTTTTAAGGAAGTATTTAAACGCCAAATTCCAATTATACCAGAAGAAGATTAAAATTACAGATATGATTGATGAGAGTGAGATATTGTCAGATTGCATAGAATGGGCTCGAGAAGCAGGTCAGATGCAGTTGGATTTTTTTAGAAGTGGTAATTTAAACATTCAAACGAAATTCAACAAAAGTGATGTCGTTACGGATGCCGATAAAAAATCAGAGCAGATAATCATTTCTCATATTCGTAAAAAATACCCTACTCACTCGATTCTTTCAGAGGAATCGGGTGAGTCTTTTTATGAAGGAGATTATCTTTGGGTTATTGACCCGCTTGACGGAACAACAAATTTCAGTTGCGGATTGCCGGAGTTTTCTGTTTCGATAGGAGTGCAATATAAAGGACAAACAATAGTAGGAGTGGTTTTTGCGCCGTACCTTAATGAATTATTCCATGCAGTTAGGGGGCAAGGTGCTTTTATGAACGGCAAAAAGATTGTGGCATCATTGAAGTCTGATATTCAAGAAGCGGTTATTGCAACAGGTTTCCCTGTTGACAAGAATCTGACGAAGGATAATAATCTTGATAATTTTTCAAAAGTATTACCTCTTGTTAGAGATATGAGAAGGCTTGGTTCGGCTGCAGTCGATATAAGTTACGTTGCTTGTGGCATTCTTGATGCTTACTGGGAGTTAAATTTGCATGAATGGGATGTATGTGCAGGTCTGTTGATCGCAGAGGAGGCAGGGGCTAAGATTGACTTTTTCAGGTCTGATAGAAATGTTTCTGTTTTGGTTGCAGGTCCAAATATGATGGATAAAGTATCTCCTCTATTGTCTCGTTCTAAAGCGGAATAATTTTTCGACTTCTTTTGATAATTCATTGTATATAATGCCTATAATTGTTGACAGTATGTATATTGCAATAAAAAGTGATATGCATACTGTCATAAATATAAAATTATCATATTCAGTAGAAAAATTTAAAAGAGTATTTTTTAGTTTAAGCCAAAAGTAAGGTGATTTATGGAGTAGATATACCATAAAAGACGCTGGTGCGATAAAATTGATGAAGTTGTTTCGATGCTCTTTTCTTGAGGTAAATACCATGAAGAATGAAATTGAAGATAGAAGAACAAAAGGGGAATTGTAAGCAAATGCAACTCTTGAATTTAAGATAAATGTTGAAGCTGCAATTAAAATTGTAAACACACAGTAAAGGGTTAGCCAATTTGCCGTTGAAATCTTTTTTGTGTATTCTTTTAATCTGAAAAGAGAATGGCCTATTGAATACAAATATAACATTTGCATAATGTTGTAGCCGTATGGGTTTAAGTTGCCAGAATGATACCAGCCAAGGTAAACGTTGACAAATGTTAGGCATGCTAAAATTGTTATTAGTTCCTTAATTTTTAGATTTTTCAAACTGTCATTTATTAGTGGACTTATTATAAACAGAGCCAAGTAAGCAGGAACAAACCATAAATCAGTATGTGAGTAAATAAGAAAAGATTCTAAGAGAAGTGTGGCACTGAAATCCTCATCTATAATGGTTCTTGCAAAAAAAACGAAGAGAGAAGCAAATAGACAAGTGAAGGTGTATTTTAATAAACCCTTTATACTGAATTTAATTCCAAAATATCCAGATATTAGTACGAAACAATTAACTCCAATTATTGCAATCGATTCCAAAGCAATTTTCAGAAGCATATTCGTTGTTGGCGATTGCATATCTTCCAGAGAAGGAAGATTAAAAGCACCGCCTACGAAATGAACCATAAGCACCATAGCCATGCTGATGATTCTTAAGATCTCGATGTTGGAATTTCTTGAATGCATTTGTTAGAAGGCTTCTCCGATACTGAAAACAAAACCTCCGGTATGTTTTCCGAATCCGTAATCAATTCTTCCGTTAACATTGTGTTTCAGTTCAACTCTTAAACCCAGTCCGAAGTTGGGCAGGAAATTTTCTTTTCTGAGGTTGCCGTAGTCTGAAAATACAGCACCATGCCGCCCACCCATGCTGCAACTCCAATTCTGCTGAATATGTGCTGGCGTATTTCCAACTGGCCAGAAACCATACAGTTGTCGATGTATCTACCTGCATAGTATCCCCTCATTCTTATGCCACCCTGACCTAGAGCCTCGCGTAATGGCCATGGCGTTTCCTGGCAGTTGTAGCTACCATAAATATCAAATGCCAGCATTCCGCCTTTCCATAACTGTTGGTATGAATTGTATGTTATAGAACTATTGAAAAGTGTACGGTCATGACTGCTTAGAAATTGGGGTCTAACAAGGAATCTTGCGACAAGGTTTCTTCCTTTCTTGGGGTTTGGAATAAAGTCTCGTGTATCATACTGGAAGGTTATGCCAAGGCTTGTAAAGAAATGGTGTGTTGACTGCCCTTCCAAATATGAAGGGTCTGAAATGGATTTTATGTAACTGTAGTTTAAATCCAGAGCTCCTCCAAGAAAAATTGGGCCGCTTATGTTATAGACAATATCAGATGTTAATCTGAATTGTTGCCTTGTATATTCAATTTCAGGGTTTGTTGCACACGCTTCATAGGAGATTCCCCAGAAATCAAGAGGAGAGTAGGTGAACTCCATTTTATAGGAGTGCCTTAGTTTTCTTCCTGGAAAAAGATTATTGCCGTATGCTGATAAAGAAACCAGACCGTTTAGTGTTACATTCCCTATTAATGTAATGTCTGATGGCGCCATTATAGAGTCCGTCTTATCTAAACGGTAAAGGCCAGTTGCTCCTCCGCCTATTCCAAAACTGCCTTCTCGAGTATATGACGGCATTATTATGAAGTTAATGTCTATTTTTTTTTCGAATGTTTTGTCTTCGTTGCCAGATATAAGTCCGTCGAGATATGTGGTGAATTTATTTTGTCTTTTAAGAAGTTGAGAAACAAGTCCTGGTTCTGGAAGTTTGCGGATGTGCTCTGTGACGATGCTGTCAAAGCCAAGAGAATCAGCGGGTACATAATGCTGTGCAGACATTGTTATGGATGTCAGCAGTGAAATTATAAAAATTCGTATCCTGGAAATTCTCATATATTTCTAATTGGGATGCAAATTTACGAATATAAATTATTTTGCACAAATTATAAATAAAAGGAGGGTGTGTCGTAATGCGCGATGCACCTTCTTTTTGTTCATTATTATACAAACCTGTTCATTTTCTTTTAAGCTCTTTTGAAGATTTCTTTGATTTATGTGTTTCCAGTGTCTAAAAACAGCAGTTATAAGCTCATAAAACAGTCTAATCAGCCAGTTCATACCTTCTTTTGTCAGTTTTGCACACATCTTTTTTATATTGAAGGCAATGGCTTAGGAATGCAAAGTCCATTAAGACCTTATCCTTCCCAAAATGTCGGAATCGTTTGTAGTTCATATTGTTTTTAATTTGTCCGAACACGGCTTCCGGTTCTATGCATCTCTGCCCTCTGTGTTTCAGCCCTTCCTCAGAGCAGAGCAACTCTTTAGCTTTCCGCTTGTATCTCCTAAGTCTGTGATTCAGTTCTATCGTCCTGTTTCCTTTTGCTTTAAAACAACGGCACCTCAGTGGACAGCCTTCACATCTGACTGCTCTGTACCGGGCTGTTTCACTAACATATCCGGATGCAGTTTTCACATGTCTGGTGCCTATCCTCCGCATCTTTTTGCCCCATAGGACAGATGCAAAAAGTCATGTTCCTCATTGTAGTAAAAGTTTTCGGCCTTGAACGGATCCGGTTTGAATCTCGGCCGCCTCCATGTGGAAATAGTTGTACTTTACATAGGCATCCATGCCGTTTTCTGACATGAAGCGATAGTTCTCTTCAGAACCATAACCGGAATCGGCAACTACCGTATGAGTCAGCCTGCCATACCTGCTTGAGAAAGATTGCAGGAAAGGTATCAGGGTCAGTGTATCCGTAGGGTTCGGGAAGAGGGCAAAATCAGTGATGAACTGGTTCTCGGTGCCGATTTGAAGGTTGTAACCAGGTTTCGTCTGTCCGTTGCGCATGGCATCCTCCTTCATTCTCATAAAAGTAGCGTCCTTATCCGTCTTGGAATAGGAATTCCTCTCTTGCGGCGTGTCCAGATGACTGTCGTATTCCTGCAGTTTGTTCCTGTGTTCTTCCAGTTCCTTCAGCTGCTTGCGTTTCTTTTTCAGTTCTCTCTTTTCCTCTTTTGTGGAAGGCTCGGGAACATGTTCCAGTGCATGACGCAATTCTCCTGCCATTTCAGTCAGCATGGCCGGAGTAAACTCAACCTCCTCACTGCTTTCCGATGATTTCTCCTGGGCGATGACATCATCTATCTGCCCCAACAGAACCTGTATCTTCTTCATCAGGCGTTCACGATTACGCTCAACCGTTTTTCGCCAGACGAAAGTATACTTGTTGGCTTTAGACTCGAGCTTTGTCCCGTCAATGTATTCCACATTCAAACTGATAAATCCTTTGGAAGAGAGAAGGAGTACGGTCTGGGTAAACACCTCGTTGATTTCCTTCTTCACCCGGTTGCGGAAACGGTTGATGGTAATGAAATCCGGTTTCTCATATCCGGCCAGCCAGATAAAATGGATATCACGGTGAAGGAGCTTTTCAATTTTCCGGCAGGAGTAGATGTTGTTCATATAGGCATACAGAATGACCTTGAGCATCATCTTGGGGTGGTAAGGGCTGCGGCCGCATTCCTTATACAACTTTCTGAAACTTTCAGATTCAGGCTCTCAACCAGAGCGTCAACCATGCGCACTGGATCGTTCTCTGCAATATCCTCATCGATTCTTTGAGGAAAAAGCACTGTTTGGTTGGGATTGTAAGGACGAAAATGTATCTTTGTCATAGTTGAAAATCTTATGCTTAAAGATACAAAATCTTTAGGTAATAACAAAGCCCCAGCTTGTGAAAGTCGGGGCTTTGTGCGTAAAAAGAAGGAGGTGCGCATTTTGACACACCTCCCTTTATCGTTCTTTTAGAACATTTAAATTTTAGACAATGCTTGTTCCAAGTCTTCTATAATATCATTTACGTCCTCAATGCCAACAGATAGTCTAATTAGATCTGGAGCAACACCCGCTTCTATTAGCTGTTGGTCTGAAAGTTGACGATGAGTGTGGCTTGCTGGATGCAGAACACATGTACGGGCATCAGCAACATGTCCTTTCACTCCAAAAGATAGGACACCGCATGAACCCTTTGGCAAATATTTTTTAGCCAGGTCATGATATTTGTCACCTTCTAAACCGCAATATCTAACCCATGCTACTTTATTGTGGTTATTAAGAAACTCAGCAACTTTTTGAGCATTCTCGCAGTGTTTCTTCATTCTAAGGTCAAGGGTTTCAAGTCCGACGTTTAGAAGGAATGCGTTTTGAGGAGATTGAATTGAACCCAAGTCTCTCATTAATTGTGCTGTTGCTTTTGTCAAGTATGCACCTTTGCCGAACTTTTCTGTATAAGTAAGCCCGTGGTATGATTCATCAGGAGTCGTTAAACCTGGAAATTTTTCAGAAAATTTGTTCCAGTCAAAGTTGCCACTATCAACAATAGCGCCACCAACGCACATTGCATGACCGTCCATATATTTTGTTGTTGAGTGTGTAACAATGTCAGCACCCCATTCAAAAGGACGGCAGTTAATTGGTGTTGCAAAAGTGTTGTCAATAATTAAAGGAACACCGTGAGAGTGTGCAATTCTTGCAAACTTTTCTATATCAAGAACATTCATACCTGGGTTAGCGATGGTTTCACCGAAAAGCAGTTTTGTATTAGGTTTGAATGCTTTTGTGATTTCTTCTTCTGAAGCATCTGGATCAACGAATGTGCATTCAATGCCCATTTTCTTCATTGTGACTCCAAATAGGTTGAAAGTTCCTCCGTATATCGCTGATGATGCAATAAAGTGGTCGCCTGCCTCACAGATGTTAAATACGGCATAAAAAATTTGCAGCCTGGCCTGATGATGTAAGCATAGCACCAATACCGCCTTCCAATGCTGCTATTTTTGCTGCAACAGCATCGTTTGTCGGATTTTGAAGACGGGTATAAAAGTACCCGCTGTCTTCAAGGTCAAACAAGCGTGCCATTTGCTCTGTCGTTTCGTATTTAAATGTTGTGCTTTGATAGATAGGCAGAACTCTGGGCTCACCATTTTTTGGCTGCCAGCCGCCTTGAACGCAAATTGTTGCTGCTGTTAATTTCTTTGTCATTTCCTTTAGTTGTTTTCATTATACCATTTATAGAGTGTTGTAACTCCTTCTTTTATTTCCATTTTATGATGCCAACCTAATGAGTGAAGTTTGCTACATCTGTAAGTTTTCTCATCGTTCCGTCTGGCTTTGTGCAGTCCCATTCAATATCTCCTTGATAGCCAACAGTGCGTTTTACGAGGTCGGCAAGTTCCGCAATTGTAATTTCTTTTCCACTGCCAATATTGATATGGCAGTTTCTAACGTCTTTTTCTTCGCAATTATAAGTGTCTTTGAAGTCAATGTTTTCCATGACGAAAACTGATGCGTCTGCCATGTCTTCACTCCATAAGAACTCTCGTATGGGCTTTCCGCTACCCCAAAGTTTTAATTTGCTATCATAGATACCGAAAGATTCAAGAGCTGTCTGTATTTCGTCATTAGATGAGTCTTCGGTAATACTTGGTATAGGGCGCTTTTCCAAGTCTTTTCTAATATCATTCCAATTGTTTTCCAAAAGCAATTTAGCAAGGTGCATCTTCCTTATCATTGCAGGTAGTACATGACTGCTTACGAGGTCAAAGTTGTCATTTGGTCCATACAAATTTGTAGGCATAACTGCTATGTAGTTTGTTCCATATTGTAAATTGAAACTTTCGCACATTTTCAGTCCTGCGATTTTTGCAATTGCGTATGGTTCGTTTGTATATTCCAGTGGAGATGTTAGTAGTGCATCTTCAGTAATTGGCTGTTTCGCTTCTCTCGGATAAATACAAGTACTTCCCAAGAAAAGCAGTTTTTTAACGTTATGGCGGAAACTTTCTCCAATAACGTTTTGCTGTATCTGAAGGTTGCGATATATGAAGTCTGCTCGGTATATGCTGTTTGCCATAATACCGCCAACAAAAGCAGCGGCAAGGACAACGTATTCTGGCTGTTCCTTATCGAAGAATTTCTTAACGGCTGTGCCATCAAGAAGATCAAGTTCTTTGTGGGTACGACCAACAAGGTTTGTATATCCTTTAGATTGCAGATTTTTCCATATTGCAGATCCAACGAGGCCACGGTGACCGGCAACATATATTTTAGAATCTTTTTCCATTGTTATTTTACTTTTGCTTCCCTAATCATTTTAATGTCATAGTCGGTCATAATGTTAACCAGTTCCTGGAATGATGTTTTGCGTGGGTTCCATCCGAGTTTTGTTCTTGCTTTAGTTGGATCGCCTAATAATTGCTCCACCTCGCAAGGACGGAAATATTTCGGGTCAACTTCAACTAATACTTTGCCAGTTGCTTTATCGATACCTTTTTCCTCAATGCCTTCTCCTTCCCAAATTAATTCAATGCCAGCTCGTTTGAATGAAAGTTCGGTAAATTCTCGTACGGAATGAAATTCACCAGTAGCGATAACAAAATCTTCTGGTTCTTCTTGTTGAAGAATCAACCACATACATTCAACATAGTCCTTTGCGTATCCCCAGTCTCGGCGTGCGTTAAGATTACCGAGGTATAGTTTGTCTTGCAATCCGTTAACGATGCGTGCAACAGCTAATGTGATTTTACGAGTTACAAAGTTTTCTCCTCGGCGTTCGCTTTCATGGTTAAAAAGAATACCGTTTACAGCGTACATTCCGTAACTTTCGCGATAATTTTTGGTAATCCAGTACCCGTATAGTTTAGCACATCCGTAAGGACTTCTTGGGTAGAATGGAGTAGTCTCTTTTTGGGGAATTTCTTGAACCTGCCCGAATAGTTCAGAGGTACTTGCCTGATAAACTTTCGTGCGTTTATCCATTTTTAGGATGCGTATTGCTTCAAGAAGTCGTAGAGTTCCTACAGCGTCTGTTTCTGCCGTATATTCTGGCACTTCAAAAGATACTTTAACGTGACTTTGTGCGGCAAGGTTATATATTTCAGTAGGCTGTATCTCTTGTATAATTCTAATTAAAGAACTTGAGTCGGTCATATCTCCGTAGTGGAGGTTTACAAGGCGTTTGCGTTGCATGTCGCGAACCCATTCGTCAAAATATAGATGTTCTATTCTTGCAGTGTTAAATGATGAACTTCTTCTTATGATACCGTGTACTTCATAGCCTTTGTCAAGAAGAAATTCTGCAAGAAAAGAACCGTCTTGACCAGTAATACCCGTTATTAGTGCTATTTTGTCGTTCATAATTTATAATTTTATTTTGTTATTAATCCTTTTAATTCGTCAATGCTGTTGATATATATTTGTGGTCTGTATTCTTTGTCAACAGTGACGTTTTGAGAGTGAATATTATTTCCGCTGTCTTTTATGCAAATGGTTTTCCAACCCATTTTATTTGGATGGAAAAAATCTTTTGCAAGATTGTCACCGATATACCAGTATTCTTTGTCAGATGAGAATTTATTCTGAACAGCGGCGAAACTGTTTGGGGAAAGTTTATCGCATCCCTGTTCTTCAGATATATATATATTCTCATCAAAATAATCAGTTAATCCAAGTGCTTTGATTTTGTTTCTTTGTGTAGATGACCGCCCGTCGGTTATTAGAGACAAGTGAAATCCATTGTCTTTTAATAGCCGAAGGGTATTTGCCGTTTTGCTGTCTAATGAAATATTAGGAAAATGCTGGCGGTAAATTGTTAGCATTTTTTTGTCGCTCATTTCTGTGTGTATTTCTCTTGTTACAGCGTCAAAAGGGTTTTTCCCTGTTAAATAAGCGTTAATCATAACCATATATGCTTCTTTGCTCCCGATGGATTCGGCAACTGCGTGATAACCTGATTTTACAAAGTCTTCTTCTTTGTAAAGGGTATCGTCTAAATCAAAGGCTACAGAAATACACATTGCGTTATTCTAAATATTGCTTAAGAGTATCAACAACACGCTGCAAGTCATCTTTTGAAAGGTTTGAACCGCTTGGTAGGCACAGACCTTTGTCAAAAAGAGATTCGCAACATTTTTCACCGTAGTATGGAGCATTACTAAATACTGGTTGCATGTGCATTGGTCTCCAAAGACGACGGGTCTCTATATTATTTTCTGCCATCCATTGCCTTGCTCCTTCCGGGTTTTTTCCTGTTGAAGGGTCTATCAAGATTGTTGATAGCCAAAAGTTGGAATTGCTTCCTGGAATAACATTATCCTGAACGCTTATGCCGTTGATTTCAGATAGTGTTTTTTGGTAGAAATCGTGGTTAGAGCGTCGGCGGGCAATATGGTTTTCAAGAACATCCATCTGACCGCAGCCGATGCCGGCGCATACATTACTCAATCGGTAGTTATAGCCAATAACTTCGTGGTAATAGTAAGGTTTGTTTTCCCGAGCTTGAGTAGCATAGAATTTTGCACGTTCTGCCTCTTCTTGTGTCTTGCAGATTAAAGCACCGCCACCTGAAGTTGTTATTATCTTATTGCCGTTAAAACTAAGACATCCAAATTCTCCGAATAAACCGCATTTTGTTCCTTCCAAGTCAGAACCGAGTGCTTCTGCTGCGTCTTCTACTATTATGATTCCGTATTTGTCCGCAATTTCTTTAATTTCGTTCATCTTTGCGGGCATTCCGTAAAGATGAACAGGTATAATTGCCTTAGGATATTTGCCTGTTACTTTTTTCCTGTCTTCAATAGCCTGAATGAGGTATTCAGGTGACATATTCCATGTGTCATCTTCACTGTCAACAAAGATTGGTTTTGCTCCTTGATATGTTATCGGGTTGGCACTTGCGGCAAAGGTAAATGACTGGCAGATTACCTCATCACCAGGCTTGACTCCTGAACCAATCAATCCCAAATGAATTGCTGCTGTTCCCGCACTCAATGCAACAACGTGGTTTGACCCTAAAAAGGATTCGAGACGGTGCTCGAATTCGTCAACATTCGGACCAAGAGGGACAATCCATTCAGTTTCAAATGCTTTGTCAACCCAGTCCTTCTCTGTGCCGCCCATGTGGACGTATGATAAAAATATACGAGGTTCCATATACTTAAATTTTTTACAAATATACTCCAATCTGACAGAATATGTTTAATTTCATTTGAAAACTTAACATTGTTTATAGGCAATAAGTGTTTAAGAGTGAAGGCTTATTTGTTAAATAGTAAAATGTGGACTTAAAAGAGTGCTTATGTTTGAAGGTGTTAAGATAATACAAGAAAAACAATTTCGTTTTTAAAATAAATTATGTTACGATATGAAATTTATTTGTAGAAATAATTCCGTATTCGATAATTGTTGATTAAATTTGCAACAAAGAAAAACCATTAACAAATTAAAATTTATGGCAACACCTGAATTTAAGTACAGTCCTATGTTCCAAGTAGGCAAAGATGACACAGAATACTATCTTTTGACAAAAGATTATGTGTCAGTAAGTGAATTTGAAGGTCATCCTATATTGAAAATCGAAAAAGAAGGCTTAACCGCAATGGCTAATGCTGCATTTAGAGATGTTTCATTTATGCTCCGTCGTTCTCACAACGAGCAGGTTGCTAAAATTCTTCATGACCCGGAAGCATCAGAAAATGATAAATATGTTGCGCTGACATTCCTCCGCAATGCAGAAGTTGCAAGCAAGGGAGTTCTTCCTTTCTGCCAAGATACTGGTACTGCAATTATTCACGGGGAAAAGGGTCAACAGGTTTGGACTGGTTTCTGCGATGAAGAGGCTCTTTCTTTGGGTGTTTTCAAAACATATACTCAAGAAAACTTGAGATATTCACAAAACGCACCTTTAACAATGTATGAAGAGGTAAATACAAAATGTAATTTGCCGGCACAAATCGACATTGAGGCTACAGAAGGCATGGAATATGAATTCCTTTGCGTAACTAAGGGCGGTGGTTCTGCTAACAAAACTTACCTATATCAAGAAACTAAGGCTATCCTTAATCCAGCAACTCTTGTTCCTTTCCTTGTTGAAAAGATGAAGACTCTTGGTACTGCCGCTTGTCCTCCATACCACGTTGCGTTCGTTATTGGTGGTACTTCAGCAGAAAAGAATCTTTTGACTGTTAAACTTGCCTCTACAAGATTCTACGATAATTTACCAACAACAGGTGACGAAACAGGTCGTGCTTTCCGTGATGTTGAATTGGAAAAACAGGTTCTTGAAGAAGCTCATCGTATTGGTCTTGGTGCTCAATTCGGTGGTAAGTATTATGCTCACGATGTAAGAATTATCCGTTTGCCACGTCATGGTGCTTCTTGTCCTGTTGGTTTGGGCGTTTCTTGCTCTGCTGATAGAAATATCAGATGTAAGATTAATAAGGACGGTATATGGATTGAAAAACTTGACAGCAACCCAGGTGAACTAATCCCAGAAGAATTGAGGAAAGCAGGCGAAGGTGATGTTGTGAAAATTAACCTTGACCAACCAATGTCTGAGATCCTTAAGGAATTGACAAAATATCCTGTTTCAACTCGTCTTTCATTGAACGGTACAATCATTGTTGCTCGTGATATAGCTCACGCTAAGTTGAAAGAGCGTCTTGACAACGGCGAAGAATTGCCAGAATATTTCAAGAATCACCCTGTTTATTATGCAGGTCCTGCTAAGACTCCACAAGGAATGGCTTGCGGTTCTATGGGCCCGACAACTGCTGGACGAATGGACCCGTACGTTGACTTGTTCCAAAGCCATGGAGGTAGTATGGTTATGCTTGCTAAGGGTAATCGTTCACAGCAAGTTACTGACGCTTGTCACAAATATGGCGGCTTCTACTTGGGAAGTATCGGTGGTCCTGCGGCTATTCTTGCTCAAAACAACATTAAGAGCATTGAATGCGTTGAATATCCTGAATTGGGTATGGAAGCAATCTGGAAGATTCACGTTGAAGACTTCCCTGCATTTATCCTTGTTGATGATAAGGGCAATGACTTCTTCAAGCAAATCAAACCACGTTGCGCTTGCAAATAAAAATCTTTAGGATATGAGATAAAGAAAGAGGATGAATCAATAAATGAATTGAGACATCCTCTTTTCGCTTAAAAAGATAAATAACGATCAATTAATAAAACTATTATAATTATGACAGAAATCGGATCGGTAATGACACCGGTTGGGAAAAAGGCTCTTCTCCTTGGTAGTGGAGAACTTGGAAAGGAAGTTGCTATTGAATTGCAGCGTTATGGTGTTGAGGTTGTTGCCTGCGACAAGTATGCTAATGCACCAGCAATGCAGATTGCACACCGTAGCCATGTTTTCAGTATGCTGGACGGTGAAAAACTTCATCAAATCATTTGTGAAGAAAAGCCAGACCATATTATTCCTGAAGTTGAAGCAATTGCAACGCCTCAATTGTTGAAGCTTGAAGAAGAGGGATTCAATGTTACTCCAACGGCAAAAGCTGCTTGGCTTACCATGAATAGGGAAGGTATCCGCCGACTTGCAGCGGAGGACTTAGGAGTAAAGACATCACCTTATAAATTCGCATCAACAAAAGAGGAGTTTGTTGATGCTGTTAAGGAAATTGGTATTCCTTGTGTCGTTAAACCGATTATGAGTTCTTCTGGCCATGGTCAAAGCACAATCAAATCAGAGGCAGATGTTGAAAATGCGTGGACTGTTGCTCAGGAAGGCGGTCGTGCTGGTGCTGGCAGAGTTATCGTTGAAGGTTTCGTAAAGTTTGATTATGAGATAACTTTGCTTACTGTTAGAAGTTGCTCTGGTACAACATATTGCCAGCCGATAGGACACATACAGGTTGATGGAGACTATCGTTATTCTTGGCAACCGCAGGCAATGGCTTCTGCTGCTTTAGAGAAGGCTCAGGAAATTGCAAAGAAGGTAACAGATGCTCTTGGCGGGTATGGCATCTTCGGAGTAGAGATGTTTATCAAGGGAGATGATGTTATCTTTAGCGAGGTGTCGCCACGCCCGCATGATACAGGTATGGTGACAATGATTTCTCAGGATATGAGCGAGTTTGCGTTGCATGCAAGAGCCTTGCTCGGTTTGCCAGTTCCTGAAATTAGATTCTTCGGTGCTTCGGCATCTAAGGCTATTGTTGTAGAGGGAGATACAGATAAGATTATCTTTAAGAATCTCGAAAAGGTATTGGAAGAGCCAGGAGTGCAAATCCGAATCTTTGGCAAGCCAGAAGTCAAAGGGCATCGCAGAATGGGTGTTATCCTAACAACAGCAGAAACAGTTGATGAAGCAATTAAGAAGGCGGATAGGGCATGCGAAAAACTTACAGTAGAAGTCCTTTCGAGGTAAAACTTGCTTGGTATAATAAACAAACATTCCGATTAGCATAATGCTATTTCGGAATGTTTGTTTATTATGTTTTTAGTATTGAAGTTTTGTTATAAATAGATAAGAATCAGAGCTGTTATCTTAAAGGGATTTTCTCAAAAACAGGCTGTCTATCTAGGCAGCCTGTTTTTGAGATTAAAAGTTTTATTTATTTACCTGATACTTGTTCCATCCGTCTTTTAGGAATGCAACAGATTGTTTTGCTGCCGCGATTCCTGCATTTATATTTGCTTCGGCTGTTTGTGCTCCCATTTTCTTTGGAGTGAAGAATACTCGGTCTGCAAATTCGGATTTCATTGCTTCTGCGTTATCTGGCTTAACATCAGCGATATATCTAACGTCTGTTCTTTCTTTAAGAGCAATAGTTAGGCTTTCTTCGTCAATGATTTCCTTTCTTGCAGTGTTAATAAGAACAGCATTTTTAGGCATCAATTTAATAAGTTTCTCACCTATTGATTTTTTTGTTTCACTTGTAGCCGGAATGTGAAGAGAAACGTATTGGTTGCTTTTGTATAGTTCTTCAACGGAATGAAGAGGCTTTATTCCGTCAGCAATCATATCTTCATCTTTCACAAAAGGGTCAAGTGCAGAAACTTCCATTCCTAAACCTTTTGCTATTCTTGCAACATTTCTACCAACTTGTCCGTAAGCGTGGATGCCTAATTTTTTTCCTTTAAGTTCACTTCCTGATGTCCCGTTAAAGTTATTTCGAATCATCATTATAAGCATACCAAAAACAAGTTCTGCTACAGCATTGGAATTTTGTCCAGGTGTATTCATAACACAGATTCCGCGTTGTTTAGCACCTGAAAGATCAATACTGTCAACTCCTGCACCTGCTCTGACGATGACCTTAAGGTTTTTTGCTGCATCAAGGATTGCTGCGTCAACAATATCGCTTCTTACGATAAGTCCTTCAACGTCTGCTACAGCGTTTATGAAGTCTTCCTTAGAGCCTTTTTCAAGAAGAACCATTTCATTGCCAGATTCTTCGATTACTTTCCTGATTCCATCAACAGCCACTGCTGCAAATGGTTTTTCTGTTGCAACTAATATCTTCATAGCACTTAAATTTTATTTTCAAATTCTTTCATTGTGCTGATAAGAGTCTCTACGCTTTCAAGAGGCATTGCGTTGTAGATAGATGCTCTGAAACCGCCAACTGATCTGTGTCCCTTGATACCAACGATGCCTTTTTCTGAAGCAAAATCTATAAATGCTTTTTCAAGATCTGCATATTCAGGTTTCATTACGAAGCAGACGTTCATAATTGAGCGGTCTTCAGCGTTTGCTGTTCCTACAAATAATTTGCTGCTGTCAATTGCATCGTACAATTTTGCAGCCTTGATCTTGTCGATTTTTTCCATTGCTTCAACGCCTCCTTGCTCTTTGTACCATTTTAGTGTTTGAAGAGCAGAGTATATTGGCAAGCATGGTGGTGTGTTGAACATTGAACCTTTACTAATATGTGTTTTGTAATCAAGCATTGTTGGAATTACTCTTTCAACTTTACCAAGAGAATCTTCTTTAACGATTACTATTGTTACACCTGAAGGGGCAAGGTTCTTTTGTGCACCTGCATAGATAACATTGTATTTTGATATATCAATCTTTCGTGAGAAAATGTCTGAAGACATATCTGCAACTAATGGAATAGGAGAGTCAATGTCTTTTCTTAATTCGGTACCGTAGATTGTATTGTTTGTTGTAATATGCAAGTAGTCGGCATCTGCTGGAATGTTGTATTCTTTTGGAATAAATGTATAGTTTGCTTCTTTAGAAGATGCGATAACGTCAACTTCTCCGAATAGTTTTGCCTCTTTGATTGCTTTTGCTGCCCAAACACCGGTATCAATATATGCCGCTTTTTTGTTTAGCAAGTTGAATGGTACCATGCAGAATTGCATGCTTGCACCTCCACCAAGGAAAAGCACTTCATAACCTGACGGAATGTCAAGAAGTTCTTTGGTTAGAGCGTTTGCTTCGTCAATAACTGCCTGAAACTCTTTGCTTCTATGCGAGATTTCAAGAATGGATAGTCCGCTACCGTTGAAGTCCAATACTGCATTTGCTGTGTTCTTGATTGTAAATTCGCTCAGGATTGATGGTCCGGCGTAAAAGTTCAACTTTTTCATCGCTATTTGTTTAGTTTGTAATCTTTGACAAAAATAAAGAAAGTATTCTTTATTTCCTAATTTATTTGTGGAAATTTTATGATAAGTTATAACTTATTTCCGCATATTAATACAAAAATATTATAGCAAATAATAGACAAGTTTAAATATTAAAGCCAAAAGGTTTTAAATCAAAAAGATAATTATTTGATATTAGGTTCTTCCAATCCATATCCTTTTTTCTTGTCTTCAACTTTTAGCCATAGGCCAAGGATGAGGGCAAGGATTCCTAAAGATGCAAATACAAGCATAGGGACTGTGTAGTTATATTGCAAAGGATCTTCAATCCCGGGGTTTGATGAGCGGAGAACGGAACCGATAATCATAGGGAATGAGTAAAGTCCTATGTTTTGAATCCAGAAGATTACTGCATACGCTGATCCAAGAAGTTTGTTGTCAACTAATTTTGGTACTGAAGGCCAAAGAGCTGCTGGAACCAAAGAAAAAGAGATGCCAAGTAGAATGATACTTGCATAGGCAAGGATAACAGATTTTGTACTTGGGAGGAGTAGGGCAAAAACGAGGTGGCAAGCAATCATCAGTATTGCACCAAGCATAAGCATTGTGGCTCCTTTGCCTTTTCTGTCAAGATAGCTTCCCAAGAAAGGAGTAATTGCTGCTGCTCCCAATGGGAATACGAAGAATACCAGTCCTGCTTCTTCTGCTGTATAGTTTAGGTTGCATTGAAGCATGTTAATGGCATATTTTTGAAATGGGAAGATTGCTGAATAATAGAGAACACAAAGCAATGCAACAAGCCAGAATACTTTTGATGAGAAGATTTTACCAAGATCACTGACTTTGAAAGGGTCATCCTTCTCCTCTTCAGCACCTTGAGCATCGAGTTTTTTGTCCATAAATGCGTAGGTAATAAACGCTATCAATCCGATAAGCAAAAGTACTACAGCAACTGCAACAGGTCTTGAAACGCTGATAGGGTTCAGGCTTGCCAAGACTGGCGAGCCAAGAACAACAACGGCAACACCAACTCTTGCAATTGCCATTTCAACGCCCATTGCAAGTGCCATTTCTTTTCCCTTAAACCATTTTACAATACCGCGAGAAACGGTTATTCCTGCCATTTCTACACCACAGCCAAAGAACATAAATCCGATTGCTGAGAGTTTTGCTGATGCCGGCATGCCTTCGTAGAAAGGTGTTACGTTCCACCATTCTGAAGGGAGATTGAACCAGTTATTCATTGTTGCTTCCAAGCTGCTTCCGATAAATGAGTCTGTTACAGCGTACCAGTTTATTAATGCTCCAGCAAACATTACTGCTCCTGATAGTATGGCAGTAAAGCGGACGCCCATTTTATCAAGAATTATGCCTGCAAAAATGAGGAAGAAAACGAATACATTTAAGAATGTTTCTGATCCTGCATAGTGACCATATGCAACAGGGTCCCAGCCTCTTGTGTTTTGTAGCAGTTCCTGAAGAGGGGATAGAATATCCATAAAGATATATCCGAAGAACATTGCTGATGCCAGCAATACTAATGCGGTCCAACGCCATGCAGCTGAATCGCTAATTTTTTTTTGAATGATTTTTTCCATTATTTGTTTGTTTATCTTTTTACAAAGGTACACAAAATATGCGATAAATGTTGCCTTTTTTGATAAATTGTGCTTTTAGGCTTTCAAATGTACAAAAAGCGTGCTATCAGTAGCACGCTTTTAGTATCTGTATATTGATGTCTATTATTGGATGTTAATCAAAACAACGCGGTTCCAGTTATTTGTATCAGCGTATGGTTGAGCGTCGCCGCCATTTGCGTTAATTGTCATTCGGCTTTCATCAACACCGTTTTCAACTAAGATTTTCTTAACTGCGTTGGCACGTCTTTCAGAAAGAGCCTTATTGTACTCTGCAGTACCAGTCTTTTTGTCAGCGTAACCGTTGATAACAACCTTGACATCTTCGTTTTCGTTCATGTATTTAGCAACGTCGTAAAGAGTTACTTTGTCGTTTCTTGAAACTTTTGCAGAGTTGATAGTAAATCTTACAGCAGGAACGAATGCCGGTTTTTGTTCAACTGTTTCAACTTCTTTTACTTCAGGGCAAGGAAGTTGTGCTTCCGCAGCACGAAGGCGAGCGTCTTTGTCTGCCAATTCGCCACGAAGGTTGTTGATTTCGTCATTAAGTTTTTTGATTTCACCAGAGCAGTCATAAGGAACATACTTTGTAACATGTCTGCCGTTTTTGCCTAAATTGATTTTCAAACCTCCAGTTAATGAGAAAATAGGGTCAACACCTGTCTTCCATGCGAGGTTGTTGATATTGTCAGATGTCCCAGTCATGCGAGCGTCAACATAAAGGTCAACACGTTTGCTGCAGCGGAAGCGGAATTCCAAACCGAAAGTTGCATTGACAACACCTTGATGTTCCATGATTTTTCCTTCGTTGTCTTTGATGTTTCCAGGAAGAGCTCCTGCATAATCCCATGCGTAAGCACCACCAAGACCGATATAAGGAAGGATAGAGAATACGCGTTTTTCGTTTACGCCACCAAGTGTATTGAACATATCCCATTGGATATCAAAGTTCAAGTTCGCATATTTCGCTTTATTCCATCCGTAGTCATCCCAGTGAAGAGCACCACCTTGACCTCTGAAGCGGAATCCAAAATAAGGAGACCACCAGTGTCCGAATGCTGCTTCATATACAGCTGTTGTTTTATCCATATCAAAGTTGCTTGTGTTTGGTGTCTTTTCAAATAGAGGCATTTGCGCACCAGCTCCGAGTTGGATATACCAATTGTCTCGCCATGAGTGAGTGTAGATTTCTTTAGGTTCAACATTACCTTCTGTTTCTTGAGCCATTGCAAATTGTGGCATTAAAATGCTCACTAATGCTAAGCAAAGTAGAATCTTCTTCATAATTAATTCTGTTAAGTTATAATTTTTAGTTGTTCAATATTAAACAAAGTTATACAACAAATTTTATCTAAACAAATTTTAGCAAAAAAAAGACTAAAATTGGTCCTATTTTCTCTTGGCTAAACTTGATTGAAATTGTGTTTGGCTTTGTCTATTTTCCAAATATAACAAATTTGCCTTTACTTTGTTCATTTATTTAGTAATTTATAATTTTTGTATTTCCAATTAATAAACATAATTAGAGTTATTACAGTGAATATTCCTCCACTCAAATATGCTATATTTGAACCAAGATTCAGGCATTCTGGAGCAATGAATAAGTAAGATACAGTTACATATGTCATAAAGATAGCAGGTATGAGAGTCACTAAATATTGTTTGTTGCTTTGTGTTAAGTATATTGTAATAGCCCAAAGCGTAAATACAGATAGGGTTTGATTGAACCAAGCAAAATATCGCCAAATGACGTCAAAGCCCCCAGAGTCAGATGAAGACCAATAGATTAGTAGTATAGTTATAGTGAAGATTGGTATTGTCAGAATAAGCCGGTGTTTAAGCTTTTTTTGCGGCATTTTAAGGAAGTCTGCTGCTATCAATCTTGCAGTTCTGAGTGCTGTGTCTCCAGTCGATATTGGTGCCGCAATGACACCAAGTATTGCTAAAAGGCCACCTATTGTGCCTAACCAGTCGTTCGTGATGTGGTTTACTATAATAGCGGCATTATTTTCATCTAATCCATTTTCCTTAAAGAAGCAGGTTGCGGCGGCAGCCCAAATGAGTGCAACGATACCTTCGGTTATCATTGCTCCGTAAAAAGCGGGTCTGCCATGCTTTTCAGACTTCAGGCATTTTGCCATCATCGGGCTTTGAGTTGCGTGGAATCCTGAGATAGCTCCGCAGGCAATACTAACGAACATTATAGGAAAAATAGGCAATTTATCTGAGTGCGGATGTGAATTGGATAAACCGTTCCAAATTTCTGGAATATCTGGATATTCGGAATAAAGCATGACAAGCACTCCTATTGCCATAAAAATAAGAGCAATTGCGAATAGCGGATATATCCGCCCTATAATTTTGTCAATAGGAAGGAGGGTCGCCAATAGATAGTAAATGAAAATTATGGATAACCAAAATTCAGCGTTCAATTTTTCTGGCGTTAGATTGGCAAGAAGGTCAGCTGGTCCAGATAAAAAAACAACGCCAACAAGAATCATTAATAGGAGGGAAAAAACTCTCATTATCTGTTTAGCTGGAAGTCCGAGATACCTTCCAATTGTTTCTGGGAGACTTTCTCCTCCGTGTCGCATTGAAAGCATTCCTGCAAGATAATCGTGTGTTGCTCCTGCGAATACTGATCCAAGAGTAATCCAAAGAAATGAAGACATGCCGAATTTTGCACCAAGAATAGCTCCAAAAATAGGGCCAAGTCCGGCGATGTTCAAAAACTGAATCATAAAAATTTTCCATGTTGGCATGGGTATGTAATCAATACCGTCATTTTGTTTGAAAGCCGGTGTTTCTCTATCGTCAGGCCCGAAAAGTTTTTCGATAAATCTTCCGTATATAAAGTACATTATTATTAAGAATCCGAGGCATATAGAAAAAGTTATCATAATTTTTTACTGTAAAAATTGATTAATGTATTGGCAATGCTATGCTATTTTATATTGTAGGGCAATTAGAACAGACACTTTTTTTAAGGGAAAGGTGATGATACTAATTTGGACATTGCGGATATATAAGGGTTTCTAAGTATTTAAGACTTTTACTTGCTAATAGACAAAAAGGGGTGTATCAAAAATTTTTATTTGATATCACCCCTCTATTCAGTTTGGTTTAGAAGAATAATTAGCAGTCTTTACCAGTTATTTTTTTTACAACAGATTTGATGTCGTTCGCAATTTCATTAGCTCTTTTTGTTGTTTGTGCTTCTGAATATATGCGGATAATTGGTTCTGTATTACTTTTTCTTAAGTGCACCCAGCAGTCTTCAAAATCAATTTTAACACCATCAATATCAGTTATTCTTTCATTCTTGTACTTCTCTTTGATTTCAGAAAGGATAGCATCAACGTTGATATCAGGTGTTAATTGTATTTTGTTCTTTGCTATTGAGTATGCAGGAAATTCTTTCTTCAATTCGCTGACTTTTTTTCCTTTCTTGGCAAGGTAGGTAAGGAATAAAGCAACGCCGACAAGAGCATCGCGACCGTAATGGCTTGCTGGGTAGATAACTCCACCGTTACCTTCACCTCCGATGACAGCATTTGTTCTCTTCATTTCAGTGACAACGTTTACTTCACCAACAGCAGATGCTGAATATGAGCATCCGTGTCTTTCTGTAATGTCTCTCAATGCGCGAGAAGAGGAAAGGTTTGAAACGGTTGCTCCTGGTGTTTGTGACAAAACGTAGTCGGCTATAGCGACAAGTGTATATTCTTCAACAAACATTTCTCCATTTTCCATAACAATAGCAAGGCGGTCAACGTCTGGGTCAACAACGAAACCAACGTCAGCACATCCTGTTGCTAATTTATCAGAAATATCTGTAAGATTTTCAGGAATAGGTTCTGGAAGGTGAGCGAAGTGTCCTGTTGCAGTACAGTTCAATTCAATGACGTTCTTTACTCCAAGAGCACGAAGAAGTTGAGGTATAACTATACCTCCAACGGAGTTAACAGCGTCAACAGCAACTGTGAAGTTTGCAGCCTTGATTGCTTCAACATCAACGAGGTCAAGGGCAAGTACGCTGTCAATGTGTTTGCGTGTATAAGTGTTGTTAGTGAATTTTTGTCCCAGATTGTCAATATCTGCGAATGTGAAAGATTCTTCTTCCGCAATTTTAAGGACTTCTTTGCCGTCTTCTGCTGTTAGGAATTCACCCTTTTCGTTTAGAAGTTTAAGAGCGTTCCATTCTCTTGGGTTGTGTGACGCTGTAAGGATTATACCGCCACAAGCTTTTTCCCAAACAACGGCTAGTTCAGTAGTTGGAGTTGTTGCAAGTCCGATGTTGATAACATTGAAACCCATTCCGCTCAATGTGCCGATTACGATATCATTAACCATACCGCCTGAAAGACGAGCATCGCGGCCAACAACTATAGTGTTGGAGTCTTTTGTGGTTGATCTTCTTATAAATGTTGCGTAAGCAGCGGTGTATTTTACAATATCAAGAGGAGTTAGGCTTTCTCCTGCTAAACCTCCGATTGTTCCTCGGATACCTGAGATGGATTTAATTAGTGACATTTTGTGATGGTGTTTATGTTAGTTTAGGTGATTATACTTTTTGTTTGAAATATCTTACGTTATATAAATAAGGTGTTACGTTTGCCATTTCATTCGTAAAGCCATATTGGCTCTTAATTAAAATGTTAACTTCACAGTCAATACCTAAGTATATAAGTGGCATTTGAATACCTGTTCCATATTGGTAAGATGATTCAAGAGTATAGTTGTTGTATCTGAAAGAGTCGTATGAAACGTCGTCATAGTTTCCGTCTGGAGTGTCATCATAGCCTTGTGAATATCTGATGATGTCGATTCTTCCATATCTGAAGTAAATAGTTTGATCATCTTCTGCCTTATTGTTTTTGCGGTCGCCTGATTTGATTACCTGCATATATACATTTCCGTCTTCGTCAAGTTTGTAGAACGGAGCATTTTCGCCTTCTTCGAAAATGGTATCTGCTGGAATTTCTAACTCTATTCTTTGGTTGGCAAGAAAAGAGTTTACTGCTTTTTCTTCATCTTCAAGGTATTCGTTGAAACTCTTTGAATCTTCGCAAGAGATAAAGAGAAAAGAGAGTAATGTAAATAGTATAAAAGATGTTTTAGTTTTCATTGTCTGATGCTATTTGTTGTTTTTTTAAATTTTCCAATACTTGATGATATGTTGCTATGGCTTCTTCCATAGTGCCTTTAAATTCTCCTCCAGCAGCGTTTGCATGACCGCCACCGTTAAAGTATGTCTGGCAAAGAGTGTTTACTTTAAAGTCACCCTCTGAGCGCATTGATACCTTAATGTAGTCTTTTTCTTCTCTGAAAAAAGTTGACCATATAACGTTAGGTATAGCCAGTGGCATATTGGCCAATGTCTCTGTATCCCCGCTCTGATAGTTGAATCTATTTAGGTCTTCAAATTTAAGTGCAATTAGTGATGCTTTGCTCTCTGGATATATAATCATTTTCTCGGAAATTGCGTAACCAACAAGCCTCATCCTGCTTTCGTTTATAGTATTGAATGCCAGTTTGTAGATGCGGTCTTTATTTATACCTTTCTTGACTAATTCAGATACCATTATGTATAAGTCTGGATCGTTGGAATTATATGAAAAGTTTCCAGTGTCTGTCATCATTCCAAGATAGAGACATTCTGCAATTTGTGTGTCTATGTGTTGCATTAGTCCTGATTCGTTAAGGACGCAGAATATTAACTCACATGTTGATGACATTGATGGGTATGAAATGGTTAAGTCGCAAAATTCTTCCGGGTGCAGGTGATGGTCAATAAGCACTTTTTTTGCTTTTGAATATCGTATTAAATCTCCCATTTGCGCAACTCGCTTCAGGCCGTTGTAGTCCAGGCAAAGAATTAAATCAGCGTTCTTTATTAATCTTGCAGCCTTTGACGGATTTCGAGTGTATGCTGTCATATTGTCGTAGCCTGGTGCAAATGCCAAATCGTATGGTGCTTGGTCTGGTGTAATGACGTTTGCTGTTTTGCCGAGTTTGTTTAGCAGGAGGCAGAATGCGTTGCATGCGCCGATTGCATCACCGTCTGGAGACATGTGGCATGTGATTGCTATGTTGTTTGCAGAGGATATTGTTTCTGCAAATTGCGTTATCTTCTGAGTGTCTATTTTTTTGTTTGGCATTATCCAAAATTTTATGTGCAAATGTAATTATTTTTGTCAATATATTAATCATTTCATATTGACACATGTTCTAAAAAAAGGTTTAAAAAGCATATAAAAGACTAAAATTGATTTATTGCTTTATTTTAGGTGGTTTGTTGTGTTATTTTCTGTTTAATAATAAAGCGGAGAGAGCGATATTACACATTCGCTGTCTCCGCTTTATTATTGTTTAACCAGATTTTAGATCTGGCATTTGCATTACATATTCATACCGCCATCTACTTGAATAACTTGACCTGAAACGTATGAAGATAGGTCAGAGGCAAGGAAAGTTGCGATATTTGCAACGTCTTCTGGAGTACCGCCACGGCGAAGTGGAATTTTCTTTGCCCATTCTTCTTTAATTTCATCAGAAAGAGCATCAGTCATTGCAGTAATGATGAAGCCAGGAGCGATTGCATTTGCACGTACGCCACGAGGACCGAGTTCTTGTGCAATTGATTTTGCCAAACCGATCATACCAGCCTTTGATGCTGAATAGTTGCATTGTCCTGCATTACCATGAACGCCAACAACTGAGGCCATGTTAATTATGCTTCCGCTACGTTGACGCATCATAACTGGAGTTGCTGCGTGAACAAAGTTGAATGCGGATTTAAGGTTTACAGCGATAACTGCATCCCATTGTGCTTCAGACATGCGCATCATCAAGCCGTCTTTTGTGATACCTGCATTGTTAACAAGAACGTCAAGGCGACCAAAATCTTTAACGACTTCTGCAACAACAGCATGGCATGCTTCAAAATCAGCTGCATTTGAGGCGTAACCTTTTACTTTAACGCCAAATGCTGCGATTTCTTCTTCTGTTTGTTTGCCATTTTCATCAATAACGAGGTCTGTAAATGCGATGTTACAGCCTTCTGATGCAAATTTTAAAGCGATAGCCTTGCCAATGCCTCTTGCGGCACCTGTAATTAAGGCTACTTTTCCTTCCAATAATTTCATAATAAAAATATTTAGTTTGGTTTAAATTTCAACAAGGAATGCGCCAACTGAGTATCCGCCACCGAAAACTGAAAGACCTACGTGTTGTCCTTTTTTGAATATGTGTTCGTTTTGGGAGAATACAAGTGCGGAACTTGCAGAGCCGGTATTGCCCAATTCTTCAATGTTGTTGAGGAAGTGGGAGAAGTTCATTCCGAGAGAATGAGCAACGTTGGCAACAATTCTCATATTTGCCTGGTGGCAGATAATGTAATCAAGGTCTTCAACTTTCATGTTGTTTTCCTTTGTGACTTCGTTTAATCCGTTAATAATGTTTTTGCATGCATGCATGAATACATCTTTGCCGAACGGCATTGCAATGCCGTCTTCATGTGGGCGTAGTCTTACTCCTTCTGGGCCTTTGCCGATGTGTCCGAGTCCATGTGTGTAAACGGATTTGATAATATGATCGTTTTCACTCATTCTGTCTTTGGAAATGAAGAAAGCAACAGCAGCGTCACCCCAAAGGTGCCCACATATTTTGTCTGTTTCGTTAGCGTAGTATGTATTGTGCTCTGAGCAAACAAGTAGTGCTTTTGTTGCTTTTCCCATAGCAAAGTATCCTTCTATAATTTCAAGACCGTTGACGAAAGATGAGCATGCGGATGAGCAATATACTGCTTTCGCGTTAGTCATATTAAATTCTCTTTGTGCAATATGGGCTAATGTTGCTACAGTGTCATAGGGGGAGTAACTTGCTGAAACGATTAAATCAACATCTTCGATGTTGTATGGCAGGTTTGCTTTTGCTGCATTGATTGCTGCCAATCCCATTGAGTTGTGACCTTCTCCGTTGCCGGCTTTACTGCGGGTCCTGATACCTGTCCTTTGCAGAATCCATTCATCTGTTAGGCCGTTAAGCTCTAAAAATCTCTCGTTTGGTACACGTTCCTCTGGAATGTAGTGACCTGTCGTGTTAAGATACATATAGTCTATTGTTTAATTCCGTATAGAATAAAATCATTTAAATAATCTCTCAATTTGTTTTTCTCTATTCCAAGGTCTGAAAAGTTGTCGCGGATATATGGAACGTCAAGACCTTGAAGACACAGAAGCATTACCATTGCCGTTTTGTCAACGTGTTTGATACGGAAAACGCCTTTGTCAACTCCTTCTTGTAGGATAGATTCAAGAATGTTGATTTCTTTTGGCGTTGTAGCTTTTCGGGCCCTTTCAACTTTCCTAACGTCACGGAAAAAGCCGGCTCTAAGTGAGCCGTTTCTGTAAACGAGGTCTTTCATCGCCTCGAATCGTTGAAAAATAAATTCCATAAGTTTCTGGTCTGGTGAAATGGGCATGTTTAAAACTTCAGTGAGTTTTATGACAACTTTTTCACTCTCACTTTCAACAACGGCATTATATATTTCTTTTTTATTTTTAAAATAGGTATATATAGTGCGTCTGCCTTTATCAGCCACTTGCGCAATATCGTTGATTGTTGTATTCTCGATACCTTTATGGGCAAATAGTTGCCTTGCTATGTCGATTAATTTGTCTCGGGTTTTTACCATTATAATCAAATTTTGCACAAAATCGGTTTCAGTGTGCGAATTTACGCAGATTATTTAAGAATACCAATATTTTGAAATAAATTATTATTGTCAAACTGCTTTTTTATGCCTTTTTTGAAGAACTTGAATTATTTATCAAAAATTTGTTTAGAAATATCAATTGCTGTAATATGTTGTATTTCAAGTAGAAGCCTATTTGGGTTCAAAATTTTTTAATTTTTGATTGAAAAAAGTTGTTGAAAAATTTGCTATTTCAAAAATAGTTCGTACCTTTGCAATCGAAATCACAACGCGGGATGGAGCAGAGGTAGCTCGCCAGGCTCATAACCTGGAGGTCGTAGGTTCGAATCCTGCTCCCGCTACTACAACGAGAGATGAGTATTAAAGCTCTTCTCTCGTTTTGTTTTTTTTAAAATCTAATTTATAAAACATGAAAGTTAAGAATTTGCTGTTAATGGCAAGTGTGATGTTTTTGCCATTAACCTTTTCCTGTCAGGGAAATTCTGGGGAAAATTTTGTGTTGTTAGACAATGGTACCGTTGTTCAATCTGAGGTTGGAGTGGCACGTGTTGGTGACGTGCTTTTAAAAGACGGAAAGATTGTGTCGATTGACGACAGCATTTCGAGTGATGGTTGTGAGGTAATTGATTGTGCTGGTAAGGTTGTTGTTGCCGGATTTATTGATTCTCATGTGCATATTGAGTCAAGTATGGTTCTCCCTCCTGCTTTTGGTGAGGCTGTTCTGCTGTTTGGCACAACATCTGTCATCGCAGACCCTCATGAGGTCGTCAACGTTGCGGGAGGAGAAGGACTTGATATTTTCTTAAAAGAGGTCTGCGGCTGCTTCGATTGATGTGTTTACTGTTGTGCCATCAAGTGTTCCTGCAACTCCTTTTGATACCAATGGAGCGGGCAAGTTTCTTGCAAAGGATATGGAAAGGTTCTTAAATTGGGAAGATATTGTTGGTCTTGGTGAGGTTATGAACTTTGGTGATGTTGTTATCCGCAATCCTGAGATTATGGATAAAATTACCTTATTTAAGGGTAAGACTATTGATGGGCATACCGCGGGAATGCCTGATGAGATGCTTGATAGTTATGTTTCGGCTGGAATAAGCAACGATCATGAATGCTATGATGAGAAAGGTATGCTTGCTCGTTATGAAAAGGGTATGAATATCTATATTAGAGAGGGTAGTGCCGCTCATAATGCAGAGGCTTTGCTGACAGTGGTAAAGAATGCTAATCTGAATACGGATAAGTTTGCTTTCTGTACTGATGATATGCATCTTTCTACAATCTCTGCTGTTGGGCATATTTCAAATATTGTACGTATAGCCTTGAATATGGGATTTTCATGGGTGGATGTTGCGAAGATGTCGTCACTCAATCCTTCAAAATATTATAATTTGGTCGGACGTGGTGATATTAAGGAAGGTAATATTGCAGATGTTGTTGTTATAGCGGAGGATGCGTCAAAAGTTCATTATGTGTACAAGAATGGTAAGTTGGTTGCTCGAGAAGGTGAGCTCTTAGAAGCAGGGAAGGCAAGTAAGGTTCTTGAGCAATATGATAATACAGTAAAGTTTAAAGATCTGACTGTGGCAGACTTTGCTTTGCCCGAAAATTTAAAGAATGTCGCTTTGGGGCTTGTTGATGGCCAGTTGCTGACACAGCGTCTGGAACTTAAAGGAGAAGAATGGAAGAATTTGACAAGACTTGCAACTATTGAGAGATATGGAAAGAATGGAAATATAGCCGTTTGTGCTATGGATGGATATGGAATAAAGGATGGTGCTGTTGCAACAAGTGTCAGCCATGATTCTCATAATGTTGTGTGTGCAGGTGATAATGAAGAAGATATGGCGATTGCTTGCAATCGATTGAAAGAGATTGGAGGAGGTTATGTAATTGCTTCTAAAGGCAAGATTGTTGGGCAGGTACCTTTGAAGGCTTTTGGACTTATGTCTGTAGAAAATGCAGAAACAACGGCTTCTTTGATCTCAAATTTGGAGGCAGAGGCGCATAAGTTGGGCGTTAATCCAAATATTGACCCTTTCACAACTTTGTCGTTTATTGCTTTGCCAGTAATACCAAAATTGAGATTGCTTGATACTGGCCTTTATGATACTGAGACTGGTTTTGTAAAATAAACCAATAATTAAGGAATGTAATAAAACCAAAAAGGGGCTGCTTCAAAATTTATTGAGACAGCCCCTTTTTATGAGAGTGTTCGGTTACCAGTTTTTTAATGCTGTATAAAGTCTTTGGACTGGTAGTCCCATAACGTTAAAGTAACTTCCTTTGATATTTTCAATACCAATATATCCAATCCATTCTTGTATACCATACGCGCCTGCCTTGTCAAGCGGTTTGAATGTGTTGACATAGAAATCAATTTCATCTTCTTGCAAATCAGCGAATTTTACTTCTGTTTCTGCAGAAAATGATATATGTTTTTCAGAAGAAAGAACAGTAACGCCAGTAATCACCGAATGCGTTTTGCCTGATAATTTTCTCAACATCTCTTTTGCGTTTTCGATGCTTGACGGCTTGCCTAATACTGTTCCGTCAACAACGACAATAGTGTCAGCCGTAATAATGAGTTGATTATTGCTCATTTGCGGCTTGTAAGCCATTGCTTTCTTTTCAGAGATAAATTCGGCAACCTTTTTTGCGTCGAGGTCAGTAGGATAGGATTCGTCAATATCCTTTAAGCACCATACAGTGAAATCAAGTTCAAGGCCTTTGAGCAGTTCCTTTCTTCTCGGAGAGCCGCTTGCCAAAATAATGTCGTATTTTTTTACTTTGTCTAACATATCACCAACCAAATGCTTTTTTATCTTTTAACCAATCACCTTTAGCTTTGAGAACCTGCTCTATAACGTCTCTTACACAGCCTTTTCCGCCGTCAAAAGGGGAGATGTATTTGGAAATTTCTCTAATTTCAGTACATGCGTCGTTAGGGCATATTGGCAAACCCACCTCTTTCATTATTTCATAGTCAGGAATGTCATCGCCCATAAAAATAACTTCTTCTTTCTGCAAGCCGCGCTTTTCAAGCCATTCGTGAAAAATCGGCAGTTTGACTTTTGCTCCAAGATAAAGGTCCTTAACGCCAAGCCCTTCAAAGCGTTTCCTTACCGATTCGGTATTGCCACCAGTAATGATGGCAACGTCATAGCCTAACTTTACAGCCAGCTGGATTGCGTAGCCGTCTTTGATATTTATCATTCGCATTGGCTCGCCTGACGGGTGCAAAGGAATTGTTGACGCTGAAAGAACTCCGTCAACATCGAAAGCGAATGCTTTTATCTTAGTTAAATCATATAGTATTCCACTCATATTATTTTCTGCTATTCATTATTTCTTGCGAAATCATTTTGTATATGTTCTTTTCAGGCTCTGAGTCCAATAGGTCGATATGCTTGTTGATGATTTTCATATCACCTCTTGCTGCAGGTCCTGTCTGCGCATCTTTTGGAGAGACGACTGAAGCCTTTCTCACCGTTTCCTTGATTAAAGGGATGAGGATAGAGAAGGGGATATCGTATTTCTTCAATATGTCCTCTGAGATAGTGTACATATAGTTGGAGAAATTGCATGCAAAGACTGCTGCAAGATGTATCTTAGCTCGTGTGTCACTGTCAGCTGTTAGGACTGTCTTAGAAATGGATTCGGCAAGAGCAACCAATGTACCTTGCGTCTCGTTGTCAGAACCTTCTATAAGAAAAGGAACGTCCTCTATTTCCAAATCAACATTCTTTGAGAATGTTTGGAGAGGATAGAAAACGCCGTACTTGTTGCCGAAGTTTTCAAAAGCGTCCATTCCAACACTGCCTGAGGTGTGTGCCCAAATGGAACTGTGCAACTCCTTGGAAACGGAATTTAAAAAACTGATAACGGAGTCGTCCTTTATGGAAACAATGAATATATCAGTCTTTTGCAAGGCGTTTACATCGTTGCAGAAAGAGCATTTATCCGAAATTTTGGCGGCGAGAGAGCGGGCATTATCCAATGTGTGGCTATAAACTTGAACAACATTAACCTTCTCTTTCAAAGCAAGAGCAAGGTGGGTTGCAACATTGCCAGAACCGATAATTGAAACTGTTGTCTCTTTGCTTACCATTGTCCTATATGAATTTTTTCCCATTTGTTTTTAGACAAATCATAAGGCTTGCGGTCCTCATCCTTGTATCCTAAAGTGACGATGCAAAGAACGCGGATATGGTCCGGAATGTTGAGGATGTTTCTTACATACTCTTCAGAAGGGTCTCCGTTTTCCATAAAGCGGTCGCGTACTTGCACCCAGCAACTGCCCAAACCGAAGTCTGCAGCCTGTAGTTGAATCATAAAAGCAGCAACAGAAGCATCTTCAATCCAAACGTCGCTAACAGTAGGGTCCGCACAGATAACAACTGCCAATGGGCAAGATTCAAGTGGTTTCGTGCCAAATTGCTTGCACTCCTTTAATTGTATAAGAACGTTTTTGTCTTCTACAACGACAAATTCCCAAGGCATCTTACTTTTAGAAGACGGAGAAATTAGAGCAGACTCAAGAATTTTCTTAACATTATCGCCGTTAAGTTCCTGGTCAGTATATTTTCTTATGCTACGGCGGTTTACAACCAAATCTTGAAAATTGTTCATATCTGTAAAATTTAGGATTTTAGTATCAATTATTATCACTATTGCAAAGTTAGTGCAAACCGAATACAAAACAAAGAATGCTTGAATTATTTGTTTTGTTAAGGAGCAGTCTAAGTTATCAAAAGTTAGTGGGAGGCGAGGGCAGAAAAAAGCAAAAACGCAGTTTTTAGATTTATTTTGAATTGTTTCCGTTTTTGCAAACAACCATTCAACCATTGTCCCTCACCGCCGATATATACTATAAATACTATTCATACTATCTACACATAAAAAATTTGGCACACGGGGAAAACCACGAGTGCCGAACCTATATTAATCAATTTGCAGTATTACAAAATCATTTTATGTACTGTGCCTGCGACGCGGACAATATAAATGCATTTCGCTACCGAAATGCTTGTTTCCATTCCACTATAAACGCACTGACCGCTGAGACTATAAACCTCTACGCGTTCGCCATCGGCTCCTCTAACCTCTATAGTTCCGCCTTTGGCAACTACATTGATTCCGTCAGTTGCAATGCCCTCAACGCCACAAACGCTTTCTGTTATTATATTAAAGTTTTTCCAATTCTCTGCATTCTTGTAATTATCAAAACTTCCACCATGAACGAATAATGTTGCATCATAGTTTTGTTAATAAAAAGCGTGAGAGCCATATATGTTACCCGTTCTGCAAACTGAGGCCCTGGAATTGCCCACTACAGTAGAACGAATAGCAAAGAAGCCTCACGCAATATATATGAGTACATCAATAGCAGACGATCTCGCACCAGCTATTGAAGACTGTGCATAACAGTAAGGCATTTACTGCTACTCAATTATTGACTGTAGTTGAAATTTTGCAGGTTTCAGTTTGCCACGAAAGAGCGTCAAGTAAACGCTTTCTAAATAAATTTTCCGTAGTCCCGCCCACAACTGGGCTTCTCTGCTGTCTGCACCGCCAAAATAATAAGAAAAAAATTCCCCAATAAAAAAATTATAAACCAAAAGACCAAAAATGCAACCCGATGACTGAAACAATAAAATAATTTCAATGTTTTATAAAATCCTTATGTGTAAAATTCTATAACTGGTTTTTATTAGAAAAGAAAGAGTGGAAAAAATATGAACCCCGAAAGTTAGATAAAAAACTGTTGGGGTTCATATTAGTATTACAAAATACTTTCATTTTTATTAGTTTGCGATGATTCTATCGAGTGCTATCTTCTCGTTTTTGTTGAATGAATATGTTCTTGCAAACTGTTTGATAAGGTTAATTGTAGATAGTTTTGGCGCTTTGATTATCAACTCACCGTTACTACGAATGATAGAATGAGTATTGGTTTCTCCCATAGGCAATTTGTTTTTAGTTGTTATTATAACGTTTTTATCTTGGTAATATTGTATTGTTCTGTAAAAAAATCGTTTATATTCTTTCTTTTGCATGTTGTTATATTAATTGGTAAATTTGTAACAAGTAAATCAAAAGATATGAAAGCATATACATATATTGAAAAAGGTAAATTTGAGTTAGTTGACAAGCCTAAGCCTGCTATTGTTGACAGTGGCGATGCAATTGTTTGCCTAACATTGAGCAGTATCTGCTCAAGTGACTTGCATATCAAGCATGGTAGTGTTCCTCGTGCAATTCCAGGCATAACTTTGGGCCATGAAATGGTTGGCATTGTAGAGGAAATTGGCTCTGATGTAAGCAAGGTTAAAGTTGGAGACCGGGTAACTGTCAATGTTGAAACCTTTTGTGGCGAATGCTTTTTCTGTAATAATGGCTATGTGAATAACTGCACATCACCACATGGCGGCTGGGCTTTAGGTTGCCGTATAGATGGCGGTCAGGCTTCTTATGTACGAGTACCGTTGGCTAATCAAGGCTTGGATATTATCCCGGATAGCGTTAGTGATGAGCAGGCTTTGTTTGTTGGCGATGTTCTTGCAACAGGTTTTTGGGCTGCGAAGATTTCAGATATAACAGAAGATGATATTGTGCTTATTATTGGTGCAGGTCCGACGGGAATATGTACACTATTATGCACAATTTTGAAAAGACCGAAGAAAATAATTGTTTGTGAGCGTTCAGAAGAAAGACGCAGATTTGTTTCGGAGCATTATCCGCAAGTCGCAGTTGTTACACCTGATGAATGTGAGGAATATGTTTTGTCGCAGTCATATAGAGGTGGGGCAGATCGGGTTATTGAAGTTGCAGGGGGTCCAAATACTTTTGAACTTGCTTGGCGTTGTGCCCGTCCAAATGCCATTGTTTCAGTTGTTGCTCTATATGATCAGCCGCAGGTTTTGCCGTTGCCGAATATGTATGGCAAAAACCTTACATTTAAAACAGGTGGAGTTGACGGTTGTGATTGTGCGGTAATTTTGGAATTGATAAGGCAAGGAAAAATAGACACAACACCATTGATAACGCACCGCTATCCATTGGAGAAAATTGCCGAAGCATACGACCTTTTTGAAGCAAAGCGAGATGGGGTAATAAAGATTGCTATTGATTACAAATAGAAACGCACAAATTTCTAATAAGGCGGTATAATGGAGGAAAAGGTTTAAGAGAAACCTTCTTCACATTTGCCGCCTTTTGACATATCTATAAAATCTTTTTCTAATAATTCCAATTCTTTAGCCAGTTCAAGGCGTTTGTTTTTATAAATTTCTTTTGGCAGGATGTATGTGGAAATTTCGTAAATCTTTTCAAGGTCATTTATTGAGCCATAAAAGTGACTGGTTATAATTGCGTAATCTATGTGCAGACGTTTCTTTTGAATTGTTTTTTTGCGATAGTTGCCGTTTGCAAAAATAAAAGTTTTTCCGTTGAAATATGAGTGGCTTTTATGGTGAGCCAGTATGCTGTTTTGAAAATCGTCTGTAATGAAATGCGTTTTGTTTATTCCCAGCCGGTAAAGCAGAGCCTTTTGTCTTTCCAGAAAGTTTGCAATTTCCAATGAATCATTATTGGAGTTGATTATGAAAAGTTCGTTGTTGTCGAGTGCTACTATATTCGTTGACTCGTATTCATCAGAAATAAAATAACCTTGTCGTGGAGTTGTACAGATTTGATAAGTCAAGTCGGTAAATGCAATTGCCGTAAAAACAGATGCAACCCAGATTAGGTACGTTTCATTTCTGTTTCGCAGCCACAGACCAATGGAAATAATTACCAAAGTAAAAGATATTGCGGCAATGGGGGTTAGCCATATATTGTCGAATGTCATGATGTCTATACCAGAGCAAAAATCAGCAATATATCTTATACCGTCGTAAAAAGTATTAATGCAAGCCGGAATAAAACCAATGTTAACACCTATGACCGATAGCAGAATTGCCAATATCGCTGATATGACAAAAAATGGCAGGATAGGAACAATTATAACGTTTGCGATAATAAATGATAGAGGTAGAACTTTAAAATATAATATTGATATAAAGCAAGTTCCTAATTGTGCTGCGATAGAAACTGCGAAAAGTTCTGATATTTTCTTTTTCCAAGAGAATCGACCGCCAATGGTCATGGAGTTGGCAAGAATCACTATGGTAGCCACAGAGAGATAACTCAACTGAAAACCTATATCAGAAATGGCGAGGGGGTCGATTATCAGTGTAATCACTGCAGCGGCAGCCAGAGCATTTGTGGTGTTATGCTTTTTATGGGACAGAATAGCCGTTATTAGGAATGTTGCCATAATTGAAGCCCTAACTGAAGAAGGCGAAAGCCCTGTTATAAAGCAGAACGCCCAAACAAAGATAAGAGAGATGGTTAGTCTCATCCATTTCATTTTTAACCTGTCGAGGAAAGATAGGGCAAAGGCTATTATTATGGAAATTATAGCGATATGCAGACCGCTGACGGCAAGTATGTGGGCAAGTCCAGAGTGAGAAAATGAAATCTTTGTTTCATCGTCAAGAAACTGATTGTCGCCTGTAAGTATTGTAATAAGGAAATTTGCTGTGTCATCAGAAAAGCCGCAAGAGAATATTGATTTAATGATAGAGTTTCGGATGCTGTTAGCAGCAGTAAATATATTATTATGTTCACCAATAATTATATAATTGCCTTCTTCAACAAAACCTCGGTACAAAATGCCTTTGCTTTTAAGATATTGAGCATAATCGAAAGAGTAAGGAACTACGGAAGGTATAATTTTGTCGAGGGTTAATCGGCATCGTATTATACTACCTTGTTTGATTTTATAGTCATTACCTTGGAAAACAATAGATAGTTTTTCTTTATTGTTGTTTATGATTGCTGAAGAAATGGTATTTAGAGTTACGTTCCCATGTTTTGCCTCCTCAACTTCAACAGTGATGAATATGGGTTTGCCAACGTATTTGTCATTTATACATGATGGTTTGTTGACATAGCCATTCAACCATCCTAAAGATAGTAATAGCAGGAATAAAGGAATTGGGTATAACTTGTTTAATTTGTATTTTTTTAAAGGTTCCTTAGTTGCTGCATACCAAATTAAAAATATTACAGAAAGCGCACTGGATAAAAAGAATAGATATGGAGGCAGGCTCAATAAAGCCATTGCATTCCCCAAAATAAGAGGAATGACAATTCTTAGAAAAGGGTATTGGGCGAGTTGCAGGTTCATACTACATATTCCAAATTCTCCAAGATTCCAATGCCTGAAGAATTAGCATTTCAAGACCATTTTTTGTTTTAGCACCGTTATTGCGGCTTAGTTTAAGAAATCTGGTTTCTTCAGGATTGTATGTCAAGTCATAGCAAAGATGTTTGTTGCTGAGAAATTCATAAGGAATGTCCGGAAATGAGTCGGTATTTGGAAACATACCCAAAGGAGTCGTATTTACTATAATGGTATATTCTTCCAATAAATTTGAGCTTAATTCTGAATATGTAATTGTGTTTGGACTTTTAGTCCGCGAAACAAGTTGGCTTTTGATATTCATTAATTTTAACCCTTCGATAACGGCCTTAGAAGCCCCGCCAGTACCCAAAATCAATGCTTTCTTATGATGATTTTCTATTAATGGTCTGATAGATTCAGTAAAACCAACGATGTCTGAGTTGTAACCAATAGTTTCTAAATTATCAGCGTTACGAACAATTTTTACGACGTTGACTGCTCCAATTTTTTCTGCAATAGGGTCTATCTTGTCGAGAAAATCTATCACTTGCTCTTTATAGGGAATTGTAATATTAAGTCCGTAAACACCATATTCAATAATATCGCTAAATTTTTCGATATTGTCAATTTCAAAATTTCGGTATTCAGCGGAAATGCCTTCCTTCGCAAATTTTTTTGAGAAGAAATCTTTTGAGAAGGAATGACCGAGTTTGGCTCCGATTAAGCCGTATATTTTATTTGCCATTATACTTAGAGTTAATTAGGGTTGCTTGACTTTCTTGATAAATACTTTTAGTTATAGCGATTAATGCAGATGTGCCGGTGTTATCTATATAAGAGTTAACTATTCTCATTCCAAGCCACCTGCAAGCCATTCCAGGAGAGTCTTGTGTGAAAGCTGGAGTAAATGGGGCAGGGTTGAGGTATTGGGCAATAATAGATTCAGAAGATATATAAAGGCTTTCATCAATCAACAACTGGTTCCACAGTTTGGCTTCATTCTTTTTACACCATAAAAGTTGCTCGCTTGAGAAGTTGAAAAACAAGTTCTCTTTAAAGTCTGGTATAACTTCAGAAGCAATCATTGCAACTGTACCTTCATAAAGCATTCTTTCCAGAAGTGTGTTTTCTTTTGGGGTATAAGGATACTTTGTCTTAATAATAGCCTCTGCTAAATCGTAAGGGATTTTGTCGGAAATTTTGAAGTTTCTGCGGAATGAAGGGAATCCTTCATAGGCAGGGTGATTTTTGCCTAAATAGTGATTAAGACCAATAATTGCTGTTGAGTCGTTTATAAGGATAGATTGGTTATATGGAATAATGGCAGTAAATATTTTAGGGAATTTAATATTTGCTTTTTCATTAAAATTTGATGCTTCAAAAGAAAGTGTTTTTTGAATTGCTGAAATGTCAGAAAAGGCAAAATTTATATCTTTTGTAAAATATTTTGTCGCTTTTGAGTTCGCAAAATTTTCCAATTTGGAACAAATTGAAATGTTTGTGTCAGGATATATTTTGTTGATATATAATTCAATCACATCAGAATATTTATTATGAAATTCCGCTTTCCCGGTTTTATCCAAATTGACGTAGTTTGAAGCATCAATGTCGAATCTCTCAATTGTAATTCCTTTATAATCAGAATTTTGACAATTTGTAAATGTTATTAAGAACACAATTGCATATATTGTTGATTTAAGAATTTTCAAATTTGTTGTCATAAGCGTAAAAATTATCACAATCTAAAAGTGTTACAAAAATAATATAAATTTTCATCGGGAACTTAGTTTTGCACTTATATTTAATTATTTTATTCGGTGAAATTGTATTACTTTTGCAGTAATAAGAATGGAAAGAATAAATAAATATTGGATAGTTTTATTAGCAGTCCTTATGGGATTGCTATTTCCTGTTTCAACTGCAGAAGCCAAAAATTTTGTGGTTGTTATAGATGCCGGTCATGGAGGAAAGGACCACGGAGCATTGGGAAAGAGGTCTAATGAAAAGTCAATCAACCTTGCTGTTGCCTTGCTGTTAGGAGAAAAGATTGAGGATAATTGTAAGGATGTAGATGTTGTTTATACAAGAAAGTCCGATAAATTTGTTTCCCTTCAGGGCAGGGCAGATATAGCCAATAAGGCCAAAGGAGATTTGTTTATTTCAATTCATACAAATTCAGTAGCATTAAAGAATAGAAACAGAACAAAAATACAGGGAGCATCAACATATACATTAGGTTTGCATAGATCTGATGATAATTTTGATGTGGCTGTTCGCGAAAACTCAGTTATTGAATTTGAAGATGATTATTCTGTAAAATATCAAGGTTTTGACCCTAACTCAACAGAATCATACATAATGTTTGAGTTTAGCCAGAGTAAGCATATGGATCAGAGTGTGTCCTTTGCATCAATGATTCAGAAAAATTTTGAAGACGCAGGCAGATTGAATAAGGGCGTTCGTCAAGCAGGATTCCTTGTGCTTGCAAAGACAAGTATGCCTGCAGTCCTTGTTGAGTTGGATTATATATGCAATCCAACTCAGGAGAAATTCCTGACATCTGAGAAGGGGCAAAGAACTATGGCAGATGCAATCTATGAGGCTTTCAAAAGTTATAAGGAAACGAACGATTCATTTTATGCAACAGTTACTGGAGGAAAAGATAAAAAACATAAGGGTAATAAGAATATCTCAAAAAAGGATAAGGTTAGAAAAGATGAGATTGTTTACAAGGTGCAATTCGTTACCTCTCCTAAAAAATTGTCATCGCGTAGCAGTTATTTTAAAAAGTTAGATATGGATAAGGTTGATATTTATAAGGAAAATGGAACTTATAAATACACTTATGGTGAAACAAATGACAAAGATGAGGCATTTGACCTTTTGCAAAAAGTGAAAAAGCATCATCCAGAGGCTTTTGTGGTAGAATTTAAAAATGGAAAAAGAATAAAATAGATATGAAGAAAATTTTTACAAGAGAGATTACAATGGGCTTAATTCTTTTTATAAGCCTTGCTGTTTTGTTTTTTGGTATAGATTATCTTAAAGGAATTAATGTCTTTAAGATGTCAAACCTTTATTATGCATCATTTTCAGATGTAACAGGATTGACTATTGCTACTCCGGTAACAATTAATGGTTACAAGGTTGGTCAGGTAACAGATATTCAGTATCAATATGACAAACCAGGTCAGATTGCAGTAGAAATTGATATGGATAAAAATTTCAAGTTGACAAAAGGCAGTAAATTGCAGTTGTCAACAAGTGTCTTGGGAACAGCAATGTTGACTGTTGATATGGCTCCTGGTAATGAATTTATTTCAAATACAGATACTATTCCAGGTGAGCGTGCTGGAGATTTAATGGCAGAACTTTCAACAGATGTTATTCCTGCGGTAATAGATATGCTCCCGAAATTGAACAGCATTCTTGCTCATGTTGATACTCTTGTATCTAATCCTGCTTTAGAAAAATCAATAACAAGGCTTGACGGAGTTTCAAGAAATCTTGAAGTATTGTCAAAAAACCTTGCCGTTACTTCAGGTAAAATAGACCCCGTTATAGCTAATGCAGGAGATATTACAGCCGACTTGGCTCAAATATCTGGCGATTTGAAAGTGCTCAGTGCTGAATTGAAAAATATCCCACTGAAGGAGACAATGAAGAATGTTGAGACAACAACATCAAACCTTGCACAAATAACAGGAAAGGTTAACAGCAAGGACTCTTCATTGGGTATGTTGCTTAACGATAAGGGGCTTTATAACCATATAGATGCAACTATTGTCAGTTTAGACTCAATTATTGTCGATTTAAGAAAGAATCCTAAGAAATACGTGAACTTTAAGTTATTCTAAAATAACAGCGGCATATCTTTGTTTGGAATAATTCTAAATAATAGTTATGCCGCCTTTTTTTTACCCTTTAGTCTAATACCTTTGATTAGTAGGATATTTGGGTATTGCCGTTGTCTTTAATATAAATATGTTGTTTTGGTTAAGGTGTTGATTTAGTGGAACTTGATGTAAAAGTGAATACTTGTTGCTAAGTGCTTGATTGATAGGAGTCTTTGATGCTTTATATAAAAGCAAATATTTTAGGGTTTGTTTTATCTCTTTTTTTTTACAAAATTTGCAGTGTAATTTAAAGGAAGGAATGAATATAGATTTGAAAAAGCAATGGGAGAATTGTCTTCGTTTTATTTGTGATAATCTCAATAACGAAGAGCAATTCAAGGCATGGTTTGAGCCTATATCGGCGGAAAGTTTCGTCGATGATACGCTCGTTTTGCGTGTACCTACTGCATTTTATGTTGAGCAGTTGGAAGGGAAATACTTCAATCTGTTGGCCGCAGCATTGAAAAAGCAATTCCCTACAATAAGAGGTATGAAATATACCTACGATGTTGTTAAAGATGATTCAGAAACATCAGTAACAAACTTGCCAAAGAGAGAGCATCTTGCTCCGTTGCCAAACCCGTTTACTCCTAAGAAATTCGAAGCCCTTGATTCGCAGTTGAACGAGTCATATACATTTGACAAATATTGCGAAAGTAACAGTAATAAGTTGGCATATACTATAGCATCTGCGATTGTTGAGAACCCAAAAGCACAGACATTTAATCCAATGTTTATCTTCGGACCGACAGGTGTTGGTAAGACTCACCTTATTCAAGCTATTGGAAATGAGATGAAGGAAAGATACCCCGAAACAAGGGTGCTTTATCTTAGTGCAAGAACTTTCGAGTCTCAATATACAACAGCTGTAAGAAATAATTCTGTCAATGATTTTATCGGTTTCTACAAGAGTATCGATATGCTTATTATTGACGACGTTCAGGAGTTTGCTGGTAAGACAGGGACACAAAACACGTTCTTCCATATATTTAACTATTTGCATAATACTCAAAGACATTTGATTTTGTCATGCGATTGTCCTCCGTCAGAACTTGATGGCATGGAGCCACGCTTATTATCCCGTTTCAAGTGGGGTATGACAGTAGAGTTGGCAAGTCCTGACTTTGAATTGAGAAAAAGTGTATTTGTTCGCAAGGCAAAGGAGGCGAGTGTTGATATACCGGAAGACATAATTGACTTTATTGCTGAAAACGTTAAGGATAATGTCCGTGAGATAGAAGGCGTTTTCGTTTCCTTATTGGCATACGCAACGGCGCTTAACGTTCCTTTTACAGTAGATTTGGCAAAGAAGGTTCTTGCAAATTCAATCAGAATTACCAAGAAGCAAGTTACCTTTGAAAGCATTGTTGAAACAGTTTGTTCAGAATTTTCTATTGACGTTAACTTGCTATATAGTAAGTGTAGGAAAAGAGATGTTGCCGATTCTCGTCAGTTGATTATGGCATTGGCAAAGAAGCATACAAAGATGTCGTCAACAAATATAGGCGCTAAGTTAAACAGAGACCATGCTACAGTTCTTTACGCATGTAAGGCTATTGACGAGCGTTTGTCTGTTGACAAGGATTTCAAAAAGATAGTAATGAAATTGGAATCTGAATTGACTTGCTAATTCTGCATTATTCAATTATAATAGAACCCAGGTTTGCTAATTGCAATCTGGGTTTTTAAGTTATAAATAATCGTTAAATTTAAACTATTGTAAATTATAAAGAAAGTAAATTCCCTTTCGTAATTGCAGTATAATCCTGATTCATTATGGCGGCGTTGGAGAATGTGGTTTTGCCTACTTTTATAATGCCGTTGTGTCGGTGTATATGACCGAACAAATGCAGTTGCGGATTAATTGTGTTTACTATATCAAGCAGTTCTTCAGACCCGTAATTAATATTATCTTCAAAGTCAAGAATGCCGAATGGAGGAGTATGAGAAATCAGCACATTTGTGTCGGTAGGAATCCGTTTGTAATACAAAGACTGTCTTTCGGTTACGCAATCTTCAAGAAACATAGGCACTCCATAGAATCTTATCCCTTCAATGGTGATACCTGAGTTGCTCAAATAATGGACGTTATTGTCAAGCCCGTCTATGTTCGCCCCATATAGACATTCGTCGTGGTTGCCGCAAATAAAAATCTTGTGCTTGTATGGCAAGTCGCAGAACCAGTTTAGAAAGTCTATTGCCTCCTCTTCACTCCCGGCCATAGTAAAGTCACCGGAATGAACAATTAAATCAGCCTCAGGCAGATTTTGCAACTGTCTGTGGCATCCGTGAGTGTCGGAAAGGTGAAGTATTTTCATAAGTCGTTGAGGTTTAAAGTTTCCTTATCGATAAGAAATTTTACATTCCAACTGTATTTTGAAAAAATTCTCGTAAACAATTCAGGATCATCGGTATGCATCGGAATTATAACTTTGTGTTTTATGTTATTGAATAGTTGCTTCAGAGTTTCATTATCGGCGTGCCCCGAAGTGTGGATATATTCGAAGTTGTAGCCTAAAGCATCGGATAATTTCTGGTTATAGGCTGCTTCATGTGCGTTGGTATAACCTTTCCATATTGACAGATACTTTGTGCTTTCGCTATATTCGTCCATTATTTGCAGATATTGCTTAGTACTCCTTGCAAACAAAACGAACCCTTTCCATCTCATCAATTTCCTTAATTTGTGAGGTATAAAAAATTGAGGTTTCGAGGAGTGCTTATGAATTGTTAATACAAAAGGAGGGGTATTAAGTTTATATGTTTCGCTTATGGCAGTTTTTAAAATATCAAATTGGTATTCATCCATTATGACTATTTTATTTGCATTATAGGCTGCTTGACAAATATTGAAAATCCTTTGGATATTTGTTGATGATGCAAAAACAAAATTGTTCTTATTCCGTTTGAATTCATCTTCAAATCTTTTTGTAATCATACATTCAGGTATAGATGTCTTTTCTCTGGAAACGTTTGTAGCCTCACAGACAATAGCATCAACTTGCTTTATATTTAAGAAGGGTAATTTTTCACCATGTGTTCTGAAGTCTCCTGTATGTAAAACGCGATTGCCACCTGCGGACTCTATTTCAAAAGAATAAGCATCGAAAGCAGAATGGTCAGAATGATGTGCAGTTATCGTAAATGGTCCGAAGTTAATTGTTTGCTCTGGGTGAAAGGTCATAGCTCTATTTAAGCGATTTGCTGTCGCTTTTGCTTTCTCTCCAATACTCCCTTTAATATAAGAAAGTCTGTGCTGCATTTTGTATAGATTTCAAGTGCTATACTACCAGTGTATATTGGCAATTCATTTGGCAATTCACTTATTTTCCCAATATGGTCTCCATGATAATGAGTTATGAATAGAGCACTTTTATCAGTATTCCCTTTTGTCAGGCCTTCAACCTCAATAGGTTCTCCCTCGTGTTTGGAGCCTGGCAATTGCTCTCCATAATCTACAAAGAGTTTCCATCCATCTTGTTCGTATTCGGTTATACAACCGCAAATTTGGTCTGTACCACGGTGAATTGTTATATTCATATCTTAAGTTTATAGCCATTACCAACAAAAATTACATCTTTCATAATGTATCCTTCGTTGAGGAATGACATAACGTCATTTTTAAGGCCTCTTTTTTCTGATATTGCAATTGCTTTACTTAATGAGCCTTTTACAATTTCTTTAATTCTCTTAGTCTGATATTCAGAAGTGTAGCCATTGCTTTTAGGATTGGTTTCTATTGTGAATACAAACCCAAAAACAGGTTTTTTCAAAAAATCTACTTTTGGAAGCAATAAAGAGTCATGCCTATACCTCTCGTGATTGAGGGTATCTATCATCATATCCATTTCTTTCAGAAAAGTCATATATCTCGGCTCGGGTTTGTTTATATTATCTCCTATATTGTGGGAGCCTATCATTGCAACAAAGTCTGTTATATGAGTGGTTGCGTTATCAGTTGAGTCAATACCTGTTTTTAGTTCAAGTATGTATATTTGTCCGGTCTTGTCGATTGCAATAATGTCGAAACGAGGATTGGGGTATCTGTTGTGAGTTTCAAAAGTGTCAATATAATTTTTGTTATAGCACGAGGAATTGAATGATACAGCATATTCAATGTCAACAATAGCGAGTGCTTCTTCTTCAATGACTGCATTATTCAGTGCAATCTTTTGCTGGTCTTCTCTTTCTTGCTTCGGGTGCTCATAAAACCAGAGAGACATTGCTTCCTTCGCATCTGAAAAAAAACCTCTTAGGTTTTTCAATTACATCTATTGCTATAAGTGCTTAACCATTGCAAATTTATTGGTAAGGATTTAATCTTTAGGTATTTTTTATCAAAGTCTAATTTGCTCAAATTACGGGATGGTGAAATGCTCAGAATTTTACCGCCACGATAGTATATATGTATTTCTTTCCCGCGAAGGCAGATAAGTAATTCTCTATCTTCTCTTGCTACTTTTAGCAATTCTTTGATTTCAACTGGAGTATCGAATCCGATTCGCGGCAAATATTTTGTAAAGTCTCTCATTTTTCTTAGGTAATCTATTCTATTCCAAAATTAATCAATTTCGTATTTTAAGCAAATTGTTTAAGTGATTTCTTTCTTGAATTTTAACAAATAAAATAAGGTCAGGTAATCACCTGACCTTATCAATTTCAGAATTTATTTCTTACTTTTTGAAAAATCTGTTATAAAGACCCTCGAAACCTTGTCCGTGACGTGCTTCGTCCTTAGCCATTTCATGAACAGTATCGTGGATAGCGTCAAGATTCAATTCTTTAGCACGCTTAGCGATGCGCATCTTATCAGCATTTGCACCTGCTTCAGCCGCCATTCTCTTTTCAAGGTTTGTCTTAGTATCCCAAACCATGTCACCAAGAAGTTCTGCGAATTTTGCAGCGTGTTCTGCTTCTTCCCAAGCGTAGCGTTTATATGCTTCTGCGATTTCTGGGTAACCTTCACGATCTGCTTGACGAGACATTGCCAAGTACATACCAACTTCTGTACATTCGCCGTTAAAGTGAGCGTTAAGGTCTTTGATCATTTCTTCGTCGCAACCTTTAGCAACACCGATAACGTGTTCTGTAACGAATTGAAGAGCTTCAGATTCTACCAATTCTTTGAATTTGCTTGCTGGAACGCCGCATTGTGGGCATTTTTCTGGAGCAGTTTCACCTTCATGAACGTAACCACATACTGTGCAGATAAATTTCTTTGCCATAATAGTAAGATTTTAATTTGTTATTTTTAGTTTTAATTTTAATTGTTATTGCTTTTATTTATGCATTCGGCACATAGGCCTCTGTAATAAATTTCCGTTTCCTGTATAACAAAACCCGCTTCGGAATGTTCATCTTTGAATGTATTTTCTTGTTGTTCAACGTCAATTATCTTTCCGCAATTCTTACACATAAAATGTGAGTGAGGATCAACATAGCCGTCGAAATGCGAGTTGTGTTTGTCAATTGTTAATTCCAAAATTGCATTGTTTTCTTCCAGAAGTTTAAGTGTATTATAAACTGTTGTTTTTGAAAGGGTAGGCATTTTGGGAGACAGTTCGCTATAAATAGTTTCTACTGTAGGGTGGGTTCTATGGCCTAAGAGATATTCTAGGATGACAATCCTTTGCTCTGAAGGTCGAATGCCCAGCGATTTTAGTCTTTCTATTGCCTGTTCTCTCATAATTTAATCGGTAAAAAATGTTCATTTTTGAAATCATTACAAAAGTATAACACTTTTAATTAACTGCAAATTTTTCTGCGTTAAAAAATGTTATTTAATTTTGTGTTTTTTGTAAGCAGACTTTAGTTTTTTATGGTAACCTTTTGATTTATAAGAGGGTCCATTGTATCTATATGAAAAGCCGTGCCAGTCTTTTTTCTGGATGTATTTTACAAGATTATTATTAATACAATATTGGGCGAATAATTCTAATTGCATGGCTTCAGATTCACTCATCTTTTGAATGAACTCGTTAATAGAGGAGCATCCGCATTTTTTCCAGTTAAAACCTCCTATTTGGAACATTCCCCAAAAAGAGGCTTCTTTTGCTGATGTGCTGTCAATTTTGCAAGCACTTTCAAATCTTGCCCATTGGGCTTTACAGTATGACCCGTATTTTCGAATATTTGTTTTTTTAAATGCTTCTTTATTAAGGTGCTTTTTGTAATTAATCCCTTTTTTTCTCAGAAACTTTTTAAAGATTGTTACGTCAAAGTTTAAGATAGGTTTCTTTGGTTCACAAAAACCTTTATGTGTAATGCCTGCCTCAACTTCAACAACGCTTTTCATTGTTGCAACTTCAATTCCTAATTCTTCTGCAACCCGACGATAGTCAGCGTCACAAAGTCGGATGATTGTGTCGCATTGAACTTTTGTTGAGTCGGAATTAATTGTGCGTGCTTTATGTATGTATAAGGTGTCGTTTATGTCTGTTGCATATCCTGCGTAGGCGATACATATATATATTAAAGAGAACAAAAATCGCATGTGTTTCTGGATTTAAGCGGTTGTTATTATTTGAAAATAATAAAGGATGACTTACCGGCAATTTGCCGATATGTCACCCTTTGTATTTGTGTTTTTGCCATAATGCTATTCAGCGACCATTACAAGTATTCTTACGAGGTGGTTCCAGAATTTTTCTACAGCAGGAATATGCATTGATTCTTTTGGAGTGTGAACGTCCTTTAATGTTGGTCCAAATGAAATCATATCCAATTTAGGGTTGTTTACAAGGAAGTTGCCACATTCAAGGCCTGCGTGCAGAGAAGTGCATATCGGGGTTATGTTGTATAAATCTTCGTATGCCTTAACAGCAATTTTTAGGATTTTAGAGTCCATGTTAGGAGTCCAACCTGGATAGCCGTCGCCTTGTTCAATTTCAGCGCCAGCCAACTCAAAGTGAGCAACAATTTGGCTTGCGATATAATGTTTGCGAGTCTCTTCCTCACTTCTTTGAGAAGTTGTAACAACGATTACTTTCTTTTCGGCGTCAGTCTTTATAAGAGCGAGGTTGGAAGACGTGCTGACCATACCAGGAATGCTGCGGCTCATGGCGATAACTGCATTAGGAGCGGAAACGATAGCTTTTACAACTCTTTTTGCTGTTTCTTTATCAATGATGGTAGCAGGAGTGTCTGTTGATTCCATTTTTATTTCTTGCAAATCTTCGATGCCTTTGTATTCCTCTTCGATAACGGCAGCATAGTGGTTGATTCGAGTTCTCAAATCTTCTTTCTTATCGGCAGGAACACCGACAGTTGCAACTGCATTACCCGGGATAACGTTGCGCAATTCACCGCCGTTGATATTTGCAATTACAAGATTGTCGCCGTATGCTTTATAGCAGTCGTTCAAGAATCTGGCCAATACTTTATTTGCGTTAGCGCGTCCAAGGTGAATGTCTGCGCCGGAGTGACCTCCTCTAAATTTGAGCATAGAAACGTTGAAGAATTGGTAACCAGCAGGAACGTCTTCTGTTTCATAACGGAATGTTGCTATTGTGTCAATACCTCCGGCACAACCAAGGAAAATCTGAGCCTCATCTTCGGAGTCAAGGTTGATTAGGATTTCACCAGTAATCATACCTTCGCCAACGTTCTTAGCACCTGTCAAACCTGTTTCTTCATCGACAGTAAACAATGCTTCAAGAGGTCCGTGTTCAAAGCCTTTGTCAATCAAGGCAGCCAAGGCTCCAGCCATACCGATACCATTGTCAGCACCTAAGGTTGTTTTATAATCTTTTGTATGTATCCATTCACCGTCAACAACAGCCTGAATAGGATCTGTTTCAAAATTGTGAGTTTCAGGTTTTGTTTGGTTTGGAACCATATCCATGTGACCTTGTAGGACAACAGTAGGAGCGTTTTCTTTGCCAGGAGTTGCAGGAACTCTCATTGCAACGTTTCCGATTTTATCTGTTTTTGCTTCAATATTATGTTTTTTTGCAAATTCCAATAGAAACTCACGCATCTTGTCTTCTTTCTTTGAAGGACGTGGAACTTGTGTTATTTGGTCAAAAATTCCCCAAATAAGTTCCGGTTTAAGTTCTTTGAGTGTCATAGTTGTTTATAATTTTAAAATTAAACGTCTTTATTTGAAAATTATTGTTAAATACAATTTAAATCGCCCTCTAAGGTACAAAATATATCTGAGTTAGGCATTAAAATTGTCGGTCTTTTCCTATATTTGCAGTAAAATTTTATAAAAGGGCATGACGATAATAATTTCTATATGCGTTATATTAATATGTGTAGTGCTTTTAGGTGTAAAAGTATTCTTTTTAAAAGGAGGTCAATTTCCTTCAATGCATATTCACGACAATAAGGCATTAAAGAAAAAAGGTATTCATTGTGCCCATGGTGAATCAGATGAGTAAAAACAATTAACTATTAAAATTATCATGAATAGATTTGGAAGAGCCGCAAAGGCTTCTTTATTGATTTTGTCTGCAGTTTTGTTTGCGCAATGTGCTAATGAGGAAAAGGCACAAGGCACAGTAGAGGTTGCAAAGACAGAAAATGTAGAGTCAGCATTAAAAATAGCCTATGTGGATGGTGATTCTTTGATGAAAGGTTACAATTTTGCTAAAGACGTAAACGAGGCAATGCTTCGCAGTCAGAATAAATTGGAATCTGCAAGACGTCAAAAAGAAAATGAGTTGCAGAGATTTGCTGGAGAAATTGAGCGCAAATACAAGAGCAATGGCTATCTGACTGAGGCAAGTTTTAATGCGGATCAGCAAAAGTTGCAAAAGATGCAGGGTGATGCTCGTAATTATATGGCAAACCTTGAGCGTTCTATGCAAAATGAACTTATGATGAATACGCAGCAACTTAATGATTCAGTTGATAAATTCATCAAGGAATATGCAAAAGCAAAAGGATACTCTGTAGTGCTACAGAAGGCGGCTACTTTGTATGTAGGAAATATTGACGATATTACAACTGATGTTGTAAACGGTCTTAATTCCAGATACTACAAAATAGGCAGCAAAAAATAGCCTACTGGTCAAATAGTTCTATAGGGATGTATCAAGAATGCTTTTTTGATACATCCCTTTTAAGGTTTAAAATAATATAGATTTATGATTGAAAAGAAAACTGAATATATAGGAGAAAGGGCTGTTCTTGTCGGGCTCATAACCCAACTGCAAAATGAGGCTAAAGCGAATGAATATCTTGACGAATTGGCTTTTCTTGCTGAAACTGCTGGAGCAACAAGTGTTAAGACTTTCCTGCAGAAAATAGATTATCCGAATCCGAGAACCTTTGTTGGAAAAGGTAAGTTGGAGGAGATACGCCAGTTTATTGAGGATAACGATATCGAACTTGCAATCTTTGATGATGATTTGTCGACGAAGCAGGTGCAGAATATTGAGAATGAATTGAAGATTAAGATTCTTGACAGAACTAACTTGATTCTTGATATTTTTGCCAAGCGTGCGCAAACGGCAACTGCGAGAACTCAGGTTGAACTTGCACAATATCAGTATCTTTTACCACGACTTACTCGAATGTGGACTCACTTGGAGCGGCAACGTGGTGGTATCGGAATGAGGGGACCGGGTGAAACGCAGATTGAAACGGACCGTCGTATTATTTTGGATAAGATTTCAAGACTAAAGACGGAATTGAAGTCTATCGACAAGCAGAAGTCGATACAGAGAAAAAACCGTGGCAAACTGACTCGTATTGCTTTGGTTGGATATACCAATGTTGGTAAGTCAACGTTGATGAACCTGCTAAGCAAGTCTGAGGTTTTTGCAGAAAACAAACTTTTCGCAACCTTGGATACAACAGTTAGAAAGGTTATTATAGATAACCTCCCGTTCCTTTTAACGGATACTATCGGATTTATCCGCAAGTTGCCGACTCACCTTGTCGATTCGTTTAAAACGACCTTGGATGAGGTGAGGGAATCAGATATTCTTATTCATGTTGTGGATATTTCTCACCCTCAGTTTGAGGAGCAGATAGAGGTTGTTAACAAGACTTTGCAAGAAGTGTGCAACTCTTCTGACAAGCCGATGATTCTAGTGTTTAATAAGGTTGATGCCTTTACTTTCAAGAAGAAAGATGAGGATGATCTGACGCCTAAGACTCGTGAGAATATGTCGTTGGAAGAGTTGAAGTCAACATGGATGGCAAAGATGAATGATAATTGCATATTTATCTCAGCAAAGGAGAAAATAAATATAGAAGATTTGAAAAACAAGTTATATGAAATGGCTAAGGAAATTCATATGAAGCGTTTCCCTTACAATGATTTCCTTTTCCAGAAGTATGATGATGTTTCAGAAGAATGATAGTTGATAAAGAAAGATATAAGCGGCATTTGTTGCTGAAAGAGATAGGCGAGCCTGGACAGCGTAAACTAAGAGAAGCAAAAGTCCTTGTTGTTGGTGCTGGCGGGCTCGGTTCTCCTGTATGTTTATATTTAGCCGCCGCAGGCGTTGGCGAAATTTGCATAGTAGATTCAGACGTTGTGGATATTTCCAATCTTCAAAGGCAAATTCTTTATTCTACTGAAGATTTAGGTATGGCAAAGGTTGAAATCGCTAAGAAGAAATTGGAGAAAATGAATCCCGATATTAGGGTTAGTGCCGTGCGAGACCGATTTGGTAAAGATAATGCAGAAGGTATATCAAGAAGTTATGATATTATTGTTGATGCTTCTGATAATATAGAGACGAGATATTTCTGTAATGATTTCTGTGTTTCGCAAGGAAAGACGCTAATTCATGGCTCTATAGGGGAGTTTAATGGAAATATAATGACAATAGTTCCTGGTTCTGCATGTCTTAGGTGTGTATTTCCTGAGGCTGTTATGCTCAAAAAAAGTTCTGATAGTGGAGTCGTAGGAGCAGTTCCAGGCATTGTTGGAAGTATTCAAGCTGCAGAAGTTATTAAGGTGATAGTTGGAGCAGGAGACCCTCTTGTTAATAAATTATTGACCTTTAATATACTCACTATGGATTTTATGACAATTGATGTGTTGAAAAATCCAAATTGTCATTGCTTTAAGCAATGGCTTGAACAGTAGGTTGGCTGACAAATCGGTTTCTGCCTTGTTCTGTGAGGATAGTCGGTTCTCGCCAAGGTAAGCATTCTCAAAGTCATCAACGTCTTCGATGTAACGTGCCTTGCCGTTTTCTGCCTTATCTACCATACCCATAAACTCCTTGACGGAACGCATACTGTCCTGCAAAGCCTCTATGCTCTGATATACTCCGCTCGCCATACGCTGGTCGTAGATGTCACGCACAATCGCTTGTTCATAGGAGACTTGTTGCTCCTCATCGGAGCGGAGCAACAAGTCATCCTCTGATTTCTCTATGCCTAATTCTTCTCTCTTGACAATATCGTTTGCCAAACCTATAAGGCTGTCGTTAGTTCCATTAAGGTTCTGATACGATGCCCAAAGGATATAACGCAGTTCATTGTCGGTTAGGGTAGTGCCGTCAAGTGCCTTGATGCCCAACTTGCGTAGCATTTCAACGAATAGTTTCTTAACCTTGTTCCACCAGCCTTTGTCGGTGTTCTCAAATTCGGTTGTCTCTGCAAGTGTTGCAAGGTATTCCTCGGTTGCCTTGCGGTAGTCCCATCCGTTTGCTTGTGCAAGGTCGTAGATGCGTTCCAAAACCTCTTTGTCGGCATTCTCAAGCACCGCATCAAGGAAGTTGTCAAACTCGCTACCGAACAACTGACGCAGTCCGTAGTGTGCCACCGCCTCGTGGAGCAAGGTCTGAACTGCATCCTCGGCATTTGCGTTGTTGGGAACAACAATGGTTATCTTGCCGGTGCTTTTCGTGTAGAAGCCTTTTGCCCTCGCTTCCTTTCCGCTCAACGCAGAAGCATCCGTGACTATCTCAACATTACCAAGATGCAACCTATCAGCAAGCAACCTTACCGAATCAACAATGGCAGAAGTAGAAGATTGTCCAGTCTTCTCCGAAGTGCGTTGCAAATTTTCTTCATCAATGCTTGGATTGTCAAATTCATTTACTATCTTTGCATCAGAAACCTGAGGAGAAGTAATACGTGCGCTTGATTGCGTGTTCCCATTTAGGGCATCTCTGTTTGAGATGGACGAGTTTGCTCCTTGGGGTTTTTTATTGGAGTAGAAATCACAAAACTCTTCTTTCTTGCTTTTGCTATTAAATTCCGTGTACACCTTATAGCGAACACCGTCTTTCTCAAAAACATACTCAAATCCTTTTCCACCCTTAACTTCTTTGAGGTCTCCTTTCTGAACAATCTGAGGTATCAGTGCAATGTCTTCTGCGGTTATAACACCTGAATTTGTTTCATAGTGACGGAAAAGACTATGCTTGGTTCCAGCCTTGTTTTCTGTTCCTTGACGCATGATTATTGTTCGCTTTCCGTCTGCCCTTGTAACAGACAATGGCTGATTGTCTTTATTTCCGCTAAAGACATCTATTACAACCTTTTGCTCATCGGAAAGTTTCTTGTTCTTATAATACTCGCCAATACTTTGCATCCGCTTGTCAACCTTTGTGCCCATGTGACTTTCTCCCAGATTATCCATAATGAATATCTGGTCTTTTCGTGCCACGTCTTCGGTTTCCTCTGCAAGGCTTGCCCTGCGTTCTTCCGCTGTCATTTTCATCCGTTTCTGTGTGTTTCTCGCTTCAACCTCACCTGAAAGGTTGTTGTACAATCGCTGTAAAACGGACTTTTCAGCACCCAACATAGCGCTTACCTTTTCTCCTCTTTTTGTTCTTTCTCCTCAAGAAAAGCCATACGCTCTGCCTTTTTTCTATCCATTCCACCAGCAACGTAAATATCAGCCATATCTGTATTTTCATCAATATTTTCGTTGTAAGCCAAAGCCCCCTTTTCAAAAGCATTCATTATTTCAAAAAAAGCCTCATCAAGTTCCTTTTGCTCTTCCTGACTGAGTTTTCTCCGCTCAGAGTGTATTTCTCCAAGTCTGTCAAACTCGCCGTCCATAATTTCATACCGCCATTTTCCGTCAGCACCACGCTCCCAACCAGTAGCAAGTTTGACTGTCTTTGCATCTTTCTTCTCGGCTTCCATATCTTTTGCGACTTGTAAGTTGTCGAGCCTTACAGATGCTTCCTCCGCTTTGTCAAGAGTTTCCGCTCCTTGCTTGCCGATGAATTGGAAGCGAAGTAGGGCTTTTTCTGCTTTGTCCTTGCGGTTCTTGACAAATTGCCCCTCATCTGTGTTAATCCACGCAACATCATCAATGCTGACTGTTTTGGAGTACACCCTGCCGTCGCCAGCATAGTCCTCAGCCTGCATCCTTGACGGAGTTACAAAGTTACCGTCTTTAATGGGCTTGGCTGCTGTAAACCGTTATTTTTCCGCTCTGCAGTGCGTTTCAAGCATTTCGTTTGTGATGTCCGGATATGCAGACAACGTTTCATAGTCACCCTCTTCCGCTTCCTGCCTTGCTTCCTCAATAGCCTCTCGCATAGTCAGGATGTCGGAAAGTCCTCTTATGCCAACGTGGTAGTCGTCAAGCATAGGGTTTGTTTCGTTAATCCTTTCTAACTGTTTCTGCTTTCTGCGGTACTCTCTCGCCACTTCATTCGGATTCACACCATTGAGCAAGTCTGCAAGCACCTTGTCTGCCACTTCCTCTGCTGTAGTGAAATGGATATGCAGAAGGTCTGCAGTTGCCTTCCAAAAGCGGGTAAGTGCTTCCTTGACTCTTTCCAATGCCGAGATAGCACCAGCCTTGTCAAGCAATGTGTCTTTGCCGTTGGCAATGCTCTCCGCTTCCTTGCGTAGTTTCTCCGCACCTCGCTTGCCTGAGTAATGGGCGAGAACCTCATCAGCCAACTCGTCATCGGTTGTCAGTTCAGGGTACTCGGAAGCAACCTTCTCCCAAAGAGGAGTGCCTTTCATAAGACTTACAATATTGCTCCACTCCTTGGGGTTGGCATTCTTCAAAGCCGTTGCCCAAAGGTGAGTGTATTCGTGGATAGCCGTTTCAGCACCTGCAATCGTTGGGTCAATATAAATCTTTCCGTCAACGGTAAAGCCATAAGCCTCGCCATTCGCAGTACGGAAGAAGCGAGTAGTAGAAACTTCGCCTGTGTTCTCATCATAGGCTTCTATAAATGCCATACTCGGCTTCTCTTTTCCATAACTGTTGGTTGGACGACCAAATTTGTCGTATTCGGTAGGTTCTGCCCATTCATAAGAATACGCACCTCCTCCAAGTTCTTTCTGCAAGATATTCAAACGAGGGTATTCCCCTTTAGTGGAGAATATTTCAAAGTTACTGTAAGTACGGTCTATTGATTTGAACACATAGCCATGGAATCTGTCCTTGATGCGTTCCCATTTCTCTTCAGCCGCCTTTTCTCTTGCTTTGTATTTTGCCCATTCTTCCTCTTTGCGTTTTTCCAACTTCTCATAAAAATCTTTTTTCTCTTGAGCGATTTTTACAAGTTCATCTATAGGAGTTGAATAATCAAACCTAATCTCATCAAGCACCCTTCTTGTGTTAGTGGCACTATGGTCGCTTATTCTGAATTTCAATCCATAATCTCCTTGAATGTATGTTGAAACACCAAAATCAGTAATGCTTCTACTTATGTGAAGACCAGTAACACCAGCTTCATATAATGCATCTAAGACTTCTTGTGCTTTCTTGTACTGTCTTTCGGACTCTTCAACCTGACCAACACGATGCTCTCTTAATCTATCTGCTCTTTTTCGGCTTTCTTCAAGAACTTTAACACCGGGATTGTAGGTCATATCAACATCTTTCAGTAATTTTGCAACAGATATAGAGTTGTTCGTACCGGGGTTGCTGGAATTATTTTCACCAACTAAAGTTCCTGCGAGCAACTCTATTTTTGTAGCCTTGTAGGAGTATGCTTTATTATCTCTGACTGCATCTTTGTACTCCTTGAGTGTTATCTTAACCCTATAGATTTTGCCGTCAATCTCCACTGCTCCATAGCAACGGTGAATCAATACGTCTTTATTTATTTTATTGCCGGGTTTGCGAACTCCATTTTCATCTTTTTCAAAGTCAGGTGTTGTTTCAACATCAATACTCTCCTTAATAACATCAGGAAGCACTTTAAGAACCGCCAAATGCACATCTTTACTGTCACTCTTTTCTACTGCACTTTCAGAAAGATATTTGCCAACGGCTGTTCCGCTAATTCTTACATTGCCTTTTCCTCCGCTTTCATTATTATTAAGAGTACGTACTATATTCTTTTTCGCCCAATCCTTTGCTTCATCGAAATTAGAGAACTCATGGTTTAAATCTGCCTTTTTAATACGAACTTCTTTGTTTGAAAGATTAGGTTCAATGCGACCATTCGGGTATTGTTTGTAATCATACCTCTCGCCAAATGACATAGCCTTAACTCTGCCATTCTCCCTGTCCAACACCCTTTGAGCCTTTTTGTTGTCGGTAATGACTTCAATACCGATTTTTCTCAGAATGCGAACAACTGCATCACGGAGTAGGGCATCCGTTGAAGAAACCTCGGTTGTCTTGCTATCTGACTTCTTCTGTTTGTCTCTTTTTTGATATTTAACCTCTGATTCAGAGATATCACCATAAGATGCAGATTTAGTTACAGAATGTTCGCTGTCAACGTGTACAGCGTCTAAAATCTTAAATTTATTGCCACTTATTGTCTTTACTGTGTTTTGCAAAGAATTAAAACCATTAATTACACCATTACCATAAACAACAGCAGATTCCCCTCCAAAAGTGTTTATGTAATGCACAATATCATCAGCCAACCCTTTGCTTAAAAGTGTTTTATATTTGGTATGAATGTTAGCAACAATCTTTAAGGCTCTATTTAAAACGAGTAAACTGATTTTATCGCGACTACCTAACCGTTGGCTCTGTATGAATGCGGCAATTCGCTGAGGACTATTTGTTGTTTCTAAACTATCAGGGTCATAATCATCTGCAAAAACCTGTTGGTCGAAAGTGTAAATAGTAAGAGGCTTTGTTTGTTTCGGTGTGTTTTTAGTTTTCGTATCTTGTTCGCCTTCACTGTCAAATACACCAAACTTTCCTGTCTTAAGATTTACAATAATCCCTGTTGCTTTTTTATTTATTGCTCTTTCTATCGTTCTTAAACAAGCAACATCTTCGTGTGAACGTATAAGATTACCACTTGGGTGGTTATGTACAAAATAAACAGTATCAGGCTTTATCCTGAAATAAGCCTCTTTTATTGCAGGAATATTTACTGATGCAGAATTGTAGTCACCCATGCAGAGTTCAACTACAATAGGATTTCCGTCTTTTACAAATACTGCAAAAAGAATGCTCAACACTTGCGGTTTCTAACTGCGAGAATATGAAGGCTACATCTTCTGGGCTCTCTACCTTGTTACCTACGGTAAAATCAAAACTACCACTCTCACGGAATATCCTTTCAACATGACAAAATTCTCCCTCTTTAGAATTTAAATTACCAGCATATCTGGTGAGTAGGGGATTACTTTCCCGTTGTACACCATTGGGACTGGTTTTAGAATTGCCATTCTTGCCTGTTTCAGTATCTCCTGAGAAGTCGTAATCGAATAGGTTCGGTTGGTAGGCTTTAAGTCTTGCTTCACTTGAGTAAGTGATTGTTTTTCCTTCTTCTGTTTCATATTCGAATGTATTTTCTTTTGCAAAGATATTGTTTTCCTCGGCATCATCTTTGCTTTTCTGCGACAATTCGCTATCTTTGCTGTCAGAAATGGTTGGTTTGCCGTTGGGTTCTGAATGCACAATGCCTTTATTATTGCCTTCAGAAAGCGAAGACCTATTCGAGTTGGCATTGCTCGGTTGTCGAGGTTCGGTCTTGACAACCGTTTCTTTTTTGTTAGAATACCCTTTACGGAATATGCCAGCACTATTTACGTTCCAATACGAACCGTCTTTAGACAATTCTATAAATAGAGTATTGTCGTAGGTATCAGTAATTTGTATCAAGTAAGTCTGAGAGCCATCATATCGTTGTTTACCAATACGAATGTTTCCTTTATCATAGTTCTCGGCTACATATTTTATAAACTCTTTTACAGAAGAAAAACCAGCATCTCTAATTTGTGAGCCATGGTTTGCTTCAATATGAGAGAGACCATATCCTTTTCCGTCTTTATCTTGAAAACCTTCGCTTAGTTTTATAGGAGCAGGAGAAAGACCAGTATCTTCGGTAATTTCACCAAATACAGTAGTCCCGTCTGATAAAACTACAAACGGATAGCCATTTTCATCTACTTCTTCCTCACTTGCTTGATTGCCTCGTTGAGCAGTTGCAGTTTGTGCAGTTTCTTTTGCTCGTTGTTTCCTTGGTATTGATTATCTCATTTGCAAAGGTCGTTTTTGGAAAATATTAGAATGTTGAAGGATAAAGAAGAGGTTGTGTTAAATTTTAACACAACCTCTTCTTTATGATATAAATTATGCTACTTTAGTAAATCAATTGAACGCTTGATGAATTTGTCTAACTGTTCACCTTTAAGTAGGTTGTTGCTCAATAGGGCAATGTCGATTAACTGACTGATTGCCGGAACTTCGGTTGCATATTTTGTAATAATGTCATTTTCAGATTTTCTGGCTTCTTCTGCTTCTTTTTCTTTGTTTGCAAGCAATGTTTTGTCATCGTTGGTTGCATCTTTTTTGTCACGCAATTCGCTGATGGCTTTATTCAAATCGTTCAAAGAATCTTCGAAAGGTTTAACCTGACTACCGATTTTCTCTTTTGTATTTGAAATTATGTCTTTAACAACAGGGTGGTTAACATTAAGTATCAAACTGTATGAATCTGGCAATTCACCGTAGAACGACATGCCAGCTTGCATTGCTGCCATTTCTTTCATTCGTCGCATATACTCGCTTTGTGTAATCTGAATTGGAGCATCGGTCTCAGAAAGAGCTTCGAAAGAAACGAGGAATTCGCTTTTCTCAACTTGTGGGATTTGTGACTTGAAAAGAGTTGTGAACATTTCTCTTTCGTTCTCAGAGAAATCCGCTGACTTTCTGTCGGCTTTTACAATGATATTGTCAATAACATCGCTGTCAACTCTTACGAAGCGAGACTTTTCAAATTTCTGTTCAAGCATACCAACATAGTGGCTCGTTAGTTGGTCATTTATGACGAGAACGTCATACCCTTTATCAGTTGCGTTTTTGATATAACTATATTGCGAAGTCTTATCTGTTGTATAGAGGTAAATCAAGTTCCCGTCTTTATCTGTTTGGTTTGCCTCGATTAGTTGCTTATACTCATCAAAAGTATATTTCTTGTCTTCAGTGTTGCCAAATAGAGAGAATTTCATTGCTGCTTCGCAGAACTTCTCATCAGTCAACATGCCGTATTCGATGAATATTTTAATGTCGTCCCATTTTTCCTCAAATTCCTGACGCTTATTCTTGAAAATTTTTTCAAGTTGTGAAGCAACTTTCTTAGTTATATATGAAGAAATTTTCTTTACGTTGGAATCGCTTTGCAAGTAAGAACGAGAAACGTTAAGAGGAATATCCGGAGAGTCGATAACTCCTCTCATAATCATCATAAATTCAGGAACAACACCTTCAACGGAATCTGTCACGAACACTTGGTTGCAGTATAGTTGAATCTTGTTTTTCTGAATGTCGAGGTTACTCTTTAATTTTGGAAAATAAAGGATGCCAGTCAATGTGAATGGGAAGTCAACGTTTAGGTGAATCCAGAAAAGAGGATCGTCATCACCAGGGTATAGTTCGTGGTAGAATTTGATGTAATCCTCATCTTTTAAATCAGAAGGTGTTGCTGTCCATAAAGGTTTTGTATCGTTGATAATATTGTCTTCCTCTGTATCAACCATTTTCCCGTCTTTCCATTCTTGCTTTTTGCCAAATATAATTGGAATAGGTAGGAATTTGCAATATTTCTTAAGCAGTTGCTCAATTTTATCTTTCTCGAGAAATTCTTTGCATTCGTCATCGATATAAAGAACAATATCTGTTCCTCTTTCTGTTTTTTCGATTTCGTTCATCTCGAATTCGGGAGAGCCGTCGCAAGTCCAACTGATAGCCTTGCTTCCTTCCTTATACGATAAAGTTCGGATTTCAACTTTTTTTGAAACCATGAATGCAGAGTAGAAGCCTAAACCAAAGTGGCCGATAATAGAGTTTGCGGTATCTTTATATTTTTCCAAGAACTCTTCAGCGCCAGAGAATGCAATTTGATTGATATATTTGTCAACATCTTCCGCTGTCATTCCTATACCATTGTCGGATACAGTCAATGTTCCAGCCTCTTTGTCAATACTTATTTTAACTGACAAGTCTCCCAATTCCCCTTTATATTCGCCACAAGAAGAAAGTGTTTTAAGTTTCTGACTTGCGTCAATTGCGTTTGAAACTATTTCACGTAAGAAGATGTCGTGATCGCTATATAAGAATTTTTTGATAACCGGAAATATGTTTTCCGTAGTTACTCCAATTTTGCCTTTTTGCATAATATTTGATTTTTGTTTCTGGAAAATTATATATCAAAATAAATGCCATACCGAAAAGGTATGACATTTTATCATAAAAACGTTCATTTTGTCAGTCTTTAAGAGAAAGATAGTTCGTCTTCGCCTTCTTTATGGTCAATGTAAACATCTTTTCCCACTGAATCGTTTTCAAGGATTATTTCAGCCAACTTGTCTTCTATATATTCCTGAACAGCTCTTTTCAAAGGTCTTGCACCATATTGAGGGTCGTAGCCTTTGTCAGCAAGGAAGTTTTTGGCATTGTCTGTGATATTTAGAATGAAGCCGATTTCCTCTGCTCGTTTCTTTAGCTTGTTGAGTTCGAGGTCGATAATACTTAGAATATTGTCCTTTTCAAGACTGTTAAACATGACAATATTGTCAACCCTATTTAGAAATTCAGGAGAGAATGTCCTGTTAAGAGCTTTGTTTATAATGCTTCTCGAATTTTTTTTCTTATCAATACCAGTATTGAAACCGATTCCTGAACCAAAATCCTTGAGTTGGCGGGTTCCAATATTTGATGTCATGATAATGATAGTATTTTTGAAGTCAACCGTTCTGCCAAGGCTGTCAGTCAATCTGCCCTCATCCATAACCTGAAGTAGCATGTTAAAGACATCTTGATGTGCCTTTTCGAGTTCGTCTAAAAGTACTACTGAATAAGGTTTTCTGCGAACCTTTTCTGTCAATTGTCCGCCTTCTTCGTAGCCTACATATCCCGGAGGAGCACCAACTAGTCTTGATACTGAGAATTTTTCCATATATTCACTCATATCAATGCGGATTAATGCATCCTTTGAGTTGAACAGATATTCTGCAAGTGTCTTAGCCATGTGGGTTTTACCTACACCGGTAGGACCAAGGAATAGAAACGTGCCTATAGGTCTGTTAGGGTCTTTTAAGCCTACTCGGTTGCGCTTGATTGAGCGAACAATTTTGTCTATTGCTTCGTCTTGACCAATAACTTTACCCTGTATCTCTTCTTTCATGCATAGAAGACGGTTGCTTTCCGATTGGGCAATTCTTTGAACAGGTACGCCAGTCATCATTGCTATAACTTCAGCTACTTTTCCTTCGTCAACAATTTGTTTGTTTGCAGATAGGTTTTCTTCCCATTCGAGTTTTTTAGCCTTTAATTTTTCGTTTAATTGTTCCGCTTCATCTCTATATCTTGCTGCTGCTTCAAAATCCTGATTCTTAGCTGCATCTTGTTTGCATCTTGTTGCGTTAGCAATTTCTTTCTCAAGATCTTCAATTTCTTTTGGGGCAGTGATATTTGCAGCATGTGCTTTTGCTCCTGCTTCATCCATTGCGTCAATTGCCTTGTCAGGAAATGCTCTGTCGCTGATATATCTTTCTGTTAGTTTTACACAGGCTTCAATAGCGTCAGGTGTATATTTGACGTTGTGGAATTGCTCATAATTGCTCTTTATATTATTCAGAATTTCGAGGGTCTCCTCTTGGTTTGTCTGATCAACTATAACTTTTTGAAAACGACGCTCTAAAGCACCGTCCTTTTCAATGTTTTTGCGATATTCATCAAGAGTGGTTGCGCCAATGCATTGCAATTCACCACGAGCTAAAGCTGGTTTTAGCAAATTTGCTGCATCCATTGAGCCTGGAGCACCTCCGGCACCAACAATTGTATGAATTTCGTCAATGAATAATATTATATCATTGGCTTTCTTCAATTCATCTATAACAGCCTTGATGCGTTCTTCAAACTGGCCTCTGAATTTGGTTCCAGCAACGAGGGAAGCCATATCGAGAGAAAGAACCCTTTTATCGAAGAGAAGGCGTGAAACCTTTCTTTCTTTGATTCTCAAAGCCAAACCTTCGACTATTGCAGATTTACCAACACCTGGCTCTCCAATAAGAACAGGGTTGTTCTTTTTTCTTCGGCTAAGAATCTGAACAACTCTATCCAGCTCGCGTTCCCGTCCAATAACAGGGTCAAGTTTGCCATCCTCTGCAGCTTTTGTAATATCAGTAGAGAATTTGTCCAAAACGGGAGTGTCGCTTTGATTGGCTGTTGCAGTTGTTGTATGTTTGCTGCTTTGAGAACTTTTGTTCTCTTTATTTATTTCATTTTCAGCCTCCTCAAAATCGTTACTCTCGAATCCGGCAGTAGGTTTTGTATATTTCTCCGATTCAAAATTTCGGTTTTCGTTACGTATTCTCATTAAATTTCTTTTAGTTTAAAGAATTATATACAAAAATAATGCCAAATATTTTATCAGTAGCATTTCGCGGTTTAAATGTTTTGTTTTTATGAAAAAAAGTTTACTGTGAAAACAATGTTAAATTGTAATGATTTTTTAACTTTTTTGAGAAAAAGAGATTGGGATAAATAGTGCTGAATTTCTTAATATTTTGTATCTTTGCATAATGTTAATTATACTGCATGGAATGCAGTAGCAATAAATATTAATAATTATATATGTCAGTAGATAGAATACAAAAGATTGATATTGAGAAAGAAATGAAGAGTGCTTACATTGATTACTCGATGTCAGTTATAGTTGCCCGAGCATTGCCTGATGCGAGAGACGGTTTCAAGCCTGTTCACAGAAGGGTTTTGTTTGGGATGGAGAAGTTGGGATGCTCTTCAACTTCCGCTAAGAAGAAGTCAGCTCGTATCGTCGGTGAAGTAATGGGTAAGTATCACCCACACGGTGACTCGTCTATTTATCTCACTATGGTGCGTATGGCTCAAGATTGGTCATTAAGATATCCATTGGTTGACCCTCAAGGTAACTTCGGTTCGGTTGACGGTGACTCACCAGCGGCAATGCGTTATACTGAGGCGCGTCTTGCAAAGATGGGTGAGGAAATGATGCAGGATATTGATGAGGATACTGTGGATTTTATCCCAAACTTTGATAATACACTTAAGGAACCGGTCGTTCTTCCAACAAGATTTCCTAACCTTTTAGTAAATGGTGCATCTGGTATTGCAGTTGGTATGGCAACAAATATGCCTCCTCACAATATCGCAGAATCACTAAATGCTTCAATCGCTTTCTTAAATAATAGAGATATTACCATTGAGGAGTTGATGGAGCATGTTAAAGCCCCAGATTTTCCAACAGGAGCAACTATTTATGGCTATGCAGGTGTTAAAGAAGCTTATGAAACTGGTCGTGGTAGAATAGTTGTTAGGGCAAAAGCGGAGATTGAAACAGAAGATGACAAGGAAAAAATCATTGTAACTGAGATACCTTATAATGTGAACAAATCAGAGTTGGTCAAGAGTATTGACGCTTTGATTAAGGATAAGAAAATAGATGGCATAGCAGACGTTAACGATGAATCAGACCGTCATGGTATGAGAATCGTTATTGACCTGAAATCAGATGCAAATTCAAACGTTGTCTTAAACAAGTTGTATAAGATGACACAAATGCAGTCTGCTTTCAGTGTAAATAACGTTGCCCTTGTTAATGGTGTGCCAAAGGTAATGAATTTGAAGGATATTATAGAGGCATTCGTTGACCACCGTCACGAAGTCGTTATCCGCAGGTCTCGTTTCTTGTTGGCAAAGGCTCAAGAGAGGGCGCATATCGTTGAAGGATTGATAGTCGCATGTGATAATATTGATGAAGTAATTAGAATTATTCGTTCTTCAAAGACAACCGAGGAAGCAAGAACTCGCTTGGGAGAAAGATTTAACCTTGATGAGCTTCAGACTCGTGCAATAGTTGAAATGCGCCTAAGTGCCTTGACAGGATTGAATATAGAGAAATTGCATGCTGAATATGAAGAGCTGGAACGTCAAATTGAATTTTTGAATTCTGTGCTTACCGACGATGCAGTATGCCGCAAGGTTATTGAAGAGGAACTTATCGAAACTCGTGATAAATATGGTGATGAGAGAAACTGATATTGTATATGCTTCTGAAGAATTCAATGCAGAAGACTTCTATGCAGATGATGATATGATTATCACAATCTCTCACATGGGATATATTAAGCGTACAGCATTGTCAGAGTTCCGTGCACAAAACAGAGGGGGAGTAGGAGCCAAAGGTAGTGATACACGTGATGAAGATTTCATTGAACACGTTTATACAGCATCAATGCACAACTATATGCTATTCTTTACCCAGAAGGGTAAGTGTTACTGGCTAAAGGTTTATGATATTCCTGAAGGTTCAAAGAACTCAAAGGGCCGTGCTATTCAAAATATGCTTAGCATAGATCCAGATGATAAAGTTAATGCATTTATCAGAGTTAAGCAGTTAGATGATAAGGTGTTTACTGCAACTCATAATTTGATATTCTGTACCAAGAACGGTGTTGTTAAGAAAACATGCCTTGAAGCGTATTCTCGTCCTCGACAGAATGGAGTTAACGCAATCATTATCCGTGAAGATGATCGCTTGATTGGAGTGGAAATGACAGACGGTAATGCAGAAGTTGTTATAGCCAATAGAAATGGTCGTGCAATCAGGTTTAACGAAAAGACAGTACGCCAGATGGGACGTATGAGTTCTGGTGTAAAAGGTATGACACTTGACGGAGGTGATGATGAAGTCGTTGGCATGATAACAATTGAGCCTGAATCTGAGGAAACAATTATGGTGGTTTCAGAACAAGGTTTTGGCAAGCGTTCAAATATTGACGATTATCGAGTTACCAATAGAGGTGGTAAGGGCGTTAAGACAATTAACGTTACTGAAAAAACAGGTAAATTAGTTGCAATCAATGCCGTTACAGAAGATGATGATTTGGTAATTATCAATAAATCAGGTGTTACTCTTCGTATGAAAGTTTCAGATACAAGAGTAATGGGTCGTGCTACACAGGGTGTAACATTGATAAATCTTGAAAAGAGAGGCGATGAGATAGCATCAGTATGTAAGGTTCCTTCTTCTGAAGAACTTGAAGAAGAATTGCAAGAAACAAATGTTTCAGAAACTCCTAACGAGTCCGAGTCTGTTGAATCAGCAAACAATGAGACTGAAAAAGCAGATGAAAATTTAGGAGGATTATTTGATATTGAAAATGATTAACTATAGTAAATCTATTTAAAATGAAAAGAAAATCAATTCTGTTGCTCTGCGCTTTGATGTCATTCGGCGCATTTGCACAAAAGTCACTCGTGAAAGATGTTGAGAAGGCTATTGGCGGAATGAATCCAGATGTCAAAACCTTGAAGGCTGCATGTTCAGATATCCTTCCTGCTTTGGTGAATGCCGAGACAAAGGATGATGCAAAGACCTGGCTAGTGGCAGGAAAGGCAAACTTCGGCCTTTTCGATAGCCAACAGACGAAAATGATGATGAAGCAACCTGTTGACACAATGATGATGGGAGATGCTCTTATTAAAGGTTATGAATATTTTGTAAAGGCTCTTCCGTTAGATTCTGTTAAAGAAGTTGATAAAAAGACAGGTGAGTACAAATTAAATAAAGACGGTTCTATTAAAATTAAGACATCTAAAGTTTCGAAGGAAATTGCAAACTCATTGGTTACTCGCCACAATGACTTCTCTGTAATGGCATCATTACTATATGATTCAAAGCATTATAAAGAAGCAGCAAAAGCTTGGGGCATTTATGCGGCAATCCCTTACGCCGGCATTGCAGACCGTGATAAATTTGCAGTTCCAGATACTGTAATTGGTCAAATGGAGTTTTATCAAGGAACTGCTTCATGGCAAGCTGAAGACTTGAAGGGTGCTGTTGCCGCATTTGCAAGTGCTCGTTTGCATGGCTATAAAGCCAAAGAGGCTTATGACTATGCTTTAAGTTGTGCTGCTGGTCTTCAAGATAATGATGCTATTGTTGCTATTGCTGCTGAGGCATACGAAGAATTTGGTGACAAAGATATTCAATATATGAATATTCTTATTAATGATAAATTGAATAAAGAAAAGTTTGATGAAGCAGAAAGCCTTATCAATAAAGCATTGGCATCAAATCCTAACAATCCTGAATTGATTAACCTACAAGGCCTTATTCTTGAAAACAAAAAGATGAGGCTGGCGCAAAGGCTTTATTCATGCAGGTTACTAAATTGAAACCTGATTATGCACAAGGTCAATTCAATGCAGGCCGTATTATTATGAAAGAGGCAATTGCATTGCAAAAGGATATGGAGAAAATGGCTCCTAATGAATACCAAAAAGTAAAAGAGTCTCAATTAATCCCTCTATTCAAGGAAGCATTGCCTTATATGGAAGAAGCATATAGATTGGATAATACAAATACAAATGCTAAAAACATTTTGCGAAACTTGTATTACCAATTAGGTGATGAGGCAAAATTGAATGCCCTTGAGCAATATTAATATCTGAAAATATGAAAAATAAGGCATACACAAGTGTGCCTTATTTTCATTTATATACTATCCAACCATGAAGTTAAAGGAATCGTTATTGTTTATTTTGTTTATTCTGTTCGTTTCTTGTGAGAATAAAGAAACTTCACCAATTAGTATATTTGGAGAAGGCGGTGTATATTATATCGAAGGAGAAGCGTGTGAAATAGTTTTAAAAGAGTTTGTAGCAAATGAAAGTTGGTATTCCTATGTTAAATATCAAGAAGGGGCAGGATGGATTGACTTATCAGAAACGGAGGGTGGTTCTGGAGAGTTTGTTATTAAGGCATTGGTAAAATCAAATGATAGTAGTACTACCCGAGTTGCGACCATTGTTGTTAGAAGTGGAATGAATAAGATTGAATACCGTATAGAGCAAGGAGGAATGCAAGAAACTCCAGAAAAACCAGGCGAACCATCTGACCCTGAAAAGCCAATTGAGCCAGATACTATTAATCCTGGAGAAATACCGAGCGAAAACATATATGCATTTGTTTCTAAAATATCAATTAGCAATTACAATGATTTGTTTCAGTTAATAGGAAAGAAGTCATATAAATTTACTTATAGTGATGGAAAAATTGTTTCTGTTGTTGAGGAAAGTGAAAAAGGGAAGAAATTTGTTAGTGTTGAGTATTTTAAAGATAAACTTGTAATATCAGATGGCATTTTTAAGGAATCAGAAATCAGTAGTGGCGGATATTTGCAGAAAATAGAGTCTGCTCCAATAAGTTATAGTAATGGCGGAATTGGTGTGGGTGATTGGGTGATAAGTTTTTCTGAGTATGGTGTTGAGTCTGTTGCAAAATTAAATGAAAAGGTTTCTGTGATATATAGTGACAACGCAAATTATATAAATGATTGCAACATAGATTTGGCAACTTTGGTTTGTGTTTCGTTATTAAGAGATATTTCTACGTCTGATTTTGTTTATTCGCAGAAAGCATTGTATAATATAAGAATAAGAAATAATTTGTATTTCCAGAAAGCAACAAAAGGAGAGAACGTTTATTTGTATCTGTTCGAACCCAATAAAGGTAGAGTTGATAGAATTGATGAATATTTTCAACCAAAATATTTTAATAATTGGTTGAGAAGAAGTATTGAAATTATATATAAATAAGGTTGTAAAGTTTTTCTCTTTGAGTCCTCTCGTACATTTTATAAAATTGTATATTTCTGTTCGTTAAAGTCAAAATGCAATAAACTAACAAAAGAGTGAATTTATAGCGATACTTTTTATTTCTCCTTATATGAATTTGTAATAAAGAAGTAAAATACTGGTATAAAGAAACCTACAGTGTATTAAAAACTGTAGGTTATTCTTTTATTTGTCATCTGTGATAAAATCTGTTGCCTTTTTTAGAGTTTCAATTTTCCCTACATCAAACCATGAGTACGATTCTTTAGGGTTATAGCCATAAATTCTTAAACTTTGGCAAGTATTGACATAAAATGGAGTTATAGAGAACTTGTGCTCAGAAGTAAATTCTTTTAAAGATTTGAAAATAGAAGGAGACATAACATGAATTCCTCCAAATGCAAGTTCTTTGAGTCCTACGGAGTTTAAATTGTTTGGCAGTTTCTCTCCAGTCTTTTTGTTAATCCAACCACAAAGGCGGTTTTCTTCATTAAATAAGAAATACCTTGCAGTTTCTCTACTCGCAACAAGGATTGACGCATCAGCATTATTGTTGCAGTGGAATTTATAGAAATCTGCCAAGTTCAAATCTGTGAGAATGTCAGCATTATGAACTAAAAATGGTCCTTCTGATACCAATAATTTCTCTGCTTTAAGAATGCCACCACCGGTATCAAGCAATTCTCCTCTTTCATCGCTAATGTGTATTTTAGCATTGAAATTTTTAGAATTTACAAAATCGATAATTTGCTCACCGAAATGGTGAATATTGATAACGATTTCGTTAAAACCATACTTGATTAGGTTAGTAATAACCCTCTCAAGCATAGGTTTTCCAGCAACATCTACCAGTGCTTTTGGTTTGTTGTCGGTTAGCGGTTTAAGCCGTGTACCAAGACCGGCTGCAAATATCATAGCCTTCATGTCTTAGAAAGAAGCCTTAAATGTTTGCTCTATATTTTGCTCTCTATGAATAAGTTCTACTTTAACGTTGAACTTCTTGTTGATGTGTTCAGCCATGTGTTGAGCACAATAAACAGAACGGTGTTGACCGCCTGTGCAACCAAAGCATACCATTAGGTTTGTGAAGCCTCTTTCGATATATCTTTTAACTGAAGCATCAACTAAAGAATATGAGTGGTCAAGAAAATCTATAATTTCTCCATCATCTTCAAGGAATTTTATTACCTGTTCATCAAGACCATTGTACGGTTTGTAACGTTCGTATTTACCAGGGTTGTTAACGGCGCGACAGTCAAAAACAAAGCCACCACCGTTTCCTGTAGTATCGTTTGGAATACCTTTTTTATACGCAAAACTCATGACTTTTACTGTAAGGGTTCTTTTAGCAAGGTCATCAGTAAATTGTTTCATATTGACAAGTTCTTTAAGAACTTTGCTTAGATACGGGTATTCAGGATATGGCTTCTGTAGTAAGTTCCTCAAGTTTTCAATTGCAAAAGGAACACTTTGTATGAAATGCGGTTTCTTCTCAAAATATCCACGGAAACCATACGCGCCAAGAACTTGTAATGTTCTGAAAAGCACAAAGTGACGTAGTTGTGCATGGAAGTATTCCTCATCTACAGGTTGATATTTTCTTAGAGAGTCAACGTATTCATCGAGAAGTTCCATTCTCAAACTTTCCGGAAGGTTTGCTTTTGCCTGCCATAGAAATGATGCAACGTCATAGTAGAATGGTCCTTTTCTGCCACCTTGATAGTCTATAAACCATGGTTCTCCATTTTTAATCATAACATTACGAGATTGGAAATCTCTGTACATGAACGTTGCAGAAAAACTGCGTAGAAGAACATCGGTCATTCTTTGAAAATCGTCTTCTAATTTGTCTTCAAGAAATTCAAGTCCAGTAGCCTTTAAAAAACAGTATTTAAAGTAATTGAGGTCCCACATAATTGACCTGCTGTTGAATTCAGGGGCAGGGTAGCATTTTGAAAAATTAAATTCATCAGCACCAAGAAACTGCATGTCAGGCAAAAGGCGAATTGTTTTAACAAGCAATGTCTTTTCTTCATCACTGAAAACGCTTGTCTTTCTCCCTTTTTCTATTGCGTTAAATAGTAAGGTGTCGCCAAGGTCCTCTTGGATATATGCCATGGTGTCGTCGGAAATTGCATATATTTCAGGAACAGGTAACCCTTTTTTATGAAAATGCTCAGACATGTAAAGGAATGCTTCATTTTCCTCTTTACATGTTCCAAGTACTCCGATTATTGATTTTTCACCTTTTAAACGGAAGTATCTGCGGTTAGAGCCAGAAGATGGTAATTCTTCGATAGATGTTGGGGCGCTACCGACGAATTGTGTATATAAATCATGTAAATGTGTCATAATATCTATTTGTTTTATCAGTTCAAATTGTTATTTATTCTCCGCAAAAAATCTCCATAGTGGAGCCAGCATTAGGGATTGCACAATGTGATTTTCCTTCATTAATTCCAATACCTCTTCTTTTGTCATCAAGTGGATAGTTATATCCTCTGTCTGTTCAAGGTGCTGAGTGGAAATTCTTTCTACACCAGTTGCAATGAAGCAGTGTGTATAGTTATTTGTGGTGCTGGTGTTTCCAGAAATTGTCATCAGTTTGTGCCATTCTCCGTTACCATATCCTGTTTCTTCAAACAGTTCTCTCTTTGCTGCTTCCAAAGGTTGTTCTCCTGGATCAACAACGCCTGCGCACAGTTCGTATCTTGTTTCTTGAATGCCGTGGCGGTATTGGCGTATCATTACAAATTGACTGTCTTTAGTGATGGCAATGATATTTACCCAATCCGGATATTCTAAAATATAGAATTCATCGTTTATAACTCCGCTTGGCATCTTAACCATGTCTTTTCTTGCTGTAAGCCATGGTCTTTTAATAAGATATTCGGATTTAAGAATTTCCCATTTCCGTTCGTTTGTATTGTCGATAATCATAATGTTTGTTTTATATGTTAGACAATTATCTTATTCTCATTGTTGTTGATGATAGCATCCTGTCTTCAAGGAATTGTCTTTCAGGAGAAATCTTGCCAGTTAGATATTTCTCCATCATCAGACTGCCGATAGGCACACCGTATGTGGCACCGAATCCCGCATTTTCTACATATACGCAGATTGCAATTTTAGGATTTGTCATTGGGGCAAAGCCCATAAATGCAGAGTGGTCACGTCCGTGCGGGTTTTGGGCTGTACCAGTCTTTCCGCAAACCTCGTAGTCTCCAAATTTTGCCATACGGCAAGTACCGCCAATAACAGCCATTCTCATACCTTCTGCAACGTCTTCGTAGTATTGTCTGTCAATGTGTGGGGTATGTTTCTTGACATACTCTTCTGGCATAACAGTGTCCTTTATTGCTTTAACGACGTGAGGTGTGATGTAATAACCCCTGTTGGCGATAGTGCTTGCAAGATTTGCTATTTGCAATGGTGTTGCCAGAACTTCACCTTGGCCGATAGAAACAGATATAATAGTATTTGCACTCCATCGGTTTTCTCCGTATATTTTGTTGTAAAATTTGCTGTTAGGTATAAAGCCACGACTTTCTCCTGGAAGGTCAATGCCAAGGCGGTATCCATAGCCTTGCTCTACCATATAGTTTTTCCATACTTCGAAAGCGTTTGCTGAAGAGCCGTATTTCTTTCGTCGGTCAATCATGTTTTTAAAGCCCCAGCAGAAATATGCGTTACATGATGTCCTGATGGCAGGTTTTAGTGTAATAGGCGATTCGTGTCCGTGACATCCAACTCTTAAACCGGCATTTACATAACCTCCATGGCAAGGGTAAGCTGTACCAAGGTCAACAATTCCTTCCTTTCGGAAGATAAGGCCTTGTGTTGGCTTGAATGTTGAGCCAGGTGGGTATGCTGCCATTATGGCCCTATCGTATAATGGCTCGTATGGGTCGTTGATTAGACGTCGATATTCTTTTCCTCGATTCCTTCCAACTAAATCTTTAGGATTATATGTCGGGCTGGAAACAAGTGCAAGTATTTCACCTGTGGCAGGTTCAATCGCAACAATCGCTCCAATTGTGCTCCGTTTTCGTATTTGCCTTTTATTCTGCCGTGAGCATCTCTTATAAGGATTTCTTGACCTTTATATCCGCGAAGAAAATGCTCGTAACTTTTTTCAATACCCAAGTCTCCTGTATAGTCGCCTGCTCGATAGTAACTGTCTTTTTCTATATCGCGTGCGTTAACTTCTCTAATATTTCCAAGAACGTTTGCTGCTGATTCGTATGTGTAGTCCCTAAGAATCCTTTTCTGAATAAAGAACCCAGGGAAGCGGTATAGTTTTTCTTGGAATCTGCCATAGTCTTGCGCAGAAATATGCGTTATTAGAACCTGTTGCGTATATGATGAGTAGCCGGGATTTTTGCGTGGGTTGCGCATGTCGGCAAACTTTTGCTTAAGTTCCTCTTTCGTTATTTGGAGTGTGTTACAAAAGTCTATGGTGTCAAATTGTTTGCCGATTTCTTTTGGGATAACCATAACATCGTATGCCGGCTGGTTATACACAACCAATTTCCCATTTCGGTCAAACATCTGTCCGCGTGAAGGGTATATAGTTTTATGCAGAAAGGCATTGGAATCTGCATTCTCTTTGTATTTGCTGTCAAGAACTTGTAGCTCAAAGAGACGGATTAGGTATATTATTGCCACGACAATAACAATACCGCCAATGATATATTTTCTTCGTTCTAAACTATAGTCTTTTTTCATTCTTTGTGTTTACTATGCTATCAATGCCTATTATTAAGACAAATGACAGAATTGAACTTCCAAATATCCTTAATAGAGATGACAAAATGTCTCTGACTGTAAAGAACTCAATAAATACAATAAATGTGCAGTAGCATACAATCATTGTTATTGCATACTTCATATATGTTGCGATATTAAGGCTCTTCATAGACGGAACCGGATCGGTAATTTCATCTTTTCTTGGCAAATATAAGTTGATGATAAAGTTCCTTATGCCGCCAGTCAGGGTGCATGCCAATGAGTTCATTCCGTATGTGTCTGAGAAGATGTCAACAACAAGGCCGATAAGGAAAGATATTGTCAAAACCCAATTTATATGCAGAGTTATCGGAAGTCGGATAATCAGGTATATAAATATAAAAGGCGTTGCAATATTCAGAATGCTGATGTTATTGCAAACAAGAACCTGAATAAGGATGATAACGATAAATTGCAGTATGTAGTTAAAGATTTGTCGTGACATTATTCTTCTGTTTCTATTGTTTTAAGTTCGTTTGCAATCTTACTCTTAATAACCCTTACAGTACTTAAGCGTGTAAAGTCGGTAGAAAGTTTGATTTTGAGAGTGTGAAAATTATCATCTTTAGTTTTTATGCCACCGTCGATGGTTCCTACGATCAATCCTTCAGGGAAAACCGATGAGTAGCCACTGGTGATTATAGTATCGCCTTTGTGATATTTTATGTGTTTAGGCATTTCCTCAAGAATTGCGTAATATGGGTTTGCTCCATCCCAATATAAACTGCCGAAATAATCGTTGTTTTTCACCTTGCAGGATAGTCGCATATTGGGGTTCAATAGAGAAATAACTCTTGCAGCATGGTCACTGACAACACTGACGATACCAACGACGCCGTTTTGGTCAACAACGCCCATCTCCGGTTCTATTCCGTCAAGTTTTCCTTTGTCAAGCGTAATGTAATTCATCGGTTTTGTTACGCTGTTGTTTATAACGCTTGCAAAGTGAAATTCAAATGTTTGAACTATTGAATCTGGAAGGTTTACCGAATCGGCTGATAAGAGTATCTTGCTATTGTTTAATTGCTTTTTAAGGTCAATGATTTCCATTTCAAGCAAGGCGTTTCGCTCATGCAAGTCCTGATTGATGGATTGCAAGTTGAAATAAGAGGTGATATTACTGAAACCCTTGTATATTGTCGAAGTTACTTTGTTGGCAGATGTCAAATAGACGTATTGCTGGTATGGGTTGTTTTGAAATAACATTATACAACTAAGTACAACGTAAATAACAAATACAAGCCATGACAAATGCCTAACTATGAAGGATATTAAATTGTGCACTCAATTATCAGGTTTTAAAAATGGAAATAGAAGGCAAAGAAACTTTGCCTTCTTCCATTATGTTAGTTATGCTTATTCCTTATCGGATAAGGAATGAGAAGCGCTTGATGTTCTTTAATGCAATGCCAGTACCTTTTGCAACGGCGTGCAATGGGTCTTCGGCAATATTGAACTTAATACCGATTTTGTCAGACAATCGCTTGTCTAAACCTCTCAGCAATGCACCGCCACCAGATAGGTAAATGCCGTTTCTGATGATGTCGGCATATAGTTCTGGAGGTGTGCTCTCCAATGCGTTAAGAACTCTGCTTCTATTTTTGATATAGACTTTTCAATACTATGGGAAATCTCTTGGTATGAAACAGCAACTTCCATAGGTAGGGCAGTCATAACGTTTGGACCATGAACGATATAGTCTTCTGGTGGATTTTCCAATTCAGTAAGTGCTGAACCAACATTGATTTTAATGTTTTCAGCCATACGTTCACCCACACGAATGTTGTGTGCCCTGCGCATGTGCTCTTGGATATCGTCTGTCAATACGTCGCCTGCGATACGGATGCTTTTGTTTGCAACAATACCGCCGAGGGAGATAACCGCAATTTCTGTAGTACCGCCACCTATATCAACAACCATGTTTCCTTCCGGTGCCTCAACGTCAAGTCCGATACCGAGAGCGGCTGCCATCGGTTCGTAAATCATATAGACGTCGCGACCGCCTGCGTGTTCGCTTGAGTCGCGTACAGCACGGATTTCAACTTCCGTACTTCCTGATGGAATACAGACAACACTACGTAGAGAAGGGGAGAACCATCTGTTTTTTGAACTTACCATTTTGATAAATCCGCGAATCATCAGTTCTGCTGCGTTAAAGTCAGCTATAACGCCGTCTCTCAACGGGCGGATAACTTTAATGTTTGGGTTTTCCTTTCCCTGCATAAGTTTTGCCTGTTCTCCAACGGCACACAAGTGTCCGCGTGTATCAACGGCTACGTAGGAAGGTTCGTCAACAACTATCTTATCATTATTGATAATGATAGTGTTGGCGGTTCCAAGGTCCATTGCTATTTCTTGTGTAAATGAGAATAGTCCCATGTTTCAAATTTTTAATGCTTAAAGTGTCTAATGCCGGTCATAACCATTGCTATGCCGTGTTTGTTACAATATTCTATTGTATCATTGTCCCTGATAGACCCTCCTGGTTGGATTACTGCAGTAATTCCTGCTTGGTGTGCAATTTCTACACAGTCAGCAAATGGGAAGAAGGCATCTGATGCCATTACTGCTCCAGTAAGGTCAAAGTCGAATGATTTTGCTTTTTCAATTGCTTGTTTCAATGCGTCAACGCGACTTGTTTGACCAATGCCGCTTGCAAAGAGTTGTTTGCCTTTAGCAAGCACGATTGCATTACTTTTGCTGTGCTTAACAATCTTGTTTGCAAAGAGAAGGTCTGATTCTTGCTCTTTTGTGATTGCTGTTTCGGTTGCTTGCTTGAGGTCGCTTGTTGATTCTTTGTAAGTGTCCTTGTCTTGACGGAGAACGCCGTTAAGTACAGATCTGAACTGAACTGATGGCAATTCTGTATCGTGTTGGATAAGGATAATTCTGTTTTTTTTCTGTTTTAGAACCTCAAGAGCCTCTTCTGTATAGGAAGGAGCGATGATAACTTCAAAGAATATCTTGTTGATTTCTTCTGCTGTTGCCTTGTCAATCTCACCGTTTGAAATCAAAACGCCACCGAATGCAGAAACTGGGTCTCCAGCAAGAGCGTCTTTCCATGCGTCGAGGATGGTTGCTCTTGATGCAACGCCGCAAGCATTGTTATGCTTAAGTATTGCAAATGTTGGTTCTGTAAAGTCTGAAATCAAATTGACAGCAGCATCGATGTCAAGAAGATTGTTGTAAGAAATTTCCTTACCGTGTATTTGGTCAAACATTTTAGAGAAATCTCCGAAGAATGTACCTTTTTGGTGAGGGTTCTCGCCATAGCGTAGGTGCATTGAGCCGTCGTAAGTTGCTCTAAAGTCTGTATTTGTATCTTTGTCGAAATAGTTGAAGATTGCGCTGTCGTAGTGACTTGAAACGGCGAATGCTTCTTTAGCAAACATACGACGCTCTTCAAGTGTTGTTTCTGCACAACCTTTTGCTTCCATAATGTCGCAAAGAGGTTTGTATTGTTTTTGTGAAGCAACAATGACAACATCGTTGAAATTCTTTGCAGCAGCACGGATAAGGGAAATGCCGCCTATGTCAATTTTTTCGATAATGTCGCATTCAGGTGCACCAGATGCAACGGTTGCTTCAAAAGGATAAAGATCAACTACTACCAAGTCGATTTCAGGTATTTCGTATTGCTTGATTTGCTCAGCATCGCCGGCGTTATCCCTTCTGTTGAGAATGCCACCGAATACTTTCGGGTGAAGAGTCTTTACGCGTCCTCCTAAGATAGATGGGTAGCCGGTTAAATCTTCTACTGCGGAACATTCATATCCCAACCCTTCGATAAATGATTGTGTTCCTCCTGTCGATAAGAATTTAACACCAGATTTGTTTAGTAGTGAGAGCATTTCTTCAAGTCCTTCCTTGTGGAATACTGAAATCAATGCTGTTTTGATCGTTTTGTTTTCAGCCATTTGTTTGTTACTTTAAGTTCCTTTATAAATTACTTAAATTGATATGCAAAGATACGACAAAAAATTGGTTTTTCTTTATTGTATCAAAGTATTTTAAGAAAAACTCTCGGATATATGATTGCAAACCTTCAACAATTTATTTGATTTGTGCCGTTTGCGAGAATTGCTTGTGTTCTCGTGTGGGCGGACTCATTTGCAACGAGTTCATTCAGATTGCTGTTGGTTTTGTATAGTAAATAAGTTGTTTGGCTATTGCATTTAAGGGTCGATGAGTCAGAGGTTGCTGATTTTATAGGCCTTTTCGGGTAATTGGTATAGAGGATTGTTAATTATCCGGGCTTTTTAAGGCCTTGTGACGGAGACTATGTATCTGGAATATTTTGCTTTTTTAGTTGAAAATTCCCCGCTCTAAATAGTACTCCTCTTGTATTCATTTTTTCGGGGTTGTGCATTCTTTCAAGCAACCTTTTCTGGAATTTGGTGTTGATTGAACGGAGTAGCTTTTGGTATTAATGCTGCCAAGTATCTTGTTGAGTTTGGACAGAAGCTCTACTTCTGCCATATCAAACATCCTTGCTATGTCACCAGAGGAGCAACTTGACTTGAAGCTGCTTGTGAAGTACACGGACAGCACGAAGTTCAAACCACTGACCTTCTTGTGGAATGATGGCGTGCTCGCAAGTAGGTTTGTGGAGAAGTTCCGTGAACTGAAATATGTAATATAACGACCTTTGAACATCATTGAAACTGTATTTGAATATGCTTCTGACGGATATGCAGTGATGGCAACAGGCGTGCCGACATTATGGCAGCACGCTGAGCGACAACGTCCTGACCCTTTCCTTTACGCACTACGAGCATATAGCTCTCGATGTAAAGACTATATAGGAGTTGTTGGTGTTGTATTTTGCGGATTGATTTACTATTTTATAAAAAAAAATTGAATATTTTCGCTGGAAAATTCGTAAGTTTGCATAGATAATTGATTGTATGAAAAAGATATTTAATTTATTAACATTGGCAATGTTTCTTTTTGTTGCTGTATCGTGTGCCTATAAGCAAGAAAAAGAAACAAATATTGTAACAGTAAGTATTCTACCCCAAAAATATTTTGTTGAAAAAATAGTAGGGGATAAATATGATGTAAAGTGCATGCTGTCAAATGGAGGGAATCCTGAAACTTACGAACCTTCAATGGCTAATATGATGACGCTTGAAAAAAGCGATGCGTATTTTTTTATGGGAAATCTTGGCTTTGAAACTGCTATGCGAGGAAAAATAATTGAGTATAACCCTAATATTAAATGTTATTCAGTTTCTGATGGAATTGAATTGATTAAAGATACTCATGGTCATGGTGATTTTGATCCTCATACATGGACATCTGTTAATAATGTGAAAGTGATAAGCCGAAATATCCTTAAGGCAATGTGTGAACTTGACCCTGACAATAAGGAGTATTATGAAGATAACTATACTGAATTTAATAAGGAACTGACGGAATTGGAAGTTAAATTTGATTCGTTGCTTGTCAATGTCAAAGGCTCTTCTTTTGTTGTGTGGCATCCGTCATTAAGTTATTTTGCTAAGGACTATGGCTTGGAGCAGATTAGTCTTGAAAGTCATGGAAAGGAATCTCCAATAAAGCATATTGAAAAGACTGTTGAATATGCAAAATCAAAGGGAACAAAGGTCTTTTTTATGCAGAAAGATACTGATTCATCTCAAGCGAATGCCGTGAATAAGGAAGTTGGGGCAGAGGTTGTTCAAATCAATCCCCTTGCTTATGAATGGAAAGAAGAAATAGAAAAAATTGCTTATGCACTCTCTAAATAGACAATTGCTGATAAAAGCAGAAGATATTGCAGTTCGTTACGGAGCAAAAACTGCCCTGGAGAACGTTTCTTTTGATATATTTAAGGGTGATTTGGTTGCAATCACTGGTCCAAATGGAGGTGGCAAGAGCTCTCTTATAAAATCAATTCTCAGATTAGTTACGCCTTGTACAGGCAAGATTACATATTTTGAGGGTGAAAAAGAAGTAAATGCACTTTCATTTGGTTACTTGCCGCAGAAAAACAATATCGACAGTCGTTTCCCGATAACAGTTAGGGAAGTTGTCGCATCTGGGCTATATGAGAACAAGGTTAATTTAACTGGGAAGTTTAGTAAAGAGAATTTGAACAGGTTAGATTACATTATGGATTTGATGGGGGTAAAGTGTTTCCAAGACAATGTTATAGGTAGTCTGTCAGGTGGACAGTTGCAGCGAACATTACTCGGAAGAGCATTGATTTCAAATCCAGAAGTAATAGTTTTAGACGGTTGTTACGGTGTCAAATGATGACAAGCCGAAAAATCGGAAAACGCAAAGAAAAGCGGATTTAAGAAGAAGAATGGTTTGCAAATCATTACCCGTGAAAGAGTAAGATTTAACATATGAGAGATGCTATTGCACCGTTTGTCACCGATTTGCGTATCAAGGTCTAACTCGTTGATATTTAACTTTGCAAACAAAAAAAACGAGTATGGCAAGAAGTACATTCAAAGTGCTGTTCTACGTGAACGGCAGCAAGGAGAAAGACGGTATTGTCCCCATCATGGGACGAGTGACAATCAACGGTACTGTGGCGCAGTTCAGTTGCAAGCAGACCATCCCGAAAACCCTTTGGGATGCGAAAGGCAACCGAGCCAAAGGCAAGAGTGCCGAAGCACGGAACATCAATCTGGCATTGGACAACATCAAGGCGCAAATCATCAAGCACTATCAGCGCATATCCGACCGAGAGGCATACGTAACGGCTGAAATGGTGCGCAATGCCTACCAAGGGGTAGGAAGCGAGTATGAGACACTGATAAAGGCTTTTGACAAGGATTGCGCCAACTTCCTGAAACGTGTCGGCAAAGACCGCAGCATCGGCACATACAAGGTAATGGTAAGGGCAAGGAACTATGTCGCAGCCTTTATCAAGTCATTCTACAGACGGACGGACATGTCCATGCTGGAACTTACGCCCGACTTCATCAAGGAGTTTGCGGCTTATCTTACGGCTGAACGGGGACTGAAAAACGCCACCATCTGGCTGAACTGCATGTGGCTGAAAGGCGTGGTCATGCGTGCGCACTATAACGGACTGATACCGAGAAATCCGTTTGCGCAGTTCCATATCAGCCCGAATGTTAAGGAACGGGAGTATCTGACAGAGGACGAAATCAAAAGAATCATGGCGCACGAGTTTGACAACCCCACCCTCGCATTGGTGCGGGATCTGTTCATTTTCGCCTGCTTCACCGCCTTGTCTTTCGTGGATATGAAAGAACTCACAACGGATGAAATAGTGGAGGTGAACGGTGAGAAATGGATATTGTCGAAACGGCACAAGACAAATGTCCCGTTCCAAGTGAAGCTGCTGGATATTCCCTTGCAGATAATCGAACGGTACAAGTATCTGTCGGAAGACAAGCTGGTTTTCGGGAAAATCAACTATTGGACGATGTGCAAACAGCTGAAAAAGGTAATGGCGGAATGCGGAATAGAGAAGCAAATCTCCTACCATTGCGCACGTCATACGTTTGGAACACTGGCTCTTAGCAAGGGGATGCCCATTGAAAGCGTGAGCCGTGTTCTGGGACACACGAACATTGTCACGACTCAAATCTATGCGAAGATAACCACGCAGAAACTTGACAATGACCTGACGATGTTCGGCAACAAGCTGAACGCATCGTTCGGAAGTGTAACCCCATAACCAAGCATAGCCATGAAACGAAGCATCATAACAACAGACGGTAACGGCAACATCATCATGCCGACCGACATTAGCGCAACCGCCATGAGCGAATGGGAACTTTGCGACCTGTTCGGAGTAACCGCCCCGACATTCCGTGCAGGGCTGAAGGCTCTTTGCAAGAGCGGAGTTTTAAGGGAATACGGGATAAGGCGAAGCATACGGGTATCCGATAATTGCTGTATGGAGGTTTACAACCTTGAAGCGATAGTTACCCTCGCTTTCCATATCGGCACATTCGGAGCGGAACGGGTACGCAATGCCGTTCTTGAAATACTGTACCTGCGAAAAGAGAAAACAAGCATCTTCTTCTCGCTGAATACCAACGGTATATCCAAATCCGAATACTTCTCGTAGCTGAATGCCTGACATAATTCACTCGGTAAGTCAGTAATTCATTAAGTCAGTACGACAGACGCTCTGATTTTTTTCTCCCGAAAAGCGTAATCCGACATTCGCTTTTCGGGAGTTTTTCCGTTTGCACAACCCGTTTCCTGCCCCAAGCCATTGAAAGTTTTTGTTTCGGGGGCTATTTGTCACCATTCTGCCGTGTTTTGCATAACAACCTATCCGATAATTGATTATATTTTTGCAGCTGGTAATTTTCAAACTTAAAACCATTTGATTATGTCAGCTATCGAACAACAGGACAGCCACAGACCGCCATCGGATGGCGGCATGGCAAAGGAAGAATTTATCCGTGTCGGGACAACGCTCTACAAGATTGTGGAGCAACCGAGACTGAACGGAGGGTATGTGAAGAAACGCATCGCATGGAACAACGAGACCCTGCGACAGGATTACGGCAAGGATTACATCGGCAGAGTTCCCAAGTATGACGGCTTCTGCACAGTACCCGAACACATCGGCTACCGTTCCGTGGTCGGCAAGTTCCTTAACCTCTACGAACCGATAGACCACCGACCGCAGGAGGGCGATTTATCGCATATCCAATCTTTGGTACGGCACATCTTCGGGGAACAGTACGAGTTGGGGATGGACTATCTGCAAAGTCTGGGCTATACGCCTGTAAAGCAACAAGGCAGGAATCTGTGGTACAAATCACCGTTACGGGAAGAAACGGACGCATCGTTCAAGGTAAACACCGAGCTTGAAAAATGGTATGACTTCGGCATCGGCAAAGGCGGAAACATCCTCGCATTGGCAGCGGAACTCTACCGTTCGGAAGATGTAGCCTATCTGTTGAGACGCATAGAGGAGCGGACAGCATACATCCGCCCTGCATCGTTCTCTTTTGGCAGACAGCATTCCGACAATCAGCCTTATCAGGGATTAAAGGTTGGTGAGTTGTCCTCTCCTGCTCTTATAGCCTATCTGCAAGAAAGGGGAATAAACATCGGACTTGCCAAAAGAGAATGCAGGGAGCTTCGGTTTATGAATGCCGACAAACCCTATTTTGCCATCGGCTTTCCGAACATGGCAGGAGGATATGAAGTGCGCAACAGATACTTCAAGGGATGTGTCGCCCCGAAAGACATCACCCATATCCGACAGCAGGGCGGACAACGATGTATGTGTTACCTGTTCGAGGGGTTCATGGATTACCTTTCATTCCTTACCATCCGAGTAGAAAACAATCCGCAACACCCGCGATTGGACACACAGGACTATATCATATTGAACTCCGTTTCCAATCTTGCAAAAGCGGAAAGCATATTGGAGACCTACACCCAAGTCGGCTGTTTCCTTGACAACGACACGGCAGGACGGAACACTTGCAAGAAGCTGAAAGAGAAGTTTGGGGAACGGCTGCTTGACAAGTCAATGTACTATCGTGAGTATAAGGACTTGAACGACTACCTGTGCGGTAAGCCCTTGTCCCAATCGGCAGAGCCGATAAAGGAGAAGAAGCAAGTCCAATCCGCAAGGCGGATGATGCAGCCACCGAAAAAGAAAGGGGGATTTCATCTGTAATATGCTCGTCTGCTTTCCGAAAGGTATTTAGACAGAAATACCATAGCTCAATAGGGCGTTTTCTTCACGCATTACTCCGTAACGCTAAAAACACCCTATCGAGCCAAAGGGAAATCCCTTTGGAAACCCTGTGCAAACGAGAGCAGAAGCCAAACTCGTTTGGATTATGCCGAGTGCAGCAAGGGTTCATTTGCATAATAAACCCTGTGAGCCGATGCCACAGGCAGAGAGAAGAAACATAACGATAACCGCAAAATAGAAATAAAATGGGATATTTTTCATTGGACATTAAGAAAGCAAAGGGTACATCGGACACCACGCAGTCCGACCATATAGAGAGAAAGATAATACCTAAAAATGCAGACCCGACAAGGACACATCTGAACAGGGTGCTTGTCGAATACCCCGATGGCGTTCACGGCAGGGATGAAGCGATTGCCCACAGACTGAACACGGCAGGCATCAGACGGAAAATCACACACGACCAAGTCCGTGTCGTTCGGGTGGTTTTGTCGGGTACGCACGAGGACATGATGAACATACAGGAAAAAGGAGAACTCGATGAATGGTGCAACGACAGCATCCAATGGCTGCAAGCCACATTCGGCAAAGACAATGTGGTTGCCGCACATCTGCACATGGACCCAAGCGGCATGGCAAACGACATGATGCTGCCAAGAAGTCCGAAAACACGCCCTAAATACTCGGGTTGTATCTGTTCTTGAAATAGCGCGGTCTGTACTCCATTATAGAATGGGGCAGAAAAGCCCATCAACGTACAACATATCGCAAATATCATAAAACCATTGGTTGGTAGCAAGCCGGAAACAGTCAATGACACTCCCATAAGAAAGATAGAGCCGATGATATTTGCCATGCGCTTTTTGAAACCTCCCCATGCGCCCAATAGAAGTCCGCCCAACAACATACCAACTGCAAAAACAATTTCCACCACGGAAGCATGCAAGGTACTTCCCTCGAAATAATTCATACTCATCAGCGGAAATAGCGCATTGATTGGCATATAAATGAACATATTGATTGCTCCTATCCAAAGCAATGTGAAAAGAGCTTTTAT